>Ga0315912_10000101_pt1 | contig 209951 bp, 187 predicted proteins | sample VfabasoilMG_FD_204469 | JGI IMG/M metagenome (GOLD analysis project Ga0315912, IMG submission 204469) | Garden soil microbial communities collected in Santa Monica, California, United States - V. faba soil | ecosystem: Environmental > Terrestrial > Soil > Garden | place: USA: California...
CTGTCCGTGGGTGCTTTCTGGATCGGTAAATCGCGTTCGCTGGCGCTGGTCGGTGGTTACCGCGGTGTCCGCAACCTCCACTCGCTTCCCAACCATTACGGCGTCATGACAGCCATGTGGTGCGCGCTGCCGGCACTGGCTGTCATCGCGGTGTGGCTGATCTTCCAGGACGCCATCATCCTGAAACTGATCACCGGGCACCTGCCGGAGGGCATGCGCAGCCTGCCGGCGAACGAGCTGTCGCTGGTGCTCAACGACGTGCGCAACCTGGTCGCGGGCAATGTGCCCGCGGCAAACGTGAGTCGCGAGGTCCAGGCCGCCGCCAACGAATACATCCAGCTGCGCGGCATCAGCCGCATGGCGCTCACGGTGCTGGTCATGGTCATGGCCATCGCCGCCATCCTGGTAGTCCGCAACCGGATCACCCCGGAGCTGCGCGCGCGTAACAGGGTCGAGCAGGTCATCGAGTGGGTGCTGATCGGCTGCTCGACGATCGCCGTGTTCACCACCATCGGCATCGTCGCTTCCGTGGCCTTCGAGGCCTTCCGCTTCTTCCAGCACGTCAATCCCTTCGATTTCCTGTTCGGTACGTCGTGGAGCCCGCAGATGGCCATCCGCGCCGACCAGGTGGGCTCTTCCGGGTCCTTCGGCGCCGTTCCGCTGTTCGCGGGCACCGCGCTCATCTCCTTCATCGCCATGATGATCGCCGTGCCCATCGGCTTGTTCTCGGCTATCTACCTGGCCGAGTACGCGCATCCGAAGTTCCGCACCTGGGCCAAGCCACTGCTCGAGGTGCTGGCCGGTGTACCCACCGTGGTCTATGGATTCTTCGCGGCGCTGACCATCGGGCCGGCGCTGCGCGGCTGGGGTGAGGCCATCGGCCTCGACGTGGCCTCGGAAAGCGCGCTCGCCGCGGGTTTCGTCATGGGCATCATGATCATCCCGTTCGTGTCCTCGCTGGCCGACGACATGATCAGCGCCGTGCCGCAGTCGCTGCGTGATGGCGCCTATGCGCTGGGCGCGACGCGTTCCGAAACCATCAAGCAGGTGGTGCTGCGCGCTGCGCTGCCCGGCATCGTCGGCGGCGTGCTGCTGGCGGTGTCGCGCGCCATCGGTGAAACCATGATCGTGGTGATGGCGGCAGGACTTGCGGCCAATCTCACCGCGAACCCGCTCGAGGCCGTGACCACGGTCACCGTGCAGATCGTCACGCTGCTGGTGGGTGACCAGGAGTTCGACAGCCCGAAGACGCTGGCGGCCTTCGCGCTGGGCCTCGTGCTGTTCGTCGTCACGCTCGCCCTGAACATTCTCGCGCTGCACATTGTCAGGAAGTACCGTGAACAATACGAATAAGCCGATTCGCAGCGCACAGGAAACCCAGGCTATCGTCGAGAGGGGCCTGCAGCGCCGCTACTGGGCGGAACGCCGCTTCCGCACCTATGGCCTCGCGGCCGTGGTCGCCGGCATGTCGTTCCTCGTCTACCTGTTCTTCGTGATTTTCTCGAACGGCATGGGCGCGTTTCGCCAGACGCAGGTGCGGCTCGACGTCTTCTACGACCCGGCCGTGATCGATCCTTCGGGAAATCGCAACCGGGACGACCTGCTGGCCGCGGACTACCAGGCGCTGGTTCGCGCCGCGCTCAAGGCGAAGTTCCCCGAGGTCGAAGGGCGCGCGGCCACGCGCGAATTGTCGCGCCTGGCGAGTGGCAGCGCTTCATTCGACCTGCAGAAGCGCGTGGTGGCCGATCCCGGCCTGATCGGCAAGTCCGAGCCGGTGTGGCTGCTGGCCAGCGATGCCGTGGACCTCCTGAAGAAGGGACACATCGATCGTGCGCTGCCGGCAGAGCAGCGGCCCCTGAGTGATCAGCAGTTGCAATGGACCGACAAGCTGAGCGCCGAAGGCGCGCTGGCGCTCAAGTTCAATACCACCTTCCTGACGCATGGCGATTCCCGCGAACCGGAGAAGGCCGGAATCTGGGGTGCGGTGGTGGGTTCGTTCTTCACTCTGATCCTGACACTGCTGCTGTCGTTCCCGATCGGCGTGGCCTCGGCTATCTACCTCGAGGAGTTCGCGCGCAAGAACCGCTGGACCGACGTCATCGAGGTCAACATCAACAACCTCGCCGCGGTGCCCTCCATCGTGTTCGGCTTGCTGGGGCTCGCGGTGTTCATCGCGTTCTTCGGCCTGCCGCGTTCCGCGCCGCTGGTGGGTGCGATGGTGCTCACGCTGCTCACGCTGCCCACCATCATCATCGCCTCGCGTGCGGCGCTGAAGGCCGTGCCGCCGTCGATTCGCGAGGCGGCGCTCGGCATGGGTGCCTCGAAAATCCAGATGGTCATGCACCACGTGCTGCCGCTGGCCATGCCCGGCATGCTGACCGGCACCATCATTGGCATGGCACGCGCGCTGGGTGAGTCCGCGCCGCTGCTCATGATCGGCATGGTCGCCTTCATCGTCGATATTCCGAAAGGCGTCACCGATTCGGCCACGGTGCTGCCGGTGCAGGTCTATCTCTGGTCCGACAGTCCCGAGCGCGGTTTCACCGAGAAAACCTCGGGCGCCATCATCGTGTTGCTCGCCTTCCTGGTGGTCATGAACACGACGGCGGTCATCCTTCGCAAACGATTCGAACGCAGGTGGTAAAAGATGGAAAGCGCGGTGGAACTAACCGGTGTCAACGTCAAGCCGAGTGCTCGCGTGTCCAATGATGAAGTAGTGCTCGATGCTCCCATCGAGGCCGGCAAGACGGTAGGCAACATCACGGTCGCCGATCCGATCTTCAGCTGCCGCGACGTGGACGTTTATTACGGCGCGAAGCACGCCATCAAGAAGGTGGGCATCGACGTGGCCAAGAGCCAGGTGCTGGCCATGATCGGCCCCTCGGGTTGCGGCAAGTCGACCTTCCTGCGCTGCCTGAACCGCATGAACGACACGATCGAAGGCGCGCGCGTCGAAGGTTCGATCCTGCTCGACGGCAAGGACATCCACGACAAGAAGCAGGACGTGGTGCAACTGCGTGCGCGCGTCGGCATGGTCTTCCAGAAGCCGAATCCCTTCCCGAAGTCCATCTACGAAAACGTCGCCTACGGACCGCGCATCCACGGCCTGGCCGGTGATCGCGTCGAACTCGACGAAATCGTGCACAACTCGCTGCAGCGCGCCGGACTCTGGGAAGAAGTGAAGGACCGGCTCGCGCATCCCGGCACCTCGCTGAGCGGTGGCCAGCAGCAGCGCCTGTGCATCGCGCGCACCATCGCCGTGAACCCGGAAGTCATTCTCATGGACGAGCCGTGCTCGGCGCTGGATCCGATCGCCACGGCGCGCATCGAAGACCTCATGGAAGAGCTGCGCCAGAGTTACGCCATCGTCATCGTCACGCACTCGATGCAGCAGGCCGCGCGCGTTTCGCAGCGCACGGCGTACTTCCATCTCGGTGACCTCATCGAGGTGGGCGAGACCGATCGCATCTTCACCAACCCGCGCCACAAGCTGACCGAGGACTACATCACCGGACGCTTCGGCTGAAAGGACTCAGCTAATGGCACTCAGTCTCGAAGGTCACACCACTCGAGCATTCGACGGCGATCTGTCGGCATTGCACATCCAGGCGGTGGCCATGGGTGCGCTGGTCATCGAGCAGGTCCAGCTCGCCGTCAACGCCTACTCGAACTGGGATCGTTCCATTGCCACGCTGGTGCTGGAACGCGAGCGCAAGATCAACCTGTACGACACCGAGATCGAGGAAGCGGCGCTGCAGGTGATCGCGCGGCGTCAGCCCGTGGCCCAGGACCTGCGAGCGGTGTTCGCCATCGACAAGGTGGTCACCGAGCTCGAACGCGCGGCGGATGAGGCCAAGAAGCTGGCCCTGGCCGTGCTGGCGGAGTCGGACAGCAGCGGTTTCCGTCCCGGCGCCGCCACCGCCCGTGAGGCGCGCCAGTTGGGCCGGCTCGCATCGGTGATGATTCGTGCCGCCATGGAGGCCTTCGATCACCTCGATCCGGTCGCGGCCGCGTCGGTGCTCCAGCAGGACCTCGAGATGGATTCCGAATACGCCGCGGCCCTGCGGCGCATCCTCACGCGCGCCATGGAAGACGCGCGCCAGGTACAGGCCGTCATCGAGGCCGCGTTCATCATGCGTTCGCTGGAACGCATCGGCGACCACGCGCGCAACATCGCGCACCACGTGGGATTCATCGGCGGAGACGCGGACCCGAGCGCCACCGGCGTGTTGCCGGCGTCGTCGGTGCAAGTCAGGAACTGATTCCTCCCGGCCGCCGGCCGAGCAACATCCGCAGCAGCTGACGTTCGCGACCGCCGCCGAAGCCGCATTCGCGCGGGCAATTCCGTGGATTGTGAAAAGTCCCGAACAGGATGTCCCAGAGTGGCAGGTCGGAATAATTGTCGCGATGATGTCCGAGCTCGTGATGGCGGCGATGGCTTTCCGGGCGCTGGAAGAAATAACCGAGCCAGTGCGGCGTGCGCAGATTGGCGTGATAGAGCAGCTCCGCGACCCCCGCGATGGTGACCACCAACGAGGCGTTCACCGGGTCGAGGCCCAGCAGCAGGTACAAAAGTACGCTCATGAGCGCGCTGTTGATCAGCATCTCGAGTGGGTGCTTGTAGAAGCTGGTCGCGACTTCGATGCGTGACGCGCTGTGGTGCACCTGGTGCAGCACGCGCCACAACGCGGGTACTTCGTGGCGCGCGCGGTGCCACCAGTAGAAAACGAAAGTGACGCATAGATAGCCCAGCAGCACCGCGGGAACATCGCCCAGTGATTCGGCATGCCAGGCTGCGAGACCGGGCAGCCAGCGATCCCAGCTCACGCCGCCGACGTAGACCACCGCGACCTGCGCCAGGTTGATGCCTGCGGCGCGTGGCCACCAGCCGGGCACGACGGGTTGCCTCACCAAGGGCACCAGCCTCTCGATGCCCATGAGCACCAGCGCCGTTGCGAGCACCACGAGTACCGGATTCATGACCGCCTCCGCGAGACTGGCGGCGACGTTATTAGTGTGGTCGCATATGCCGCAACTTCTTGCGGTATCGTCGTGGCCAGGAGGCTGCGCGGTAGCGCGTCGTGATACGCGGGGAGAAACGATGAAACAGACCGAAGCCATCCACGAGGCGTTGAAGCGCGTCATGCGCTCGAGTGGCCGTACCTACGCGCAGGCCGCCAAGGTGCTGAAGCTCAGCGAGGCCAGCGTGAAGCGGCTGCTGTCGCGCTCGGAGCTCTCGCTCGAACGTCTCGAACTGCTGTGCGACTGGCTGGACGTCACGGTGGCCGATCTCGTGCAGCAAAGCGCCTCGGCGACTCCGCTGGTCACCGAGATCGATCCGCTGCAGGAAGAAGAAATGCTCAGCGACCTGCCGCTGCTGTTCCTGGCCTTCCTCACGCTCAACGGGTGGTCGGAAGAAGAGATCCTCGAGACCTTCAATTTCCGCAAGGCCGAGCTCACGCAACGCCTCTGGCAACTCGAGCGCCTCGGCCTCATCGAACTCATGTCCTCGGGTCGCATCAAGGTGCGTGCCGCGCGCAATTTCACCTGGCGCAAGGACGGTCCCATCCAGAAATACTTCACGGAGAAGGTGCTGCCCGAATTCCTCGGCACGCGCTTCGAAGCGCCGGGCGAACGCATGCACTTCGTGGGCGGCATGCTGTCGCGCGCCTCGGTCTATCGCATCCAGGAGCTCATGGGCGTGCTGGCGCGCGAACTCGACGCGCTGGTCAAGCAGGATCTTCACCTGCCGGTGCGCGAACGCTACGGCGTGTCGCTGTTCATGGGCCTGCGGCCCTGGGAGTTTTCCGAGTTCACACGCCTCAGGCGCAAGCCGCGCGAGAAATTCTTCTAGTCAGCGCGCAGCAGCTCGTTGATCGAGGTCTTGGCGCGCGTCTGTGCATCCACGCGCTTCACGATCACCGCGCAGTAGAGTGAATACTTGCCGTCGGACGAGGGCAGGTTGCCCGAAACCACCACCGAGCCTGCCGGGATACGGCCCTGGATGACGTGGCCCGTGGTGCGGTCGTAGATCTTGGTGCTCTGGCCGATGTACACGCCCATCGAGATGACCGAGCCTTCCTCGACGATCACGCCTTCGACCACTTCCGAACGCGCGCCGATGAAACAGTTGTCCTCGATGATGGTCGGCGCGGCCTGCAAGGGCTCCAGCACGCCGCCGATGCCGACGCCGCCCGACAGGTGCACGTTCTTGCCGATCTGCGCGCAGGAACCCACCGTGGCCCAGGTGTCCACCATGGTGCCGCTGTCGACGTAGGCGCCGATGTTCACGTAGCTGGGCATGAGCACCACGTTCGGCGCGATGTACGAGCCGCGGCGCGCCACCGCCGGCGGCACCACGCGCGTGCTTCCCGATGACAACAACTGGCCATCGTCGGCCTGCGAGCGCGCCGCGTACTTGAGCGGCACCTTGTCGAAGAAGCGCGTGTAGCCGGCCTCGATCACGGTGTTGTCGTGCGTGCGGAAATAGAGCAACACGGCCTTCTTGAGCCACTGGTTTACGGTCCACTGGCCATCCTTCTTCTCGGCGACGCGGGCCTTGCCCGAGTCCAGCAGCTCGATGCACTCCTCGATGGCGTGGCGCAGGGGGGGCGGCGAGTTCTTCGCGTTCAGTTCCGCGCGCCGCTCGAAGGCCTCGTCGATGGTGGCGGCAAGCGTAGTCAGGTCGGTCACGGGGTGCTCCAATAATTTACTTGGCCAGAAAGGTTCGGATGCGCTGCGCCGCGGTCACGCACTCGTCGACGGAGGCGACCAGCGAGATACGGACGCGGTGCTTGCCGGGGTTGCCCGCGCGTGTTTCGCGTGCCAGGTAACTGCCGGGCAGGATGGTGAGATTCTGCGTGGCGAACAGCTCGCGCGTGAAGGCCTCGTCGTCGCGATGCACGTCGGGCCAGAGATAGAAGCCGCCATCCGGTTCCGCCACGTCGAGCACCGGCTGCAGGATGGGCAGCACGCGCGCGTACTTCTCGCGATACAACGCGCGGTTCGCAGCGGCGTGCGCGTCGTCGTTCCACGCGGCGATCGACGCCAGCTGCGTGGGGATGGGCATGGCGCAGCCGTGGTAGGTGCGATAGAGAAGATAGGGCTTGAGGACGGCCGGGTCACCCGCGACGAAGCCGGAGCGCAGGCCCGGCACGCTGGAACGCTTGGACAGCGAGTGGAACACCATGCAGCGTTCGAAGCGCGAGTGGCCCGAGGCCAGCGCCGCCTGGAGCAGCGAGGGCGGCGGCGCCGTGTCGTCACGATAGAGATCCGCGTAGCACTCGTCCGAGGCGATCACGAAGTCATGGCGCTCCGCCAACGCGAGCGCGTGGCGCAGGAACTCGAGCGACAGCACCGCGCCGGTCGGATTGCCGGGGCTGCAGAGAAACAGCACCTGGCAGCGTTTCCACACCTCGGGCGGTACCGCGTCGAGGTCAGGCTGGAAGCGGGAGCTGGCCGTGGTGTTGAGGAACACCGGCTCGGCGCCCGCGAGCAGCGCCGCGCCTTCGTAGATCTGGTAGAACGGGTTCGGCATGGCGACCACGGGCTTCGCCGGGCCCGCGGTGCTAACTACCGCCTGGACGAACGAGAACAGCGCCTCGCGCGTGCCATTGACCGGCAACACCATGGAATCGGGGTTGACCTTGCCACCGAGCGCGAATCGGCGTTCGAGCCAGCTCGCGCAGGCGGCACGGGTCTCCGGCAGTCCCGCGGTCGCCGGGTAGCTGTCGAGTTTGCCGAGGCTGTCCCGCAGGGCATCGATCACGAAGGCCGGCGGCGCGTGTTTGGGCTCACCAATGGACATGGCGATGTGCGCCAGGCCCGCGGGCGGAGTGACACCCGCCTTCAGACGCGCCAGTCGTTCGAAGGGATAGGCGGCGAGGAGTTCGAGACGGTGATTCACGCCGCGGCGCGCCGGTCGAGCGTGCCGGACAGCTTCTGTTGCAGGCGCGTGGCGGCGGCTTCGTCGAGCGGTGCGCCGGACAGCGAGGCCAGGTAGAACACGTCTTCGGCGCGTTCACCCACGGTCATGATCTTGGCGGCGAGCAGGTCCACGCGCTCTTCCATGAGCACCTTGCCCACGTCGCAGAGCAGGCCGGGCCGGTCGCCCGCGATGAGCTCCAGCACCGAGCGGCGGTTGCGCTCGTCCACGGTGACGGCGATCTGGGTCGGCGTGCGGAACATGCGCGCCTGGCGGGGCACGCGGCGCGTGACCGTGACCGGCGCATCTTCCGGGTGTTGCAAGGCCCGCCACAGGGCGCGCTCGATCTCGCCGATGCGCTCGCTGTCGGCGATGGGCGCGCCGTCTTCTTCGAGCACGTGGTAGAGATCCAGGCTGAAGCCGTCACCGGTGGGCGTGATGCGCGCGTCGACGATGTTGAGGCCCAGCTGGTCGAGCACCGCGGTCGTGATGGCGAAGCTGTTGTAGCGATGTGGCGCGAACGCGAGGATGGCCGTGGTGCCGCGCTCGCTCGAACTCTGCACGGCCACCAGCGGGTCTTCGCTGCCAGGTTCGCGGTCGGCGAGCAGCTGCGTGTGCCAGGCCACTTCCTCGGGCGTGTGCCGCAGGAAATACGCCGGCGTCAGGCGTTCCCAGGCGCGCGTGATCTCGGGCGTGGTGATGCGTCCCGAGGCCGCGAGCAGCTTGCGCGCGCCTTCCTGGGTTTCGCGCATCAGTTCCTCGGGATCGATGGGGCTTTCGAGTCCGCGGCGCAGCGCGCGTTTCACGCGCTCGTAGAACTCGTGGAACAGCGAGGCCTTCCAGGAGTTCCACAGCTTGGGGTTGGTGCCGCGCACGTCCGCGCTGGTCAGCACATATAGATAGTCGAGGTGGGTCTCGTCGCCGACGCGGCGGGCGAAGGCGTTGACCACCTCGGGATCGGAGATGTCCTGCTTCTGCGCCGTGACCGAGAGTTCCAGGTGATTGCCCACCAGCCAGGACACGAGGCGCGCGTCGTAGCGCGACAATCCCTGCTCGAGGCAGAACGACTCGGCATCCACCGCGCCCAGCTGCGAGTGATCGCCGCCGCGGCCCTTGGCGATGTCGTGGAACAGCGCCGCGAGGTAGGCGATCTCGGGTTTCGGCAGCGTCTGCATGATGGCCGAGAGGCTCGGCAGCTCGTGGTCGTACTTCGGCAGCGCGAGGCGCCGCAGGTTGCTGAGCACGAACAGCGTGTGCGCGTCGACGGTGTAGGCGTGGAACAGGTCGTACTGCATGCGCCCGACGATGCGGCCGAAGGCGGGGATGTAGCGGCCGAGCACGCCGTAGGTGTTCATGCGGCGCAGTTCGTGCGTCACGCCGGCCGGGGCGCGCAGGATCTCCAGAAACAGGCGATGGTTGCGCGGGTTCTGCCGGAACTCTTCGTCGATGAGCCAGAGATTCTTGTTGATGGCGCGGATGGTCGAGGCGCGCACGCCCTTGACCTCGGGGTTCTGCTGCAGCACCACGAAGATTTCCAGCAGCGTCGAGGGCGTGCGTGCGAACAGCTCTTCGCTCACGGCCTCGAGGTAGTCGTTGCGCACCTGGAAGCGCGGATTGAGCGGGCGCGGCGGCGCGGTTTCGGTGAGGATGGCCTCGCGGAACAGCTGCAGCAGCAGTTCGTTCAGCAGCGAAACGTCCATGACCGTGCGGTAGTAACGCTGCATGAACTGTTCGACCGCCAGCGTGAACGTGGCGTCTTCGTAGCCGAAGAGTTGCGCGAGCTTGATCTGGTGGTCGAACAGCAGCCGGTCTTCACGGCGGTTGGTGAGCACGTGCAGGCCAAAGCGCACCTTCCAGAGGAAGGACTGCGCCTGCTTGAGCTTGCGCAGCTCGGAAGGCGAGAGGAAGCCATGCGTCAGCAGCTCGTCGAGCGAGCTGGCGCCGAAATGTCGCTTGGCCACCCAGGCGATGGTCTGGATGTCGCGCAGTCCGCCCGGGCCCGTTTTCACGTTGGGCTCGAGGTTGTAGGCCGTGTCGTTGGCCTTGAGGTGACGATCCTGCTGTTCGGCCACCTTGGCTTCGAAGTAGGCCTTCACCGGCCAGATGCGTTCCGCCGACACGGCGTCGCGCATGGTGGCCACCAGCTGTTCGTTGCCCGCGAGCTGGCGCGCTTCCACCAGCGTGGTCATGACGCCCACGTCGGCCGCGCTTTCCTCGGCGCATTCCGCGACGGTGCGCACGCTGTGACCCACCTCGAGATTGATGTCCCAGAGGAAGGTGACCACGCGTTCGACCACGCCACGCCCGGCGTCATCCGGCGCCTGGGGTACGAGGATCAGGATGTCGACGTCGGAGTGCGGATGCAGTTCGCCGCGGCCATAGCCGCCGACCGCCGCCAGCGCCCAGCTGCCGTAACCCTCGGGCAATTGCGAGCGCCAGACTTCGCGCAGGATGGCGTCGATGAGTTCGGCGCGCGCATGCACCAGCGACTCCACCGACTCGTCCGCACGGAAGCGTTCCACCAGTTCGGCGTGCGCGTCCTTGAGTTCGGTGCGGAAGGCCTCGGGCGCGTGGCCGGCGGCCGCCAGCCGCTCGGGCAGCTGCGCGAGCCTGAGCCAGGGGGCTGCGCGGCCGACGATGGTGTCGGTCGCTTCGATGTCCTCGTCGAGGGATGCCATTAGTTAGTCGTGTACGAGGCGGGACGCCGGCTGGCGTCGCCGAGCGTCAGCACTTCCACGCCGGTGGGAGTCACCAGGATGGTGTGCTCCCATTGCGCCGACAGCGAGTGGTCCTTGGTGACCACGGTCCAGCCGTCGCCCAGCAGGCGCACGTGACGCTTGCCGGCGTTCACCATGGGCTCGATGGTGAAGGTCATGCCGGCCTTGAGCTCGTCGCCCGTGCCGGGCTCGCCGTAATGCAGGACCTGCGGGTCTTCGTGGTACACGCGGCCGATGCCGTGGCCGCAGTATTCGCGCACCACCGAAAAGTTGCGCTCTTCGACGAAGGTCTGGATGGCGTGACCGATGTCGCCGAGACGCGCACCGGGACGCACCTGTTCGATGCCGCGCCACATGGCTTCCCAGCAGGTCTCGGTGAGACGCTGCGCGGGCAGCGTGGGCTTGCCCACGAAGTACATGCGGCTGGTGTCGCCATGGAAGCCATCGCGGATCACGGTGACATCGATGTTCACGATGTCGCCGCTCTTCAGGACCTTGTCGTTCGGAATGCCGTGGCAGACCACGTGGTTCACCGAGGCGCAGATGGTCTTGGGGAAACCCCGGTAGTTGACGTTGGCCGGGATGGACTTCTGCACGTCCACGATGTGGCGATTGCAGATCCGGTCCAGCTCCTCGGTGGTCACGCCGGGCTTCACGTGGTCCCCGATCATGTCCAGGACCTCGGCCGCCAGGCGTCCGGCCACGCGCATTTTTTCCTGCTCGGCCGGGGACTTAATGGTGATATGGCGGCTCACGAGGGAGTCCATCGGGTGCACCTTCGTAAGGCGTTGTTTTGACGGGGAAGAGATGGTATAAAGCGCGGCCTTTTTTGGCAATGAAACTCACTTAAACCACACGCGCAACCTGCCGACTGGTCCCAAAGATCAGCGCCTCTCCGGGCAACGGCATAACGGGTGGATGGGTGTCCGGGGCCCCTTCTTCAAGAAGGTCTTCGGATAACCACCCGGGCGGCGCGGAGGCTCAACCCCCAAGGAGACTTTGATGGCCGGCGTGTCAATGCGACAGATGCTGGAAGCGGGCGTCCATTTCGGACACCAGACCCGCTTCTGGAACCCCAAGATGGCTCAGTACATCTTCGGCGAACGAAACAAGATCCACATCATCAACCTCGAGAAGACGCAGCCCATGTATACCGAGGCTGCCAACTTCGTTAAGAGTGTCGTGGCGGACGGCGGCAAGGTGCTGTTCGTCGGCACCAAGCGCTCGGCGCGCGAGGCCGTGGAGAAGGAAGCCCGCCGCTGCGAGATGCCCTACGTGAACCAGCGCTGGCTGGGCGGCATGCTCACCAATTTCAAGACCATCCGCGGCAGCATCAAGCGCCTGGCGGATCTCACCGAGATGTCGGAGAACGGCACCCTCGGCAAGCGTGGCAAGAAAGAAGCCACCATGATGCGCCGCGAGAAGGACAAGCTCGAGAAGAGCCTGGGCGGCATCAAGCAGATGGAATCGCCACCGGACGTCATCTTCGTGATCGACGTGGGCCACGAAAACATCGCCATCCACGAAGCCAAGAAGCTCGGCATCCCCGTGGTCGCGGTGGTGGACACCAACTGCGCCCCCGATGGCGTCGACTACGTGATCCCGGGCAACGACGACGCCATGCGCGCCATCGCGCTGTACGCCACCGGCATTGCCGACTCGGTCATCGAAGGCCGTTCGCAGGCTCCGGCCGTCGTGGTGGGCGAAGACGAATTCGTCGAACTCGACGAGAACGGCAACCCGAGAAAGAAGGGTGGCCGCGCCCAGCCGCAGAAGGCTCCGCCTCCCGCGCGCAGCCGTCGCCCGGCCAACACGGCGAACCGCGGACGTCGACCCGCCGTGGCGAGCGTCGCGGTCGAGCCGGAAGACGGCATCGACGCCGCGTCGTTCACCGACACGGGCGAAGCCGCTCCGCGCAGCGCCACGGCGAGCGCCGGCCGTTCGCGCACCGGCACGGGCAATGCCCCCGGCCGCGGTCGTGGCGGCGGTGGTCCGCGCCGCGGCTGATGCCCGGCGAGTTAAATACAAGGAGACGAGATGACAATCACTGCAGAAGCCGTCAAGCAGCTTCGCGAACGCACCGGCGCCGGCATGATGGAATGCAAGAAGGCGCTGGTGGAGACCAATGGCGATCTCGACGCCGCCGCGGAGAACATGCGCAAGGCGGGTCTCGCCAAGGCCGACAAGAAGGCCTCGCGCGTGGCCGCCGAAGGCGTGGTCGTGGTGGAGAAGTCCGCCGACGGCAAGACCGGCGTGCTCGTGGAAGTGAACAGCGAGACGGACTTCGTGGCCCGTGGTGACGACTTCCGCGGCTTCGCCGCCGAAGTGGCGAAGGTGGCCCTGGCCGCCGGCGCGAACAGCGTCGACGCCGTCAATGCGCTCAAGCTCGCGAGTGGCGAGACCGTCGACGAGAAGCGTCGCGCGCTCATCGCCAAGATCGGCGAAAACCTCACCGTGCGTCGCGTGACGCTGGTGAAGGCGCCGACGGTGGTGGGTTCGTACGTGCACACCGACAACAAGAAGGCCGCGCTGGTGGCCGTCGAGGGCGGCGATGCCGACCTCGCGCGCGACCTTGCCATGCAGGTCGTGGCCTCGAGCCCGCGTTACCTGACCCCGGCCGACGCGCCGGCGGACCTCGTGACCAAGGAGCGCGAGATCGCCACCGAGCAGGTGAACAACGATCCGGCCAATGCCAAGAAGCCGCCGGACATCCGCACCAAGATCATCGAAGGCCGCGTGCGCAAGGCGGTCGACGAGTTCGCGCTCAGCCAGCAGGTGTTCGTGAAGGATGGCGACCTCACCATCGACAAGCTGCTCAAGAACAACAAGGCCACGGTGAAGGCCTTCGAACGTTACGAGGTTGGCGCCGGCATCGAGAAGAAGCAGGGCGACTTCGCGAACGAGGTCATGGAGCAGGTGAAGGCGGCGCAGAAAAAAGACGACAAGACCGACCCGCCGACAAAGCACTGATCAAGGCAACGAAAACCCCGCCCTCAGCGGGGTTTTCTTTATGGCAAAGTGCCAGTATGAGGACAGGTTCTGATGGCTAACCGCTACAAACGCATCCTGGTCAAGTTGTCGGGCGAGGCGCTGCTGGGCTCCACCGAGTTCGGCATCGACCCGGCCGTCATCAAGCGCATCGCGGGTGAATTGCTGGACATCCAGCGCAGCGGCGTCCAGGTGGCCTGCGTGATCGGTGGCGGCAACATCTTCCGCGGCGCGGGGCTGGCGAAAGCCGGCCTCGATCGCGTCACCGGCGATCACATGGGCATGCTGGCCACGGTCATGAATGCGCTGGCCATGCAGGACGCCATCGAAAACCAGGGCGGCCAGGCGCGGGTGCAGAGCGCGGTGCGCATCAACCAGGTGTGCGAGGACTATATTCGCCGTCGAGCGATGCGCCACCTCGAAAAAGGCCGCATCGTCATCTTCGCGGCCGGCACCGGCAACCCGTTCTTCACCACCGATTCGGCCGCCGCGCTGCGCGCCATCGAGATCGAAGCGGACGTGCTGCTCAAGGCCACCAAGGTCAACGGCATCTACGATGCGGACCCGGTGAAGAATCCGAACGCGAAACGCTACGCCACGCTCACCTACGACAAGGTGCTCGCGGACCGGCTCAACGTGATGGATGCCACCGCCATCGTCATGTGTCGCGACAATCGCATGCCGCTCACCGTGTTCAACCTGAACAACGCCGGCGACCTGCCGCGCGTGGTGCGTGGCGATGACATCGGCACGGTCGTGACCAACGATTGAAGTACAGAGAGCCAGAGAGAGGGTGACTATGCTAGATGACATCAAGAAAGACGCTGCCACCCGCATGGGCAAGTGCGTCGAGACATTCCAGTCCGATCTCAAGAAGCTGCGCACCGGCCGCGCGCATCCCTCGCTCATCGAGAATCTCAAGGTCGACTACTACGGCACCGACACGCCGCTCAAGCAGGTGGCCAACATCAGCGTCGAAGACGCGCGCACGCTCGTGGTCTCCCCGTGGGAGAAGAGCATGGTGCAGGCCATCGAAAAGGCCATCCACAAATCCGAGCTGGGCCTCAACCCCATGAGCGCCGGCACCGTGATCCGCCTGCCGCTGCCGCCGCTCACCGAGGAGCGCCGCAAGGACATCATCAAGGTGGTGCGCGCCGACGCCGAGAACGCGCGCGTCGCGGTGCGCAACGTGCGCCGTGACGTCATCGCCGACGTGAAGGAAGCGCTCAAGGAAAAGCTGATCACGCAGGACGACGAGAAGAAGGCCGAGGGCGACATCCAGAAGCTCACCGACAAGTACGTCGGCGACATCGATTCACAGCTCGCCGCCAAGGAAAAAGAGATCCTGCAGGTTTAGCAAACCTCGCGGATCGTTGGCGCATGGGCATTCCGAAACACATCGCCATCATCATGGATGGCAACGGGCGCTGGGCCGAGGCCCGGGGAATGCCGCGCCACGCCGGTCACAAGGAGGGCGTGCGGCCGGTGCGCCTGTGTATAGAAGAGTGTGCGCGCCGCGGTGTCGCCGCGCTCACGCTGTTCGCCTTTTCGAGCGAGAACTGGCAACGCCCGGCCGTCGAGGTGGGCAGCCTGATGCAGTTGTTCCTCGATGCGCTCGACCGCGAGATCGAAGACCTGAACCGCAACAAGGTGCGCCTGCGCTTCATCGGCGACCGGCAGTCGCTCAGCGTCAAGCTGCAGGCGCGCATGGCCGCGAGCGAGGAGCTCACGGCGGCGAACCCGGGCCTCATGCTGCAGGTCGCGGTGAGTTATGGAGGCCGATGGGACATCGTGCAGGCCGCGCGCAAGCTGGCCGCGGAAGTTGCGAGTGGCGCGCTGCGCGTCGACGCCATCGACGAACGACGTTTTGCCGGTGCGCTGCAACTCGCCGACGTGCCCGATCCCGACCTCTTCATCCGTACCGGCGGAGATCACCGCATCAGCAACTTCCTGCTCTGGAACCTGGCGTACACCGAGATCCACGTCTGCGACACGTTGTGGCCGGATTTCGACGTTGCGCATCTGGAGTCTGCGCTCGAGTCGTTCGCGGCCCGCGAGCGCCGCTTCGGCCTGACGCGCCAGCAGCTGGAAGACAAATCGCGCGAGGCGGTCCGCAGTGCTTAAGCAGCGCGTATTGACCGCGATCGTCCTGGTCGCGGTACTGCTCGGCGTCATGCTCGGACTGCCGCCCATGGCCACGGTGTGGCTGGTCACCATCCTCGTGTTGATAGGCGCCTGGGAATGGGCCGCCTTCACGGGACGGAGCACGCCGGCCGCGCGCGCCACGTTCACCGCCGTGGTCGCCGGCGCCTTGCTGGTCAGCCTCTACCTGTATGCCTCGCAGCCGCTGTTCGTGCGCGTGGTGATGATCGTCGCCATGGTGTGGTGGTTCGTCGCCTTCCTCTGGGTGTGCCTGGCACCCACGCGGGTCTCGCCGGCCGCTGCCGCGCTCGCCGGGCTGCTGGCGCTGGTGCCGTGCTGGCTGGCGCTGGTGCACGTCACCTTCGTCACGCAGAGCACGTACTGGGTGTTGTTCACGCTGGCGCTGGTGTGGGCCGCGGACACGGGCGCCTTCTTCGCCGGACGGTGGTTAGGCCGCGTGCCGCTGGCGCCGCGCGTCTCGCCGAAGAAAACCTGGGAAGGTGTGTTTGGTGGCATGGTCACCAGCGCGTTCGTCGCCTGGGTGGCGGCGACCTGGCTGTTCGCCGTGGATCTCTGGCCCTTCGTGCTCACCTGCGTCGCGGTCGCGGCGGTCTCGATCGTCGGCGATCTCACGGAGAGCATGCTCAAGCGCGCCGTGGGGCTCAAGGACAGTGGCACGGTGTTCCCCGGGCATGGCGGCATGCTCGATCGCATCGACAGCGTCACTGCCGCCGCGCCGACGCTGGTGTTCTCGCTGATCGGGCTGGGTGTGTTGTCGTGACCTCCGACGGCATGCAGGGCGTCGCCATCCTCGGCTGCACGGGATCGGTGGGCGAACACACGCTCGACGTGGTGGCGCGTCATCCCGACCGATTCCGAGTCGTGGCGCTGGGCGCGCATCGCAATGCCGAGAAACTCGCCGAACAGGTGCTGCGTTTTTCGGTGCCGTATGCCGCGCTCGCGGATGTGAACGCGGCGCGCAGGCTGGAGCAGATTCTGGCCGGTCGCGGGGCAAAGACCCGAGTGCTGGCGGGCCCCAAGGCCCTGGAAGAAATCGCCAGCCTTCCCGAGGTGGACAGCGTCATGGCGGCGATCGTCGGGGCGGCGGGACTGCCCTCGACCCTGGCTGCCGCCCGCGCGGGCAAGCGCCTGCTGCTGGCCAACAAGGAATCGCTGGTGATGGCCGGGCCCTTGCTCATGCAGACGGTGCGCGCGGCCGGTGCGACCCTGCTGCCCATCGACAGCGAACACAACGCGGTATTCCAGTGCCTGCCGCGCAACACCGTGCCAGGCGAGCCGCCGCCGGGCGTCAGGCGCATCCTGCTCACCGCTTCGGGCGGGCCCTTCCTCGATACCGATGGCGCGCGACTCGCCCGGGTGACCCCCGACGAAGCCTGTGCCCATCCGAACTGGGTCATGGGTCGCAAGATCTCCGTCGACTCGGCCACCCTGATGAACAAGGGCCTGGAATTCATCGAGGCCTGCCTGTTGTTTGGCGTGCCGCCCGAGCGGGTGGAAGTCCTGATCCATCGCGAGAGCATCGTGCACTCGCTGGTGGAATACCTCGACGGTTCGGTGCTCGCCCAGTTAGGTGCCCCCGACATGCGCACGCCCATTGCGCATGCCCTGGCTTGGCCGGATCGCGTCACCTCCGGTGTAGAATCCCTCGACCTCATCAAGGTGGGAACCCTGAGATTCGAGGCGCCAGACCTCACACGGTTCCCGGCGCTGCGCCTGGCCCAGGAGGCCGCACGGGAAGGGGGATCGAGACCCGCGTCGCTGAACGCGGCAAACGAGGTGGCCGTGTCGGCATTTCTCGAGGGTGGATTGAACTTTGCGCAAATTCCGGCAGTCATTGAATCGGTGATGGCAACCACATCGGGTGGCGAAATCCGCGATCTCGACGACGTGCTGGCGGCCGACGCCGAAGCTCGGGCTCGCGCTGCTTCCTTAATCCGGCCTCGGGCCGTTCACGCCTAGGGGCGCTCGATGGAATTCGGCTGGACGATCCTCTGGTTCATCATCGCCGTGAGCCTCCTGGTCACGGTGCACGAGTACGGCCATTTCTGGGTGGCGCGCAGGCTCGGATTCAAGGTGCTGCGCTTCTCGGTGGGCTTCGGCAAGCCGCTCTACAAGAAGATAGGCCCCGCGCCCGACTACACGGAATATGTCATCGCCATGCTGCCCCTGGGTGGCTACGTGCGCATGCTCGACGAGCGCGACGGCCGCGTCGATCCGGCCGACCTGCCGCGATCCTTCGGCAGCAAGCCGCCCTGGCAGCGCATCCTGGTGATGCTCGCGGGGCCGGCGGCGAACATCCTGTTCGCCGTGTTGCTGCTCTGGGGTGTCATCTGGGTCAAGGGCACCATGGGTGTGAAGCCGGTGGTCGGAGAAGTGCGTACCGGATCCATTGCCGCCATCGCCGGGCTGCGCAGTGGCGACACGCTGGTGAACGTCGATGGCGACGTCATCAGCGACCAGACCGACGCCGTGCTCGGGTTGTTGGACGCCGTCAGCAGCGATGGCGTCGCGCAAGTCTCCGTGCTCGGCGCGGACGGTGCGCAACGCAGCCTCACCCTGTCGGTGCCGGACCGGGCGATGCGCCACAAGCTCACCGAGCCCCGCCAGATCATTCGCGGCCTCGGTTTCGAATTCTGGTTGCCGACCATTCCGCCGGTACTCGGCAACGTGCTGGCCGATGGCCCGGCGGCCCGTGCAGGGCTGCTGGCCGGCGACCAGATCGTCTCCATCAACGGCGAGTCGATGCGCAGTTTCGTCGAATTCCGCGATTACATCGCCGCGCGTCCGGCGCAGGAACTGCTGCTCACCGTGAAACGCGGTGAAGAGCAGTTCTCCCGTCGCGTGCTCACCAACAGCGAGACCGTCGAAGGCAAGGAAGTCGGGCGCCTCATGATCAACGGCCCCGACGATCTCGAGCGGTTCATACCCGAAGACATGAAGGTGCGCGTAGGTGCCGGGCCGGTGGCTACGTTCAACGCAGCCGTGAGCAAGTCGTGGCAGATGACCGTGGCGCAGGGCAAGTTGTTCGCCCGCATGCTCACCGGCGATGTCTCCGCCAAGAACATCTCGGGATTCATCACCATCGCCAAGGTCTCGGGCGACACCGCGCGCGCCGGGCCCGACGAATTCCTCACGCTGCTGGTGCTGCTGTCGCTGTCACTCGGCTTCCTGAACCTGCTGCCGATCCCGATCCTCGATGGCGGACAGATCGTCTTCCAGCTCATCGAGTGGGCCAAGGGCGCGCCGTTGTCCGAGCGCACCCAGCTGATGGGACAACAAGCCGGACTGCTGCTGCTGGTGTTGCTCATGGGCGTTGCATTGTTCAACGACCTGTCGGGCATCTTCGCCGGCCGCGGCTAATAATTTTCCAGGGGAACACATTTGACCAAGTGGTTCGCGACTCTCATGGCCATCGGCGGGATGCTGGCGGCCGCTCCATCGTTCGCCCAGGAAGGTCCGTTATTCACGGTTGGTGACATTCGCGTCGAAGGCCTGCAGCGTGTCACCGAAGGCACGGTGTTCAACTACCTGCCGGTCAATATCGGCGACACGCTGACGCTGCAGCGCGTGCGCGAAGCGGTTCGCGCCCTGTACGACACCGGGTTCTTCCGCGACGTCGAGCTGCGCCGTGAAGGCAATACGCTCATCGTGGTGGTCAACGAACGGCCCACCATCGAAAGCTTCGAAATCGAGGGCAACAAGGACATCAAGGACGAGGATCTCAACAAGTCGCTGCGCAACGTCGGCCTCGCGCAGGGCAAGACCTTCGACCGCTCGGTGCTCGAGGACGTGAAGTCCTTCCTGCAGGACCAGTACGGCGCCCGCGGCAAATACGCCGCGCGCATCGACGTCAAGGTGGAAGAGGTCGCGGGCAACCGCGTCAAGATCAAGATCGACATCGTCGAAGGCAAGCGCGCCAAGATCCGCCAGATCAACATCGTCGGCAACCATACCTACGAGCAGAAGGAGATCCTCGAGGCCTTCGAGCTCAAGACGCCCAACCTGCTGTCCTTCTACAAGCAGGACGATCGCTACTCGCGCGAATCGATGCAGGGCGATCTCGAAAAGCTGCGCTCCTTCTACATGGATCGCGGCTACGCCAATTTCGAAGTCGAATCCACGCAGGTGGCGATCGCCCCCGAGAAGGACGACATCTTCATCACCGTGAACATCAACGAAGGCCAGGTGTTCAAGATCAAGGAGGTCAAGCTCGCGGGCACCTTCGTGATCGCGGAGGCGCTGCTCAAGCGTTACCTGCTGGTGCGGCCCGGCGACACCTTCTCGCGCAAGACCATCACCACCACGCAGGAGCTGCTGCAGAACCGGCTCGGCGAAGATGGATTCGCCTTCGCCAAGGTCGATCCGGTGCCCACGAACATCGGCAAACCGGAAGACCGCGAGCTGTCGCTCACGTTCTTCATCGATCCGGGCAATCGTGTCTACGTGCGGCACATCAATTTCGCCGGCGTCACCAAGATCAACGACGAAGTGCTGCGCCGTGAGATCCGCCAGCTCGAAGGCGGCTGGCTCTCGAATGTCGCGCTGGAGCGATCCAAGCAGCGACTCGAGCGCCTGCCCTACATCAAGAAGGTGGAATCGGAGACCACGCCGGTGCCGGGCTCGGCCGACCTGGTCGACGTGAACTACGACATCGAGGAGGGTCCGTCCGCGCAGCTGGGTGGTGGCATCGGTTATTCCGAGTCGCAGTCCTTCATGCTCAGCGGCAACTATGCCGACGCCAACTTCCTCGGCACGGGACGACGCGTCGCCATCGACCTGAACTCGGGCAAGTACAGCAAGGTCTACGGTGTGTCCGTCACCGAGCCTTATTTCACGGCCGACGGCATCGGCTTCACGAGCGGCGTGAGCTACCGCGACCAGACGCAGTTCGTGTCACAGGCGTCCGACTTCTCGTCGGAGACCCTGGGCGCCAACTTCGACATCGCGTACCCGATCTCGGAAAACCAGGGTGTTCGCTTCGGGTTGTCGTTCCAGAAGTCGAGGCTGCTGGTGACCAGCGGCAGCAGCGCGCGCCAGTCCATCGAGTGGGTGCAGCTCAACGGCAATCCCACCCAGGACTGCTTCAACATGTTCAGCCAGGACGTGCCCTGCAATGATCCGACCGCGGCACTGGCGCTGTACGGTACTGACTACCGCACGGTGGAATTCACCACGTCGTGGAACTACGACAGCCGCAACCGCTCGCTGTTCGCGGATCGCGGCATGCGTCATTCCTTCGGCCTGGCCTATGCCATCCCCGGGGCCAGCGAGGTGGAGTACTACGTCGCCAGCTACGAATTCCTGAAGTACGTCCCGCTGTTCGGGAAGTTCACGTTGCAGCTGGGCGCTGACCTGGCCTATGGCATGGACATCGGTGACACCACCGCCCTGCCGCCGTACCGCCAGTTCTACGGCGGTGGTCCGGACACGGTCCGAGGCTACGAGGAGAGCCGGCTGGGTCCCAAGGACGACTATGGCAATCCCTACGGCGGCAACCTGAAGGTCGTGGGCCGGGCCGAGGTCCTGATCCCGTTGCCCCAGAAATTCCAGACTTCGGCTCGACTGTCCGTGTTTTATGACATCGGCAATATCTTCTCGACCGGCAATCGTTATGCGTTCTACGGCCGGGACGGCAGGACTCCGGTCGAATACGACTTCGAGTATGATAAATTGAAACAGTCAACAGGCGTGGCCGTTCAATGGCTTGCGCCGTTGGGTGTGTTCCGATTCAGCTATGCCTATCCGCTGAATCCCGACAAGGGTGACGCGGTTAACTACCCGGACGAGATCGAGAAGTTCCAGTTCTCGGTGGGCCAGGCGTTCTGAGAGGCAGTCAAGTTTTCGCAAGAGGTGTGTCAGTGCAGGTTTCCTTCCGCAAGTTGCTTCTGGGTTCTCTGGCTGCCGTCGTCATCGCGGCGCCGGCTTCCGCCGAGATCAAGGTGGGTGTCATCAACTACGCGCGCCTGTTCGAAGAGTCGCCGCAGGCCAAGGTGGTCCGCGAGAGTCTCCAGGCCGAGTTCGGTCCGCGCCTGCAGCAGCTCGTGACGCAGGAAAATTCGCTCAAGGCCCGTGGCGAGAAGCTGCAGAAGGACGTCGCCACCATGACGCCCGATCAGCGCAGCAAGGCCGAGAAAGAACTCCGCGATTCGATCCGCGAACTCGATCGCAAGAAGGGTGAACTGCAGGACGACTCGAACGCCAAGCGCCAGGAAGAAATGAACCGGCTGCAGCGCTCGCTGATCACCGAGATCACCGAATACGCGAAGTCCCAGAACTACGACATCGTGATCGCCGAAGGCGTCATCTACGCAACGCCCACGGTCGACATCACCACGCAGGTGCTGCAGGCACTCCAGGCTCGCGCCGCCCGGGCGCCGGCCGCCCCGGCGCCGGCGAAGCCGCCCGCCAAGCCCTGAGCGGCGAGCACCGCTTCCGCGGGCCGTGAAAACGACGCTCGGCGAGCTGGCGGTAAGATTCGGCTGCGAACTGCGCGGCGACCCTTCCATCGTTGTCGATTCGGTCGGGTCGCTGGCGCATGCGGGCCCGAATGCCGTCACCTTTCTCGCCAATCCCAAGTACGTCTCGCAGCTCAAGGACACGCGCGCCGGTGCAGTGATCCTCGATGCCAAGTCGGCGGCCGCCTCGCCGGTGCCGGCGCTGGTCGTGGCCAATCCACACGCCACCTACGCGCGCGTGGCCACGCTGCTGTATCCCGAGCCACCGCTGCATCCGGGCATCCATCCTGCCGCGACCGTGGGCGCGCAGGCCGTCGTGGACCCTACCGCCGAGATTGCCGCGCAGGCTTCGATCGGGCGCAACGTTCGCGTCGGTGCCCGCTGTTTCATCGGGCCGGGGTGCGTGGTCGAGTCCGACGCCGTGATCGGCGACGACACCCGGCTTGTGGCCAGGGTCTACATCGGACGGCGGGTGAGCCTCGGTGCGCGCTGCATCGTGCAGCCCGGTGCGGTCATCGGCGGTGACGGCTTTGGCTTCGCGCCCGAAAAGGGCACCTGGGTCAAGGTGCCGCAGATCGGCACCGTGACCGTGGGTGACGACGTGGAGATCGGCGCCAACACCACCATCGATCGCGGTGCGCTCGGCGACACCGTCATCGAAGAGGGCGTCAAGATCGACAACCTCATCATGATCGCCCACAACTGCCGCATCGGTGCGCACTCGGCGCTGGCGGCCTGCGTGGCCATTGCCGGCAGTTCGGTGATCGGCAAGCGTTGCATCCTGGGAGGCAGGGCGGGCCTGACGGGACACATCACGCTTTGCGACGACGTCGTGGTGCTGGGCACTTCGTTCATTTCCCATTCCATCAGCAAGCCAGGCGTGTACTCTTCCGCGCTGCCGAGCGAAGAGGCCGGCGTGTGGCGGCGCATCGTCGGCCGCATCAAGCGCCTCGACGCCATGGCCAAACGCCAGCGGGCCCTGGAGAAACACGTGGGCTTCTCGGCGACTGACCAGGATTCTTCCGAGGACTAACTAAATGAGCCAGCCGCTCGCAATCGACATCATGGGCGTCATGCGCCTGTTGCCGCACCGCTACCCGTTCCTGCTGGTGGACGGCGTGCTGGAGTGCATCAAGGGCGAGAGTATCCGCGCCATCAAGAACGTCACCATCAACGAGCCGTTCTTCCCCGGACATTTCCCGGGCCGCCCCGTGATGCCGGGCGTGCTGATCATCGAGGCGCTGGCCCAGGCCGCGGGCATACTCGCCTTCACCACCGCCGACGTGATTCCCGACGAAAACACCAAGTTCTATTTCGTCGGCATCGACAAGGCACGCTTCCGCAAACCCGTAGTCCCCGGCGACCAGCTGATCCTCACGGCCAAGCTGGAGCGTCAGATGCGCGGCATCTGGAAATTCTCCACAGTCGCGTACGTGGGGGACGATGAGGTAACGTCAGCGGAGATGATGGTCGCCCCTGAAACCAGCAAGACTGCGAAGGCTTCGGCAACGTGAGCAACATCGACCCGCGCGCCGTCGTGTCACCGAAAGCGGAACTCGCCGCCGACGTGACCGTGGGTGCCTACGCCATCATCGGCGATGACGTGCGCGTCGGGGCGGGGACCACCATCGGCTCGCATGCCGTCATCAAGGGGCCAACCAGCATTGGCGCCGGCAACCGCATCTTCCAGTTCGCGTCGATTGGCGACGCGCCGCAGGATCTCAAGTACAAGGGTGAACCCACCCGCCTCGAGATCGGCGATCGCAACGTGTTCCGCGAGTTCACCACCATGAATCGCGGCACGGCCCAGGGTGGCGGGGTCACCACCATCGGCAGCGACAACCTCTTCATGGCGTACACGCACGTGGCGCACGACTGCCACGTCGGCAGCCGCTGCGTGCTGGCCAACTACGCCACGCTGGGCGGACACGTGACGCTGGGCGACTGGGTCATCATGGGCGGCTACTCCGGCATCCACCAGTTCACCAAGGTGGGCGCGCATGCCTTCCTCGGCAACAACGCCGCGGTGACCCGCGACGTGCCGCCCTACGTGATGGCCGTGGGTTCGCCCGCCGTGCCACATTCCATCAATTCGGAAGGCCTCAAGCGCCGCGGTTTCACCGAGGCGCAGATCCGCAATCTCAAGAACGCGTACCGCGTGTTGTACCGTTCCGACCTCAAACTCGCCGACGCCGTGGCCGAGCTCAAGACCCGCGCCGCGACCCAGCCGGAACTCAAGATTTTCGTCGACTTCATCGGAGAGTCGACGCGCAGCCTGGTTCGGTAGGTGCGCATCGCGCTGGTCGCAGGCGAGGCGTCCGGCGATACGCTCGGCGCCGCGCTCATCGAGGCGCTGCGCCGGCGCTTCCCGGGTGCCGAGTTCGCCGGGGTCGCAGGTCCCAAGATGATCTCCGCGGGTTGCGCGGCCTGGTTCCACAGCGAAGAACTCGGCGTCATGGGACTCACCGAGGTGTTGCGCCACCTGCCACGCCTGTTCCGCATCCGCTCGCAGCTCCAGCAGCGCATCCTCGAGTGGCGGCCCGACGTATTCATCGGCGTCGACTTCAAGGAGTTCAACCTCGGCCTGGCGCGGCGCCTCAAGAAGCAGGGACTGCGCACCGTTCAATACGTGAGCCCCCAGGTCTGGGCCTGGCGCCCGGGTCGCGCGCGCACCATCGGCGAGGCGGTCGATCTCATCCTCTGCCTGTTTCCCTTCGAGCCGGATTTCTACCGCGAGTACGGCGTGCGCGCGACCTTCGTCGGACATCCGCTCGCCGACCAGATCCCGCTCGAGGTGGATCGCGCCGCGGCGCGTGCCGAGCTCGGCATCGAGGAATCCGCGCGCGTGCTGGCCGTGCTGCCCGGCAGCCGGCGCGCGGAGGTGGAGCGGCTGGCCGACGTGTTCGCGGGCGCGGCCGAACTACTGGTGGCGCGTTATCCGGGACTGCGCGTGGTGGCGCCCATGGTCACGCCCGCGCTGCGCGATCTGTTCGCGCGGCACTGCGCGCGCATCGCGCCGCGGGCGGCGATCCGGTTCCTGGAAGGCAACGCGAAGCTGGCCCTGGCCGCGTCCGACGTGGCGCTGGTGGCTTCGGGTACCGCGACACTGGAGACGGCACTCTGCAAGCGACCCATGGTGGTGGCGTACCGGCTCGGCGCCATCACCGCTTTCCTGCTGCGCAACCTGGGACTGGTGAAGGTGCGGCATTTCTCGCAGCCGAACCTGCTGGCCGGCAAGGAGCTGGTGCCGGAGTTCTTCCAGGGCGCGGCCAATCCACGGAACCTCGCCGACGCGCTGGCCCGTTGGCTGGACCGGCCGGCCGAAGTCGCGGAGTTGCAGCGCGAATTCACGCGCATCCACGAAAACCTGCGGCGCGGTGGAGCCGAGCTCGCGGCGGCCGAGATCGGCGAACTGGTGTCGACCTGGACGGCGCACGCCGGTGCCCCGGAGTCGTCGCCGTGAAGGCGCGGATCCGACCGCGCGTGGCGGGCGTGGACGAGGCCGGGCGGGGCCCGCTGGCCGGACCCGTCGTGGCCGCCGCCGTCATCCTGGACCCCACGCGGCCCGTGCGCGGCCTGGCCGATTCGAAGGCGCTCGAGCCGGAGGAACGCGAGCGACTCGCCATCCTCATCCGCGCGCGGGCGCTGTGTTACGCCGTGGCCTGGGCGGATGCCGAGGAGATCGACAGCATCAACATTCTGCAGGCCACCATGCTGGCCATGCGCCGCGCGTTGCTGGGCCTGCGCGTTCCGCCGCAGCAGGTGTTCGTCGACGGCAATCGTTGTCCGCGCACCAGTGATCTCGGCTACGAGTGCCGCTACGAGGCCGTGATCAAGGGAGATGCGCTCATGCGCTGCATCAGCGCGGCGTCGATTCTCGCCAAGACGGCGCGCGACGCGATGATGCGCGACCTCGACCTGCGTTATCCCGGCTTCTCGTTGTCCGGGCACAAGGGATATCCCACGCCCACGCACGTGGCCGCGCTCGAGGCGCTCGGCCCGTCACCGCTGCACCGGCGCAGTTTTTCCCCGGTGCGTCTCTGCGTGGAAATGCGGTCGGCCTAGGTCTTACGCCGAAGCTTCGGAGTCGGTGTCGCCGGTCTCTTCCCCGGCCTCGTTGAAATTCCCGTCATGGGCGCGGATCCAGCGCGCCAGCGCTTCCGGCGCCAGCGGCCGGCTCATGTAAAAACCCTGCGCATCGTCGCAGCCCAGTGCGCGCAGCATCTTCCACGCGGCCACGTCCTCCACGCCCTCCGCGACCACTTCGAGGCCGAGGTTGTGTCCGAGCTCGATGGTGGAACGCACGATGGTCGACGTCTCCTCGTCCACCGCCATGCGCGAGATGAACGACTGGTCGATCTTCAGCTCCTGCACCGGCAGGCGCATGATGTAGGAGAGCGAGGAATACCCGGTGCCGTAGTCGTCGATCGAGAGTCGCACGCCGAGGTCCGCGAGCCGGTCCAGCACTTTCTGGGCGTGCGCGGGATCCTCCATGAAACCGCTCTCGGTGATTTCCAGGCAGAGCAGGGCCGCCGGCACCGAATGCTCGGTCAGCAGGGCGCTCACTTCACCGGGCAGGTCGCGATTCATGAGATCGCGGGCCGAGATGTTCACCGACACCGACAGGCGCAGGCCGCCACGCAGCCAGGCGCCGCATTGCCGCACGGCCTCGCGCAGCACCCAGCGGGTGAGTAGTTTGATGTAGCCGGTGTGTTCGGCGAACGGGATGAACATGGCCGGCGGCACCAGGCCGCGTTGCGGATGCTCCCAGCGGATCAGCGCCTCCACGGCGCTGATGTTCGAGGAGCGCAGCGATACCTTCGGCTGGTAGTGCAGGCGCAGCTCGTCGTGCTCCACGGCGCGCCGCAGTTCGCCGAGCAGCGAGAGGTGCTCCTGCTGGCTGGTGTCGTAGTGCGGGTCGTACACCGCGTAGCCGCTCTTGGTGCGCTTGGCCGCGTACATGGCGATGTCGGCGTTGCGCACCAGGGTCTGTGCGTCCTGGCCATGCTCGGGATAGTGCGCGATGCCGATGCTGGTCCCCACGTCGAGCAGCTGCTCCTCGAAGAGGATGGGTGCTTCGAGCGCGGCGAGAATGCCGCGCGCGGCCGCGACGCCGTCGTCCCGGCCGACCCGGCGCAGCAGGATGGCGAACTCGTCGCCGCCCAGGCGGGCCACACACTCGGCCGCGGAAACCGCGATGCCGAGGCGCGCGCTCACCTCGCGCAGCACGTGGTCGCCGACGCCGTGACCCAGCGTGTCGTTCACGTACTTGAAGCGGTCGAGATCCATCATGAGGATGGTGAGTCCGTTGGCGCCCTGCGCGGCCTCGTGGATGGTTCGCCCGAGCACGCTCGCGAAACGCGAACGATTGGCGAGATCGGTGAGGGGATCCTCGTACGCCAGCTTGAGGATGCGGTTCTCGCGTTCGGCGATGCCGCCGCGCATGTGGTTGAGGCTGGAGGCGAGCACGCCGATCTCGTCGGCGCGCTGCACCGGCACCGGGGCCGCGTAGTCGCCCTGTTCGATGCGCGCCGCCGCGCCCGCCAGCGCCTCGAGCGGGCGCGTGATGTTGCGCGCGATGGCGACACTGCCGACGATCGAGAGGCAGAGGCTGAGTATGGCCAGCACCACGAGCGTGTTGCGCAGCCGTTCGAAGGCGGCGAGTGCGCTGTCGAGCGAACGATCCAGCACTGCGACGATGGGTGAGTGGCGCGCATGCAGTGGGATCACCAACGCCTGGTGTGCGTTTCCGCCGATGTCCAGGACCATGCGCGATACCTGGCCCGAGACCTCGGGCATGCCGGCGAGCAAGGCGCGCTGCGCATCCGCGTCCAGTGTCGATGCCAGCGGGCGCCAGCGGCCCTGGTCGTGCTGCGCGAAGGAGACCTCGAGGCCCGTGAGCTGGCGCAGGTCCCGGGCCCAGGCGTCGTCCGCGGCGAAACCCATCACCACCCAGCCGATGGGCAGGGGCGCCAGCACCGGCACCGCGACCAGCTGGAATGCGCGGCCGTCGAGGACTTCCATGCTGGCATTGGCCACGCTGGCATTGGCCATGCCCGCATTGATGCCGGCGTCGCCCGTGCGGATCAGCGCGGGGAACTCGAAGGGGTGCGCCTCCGCCTGCGGCTGGCGCATGTCGGAGACTACGCGGCCGTCGAGATCCACGAACACCATGCTGTCGGCGCCAATGCGGGCGCCGTGGTTGGCCAGCACCGAGCCGATGGTGCGGTTGTCATGCGTGGCGATGGCTTCGCGGAACGCGAAGTCGGCGGCGAGCACGCGCGCGGAGAGCTTGAGTTTTTCGGCGTTCTGCTCGAGCAGGCGCGCGAAGACGCGCTGTCCCACGTCGAGTTCCTCTTCGACCTTGGCACGGGCATTGCCCGAATTCGCGGCGTACACGAACCAGAACGCCGCCACCTGCACCAGCGCCAGCAGCGCCACGAAGAAGACGATGATGCGGGTCTGAAGGCGCTGGATGCGCATCAGGACACCGTGGTCACGGGCGCGCGCCTAGCGCTGCGCGATGTCCCGTCGCGCCGGCGTGAGCACTTCGAGCAGCTCATTGCGTGCGACGAGCGGAACCTGGTGCGCGCGCAGGGCGACGCGCAACGGCTCGACCAGCATGAGGAACTCCGCGCCGCCCACCTCGCTCGAGCATCCGCCGCCGGTGCGGGCACAGATGAATTGCGCGAGCTTCTGCTTCGCGGCGGAGCGGTCGGCGGCCACGGTGGCGTCGGATTTCGCGGCGGCATCGACGGCATCGCTGACCACGGCGTTGATGCTTTCGCTGCCACCCAGGCGGGTGTACAGCGGCGAGGCCGGGTTGTCGGCGGCGGACGCGAAACCGCAGCAGGTCGCCAGCAGGGTCGCGGTGAGGAGGGCGGTGCGCGCCATGAGATATCCCCCAGAACAGAATCAGGCCGAAATTATCCGCCCGGCCGTGGGTTACTCCGTTGATCCGACTCACATCTCGGGGGTTGTGCGGGACTCCAGTGTGAACTCGCTCTCATTTTCCAGCCGCCCGGCTGGTCATGCTTTCGGCCCATGCTGTCGGCGACGCCCGAAACCTTGACCTGTTCCAATTGCGGCTGCAGTTCGGCGTGGCGCGAGGCGTTCACCGCTGGCAAGGATGGAACCCTGCCCAAGACCTGGTGCCCGCCCTGCGCGGAGAAACACACCGGCCGCTGGAGCACGCTTTCGCTGGTGATGTCCGTCGCCGCGATCTTCTTTGGTGCCATCAACCTGGCGAATCATCCGCATAACGTCGTCCACGCCTTCGTCATGGGTTGGGGCGTTTTCAACTTGTCGCTGGTGCTCATGGTCTGGCCCCACGAGCTGGCCCATGCATTCGCCGCGCGCCTCGTGGGCTTTCGCACCATCGCCATCTGCGTCGGATCGGGACCGGTGCTGTTCGATCGAACGGTGCTCGCAGTTCGCGTGGTCATCCGGCGTGGCCTGTACGGAGGCCTGACCTACGTCGACATCCGCGACGTCGCGAATTTCAACGCGCGCATGATCGCCGTCTATCTTGCCGGGGCGCTCGCGAATCTTGCCTTCGGGATCGCGGCGCTGGCCGCCGTACCCTACCTGCCCGCCAGTTATTCCGGGTCGGCCGTCGGTGCCATGGTGGCGTTTGGAATCGCCAATCTCTACATGGCGGGGCATGCCCTGTGGCCGCGATCCTTTTCGCGGGACTCGATGGGATTGCGCTCTGACGGCGGCCTCATCGTCGATCGTCTCAAGGGAGTTCCCGTCGACTTTCGCGGCCATGAAGCCGGCGTACACCTGATGCTCGCCAACTTTGCCTATCTCGACCGTCGCTTCGCCGATGTCCTGCGGGAAGCCGAGATGGCGGAAGCATTGAGCGATGACCTCGAGATCAGGACCCAGGCCGCCGCTTGGAAAGCCGAAGCATTGTCCGAAAGCGACCAGGCGCAGGCGGCCGTCGAACTGCTCCGGCCGATGCTCGAACGCAGCGACCTGTCCGAATGGCAGCGGGTCAACGTGGCGCAGAGTTTTGCGTGGGCGGCCCTGCTGACCGACGATCCCGTGTTGATCGAGGAGGCGCTCGCAGTCATCGAGCGTTGCCGGCAGTTCGTGCCGTGGTCCGATGTGTATCTGATCAAGCATATCTGCCTGCTCGCGGCGGGTGCCCGCGCCAATCCCGAACGCGCCGCGCAGGCTCGCATGTTGCTGGAACGGCTCGAAGGTTTCCGCCTGCGCGGCGAGACGGCGGCGTACGGCGCCCTGGCGCGCAGCCTGGTGGCGGTGGTGAATGGCAATTCCCGGATCGCCAGGACCGAGTACGAATCGGCGCGCATCCAGCGAGCCACGGCGGCACCGTTGCGTTTGCTGGAGCGTCGGCTCGCAAGTGCCTGAATTTTTTTGTCAACGCAATAGGTGGCGCATTCGTTGATAAACTCGCGCGCCATGCCGCCGCCCGTTCCCACCTTCGTCCACCTGCGCCTGCACACCGAGTATTCGCTGCAGGACAGCGTGGTGAGGATTCCGGAGCTGGTGGAACGCGCGGCGCAGCTCGGCATGCCCGCCGTAGCCGTCACCGACCAGAACAACCTGTTCGCGATGGTGAAGTTCTATCGCGAGGCGCTGAAGCGCGGCGTCAAGCCCATCATCGGCGTGGACGTGCTGCTGCGCATGCGCGGCGAACGCGCGGTGCCGGCGCGACTCACCCTGCTGTGCAAGGACTCGGGCGGTTACCAGAACGTCACGAATCTCATCACGCGCGCGTGGCTCGAAGGCCAGGATCGCGGTGTGCCCCTCATCGATCGCGGCTGGCTCGATGAAAAAACCACGGCGGGTTTGATCGCGCTGTCCGGCGCTGCCGAAGGCGACGTGGGTCGCGCGCTGCTCGGTGGCAAGGATGCCGATGCCCGCACGCTGGCGCGCGGCTGGCAGCAACTCTTCGGCGACCGCTACTACCTCGAAGTGCAGCGCCTCGGGCGTGGTGACGACGAGGCGCACGTGGCGAAGTGCGTTGCCTTGAGCCAGGAAACCGGTATTGCGCTGGTGGCGACCAACGACGTGCGCTTTCTCGCGCCCGACGATTTCGAATCGCACGAGGCGCGGGTGTGCATCGCCGATGGCGCCCAGCTCGCCGACCCGTCGCGGCCCCGCCGGTACAGCGAAGCCCAGTACCTGCGTTCGCCCGCGGAGATGGCCGAGCGCTTTGCCGACCTTCCCGAGGCGCTGCAGAACTCCGTGGAGATCGCGCGCCGTTGTTCGCTGCCGCTCAAGCTTGGCGAATCGCGGCTGCCGATCTATCCACTGCCCGAGGGCGTGTCCGTCGAGGCGCACATCCGCGAAGAGTCGCTCAAGGGTTTCGCGACGCGTGAAAAGGCGCTGGACGCGAAACAACTGCCGCGCATCGAGGAATACCGCAAGCGCCTCGACACCGAGCTCGCGGTGATCTCGAAGATGGGCTTCGCGGGCTACTTCCTCATCGTCGCGGATTTCATCCGCTGGGCGCGCGAAAACGGCGTGCCCGTGGGACCGGGACGCGGCTCGGGTGCCGGTTCGCTGGTGGCCTACAGCCTCGGCATCACCGACATCGATCCGCTCAAGTACGACCTGCTGTTCGAGCGATTCCTGAATCCCGAGCGCGTGTCGATGCCCGACTTCGACATCGATTTCTGCATGGATGGCCGTGACCGCGTCATCGAATACGTGGCGCAGAAATACGGCAAGGAACGCGTCTCGCAGATCATCACCTACGGCACCATGGCCGCGAAGGCGGTGGTGCGCGACGTGGGTCGCGTGCTCGGCATGGGCTACGGCTTCGTCGACAAGATCGCCAAGCTCATCCCGTTCGAACTCGGCATCACGCTCGACGACGCGCTGGAGAAAGAGCCCGAGCTCAAGCGGCTCTACAAGGAGGAAGAGGAGATCACCAACCTCATCGACCTCGCGAAGTCGCTCGAAGGCCTGACGCGCAACGCCGGCATGCACGCCGGTGGCGTGGTCATCGCTCCCTCGAAGCTCACGGAATTCGCGCCGCTGTATGCCGACGACAAGGGTGGCAGCGTGGTCACGCAGTTCGACAAGGACGACGTCGAGGCCGCGGGCCTGGTGAAGTTCGACTTCCTGGGACTGCGCACGCTCACCGTCATCGATCGCGCGGTGAAGCTGATCAACGCGCGTCGCGCCGCGCAGGGCGAGGCGCCATTCGACATCAACGCGTTGCCCATGGACGACGCGGCGACCTACCAGCTCATGCAGGAGGCGCGCACCACCGCGGTGTTCCAGCTGGAATCCCGCGGCATGAAGGACCTGATCCGTCGGCTGAAGCCCGACCGGTTCGAAGACGTGGTGGCGCTGGTGGCGCTCTTCCGTCCGGGCCCGCTCGAGTCGGGCATGGTCGGCGACTTCATCGACCGCAAGTTCAGCCGCAACGATCCGCACGCGCCGCCCATCGATTACCTGCATCCCTCGCTGCAGCCGGTGCTCGCGCCCACCTACGGCGTCATCCTGTACCAGGAACAGGTGATGCAGATCGCGCAGGTGCTGGCCGGCTACACGCTGGGCGGCGCCGACATGCTCCGCCGCGCCATGGGCAAGAAGAAGCCCGAGGAGATGGCCAAGGAGCGCGGCAAGTTCGTGGGCGGCGCGGTGAAGAACAACGTGCCCGAGCAGCAGGCCGCGTTCATCTTCGATCTCATGGAAAAATTCGCGGGCTACGGCTTCAACAAGTCGCACTCCGCCGCGTACGCGCTGCTGTCGTACCAGACCGGCTGGCTCAAGGCGCACGAGCCTGCCTCTTTCATGGCCGCCGTGCTCTCGGCCGACATGGATCACACCGACAAGGTGGTCGGACTGCTCTATGACTGCCGCAAGGAAGTCGGGCTCACCATCCTGCCGCCGCACGTGAATCTCTCGGCCTACGAGTTCGGCGTGGTCGACGACAAGACGCTGCGTTACGGACTCGGCGCCATCAAGGGCGTGGGCGAGGGTGCCGTGCAGGCCATCGTCACGGAGCGGCGAGCCAACGGCGACTACGCCAGTCTCGAGGATCTGTGCCGCCGGCTGGATCTGTCCAAGATCAACCGGCGCGTGCTCGAGGCGCTGATCAAGTCCGGCGCGCTCGACGGGCTCGCGACCAATCGCGCCACGCTGATGCATCGGCTCGATGCCGCGCTCGCGCTCGGCGAGCAGAACAGCAAGGCCAACGAGACCGGCCAGCACGACATCTTCGGACTCGCGACCACCACGGCCCCTGACGCGGTGCGCGTCAAGGCGCCCGATCAGCCTGAATGGACCGATGCGGTGCGCCTGCGCGGTGAACGCGAAACGCTGGGACGCGCCATCTCCGGGCATCCCATCGATCGTTTTCTCAATGATCTGCCGCGCTTCATCACCGGGCGCATCAACGACTACCTCGAGCAGGACAAGCCGCAGGCCTCGGCCGAGGGTGGTCGCGCGTTCTTCGGCGGCAAACCCGTGGCCATCGCGGGCGTGCTCGAAGAACTGCGCAAGCGCGGCCCGCGCACCGAGATCACGCTCGACGACGACTCCGGCCGCATCCAGTGCAGCTTCTTCGACGAGCAGTACCAGCAGTTCCGCGAACTCCTGGTGAAGGATGCGTTGCTGCTGGTCGAAGGCAAGCTGCGCTTCGACGAGTTCGCCAACACCTGGGTGCTGCGGGCCACCAAGGTGAGCGAGCTGGAAAAGCTGCGCGAGAAAGAAGCGCGCCGCATCGTTCTCAAGATCAAGTCGAGCGACAACCTGTCGCTCGATCGACTGCAGGCGCTGCTCACGAAATACCGGGGCGGCAACTGCGCGCTCGCCATGCAGTTCGCCGGGGCCAGGGCCCGCGGCACGTATTCCTTCGGCGCCGACTGGAGCGTCAAACCCAGTCCCGCGCTCATCGAGGAACTCGAAACCCTGCTGGGCCGCGGCCGCATCGCGGTGCTCTACAGCCCACCGCCCGCCAGCGCCGGGGTCTCTTCCATCGGCGGCTAACGGCAAGGCCGAAGTAAGACGGTGCCGAAGACGGTGTCAGGCCGGCATTCCGGCATTATTCGAGCTGCGGAATCTGGGCGTGACTGTCGCCGCGAAATAATGCCGGAATGCCGGCCTGACACCATCTGCCGCCATCCCCTGTCCCGGCACCTTCTTGCGCCAGCACCTTCTGATATCCTCGCGCCCCTATGGCAGTGAATTTCCTCGATTTCGAGCAGCCGATCGCCGAACTTGAAGCCAAGATCGAAGAACTGAAACACGTTCCTTCGGGTTCCGCGGTCAACATCCAGGAAGAAATCTCGCGTCTCAAGCAGAAGAGCGAGCAGCTCACGCAGAGCATCTTCGCCAACCTTTCCCCCTGGCAGATCACCCAGCTGGCGCGCCATCCGCAGCGCCCGTATACGCTCGACTACGCCGGACTCATCTTCAACGATTTCCACGAACTGCACGGCGATCGCATGTATGGCGACGATCTCGCCATCGTCGGCGGGCCGGCACGACTCGATGATCGTCCGGTCATGCTCATCGGCCACCAGAAGGGCCGGGACACGAAAGAACGCGTACGCCGCAACTACGGCATGCCCAAGCCCGAGGGCTACCGCAAGGCGCTGCGCCTCATGCGCCTCGCCGAGCGCTTCCGCATGCCGCTGGTCACCTTCATCGACACGCCGGGTGCCTATCCGGGTGTCGGCTCGGAGGAGCGCGGCCAATCCGAAGCCATCGCGCGCAATCTCTACGAGATGTCCGTGATGGGCATTCCCATCGTGAGCTGTGTGATCGGCGAGGGTGGCTCGGGCGGCGCGCTGGCTATTGGCGTGTGCGACCGGTTGCTGATGCTTCAGTTTTCCACCTACTCGGTGATTTCGCCCGAAGGCTGCGCCTCGATCCTCTGGAAGAGCGCGGACAAGAAAGAAGTCGCCGCCGAAGCCATGAACCTCACCGCCGACAAGCTCAGCAAACTCAAGCTGGTCGACGAAGTGCTGCCGGAGCCGGTGGGCGGCGCGCATCGCAATCCGCAGGCCACGGCCGACACCATCAAGACCGCGCTGATCAAGTACCTCGACGAACTCGAGAAGCTGCCGCCCGACAAGCTGCGCTCGCAACGCAACACGCGCATCGACGGCTTCGGCGTCTACAGCGAAGTCGCGAACTAGACAGGGACATTCCTGTTTTTGCGGTAAAGGGCAGGGCAGGCATGTTCGATCCCGCGTCCCGACTGCTCGAACTGACCGGGCCGCGCCCGCGTATCGCGGTGGCCTTCAGCGGCGGCATCGACTCGACCGTGCTCGCGCATCTGCTTTCGAAGCAGCGTCGTCGCTTCGCCTCGCTTCGGCTGCTCCACGTCGATCACGGTCTGCAGGCAGCCAGCCGCGACTGGAGCCGCCACTGTGCCGAGGTCGCGCGCAGTCTGCGGCTGCCATTCGTGCCCCTCGAGGCGACCATCCGCCGCAGGCGCGGCGAGTCGCCGGAGGCCGCCGCGCGCGAGGCGCGATATGCCTTGCTGGCCATGGTGCTGGAGCCCGGCGAAGTGCTGGTCACCGCGCAGCACCGCGATGACCAGGTGGAGACCCTGCTGCTGCAACTGTTTCGCGGCGCCGGCGTGGCCGGGCTCGCCGCCATGCCGGCCATTGCGGACTTCGGTGCCGGGCGAATCTGCCGGCCGCTGCTCGCCGAGACGCGCGAGAACATCGAACGATATGCGCGTGAGAAGCGTCTGCGCTGGGTCGAAGATCCCACGAACATGGAGACGCAGTTCGCCCGCAACTTCCTGCGCGCGAAGGTGCTGCCCGTCATCCGGCAGCAATGGAAAGGAGTCGACGCGGCGGTCGCGCGCAGCGCCTCCCACATGGCCGAGGCGGGCCGGCTGCTGGGCCAGGTGGGGCGAGTCGACCAGGGGCGCGTGGCCGATGGCGATGGCCTGAGCGTCGCCGGGCTGCGAGCCTTGCCGCCGGCCAGGCGTCGCAACGCGCTGCGCGCGTACATCGGGAGTCGTGGTGTCGAACTGCCGCCCACGTCGCAGATGGCCGAGCTCGGCGGCGCGCTGCTGGCGGCTCGCGAAGACGCGCAACCCGAGGTGCGCTGGCATGGCGCCGTGATGCGACGGCGCGCCGGCCGCCTCGTACTTGAAGTGAAATCTCAGGATCACTTCGGCGAAGCGAAGGAATTGACCGCCAAATCATGGGACTGGAATGCCGATCGCGTGTGCATCCTCAGCCAGCGCGGCGAGCGGCTCGAGCTCATCGACGATGTTGCCGGGCCGATCGACCTCGATCGACTGCCGCCGTCGCTGGCGATTCGTGCCCGCAGCGGCGGAGAAACCCTGCGTCCCGGCCCGAAGGCCCGTACCCAGGCACTCAAGAAACTCATCCAGGCCGCGAAGCTGACGGTCGAAGATCGCGCGCGTCTGCCACTGCTGTTTTCAGGGGAACACCTGATCATGGCCGGCGACCGCTGGATCGACGCGTCCGTGATGTCAAATGACAAATCCCGGCGCCGCGCGCGGCTCCGCTGGACGCGCGCCCACTGAATTTTTGTCGGCAGGGAAATGGGGACATTCCTGATTTGCTAGCAAATGGGGACGCGCCTGCTTCAGGCACGTCCCCGTTCGCCCGCCCGGCGGGCAAATCAGGAATGTCCCCATTTCCCTACCGCCAACGTTGCGGTTTTGTTAACCTGCCGGCCCGTCGAGCTGAACTCTCTCACGCGGCGGGACCCCCTCATGACCAAATTCGTATTCGTCACTGGTGGCGTCGTTTCCTCTTTGGGAAAAGGCATCGCCGCCGCCTCCTTGGGCGCCATCCTCGAAGCCCGCGGTCTGAAGATCGCGATGGTGAAACTGGACCCGTACATCAACGTGGATCCGGGCACCATGTCGCCGTTCCAGCACGGCGAAGTGTTCGTCACCAATGACGGCACCGAGAGCGATCTCGATCTCGGCCACTACGAGCGCTTCGTGCGCACCACCACCGGCCGCCACAGCAATTTCACGACCGGCCGGATCTACGAGCGCGTCATCGCCAAGGAGCGTCGCGGCGACTACCTCGGCGCGACGGTGCAGGTGATTCCGCACATCACCGACGAGATCAAGCGTTCCATCCAGCTCGGCGCCGGCGACTGCGACGTCTGCATGGTGGAAATCGGCGGCACGGTCGGCGACATCGAGTCGTTGCCCTTCCTCGAAGCCATCCGCCAGCTCGGTGTCGAGCTGGGTCGCAACAACTGCGTGTACCTGCACCTCACGCTGGTGCCCATCCTCGGTGGCGCGGGCGAGATCAAGACCAAGCCCACGCAGCACAGCGTGAAAGAACTGCGCGGCATCGGCATCCAGCCCGACGTGCTGCTGTGCCGCTGCAAGAATCCCCTGCCCGACGAACAGCGCCGCAAGATCGCGCTGTTCACCAATGTCGAAGAGCGCGCCGTCATCTCCGGCGTCGACGCCGACGACATCTACAAGATCCCGATGCTTCTCGCCGAACAGGGCCTCGACGAGATCGTGGTCGACAAGCTGCGCCTCAACGTGCCGCCGGCCGATCTTTCCGAGTGGAAACAGGTGGTGGCCGCCAAGGCCAACCCCGACGGCCAGGTCGACATCGCCATGGTCGGCAAGTACGTGCAGGTCAAGGACAGCTACATCTCGCTGAACGAAGCGCTGACCCACGCTGGCGTGAAGACCCGCACGCGCGTCAACGTGCACTACATCGAGTCCACGGACATCGAGAAACACGGCACGCATGCCCTCAAGAACATGGATGCCATCCTCGTTCCCGGTGGCTTCGGCGAGCGCGGCATCGAAGGCAAGATCGCCGCGGTGCGTTTCGCGCGCGAGAACAAGATTCCATACCTCGGCATCTGCCTCGGCATGCAGCTGGCCTGCATCGAATTTGGCCGCCACGTGCTCGGGCTCGAAAATGCCAACAGCACCGAATTCAACCGCGCGAGCCCGCACCCCGTGATCGCGCTGATCACCGAGTGGCAGGACAGCGCCAAGGGCGACCAGAAGCGCGACGACAACACCGGCAAGGGCGGCACCATGCGCCTGGGCTCGCAGGAGGTTCGCACCGGCGCCAACACGCAGGCGCGCGCCATCTATGGCGGCGAGACGGTGAACGAGCGCCATCGCCACCGCTTCGAGTTCAACAACACCTACCGCGACCGCTACACGCAGGCGGGCTTCAGGTTCTCGGGCCTGTCGAAGGACGACCTCGTGGAGATCATCGAACTACCGGGCCACCCGTGGTTCGTCGCCACGCAGTTCCATCCGGAGTTCACCTCGACGCCGCGCGACGGCCATCCGCTGTTCGCCGGCTTCGTGAGGGCCGCGCGCCAGCGGCGCAACGCGCAATTGCCGGAAGCCGCGAGCGCCTGAGGGCGCCCGGGTTCATGAGGCTGCTCGCCGTTCTCGGCGCAGGTCTGGCACTCGCGGGCTGTACGAAGGCGGTGCCGGATCCGCCGGCCTTCACGACGGATGTTTTCGGCCGCGCTTTCCAGGATGGCCCCTGGGTCGGCGCGGACGGAACCTACGAGATGCGCGCGGTGAGGCTCGGCAAGCTCAGGCTGCCATCCGGCCGGATCGTCGCCCTCGAACCCCTGGTCGTCTACGACGCCCAGTCCTTCACCGTCACGGTGCCGCCGGGCGAGTACGTGGCGGAGGTCGCCATCGCCGACCCGGGCAACGATCCGCGCGTGGCATTCGCGCGAGTCGTCTTTTCCTCCGCGAAGCCCGTCGCCTACTGGAAGCTCGCCGTGTGGCCGCGTTCGGACGCGGACCGGGTTGCCGCGGGAGTCCACCTCGGATATCCGGTCGACGGGGGCACGGGCAGCATCATGGATGCGGTGGCCGCGGAGGACCTCGAGAACCTGCGCGAGGGCGAAGGTTTCTTCGAACTGATTGACTCGGATATCGCGCATCCCATCCACCAGCTGTTCGACACCGAGCGTTCCAACCTGGCCGTGTTTTCGACGGGTATTGGTGACGGCGTTTATTCGTCCTACTTCGGATTCGCGTCGAGCGGTGAACCCGTCATGCTGGTCAGCGACTTCGGCATGTTCCCGTGGCAGCCGCACTGGGTGGATGGCAAGTCGCGTCCCAATCAGGAGCTCCCATGACGAAACGCCTGGTGATTCTCTGGCTCGGCCTGTGCGCGGGCGCGTTGGCGGCGAAGGAACCGGCGCAGGTCGAGTTCCTGAATTCCGGCAAGGTGTATCCGGCCGGTGTGCCGCTGGCCGAAGCGGTGCGAGTCGGTGGCACGCTCTATCTTTCGGGCCAGATCGGCATCGAGCCTGGCACGCTGAAACTCGTGGCCGGCGGCCTGCGGGCGGAAACCCGCCAGACCCTGGACAACATCCGCACGACGCTGGCCGCGCATGGCTACGGCATGAACGACCTCGTGAAGTGCACGGTGATGCTGGCCGACATTGCCAGGTGGGGCGAATTCAACGAGATCTACAAGACCTACTTCGTTGATCGCTTCCCGGCGCGCTCGGCGCTGGGAACCAATGGACTCGCGCTGGGCGCCCAGGTCGAAATCGACTGCATCGCGCACAAGGAACGCTGAATCCCGAAGAGCCTGCGCACTTTTGCGTGTCGCCGTGGTCACTACCAACAGGCAGGCGCACAGGAGCAGGCATTATGTCCAGGTATCTCGTCGTGGCCATGTGGTTAGTCGCCGGCTCGGCCGGCGCCGAGCAGCCATCGAATCCTTTCATCGACTACGCCGCCTTCCAGGACAACGTTCGCGAGGTGGGCGTGCTGCGGGAAACCCGGCTGGTGACCGAGGCGCAGTTCAAGCGCATGGCCAGGGATCGCAACACCGTGATCCTGGATGCCCGCAGCGCCAGGATGTACGGCCTGCTGCACATCAAGGGCGCGAAGAACCTGAGTTTTCCGGACATCACCGCCGAGGAGCTGGCGAAGGTGATTCCTTCCAAGTCCACGCGCATCCTCATCTACTGCAACAACAACTTCCTGAATGCGCCCGGCGCGTTTCCCACCAAGGCGTTCGCGGCCTCGCTCAACGTCCACACCGTCACCGCGCTCCATGGCTATGGGTACACCAATGTGTATGAGCTCGGGCCGCTGATCGACATCCGCGATTCGAAGCTCGAGTTCGAAGGCGACGCCGGGCCGCGCACCTAGACCCCTGTACAGCGCCGAAGAGGGCGCCGATGATCCGGCGGCAAATGGATGTGCACCTCCGATTCCGCCGCCTGTCCGCACTGGCCGTACTGGTGCTGTGGCTGGGTTCGGCCCCGTGCCTGGCACAGGCACGCCTGCAGGTGCTGGTGCTGTTCGACGAGGACAACGACCTGCCGGGCATGGTGTCCATCCATCGCGGATTGCGTGACACGCTGGTCAAGGAGTTTGGCGACGGCATCGGCTTCTACACCGAGTCGCTGCAGCTCACGCAGTTTCGCGAGCGCGATTCCGATTCGATACTGAACGACTTCCTGCGCCGCAAGTACGAAGGCGAGCGTCTGGACCTGGTCATCGCGGTCATGGAACCCTCGCTGGATTTCCTGCTGCGGCATCGCGACACCTTGTTTGCCGGCACGCCCATCGTCTTCTGCGGCCTCGACTCCACCGAAGTCGAGGGCAAGAAACTTCCCGCCGACGTCACGGGCGTGATGATGAAGCGTCGATTCGCGCCCACCGTCGACACCGTGCTGGCGTTGAAGCCGGATACGCGGCAGCTGTTCGTCGTGGGAGGCAGTTCGCGTTTCGATCGCCGCATCCAGTCGATCGCGCGTCGCGACCTCGAGCCGGTCGCCAATCGCGTCGCGATCACCTGGCTCACGACCCAGCCGATGAACGAGCTGCTGGCCACGCTGGCCGATCTTCCGCCGCGGAGCGCGGTCTACTACCTCACGCTGTTCACGGATGGCAGCGGCCAGCCCTTTGTGACGCACGATGCATTGAAGCGGGTCGTCGAGGCGGCCAATGCTCCCGTCTACGTGTCGCTGGATCAGTACGTGGGGACTGGCGCGGTCGGTGGCAATGTCTACAGCGTCCGCACGCTGGGCGTTGAAACCGCGCACATCGCGAGTCGGGTGTTGCGCGGCGCCAGCCCCGAGACGATCGCGCCCCAGGCCGTGTCTCCGTATGTACCCATGTTCGACTGGCGCCAGCTGGTGCGCTGGAACATCCCACTCGAGCGGTTGCCCAGGGACAGCGTGGTGCAATTTCGCAAGCCCAGCGCCTGGCACACCTATCGCTGGTACATCGTGGGCGGCGTGTCGCTGTTCCTGCTCCAGAGCGCGCTGGTCATTGCATTGCTGGTCCATCGCGCGCAAAGGCGGCGCGCCGAACGGGCCCGGCACGAAAGCGAGCTGCGGCGACGTCACGCCGAAGAAGAGGCGTTACGCCAGCGCGACGAGCTGGCCCACGCGCTGCGCCTGACCACGCTCGGTGAACTCACGGCGTCCATTGCCCATGAGCTCAACCAGCCGCTCACGGCCATTGCCGCCAATGCACAGGCGGCGCGCCAGCTGTTGCGCACCGACCGCGCGAATCCGGATCTGCCCGAGGCCCTGGAGGACCTCGAAGACGATTCGATTCGCGCCGCGGAGATCATCCAGCGATTGCAGGTGTTGTTCCGCAAGAAGCCGGGTACGCAGGCCGTGCTGGACATCAATGCCGTGATCGATGACGTGATGAACCTGCTGGGCAGTGACCTGCGCAACCGCCGGATCCAGGTGAATTTCACGCGTTGCAATGCCAGCCCGCGGGTGCTGGGCGACAGCGTCCAGTTGCGGCAGGTGATGATCAACCTGATTCGAAACGCGGAAGACGCGATCACGCAGTCGGGCAGCGAGCCACGCCAGATCGACATCGACATCCGCACACCGGAGCCTGCGGCCATCGTGATGGATATCCGCGACTCGGGTGCCGGCGTCGCGGAAGAAGAACTGGAGCGCATCTTCGAGCACTTCGTCAGCAGCAAACCCCAGGGGCTTGGCATGGGGCTGGCCATCAGCCGCTCCATTGTCGAAGCGCACGGCGGCAAGATCTGGGCGAGCCGCAACGCGGAGCGCGGCCTCACGCTGCATGTACAACTGCCGCTGGCGCAGGGAGCAGCTGCATGAAAGTGATCGACAAGATTGCCTGGATCCTGCTGCGTGAAGGACGCGTGCTGAGCACGCGTTCGCGTGGCAAGACGGTGTGGTACATCCCGGGTGGCAAGCGCGAAGCGGGCGAGACCGATCTCGAAGCCCTGGCCCGCGAGGTGCGCGAAGAGCTGAGTGTCGAGGTCGACGTGGCGCAGGCGAGGGCGGTGGGCGTGTTCGAGGCCCAGGCCCATGGTCATGCGGAAGGGGTCGTGGTGCGCATGAGCTGCTACACCGCGCCGTATCGCGGCGAGCTCGCGCCCGCCGCGGAGATCGAAGAGATGGCCTGGTTCAGCTTCTGCGACTGGGAGCGCAGCGCGCCCGTGGACAAGCTCATCTTCGAACATCTGCGCGGACTGAGGCTACTCACTTGAGCATGGCTCTCATGGAAGCGTCGGGTTGCTAACATCCGTCGCATGAAACGAGTCGGCCTCTATCTGTTGCTGCTCCTCGCGGCGCTGATCGCCTACGATCTGCAGCCGTGGCGATTCGTCCGCGCGGGATATGCACGCGCCGATGTCCCGATTGCCGGGGGCATGTTGCGGTTCGACCTCGTCGACCACGCGGGCAAGAAACGTCGCGGCCATTGCCTGTCGTACAGCTTCAGCACCCGTGACCCTTCGGGCGACGCCATCACCATCGTGCTGGACCGCATCGGCAGTCGCAGCCGGCCCGATCTTCGGCGCAACCAGCAGACCCGCGGCACGCTGGCGGCGGCTCCGCTTCCAGATGCACCCCGCTATTTCCAGCCGCCGAACCTGGGCGAGCTCGAGTTTCCTTTCGATGAGCCTCTCGAAGTCACGGGATCGGTGCAATTCCAGGGCGCCAGTCTTCCCTTCCGGACCGAGTTGCAGCTGAAACGCTGGCACCGGGACCTGCGCGTGACTTCATTCTGCGTGGGCTGACGCGCCGGGTCGCGTTGCGAGCCATGAGCGAAATTCCGACAGCATCGTCAGTGCGGCATTGGCGCCATGCGGAACTGCCGGCCGAACTGAGTTTGCTCATGAAGTCCGCGGCCAGCGCGGAATTCGACCAGTTTGCCATCGTTCGCGAGACCGACTGGGCGAGGCCGGACTGGACCTGGTTGATCGCCAGTCCGGAGCCCGCGGCCTTCTACCACCTGGTCGAGAGGACCGTGCGCATGGATGGCGCAGAAATTCGCGTGGCTGGCCTCAACAACCTCGTGACTCTGCCCGCCCACCGTGGGCGTGGCGCGGCGTCGGAGTTGCTGCGCCGGACCCAGCCGCATTGGTTCGACAAGCTGGGCGCGCAGATGGGACTGCTGCTGTGCGCGGACGCCTTGCTCCCGTTTTACACGCGACTGGGCTGGCAACGGAGTCACGCGACGGTGACCTTCGCCCAGCCCCGGGGCGCCCGGGCCTGGGCGGCGAACTGCATGCTGCTCGATCCTTCGCGCCGGCCTGCATCCTGTCGCGAAATCGACCTGTGCGGATTGCCCTGGTGAACACCGGACCCATTGTCCCGTAAGACAAAAATGCGATTCTGACGGAGGGCTGGGGGTGGCGGTTCCGGCCGTGTATCCTCCGCAACTCGCTTTTTCGAGGTGTTCGTGCAACTCGCCCATTTCCAGGTCGGTATCGACCGCCCGATGTTCCTGATCGCAGGTCCCTGCGTCATCGAGGGCGATACCCTGACGCAGGAGATTGCCGGGCGGCTCAAGGAAATCACCTCGCGTCTGAAGGTCAATTTCATCTTCAAGGCCTCCTACGACAAGGCGAACCGTTCCTCCGCCAAGAGCTTTCGCGGCCCCGGTCTCGATGCCGGTCTCAAGGTGCTGCAGGGCGTGAAGGACAAGATCGGCGTGCCCGTGCTCACCGACGTGCACGAAGACACGCCGTTCGCCGAAGTGGCAAGCGTGGTCGACGTCATGCAGACGCCGGCATTCCTCGCACGCCAGACCAATTTCATCGTCAACGTCTGTTCGCAGGGCAAGCCCGTCAACATCAAGAAGGGCCAGTTCCTGTCACCCTGGGAAATGCAGAACGTGGTCGACAAGGCGCGATCCACGGGCAACGAGCAGATCATGGTCTGCGAGCGTGGCTTCTCGTTCGGCTACAACAACCTGGTCTCCGACATGCGTTCGCTGTCGATAATGCGTTCGACTGGGGCCCCTGTGGTGTTCGACGCCACCCACTCGGTCCAACTACCGGGCGGGCTGGGCGGCAGCTCCGGCGGGCAGCGTGAACACATTCCCGTGCTGGCGCGCGCCGCGGTCGCCGCCGGCGTGTCCGGACTCTTCATGGAAACGCATCCCGATCCCGCCAAGGCACTGTCCGATGGACCGAATGCCTGGCCGCTCGGGCGCATGGAAAATCTCCTGTCGACGCTCAAGGCGATCGACGACAACGTCAAGCAACAACCCTTCGAGGAAAGTCTTCTATGAGTCGGATTGTCGATATCGTCGGCCGTGAAATCATCGATTCGCGCGGTAACCCTACCGTCGAGGCCGATGTCATCCTCGATTCGGGCGTGGTGGGTCGCGCCGCGGTGCCGTCGGGTGCCTCGACCGGTACGCGTGAGGCCGTCGAACTGCGCGATGGCGACAAGAAGCGTTACCTCGGCAAGGGCGTGAAGAAGGCTGTTGCCAGCGTGAACACCGTGCTCAAGGCGGCCTTGCTGGGCAAGGATCCGGCCGAGCAGGAAGCGCTCGACGAAATCATGATCAAGCTCGATGGCACCGACAACAAGGGCAACCTGGGTGCCAATTCGCTGCTCGCCATTTCGCTGGCCAATGCACGCGCGGCCGCGCAGGACTCCAAGCAGTCGCTGTGGAAGTACATCGCCAAGGGCCGCGAGCCCGTGATGCCGGTGCCGATGATGAACGTCATCAACGGCGGCGCGCACGCGGACAACTCCCTCGACGTGCAGGAATTCATGATCATCCCCGTGGGAGCGCCTTCGTTCAGCGAAGCGCTGCGTTACGGCGCGGAGATATTCCACACGCTCAAGGGCATTCTGAAAAAGAAGAAGCTCACCACCGCGGTGGGTGACGAGGGCGGCTTCGCGCCGAACCTTTCTTCGAACGAGGCCGGCATCAAGGTCATCATCCAGGCCATCGAGCAGGCGGGCTACAAGCTCGGCAAGCAGATCTATCTCGGCATGGACGTGGCGAGCTCGGAGTTCTACAAGAAGGGCAAGTACGACATGCACGGCGAAGGCCGCGTGTTCACTTCGCCCAACTACGTGAAGTATCTCGCCAAGCTCGCGGACAAGTATCCCATCGTCAGCATCGAAGACGGCATGGCCGAGCAGGACTGGGCCGGCTGGAAGAACCTCACCGATGTGCTCGGCAAGAAGGTGCAGCTGGTCGGCGACGATCTTTTCGTGACCAACACGAAGATCCTCCAGGAAGGCATCGACAAGGGCATCGCGAATTCCATCCTCATCAAGGTGAACCAGATCGGTACGCTCACCGAGACGCTGGCGGCCATCGACATGGCCGACAAGGCGGGTTACTCCTCGATCGTGTCGCATCGCTCCGGCGAGACCGAAGACTCCACGATCGCCGACATCGCCGTGGCCACCGCTGCGTCGCAGATCAAGACGGGATCGATGTCGCGTTCGGATCGCATCGCCAAGTACAACCAGCTGCTGCGCATCGAAGGTGAGCTCGGCGGCAAGGTGAAGTACGCCGGCAAGGACGCGTTCCCGGTCAAGATCTGACCGGGAATTCCCGGCGTGCACCCAGTTTCATCGGCAACAACAACAAAGAGGTCCAGATGAACAATCCCTATTCCCCTCCGGCCGCGCGCGTGGCCGACCAGGAATCGGATCTGAAGGATGTGGTGTACGGCGGGTTCTGGCGACGGTTCGTGGCGAGCATGATCGACGGCGCGATCATCCTCGCGATCAGCCTGCCTCTGCTGTTCGGGATATATGGAACCGAGTATTTCATGCAGCAGGGAGAACGAATGGTCCAGGGAACCGCGGACTTCCTGATCTCGTACGTGTTCCCGCTGGTCGCGACGGTGCTGTTCTGGAAGTACCGTGCGGCGACGCCAGGAAAGATGCTGCTGGGTCTCAAGATCGTGAATGCCGCGGATCTCGCCCCGTTGAGCACCGGCCAGGCCATCGGTCGGTACTTTGCCTACATCCCGGCGGCGCTGGTCCTGTGCATCGGGTTGCTCTGGATCGCGTTCGATGCGCGCAAGCAGGGCTGGCACGACAAGCTGGCCGGCACCGTCGTCATCCGGAGCTGATTCCCGTCCCCTGGACGAGTAGTTCGTCCCACGCCGGCTGCGGCGTGGGACGTTCGGTCCGATGCTTCGTGCAATGCCGCTCGTGCACGGAGTTCCCATGCGCCACCTGCTTGCTGCCCTGGTCGCCGCCTGCCTGCTGGCCGCGGCAGTACCCGCCAGATCCACCGACGTTTCCGCCGATGAAGCCGCGCTGCGGGAGCTCAAGACCGTGCTCTGGCCCAGGGCCTACTTCACCCAGGACGTCAAACTGCTCGATCGCATCCTGGCCGACGAGTTCCAGAGCGTGGACGACGCCGGTAGTTGGTCCACCAAGGCCGAGGAAATCGCCTGGCTTGCGAAAAATAGACCCGCCTACGATTCGTTGACGTTCAAGGTCCGGAGGCTGGAGATTTTCAATGGTGATACCGCCATTGTCGCGGGCACCGGAACCATCCGGGGCAAGGACCAGTCTGGGGAATACGTGGGGGAGTATCAGTCGTCCAACTTCTTCATGAAGCGTGACGGAATCTGGCGAGCCGTGGCTTCCCACGTCTCCGGCTACCGCAGGATTCCCTGATCGCGGGCGAGGCGCGCATGCCGCAGATGAACTACCTGGCCGTGCTGGTCGCGGCGCTCTCGAGCTTTCTGCTCGGGGGTCTCTGGTATTCCAACGCCTTGTTTGGTGAGGTGTGGAATCGTGCCGCGGGCACCAACCCCAAGGGGCAGCAGGGCCATCCCGCGAAAGTATTCGGCGTGAGCTTCGTGTTCGCGCTGATCGCGGCCTTCGTGTACGCCTGGCTCATGCCGCCGGCGACGGACGCGGCCCACGCGGCCATCCAGGGATTGCTGGTGGGCGCCGGCGTGGTGGCGGCGAGTTTCGGCATCAACTATCAATTCGCCAATCGGGGCGCCACGTTGTGGCTGGTCGATGGCGGATATCACACGCTCCAGTTCCTGATCTACGGCCTGATCATCGGCCTGTGGCGCTGAAGGCCCCGACGCTGCTGTTGCTGGCGTTGTCGGCCTCGCTGCCGGGACTCGACGCGCGCGCGAACAGCCAGGCCGAGGCGCCACGCCGTGCCACGGTGCAGGACCGCCTGTTCGAATACGGTCCGGCGGTGGAGCGGCGACTGCGCGGCCACTTCGCGGCGGCCGGTCTGCACTATCCACCGCGCGAGGTCGCCTTCCTCGCATTCAAGGACATCCGTCGCCTGCAGGTGTATGGGCGCGGGTCGCCGCGCGATGCCTGGCGCTTCGTGCGCGAATACCGCGTGCTGGGCGCCAGCGGCACGCTCGGTCCCAAGATCGCCGAGGGAGACAGCCAGGTGCCCGAGGGTGTCTATCGCATCAATCATCTGAATCCGAACAGCCGTTACCACCTTTCGCTGCGTCTCAATTATCCAAACGAATTCGACCGCGAGATGGCGGAGCGCGAAGGGCGCGTGAACCTGGGCGGCGACATCATGATCCACGGCAATCGCTGGTCGGATGGCTGTCTCGCCATGGGCGACGAGGCAGCCGAGGATCTGTTCGTGCTGGCGGCGCTCACCGGCGAACACGACATCCGCGTCCTGATTTCGCCGACCGATTTTCGCGATCCCACCTCGCGCGTGCCGCGCATCCTGTCGCCCTGGCTGCGCGAGTTGTACCTGCAGCTGCGCACCGAATTGCGGCAGTTTCCCGCGCGCGCGGCATACTGAGTTCATGCCCCGGATCTTTTCCTATGGCTCACTGCAGCAGCCCGCCGTTCAAGAGGCGACATTCGGCCGGCAGTTAGACGGCCACCGCGATGCACTGCCGGGCTTCGTGCTGGAAACGCTGCAGCATGGAAACAAGTCCCTGGCCAATGTGCGCCGAGGTTCGGAACTGGACCGTGTCGAAGGTGTGGCTCTCGATGTCACGGATCGCGAACTCGCGACAGCTGATGCATATGAACGGACGGATGCATACACTCGCATTCCCGCGGTGCTCGCCTCCGGCCTCGAAGCCTGGGTTTACGTCGACGCCGCTACATTTCAAGGGTGATCGCGGTGACGGACATCGCCGGAAGCTGCCACTGCGGCAATATCTCCTTCGCGCTGCAGTGGCCGGGAGAGGCGGGCGAGATTCCGGCGCGCAGCTGCGGCTGCACTTTCTGCGTGAAACACGGCGGCGTGTGGACTTCGCATCCCCAGGCGCGACTGAAAGTGCGCATCTCCGACGCCGGCAATGTGGCGCGTTACAACTTCGGGACGGGCACCGCCGACTTCATGGTCTGCGCGCGTTGTGGCGTGGCGCCGCTGGTGACCTCGCAGATCGAAGGCACGACCTATGCCGTGGTCAACGTGAACAGCTTCGACGACGTGGACCGCTCGCGGATTCGCTCCGCGGCCTCGAGCTTCGAGGGCGAGGAAGTGGCGTCGCGGCTCGACCGGCGCCGCCGCAACTGGATAGCCGACGTGGTGATGGCGGAGGGCGCATGACAAACATGTTCGGGTACATCTGCCTGGGGTCCAACGACCTGGAACGCTCGGCGCGTTTCTACGATGCCACGCTCGGGACGCTGGGTTACACGCGCTGCGATACCTCGGCGGAGAGCGAGAGCAGCTGGACCGGCTGGATTGGCTGGGGCCGCTATGAACAGGCCGGCGCCGTGCAGGATGCGCTCTGGGTCTGTAAACCCTTCAACGGGGCTCCCGCATCTATCGGCAATGGCAGCATGGTGGCGCTGTGGGGGAAAACCTGGGACGCGGTCAACGCGTTCCACGCGGCTGCGCTGGCGCACGGCGGCACCTCCGAGGGCGCGCCGGGCCTGCGACTGCTGTACAACCCGGATTTCTACGCGGCCTATGTGCGGGACCCGGACGGCAACAAGCTCGCGGTGGTTTGCCGCGGATTCACCTCGGCCGCCGGGCAATAGGAATTTAATCGGTTCGGCTTGCGGTGCGCTCGGCTGGGCGTTGGCCGCGCACGGACTGGTGCCTTGGAGTTAGGATTCTTTCCACGTTTTGGGTCAAAGGAACACCATGCGAACTTTCTACGCGCTACTGGCTTCGTCAGTCGTCTTCATCGCCGGCTGTGCCGCGGGGCCCGCCGCCGCGCCCGCGTCCGCGGCCGCGAAAGCCAGCGAAGTTCCGGCCGCGCGTCCCACGCTGCCCGTGGTCGACATTCCCTACACGAAGTTCGTGCTCTCGAACGGACTCACGGTCATCGTGCACGAGGATCACAAGGCGCCCGTGGTGGCGGTGAACATCTGGTACCACGTGGGCAGCAAGGATGAGCGCCCCGGTCGCACCGGCTTCGCGCACCTGTTCGAGCACCTGATGTTCAACGGCTCGGAGAACTACCGCGACGACTGGTTCAAGGTCATGGAGGCCGCGGGTGCCACCAAGCTCAACGGCACCACCTGGCTGGATCGCACTAACTATTTCCAGAACGTGCCCACCTCGGCGCTGGACATGACGCTGTGGCTGGAGTCGGACCGCATGGGTCACCTGCTCGGCGCCATCGACCAGAAGGTGCTGGATGAACAGCGCGGCGTGGTGCAGAACGAGAAGCGCCAGCGGCAGAACCAGCCCTACGGCAAGGTCTCCGAGGTCATCACCACCAGCACCTATCCCGTGGGGCACCCGTATTCCTGGGAGACCATCGGTTCGATGGAAGATCTCAACGCGGCCTCGCTCGAGGACGTGAAGGAGTGGTTCCGCACCTGGTACGGCGCGGCGAATGCCGTGCTGGTGATCGCCGGTGACGTGACCGTGGCGGACGCCAAGGCCAGGGTCGAGAAGTACTTCGGCGACATTCCCGCGGGCCCGGTGCTCAAGCGCCAGGATGAATGGGTCGCCAAGATGTCGGGTACCCGGCGCGCGACCCTGCAGGACAACGTGCCGCAGGCCCGCATCTACAAGGTGTGGAACATCCCCGGCTACAAGCAGCGCGACTTCGCGCTGCTCGACATGACGGCGGATCTGCTCGCCGGCGGCAAGAACAGCCGGCTCTACAAGCGCCTGGTTTATACCGATCGCACCGCCACCGGCGTCAGCGCCTACGTGGGGCCGTTCGAAATCGGCTCGCAGCTCACGGTGTTCGCCACGGTGAAGCCGGGCGTGGATCCGGCGGTGGTGGAGAAGGCGCTGGATGAGGAAATCGCGACCTATATCGCCAATGGGCCCACCCAGGCCGAGATCGATCGCGTGCGCACCACCAACTACGCCGGCTTCGCGCGCGGTCTCGAACGCATCGACGGCAATGGCGGCAAGTCCTCGATCCTGGCCGAAAGCCAGGTCTACGGAGGCTCGCCGGAGTTCTACAAGACCCGCCTCGGATGGATCGACACGGCTTCCACCGGGGACGTCACCGACGCGGCGCGCCGCTGGTTGTCGGACGGCGCGTTCGTGCTGGAAGTGGAGCCGGTGCCTAACTACAAGACCGCTGCCGCGGCTGCCGACCGCAGCAAGATGCCCGCGCTGGCCGAGCCGCCGTCGCTCAACCTGCCACCGCTGCAGCGCGCGAAGCTGTCGAATGGCATGGAAGTGGTGGTTGTCGAGCGCCACAATGCGCCGGTCGTGGATTTCACGCTGATCGCGGATGCCGGCTACGCCGCCGATTCGCTGGCCCGGCCCGGCACCACGCGGCTGGCAATGTTGATGTTGCAAGAGGGCACCAGGACCCGCAGCTCGCTCGAGATCTCCGACCAGGCGGAATCACTCGGAGCTTCGCTGAGCGCCGGTTCTTCGCTGGACCGCACGTATCTCGGATTGAATGCCCTGTCGAGCCGGCTGCCCGAGTCCATGGACTTGTTCGCCGACGTCCTGCTGAACCCGACGTTCCCCGCCACGGAACTCGAACGTCTGCGCGGGCAGATGCTCGCGGCCATCCAGCAGGAGAAGGCGCAGCCCAACGGCATCATCAATCGCATCTTCCCGAAACTGTTGTTTGGCGAAGGGCACGCGTATTCGAATCCCGCGACGGGATCCGGTACCGAAGAAGTGGTGTCCAGCCTCACCAGCGCGGACCTGCAGCAGTTCTACAAGCGGTGGGTGCGTCCCGACAACTCCATCATGCTGGTGGTCGGTGATACCACGATGGCGGCCATGCAGCCCATGCTGGAGCAGCGCTTCGGCGGCTGGCGTGCGCCGGCCGACGCGGCGCCGCGCAAGAATCTTGCCGAGGTGCAGCTGCCCGCCAGGGCGCGGGTGTTCCTGGTCGACCGGCCCGGGGCCGAGCAGTCGCAGATCCTCGCGGCCAGCGTGGCACCACCGCGCTCCGACGCGGACCACATCAAGTTCGTGGCGCTCGATACCGTGCTGGGCGGAAACTTCAGCGCGCGCCTCAACATGAACCTGCGCGAGGCCAAGCACTGGTCCTACGGCGCGCGCTCGCGCCTCGCCGATGCCATCGGGCAGAGCACCTTCCGCGCCGGCGCCGGTGTGCAGACCGACAAGACCGCGGAGTCCATGCTCGAAATCCGCAAGGAGCTGCGTGATCTCATCGGTCCGCGCAAGCCCGATGCGGCCGAGCTCAAGTTCGCGCAGGACAGCATCGCCATCGCCATGCCCGGCATCAACGAGACCTCCAGCGAGATCGCGGATTCCTATGCCGAGATCCTGGTGTTCGGACTCAAGGACACGTACTGGAACGACTATGTCGGCGCCGTGACGGCGCTGAAACCGGCCGACCTGAACGCGGTCAGCAGCCGCCTGGTGCATCCGGAGTCGATGACCTGGTTCGTGGTGGGCGATCTGTCGAAGATCGAGAAGCCGGTGCGGGCGCTGAACTTCGGCGAAGTGACGGTTCTCGACGTCGAGGGAAAGGTCGTATCCAACCAGGCGAAATGACCCGCAGGCCGGAGGTTCATGACAATCTCCGGCCTGTCTCCCCGCCACATTGATGGCACACTGGCGTCTTCAGTGTCAGGGAGAACTACATGAAGCAATTGTTGCTGGCCTTCGCGTTGTTGGCCGCCGCGCCGGCGTTCGCCGCGGACAAACCCGCCAGCGAGGCCACGATTCGCGAGTTGCTCGAAGTCAGCGATGCGAAGAGTCTCGTGGAGAGGTCATACGACCAGATAGACGGAATGCTCGAGCAGTCGCTCCAGCAGACCCTCGGCGGAAAGCCCATGAACCCGGAGCAGGAAAAGCTCGCCGCAGAGATGCGTGACAAGATCACCGGGCTGGTGCGCGAACAGCTGAGCTGGGAAAAACTCGAACCCACCTACATCAAGCTGTACGCCGAGACCTTTTCAGAGTCCGATCTCCAGGGCATGGTGAAGTTCTACAAGACGCCCGCGGGCCAGTCGCTGCTGAAGAAGTTGCCGCTGCTCATGGAGAACGTCATGCGGATGATGATGACCGAGCTGCAGGCGCTGCTGCCAAAGATGAAGCCGATGGTCGAGGACTACATCCAGCGCATCGTCGAAGCGGGGAAGTAGTCAGGCCGGGACCGCAACCTCCACCAGCTCAGAGTACTGCTTCAACACCTCGTTCGCGGTGAGGAAACGCAGCGGCTCCGCCATGGCCTGCGACACCAGCAGCCGGTCGAAGCCATCCGCACCGCTGGCCGGCTTCAACGCGGCGGCGGCCGCGGCCGGCCGCGCACGCACCGGCAATTCCTTGAAGCCACTGGCCGCTATGCCGCGGAACAGCTCCTGCAGATCGGCTTCGAGCAACCCCGCTTCGATCTTGAGCTCGCATTCCACGATGGAGGCCGCGCTGACGTAAACCTCGTCCGCTCCCTCGATGAGGTCGCGCGCGGGTTTCGTCAATTTGCGCGAGTCCGCCAGCCACCACAGGAAGATTTGCGTGTCGATGAGCAGGCGCATGGGGTTTGCGGCGGAGTAGGGGAGGGCGCCCCTAGAAAATCGTTCCGGCGCGGTCGAAGTCGTCCGAGATCTTCATCTTTCCCTTGAGAAGCCCGGCGCGGCGCGGCGAATCGTCGCGTCCCAGCGGCACCAGTCGCGCCATGGCGCGACCCCCTTTGGCGATCAGCACCTCGTTGCCGTTGGCCACGTCTTCGATGAGCCGCGACAGGTGTGTCTTGGCTTCGTGGATGTTGACTTTGCCGGGCTTCACAGTGAACTTAGTTTAGTTTAGTCTACTGCTCATGGGGAAGGGCTCTCTTATATGAGTTGGCCGGAATGAAATGGCTGGCGGCAGCACTGCTCGTGGTCGTCACAGGCCTGCAGTACCGGCTATGGCTGTCGGGAGATGGGGTGCGTGAGCTCGCGCGCCTGTCGGAGGCGGTCGAGCGCCAGAAAGCGGAGAACGAGGAACTCGTGGCCCGCAATCAGCAGATGATCGCGGAGGTCGCGGACCTCAAGGCCGGCATGGCCGCCATCGAAGAGCGCGCGCGTAGTGAGCTCGGCATGATCGGCCGCAACGAAACCTTCTTCCAGGTGGTGCCGGCCCGTCAGCGCACCATGACCACACCCTCGCGACCCGCGGAACGCACCCAGACCGCGCAGCGCTGACGCGAAGCGGTAAGCTTCGCGCCCCATGCGTTACTTCGTCGTCATGCCGGCCGCCGGCAGCGGTCAGCGTTTTGCGGCCGCCACGCCCAAGCAATACGCGCCGCTCGCGGGGTCCACCGTCATCGAACACGCGCTCGCGCGCTTCGAGGCGGATCCCGACTGCGCGGGCATCGTGGTGGCGGTGTCGGCGACGGATGCCACCTGGCCGACGATTGCCTCGCGCCGCACGCGCGTCATCGAGACCGCGACCGGAGGCGAGCAGCGCGCGCACTCGGTGCGCAATGCGCTGCGCGCGCTGTCGGAACACGCGCGCGATGACGACTGGATCATGGTGCACGACGCCGCGCGCCCCTGCCTCACGACCGCCGACATCCAGTTGCTGAAGCGCGAACTCGCGGCGCACCCGGTGGGCGGCCTGCTCGCGGCTCCGCTCGCGGATACGCTGAAGCGCGCGCTCGAGCCGGGCACGCACGCCACGCATGTCGACGAGACCCTCGATCGCAATGGACTCTGGCGCGCGCTGACTCCGCAGGTGTTCCGCCTCGGCGTGCTGCTGCGGGCGCTGGAAGCCGCCATCGGCGCGCAACGGCTGCCCACCGACGAGGCGCAGGCGATCGAATGGAGTGGTCAGCGACCGCTGCTGGTCGCCGGCCGCGCGGACAATATCAAGGTCACCACGGCCGAGGATCTCGCGATCGCGAGCGCCATCCTCGCCCGGCAATCACAGGGGTAACACATGCGGATTGGCTCGGGTTTCGACGTGCATGCCTTCGGGCCGGGAGATTCGGTGGTGCTCGGCGGCATACGCATTCCGCACACGCGTGGCGTGGTGGCGCACAGCGACGGCGACGTGGTGTTGCACGCGCTGTGTGACGCGATGCTGGGTGCCGCCGGGCTCGGCGACATCGGCATGCATTTTCCCGATACCGATCCGGTCTGGAAGGGTGCCGAGAGCCGACGCTTCGTGGCCGCGGTGCTCGAGATGCTGGCGGTGCGCAAGCTGCGCGTGGGCAATGCCGACATCACGCTGCTGGCGCAGTCTCCCAAGGTGTCGCCGTATCGACTCGAGATCCGCCGTTCGCTGGCGCAGATGCTCGGCGTCACGGAAAACCAGGTGAACGTCAAGGCGACGACCACGGAGCACCTGGGTTTCATCGGGCGCAACGAAGGGCTGGCGGCCCAGGCCGTGGTGTTGTTAGAGCCGGCTCCCGACAAAGCCGGATGATTCCCGATCATTGGTACCGCGCGGCCCTGACACCGCCGCGGGCGTGGGGCAGTGATCCGCTCGCCACGGGCGTACTCCGGGCTTCACCGGAGGACTTCAAAGTCGACGAGATACTGGGCTTCGCGGCCAGCGGCGAGGGTCCCCACGCCTTGCTTACCGTGCGCAAGCGCGGCGCGAACACCGAATGGGTGGCGCGCGAGCTGGCGCGGGCCGCCGGTTGCAAACCCTTCGAGGTGGGGTTCGCGGGGCTCAAGGATCGCAATGCCGTGACTACCCAGGCCTACACCGTGCCGCGCGGCAAGAGGGCCGCGGCCGAGTTCCTGGGGCTGAAGGGCGAGGGTTACGAAGTCATCGAGTCCGCGGCGCACCAGAGAAAGCTGCCGCGCGGCGCGCTCGAGGGAAACCGCTTCGAGATCGTGGTGCGTGAACTCGACTGCGACCGGCAGCGGGTTGCGGAACGCGTGCAGGCGATTGCCCGGGGTGGGGTCCCTAACTATTTTGGTCCGCAGCGCTTCGGGCGGGATGCGGGGAACCTCGCGCAGGTGCTGCAGGCGTCCGCGAGACTCGCCGAAGGCGCGGGGCGCTCGGGACGCCGCGGCAATTCCGACCAGGGGTTCATGCTGTCCGCGGCGCGCAGCGTGGTATTCAATGCCGTGCTGGCGGAGCGGGTGTCGCTGGAGAGCTGGAACCGGCTGTTGCCTGGTGACGTCGCCAACCTGGATGGGCGCGGCAGTGTGTTCGCGGTTCCCGCGCTCGACGCCGATCTCGAACGGCGTTGCGATGAACTGGACCTGCATCCCACCGCGCCGCTGCCTGGGGGAGGAGCGTCGCTGGCGACGGGCGTGGTGCTCGAGCTGGAAGAGCGCATCGCGGCAGGGTTTCCCGAGGCACTGGCCGTCATCCAGGCCGAACGCATGAATTCGGAACGGCGCGCCCTGCGGCTGCGGGTGCGTGACCTGGAGCACGACTACACCGAAGGGGTGCTGCGCCTGCGCTTCGCGTTGTCATCGGGAAGCTTTGCCACCGCCGTGCTTCGCGAGATCATCGAGGCCGGCGCAGCGGGAGAGTGAACATGCTCGAAGTCGTCGATCATCCGTCGGGCGCGGACTCCGCCGGCATTCGCGAGCTGCGCCTGGCGCGGCCGCCGGTGAATGCGCTCAATGCCGAATTGTTGCGTGCGCTGGTCGACGCGGTGAAGGCCGGGGCCGGGCAGGGCGCCATCCTCGTCACGGGTCAGCCCGGGCTCTTTTCCGCGGGTCTCGATGTTCGCGGCATGCTGGCCCTGGATCGCGACGGCGTGGCGGCGGTGTTCGTTGAACTCTGGCGTGTGCAACACGCGATCGCGCATTCCCCGGTGCCGGTGGTCTTTGGCATCACGGGTCACTGCCCGGCGGGCGGCACCGTGATGGCCATCCACGGTGACTACCGCGTCATGGCCCGGGGTGAGTTTCGTCTCGGGCTCAACGAAGTGCAGGTGGGACTCTTTCCGGGAGGCGTCATCCATGGAGCTTTCCGCCGGCTCACGGGCGGCCATGCGTCGCAACTGCTGTCCCGTGGTGCACTCATCGACCCTGAGACCGCGTTGCGGGTAGGGCTGGTCGATGAACTATGTGACGCCAGCCAGGTGACGACGCGGGCGCTGGCAGTGGCCCGCGAGTTCTGCGCATTGCCGCGCGACGCGATGTTGCGAACGCGCGCACTGGTGCGAAAGGACTTGATGGAGCTGTTCGGCAACCCGGGCCACGCGCTCATGAAAGAGCGCGAGTTCGCCAGCATGGGAACGGAGGCATGGTTCTCCGCCGCGACACAGGATGTGCTTCACCGGATGTTCACCAAGCGATAAATGGGGACATTCCTGTTTTTGGAAGACAAAAACAGGAATGTCCCCATTTATCTCCCCACTTACGGCAGTTGCGACAGCAGGACGTTGATGGCGCCGGTGCCGCCGTCGACGCGCCGCGCCGACGTGAAGGCCAGCACCGGCCCGGTCTTGCGCAGGATCATGTTCACCGCGGTCTTCAGCACCGGACCGCGCGGGCCGGAGCCCTTGCCCTTGCCGTGGATGATGCGTACGCAGCGCCGGCCGCGCGCCAGCGCGTCGGCCAGGAATTCCCGCAGCAACGCCTTGGCCTCGTCCACGCGCAATCCGTGCAGGTCGCATTCTTCTTCCACGCGGTACTCGCCGCGCTTGAGCTTGCGCATGACGCTGTCCTGCACTCCATTGCGGCGAAAAGAAATCTCGTCGCCCGAATCGGTGACATCGCCCTCGCCAAATCCCTGCAGGCTTTCCACCAGGACCAGCGCGCGGTCAGCCGACGTGAATTTCGCGCGCGCCGGGGGCTTGCGCCCGGCCGTGGCGGCACGCGGACTCTGTGGAATCGGTTTGACGTCCTGCATCGCCTCGCGAAACAGATTCGACTCCGGTTTTTCACCGCCCGGGGTACGTTTGCCGCTCAAGCTACCTCCGCGTTCTGGCATTGAGTATATTGCGCGCCGGTGCGAATCCTCATATCCAACGACGATGGTTACCGCGCGCGCGGCATCATCGCGCTGCGCGAAGCGCTCAAGGGGCTGGGCGATCTCACCGTGGTCGCGCCCGACCGCAATCGCAGCGGCGCCAGCAATTCCCTGACTCTCGAGATACCGCTGCGCGTGGCGCAGGCCGAGCCGGACGTCTATTACGTGCAGGGCACGCCCACCGATTGCGTGCATCTCGCGATCTCGGGCCTGTTTCCCTTCGAACCGGACATGGTGGTCTCGGGCATCAACGATGGTTCGAATCTCGGCGACGACGTGCTGTATTCGGGCACGGTCGCTGCCGCCACCGAGGGCCGTTTCCTCGGCAAGCCGGCCGTGGCGATTTCGCTGCACACCGATGGCCTGCGCGGCGACGCCACGCGTCACTTCGAGACCGGCGCGCACTTCGCGCGTGTGATGGTCGAGCGTTTGCAGAAAACGCCGCTGGCCGTGACCATGGGTCGCGCCACCATCCTCAACGTCAACGTGCCCAACATTCCCGTGAGCGAGGTGAAGGGCATCAAGGTGACGCGCCTCGGCAACCGGCATCGTTCGGAAGACGTGATCCGCGCGGAGGATCCACGCGGCCGGCCTGTCTACTGGGTGGGTCCCGCGGGTGCAGGGCAGGACGCGGGCCCCGGCACGGACTTCCACGCGGTGTCCGAGGGATTCGTCTCGGTAACACCGCTCACCGTCGATCTCACCAACCATGCCGCGCTCGACAGCCTGCGCACCTGGATAGGCCCCGGCTCGTGATGAACGAACATCGCATGGCGGGCATCGGCATGACTTCGGCGCGCACGCGCGACCGGCTCATCCAGCGCCTCCAGGACCAGGGCATCACCAATCTCGCCGTGCTGGACCGGGTGCGCAGCGTGCCGCGCCACATCTTCGTCGACGAGGCACTGTCGAGCCGCGCCTACGAGGACACCGCGCTCCCCATCGGGCACAGCCAGACCATCTCGCAGCCCTACATCGTCGCGCGCATGACCGAGGCGCTGCTCGAAGGTGGCCGGAAAATCGGCAAGGTGCTCGAAGTGGGGACGGGCTGCGGCTATCAGACCGCGGTGCTCGCTCCGCTGGTGAAGAAGATCTACTCCATCGAACGCATCGGCCCGCTGCACAAGCGCGCCAAGGCCACGCTCAAGGAGCTGGGCATCAAGAACGTGATGCTCAAGCATGGTGATGGCTTCGCGGGATGGAAGTCGCAGAAGCCCTTCGACGGAATTCTCGTCGCGGCAGCGCCGCTGTCGGTGCCCGAGGCATTGTTCACGCAGCTCGCGAACAAGGGCCGACTGATCGTGCCGGTGGGTCCCGAAGGCGCGCAGCAACTCATCCGCTTCACGCGCAATGGCGACAGCATCGATCGCGAGGTCCTGGGGGCGGTGGCCTTCGTTCCCATGCTCGGCGGCACGGCCTGAACCGGGTCTAGCGCTGCCAATTCGAGCAAGTTCTGTGATGCGAAAGATCTCGTAACTGATTGTTTAATCAGAAGACTTGCAGTGCAAAAACACCCGAGATTGTGAGGCACCTAGGACGAAGGCTTGTCAGTCGGGATTTAACATGATTTGATGTCGCCGCTCGCCGACATCGGTGGCTTCGCAAAACGCGAGGCGATCTGAGTGAAGGCACAGGGGAGATCGGGGAAGTCACGGAAACAAGAAGAACAAGCCGAACAGAAGAAGAAAAAATTCGCCAGTAATTCGAGTCTGTCAGCTTCGAACCATTGGCCTCGCTAAATAACTTTCTCCCCCTGTGCTTTCACTCAGATCAGCCCGGAAGGCCAGGTAGCAGGACCGCAGCAAGCGCCTTCCTTTCTTCCGCGATCAGCACGTTGTAGGTGCGCGACGCGGCGCCAATCTCCATGACTTCGAGGCCGATGCGCCGCGTGGCGAATTCCGCGCGCAGCGCGGCGCGCGGAAACTTTTGCGCAGGCCCCGTGGCCAGCACCACGACTTCGGGTGACAGCGCGAACAATGCGGCGAGTGCTTCGGCGTCGAGCTCTTCGACACTGCGCGGTCGCCAGGGCAGCAGGGTGTTCACGCCGACGATGCAACTGGCGCGCAGTTCCTGTTCACCGACCACGATGAAGTCGGCGCCATAACGCCGGATGAGGTTTGCGCCGTCCGGGCGCTGCTGAGTGAATTTCATCGGTCCGATACGATACCGCCATGCGCCGACTCACGCTGATTCTTTCCGATCTCTATCTTCCGGGTGAAGCGCCCGATGAGAACGCGAGAGCGTCGGAGCATTCCGAATACGTCGCGCTGCCGAATTTCGAATGGCTGCTGCGCTTCGCGCAGAGCAGACGCGTGGTCGACTGGCGATCCGCACTGGTGACCCAGGCGGGCGAAGGCGCCGTTGGACAAATGGCCCCGGCGCACCTCGCCGCGGCGGACCGTGTGCCCCGCGATCGCATCACCACCAGCTGGTTCGCGACCCCGGTGCATCTCGAGGCGCGACTCGACCACGTGCGCCTCGCGCAGCGGGGATTGCTCCGGGTTGCCGCCGACGAAGGCCGTGCCTGGTGCGCAGAGTTTGCGCGCAGCTTCGGACCGGACCTGGTGCTTCACGAAGATGGTCCGCGCGGTTTTCTGCTGTCGGGGCTCGCTGCGCCGCGCGTGGAGACGACGGATCCGGCCCGCATGCTGGGCGCGGACATTGCCGCGTCGATGCCGCGCGGCCCGGATGTCGCGCCGCTGCGCAGGCTCTCGGCCGAAATCGAAATGTGGCTGCATGGCGCGGCGTTGAACCTCGAGCGCGAGCGAGCCAGGTTGCCGCGGATTTCGTCGCTGTGGATCTGGGGAGGCGGGAAGGGCGCCGACATCGCCGCGTTGCCACGCCGGACCGACTGCGTATTCGCCGGCGAAGATCCCTGGCTGGCGGCACTGTCGCGCGCGCAGGCAGGCGCCGACCCGGTTCCATCGCCCGCGCAATTCTTTTCACCGGATGCGGCGCACTACATCGTCGAACTCACTCCCATGAGTGATGCCGCCGGGTCGTTGGAAGGTGTTGACGCGCAGTGGCTCGGGCCCGCTCGGGCCGCGCTTGCCCGTGGTGCGCTGGAGCAGGTGGAAGTCCTCGCCAACGACCGGCACTTCATCACTCGCCGCCACGCCGGCTGGCAGTTCTGGCGCCGCAAGCGCCACTGGATGGAACTGCTGCGGCGCCCTCATCACGCGGCGCAGGCATAATGCTTTCATGAGCCGGGATTCCATGGAGTTGTTCATCGAACGTCGCGCCGTGGTCGCCAACACCACCTTCGACGGCCAGCTGCATCCGGTCCTGCGCCGCGCTTATGCGGCGCGCGGCGTGTGCAACAGCAGCGAACTGGCGCTGGGCCTCGACCGGCTCATACCCGTGGGTTCGCTGGAAAGCATCGAGGCGGCCGTGCGCCTCATACTCGAACATCGCGAGCGCCGGATTCTCGTGGTCGGTGACTTCGACGCCGACGGCGCCACCAGCACGGCATTGATCGTGCGTTGCCTGCGCAGCTGGGGATTCGCCCACGTCGATTTCCTGGTGCCGAACCGGTTCGAGTTCGGCTATGGCCTCACGCCGGAAATCGTCGGGCTCGCGGCCCTGCGCTCGCCCTCGCTGATCATCACCGTCGACAACGGCATCTCCAGCGTGGCGGGCGTGGCGGCCGCGCGCGAGCGGGGCATCCAGGTCCTGGTCACCGACCACCACCTGCCCGGCGCCGAACTACCGGCCGCGGATGTGGTGGTCAATCCGAATGTTCCGGGTAGTCAGTTCGCTTCGCGGGCGCTGGCCGGCGTCGGCGTCGCGTTTTACGTGATGGCCGCGCTGCGACGCGAAATGGACGCCCGTGGCACGGTGGTGATGCCCCCGGTTACGGATTTTCTCGACCTCGTGGCGCTGGGAACCGTGGCGGACCTGGTGCCGCTCGACGTGAATAACCGGGTGCTGGTGTCGCAGGGCATTCGCCGCATCCGCGCGGGGCGCGCCATTCCGGGCATCCGTGCACTGCTCGCAATCGGCGGACGCAACGCGGCCAGCCTGACCTCGGCCGATCTCGGCTTCACCATCGGGCCGCGACTCAATGCCGCGGGCCGGCTCGATGACATGTCCATCGGCATCCGCTGCCTGCTCGCCGACACCGACGCCGAGGCCCTGGCGCTGGCCACCCGGCTCGACCAGCTCAATGCCGAGCGCCGCGAGATCGAGGCGAGGATGCAGGGCGATGCGCTGGCCGCCGTGAAGTGCCTGCGCGAGCCGGATGGTCCGGTGCGGCACGGCGTCTGCCTGTTCGATGGCAACTGGCACCAGGGCGTGGTCGGCCTCGTGGCGAGCCGCATCAAGGATCGCGTGCGCCGTCCCGTCATTGCCTTCGCACGTGCCGGCGACGGCCAGTTGCGAGGTTCGGCCCGCTCGGTCGCCGGGGTCCATATCCGCGACGTGCTCGATCGCATCGCCGCGCGACATCCCGAACTCATCAGCCGCTTCGGCGGCCATGCCATGGCGGCCGGACTGTCACTCGAGGAATGCCACCTCGATGCCTTCGCCGCCGCCTTCGACGAGGAGGTGGCGCGCTGGGGCGATGCCTCGAAGCACGCCAACCGGGTCGAGACGGACGGCGAGCTCACCGTGGACGAGATCGCGCTCGAGACGGCGCAGGCGCTGCGCGAGGGAGGTCCATGGGGACAGGCATTCCCCGAACCCTGTTTCGATGGGATATTCGCCATTCGCAACGCGCGCGTGGTCGGCGAAAAGCACCTCAAGATGTGGGTGACGACGGCCGATCAATCACGCTCGTTCGATGCGATAGCCTTCAACTTCAAGAGCGCGGAAGAAAATCGGCCATTGCCCGACGGCGACGTACGCCTCGTGTACCGGCTCGACATCAACGAATACAAGGGAGAGCGGCGCCTGCAGCTGCTGGTCGATCACGTACTGAAATGAACGCCAACGCCACCACCCAGGACTACTCCATCCGCACCGGCGATCCGCTCGCGCCCGAGGTGCGCGCGCTCATTGCCGAGCTCGACGCGTTCAACACCGCGCTGTATCCGGCCGAGAGCAACCATTTCGACCCACCCGAGGCGTTGGCCGGACCCGCGTGCGTGTTCCTGGTAGTGGAGCAGCGCGGTGAGCTGGTCGGTTGCGGTGCCGCCAAGAACTGCGGGGGCTGGGCCGAACTCAAGCGCATGTACCTCAAGCCCAAGGCGCGTGGCGGCGGCATCGCGCTCGCCATGCTGGTCAAACTGCTGGACTGGGCCCGGGCGCAGAAACTGCCGCTGGCGCGCCTGGAAACCGGCAATGTCAGCGTCGGGGCGCTCAAGCTCTACCGGCGCGCGGGATTCAAGGAAATCCCGGCATTCCCGCCTTACAGGCCGGACCCGTTGTCGATATTCATGGAGCGCCCGCTCAGGTAGGATGCGCGCCCCGAAGTTGGTTGCGTGCCATGCCTTTCGAAGTCGGACAACTCAAGCGTCAGCTCAAAGATCTCGAGGAGCGCATGATCTCCTTGAGGGGGTTTCTTTGAGTACGACCAGAAGAAAGAGCGGCTCGAAGAAGTAAGCCGCGAGCTCGAAGACCCTTCGATCTGGCAGAAGCCCGAGAAGGCGCAGGAGCTGGGCAAGGAACGCGCCCGACTGTCCACCGAGATCGCCGACATGGACAAGGCCACCGGCGCCGTCACTTCCGCCTCCGAACTACTCGAACTCGCCGAGAGCGAGAACGACGAGTCCATGTTCCGGGAAATCGAGCGCGATGCCGGCAAGCTGGAAACCGACGTGCGCAAGCTCGAATTCAAGCGCATGTTCCGCGGCGAGATGGACTCGCACAATGCCTTCGTCGACATCCAGGCCGGCGCGGGTGGCACCGAGGCGCAGGACTGGGCGCAGATGCTGCTGCGCATGTATCTCAAGTGGGCCGCGCAGCGCGGTTTCCAGGCCGAGGTCATCGATTCGAACCCGGGTGAAGTCGCGGGCACCAAGAGCGCCACGGTCGAGATCAAGGGTGAGTTCGCCTATGGCTGGCTGCGAACCGAAACCGGCGTGCATCGGCTGGTGCGCAAGTCGCCGTTCGACTCCGGCAATCGCCGCCACACCTCGTTCGCCTCGGTGTTCGTTTCACCGGAAGTCGACGACGACATCAAGATCGACCTGAATCCCGCCGACATCAAGATGGACGTGTACCGCTCCAGCGGTGCCGGCGGCCAGCACGTCAACAAGACCGAATCGGCGGTGCGCCTGACGCACGGCCCCACGGGCATTGTCGTGGCCTGCCAGAACGAGCGCAGCCAGCACAAGAACCGCGCCACGGCCATGAAGATGCTGAAGGCCAAGATGTACGAGCTGGAATTCAACAAGCGCAATGCCGCGGCCAAGGTGCTGGAGGACTCCAAGAGCGACGTGTCCTGGGGCAACCAGATCCGCTCCTACGTGCTCGACCAGTCACGCATCAAGGATCTGCGCACCGACGTGGAAATCGGCGACACCGGCAAGGTGCTCGACGGTCATCTCGATCCATTCATGGAAGCTTCACTGAAGGCGGGTTTGTGAACTCATCTGACGAGAACAAGGCAGACGAGAACAAGTTGATCGCGGAACGACGCACCAAGCTCGCGAGCCTGCGCGAGCAGGCGAAGGCCGCGGGACAGCCCGCGTTCCCGAACGACTTTCGCCGCGACGTGCTCGCGACCCTGTTGCAGGTCGAATACGGCGAAAAGCCGCCCGAATGGTTCGAGGCCAACCCGGTGCGCGTGCACGTGGCCGGCCGCATGATGTTCCAGCGCATCATGGGCAAGGCGAGTTTCGCCAAGCTCCAGGACCGCACCGGGCAGATCCAGATCTTCCTGCAGCGCGACACGCTGGGAGAGTCGTACGAGGCGTTCAAGAAGTACGACGTGGGCGACATCCTCGCGGCCGTGGGTACGCTGTTCAAGACCAGGACCGGCGAGTTGTCGGTGCGCGTCGACCAGGTCCGCATGCTGACCAAGTCGCTGCGTCCGCTGCCGGACAAGTGGCATGGTATGGCGGACGTCGACATGCGTTACCGCCAGCGGTACGTCGACCTCATCGTCAACGAGCAGAGTCGCGCGGTTTTCCTGGCGCGCAACCGCATCCTGAAATACCTGCGTGATTTCCTCGACTCGATGGACTTCCTCGAAGTCGAGACGCCGATGCTGCAGACCATCCCGGGTGGCGCCGCGGCGCGTCCGTTCAGGACACACCACAACGCGCTCGACATGGATATGTACCTGCGCATCGCGCCGGAGCTGTATCTCAAGCGTCTCACCGTCGGCGGCTTCGAGCGCGTGTACGAGATCAACCGCAACTTCCGCAATGAAGGCGTGTCCACGCGGCACAATCCCGAGTTCACCATGCTCGAGTTGTACGTGGCGTACGCCGACTACCAGGACCTCATCGTCATGGTGGAGCGCGCCATGCAGGGTCTCGCGGACGTGGTCATCGGCAGCCGCAAGATCACCTACCAGGGCCGGGACTACGATCTCGACAAGCCGTTCACGCGCATCAGCGTCATCGATGCCGTGGCGAAGTACACGCCGGGCGGCATCGACCTGGCGCGTGCGCGTGACGTGGCCTATCTACGCGAGCTCTGCACGAAACACGGCATTCCGTTCAAGCCGGGGGACGGCGCGGGCAAGCTGCAGATCGAGCTGTTCGAGAAATTCGCCGAGGACTCGTTCATCGATCCGACCTTCGCCTACGCGTATCCGGCGGAGGTGAGCCCGCTGTCGCGCGCGAACGATGCCGATCCTTTCCTCACCGACCGCTTCGAGTTCTTCGTCGCCGGGCGCGAACTGGCCAATGGCTTCTCCGAGCTCAATGACGCCGAGGACCAGGCCGCGCGCTTCCGCGCGCAGGTCGAGCGCAAGGAATCCGGCGACGACGAGGCCATGTACTACGACGCCGACTACGTGCGCGCGCTCGAATATGGTCTGCCACCCACCGCGGGACTGGGCGTAGGAATCGACCGACTGGTCATGTTTTTCACGGATGCGCCTTCCATTCGTGATGTACTGCTGTTCCCCCACATGCGTCCGGAGTCGAATTAGGCATGCCTGATCCGCGAGTCGAAACCCCTCAGCAACCCGTGGGCGTGTTCGATTCCGGAGTGGGTGGATTGACCGTGCTGCGTGCGCTGGTGGCGCGGCTTCCGGGCGAAGACTTTCTCTACCTTGGCGACACGGCGCGGCTCCCTTACGGGACCAAGAGCCCGGGAACGGTGGCGCGTTATTCCGTGCGCGCCGCGGAGGCGCTGGTGAACCGGGGCATCAAGGCGCTGGTGGTGGCCTGCAATACCGCATCGTCGACGGCATTGCCTGCGCTGCGCGAAAGATTTCCCGACCTTCCCGTGATCGGCGTGATCGAGCCCGGAGCGCGCGCGGCCGTCGAGGCCAGCGCCAGCGGTCGCATCGCGGTGCTCGCCACCGAAGGCACCGTCGCGGGCGGCGCCTATCAGCGTGCCATTCATGCGCTGCGTCCCGAGGCCCAGGTCACCCAGGTGGCCTGCCAGGTATTCGTGGCGCTGGCCGAAGAGGGCTGGAGCGAAGGCGCTGCCGTGGACGCGGTGAGCGAGCGCTACCTCGCGCACCTCGACGATCGCGTGGATACCGTGGTCCTGGGATGCACCCACTTTCCGTTGCTCAGCGAATCGATCAGCCGGCAGCTGGGACCGAAGCGTCGTGTCGTCGACTCGGCGGCCACGACGGCGAAAGCCACCGGCGACATGCTGGCCTCGAACCAACTTGGGGCGCAGCGCTCGGGAGGCGGTACATTGCGCCTCATGGCCACGGATAGCCCGGAACGATTTGCGCGGGTCGGGGCGCGCTTCCTCGGCTCTTCGATCGCCGCCAGGGCAATTGAAGCAATCGATCTTTAGACACTTTCCATAACGCGGTTACACTTGGCGCCCACACGGCCCGGTGACAGGGAAGAGAACAGGAATGGCGTTGATGCGAGAAAGATCTGGTGTGGCACATGACCGTGCCGTGATGCCCCTGCGCTACGGCTTCGCCGACACCTTGTCGGGCCAGCTGCACTTTCGCGCCTGTGGTGCGGGACCTGACATCGTGCTGGTGCCCTGGGCTCCGGCCAGCGGACGAATGTATGACGTGGTGATGCCGCACCTGGCGCGCGCCGGATTTCGCGCCATCGCCTTCGATCTCGCCGGTACCGGCCGTTCGCACAAGAACTGCCGCAACTGGACCACTCAGCAATACGCCACGGACGTCCTCGAGGCCTGCGGATCACTGCACACCGTGCCCTACACCGTGATCGGCGGCCGCTTCGGCGCCTCGGTGGCCGTGGAAATGTTGTTAGCCTCGCCCGCGCAGGTGACCGGTGCCGTGCTCGACGGCGTGCTGGGACTCGCGCCCGAAGAGCTGCGCAAGATGAGCCAGCCCACCACGGGTCTGTCTCCGAAGATTTCCTCCGACGGTGCGCATCGCAATTTCGCGTTCGACGTGGCGGTGCGCCAGCTCAAGGACTGGGATCCCGGCTTCGAGCTCACCCAGGCCTCGTTGCCGCTGGTCTACGAGTACATGCGTGACTACCTGGAGATCGGTTACGACGCGATCGCGGCCGGTGTCGACGCCGACGCACGCGGCGGCAAGGGTGGCTACGACGTGCTCGCCCGGCTCGGCGAGGTCTCGCAGCGCGTGCTGGTCATGACCTCGGATTCCGACAGCCTGGCACCGGCGTACAACCGCGCGCTGGAACGTGCCCGCAATTCCCGCGGACACAAGTTCGAAGGCAATCACCCGGTACTCACGCCGTCACGGGCGGCCGAGTACGCGCAGGTCATCGTTTCCTTCGCGCGCCGCTAGAGAGGTAGTTCGTAGGGCAGGGTCAGCGGACCGCTGACCCGCGGCGCTTCCGGGGCCTCACCCGCCGACGCTTCGGTTTCGCCCGTTCCGGGTCCAAACGCGCCGACCGCCAGGATCTCCTGTGCTCCCGGGCCATCGGACACGACGCGTACCACGATCAGCGCGCGTCCGTCGCTGCCGCGCGCGGCCTGGCCCGGTACGAGTGGTGTTCCCGACCGGTTGTGCCAGCGTTGCAGGCGGCGCTTCACGCGTCCGCGGTAGTGAGCCCGCGCAATCACTTCCTGGCCCGTGTAGCACCCCTTGTCGAAGGCGATGGCGCCTAACAAGTCGAGGTTCAGCATCTGGGCCACGAAGGTCTCGCGCGTGGCGAGGTACACCTGCGGCAGGCCGCCGGCCACGTCGGCGCGCTCCCAGGCTTCACGTGCCAGCGCGTCGTCTTTCTCGGGAACATCGCCGGCCTTCACCAGCAGCACGCGACGCATGCCCCAGGCGAAGGTCGCCGCGGCGGGCAGCGTGGATTCACCGGACACGCCGATGGCCCGCCATTGCGCGGATTCATCGGTGATTCGCACCTTGGCGCGCAGCACGAACTTGCCGAGCCGCTGGCACACGTCGGCCGCGAGTTCGCGTGGCAGCAGCGCGAACAGTTCTTCCGGAGCCGCGCGGGCCAGCGCGAGTATCGCGATCACCCGGCCTTGGGGATTGTGAAATCCCGCGAACGTGCTCGATCCGGGTGCGAGCGGCTCGATATTCGCGGACACCTGCCCCTGCAGGAATCGCGCGGCGTCCGGGCCACGGAACGCCAGCACGCCGAGAGCGACCGGACTGTTCGAGCCGGCCGACAGGTCGACACCAACTATTCCGCTCATCTTTGTTTTTGCTGAGGTTTCATGTGGTCTAAGTGGGGCGATTCTGGCAGAATTCGCGCCCGTGCCGAATGCCCCTTCCGACGTAGATCCCCGTAATTCCGCTGCCGTTCCCGTGGCGCCAGGCAAGCCGCAGTCGGAACTGCCGGAATCCACCGAGTATGGCGGCCCCACCGGTCCCGAGCCCACCCGCTTCGGTGACTGGGAACGCAAGGGCCGATGCGTCGACTTCTGAGTCAAAGATGAACCCGCGTCCACTGTCCCCGCATCTCGGCGTGTACAAGTTCATGTACACGATGGCGCTGTCCATCCTGCACCGGATCACCGGTGTCGCGGCCTCCGTGGGCTTCCTGGCCTTCGCCTGGTGGCTCATGGCGCTGGCCTCGGGTCCCGAGTCCTATGCCAGCGCGATGCGCTGCCTGTCGTCGCCGCTCGCCAAACTACTGCTGGTCGGGTTCACGTTCTCGTTCGTGTTCCACTTCTGCAATGGCATCCGTCACCTGGTCTGGGATACCGGCCGCGGGCTGGAGCGCGCGCAGGCGCGCCGCAGTGGCGCGGTGGTCGTCGTGGCCGCGCTGGGCATCACCGTGCTGGTGATATGGCTGGGATGCGCGGCGCTGGCGCGAGGTGCGCCATGAGTCTGCGCACGCCACTGGGCAAGGTGCTGGGCCGCGGTTCGGCCGGCGAGGGCGTCGGCCACTGGTGGGTGCAGCGCGTGACCGCGGTGGCGCTGGTTCCGCTGACGCTGTGGTTCGCGGTCTCGCTGCTCGGCCTGCCGCTGCAATCGCACGCGGCCGTGTCCCAGTGGTTAGGACGACCCTGGGTGGCGGTGTTCACCATCCTGCTGGCGGTGACGCTGTCCTGGCACTCCTGGCTGGGCGTGCAGGTGGTGGTGGAAGACTACGTGCACGGCAAGGGCGCCAAGACGACGCTGTTGCTGCTGTCCACATTCCTGCATTTCGCGGCCGCAGTGGCGGCGGTGTTCGCGATCCTGCTATTGGCTCTTTCCCCCGCATGAGCAACAAAGACTACGAATTCATCGATCACACCTACGACGTCGTGGTCGTGGGCGCCGGTGGCGCCGGGTTGCGCGCGACGCTCGGCCTGGCCGAAGCCGGCTTGTCCACGGCCTGCCTCACCAAGGTGTTCCCGACGCGCAGCCACACCGTGGCGGCGCAGGGCGGCATTTCCGCCGCGCTCGGCAACATGGGTGAAGACGACTGGCGCTTTCATTTCTACGACACCATCAAGGGCTCGGACTGGCTGGGCGACCAGGACGCCATCGAGTTCATGTGCAAGGAGGCACCCGCCGCGGTCATCGAGCTCGAGCACTACGGCGTGCCGTTCTCGCGCACCAAGGATGGCCGCATCTACCAGCGTCCGTTCGGCGGCATGACCACGCATTTCGGCAAGGGCACGGCGCATCGCACCTGCGCGGCGGCCGACCGCACCGGGCACGCGATGCTGCACACGCTGTACCAGCAGTCCATCAAGCATCACGCGGAGTTCTTCATCGAGTTCTTCGCGCTCGACCTCATCATGCAGGACGGTGCCTGTCGCGGTGTCGTGGCGCTGGACATGGCCACCGGCCGCCTGCATCGCTACCGCGCGCACACGGTGATCCTGGCCACGGGTGGTTATGGCCGCGCGTATTTCTCCTGCACCTCCGCGCACACCTGCACGGGTGATGGCGGTGGCATGGCGCTGCGCGCCGGCCTGCCCATGCAGGACATGGAGTTCGTGCAGTTCCATCCCACGGGCATTTACGGCTCGGGCTGTCTCATCACCGAAGGCTCGCGCGGCGAGGGCGGTTATCTCACCAACTCCGATGGCGAACGTTTCATGGAGCGCTACGCGCCCAACGCCAAGGACCTGGCCTCGCGCGACGTGGTGTCGCGCTCGATGACCATCGAGATCCGCGAAGGACGCGGCGTGGGCAAGGACAAGGACCACATCCACCTGCACCTCGAGCATCTCGGGCCCGAGGTCATCCATGCGCGTCTGCCCGGCATCGCCGAAACCGCGCGCATTTTCGCGGGCGTGGACGTCAACAAGGATCCGATCCCGGTGCTGCCCACCGTGCACTACAACATGGGTGGAATTCCCTGCAATGTGCACGGCGAGGTGGTCACCCTGAAGTCCGGGAATCCGGATTCCGTCGTACCGGGGCTGATGGCGGTGGGTGAAGCGGCCTGCGTCTCGGTGCACGGCGCGAATCGCCTCGGCTCCAACTCGCTGCTCGATCTCGTGGTGTTCGGTCGCGAAGCCGGCCGGCATGCGGCCTCGGTGGTGAAACCCGGCACCTCGCACGCGCCGCTGGCCAGCGACGCCGGCGACTTCGCCGTGTCGCGCCTCGACCGGCTGCGCAATGCCCGGGGTTCGCGTTCGACCGCGGAGATCCGCCTGGAAATGCAGAAGACCATGCAGCGCGACGCGGCGGTGTTCCGCACCGGGCAGACCCTGCAAGATGGCGTGCAGGCATTGTCGAAGACATTCGCTTCCTTCGCGGACGTGCGCGTGGCCGATCGCAGTCTCATCTGGAACACCGATCTCGTCGAGACCATCGAGCTCGACAACCTGCTGGGCCAGGCCACGGCTACGATTGTCTCGGCCGAAAACCGGAAGGAATCCCGCGGTGCGCATGCGCGCGAGGATTTCGCGGACCGTGACGACGTCAACTGGCAGAAGCACACGCTGTGCTGGGTGGACGCCGACGGCAAGACCCGCATCGAATATCGTCCCGTGCACATGAACACGCTCACGAAAGACGTCGAGCCGATTCCGCCGAAGGCGAGAACCTACTGATGGTCGAACTCACTCTCCCCGCGAACTCGAAGATCGACAAGGCGGCTGGACGCACGCACAAGGCTGCGGCGGGCGCGAAGAACGTCCGCAAGTTCGTCATCTACCGTTTCGATCCGGATTCCGGCGCGAACCCGCGCATGGACACCTACGAAGTGGACATGGACGCCTGCGGGCCCATGGTTCTCGACGCCTTGCTCAAGATCAAGAACGAGGTCGATTCCACGCTGACCTTCCGCCGGTCCTGCCGCGAGGGCATTTGCGGCAGCTGCGCGATGAACATTGGCGGCACCAATACGCTGGCCTGCACCAAGGCCTGTGACGACTTCAAAGGCGACGTGAAGATCTATCCACTGCCGCACATGCCGGTGGTGAAAGACCTGGTGCCCGACCTCACCAACTTCTACGCGCAGTACGCGGCGGTGAAGCCCTGGCTGCAGGCGCGCACGCCGGCGCCGCCGGATCGCGAGCGGCCACAGTCGAAGGAAGACCAGGAAAAGATCGACCGGCCCTCGGCCTGCATTCTCTGCGCCTGCTGCTCGACCTCCTGCCCCAGCTACTGGTGGAACAGCGATCGATACCTCGGGCCCGCCGCGCTGCTGGCGGCCTACCGCTGGATCATCGACAGCCGCGACGAAGCCACTGGCGAAAGACTCGATGAACTCGAAGATCCTTTCCGCCTGTATCGCTGCCACACCATCATGAATTGCACCGAGGCCTGCCCGAAGGACCTCAACCCGGCGAAGGCCATCGCCGAAATCAAAAAGATGATGGTTGAACGCCAGCACTAGCCCGTGGGAAAACCCTCTTCAACTTTCACGGACGGCGCCCCATCTCCTGAAAGAACAGGGGCGCCGTTTTCCGACGTGGCGCGTGAGCGCCTGAAGTGGCGCTGTCGCCGCGGCATGAAGGAGCTCGATCTCCTGCTGCTGCGGTACCTGCGCGAGCAGCACTCCCAGGCGTCCAGTGATGAACGCGCGGCATTCGAGGAGTTTCTCGAGTTGCCGGATCCGGACCTGGCCCGCTATCTGGTCGCGGGTGACATCCCCTCCGAACCCCGCATCGCGGCCCTGTGCCGCGCCGTCCTGCGGACATATTGAGCTGGCGCCTTCGCGCCGTGCGGCCCTGGCCGCCGCGACGTGGCTGGTTCTGCTCTGTGGACTCATTCTGGCGGGCGTGGATCTGCCGTTGCTCGCGCGCATCGCGACCTGTGTCGCGATCGCCACGCCCGGATTCGTCGCGATTCGACGGTTGTTCCTGCTTCGAGGGCGAGGAAGCGTTCGGGCACTGTCCTGGAGCGGGGATGCGCTGGCAGTCCGGGTACGTCTCGCGTACGGCGAGGCGGAAATTCCGGTCAGCCTGGCGCGCGGCTCGTTCAGGTTGGGATCCGCTTGTCTGCTCCTGTGGCTGCGCGCGCCCGGGCAGGTGCTCTTCGTCTTCATCGACGGAAACAGGCAGGAAGTTGGCGGTTTTCGCAGGCTTTGCCGGCTCCTTCGGTGGCCGCCCCGGGTTCCCTGATACCATCCGGCCCAGGATTTGAAGTGCGTCACGCGCCATCAAAAATCATTCGGCCGGAACCGTCCACGGGGGAAACTTTCGTGGGCGTTCAGGGTCTATTCAGCCAGTTCGGCGCCGGAGAGCTCCGGTGACGGCAGAAGAGAGCGATCTGGTTCTGGTCAAGCGCGTGCAGCGCGGAGACAAGAGCGCGTTCGATCTGCTGGTGCGCAAGTACCAGCACAAGGTGGTGAAGCTGGTGTTGCGTTACGTGCGAAACCCGGCAGAAGCGGAAGACATTGCGCAAGAGGCATTCATCAAGGCTTATCGGGCTTTGCCCCAGTTCCGCGGTGACAGTGCCTTCTACACATGGATGTATCGCATCGCCATCAACACCGCCAAGAATCAGCTCGCATCGCGTGATCGCAGCCCGATCGCCTACGACCTAGACCTGACTGACCCTGAGGAATCGCACAGCGTGCAAACCAAGCTTCAGGACCCCGATACGCCGGAAGGCATGGCGCTCACCGAAGAAATTCGCGGCATCGTGAACTCTGCCATCGAAGGATTGCCTGAAGAGCTCAAGACCGCGATCGTGCTGCGCGAACTCGACGGGTTGAGCTACGAAGAGATCGCCGCCGCCATGGAATGCCCCGTGGGCACGGTCCGGTCACGAATTTTTCGAGCGCGCGAGGCCATCGACAAGCGCCTGCGCGAAGTATTTGAAGGCGGCCTGGGCCGCACCGAGGAAATGGTATGAATGAAGAACGCCAGAACGAGCGGGACAGCCAGCTGTCCGCCATGTTCGACGGCGAGTTGTCCGGAGCCGAATGCGAGTTGCTCGCCCGGCGCCTGACACGCGACGAGACGCTGCGCGGCCAGTGGTCGCGATACGCGCTCATCGGTGCCGCCGTGCGGGCCGAGCGAGGCGTCAGGCTCGACGATCGCGTCGCCCGACGCGTTCAGTCCGCCGTCGCGCAAGAGCCGGTCTATGGCGATTCCGCCGCGGCCGATGTGGCCGCCGCGCGTTCCGGCACCAGTTCTTCGAATGCGAGCCAGGCGCGGGTCGACGCCTACGAGCGTTGGCTGCGCTTCGCGCGTCCCCTGGCGGGTGCCGGCATCGCGGCCGGCGTGGCCGCGGTATCCATCCTCTGGTTGCGCACGCAGGAGGCCGATCCGGCGTTGCTGGCGAGCGCGCCCGTCACCGAATCCATCGTGCTGGAGCCGGAACCCGCGAGCACCACGCTGGCGCTCAACACGGCGCAGCCCGATCCGGAACCGATTTCCAACGGCGAACCCGAGCGTTACAGCACGCCCGCCCCGAGCTCCCAGACCAGCATCGCGCCGCCGGCGCACTTCGCCAACTACGTGGTCGCGCACAGCGAATACTCCGGTCCCTTGACCCGCCGCATGGCGCTGCTCGGGATCGTGGGTGCGGACTCGCAGGCGGAAAGCGCCACCGAGCCGGAGTCCGAAGCATCCTCACGCGTGGAAGCCCCTGATGCGCCCTGATTCCCATACCCGCAGCCTGCGCTGGTTCTCCGCGCGGTCGAACGTGGCGAAGCTCGCCGCGCTGTCCCTGCTGCTGGGTGCCGGTACCGTGTTCAGTGCGGAACCGAAAGAATGGCTGGAGCGCATGAACAAGGCGCTCACCACGCGCAACTACGTGGGTGTGTTCACGCACGTGCGCGGCACGCGCGCCGAAACGCTGCGCATCATTCACCGCGTGCGTGGCCGCGATGTGTCCGAGCGGCTGCTGTCGCTGGACGGCTCGGGCCGTGAATTCATTCGCGAAGGCGATCAGCTCACCTGCTACCTGCCCGACAGAAAAGAAGTGCTCGTCGAGCGCCGTGCGCCCGACGGTCCGTTGCTCGGTGCCTTGCCGGCCATCGAGTCGGCCATAGACGACGACAATTCCCTGGTCTACGAAATCCGTGGCGGCGAACGCCAGCGGCTGTTGGGCCGCACCACGCGCCTGGTCGCGCTGCATCCGCGCGACGAATATCGCTACGGCTATCGACTGTGGATCGACGAACAGACCTCGATGCCGCTCAAGACCCAGCTCTGCGACAAGTCCGGCGCCGTGATCGAACAGATCCTCTTCTCCAGCATCGATCTTCCGGAACGCATTCCCGACTCGATGTTCAAGCCGCTGGTGGACGCATCCGATTACCGCTGGCTGCGCGCCGAGCGCTCGCTGGCGAGCAATGCCTCGCCTGCGCTGTGGGAGGCCATGCGCCTGCCGCCCGGTTTCCGCATGACCACACGCTCGTCGCAGGCCATGCCCGGTTCCAAGGAGCCGGTGGAACACCTGGTGTTCACGGATGGTGTAGCGTCGGTCTCGGTGTTCGTCGAGCCGCGCAAGCCGGATACCAAGCCCACCGAAGGTCCGGCCCGGGTCGGTTCCTCGTCGGCCTTCTCGACGGTGGTCGACGATCACCAGGTCACGGCCATCGGTGAGGTCCCGCCCAATACCGTCCAGTTCATTGCCACCCAGGTGAAGGTGAAGTCGAAGTCCTCGACCTCGACCCAGGGCCTGAGCCTCGCCCCGCAACGACCCAACAAGTGAGTCCAGCGCTGCCCGGCGGCCTCGTGGTGCTGAGCCGCGCGGGCTGTGGGCTCTGCGAGGACATGCTGCTGGCCCTCGCGGAACTCGAACAGGCAAAGGCCATTCCCACGGTGACCGTGGTCGACGTGGACTCCGACCCCGACCTCACCCGCCAATACGGGCTCAAGGTGCCCGTGTTACTGCTCGATGGCAGTGCTATTTGCCATTACACCCTGAATTCCAAAGAACTTTTAAGGCTGGTCGGGCGTCCAGCCGCTATACTTCCGCGCTGATTTTTGCCGGCCCTTTGGTGTGAGCACCCCGCTCGCAAGGGTCCGGCGGCTGACCTGATGCAGCGGATACGCAATTTCTCGATCATTGCCCACGTCGACCACGGCAAATCCACGCTCGCGGACCGATTCATCCAGATCTGCGGGGGCCTCGAAGCCCGTGAGATGCAGGAACAGGTGCTGGATTCGCTCGAGCTCGAACGCGAGCGCGGCATCACCATCAAGGCCCAGTCGGTCACTCTTTATTACACGTCCAGAAAGGACGGCGAGCGTTACCAGCTCAACCTCATCGACACGCCCGGGCACGTGGATTTCTCGTACGAGGTCTCCCGCTCGCTGGCGGCCTGCGACGGTGCGTTGCTGGTAGTCGATGCCACGCAGGGCGTGGAAGCGCAGAGCGTGGCCAACTGCTACACGGCCACCGAACTCGGACTCGAAGTCGTGCCGGTCATCAACAAGATCGACCTGCCGTCGGCGGACCCGCAGCGCGTGATCAAGGAAATCGAGGCCGTCATCGGCATTCCTGCCGACGATGCGCTCGAGGTCTCGGGCAAGACCGGGCAGGGCGTCGAAGATCTCATCGAACAGCTCATCGAACGCATCCCGGCGCCCAAGGGCGATCCGGCGGCGCCACTGCAGGCGCTGATCATCGACTCCTGGTTCGACAACTACGTGGGCGTGGTCACGCTGGTGCGCATCGTCAACGGCACCATCAAGGCCGGCGACAAGATGCGCGTGATGTCCACGGGCCGCGCGCACCTGGTCGACAAGGTTGGCCGCTTCACGCCGAAGTCCGTGTCGGCGCCGTCACTGGGACCCGGCGACGTGGGCTTCGTCATCGGCGGCATCAAGGAAATCGATGGCGCGCCCGTGGGCGACACCATCACGCTGGAACGCGCCCAGGCCACCGAGCCGCTGCCGGGCTTCAAGCAAGTGAAGCCACGCGTGTTCGCCGGCATGTTCCCGATCGCCTCGGACGACTACGACAAATTCCGTGACGCGCTGAGCAAGCTGCGCCTCAACGATTCGGCGCTGCACTACGAGCCCGAGGTGTCCGGCGCGCTCGGCTTCGGTTTCCGTGTCGGCTTCCTCGGACTGCTGCACATGGAGATCGTGCAGGAGCGGCTCGAGCGCGAATACGACATGGACCTGATCACGTCGGCGCCCACCGTGGTCTACGAAGTGACGACCACGGACGGCGAAGTCATCAGCGTCGACAATCCCGCCAAGCTGCCGCCGGTGGACAAGATCGAGGAACTGCGCGAGCCCATCATCCTCGCCAACATCCTCGTGCCGCCCGACCACGTCGGCGGCGTGTTGCAGCTCTGCGCCGACAAGCGCGGCGTGCAGAAAAAGATGCTGTACCTGGGTACGCAGGTGTCGCTGCAGTACGAACTGCCGCTGGCCGAGGTGGTGCTGGACTTCTTCGACCGCCTGAAATCCACCAGCCGCGGCTACGCCTCGTTCGACTACGACTTCAGCCACTTCCAGCCGGCGCCGCTGGTCAAGCTCGACGTGCTGATCAACGGCGACAAGGTCGACGCGCTGGCGCTGATCGTGCACAAGGACAGCGCCTACGAGCGCGGTCGCCAGCTGGTCGACAAGATGCAGGAGCTGATCCCGCGACAGATGTTCGAGGTGGCGGTGCAGGCGGCCATCGGGAGTCACGTGATCGCGCGCGCCACGGTGAAGGCGCTGCGCAAGAACGTGCTGGCCAAGTGTTACGGCGGCGACATCTCGCGCAAGAAAAAGCTGCTGGAGAAGCAAAAAGAAGGCAAGAAGCGCATGAAGAACGTCGGTCAGGTCGAGATCCCGCAGGAAGCCTTCCTGGCCGTGCTGAAGGTCGGGAAGTAACCCATGGAATTCCTGCAGCTGCTGTTCATCCCGCTCGCATACCTGGCCCTGCCGGTCATCCTGGTGGTGCTGTACGACGTGTTCGTGCTCGCGCCGCAGCGTCCGAAGGACGGCAAGGGTGAAGCGCTGGCCGTCCCGGGCTACGTGCGCGCCTCGCACTTCCTGCTGCCCTTCGTCATCGTCGCCGCGGTCATTCGCATCGGCGTGAGCGAGGTGTTTGCCTGGGCCAAGGAAGTCGCCGAGCCTCTGTCCTGGCTCGCCATTCCGGTGGGCCTGTGGTGCGCCCTCGACAGCTGGTTCTTCGCGCCGCGCCGCGTCGCGGCCCAGGGGGTGAATGCGAAAGATCCGGCGGTGGTGCGCGTGATGTACGCCATCCTGCCGGTGCTGGTCATCGCGATCATTGTGCGTCTCATCAGCGCGGAGTCGCTGGACTTCAGCCTGGTGCTGCTGTTGCTGTCGGTGGTGACCGGCGTGATCTGGGCCATCGACCACTTCCTGGTCCGCGGCAAACGCGAGCAGGCGCTGAAGAAGCAGCTCGGCGCGGACGTGGCGCCGCCCGAACCCGGCACCGTCGACTACGCGCGCAGTTTCTTCCCGGTGGCCGCCATCGTGCTCATCGTGCGTGCCTTCATCTTCGAGCCGTTCCGCATCCCGTCCGATTCGATGATGCCCACGCTGCTCGATGGCGACTTCATCGTGGTCAGCAAGTTCTCGTATGGCCTGCGCTGGCCCGTGCTCAACGAGAAATTCCTGCAGACGGGCAGCCCGCAGCGCGGCGACGTCGTGGTGTTCCGCAAGCCGGGTGAAGAGAACGTCAACTACATCAAGCGCCTGGTGGGACTGCCCGGCGATCGCATCGAAGTGCGCGACGATCACCTGGTCATCAACGGGGAAACGCTCACGCTGGAGGAGCAGGGTCGCTACGGTGACGGCTGCTATCACAACATGCGGCGCACCACCGAGAAGATCGGGGAACACACGCACCAGGTTTTCACCTGCCACTCGAACTACGGCCTGGCCTATGCGCGCGGCCTGGGGATGCACGCCGAGTACGGCAAGTATCCCGCCTGCAACCGCAAGTCGGTGGTGGGTCGAGTCGGCGCCTACCTGTGCGAGGAGTCGACGCCCGCGAGCACGCGTGACAGCGGCGATCACGTATTCGAGGTGGTGCCCGCGGGGCACTACCTCATGATCGGCGACAACCGTGACAACAGCGAAGACAGCCGCGTCTGGGGCCTGGTGCCGGAAAAGAACCTGGTCGGCAAGGCAACCCGGATCTGGTTGAATTTCGATCCGGGACGGCCCGGGTTCGACGTGTTCAACTGGCGGCGAATTGGCAGCAAGATCGACTGACCGTTACCTGGGAGGACACATGATTCGCAGACAACGTGGCGTGACGGCGATTGGGTGGGTGTTCCTGCTCGTACCGTTGGCAATCGTCGGTTATGCCGGCATTCGCGTCGGCCCCGAATACCTGAACTACTACAAGGTGGTGCAGGCGCTGAAAGAAACCGCCACCAAGCTCAAGAGCGACGATGCGCTCTCGCAGCAGGCGATTCGCGCGTCGATCGAACGTCGCTTCGACACCGGCTACATCGACCGGCCCACGGTCGATGAAATCGAGATCGAGAAGACCGATGCGGGCTGGAGCACCACCGCGGACTACGAGACGGTCGTGCCGTTGTTCGGCAACCTGTCGCTGCTCATGGAATTCAAGAAGACGGTGGTCATCAACTGAATGCCGCGAACCTCATGAGTTCCACGCCTGCATCCCAGGCGCAATTGCTCGCCGCCCGTCTGGGTTACGAGCCCAGCGACCCTGCGCTGTTCGTCGTGGCACTCACGCATCGCAGCGCCGAGGGACCCAACAACGAGCGCCTCGAGTTTCTCGGTGACTCGGTGCTGAACCTGCTGCTCTCCGAACGCCTCTATCGCGAATTCCCGACCGCCAGCGAGGGTGACCTGTCGCGGCTGCGCGCGCGGCTGGTCAGCGAAGAGCCGCTGGCGGAAATCGCGCAGGCCATGCGCCTCGGAGAACTGCTGCTGCTGGGATCGGGCGAACTCAAGACCGGAGGTTTCCGGCGCCAGTCCATCCTGGCCGATGCCTTCGAAGCGTTGTGCGGTGCCTTGTACCTCGACGGTGGCATGGAGACCCTGCGCAGCCGCATCGAGCCGTTGTTCGAATCGCGCATCGGTACCTTGCCGGAACCTTCCACGCTCAAGGATGCGAAGACCCGGCTGCAGGAACACCTGCAGGCCAATGGCTGGGCGCTGCCGGTCTACACCGTGAAGCGCACCACCGGCGAACCGCATGCGCAGGTCTTCCTGGTTTCCTGCGCCGTCCCGCATGCGGGCATCGAGACGGAAGGCGAGGGTCCGAGCCGGCGTCGTGCCGAACAGGTGGCCGCACAGGCAGCGCTGCTGGCGCTGGGTCTGCATGTCTGAGCCGGGCACCAGCGGTTTCCGCGCCGGTTTCGCCGCGCTGGTGGGCCGGCCAAACGTGGGCAAGTCCACGCTGCTCAACGCGCTGGTGGGCGAAAAGGTTTCCATCGTCACCTCGCGCCCGCAGACCACGCGGCACCGCGTGCTCGGCGTGGTCAACCGGCCCGGCGTGCAGTTGGCCTTCGTCGACACCCCCGGACTGCATCTCGGTGAACGCCGCGCGTTGAATCGCGCCATGAATCGCACCGCTGCCGCGGCGCTGGCCGATGCCGATCTCGTGGTGTTCGTGATCGAAGCGCTGCGCTTCGGTGACGAGGACGAGGCGGTGCTCAAGCGCATCCGCGATTCCGGGCGCGACGCCATCGCCGTGGTCAACAAGGTCGACAAGGTCAATCCCAAGGACAAACTACTGCCGTTCGTGGCGGAGCTGGCCACGCGCCATGCCTTCCTCGACGTGGTGCCCATCTCCGCCCAGAAGGGCGTCAACGTCGATCGGCTCATCGAGGTCATCGGCTCGCGGCTGCCCGAGTCGCCGGAGCTGTTCCCGCCGGACCAGCGCACCGACCGCGGCATCGAATTCCAGATCGCGGAGACCATCCGCGAGAAGCTCACCATGGAACTGGTGGAAGAACTTCCCTACGGCATCGCCGTGGAAGTGGAGAAGCTGGAAGAGCAGGACGAGCAGCTGGTGGTTCACGCCGTCATCTGGGTGGATCGCAGCGGCCAGAAGCCCATCGTGATCGGTGCCAAGGGCTCGCGACTCAAGCGTATCGGCCAGAAGGCGCGCGAGGAACTCAACACGCGCCTCGGGCGTCGGCTGCATCTCAACCTCTGGGTGAAGGTGCGCGAGGACTGGGCCGACGATGCCCGCGCGCTCGCGCAGCTCGGGCTCGAATAGGCGCAGGCAGGCACTGGATGCAACCGCGCGAACGCATCTCGCTCGAACCCGCGTATATCCTGCACAGCCGCGAGTATCGCGACACCAGCCGCATCCTCGACGTATTCACGCAGCGCCACGGACGCCTCACGTTGTTCGCGCGCGGCGCGCGCGGGCCGAAGTCGAAGCTGGCCTCGCTGCTCATGCCGTTCCGCCCGCTGCTGGTTTCGTGGACGGGCAAGGGCGATGCGGCGCAGCTCACGGGCGCGGAATTGCAGGGCGAGGCGCAGTCCCTGCCGTCGCGCCAGGTGCTGTCGGGGTTCTACCTCAACGAACTCATCATCAAGCTCACCACGCGCCACGATCCACAGTCGCAGTTGTTCGGCGACTATGCCGACGCCTTGCGCCAGCTCGCCGCCGCGAGCCCGCCGGAGCCGGTGCTGCGGGTATTCGAGAAGCGGCTGCTGGCCTCGCTGGGATACGGACTCGAGTTCGACGTCGTGGAGCAGACTCACTACCAGTTTCGGGTGGGCGACGGGCTCTGCGAAGTGCGCGAAGACGCGCCCGGCGCGTACTCCGGGCGCTGCCTGCTGGCGCTGCAGAAAGAGGCCTTGTCGGATCCGGAGACGCTCGACGTCGCGCGCCGCCTGTTGCGCCAGGCACTCGACCACTGCCTGGAAGGCCGCGAGTTGCGGACTCGCACCGTGGCGCGCTCAATGAGAAGAGAACGTTCATGAGAAGAATCGAACTCGGCATCAACATCGATCACGTGGCCACTGTGCGCCAGGCGCGCCGCGTGTCGTATCCCGATCCGGTGCATGCCGCGCTGCTGGCCGAACAGGCGGGCGCGGACAACATCACCCTGCACCTGCGGGAAGACCGGCGGCACATCCAGGATCGCGACGTCCATGCCTTGCGGCCGTTGCTCAAGACGCGCATGAACCTGGAGATGGGACTGACGGACGAGATGGTCGGCATTGCCCTCGGCGTGCGCCCGCAGGACTGCTGCCTCGTGCCCGAGAAGCGCCAGGAAATCACCACGGAAGGTGGACTCGACGTGGCCGCGGACGTGGCGCGTGTCGAGGACGGCGTGCGCCGGCTGAGCGCCGCCGGCATTCGCGTGGCACTGTTCATCGCGCCGGACCTCGCGCAGATCGAGGCCGCGAAGCGCAGTGGTGCGCCGGTCATCGAACTGCACACGGGCACCTACGCGGAAGCCTCGGGCGGTGAGCAGGCCCGTGAGCTGGAACGACTGGCCAGCGCGGCGCGGCGCGGCGAAAGCCTGGGTCTCGAGGTCCATGCCGGCCACGGACTCACCTACAACAACGTGATGCCGGTGGCGGCGATTCCCGGGATCGTGGAACTGAACATCGGTCACTGCATCATCGCGCGCGCCATTTTCAGTGGCCTCGAGGCCGCGGTGCGCGACATGAAGGCCCTGATGGCCGAGGCGCGGCAATGATCTTCGGCATCGGCGTCGACGTGCTCGAGGCCGCGCGCGTCAAGAAAGTCCACGAGCGCTTCGGTGCGCATTTCGTCGAGCGGCTGCTGCTGCCCGCGGAGCGCGAGCAGCTGGGCCGCACCAAACGCCCGGATCGATTTCTCGCCATGCGATTCGCCGCCAAGGAAGCCATCGTCAAGGCCATGGGTACGGGTTTCGCGCACGGCATATGGATCCGCGATGTGGGCGTGGTGCAGAACGCCTGGGGCAGGCCCGAGGTGGTGTATTCGGCGCGCGGCGAAAAGATGCGCCGCAAGCTCGGCATCGGCGCGGGTCACGTGACCCTCACCGACGAGGCCGGGCTCATCGTCGCGGTCGCGGTGCTGGAAACCGCGGCGCCCGCGAAGAAGAAACGCCGGAAGACCGCCACGCGCCGCGCGAAGAAAAGGTCACGCCGATGAACACGCTGGTATTCGACATCGAAACCGTCCCCGACGTGGAGTACGGGCGCCGCCTTTTCGGGCTGGAAGGCCTGTCCGACGACGAAGTGGGCAAGGCCATGCAGGCGCGCGCGCGCCAGGAGTCGGGCAGCGATTTCCTGCCGCACGAACAGCAGCGCATCGTGGCGATCTCCTGCGCCTTCCGGTCGCGCGAAGGTTTTCGCGTCTGGAGCCTGGGCGACGAGAGCGCGCCCGAGCGCGAGCTGGTCCTGCGCTTCTTCGATGGCATCGAGCGCTACGTCCCCGAACTCGTGAGCTGGAATGGCGGTGGCTTCGACCTGCCGGTGCTGCACTATCGCGCCTTGCGTCACCAGGTGCAGGCGCCGCGCTACTGGGAAACCGGTGACGAGGACAATGCGTTCCGCTACAACAACTATCTCGGGCGCTTCCATTGGCGGCACATCGACGTCATGGACGTGCTGTCCGGCTACCAGAACCGGGCGCGCGCCTCGCTTTCGGATACCGCGGTGCTGCTGGGTTATCCCGGCAAGCTCGGCTTCGATGGCTCGCAGGTCTGGGACGCATACCAGCGCGGCGAGCTCACGCGCATCCGGCGCTATTGCGAAACCGATGTCGTGAACACCTGGCTGGTGTTCCTGCGCTTCCAGCACATGCGCGGCCGGCTCACCGATGCCGGGTTGGCCGAGGAGCTGTCACGCACGCGTGCCTGGCTGGTCGAACAACACCTTCCGCACTTCGATGAGTTCCTCGCGGCCTGGGGGCCGGGGTCATGAGCCGCGCATCGCGCGCGGCCCAGGCCGTGGTCGAGTCCGGGACCGTCGTCGATCTCACGCACGAGGCCGAAGGCGTGGTGCGTGGCGGGGAGGGTGAGGGAAAGACGGCATTCGTCACGGGCGCCCTGCCGGGCGAACGCATCCAGTTCCGGCGCGTGGGATTCCATCGCAGCCACGATGAAGCCGAACTGGTCGAGGTGCTCGAACCCTCGGCGCACCGCGTGACACCGCGCTGCGCGCACTTCGGTGTCTGCGGCGGTTGCGCCCTGCAGCATCTCGACCCCGCGGCGCAGCTCGAGGCCAAGCAGAAGGAGCTGGCCGACAATCTCGAGCGCATCGGCAAGGTCACTCCCGAGACCTGGTTGCCGCCCTTGCTGGGCCCGGTGTGGAACTATCGCCGCCGCGCGCGCCTGTCGTCGCGCTACGTCTCCAAGAAGGGGCGCAGCCTGGTCGGGTTCCGCGAGAAGCAGGGCAAGTACGTCGCCGACGTCTCGCGCTGCGAGGTGCTGGCCGAGCCGGTCGCCTCTCTTGTCGGGAAGTTAGGCGAGCTGCTGACCGGCATGCAGCGTCGCGAGAGCATTCCGCAGATCGAGGTGGCGCTGTCGGATGGCGAGGGTGTGCTGGTGATGCGCGTGCTCGATGCGCTGCCGGAATCCGATCTCGACAAGCTGCGCGGCTTCGAACGCGAACACGGGCTGCGCATCCTGCTGCAGCCCGGCGGACTGAACACCGTGGCGCCCATGACGCCGGGTCCCGTGGACCTGCATTACCGCCTCGACGACTTCGATCTCAGGCTGGACTTCGGTCCGACCGACTTCGTGCAGGTCAACGGCGCCATCAATGCCGGCATGGTCAACCGCGCCATCGAACTACTGGAGATCGGGCCCGCCGACCGGGTGCTGGACCTCTACTGCGGGCTCGGCAATTTCACGCTGCCCCTGGCCCGGCGGGCCGGCTCGGTAGTTGGGGTCGAGGGCGAGGCCGGGCTGATCGAACGGGCCCGCGCCAACGCCCGGGCCAATGGCATCGGGAATGCCACCTTCCACGTGGCCGACCTGTCGGTGGCCCCCGACCTGGCCATTCCCTGGCTGAAAGGGGGGTACGACAAGGTGCTGTTAGACCCTCCCCGGGTGGGTGCCCGCGAGGTTTTGAGCGCCGTGGCACATATCGCCCCGCGGAGGGTGGTGTATATCTCCTGCCACACAGGGTCGCTTGCGCGTGACCTGGGCCTGCTGACCCAGGAGCACGGCTTCCGCTTACGCGCCGCCGGTGTACTTGATATGTTCCCGCACACCACACACGTGGAGTCCATGGCGGTGCTCGAAAGGGCTCCGTAGAGGGGATTCCCGGAAGACTGGATCGCTTGCCGTGACTTTGGGCCCACTGATGGTCGATGTCGCCGGCCTCGAGCTCACGCCCGAGGACCGCGATGTGCTGCGCCATCCGCTCGTCGGCAGTGTCATCCTGTTTACCCGCAACTTCGCCTCGTCCGAACAGCTCGCGAAGCTCGTGGCCGACATCCACGCGGTGCGAACACCCGCGCTGGTCGTGGGCGTCGATCACGAGGGTGGCCGCGTGCAGCGCTTCCGCCAGGGAGGCTTCACGGTGTTGCCGCCGCTGCGGCGCATCGGTCACGAATTCGATCTCGATGCGAAACACGGCATCACGCTGGCGCGCTCCATGGGCTGGCTCATGGCCGCCGAGTTGCGCGCGCATGGCGTCGACCTGTCGTTCGCGCCCTGCGTGGATCTCGACTACGGCGTCAGCGAGGTCATCGGCGATCGCGCGTTTCATTCGAAACCCGACGCGGTCGCGCAGCTCGCGATGGCCTACATGCAGGGCATGAAGGACGCCGGCATGGCCGCCACCGCCAAACATTTTCCGGGTCACGGCGCGGTGATCGCCGACTCCCACAAGTCGCTGCCGGTGGACCGGCGCGGCTGGAACGAACTCGACGACGACCTGCTGCCGTACCGGCGGCTCATCGCCAATGGACTGCCCGGAGTCATGGTGGCGCACGTGCTGTTCCCGTCGGTGGCTCAGGAACCCGCGAGCCTGTCGCGTCGCTGGGTGCAGAACGCGCTGCGCGAAGAACTGCGATTCGGGGGCGCGGTGTTCACGGATGATCTTTCCATGGGTGGCGCCGCGGAATACGGCGACATCGTGGCGCGCGCCGCGGCGGCGCTCGCGGCCGGCTGCGACGTGCTGCCGGTGTGCAACGACCGCGGCTCGGTGGCCAAACTACTGGACGAATTGAAGTGCGAGGTCCAGCCGAGCTCGCACCTGCGCCTGGTGCGCATGCGCGGCAAGGCCGCACCGGAACGCGACGAGCTCTACGCCGGTGACGCCTGGCGCGCCAGCCAGGACCTGCTGGCCCGCGCGGCCGCCGCGCCCAAGCTCAGCCTGACGGCGGGCAACGCATGAACGGCCCTTTACCGAATGGATTCGCGGGAGACTTCCTGCGCGGTGCGCTGGACGTGGCGCCGGAAGGCGTCGCGATCTGCGAAGCCGGCGGCGATCGCGTCGTGGTCTACGTGAACCCGGCATTCTGCCGGCTCACCGGCTACGAAACCGGCGAACTCGTGGGCAAGAACCTGCGCTTCCTGCAGGGCGACGATCGCGAGCAGCCCGAGCTCGTCACGCTGCGCGAGTCGCTGCGTCATTCCGAGCCGGCGCGCGCGCTGCTGCGCAACGTGCGCAAGGACGGCACGGTGTTCGTCAACGACATGCAGATCTATCCGCTCAAGGATGGCAACGGGCAGGTCACGCACTACATCGGCTATCACCGGGAAGGCGGCTCGCGCCACCGGGCCAACAGCGAGTCCGGCATCCGCGGCCTGCCGAACTGGGTACGCGAAGACCGGCTCACCGGACTCGCGTCCCGCTACTACTTCGAGGACGTGCTCAAGCGCGATTTCGCGCTGGCCCAGCGCGACAAGAGCGACATCGCGCTGCTGCTGTTCGACATCGACCAGCTGGGTCCGTACAACGAGATTTTCGATCGCACCGGCGGCGACGCCGTGGTCAGGCGCGTGGCCCGCGCGATCGCCGCGTCCTTCCGCCGCGGCAGCGACGTGGTGGGCCGCTGGGAAGGCGCCAGCATCATCGTGCTCATGCACGGCACGCAGGCTGATCACGTGATCCAGCATGCCACCACCGTGGCGCACCGCGTGCGCGAGCAGCAGATCCATCACCCGCGCTCACAGCAGAAATACGTGACCGTGAGCGGCGGCGTCGCGATCCACACCGCGCGCCCCGAAGACACCGCCGAACGTTTCCTGGGTGCCGTCGAGTCGGCGCTGGCGCGAGCCAAGGAGCAGGGACGCAACCGCATCATCGTCGCCGAAGAAGGCGACTTCCGCTGACGGAAATGGGGACATTCCTGATTTCCTAGCAAAAGGGGACGCGCCTGAATTCCAGAGGCCCGTCCCGATTTTCTAGCAAATCAGGAATGTCCCCATTTCTCAGTGACGCTCGATGTCGGAGCAATCGCCGGGGCGCAGGAGATCCTCCGCGTCTTCGTCCTTGAGCTTGAGGCCGGTCCAGGGGTTGACCAGCGCGGGGCCCAGCACGGAGGTGTAACCATCGGGCCGTGCCAGTTCGGGATAGTCCCAGCCCGAGTAATACCCCGGCTTGATGGCGTGACTGGCCGCGAAGCTGCTCGACAGTGGTGGCCAGGTCAGCGGCAGCCACGAGCCACGCACCTGGAATTCGCCGTTCGCGTCGGTGCGGGTCAGCGCCGCGCGCACGCAGCGGCTCCTGCCATACATGAAGGCGTCGAGAGGCTGGGCGTCCCAGGTGACGAGCACCTCCACCCCGGGCGCGGGAACGATCCGCCAGGAATCCTTGGGAGCGTCGGGATTCTCGACCATGCCGATGCGGCCATTCACGCCGCGGACATAGAGTCCCGACAGGTAGAACAGCAGTGAAGTGATCGCCAGGACGGCGACCAGCAGCAGGCAGAGCAGCTTGCCCCAGCTCCAGCGGAAGCCGCGCGCGCCGGGACTTCCGTCACCTGGCGACACGGCACACTCAGCGTCCGCCGGTCGAGCGGTTGGCCGGGGTCACCAGCGCAATGACGCCGAAGGCCGGATGATCGTAGTAGTTGCGCTCGAAGAACTTCACGCGCCGCGATTCGCTCATGTTGAACACCGCGCCCGGCGTCGCCGCCAGCCCGGCAGGGGCATTCCCGGCCTGGTAGTTGAGCGACATGCCCAGGTGCAGGTAGCTGCCGCGCTCCAGGAACACGATGCCCGAGAGGCCTGGCACATTGCCGGCCAGCTTGGAGACGGTGAAACCGGCGCGCGAACCCCAGGAGCTCGCCGTCTGCTGCCAGGCGAAATGCGCGATGGGCTGGTAGTTAGCGGTATTGCGCAGCTTCGCCTCGATGTCGTTGAGCTGGTACTGCGACGCGGGAATGGTCTGCACGAAGCGGCCGGTCACCGGGGTTTCGGGCGTCTCGGGACCGCGGGCCACGGCCTTGGCGCCCCAGTCCTCGGGGCCGCCGGCACCGCTCAGGTTGCGGAACACGATGACTTCGATGGTGTAGACGGTCTGGTTGGCGCCAGCGCCCTGGGCCTGCGCGACGGGCAGGGAGGTCAATGCGCTGGTGAGCACCAGGGCCAGGACGGCGAGCAGCTTCATGGGGCGAAAGTATAGCCGGTCGCTCAATGGGGCCTCCGGTTGGCGGGTGTGGTCGCCTTCGCCTTCTCGTTCGCCCGGGGCGGTGGCGCCTGGCCGGCGGGTGGTCCGCGCAGTTCCCCGAGGAATTTCTCGGCGAATTCGAAGCGCTCGGCCTCGTCGGTCTCGTACGAGATCCTGAGCTTCAGGGCGCCTTCCAGCCTGTAGTCACGGTCCGGGTGCTGCACCAGTCGTATGACCGCGCGCGGGTCCACCTGGTTCTGTTCTTCGAACAGCGCATATCCACCCTGCGGACCCAGGTCGAGGCGGCGGATTCCGATGGCGCGCGCCGTGAGTTTCAGCCTGGCCACCCGCAGCAGATTGGTGGCCGGCGGCGGCAGGGGTCCGAAGCGGTCGACGAGTTCTTCGGTGAGCCCGTCGATGGTGTTGTTGTCGGGCGCGGCGGCCAGTCGCTTGTACAGCGCCAGGCGCGCGGGAACGTCCGCCACGTAGCTCTCGGGCAGCAACGCGGGCAGGCGCAATTCCACCTCGGCGATGGCAGCAAGCGGCCGGTCGAGCACCGGCTCGCGGCCTTCCTTGAGCGCCTTGACGGCCTGCTCGAGCAGGTCGAGGTACATGGTCAAACCCACCTCGGTGAGCTCACCGCTCTGCGATTCGCCCAGCAACTCGCCGGCGCCGCGGATTTCCAGGTCGTGCGTGGCCAGCACGAAGCCGGCACCCAGGTCTTCCATCGACTCGATGGCTTCGAGGCGCTTGACGGCATCGGCCGTCAGGGTCTTGCGCGGCGGCGTCAATAGATAGGCATAGGCGCGATGATGCGACCGGCCCACGCGACCGCGCAGCTGGTGCAGTTGCGCGAGACCCAGGCGGTCCGCGCGATCGATCATGATGGTGTTGGCCGTCGGCACGTCGATGCCGCTTTCAATGATGGTGGTGCAGACCAGCAGGTTGAACCTGCGGTGGTAGAAGTCGACCATGAGCTGCTCGAGATCGCGTTCGCGCATCTGTCCGTGACCGACGCGCACCTGCGCCTCGGGAACCAGCTTCGCGATTTCCTGCGCGGTCTTTTCGATGGTCTCCACGGTGTTGTGGACGAAGTAGACCTGTCCGCCGCGCCGGAACTCGCGCATCGCGGCTTCGCGCAACGTGGGCGCATGCCACTCCGTGACGAAGGTCTTGATGGCCAGCCGCTCCGCCGGCGGCGTGGTGATGAGCGACAGGTCGCGCAGCCCGCCCAGCGCCATGTTGAGCGTGCGCGGGATCGGCGTCGCGGTGAGCGTGAGCACGTGCACCTCGGCGCGCAGCGTCTTGAGCTTTTCCTTGTCGCGCACGCCGAAGCGATGTTCCTCGTCGACGATGATCAGCCCGAGGTCCTTGAATCGCACGTTGGCATGCAGGAGTTTCTGCGTCGCGACGACGATGTCGACGGTGCCTTTTTCGATGCCGTCGATGACCGAGTTCGATTCCTTGCCGCTGCGGAAACGCGACAGGGCTTCGATGCGCACCGGCCAGTCGGCGAAGCGGTCGCGGAAATTGTTGGCGTGCTGTTCGGCGAGCAGGGTGGTGGGCACGAGCACGACCACCTGCTTGCCGGCCTGCGCGGCCACGAAGGCGGCGCGCATCGCGACCTCGGTCTTGCCGAAACCCACGTCGCCGCAGACCACGCGATCCATGGGCTTTTCGCTGGCCAGGTCCTGCAGCACCTGGCGGATGGCCTCGGCCTGGTCCGCGGTTTCTTCGAAGGGAAAGCTGCTGACGAAGGCCTGGTATTCCTGTTCCTTCGAGGGCAGCGGCGGACCCTTGCGCGCCTGGCGCTGGGCGTAAAGGTCGAGCAGTTCGGCGGCCACGTCGCGGATCTGGTCGGCGGCGCGCTTGCGCGCCCGGGCCCACTGGTCCGTGCCGAGCTTGTGCAGCGGCGCACTCTCGGGCGCGGCGCCGCTGTAGCGCGCCACCAGGTGCAGCTGCTGCACCGGCACGTAGAGCTTGTCGCCGCCGGCGTATTCGAGCACCACGAACTCGCCATCCTGTCCCGCCACCTGCATGACCTGCAGGCCCACGTATCGGCCGACGCCATATTCCTCGTGCACCACGGGAGAGCCCGGCCCGAGCGAGGTGAGATCGCGAAGGATGGCCTGCGGATCGGCGGACGCGCGACGTCGGCGGCGTTCCTGGCGCGCCCGCTGGCCGAAGAGCTGCGCCTCACCGAGCACGGCGATCGGCGGCGTAACGAGGTTGAGGCCCGCCATTTCGGGCGCGATGGAGATGGCGAAGCGCGCATCGCCCTGCGCGAACTCATGCCAGCCCGCCACCGCTTTCGGCACCAGCGACGCGGCGCGCAGCATCTCCAGCAGCACCTCGCGGCGTCCCGCCGAATCGGCCGCCAGCAGCACGCGTCCCGGGAACTGCTGCACGAAGCTGGCCAGTGGCGCCAGCGGTTTCTCGGCGCGCAGGTCGATGCGCCATTCCTGCGGCGCGGCGGTCGCGAAGTTGTGTCCTTGCGTCTCGTCTTCGATCTTGAAGCTCTCGTAGTCCACGCGCGTGAACGCGGCGAGCCGCGACTCGAGTTCCTGTGGCGTGAGGTAGAGCTCTTCGGGCGAGAGTACCGGGCGTTCGATGTCGTGGCGCCGCTCCTCGTGGCGTTCCGCGACCGAATGCGCGGCGCGTTCCACCGCGCCCGCGATGCCGGAGGCGGCGCACACGACCGTATCGGCAGGTAGATAGTCCAGCAGCGTGTCGGTGGAATCGAAGAACAGCGGCAGGTAGAACTCGATACCGGGCGGCGCGAGGCCGTCGCTCACGCCGCGATAGATGATGCTGCGCGTGGGATCACCCTCGAAGCGCTTGCGGTATCGCAGGCGGAAGGCCTTGACCGAATCGGTGTCCAGCGGCAGTTCGCGGCCCGGCAGCAGGCGCACCTTCTCGAGCGAGGCGCCGGAGCGCTGCGTCTCCGGATCGAACTCGCGAATGGCTTCGATTTCGTCGTCGAACAGGTCCACGCGCAGTGGCGTGGTCGTGCCCATGGGGAACACGTCGAACAGGGAGCCGCGCAGGGCGAATTCACCCGGCGCGCTGACCTGCGAAACAGAGGCGTAACCCGATTCCACCAGGCGCGCGCGCAGCGGTTCGATCGGCAGGCGGTCGCCCACCGCCAGGTTGAAGGTGCGGCCATCGACGTATCCACGTGGCGCCAGGCGCTGGCCCAGCGTGTCCGCCGCCGCCAGCAGCACCGCGGACTCGAGCCGCGGCAGTTCGGCCAGCGCCGCGAGCCGCTCGGAAATGATGTCCGGGTGCGGCGAGAATACGTCGTAGGGCAGGACTTCCCAGTCGGGCAACACGTGAATGGGCCGTGAGCCACCCAGGAAGAACCCGAGCTCGGCGCGCAACTGGTCGAGTTCGCGCGCGTCGCGCGCGATGACCAGGTATGGCCGCGAGTCGGCCTCCACGGCCTCGGCAATGGCCAGGCTGCGCGCCGAGCCATGAAGCTGGTGCCAGCGCTGGCGGGCGCGCGGGGACGGGACGGGAGGGTGAAGCAGGGATGGCATTGCGAAAGCGCGGCAGCTTACCCTGCGCCTCAAGGCGCGCAAGACTGGAATGAGGCATTCGTGCGATCGGAATATCCCCGCGTTTACCGACTCTCCCGGGGATATCGCATTTTCACCGGATGTCTCGGGGTCGGGTTCGCCGCCATGGGAGTCCTGGCGTTCGCAGGCCGGCCCTCATGGGGCACCCTGGTCGCGGTGCTGCCGCCAGTTCTGCTCGGGGTCTACCTGCTGGCGCTTGCCGGGCGCGTCTGCGTGATCCTGCACGCCGACCACCTGGAGGTACGGGGCGTGTTCACCCGACGACGGATGTATCGCCGGGATATCGCCGCGCGGCGGCTGATTTCGCAGCAACACGGGCATTCGGCGCTTCGCCTGTATTCGCGCAATACGGGAATGTTCGACCTGACGCTACCGGCGGGCCTGGTGACCGACGCCGACTTCGATGCCTGGTTCGAGCAGCCTCAGCCGCCGACGACCACCGAGTGAAGCACCTTGTCGTTCTCGAACACGACCACGAAGTTCGGATAGAACCACTTGGTGATGGGCGGATTGCCCACGGAAGACGACTTGTTGGCCGGAGCTCCGAAGCGCTGCTCCACGGCTGCCATGGTGGCTCCGCGTACCGGCGTCTCAACGTTCGAAGCCTTGACGGCCACCTGGCCATCGATGGCGAGCGTTTCACTGAAAGCGGGCACCGACAGCGCAAACGCGACGGCGATGACAGACATTTTCAAGTTGCGAGCAAGCATGGCCTTCTCCTCACGGTCTGCGCTGATTGGCGGGCTGCATGCGCCGCACACCGTGGCGGCAATATACGCCGCGCTATGGCAAAGTCAGCCGCTGTCGCCAGACCCCGACTATGTCTAACAGCGCTTTTGTGATCTCCGTCAGGTTTTTGAGCCAGAATTCCGCGAAATGAGCAATTCGCTGCCCTGGTTCATCGGCTTGCGCTACGTCCGGGCGCGCTCCCGCAAGTTCTTCGTTTCATTTATTACCTGGGTCTCGCTGCTGTGCGTGTGCCTGGGCGTGACGGCGCTCATCGTGGTGCTGTCGGTGATGAATGGACTGGAAGGCGAACTGCGCGACCGGCTTCTGTCGTTGTCCGCGCATGCGCGCATCTTCGTGCCGGCCGGCCAGACACCGCCTGACTGGCAGGCCCTGGCCACCACGGTGCGGGGCGCGCCCGATGTCGCGGCCGTTTCACCCTATCTCGAGATCGAGGCGCTGGCGGTCCGCAAGCCGGAGATGTTGCCCGTGCGCCTGCGTGGCATCGATCGCGCGCACGAATCCGAGGTGGCGCGTCTCGCCAGCTCCATGGTCGAAGGGTCTCTCGACGATCTCACGCCCGGTTCGGACCGCGTGATCATCGGACGGTCACTGGCGCAGACGCTGGGATCGCGACCGGGCGACATGATCACCGTGCTGGTACCCACCACGGACGAGAGTGGCGCGCCCGTGCCGCGCCTGCGCGAAATGCAGGTGGCGGGCATGTTCGAAGCCGACGTGCAGGAGTTCGACACCGTCCTGCTGATCGCGGCGCTCGAAGACGTGCGTGCGCTGCTGCCCGATCCCGACGCGCGCATGTCGCTGCACGTGAACTACTCGAACGCCGTGGAAGCGCCGCGTTTCACCGCCGAGCTGGCCGCGCGGCTGCCGGCCGGCGTCGAAGTGCGCGACTGGACCGTCGACCATGCCAGCTACTTCCGCGCGATCCGCATCGAAAAAACCATGGTGGCCATCATCCTGATGCTCATCGTGGCGGTGGCGGCCTTCTACCTGGTGGCCATGCTCGCGATGGTGGTGACCGACAAGCACACCGACATTGCCATCCTGCGCACGCTCGGCATTTCTCCCCGCAGCGTGATGCTCGTCTTCCTGGTGCAGGGCGCGGTGATCGCGTGGTTCGGCGTGGCGCTCGGTGTCATGCTGGGCACTCTCATCGGCCACAACGCCGGCGTCATCGCCGCCTTCCTCGAACGGCTGTTCCGCTTCGAGGTGTTCGATTCAAGCGTGTACGTGGTCACGCGACTGCCGTCGGAGCTGCGCGGTGAGCAGATCGCGTGGATCGCGGGCATCGCCATGTTCATCACGCTCCTGGCGACGCTCTACCCGGCGCTGCGTGCCTCGCGCGTGCCGCCCGCCGACGCGTTGCGGTACGAGTGAGCATGAAATACGAGTGGCTGATCGGGCTTCGTTACCTGCGTTCGAAGCATCGCGACGGGTTCGTGTCCTTCGTCACCTCGATGTCGGTCATTGGCCTGGCGCTGGCCGTGGCCGTGCTCATCGTGGTGCTCTCGGTGGTGAATGGCTACGAGCGCGAGCTGCGCACGCGCACGTTGTCCGTCACCTCGCACGGCACGATCACCGGGCTCGATGGATCAATGTCCGACTGGCGCGCCAAGCAGTCCATGGCGGGCCAGGAACCCGGCGTCAAGGCGGTGGTGCCCTTCATCGAGACGCGGGGCCTGTTTGCGCACGGCACGCGGGTGGCGGGCGCCATGGTGCGCGGCATCCTTCCCGAGGAAGAGCGCAAGGCGGTGGGCCTGGGTGCGCGACTCAAATCCGGTGCGCTTGAAGACCTCGAGGCCGGCAAGTTTCGCGTGATCCTGGGCGAAGCCCTGGCGGAGGAACTCGGCGTCACCACGGGTGGGTCCGTGGTGTTGATGGCCCCCGAGGGCAGCGCCACGCCGGCGGGCTTCGCGCCGCGCATGCGGCGCTTCACGGTGGCCGGCATCCTCGCCTCGGGCATGTACGAATACGATCGCGGTCTCGCGCTCACGCACATGGCCGATGCGGCGCGGCTCTATCGCATGGGCGACCGCGTGACCGGCCTCAGGCTCGCGTTCGAGGATCCCTTCGTGGCGCCGCTGCTGGTGCGCAGCGTGGCCCTGGCCATCGACGTCGACGGCCACGGGTTCTACATCAGCGACTGGACGCGCGACCACGCGAACCTGTTCCGTGCCATCGAGCTCACGAAGACCATGATGTTTTTCATCCTGCTCATCCTCATCGTCGTGGCGGCCATCAACCTGGTCGCGACGCTGGTGATGATCGTCAAGGAAAAGCAGACCGACATCGCGATACTGCGCACCATGGGCGCGGCTCCCGGCAACGTGCTCAGGATGTTCCTGGTCCAGGGCGCGTTGATCGGTTTCGTCGGCACGCTGGCGGGTGCCGGCCTCGGCTGGCTGATCTCGCTCAACTTCGAAACCATCATCCAGGCCATCGAGCGGACCTTCGGCGTGAAGTTCCTCGATGCCACGGTGTATTTCATGAGCGACCTGCCCGCCGAGGTGCAGCTCGGTGACGTCGTGCAGGTGTCGCTGGTCACGCTGCTGCTCGCCGCGATCGCCACTATCTACCCGGCATGGCGTGCCTCGCGCACGATGCCGGCCGAGGCCCTGAGACATGACTGACGAACCCCGGAAAACCGTTCTCGAAGCCAGCGGCGTGCGGCGCACATTCCGCCAGGGGCCCATCGATCTCGAAGTGCTGCAGGGCGTGAACTTCACGGTTCGCGAGGGCGAACGCATCGCCGTCATTGGCGCGTCCGGGTCGGGCAAGACCACGCTGCTGCAGATCCTGGGCGGACTCGACCAGCCGACCGCGGGCCTGGTGAAGGTGGCCGGCAACGACATCCACGCGCTGGCGGAGAGGCCGCGCTGTGAACTGCGCAACCGCACGCTGGGGTTCATCTACCAGTTCCATCACCTGTTGCCGGAATTCTCGGCGCTCGAAAACGTCGCCATGCCCTTGCTGGTGCGACGTGAAACCCGTGCCGACGCGGAGCAGCGCGCGCGCGCCATCCTGGAGCGCGTGGGACTCGGCGAACGCCTGGTGCATCGGCCGAACGAATTGTCGGGCGGTGAGCGGCAGCGCGCCGCGGTGGCGCGCGCCCTGGTCACCGGCCCGCGCATCGTGCTCGCCGACGAACCCACGGGAAACCTCGACAGCAACAATGCCGAAAGCGTGTTCGCACTCATGCTCGAACTCAATCGCGAACTCGGCACCAGCCTCGTCGTGGTGACGCATGACCGGAAGCTGGCCGCGCGCATGGACCGCATCCTCGAGCTCGAACGCGGGAATCTGGTCGAACGCAGCTGATTAACGCGTGTTGGCGCTCGGGCGTTTGCGGTATCTCTTGCGTACGCTGTATCGCCACAGGATGTCGAGCAGCGCGTAGCCGATCAGACCGAACAGCGCGCCCGTGAGTCCGCATCCCACCAGGAAGGGCTTCCACATCGGGCCGAGTCCGTTCTGCACCCAGTCCCAGCTCATCTGGAACGCAAAATTGCGGGCCGGTGCGCCGGTGACGATCACGCCCACCTTGTAGGCCAGGATGTACGCGGGAACGATGGTGAGCGGATTCACCGCGAGCAACGCCACCATGATGGTGGGAATGTGGATGCGGCAGAAGATGGCGATCAGCGCCGCGACCGGAATGTGTATGGGCAGCGGTATGAAACAGATCGCGAGGCCCGCGCCGAAAGCCGGCGTCACCGTGCGTCGCTGCAATGACCAGAGCCGCGGGTCGCCGAGCAGGTGCCGAAAAGGTCTCAGCGCCCAGTGGCCGTGCACCGTCTCGCGGCGCGGTGTGATCTTGCGAAATAGTCCCCGGGGCATCGTCGTGCACTTTAACACCGGGTAGTTGCCCGCGTGGTTGCAGGACTCTCACTACTGGCGGGGGTATTGCTGGGCCTGGCGGCGGCCAGCGACGTCGATCCGTGGTGGGCGTGGTGCGCGCTCGCATCCGCGGGCCTGGTTGTCGTGATCCATATCCATGTGACAACGGCGCGACGCTCGTGGCCGCTGTTCGCCGGGGTGATGCTGGCCTTCGGGCTCGCACTCGCCACACTGGCTGTCGGGCGATGGCAGAAATTGCAATGGCTGCCGGACGAGGGCCGGGGCGAGTCGCGCTTGCTGCTCGAGGGCGTGGTGCGCGGAGTGCCCGGCCGTGATGGCGCGGAGCTGAGGTTCGACGCCGACGCAGGAATCGTCGCCGGTGGTCTGGTTGCGAAACAGGATTTGCGCCGCGTTCGCCTTCACTGGAGGGATGCACCCGTCGCGCCGCGTGCCGGAGAGCGCTGGCGCTGGCTGGTGCGAGTGTCCCACGCGTCGCACCCGCTCAATTTCGCCGGTGTCGACATGGCGCGGGTCGCCATGCGTGACCGGATCCACCTCGATGCGCAAGTGATGACGGCGACGCTGACTTCGCGCCAGGAACTCGCGCCGGCTTCGATCGACACGTTGCGGGCCCGTGTCGCGCTGCGCGTGGCCGACCACGTCGCCGATCCCGAGGCCGCGGCGCTGATCACGGCGCTGGCGGTGGGTGTCACGGCGGGCATGAGCGCCGACCAGTGGCGCGTGTTCAACGCCACAGGCACCACGCACCTGGTCGCCATCTCGGGAATGCACGTCACGTTGTTCGCCACGCTGATGTTTTTCGTATCACGGCGGCTGTGGCGGCGACTGCCGGTCGCGCCACGCATCACGCGCGAACCCTTCGCGCTGCTGATGGGGCTGGTGTCGGCCGGAGGGTATTCGCTGCTCGCGGGATTCTCGGTGCCCACGCAGCGCACCTTGCTCATGCTCACCTTGTTTGCCCTCACGCGGGTCTCGGCGCGGCACGTGGGAGCGGGGCAGATCTGGTCGCTGGCCCTGGTCGGCGTGCTGCTGTTCGATGTTTTCGCGCCGCTGGATGCGGGGTTCTGGCTGTCGTTCATCGCCGTGGGCGTCATCCTGTTGCATGCGACCAGCGGGATTCGTGCGGCGAGTGCCGTGTATCAATGGCTGGGCCTGCAGTGGGCGGTGACGCTGGCACTCGTGCCGCTCACCTTCCTGGTATTCGGTGGCGTGTCGCTCGTGGGGCTCGCGGTCAACCTGGTTGCGATTCCGGTCATCTCTTTCGTGCTGGTGCCGCTGGTGCTGGCCGGCGCGGTTTGCGCACTCGCCTGGCCGCTGGCCTGCGGAACCTTGTTCTCGTGGGCGGCGACATTGCACGACTGGTTGTGGCCGGCCCTGGTGTGGGCCGCGGATCTCGATTTTGCGGCCTGGCGTCGGCAGCCCAGCGTCGCCTGGCTGGCGCTGGCGCTGCCCGCCAGCCTGCTGCTGTTGTTACGCTGGCCATGGGCACTGCGACTGGGCGGGCTTGCCATGGTGCTGCCACTGGCGTTTTCGCCGGCAACGCTCGCACCGTCCGGCGAAGTGCGCATGCGGGTGCTGGATGCCGGCCGTGGATCCGCGGTCCTGCTACGCACGCGAAACTACGCGCTGCTGTTCGACACCGGTGATGCCTGGAACACCCGCGGCTCGCGCGCGGCACGCGTGGTGCTGCCGGCCATGGACGCATGGGGGCTGGGTCGCATCGACCGGCTGGTCCTGCCGCAACTCGATGAAGACCGCGCGCAGGGCGTCGCCTTGTTAGCGCATGGGCGCGAAGTGGCGGAAGTGCTTGTCGGCGGACACTGGCAGGGCACCACGCTTCCGGTGCGTGCCTGCCGCGACGAGAGCTGGACGCGCGACGGCGTGCGCTTCGAGTCATTCGCGACCGGCCGACACGACTGCGCGCTGCGCGTCTCCGTGAACCGGCGTTCGATATTCCTGGCCGGCGACCTCGATTCCGGGTCGGAACACCGCCTGCTGGCGCGATGGCCGTCGAACGCGCTCGCCAGCGACGTCGTGCTCATCAGCCGGGGTGGGAGTTCGCGTGGATCCAGCCGGCAGTGGATAGAGAACAGCCGGGCGAAGCTGGCCATCGCCGCAGGCGGTCATGCCGGCGCGGCATCGCGCGCCCGAACGCTGGAGCGCTGGCGGGACGCGGACATTCCGGTCCTGGACGTCCACCACGAGGGAGACGTGGAAATCAGCCTCGGAATGCAAGGATTCGCGGTGCTGGGCACGGCGCGTTCGGCGCGTTATCCCTTCGCCTGGAGGCGCCGCGAATGACGGTTTTGCGCGGGGTCCGGTATAGTCCGGGCCATGTGGGAAATCGTACGGGCCGGCGGCCCATTCATGTGGCCGATCATCCTCTGCTCGATCGTGCTGGTCGGTATCGTTCTCGAAAGACTCTGGACCCTGCAGCGCAAGCGAGTACTTCCCGAAGACCTCATCAAGAAGGTTTCCGAGCTCGCCGAGCGCAACCAGGTCAACCCCAAGGTCATCGAAGCGCTGGAAAAGAACTCGCCCCTGGGGCGCGTGCTGGCCGCCGCGCTGGCCAATCGCCATCGCGGTCGCGAGATCATGATGGAACGCGTCGAGGACGTCGGCCGGCACGTGGTCCACGAGCTCGAACGATTCGTGAATTCCGTGGGCACCATTGCCAGCATCTCGCCCCTGTTAGGCCTGCTCGGCACGGTCACCGGCATCATCAGCGCCTTCAATGCCGTGATGCTCGGCGGCATGGGTGATCCGCGCATGCTGGCGGGAGGTATCTCCGAAGCGCTGGTCTGCACCGCGGGCGGCCTCACGGTGGCGATTCCCGCCTACATCGCGCATCGTTACCTGCGCGGCAAGGTCGAGCGCATCGTGGTCGAGATGGAAAAAATCGCCGTCACATTCGCCGATTCCCTGGGAGCCCACGAGCAGGGTGGGGAAGGCGACGGCGTCGTTCGCAGCGCATGAGACTGACTTCCCGCAAGGCGAAGGAAGATCCGGAGATCAACCTGATCCCGTTGATCGACGTTTCGTTGCTGCTGGTCATCTTCTTCATGCTGTCTTCCACCTTCATGCAGGAAGGCCGGCTCAAAATCGAGCTGCCGCAGGCCAGCCTCGCACCCACCGGCAAGCAGAAAACCGATCCGCTGGTGGTGACGGTCACGCAGAGCGGCAGTTACCGAGTCAATGAACGCGAACTCATCAATGCCTCGCCCGACACGCTGCGTGCGGCCATCCAGGAAGTGGCCGGCGCCGATCGCAACAAGCCGGTGACGGTGCGGGCCGACGCGCGCTCCACGCACCAGTCGGTGGTCACCGCCATGGATGTGCTCGGCAAGCTCGGGTTCGTGCGCATCAACATCGCGACGGTCGACGAAGCCAAGCCGTCTCAATGAACTCCCCGGCCCCGGTGGCGCCCATCGACGCGGGCAAGGTCTATCGCCGCCTGCTGGGATACGCGCGTCCCCACCTCGGAATGTTCCTGGTCGGCGTGGTGGGAATGGCATTGTTTGCCGCCACCGGCCCGGGTTTCGCGTGGCTGGTGCAGAACTTCGTCGACCTCGGCTTCGTCAAGAAGGATCCGAGCGTGTTGTGGCTGGTGCCGCTCGGCGCGCCATTGCTGTTCCTGCTGCGCGGCCTGGGCGACTACGTCGGCGTGTATTTTCCCGGCTATGTCTCGCGGCAGATCATCAAGGCGCTGCGGCGCGACCTGTTCCGCCAGTACCTCAGGTTTCCGGCGAAGTATTACGACCGTGAATCCTCCGGCGCGATGTTGTCGCGACTCACGTTCAACATCGAGCAGGTCGCGGAAGCCACCACCAATTCCACCGGCGCGCTGATCCGCGATTCGCTGACCATCATCCTGCAGATCGGCTGGCTGTTCGTGCTCAACTGGAAGCTGGCGCTGTTCGTGGTGATCCTCGCGCCGCCGCTGTCGTACATCGTGCGCCAGGTGACCAAGTCATTCCGCCGCTACAGCGCCCGCATCCAGGCCTCGATGGGTGATGTCACCCGCGTGACCAAGGAAGCGCTCGACGGGCACCGCGTCATCAAGGTCTTCAACGCGCAGGAGCAGGAATCACGCGACTTCGAGACGGTGAACGAACACAACCGTCGCAGCAACATGAAGCTGATCGCGGCCAAGGCGACCAGCAATCCGGTGGTGCAGTTCATCGCCTCGCTGGGCCTGGGCGGCGTGTTGTGGATGGCGCTGGTGCAGGTCAACGAACACGACATGACCGTGGGCCAGTTCTGGGGCTTCCTCACGGCGCTGTTGCTGACCACGGCGCCGATGCGCACGCTGGTCACGGCACTCGGTCCGTTGCAGCAGGGTCTCGCGGCGGGCGCCAGCGTTTTCGAAGTGCTCGACGAGCCCACCGAGGATTTCAATTCCGGTCACAAGCTCGGGCGCGTGGCGGGTGCCATCGAATTCCGCGGCGTCGGTTTCGAATACTCGAGCGAGAAGGGCGGCGTGCTGCACGACATCAACCTGGCCATCGCGGCCGGTCGCAACGTCGCGATCGTCGGGCGTTCGGGCAGCGGCAAGTCCACGCTGGTGGGCCTGGTGGCGCGCATCTACGATGCCACGGCCGGCCAGGTGCTGGTCGATGGCAACGACGTGCGCGAGTGCAACCTGCGCGATCTGCGCGACAACGTCGCCATCGTCAGCCAGGACGTGGTGCTGTTCAACGACTCGATCCGCAACAACATCGCCTTCGGCGTCGACAACCCGGATCCCAAGGCCGTGGAGCGCGCGGCGCACATTGCCTACGTGGATGAATTCGCCGCCGAATTGCCGCAGGGTCTCGACACACCCGTCGGCGACCGTGGGGCACTGCTCTCGGGCGGCCAGCGCCAGCGCATCGCCATCGCGCGCGCCTTGCTCAAGGACGCGCCCATCCTGATTCTCGACGAGGCCATGTCCGCGCTCGACAATCAATCCGAACGCCGCATCCAGGAGGCGCTCGTCGAGCTCATGCGCAATCGCACCACGCTGGTGATCGCGCATCGCCTGTCCACCGTCGAACACGCCGACGAGATCATCGTCATGGAAGACGGCCGCATCGTCGAACGTGGCGCGCATGCGGAGCTGGTCACTCGAGACGGCGCCTATGCCAGCCTCAAACGCGCCGAGTTCCGTAGTTGAGCCTGCGTTCCCGCATCGAGTCGATGTGGTACAGCAATCGCGCGCCGCTATGGCTGGTGCCGCTGTCTTTTCTCTACGGCTTCGTGATGTCGGTGCGCGGCCTTCTGTATCGAATGGGCCTGCGTCACCGCGTGAAGGTGGGCGTGCCGGTGATCGTGGTCGGCAATCTCACGGTCGGCGGGACGGGCAAGACGCCGCTGGTGGCGTGGCTGGCCTCGAAGCTCGCGGCCGTGGGACATCGCGTGGCCATCGTGTCGCGCGGTTACGGCGGTCGTGCGCGCGGCGTCACGCGCGTCACGGTGCACAGTCGGGCGTCGGAGGTGGGCGACGAGCCACTGCTGCTGGCGCGCCGCGCGCAGGCCACGGTGTTCATCGGACGCGACCGGGTGGCCGCGGCCAAGGCCGCGGTCGCCGATGGAGCGGACATCGTGATCACCGATGATGGACTTCAACATCTCGCGCTGGTGCGCCACTGCGAGATCGTGGTCATCGACGGGCTGCGGGGTTTCGGCAATGGGTGCCTGCTGCCGCGCGGTCCGCTGCGCGAGAGCCCGCGGCGACTGCGCCGCGTGAACGCCGTGGTCATCAACGGCAACATCAAGGCGCCGGGATTCAAGGTGCCGAGCTTCGTGAAGAACACGCTGTTCGCCATGCAGATGCGCCCGGGTGATGCGCACCCGGTGTCCGGTGGTGCCGCGCTGCGTTCGCTGAGCAGTTTTCGCGACACCGGCGTGCACGCCGTGGCAGCCATCGGCAATCCGCAGCGGTTCTTCGACACCTTGCGCGACGCGGGGCTGCGCATCTATGAACACCCGATGCCGGATCACCATGCCTTCAAGGCGGGAGATCTCAATTTCGGCGACAGCCTGCCGGTGCTCATGACCGAGAAGGATGCCGTAAAATGCGCCGCCTTCGCCGATCAGCGTTGCTGGTACGTGCCGGTGACCGCGGAGTTCGCGGAGAATGAAGCGCGCGGGCTGGCCGATCTCGTCCTGGCCCGCGTCAAGGCATTCCAGGATGGACGATAGACTGCTCGACATACTCGCCTGTCCCCTGTGCAAGGGACCGCTGAAACTGCAGCGCCATGCCGGCGTGCTGGTATGCCGCGCCGAACGGCTGGCGTTTCCGATAAAGGACGGCGTGCCCATGATGCTGGAAGAAGACGCGCGCCAGCTCGCGCACGACGATCCACTGCTGGAGCGCTGACATGGCTTTTCGCGTCGTCATTCCCGCGCGCTACGACTCTTCGAGGTTGCCCGGCAAGGTGCTGCTGCCACTCGCGGGAAAACCCATGTTGCAATGGGTGCACGAGCGGGCCCTGGGTTGCCAGGCGGAGCAGGTGATCGTCGCCACCGACGATGAACGCATCGCCACCGCGGCGCGCGGCTTCGGTGCCGAAGTCGCGATGACGGCACGCACGCATGTCTCCGGCACCGACCGCATTGCCGAGGTGGCCGCCGCGCGCCAGTGGGCGGATGGCGACATCGTGGTCAACGTACAGGGTGACGAGCCGCTGATTCCGCCCGCGATCATCGTACAGGTGGCGAACCTGCTGGCGACCCATGCCCGCGCCGACATCGCGACGCTGGCCGCGAAGATCGATTCGATCAACGACTTCAACGATCCCAACAACGTGAAGGTGGCCTGCGACGCCGGCGGCCGCGCGTTGTATTTCTCGCGCGCGCCCATTCCGTGGAACCGCGATGCCACGACCACGCTCACGCCCGCCAGCCTGCGGCACATCGGCATCTATGCCTACCGCGTGTCGGCATTGCGCAGGCTCGCGAGCCTGCCACCCTCGCGCCTCGAGCAGATCGAGAAACTCGAGCAGCTGCGCGCGCTGGAGAGTGGCCTGGAGATTCGAGTGGCACTGGCCGTGGAGCGTCCGCTGGCCGACGTGAATACTGCCGCGGACCTGGAACGCGCCGAACGCGCACTCACCCTGCGGCCCTGAATACCCGATGACGGTCACCCTCCGTGCACTCAACATCTTCCCGGTCAAGTCCTGCCGCGGAATCGCGCTGGAGTCGGCGCAGGTAGGGTCGACCGGACTGGTCGACGACCGGCACTGGATGATGGTCCGGCCGAACGGCCGCTTCGTCACGCAGCGCGAGTTGCCGCGAATGGCGCTCATCGAGACCGCGGTCGATGCCGGTGGCCTGATGCTCAAGGCGCCCGGCGTGCCAGCGCTATCCGTGCCCCGGACCGCGAGCGGCCAGGGTCTCGACATCACGGTGTGGAAATTCTCGGGGCGGGGCATCGACTGTGGTGACACCGCGGCGGAGTGGTGCACGCGATATCTCGGCACGCCGCTGCGGCTGGTGCGATTCGACACGGACACGCCGCGCGAATGCAGCGCCGAATGGACCCAGGGCATCCACGCCATCACCGAGTTCGCCGATGGATTTCCCATCCTGGTGATCTCGCTCGCGTCACTCGCGGACCTCAACTCGCGGTTGCCGGCGGCGCTTCCCATGGAGCGATTCCGTCCGAACCTGGTGATCGACGGCGTCGGTGCCTACGACGAAGACCGCATCCACGAACTACGGGCGGACGGCGTCACATTGCGGTTGGTGAAACCGTGCTCGCGCTGTTCGATCACCACCACGGACCAGAAAACCGGGACGCTCGACGGCGTCGAGCCGCTGGCGACGCTCAAGTCGTATCGCTACGACCGTGAGCTCAAGGGAGTGTTGTTCGGCCAGAACGCCATCGTGGTGAACGGAATCGGATCGCAACTGCAGGTGGGGCAGTCGCTCGGCGTCACCTGGAAATAGGGATGTCCCTGTTTATCGCTGGCGATTCGCGGCGGTGACGGTCAGCGCGCCGTGGCGTGCGTTGCTGAAGATCTCGACGCGATCGCGACCCTGGGTCTTGGCCACGTACAGCGCGATGTCCGCGCGGCGTGCGACCTGGTCGAACAGCACGTCGCCGCTCTCGTAGCCCGCGAGTCCCAGGCTCAGCGTGACGGTGACGTCCTGGTCGTCGACCCGCAGGTGTTGCTCGCGCAGCGCCAGCCGCAATTTCTCCGAGGCCTGCTTCGCCTGTTCCATGGTGGTGTCGGGGAACAGCACCAGGAATTCCTCGCCGCCGTAGCGGCCGAACACTTCGCGCGTATGCAGCGCGGTGCGCAATGCCACGGCGAGGCGCTGCAGGAGCTGATCGCCCACGGCATGCCCGAACCGGTCATTGATCGACTTGAAGTGATCGAGGTCGATGAGCCCGATGACCAGCGTGCCCCTGGATTCGCGCGCGCGTGACAGCAGTTCCACGGCCTTGCGCACGATGGCGCGGCGATTGAGCAGGCCGGTGAGCTCGTCGCGCTCCGCCAGGCGGATGAGTTCGGCGCGGTGCCTGCGATTCGACAGCAGCGCGTAGCCCAGCACGAAGGCGGCCGCGAGGCCCATGAGTCCGGCGATGGCGACCAGCTGCGTGGTGCGCGTCTGGCTGTTGAGTCGCTCCTCGGCCAGCCGCTTGTCCTTTTCGAGCAGCGCGATCTTCTGTTTTTCCTGGTCGTTCTCGAACTGCACGCGCAGCGAGGCGACCTCGCGGATGCGATCGAGCGTGCCCTGTTCGCGCATGCGGCGCAGGAATTCGCCCTGGTCGTTGAAGGCCGCGGCGAAATTGCCGAGCGCGGAGTGCGCGCGCGACCGCAGTTCGTAGAGTTCGGCGATGTCGTCCGCGGGCTGGGCGCCGCCGGGCGCGATGGCGCGGTCGAACTGTCCCACCGCTTCGCGCCAGCGTCCGAGCTGCAGGTACAGCCGGCCGCGCAGTGCCGCGAGCGTGCGGTAATCGTTGTCGTCCATGCCACTGGTCTTGCTCAGCGTGGCTTCGGCCCGATCGCACCACTCGCCGGCATCCTTGAGCGAGCCGCGCTGGATCTCCACGCCGCACATGCGCATCAGCGACAGGCCCGTGCCGACGCGATCGCCGATGCCTTCGTGGATGCGCAGGGCCTCGTCGGCCGCCATGCGCGCCTCGTCGAGGCGGTCCGCCGCCATCAGGATGTGCGCGCGCCGGTCGAGCGCCGTGGCGAGCCGGATCTGCGCGTTCTGCTCGCGGAAGAAGGCGATGGTCTCATCGACCAGCGACAAGGCCTGCGGATAGTCGCGCACCGAGAACTGCGCCATGGAAAGCCGGCCCGCGGCGACCATGGCTTCTTCGCGGCTGCCGTGCTCACGCAACAACGCGTATCCGCGCAGCAGGTCGTCGAGCGACTGGTCGGGATTGCCGTCGCGGAAGTTCAGCCAGCCGCGATCCCGCAGCACGCAACCCAGCGCCAGCGGGCGATCGCCGATCGCGTCCACGAGGCGGGTGAGTTCCACCGAGGCCGCGTCGATGCCACCCACGTTGGTGCTGACCAGCGCACGCACCGTGCGCATGCGGATGGCGAGGTCCGAGATGTCGCCGGCCGGCAGCAGTGCCAGGCCCGCGTCCGCTTCGGTGATGGTCTGGCGCGAGAATCCCATCTGGCGCGCCGCATCGGCCGAGATGGCGTGCAACGCCGCACGGCGCGTGGTCGGCATGTTCGGGTTGGCGCTGATTTGTTGCGCGAGCTGCTTGAGCGCCGCGGCGGGTTCGCGAAATGCGAGTTCTTCCAGCGGCGCCAGGTCGCCGCCCTGGGTGCCCACGCAGGCCGCATGTGTGGCGGGAGCGCAGACGAGCAGCGCCAGCAGCACACAGCTGATTTTCCCGGTGTTCCCTTGAATCACGGCGCGTAGTCTACGCGCCCCTCCCGAGCGGAGGTCAGCGTTGTTTTACCGATTGCTGCTTCTGAGCGGTTTTCCCGCTTGCCAGAGGTATCGAGTAATAACCAAAAGCCTTTCCTTCGGGCAGATCCATGGTTACCAGAATGCGCAGACTCTCGGGGCCGGCGGCCTGGCGGGTCACCGAAAGCTGCTGACGGTATGCAGATGATGCTGCGGCCTTCTGGATTTGCAGCGGGCCGGCGGCCACCTGCAGTCCGTCCACGTCCTTGATGCTGACGCGCAACTGCGTTCCCGCGACGCGGGGTACCGCGGCGAGGTGCAGGGTGACGGGCTGGCCTGCCACCGGTTCGGTTTCGAACTGGTAACGCAGGTCCACAGGAACGCTCATCTTGGCGCTGCGGATGGCCGCGTGCATGGAATCCAGGCTGGGCTCGACCGACGTGGGCCGGGGCACCGCCGAGGGCTCCGTGGGCGGCGGCGGCTCGGGAGCCGGGGATGGGGCAGGTTCACCGGACTCCGGCGGCGGCACCTCGTTGGACGGTGCCGGAAGGGTCTCGGCGGGCGGTGTCGACGGTGCTTCCGCCGGTGCCGGCGTTGGTGCGTCCTTGCTGCAGGCTGACAAGAACGTCATGAGCACCGCGGCGCCCGCGATCCAAGAGAGTTTCTGGAAGGCTGCCATGGGCAATTCCTCAGTTCACGGTCACGGTGATGTCGTAGTCGCCGCGCGTACCCTGCTCGGCGATGCATCCATTGGCGCAGTCGTAGACGTCGATGACATAGGAGCCGGCGGCGGCATTCACCAGGGTCTCGACTTCGGGCACTTCGGTCGAATCCTCGCCGGAGGTGATGAAGTTGCCATCGCGGAACACCAGGAAATCCGGATCCTTGTCGGCGGCCGCATTCGAAGAATTGACGCTGATGGTGATGGTGCGCGCCGTGTTCAGCGTGAAGCGCAGGAATCGGTGGTTGCCCAGGGTGTTGTAGATCCCGGCGTCATCGACGTTGCGGATCACCACCGGTCCGCCGGCCACGGTAATCGGCGTGTACAGCGGAATGGCGCCGTTCGTGGCGACATTGCCGGGGACATGGGTTTCACCGGTCCCGTAGGCATCGACGACCGGGCTGATGTTCTGCGCGGCGAGCATTCCGTCGATAGCCGCGGTGTCGGCGGGTCGCGCGGTCTTGAGCGCGCTGATGAAACTGAAAACGCTGGTCACGGCCGGCGTGATGCGCTGCTGGTTCACGAGCACGCTCCATATCGGGCTGAATCCCAGCGCCAGCGTGTCATTCACGTCCGCGGGTGTGTCGTACAGATCCCAGAGGATGGACCAGACGGAAGACTCGCTGCACCAGCAGCCGTAGTTGCCGCTCGGCGAGCCCGGCGGCGTCGTCGAGGGATTGTCCTCGACGTTGAACGTGCTCGAGAGCTGGACTCCGTTGTCCACGAAGGTGTCGTGTGACACCGGGTCGTTGAGCACCATCGCGCCGAAGGCGTAACCGAAGCCCTCGCCGAACGCGGTGCGGATGTCGAGCTTGTCGCCGAGGCCGTGGGCACCGCCGATGTTGTCGGCGCGCGAGAAGTTGAACTCGATGTAGTGGCCGAACTCGTGGGCGATCACGTGCTGGTCGAATTCATCGGTGTCTTCGGTGGTGTCCGCCGAGAGCACCATGGTCTGCGGCTGGTTGGGACTGAAGTAGGTTTCGCCGCCCGGATTGCTCGGTGCCCAGTCCACCAGCAGCGGCGGGAAGTTCGTCGTCGGTGCCGCGCTCAGCACCAGCTGCATGCCCTGGTAGATGGTGTCGAGAATGGCGAAGGGTGCCGACGCCCGGGTGCCGGACACCGCACCGGTGGGGCCATGGCCCGAGGGAATGTCGTAGTTGACGGCCGTCGCAGTGCTGCTGTTGTAGGTGGTGCCATTGGTCGAGGTATAGGCGATGTCCGCGTTCACCTCGACGTCGGCCACGCTCACGTTCCAGCGCGGCAGCGCCAGGCTGGCGCCACGCTCCATCCGCGCAACGGCCAGGACCTGGTAGTTAGTATTCGCGGCGATGTCGATGCCGAAGGTGCCGTCGGTGCCGGTGGTGGCGCTGCCGAGGACGCCTGCGTCCGCCGCGGTGTCCGCCTGCGTGCCCGGAACCACGGCCAGCACCAGGATGCCGCGCGCCGGTTGCAACGTGCCCGTGGCGTAGTTCAGGCCGAGGTTGGTGGCGGGAATGCGCGTGAAGCGGATGCGACCCGTGACATTGCCCGTGAGCAGGGGGCTGACCACGACGCTGACCGAGGCCAGGTCGCTGGAGGCGCCCCGATCGTCGGTGACCCGCAGCGAGAAGGTCAGGGTCGTGGAGGCACTCACCGAGGGTGCGGTAAACGTCGGCTGGGCCGCCGTGGCGCTGGATAACGTCACGGCGGTACCCGCGGTCTGGGTCCAGGTGTAGCCCGTGATGGAACCGTCCGAGTCGCTGCTGGCGGTGCCATTGAGCGTGACCGTGGCCCCGGAATTGACCGACTGGTTGCTGCCGGCATTGGCCACCGGAAGCGAGTTGACCGGCGCGGGGGGAGGGGTAGTCGAACCACCGCCGCCGCCGCCTCCGCAAGCGGAGAGCAGGGCGGTCAACAACGGCAAGGCAAGCGTGCGATTGCGCATACCGCCTTATACCGATGTGCGCGCGCCGGGGGGAGTCGGAAGCTGTCGCAACCCGGCGCCAGCCACATTTGTTTGGCAGGAACTGTGCGCATAATCACGCCGGTTTGCCGGCTGCGACCCGGGGTGCAAGCCGACGCTACCTATAGGGGTTTTGCCGCTGACACGGTGTTTGCGGTCAACATGCGCGCCAGTCTGGTCGGGCGAGGCATGGTGACAATGGTGACCCTGGTCTTCTTGTTAGTCATAGCGGCGGTGTTTGCTTCGGTGCTCGCACTCGAAGGAGATGGCGAGCGGCTGCGCCGCGGTCCCGCGGGCCTGCTGTCCTGGCTGATCCGTGGCAACTGGCCGGCGAAGGTGGGTGGCGGCCTCATGATCATCGGCGTCGGCGCCCTGCTGAGGTACGCCGCGATCAATCTCGACGTGCCCGCGGCGATGAAACTCGCGGTGGGAATCGGGGCCACCCTGGTTCTCGGCGTGGCCTCCGCGGCCAGCTCGCGGCGGCGCGCGGTCTCGCTGGCACTGGGTGGCTCGGCCTTCGGCGTGGCCTATCTCACGGCCTACAGCGCCTTCGCGCTGTTCGGCTATCTACCGACGATGCCCGGCCTGGGATTGCTGGCACTGACCGCGGTGGCGGCGGGCGTGTTCGCGGTCACCCGCAGCGCCGTGTCGCTGGCGGTGTTGTCGATGGTGGGTGCCTTCATGGCACCGGCCTTCGCGCCCGAGGATCCCGGCCCGCAGCTGGTGTATGGCTATTACGTGGCGATCAGCCTGCTCACGCTCGGCATGGTGGCCGTGCGCGGCTGGCGCCCGCTGATCCACTTGAGTTTCCTGTTCACGCTGGCGGGCGGCGCGTTCTTCGCCTGGACCGCGGACTACTTTTCGCCGGTCAACGCGCCGCAGATGCTGCCGCTGATCGCCATGCTGGTGGCGGTGCACGTGGCGATGCCGCTGGTCGAGCGCCGCTGGCACAAGGGCGTGGTCGTCGAGCGGCTCGATGCGTTCTACCTGCTCGCGCTGCCCGTGGTCTCGGCGCTCACCGTGCTGGCGATGGCGCCGACCCGTCTCGAGCTCGCGGTCGAGTTGTGGTGGTTCGCGGGCATCTGGCTCGTGGCCGCGGCCTGGTTGTACGGTGGGAAGCGCGAGGGCTCGGCGACGCACGCGATCATCGGCCTGGTGATGCTCGGCCTCGGCCTGGCCGCGCGCTTTCGCAACCTGCCCTGGGAACTGCTGGCGCTGGCGATCTCGGTGTGCGCGCTGACTCTTGCCGCACGCCGCCGGCCGAACCTGGCGGGCGTCCTCACGGGACTGGTGCTGGTGCTCGGTGCGGTGCACATCCTCGGCGCGTTCGGCCCGGTGCGCGGCGAGCTGATGTTCTTCAACGGTCGATTCTTCGAGCGGCTGGTCGGCGCCTGTCTCCTGTTGATCGCGGCGATCACGCTGCGTCGGCTGAGGCACACGCTGGACAGTCTCATGCTGACGGTGGCGCTGGGCTGGCTGGTGTTCACCGTGGGCAGCGAAGTGTCCCGACTCGACCTGGTCTCGGTGTGGCTGGTGTTGAACTGGGCGCTGGCGCTCGTCGCCTTTGCCCTGTTCGCGTTCGGTTCGCGCCTGGCCACGGCCAGTGATCGGGCCGGTGTGCTGGTGATAGCGCTGGCTCTCAGCGTCGTGGCTGCCCAGTACCACACGCAGGGGCACCTCGCGTGGATCAGCGCCATCATCTCGGCGGCTGCGATGCTGGCCATCGCGCTGCGTCCGGTTCGCGAAGACGAATCGGGCGAGTCGAGCCGGTTGCTGGCGGCGATTGGTGTTCCGGTCACCGTGACCGTGTGGATGGTGTGTTACGCACGCGGCCTCGCGTCCTTCGAATGGCAGCTGCCGCTGGCGTTTGCCGCGGCTTCGGGCCTGCTGGCGCTGCTGGCCGCGGGCGGGGCGGGTGAACGTGCCCGAGGCTGGCTGGGCGCGGCGGTGGAGATCTACTCCATCGGTTTCACCTTCGTGCTCGCGGCCGCGACCCTGTTCGACATCGGTCGCTCACCGGCCGCGGTGGTGCTCGAGGTGCTGTGCGTGGGCGCGTTGTTCCTCATCGCGCGCTGGGGTCGCGAGCGCGAGCTCGGCGGCGCCTGGGTGGTGCCGGTGGTGGTCGTCGGTGCCGCGCTGGTGCTGCAGGCCAACCTGCTGCGCACCCTGGGACCTTCGGGCCATCTCAACCTGCTGTCGGTGGCGAAGATGGATTGGCCCACGCTGGTATCCCTGCTCTGGGCGTGCATCGGCGCGGCGCTCACGATCAACGCGCGGCGCATGGGCTCGCGCGTGCAATGGTCGGCGGGCGCGGCCTTTCTCGTGGGCGCGGCCATCAAACTGGTTCTCCTGGACTTCGGCTCACTGGGCCAGCTGGCGAATATCCTGGCCGTCATCGCCGCCGGTGGCGTATTCCTGCTGGTCGGCTGGCTGGCACCGATGCCGCCTGCGTCCGAGCCTCCGCCCGCCGCCACGGCGCCGCAGGCCCCGGCACCCGCGACCCCGGCGACGGCGATACCCGTGGCCGCGGGTCCCCGCGAAGGCTGGGAGATGCCCGAGGCGTACTGGCGCAACCGCTCGCCGCGTACATGAAGCCGTGTTGTCATTACACTCGGGCTGGATGACTCATCGAATATTGATGGTGTGCCTGGGCAACATCTGTCGTTCCCCCACGGCCGAAGGCGTGTTGCGTACCATCGCGGCGCGCGAGTTTCCGGGGCTGGCCGTCGAGGTGGACTCGGCGGGAACGGCTAACTACCACGTCGGTGAGCCGCCGGACCGGCGCACCGTGGCGGCCGCCCGTCGGCGCGGCTATGACATCGCCTCGTTGCGCGCGCGGCAGGTGAGGGCGGCGGACTTCGCCGAGTTCGACTACCTGCTGGCGATGGATCGCGCCAACCTGGCCGAGATCGAGCAGCTGGCGCCGGAACGGTCGGCGGCGCAGATCGGATTGTTCCTCGACTTCGCACCCGCCTGTGGCAGCGACGTGGTGCCTGATCCTTACTACGCGGGCCACGAGGAATTCGAACGCGTGGTGGACCTGTGCGAGGCCGGTGCCCGCGGCCTGTTGCTGGCGCTGGCGGCAGGCGAAAAAAAGGTCCGCGCGCCCTGAGGGCGCGCGGACCCTGACTCAACCGACAGTCTTACTCGTCGCGACGCGGGCCCGATCCCGGGCCGGCGCCGGGCGACGACGACCAGACCACGAAAGGCTTGGCCGGCGGCGGAGGCGGCAGATCGAGCGGAGCCTGCGAGTTCTCGTTGCGGTCGCTGCGCGGGGGCTCACTGCGCGGGGGCTCGGTGCGCTCGGGCGCCGATGACTCACGCGGCGCTTCCTCGGAACGATTGCCGTTGTTCTGCTGGTCGTGGAATTCGCGTTCTTCGGGCGACGCCTCGCGCGCGCTGCCGTAGTCCGCGTCGTGCGACTCGCCGGCACCCTGGCCCGGCGCGCCTTCGCGGTTGCGACCACCGCCTCGGCGACCACGACGGCGGCGACGGCCCCGGCCTTCGCCACGCGCTCCATCGGCGGCAGGTCCATTGCCATTGACGCTTTCAGCGGCCGGTTCACCTTCGGCGACCGCGGGCGTGGGACTGACTGCATTCGATGCACTGGCCGCAGTCGCGGCGTTCGCCGCGGCCTGCTGCTCGCGCTGACGGTCGCGCTCGCGGTTGCGTTCGCGTTGCCGTTCACGCTCGGCTTCGCGCTGCTGGTCGCGGTCGCGATTCGGTTCGCGGTTCTGGTCGCGCTGCGCCTGCTGCGCACCATCGCGGTGACGGTCGCGGCCTCCATCGCGATTGCCGTCGCGATGACGATCGCGCTGTCCGTCGCGCTGTCCGTCGCGCTGTCCGTCTCGCTCGCGGTGACCGTCCTTGTCACGCTCCTTGTCTCGATGACGACCATGCGCGCCGTGCTCGCGGCCACGCTCGCGATCACGCTCTCCATGGCGTCCACGACGGCCGTCGCGATCCCGGTCGCGATGCCGATCGCGCGACGGACGACGTCCTTCTTCGCGCGCGGCCGGTGCGGGTTCGGTTCCCGCGGGAGCCTTGCCGGTGATCAGGTACATGAGACGTGCCCAGAAACCGAGTCCGGGCGGCGGAGCCGCCGGTGCTGCCGGGGCCGCGGTCGCGGCCGCAGCGGGAACATGCACGATGACCGGCGCGGCCGTGGTCGGCGCCGTCGGAATCACCGCGGCCGGTTCTAGCTGCGGCTTTTCCTGCTTGGTGCCGGAAGGATCGCTCACCGCCGGGCGCTCGGGCATCTTGTACGAGAGCACCTTGTTTTCGGCGAGTTCGGTCTCGTCGGCGCGCACGCGCTTGATCGAATATTCGGGCGTCTGGATGTACTGGTTCGGGACGATGAGCAGCTCGACGCCGCCCTTGTCCTCGAGCGTGCGCAGCCATTCGCGTTTCTCGTTGATGAGATAGGTGGCCACTTCCACCGGTACCTGCGCGACCACCTGGGCGGTCTTTTCCTTGCGGGCTTCCTCGCCGATGAGACGCAGGATGGCCAGCGCCATGGATTCCACCGAACGGATGCTGCCGATGCCGGTGCAGCGCGGACACATCAGGTGGCTGGAATCGCTCAAGCTGGGGCGCAGGCGCTGGCGTGACATTTCCAGCAGGCCGAAACGCGACAGTCTTCCGATCTGGATGCGGGCGCGGTCCATCTTCACCGCGTCGCGCAGCCGGTCTTCGACATCGCGCTGGTTCTTCGACGACTCCATGTCGATGAAGTCGATGACGATGAGGCCACCGATGTCACGGATGCGCAGCTGCCGGGCGACTTCGTCGGCGGCTTCGAGATTGGTGTTGGTCGCCGTGGTCTCGATATCCGAACCGCGCGTGGCGCGGGCCGAGTTGATGTCGATGGACACCAGGGCTTCGGTGTAGTTGATGACGATCGATCCGCCCGAGGGCAGCTCGACCTTCTGCGCATACGCCGATTCGATCTGGCTCTCGATCTGGAAGCGCGTGAACAGCGGGATGTCGTCGGTGTAGCGCTTGAGCTTCTTCTGCGACTCCGGTGGCATGAACCGGGTCATGTATTCCTGGGCGGTGGCGAACGTGGCGTCGTCGTCGACCAGCACTTCACCGATGTCGTCGCCCAGGTAGTCGCGCAGCGCACGCGTCACCGCGTCGCTTTCGCGATAGACCAGGTAAGGGGCAGGGCGGTCCTTGGTGGCCGCATCGATCTGGTCCCACTGGCCCTTGAGGTTGTCGAGATCCCACTGCAGCTCTTCGGCCGCGCGGCCCACGCCGGCGGTACGCACGATGGCGCCCATGCCGTCGGGGATCCGCAGATCGTCCATGACCTGGCGCATCTGGTCGCGATCCTCACCCTCGATGCGGCGCGAAACGCCACCGGCACGGGGGTTGTTCGGCATCAGCACCAGGAAGCGGCCGGCCAGGGAGATGAAAGTGGTGAGGGCGGCGCCCTTGTTGCCGCGTTCCTCTTTTTCGACCTGGACGATGACTTCCTGGCCCTCGGAAAGCAGGTCGCGCATGTTGTTGCGCCCGCCCTCGGACTTGCGGAAGTAGTCCTTGGAGATTTCCTTCAGCGGCAGGAAGCCGTGGCGTTCCGAACCGTAGTCGACGAAGCAGGCTTCGAGCGAGGGCTCGATGCGCGAGATCCGTCCTTTGTAGATGTTGGCTTTCTTTTGTTCTTTGGAGGGAATTTCGATGGAAAGGTCGAACAGCTTCTGGCCATCAACCAGCGCTACGCGCAACTCCTCTTGCTGAGTTGCATTGATGAGCATTCTCTTCATTTGAATTGGACCCTAATGTTCTTAGGTCCAACCCGATTCTTACGGCGGATATCTGCACGGACGGCATGGCGAACAACCGCGCGACGCGGAGGTGCATGCCGTGAGGCCAAGTGTGGTTGTGGGGCGCGTGAATGGTCACGTTGTGATTGTCCGTCCCTAAATGGGGCGGAGCGCCAAAACCCTTTGGGCTACTTCACCGACGTCGCGCAGGAGGTGTCTTTTGGATCGCCATCCATGCGCTGCGTTTCGAGTGGGGCCTTCGAGCGATGGCCTCGTTACCGAGGACCAACTAACATGCGGCGCGTTCGATTCGTCTTATGGTTGCGCTCTCGCGCGCCGCGGCATTGCGTCGTCACGCACAAAGCTTTGCTGGGGACGACGACGGCGCGCATCTTAGCCTGAGACCTTAGTGAAAACAAGACGTTACGAACCACCTGCGGCGCCTGCGCCACAAACCTCTCCGGATTCGACTCCCGCACCCGCCGCGGTGCGACAGGTGGCGGTGGATGAGAAGGGGGTCGGACAGCGACTCGACAACTTCCTGGGCCGGATCCTCAGCGGGGTGCCCAAAACCCATATTTTCCGCGTCATTCGCAAGGGCGAGGTGCGGGTCAACGGCAAGCGCGCCAAGCCCGAATCGCGGTTGCAGGCCGGCGACATGGTGCGCGTGCCACCCATCCGGACCGGGGCCGCCGCGCCACCCCGTCGGGTACCCGACTCCCTGGTATCCGGCATCACGGGGGCGATCATCCGGGAAGACGCCCAATTACTGGTCATCGACAAGCCAGCCGGCGTGGCCGTGCACGGTGGCAGCGGGGTGAGCTTCGGCATCATCGAGGCACTGCGTGCTGCCCGCCCCGACGAGAACCTGGAACTGGTGCATCGCCTCGACCGGGACACCAGTGGCCTGCTGCTGGTGGCACGCAAGCCTTCGAGCCTGCGCACCCTGCACGCCCTGTTGCGTGACGGGCAGGTGGAGAAGCGTTACCTGGCGTTGGTGAAAGGCAAATGGGAGTTGGGCCAGAAGCGCATCGACGTGCCGCTGCGTACCGACATCCGCGTGGGTGGCGAACGACATGTGAAGGCGCACGCCTCGGGCAAGGATGCCGTGAGCGTGTTCAAGCCCGTGCAGTTCTTCGGCAAACGCGCTTCGCTGGTGGAAGTCACTCTCGAAACCGGCCGCACGCACCAGATCCGCGTGCATGCCACGCATGCCGGTTATCCGCTGGCGGGGGACGAAAAGTATGGTGACGCGGAATTCAACGAAGCGATGAAGGTTGCGGGCCTGGCGCGGATGTTTCTGCACGCGCACCAGTTGAGTTTCACCTGGCCCGATTCGGGCGTGGAGTTCACCGCCAGCTCACCACTGCCCGCCGATCTCGCGCAGGTGATCGACGCGCTGCACGAGAGCACCGTGCGCCGGCGCAAGGGCTAGTTCGAGCCCATTCAATTCGAATAGTAGAACTCGGCGTCCAGTGCCGCGCGCTCCCCGGGTTTCAGGGCCTCGCAATATTTCATGACGAAATCCGCGAGGCGTTCGCGGTCCGGTTGCGTGCGCGCCTGCTGTTGGGCTGCCACCAGTGTCTTGCGCAACACCGGACGGGGATTCACATCGTCGTGCGGCCGGCTGTTCGTGAACTGGTCGAGCAGTTTGTCGGCGTTTGCCGTGAACATCCCCGGTTCATCGACGAGGAAGCTGGCCACGCTGCTCGCGGTGTCGGCGCATAACTGCGCGCCTGCACCCTGATCCGGTACGTCGAAGTTCGCGTCGTCTGCGGCGAGCGCGTCACGGTCCAGTTGCATGCAACGCGCATTGACCTCGCGCGTGACCGTATCGAGGCTCGCGCCGCCCGCGAGTCGCGTGTAGGCGAAATCAGCCAGCTGCCGGCGCGGACCCCCTTTGCGAAGTCCGGCGTGGTCGAGCGCCACCGCTTTCGGCTGCTTGAGTCCGATGGCGGTGTTCATGCCGAACGTGAGCCCGGAACTTTGCAGGCGGCAGATATCGGCGTGACTGGTCTGCGACTGCGCCCGCCAGGAGACCAGGCAGAGCAGGGTGATAGAGAGGATCGACGCGAGGCGCGAAGACATGTGCAATTCCTTTGCGGTAACTAAGGCAGATCGAAACCGGCGGTGCGCAACGCGCCGGCCAGCCAGATGAGAGGCAGGCCAACAATGGCCGTCGGGTCCTGCGACTCCATGCGCTCGAACAGCGTGATGCCGAGCGCTTCGGCTTTGAAACCGCCGGCGCAATCGAAGGGTCGTTCGCGCTCCACGTATCGTTCGATCTCGGAATCGCTGAGGGTGCGCAACGTGACCGTGGTCGTATCGACGTGCGAAAGCCTGAGATCCGTGGCCCGGCACCGCACGGTGACGGCCGTGTAAAACGCGGCCGGGGCGCCCGACAGGAATCGCAACTGCTCCCGGCAACGGGCCGCGTCGCCCGGCTTGTGCAGCACGACGTCACGGGCGGCCGGCACCTGGTCGCCGCCGATGATCACGGCTTCCGGATACTGGGCGGCCACCGCTTCGGCCTTGGCATCCGCCAGCCGCTGGGCCCGTGTGCGCGGCGATTCCCCCGCCAGCTCGGTTTCGTCCACCGCCGAATTGCGGGCCGTGAAGGGCAATCCGAAGCGTTCCAGCAGCGCAGCGCGATAACGTGAAGTCGACCCCAGGATCAGGGGCCGGAGCACGGGTTTCTGGCTCATAAAAACAAAGGCTTAGCGTTAAAGTTGTTTTGACTTGGGGGAGGGTCGCACCTATCATACGCGCCCCATGTCACTGGGCTGGTCCCGTCGCGCTCCCGTCGACACCCTGGTAGGCACCGAAACGGCCATCGATTTTTCGATCCCGTTGACGGAGCTGCCCCGGGTGTCGCATGAGCTCACGGCCCGGGACGGTGAAGCCAAGGGTCATGTGCGTTTCTCGCGGCAGCTGGGCCAGGCGGTCGCCGATCTCGAGGTGAGCGCGCAGCCGGAAGTAGTTTGCCAGCGTTGCATGCTGCCGATGCGATGGCCCGTGAACGTGAAGTCGCGGGTGGCGCTGGTGAGCGACTACAACGCGGCGGACCGCGTGCCCGAGGGAATGGAAGTTTTCCTGGTCGAGGCGGACAGCATCAGCGTCCGGGACCTCGTGGATGAAGAGGTCATGCTCGCGCTGCCACATGTGCCGCGGCATGACGAAGACAGCGAGTGCGCGAACCGCGACCTGCGGCTGCCGGGGCAACCCGACGAGCCGGAAGCGGACGAGGACTCACAGGTACAGAAACCGTTTGCACAGTTGGGCGAACTGTTGAAACGCAAGTAGTGATCGCCCGGAGAGGATTGGATCCATGCCCGTTCAGAAAAGTCGTAAAACGCCGTCGAAGCGCGGCATGCATCGTTCCCACGACGCGCTGTCGAAGCCCGCGTTGTCCGTGGATCCGCAGTCGGGCGAGACGCACCTGCGTCATCGCATCACCCCGGACGGTTTCTATCGCGGCAAACGCGTCATCGAAAAACCGGCCGAAGTCGAGACCGAAGAATAACTCCGGCGGGGAGACCATCCCGGTCTCCTTCACGCATGGCGTCCATCGCCGTCGATGTGATGAGTGGTGACTGCGGTGCGCCGGAATGCGTGCCCGGCGCGCTGCGTGCCGTCGCGGCCGATCCCGCCCTCGAGGTCATCCTCGTCGGCAATCCCGAGATCATCGAGGCGGCGCTCGCGGGCGCCGCGCCCGAGGTGCGCGCGCGCGTCAGCGTGCATGCGGCGGCCACCGTGGTTGGCATGTCGGAGCACCCTCGTGAAGCCATCCGCCGCCGCAAGGACTCCTCCATGCGGCTGGCCATCGACCTGGTGAAGGAAGGTCGTGCCGGCGCCATGGTGAGTGCCGGCAATACCGGCGCGCTCACCGCCATGTCGCACTTCGTGTTGAAGACGGTGGGTCCCGTCGAACGGGCGCCCATCATGTCGGCGGTGCCGTCGCGCGACGGCGCGCACACGCACATCCTCGATCTCGGCGCCAATTCCAAGGCCACCGCGCAGCAGCTCTCGCAGTTCGCCACCATGGGATCCATCGTGGCGCGCGACGTGTTCGGCCTGTCGAACCCGCGCGTCGGCCTGCTCAACATCGGTGAAGAAGAAACCAAGGGCCACGAACTCGTGCAGGAAGCGCACGAGCTGATCCGCGCCAGCGGCATCAACTACCTGGGATTCGTCGAGGGCAACAACATCTTCGACGGCAGCGTCGATGTCGTCGTCACCGATGGATTCACCGGCAACGTGGCGCTCAAGACCATGGAAGGACTGGCCAAGCTCATCGGCGAGCAGATGCGCACGGAATTCAATCGCAACGGCGTGAGCAGGCTCTCAGGGTTGCTAGCCCGGCCCGTCCTGCGCCGCGTCGGCGACAAGATGGACCCGCGCCGCTACAACGGGGCGTGCATGGTCGGACTGACCGCAGTCGTGGTAAAAAGCCACGGCAGCGCGGATCGGGTGGCATTCGCGCAGGCAGTCGCCACGGCGGCTACGGCAATGCGGCGCGGGTTGCCAGCGGCGATTGCCAACGCCCTGGCCGGCCAGACGCAGAACTAGACGAAAGGGTCAAAATGTACTCACGCATCGCCGGCACGGGCTCCTACCTGCCGGAAAAGATCGTCTCGAATTTCGACCTCGAGAAGACCATGGATACCACCGACGAGTGGATCCGCACGCGTACCGGCATCGAGCGCCGCCACATCGCCGCCGAAGGCCAAACTACCGTCGACCTGGCCGAAGTCGCGGCACGCCGCGCCATCGAAGCGGCCGGCGTCACGCCGGCGGAAGTCGATTTCATCGTGTTCGGTACCACCACGCCGGACCTCGTGTTCCCCAATTGCGGCACCTTGCTGCAGGCGCGGCTCGGGGCGCGAGGCTGCCCGGCGTTTTCGGTGGAAACCGCCTGCAGCGGATTCATCTACGCGCTCTCGATCGCCGACAAGTTCGTGAAGTCGGGCGAGGCCAAGTGCGCGCTGGTGGTGGGCGCCGAGACCCTGTCGCGCATCACCAACTGGGCGGATCGCAGCACCGCGGTGCTGTTCGCCGATGGTGCCGGCGCCGTGATTCTCAAGCCGTCGGCCGAGCCCGGCCTGCTGAGCACGCACCTGCATTCGGACGGCACGTACAAGGACCTGCTGTACGTCGAGAGCGGCATCTCGAAAGGATTCAAGATCGATCCGGCCACCAATAAGGTCGACATCGGCATCAAGATGGCGGGCAGCGAGGTATTCAAGGTGGCGGTCACCAAGCTCGGTGGCGCCGTCGATGAAGCGCTGGCGGCCAATGGGCTCGAGAAGTCCGCGGTCAATTGGCTGATTCCGCACCAGGCCAACATCCGCATCATCCAGGCCATGGCCAAGCGCCTCGAACTGCCGATGGAGCGCGTCATCGTCACCGTGCAGGATCACGGCAACACCTCGACGGCGTCGGTGCCGCTGGCGCTGGACGTGGGCGTGCGCGATGGCCGCGTGAAGCGCGGCGACATCATCCTGCTCGAAGCCTTCGGCGGTGGCTTTACCTGGGGCTCGGCGCTGGTCCGGTTTTGATCGACGCCGCTTCGGCGGCGATTTCCGATGTGGCGCGCAGCGCCTGACAAGTTTCCAGTACGTAGGGAGCGTTGCATGGAAATCGTCTATCCGCCGGGACCGGCCACGGTCCCGCCGAACCTCACGGCCGCCTCTTCTGCCTACAAGCGCCACGCCTGGTTCGCCATGCTGGGCCTCGGCGGCTTCATCGCCATCTATCTCGGCCTCGCGGTGACATTCGCGTTCACGGCCTGGCGGCTGCTCGGTGGGGCGTTCAACGGCGTCGAAACCACCTTGTGGGGGTTCATCGCCGGCGGATGCGCCGCGTTCCTCGCGGTCTTCATGTTCAAGGCGCTGTTCTTCGTCCAGCATCGTTACGTCATCGACGACATCGAAGTCACGCGCGCCGACCAGCCGAGGTTGTTCGAGTTCATCGACCGGCTCGCGGACGAGGCCCGCGCGCCGCGCGCGCACCGCGTGTTCCTGTCGCCGCGCGTGAACGCCGCGGTGTTCTACGACCTGTCGCTGCTGAACCTCATCATCCCGTCCAAGAAAAATCTCGAGATCGGCCTGGGCCTGGTGAACACCGTGCCGCTGGGCGAACTCAAGGCCGTGCTGGCGCACGAGTTCGGCCATTTCGCGCAGCGTTCCATGGCCGTGGGTCGCTGGGTATACGTCTCGCAGCAGATCGCCGGTCACATCGTGGCGCGCCGCGACGTGCTCGACAAACTCCTGAAGCAGCTTTCGCGGTGGGATCTGCGCGTGGCCTGGATCGGGTGGGTGCTGTCGTTGACCGTGTGGTCGATCCGCTCGCTCATGGACATCCTGTTCCGCGGCGTGGTGCTGTCGGAGCGTGCACTGTCGCGACAGATGGAATTCCAGGCGGACCTGGTGGCCGTGTCACTGACCGGCAGCGACGCGCTCATCCATGCGCTGCACCGGCTCAACGCGGCGGACGATGCGTGGGATCGCGCCCTGTCGTTCGCCGATTCGGAACTGGCCGCCAAGCGCGGCGTCAGCGACCTCTTCACCGTGCAGACCCGCGTCATCGAGCGCATGCGTGAGATCCTCGGCCAGCCGGATTACGGCGGCGTGCCGCCGCTGCCCGCGAACGGCCGCGAGGCGCATCGCGTGTTCAAGACCCAGATGGCCCAGCCACCGCGCATGTGGTCCACGCATCCGCCCAGCGCGGATCGCGAAAAGAACGCCAAGCAGCGCTATGTCGAGGCTGTCTCCGACGACCGCAGTGCCTGGGAGTTGTTCGAGCAACCGCAGGCGCTGCGCGAGCGCATGAGCGCGCATGTCCTGCGCGAGGCCACCGAGGCGCAGCCGGTGCCCATGGACGAGACGCTGCGGAATTTCGAGAAGTCCTATGACCGCGCGTGGTTCGACCGCGCCTATCGTGGCACCTACCTGAACCGCTCCGTGGTGCGCAGCGCGAAGAATCTGTCAGAGCTGTACGGCGCCGAACCGCCGGACGCCCGCACCGCGTTGAATACGCTCTATCCGGAATCGCTGGTGCAGCAGATGGAGAAGCTCGACCAGCTGGACGACGAAAAAAACGCATTGCAGGCGCTGCGCGACCAGGTGGCCACCGCGCCCGGCGGAATCATCCGCCACCGTGGCAGCGAGCTGGGGCGTGCCGAGTTGCCGGCGGCCATCGCCTCGGTGGATCGCGAACTCGACGAGGCGCGGGCGGCCGTGCTTGCGCACGACCGGCGCGTGCGTACCACGCACCTCGCGGCGGCACGCACCTTGGGTGCGAGCTGGGCGGATTACCTGCGCGGCCTGGCCGCGGTGCTGCACTACGCCGACCATTCGCAGGCCAACCTGCGCGACGCGCAGGGCCTGGCCGCCAACGTCTATTCAATCGTGACCGCCGATGGCCGCGTCAGCAGCGCCGAACGGGCGCGGCTCGTGAAGGTGTGTCACGACCTGCACAAGGTGCTGGCTGAGATCCACGCACAGGCCGATGAAGTGGTGCTCGATCGCACGCTGCTGCGTCGATTCGAAGAAGACTGGAGCAAGGCCCTCGAAGGTTTCAGCCTGCCGCCGCCCTCCGAGGAAAACATCGGCGAATGGCTCAATGTCATCGACAGCTGGGTGAACGCGGCGGCTGGTGCGCTCGGTGGCCTGCGCACCTGCGCGCTGGAGCAATTGCTGGTCAGCGAGGCGCAGGTCGCGGATTTCGTGCGCAAGGACATGAAACCGGGTGATGCGCCTCCGGCGTCGCGCGTGCCTGCGGTTTATGCGCTGCTGGTGCCCGGCGCGGAACGTCCGCGCCAGCGCAAGCTCGACTGGTGGGATCGCTTCCACACCGCCGATGGTGCGCTGGCCACGGTTGCGAAGCTGGCCGTGGCCGGCACCATCGTCGGTGGTGTCATCATCGTCGGCACCATCGTTCACTAGGCACGTGAACGCTACAGCGGCGCACCTCCGGCCTGCAGCGTGGTGACCGAGCGCGCCGGCAGCGAGAGCGCGCTGCCGGTGGCGTATTCGCCCGCGTTCGCGGCGTTCTCGGAAGCCGAGGTGCGATAGACGGTGAACGAGGCGGGGAGGTCCGCGCCGCCCAGCGTGACGCTTTGCGCGCTCGTCGAGGTATTGGCGAGCACGATGGTGTGAGTGCCCGCGCCGCCGTGTTCATAGGCGGAGACGAACACATTGTTGTTGACGCTGCTCGCGCCCACGCGCACGGCGCCCGGCCGGATGTAGCGGTAGAACTGCTTAGACACGTAGTACTTCTTGCCTTTCACCAGGCCATTCATGAGCGCGAACTCGCCCACGCCGCCCGAGCTGCCGGGATTCTCGCTGCCCTGCCACCACACCCAGCCGGCGACATTGCCATTGTTGAGCGCCGACAGGATGTCGAGTCCCAGCGAGAACGCGCCGGGTTGATCGGAGGAGCCAAGCCAGGCATCGAGATACCCCGAGGTCTCGGTCATCCACTGCTTCTTGCCCATGGGATCCGCGAAGTGCTGCTTGTGGCTCTGCCACAGGTGTCCGAGCGTGCTGCCCGAGGTGGGCGCGACGCCATCGCTGTATCCGTGCACCGCGAGAATATCCACGTTCGCGCGTGCCGCCGCCGAGTCGAGGATCTGCTTGTGATAGAACCACTGCCAGTTGTTGTCGGCGGCTTCCATCTCCAGCATGCCTTCGCTGCCGAACACCTTCACGTTGGGGTAGTTTGCCTTGAGGATGGACATGGCCCCGATGAGCATCTCGGGATACCACTCCTGCTTGTACCAGCAGCTGTTGAAGCCCTGCACGAAGAACGGCTCGTTCTGCGGGCTCACCGCGTAGGGCTCGATGCCCTCGGCCCGATAGTTCTCGATGCCCTGGGCCATCCACGCGGCGAATTCACCGTACCGGGTCGGATCGAGCGCGCCACCCTGCTTGGTGCCGAAAGGGTGGGGCACACCGATCTCGCGCGTGTTGTTGGTCACGCGCACTTTCAGGGAGGCCGGCGGACTCCACACCGTGAAGATGAACTTGAGGTTCACGCCGTACTGATCGGCCTTGCGCTTGAGCCCCTGCACCACGGGACGCTGCTTGGCCCAGTTGGCATCCTGCTGGTTGAGATTGTCCGAAGGCGGGTAGTGCTCGTTGCGCCAGATGGTGATGCCAAGATCGCTGATGACCTGGTCGCCCCAGGCATCGCTCCACAGGGAACTCGCGCCGGACCACCAGGTGTTCTGCGCGCCGAAGAAGCCGAAGCCGTCGATGGTCTGGTGGCGCACCGATTTATTGATGGTGACGTCGAAATTGGCCGTGCCGCCCGCGGTGGTGACATTCAGTGGTGAGCTCTGCGCCGACCAGTTGCCCGCGGCATCGCGCGCCCGCACGCGCATGGCGTAGCTGGTCGCCGGCGCCAGGCTGCCGACGTTGAAGGACGTGGCCGTCGTGGTTCCCAGCGAGGTGCTGCCGCGGAACACTTCATACGCGGTGACGCCGACATTGTCGGTGGAGGCGTTCCACCGCAGCGTGAAGCCGGTCTGCGTGATGGAAGCGGAGCTGAGACCGGCGGGCACCGTGGGTGCCTGCGAATCCGGCTGCGTCACGCAGAAGTCGTCGAGAAAGAGATTGCCCGAGCTGCCGCTTTTCCAGGTCCAGATGCGCGCGGCCACCGCTCCCGCGGGCACGGTGCGCGTGGTGGAGCGCAGCGCGTAAGTGCCGCCCGTGATCTGCGTGTTGATCTCGGAGATCTCGGTGCCCGAGGCGTTGAGGAAGTCGAGCCCCACGCCGGCCCACGACGGGTTACCCGAGACCTTGGCCCACACATTGAATGTGAGTGATTGCCCGGCCGTCACCGCGAATGTGCCGGAGCGATTGAGGCCGCCCTGCGCCGTGCCCACGCGCGCGGCCTTGGTACCCGAATGCGCATCGCTGACGATGGCCACGGTGCCGGATGGCGCCCAGCCCGCCAGGTCGCTTTCGAATCCGCTGTTGCTGACCAGGCCGCAGGTCTGCGCCCAGGCCGACGAAGTCACGGCAAAGAACAAGATTGCCGCGGAAATCCATTTCCTCGTGTTCATGCGAACCCCTTCGTGCGCAGCGGTCCTGCTGCGGCGGGGGAGATTACGCGCGCGGGGCGCGCGTCAAAACGCCAGTTACCAATATCGGCGGTATGTCCTACGCGTCCTAACGGAGATTCCCGCGTGGCGCGTCATGCATGCCCTCGCTCAGCGGCTGCCGATTTTCGCCATCTCTTTCTCGAGATCATCGAGCAGCGACTGCACGTCTCCGCCATTGCCCGCATCGTAGGATTCCATGTCGATGACGCCGTCGTCATCCATGTCCACCTTGGTGATGCCCGGGTTGTCCTTCTCGAGCGCCTCGAGCAGGTTCATGTTCTTCTGGTGTTCCTGCAGCAGCTTGCGGCTCTGGGCCACCAGCTTCTTGTGCTGCAGGCCCTGCAGAATCGTCATCTGCAGTTCCTTCGGATGGCAGGGCTTCAAGAGGAAGCGATACACCTCGCCCTCGTTGATGGCGCGTACCGCGGCTTCCAGGTCCGCCTGGCCCGAGAGGATCATGCGGATGGTGTTGGGCCACTGCTTGCGGACCTCGGAGAGGAACTGGCTGCCCGTCATGCCCGGCATGCGCTCGTCGGACACCACGACGTCGATCTCGTTGCCCGCGAGGATCATCAGCCCCTTCTGCGCGGAGTCGGCCGTGAAGATCTCGAATTGCGAGCGATCGAGACTGCGCACCAGCGCCGAAGTCAGGTTCGGCTCGTCGTCGACGAGAAGTAGTTTGCTCTTTTCCATGACAGTCACCTTAAAAAACTAATCCAGTACCTTGACCGAAACTCGAATGGGTTCGCTCACGCCGACACCGCCCGCCACGGCACGCAGCCGCTCGAGCACCGTGGAGGTGACCTCGGTGCCGCGTGGCACCAGCCGGATGCCGCGCGCACTCATGACGTCCGAGTCGATCATCATTCCGACGTCGAGATCGCGGAGCTTCACCTCGCGGCTCATCACGAGACCGGAGTCATCGGCGAGGGCGCGAACCATGGCCTGGGTGACCGCCGGCGGCAGTCCGGGCGCGGCCTGCGCGACCAGCTGCGCGGCCTGCTCGGGAATCTTGCCCTGCGAGACGTGGCGGTCGAACTGCACGGCGGCCCAGAGAATCGCCGCGCCGATCCGCTCGGGTTCCCAGGTCGAAGGGTCGCCCCTGGCGATGTCGGAGGCGGGCACGCGCATCTGTCCGGCGACCATGCTGGCCACGGCCTCGAGGCGCGGGATGGTGCCGAGCAGCTTGCCGGCGATCTCGGGATGCGATTCGTAGAGGCGGCGTTCTTCGTTGTTCAGCGTCTGTCCGCTCAGCGCGCGCGTCAGGGTTTCCTGCGGCAGCGTGATGCAGCCCAGCTGCGACATCATCGCGGCCAGGTGGTACTGCCACAGGTCGGGCAGCAGGTTCAGTGCGGCGGCGGCGCTCTCCGCGTATCGCTGGATCTGCGTCGCGCGGCGCTGCGCGACAGGGTTGATGAGTCCGAGCACGTTGAACAACACCTGCACGGTGGCATTCAGCGTGTTCTCGAGCAGGTGCTTCTCGGCGTTGATGAGCCGGTACTGGTCGATGCCGTTCTTGACGACGCCGAAGAGGGTCTCGGCGTTGCAGGGCTTGAGCAGGAAGCGGAACACCCGGCCTTCGTTCACGGCCGCGATGGTCGACTCGAGGTCCGCCTGGCCCGAGAGCACCATGCGCACGGTCTGCGGGGCGATCTCGTTGACGCGCGCGAGGAAACGCGCGCCGTCCATTTCCGGCATGCGCATGTCGGACACCACCACGGCGAACGGACCCTGCGAGCGGATGATGTCGAGGCCCGCGGCACCGCTGGTGGCCGTCTCGATGTCGACGCGGTTGCGCAGCTGGCGGCGGATGCCGTCCAGCACGTTCGGTTCGTCGTCGACGAACAACACGCGATCCTTCATGACCGCGTTCATGGATTCTTTCCTTCGGCGATGGCCGCCGCGCACAGCGTGCGCCAGTCCTCGAAGCGACCGAGCCGGTCGTGTTTCTCGAGGTACTCGAAATTCAGGTGCAGGTCCGCATGGCGCGGATCCGTGATCTGCGGATGGTGCGCGATGCGATCGGCCACGTGCACGATGCCGGGCAGTCCGAAGGCGCCGGTGGCCTGGTCCGGGTCCTCGTGGAAGGCGATGGCTTCCGCGATGGTGTTGGGCAGTCCCCAGAGGCCGACGAGATAGGCGCCCACGTCGGTGTGCGCGGCCTGCAGTTCCAGGGTCTCGAGTTCGCGTTCGCTGCCGTGACGGCCCTTGGCCAGTTCGAGCACGCGCGCATATTCATTGGGCACGCCCATGGCCAGCACCAGCTTGCCGATGTCGTGCAGCATGCCGGCCAGGAAGGCGGCGGCCACCAGTTCCTTGTCGAGCTTCTCGTCGATAGCGATGCGATGCGCCGCGCTCGCGGTGGCGATGCTGTGCGACCACAGGGCTTCGAGGCTGAAGCCGCGAACCTGCGGGGCGTCGCCGCCGGAGAAGATTCCCTGGCCGAGCACCAGCGCCATGATGCGATCGAGCCCTAACAAGGCGCCGGCGCGTGCCACGTCGGCCACGGGCTTGGCGAGACCGAAGTAGGCCGAGTTCACCACCTTGAGCAGGCGCGCCGACATCGACGGATCCATGGAGATGATCTTCGCCACATCTTCCATGCTGGAGTTCGGGTTCTTGAGGCAGTCGACCAGCCGCTGGTAGGTCGCGGGCAGCGTCGGCAGTTTGTTGATGCGGGCGACCAGCGTCTTGACCGCCGGATTGCCCGCGAGATCGCGCAGCGTGAAGGCACGCGCAATCGTGCCCTGCAGGATGTCCGCGTCGCAGGGCTTGGAGAGAAACTGGTGCGAGACACCCAGGGCCTTCATCACCGACTCGGTCTCGGCCTGGCCAGAGAGAATCAGCCGGATGGTGTCGGGATACTCCCGTTGCACCACTTCCAGCAGTTCGGCGCCGTTCATGCCGGGCATGCGCATGTCGGTGACCACGACTTCACAGGGTTCCGCTTTCAAGACGTCGAGCGCGGCCTGCGCGCTGCCGACGAACGTCATCTGCCACTCGTTGCGCTTGGGACGCAGCATGCGCTTGAGTCCCTCGAGGACTCGCGGCTCGTCGTCCACGAAGATGACGCGGATTGCGTTCAAGCAGCGGCCCCCGCCGCGGCGTCGGAGTCGCTCTTCACGCCGCCGATGGGCAGGCGGATGATGAACGTGGTGCCCTTGCCGGGCGCGCTCACCACCTTGATGGTGCCGCCGTGTTTGTCGACGACCACGTTGTGGGCGATGGCCAGGCCCTGGCCCGTGCCCTTGCCGACTTCCTTGGTGGTGAAGAAAGGATCGAAGATGCGCTGCTGGATGTGCGGCGGCATGCCGCAACCGCTGTCGCTGATCTCCACGACGGCCCATTCGCCTTCGGGGCGCGTCTTGACGCGGATCTTGCCCTTGCCCTTGCCGCCGTCACCGACCACGTCACCGATGGCATGCGCGGCATTCACCACGATGTTGAGCACCACCTGATTGAACTCGGCCGGCGAGCAATGCACCGACGGCAGCCCGGCGTCGAGATCCATCTCCATTTCCGCGACGTACTTCCACTCGTTGCTGGCAACGGTAATGGTGCTCTGGATCGCGCGGTTCAGGTCCGTCGCGGTCTTCTCGCGCGCCGGGTGCGAGAACTCCTTCATCGCGCGCACGATCTTCGCGACACGATCCACGCCTTCCAGCGACTGGTTGAGCGCGCGCGGGATTTCTTCCTTGAGATAGTCGAAGTCCGCCTCTCCGAGCAGCTTGCTGGCCGGCGCGCCGCCGGCTTTCACCAGCTGCGCCAGCAGGCCGTCGAGCTCACCGAACGATTCCTTGAGGAAGCGCAGGTTGTCACCCACGTACTGCGTGGGTGTGTTGATTTCGTGCGCGATGCCGGCCGCGAGCTGGCCGATGGCTTCGAGCTTCTGCGCCTGGCGCAGGTTGTCCTCGAGGCGATCGCGCTCTTCGAGCGTCTGCTTGAGCATCGAGATGTCGGTGATGCAGCCTTCCCAGCCGGCGAAGGCCTGAGTGCTGTCGTACAGCGGCGCGGTGGCGATGATGACGTGCAGCTTCTCGCCCTTGCAGGTCTGGATCTCGGTTTCCCAGCCTTCGACCATGCGCTGGCGCGACATGAGATCGAGGAAGTGCGCGCGCTTGGAAGGTTCGAACAGCAGGTCGAGGAAGTTGACCTTGCCGAGCGGGATGCCCTGGCAGCTGATGAGTTTCACGCAGGCCGCGTTGGCGGTCTTGAGCACGCCATCGTGGTTGGCCGTGAACAGCGCCACCGGCACGTTGTTGAAGAGGTCCTGGTAGCGGCGCGTGGCGCGCACCAGGTCGCGGTGGAAGGTATTGCGCTCCACCGAGTAGGAAACCACGCGCGACAACATCCCGGCATTGACGCGGCGCTTCTCGAGATAATCCTGCGCGCCTTCGCGCACGGCGATCAGACCCTGCTTGTAGTCATCGGACCCGGTGAGCACGATGATGGGCGTGAGGTCGGCGACCGCCCGCAGCGCGCGCAGCGCCTGCAGCCCGGTGGCATCGGGCAGGCCGAGGTCCAGCAGCACCAGGTCGTACTCGACCTTCTGCAGTCGCTCGGTGGCCTGCGCCGCGGTCTGCACCACGTCGCAGTTGACCTGGTTGAGGCCGGCATCCTTGAGGTGTCTCTCGACGACACGCGCATCCGCGGCGTCGTCCTCGACTAACAACAACCGGATGTTCTTCATCATCTCGACTTCATTGGTGCTCATCGGCGCGTAACTCGCATTCAGGTGAAAAACACTGGCGCAGCCGCCCGGGGGCATCCGCCACAGATGTCATATCGGCGTTCAACGTCAATTCCTTAGGGTCCGGCCAGGGTTTGCCGGGCAGGGCGATACCGATCACATATCGGCCGGCGGGTCTGCGGCTAAACCCTACGGGCCGGGGTTTTGCGGCCCCGCTCACAAAGATTTTTTCATTCTTCTCTGCAGACTGTCCGCGGGCGGCCGATGGGTTATCCCGATGAGTCATATGACGAATCTGGTGGCGATGGTTTCCAGCGACGGCGCGGCGCAGGCCGAGGACGCCGGCCCGCTGTTCGAGCGCCATCCGGCCGCCTCCCTGCTGTTCGCCCGCGATGGTCGGGTGGTGCAGGTCAATGCCGCGGCGCGGCAGTTGCTGCGGGCCGAAGGACAATTGCTGATCGGGGCGCCGTTGACCGACGTGTTGCCGGAAGTGGCCGCGTCCCTGGTGGGGCTCGCGGCGCCCGTCTGTCACCGCCGCACCATCGTGCGTCGCGCCGATGGCGCGAACTTTTTCGCGCGCGTGCAGGCCGCGGCCGCCGGTCCCGGTCCGCTCGCGCTGCTGCTCGCAAGCCTCGAAGATCGCAGTGACTTCGAGGACGAAATCTCCTCGGCCAATACCGAGTTCGAAGCATTGACCTCCGCGGCCGGCCACGACCTGCGCGGGCCACTGCGCATCCTGAAAGGTTTCACCGAAGCGCTCGAGGACGAGTGCGGCGCGGCGCTCAACGAGGAGGGCAAGACCTTCCTGAAAGAGATCCTCAAGGCCAGCGATCGCATGGAGGGCCTCATCGATGGCCTGCTGTCGTACTCGCGCGCCGGCCGCGCGGAGATGGCACGCGAAAGCCTGGATCTCACCACGCTGGTGGAACTCGTCTACTACGAATTGCGCCACGCGCATGCCGAGCGGGAGGTCGATTGCCAGGTCGACGCCGGTCTCAAGGCCTGGGGTGACGTGCGCCTCATGATGACGGTGCTGCGCAACGTGTTCGGCAATGCGTGGAAGTTCACGTCGAAGCAATCCTCGGCGCACGTGCGCTGCTTCGCCGAAGAACGTGACGGACACCACTGGATCTGCATGTCGGATGACGGCGCGGGTTTCGAGATGTCGCAGGCATCGCGACTCTTCAAGCCATTCACGCGCCTGCACCGCCAGGATGAATTCCCCGGGCATGGCATGGGCCTCGCGACGGCGCATCGCATCGTGAAACGCCACGGCGGCGAAATCGAGGCCGAGTCCTCGCCGGGCAAGGGAACCACTATTCGCTTCTGGTTGCCGCCGGCCCCCGAAATGTGAACCCGCGCACGCGGCGCGCGCGCCATGCCGGTGCAGCGCGCCGCCGATTTCATTTTTTTGGAGGTGGCGCACATTCCGCGCCTCGTTTCGTGGAGCGCGGCGCAAAGCCCTAGGGATGGCCATTTGCAAAAATGGCCCGCATGAGAGGAAAAATTTCCGGCCTCGGCGCGGTCCTGACCGCCTTCGCAGCGCCCGCATTCGCGCAGGTGTCCGATTCGTCGGCGCCCACCGCACCTTACCTGGTCGACGCGGACCAGATTTCCACCGGTGACACGGCGTGGATGCTCACCTCCACCGCGCTCGTCCTGCTGATGACGCTGCCGGGCCTCGCGCTTTTCTACGGTGGCATGGTCCGCAAGAAGAACCTGCTCTCCACGATGGCGCAGAGTTTCGCCATCGCCTGCCTCGTCACCGTGTTGTGGGTGGTGATCGGTTATTCACTGGCGTTCACCGAAGATTCCCCGTGGCTCGGTGGCACGACGCGGTTCGCGCTCGAGGGACTGTTCTACGCGAAGGGCGGCCAGGTTTCGGTCAGCCATCTCGCGCCGACCATTCCCGAGTCGGTGTTCATGATGTACCAGCTCATGTTCGCCATCATCACGCCCGCGCTCATCACCGGCGCCTTCGCCGAGCGCATCAAGTTTTCGTCGATGCTGGTGTTCATGGCGCTGTGGTCGCTGTGCGTGTACGCGCCGATGGCTCACTGGGTGTGGTCGCCCGATGGCTGGCTGGCCTCGCTGGGCGTGCTCGATTTCGCGGGTGGCACCGTGGTGCACATCAACGCCGGTGTCACGGGTCTCGCGTGCGTGATCATGCTCGGTGAACGCAAGGGCTATGGCACGGATCCGATCTTCCCGCACAACCTCGCGCTCACCATCACCGGCGCCGCGCTGTTGTGGGTGGGCTGGTTCGGCTTCAACGCCGGCTCGGCGCTTTCGGCCGATGGTCGCGCGGGCCTGGCCTTTGCCAACACCCACTGTGCCGCGTCCACCGCGGCGCTCACCTGGATGGCCATCGAATGGGCCGCGCGCGGCAAGGTCTCGGTGCTCGGCATCGCCTCGGGGGCGATCGCGGGACTGGTCGCCGTCACGCCGGCCGCGGGTTACGTCGGCATCGGCGCCTCGCTGGTCATCGGCGTGGCCGCGAGCCTCGCCTGCTTCGGCGCGGTGGTCGGTCTCAAATCCTGGTTCGGCTATGACGATTCGCTCGACGCCTTCGGCATTCACGCCGTCGGCGGCATCATCGGCGCCGTGCTCACGGGCGTGTTCGCGTCCGTCGCCATCGGCGGCGTCGAGGGCAACATCACCTCGCAGCTCATCGGCATCGGCGCCTGCGCCGCCTATGCGCTGGTGGTGAGCCTCATCCTGCTGATGCTGATCTCCGTGACCATCGGACTGCGCGTCAGCGAAGAAGACGAGGCCGCCGGCCTCGATGCCAGCACGCACGGCGAGACCGTGGAGTAGGGCCACATGAGCGCCATCAGTTCCACCGGGGACCGCCTGAGACGCGCCACGCAGCTGTGGCACGCCTATCTAGCGGCCACCGGGTTGCGGTTCGAGCTGGCGCAGTTCCTCAAGGATGCGGCGCTCGAGAAGCAGGTGCTGGATGGTGCGCTGGTGAGCGGTGACCCGAAACTCGCCGCGCTGGCCTCGGACTGGTTGCGCGATACCGGGCAGCCGCTGCCTGCCGCCGCCGCGCGTGTTGCACCGCCCTCACAACCGGCCGCCGCGGCCGCCACTCCCGCCGAAGCTCCCAAGCCCAACCGCTACCTGCGCGGCGTGCGCTAAAAAAAACGCCGCGCGGATGCGCGGCGTTTTCAGAGCAAAGGCTTGCGCCTGTCTTACTTCGAGATCGAGCGACGGAACATCCGGTCGATCTTTTCGTTGGTGGCATCGCAGCAGGACTGCGAAGCCTGGGCAGCGGCCAGCGCCTGATTGGCGGCGCTCTGCGCTCCGCTGGCGGTGGACGAAGCCGACTGAGCGGCCGCATTCGCGGCATCGGCCGAGCTCTTGGCGGCAGCGAGATCCGCATTGAGACGGCTCACCTGCTGCTTGAGATTGTCGACGTCGGCTTGCAGAGGCTTCAAGTCCTGGCAGCCGGCCAACACGGTGAACGCTGCAACGGCAGCAACCTTGATAATCGCACTCTTCATAACGATCAATCCCCTTATTGGTGGTTGAGCAAGTCCGCTTAGCTTCTACATCTAACGATGAGCAGAAGGTAGACGTCTAATATGCGGGCGCAACTGCAACAAATTCGCGAGTTGTTTGCAACTGAAATTTCTTCTCTGTCGGCCTGTAGCGACAGTGGAGAATTATAGTTGAGAAGTATGGGGCTATTAGGTCTAACACGGTCAAGCTGCGCTGCTCAACCCGTCTCGCAACATCTCGCGCGCCGCGTTGTGTCCGGGAATGCCGGTGACGCCTCCGCCGGGATGCGCGCCCGCGCCGCATAAGTACAGACTTTTCAGCGGCGTGCGGTAATCACCGTAACCTAACATCGGTCGCGCAGCCCAGAGTTGATCCAGGCCTAACGCGCCGTGAAAGATGTCGCCACCTGCTAGGCCGAGTTTCTCTTCGAGGTCAATTGGGCTGAGGGCCGAGTGACCTAGCACACTCGCGCGGAAGTTGGGCGCGTACGATTCCACCGTCGAGAAGATGAGGTCGACCGCACGTTGGCGTTCCTGACGCCAGTCGCGGCCGTCCGGCAGGTTGTAGGAGAAATGCTGACAAAACAACGAGGCGACGTGAGCGCCCTTCGGCGCGAGCGTGCCGTCGAGTGTCGAGGGAATCAGCATTTCCACGATGGGTTCGCGTGACATGCCGGTAAGGCGCGCGTCGGCGAAGGCGCGGTCCATGTAGCCCAGCGACGGCGCGAGGATGATGCCGGCGCCGAGGTGCGCGCCGTCGTCATTGCGCGGTGCAGCGGTGAATTTCGGCAGCTCCGACAGCGCGACATTCATGCGGAAAGTGGCCGAGCCCACGCGCAGGCGCTCGATGCGCGCGCGGAATTCATCGGGCAGCGCGGCATCGGCGAGCAGCTTGAGATAGAGCGGTTTCGGTCCGAGGTTGGCGGCCACGGCGCTGGCCTCGATGACGCGGCCGTCGTCGAGTTCGATGCCGGTGGCGCGATCACCCGCGGTCACGATGCGCCGCACCGGCGCGTCGGTCTCGAGCGTGACGCCGAGACGTCTTGCCTCGGTGGCCATGGCCTGGGTGATGGCGCCCATGCCGCCCACGGCGTGACCCCACACACCGGTCTTGCCATTCACTTCACCGAACACATGGTGCAGCAGCACATAACCGCTGCCGGGCGTGTAAGGGCTGGCGTAGTTTCCGACCACGGCGTCGAAACCGAACAGCGCCTTCACGGCGTCGGTCTCGAACCAGTGGTCTAACAAGTCACCCGCGCTGCGCGTGAACAGCTCGTGGATGTCGCGCTGCACGGCGGCGTCGAGCTTGCGGAAGTGGCGGCCGATCTTGAACGTGCCCCACAGGTCGCGCAGGCGGCGCGGATCGGCGGGCGGTGTTTCCAGCAACTGGCGGCGCAGCAGTTCCACCGACGCGTCGAGCATCTGGTAGTAGCCGGGCAGGCGCTCGGCATCGCGTGTCGAGAAGGATTTCACCGCGGCCGTGGTGCGGGCGCTGTCCGGACCCGCGGTGAGCGCGCGGCCGTCGGGCAAGGGCAGGAAATTCTGCATGGGCCGCTCGAGCACCTTCAGGCCGTGCTCGGCGAGCCTGAGATCCCGGATCACCTTGGGGTTCAGCAGGCTCACCGTGTAGCTGGCGGTGGAGTTGCGGAAGCCCGGGTGGAACTCCTCCGTGACGGCGGCGCCTCCCAGGATGCTCCGGCGCTCGAATACGCCCACGGAGAGGCCGGCCTTGGCCAGGTAACAGGCGCAGGTGAGGCCGTTGTGGCCGCCGCCCACGATGACCGCATCGAAGCGGCTTTTGGTGCTTGACCTGGATAAATTCACAGTGTACAAATCCTCAGCCCTGATTCTTCTTTAAAGGAATCCGCCATGTCCGATCTCACCCCGCGCCAGACCGAAATCCTCCGCCTCATCCAGCGCAATATCGCCGAGACGGGTATGCCGCCCACGCGTGCCGAGATCGCCAACGAGCTCGGTTTCAAATCCCCCAATGCCGCCGAAGAACACCTGCGCGCGCTGGCCCGCAAGGGCGTCATCGCGCTGGTGCCGGGTGCTTCGCGTGGCATCAAGCTCATGGACACCATGCGCGAACAACTTGGGCTTCCCCTCATCGGTCGTGTCGCCGCGGGTCGCCCCATTCTCGCCGAAGAGAATATCGAATCGCGCCTCGACATCGATCCCAGCATCTTTCAGCCCAAGCCGCACTACCTGTTGAAGGTGGTGGGCATGTCGATGAAGGACGCCGGCATCCTCGATGGTGACCTCGTGGCCGTGCATCGTACGCCGGAAGTGCGCAATCGGCAGATCATCGTGGCGCGCCTGGAGAACGAAGTCACCGTCAAGCGCTACAAGCAGGATGGTCCCGTGGTGTGGCTGATGCCCGAGAACGCGGACTTCGAGCCCATCAAGGTCAACATCAAGGAAGACCCGCTCATCATCGAAGGGGTGGTGGTGGGAGTCCTGCGACGAGGCAAAGCCCTCGCTGCCTGAAGCTGATGTACGCCGTCGCTTCGACGGCTTTTTCCGACGTGGGGCGTGAGCCCCTGATAACGGGCAGGACGCTCGTGATTCGTCGTCGACTTAGATAAAGCAAATAAAAGGGACCGGGCTATGTTGCTAGGACTACGCACCGCCATCTATCACACACCGGATATCGCCGCTGGCAAGCAGTGGTACAGCAAGTTCCTGGGAATTGCGCCGTACTTCGACCAGCCGTTCTACGTGGGCTTCAACGTCGGCGGTTTCGAGCTTGGTCTCATGCCCGATGGCAAACCCGCTGTGGGGACGTACTGGGGCGTCAAGGATATCCAGGCCGCACACGCGCGCCTGCTCGAACTCGGCGCCGAGCCGCATGCCGAGATCACCGATGTGGGCGAGGGCATTCGCGTCGCCGACGTGCTCGATCCCTGGGGAAATGTCGTCGGCATCATCGAAAACCCAAATTTCAGGTTACCGGCATGAAACGCGCGATGGGAAGTTTCGAAGTCAGCCTGCAGCCGTTGTCGAACACGGAGGTGTCCAGCAATGCGCACCTCGGTCGGCTGCTGCTCGACAAGAAGTTCAATGGGGATCTCACGGCCTCGGCCCGCGGACAGATGTTGTCCGCCGGAACCACCACCCGGGGCTCCGCCGCCTACGTGGCCATCGACCAGGTCACGGGCACCCTCGAAGGACGCAAGGGCAGTTTCATGCTGCAGCACTCCGGGCGCATGAATCGTGGCGTGCCGTCGCTGTCCATCATGGTGGTTCCGGATTCGGGTACCGACGAACTCGAGGGGCTCACGGGCACGCTGAGCATCAACATCGTCGACGGCAAGCATTTCTACGACTTCCTCTATTCATTCCCGGCGGCTTGAAAGACCTTTTTCCATGGCGACCGATACACAACTCTCCGAGTTGCTCGCGCACCCGTCGGTGTGGCGCGGGCGCAGCCGCGCGGCCGTGGAAACCTTCTCCACCGGCTTCGCCGCGCTCGATGCCGGCTTGCCCGGCGGTGGCTGGCCACGCCATGGGCTGGTAGAAATCCTCACGCCGCGCCCCGGCGTCGGCGAGCTCTATCTACTCCTGCCGGTGCTGGCCGCCCTGTCGCGCGCCATGCCGGCCCGCTGGTGCGCCTGGGTGTCGCCGCCGCACGAACCCTACGCGCCCGCGCTCGAGTCGCAGGGCGTCGCCCTCGATCGCATGCTCGTGGTGCGCACCCATCTGCCGCTGTGGGCGCACGAGCAGGCCTTGCGTTCGGGGGCCTGCGAGCTGGCGCTGGCCTGGTTGCCGCGCGTGAGTCCACGCGCCATCCGCCGGTTGCAGCTCGCCGCCGAGCAGGGACGCTCGCTCGGCGTGTTGTTCCGCAGCCAGCGTCTCGCCAGCGTGGCCTCGCCCGCGATGTTGCGCGTGCTGCTCGAACCGCGGCAGGAAGCCGGCCGCCATGGGGCGCGGGTCACGCTCATCAAGAGCCGGGGAGGCGCGCGTCAGCCCATCGACCTCACCTGGGCCGCGGCCGCCTGACGGTGTGTCCGCATGCATCCGCGTTCCTATCGGCTGAAGTTTCCGGAACCGGCTGAGAAAAGTTTTCCCGGGTCGAGCGCGACGCCGTCCGTTTTACGGGTGCGGCCGGCGTCGCCTCCGCCCAGGGGCCCGGATTCCCAGGCCGCGCTGCAACTCGAGCCGCGCGAGTTGTGGGTCGCCGCGCACGTGCCACAACTGGCGCTGCTGGCGGTGCGCCAGGCCCAGGAGCGCGCGCCGCTCGTGGTGGTGGACGAAGAACGCAATCCGCGCGTGCTCGATGCCGACGCCAGCGCGCAGGAAGCCGGTGTGCGGCCCGGCATGACGCTGGGCGCGGCGCTCGCGGCGGCGCCGGATATCGAGCCACGGCCGCGCAATGTGGCGCGCGAGCTCGAGCTCATGCAACGCCTGGCGACGATCGCCGCGCGGTTCACCCCGCAGGTCTCGCTCGAGGCGCCCGATGGCCTGCTGCTCGAGATCAAGCCCAGCATCACGCTGTTCGGTGGATTGCGCGCCCTGTGCCGCTCCCTGCGCGACGCCTGTCGCGCGGATGCGGTGCTCACGCAGGTGCAGGCCGCGCCCCATTTCACGCTGGCGCCGACGACGCTGGCGGCGCTCGCGGCGGCGCGGGCCGGCGCGCGTTGCTTCATCACCGATCCCATGCTGTTGCCGGCGCGGCTCAAGCCGCTGCCGCTGGCCACGCTGCGCTGGCCGGAAGACGCGAACACCCGTCTCGCGGCCATGGGGGTGCGCACGCTCGGCGAACTCATGCGCCTGCCGCGCGCGGGATTCGCCCGGCGTTTTGGTCCCGCGTTGCTCGCCGATCTCGACCGGCTGCTGGGTCGCCGCGCCGATCCGCGCACGCGCGTGGAGCCGCGCGTCCGTTATCGCGGCAGCCTCGACCTGGATCACGAGCTCGAAGACCACGAGCGCATCCTGCAGGCGCTCGCGCCCTTGCTCGACGAGCTGGAGCAATTCCTGCGGACGCGACAGCGCGGCATCTGCGCGCTGCAATGCCGTTTTCACCATTACCGCGCCGCACCCACGGTCTGCATCCTGAGGCTGGCGACGCCCGAGGCCAGCGCCGCGCGCCTGGCCAAACTACTGCGCGAACGGCTGGCCACGCTCACGCTGCCAGAACCGGTGCGCCGCTGCGAGTTGCGCGGCGGCGCGCTCCAGCAGCGTGCCGAGACCAGCAAGCCGCTGTGGGCGCCCGGTGAGCGGGGACATGCGAGCGCGGGCGAGATGCCGGCGCTGGTGGAGCACCTGCGTGCGCGTCTCGGTGCGCAGGCCGTGTACGGCATTCGTCGCGTGCCGGAACATCGGCCCGGGCACGCCTGGCGCGTGGCCCAGCCCGCGATGGAAACCCCGGCACCGCCGGCCGCGGCGGCCATGCCGTCCTTGCGCCGGCCGCTGTGGCTGCTGCACGAGCCGCGCACGCTCGAGGTACGCGCCGGCCGCCCGCGTCACGACGGCGAGCTGAAACTGCTCGCCGGACCGGAGCGCATCGAAAGCGGCTGGTGGGATGGTGACGACATCCAGCGCGATTACTACGTCGCCCGGGATCCCGCGGGCGCCTTGCTGTGGATCTGCCGCGAGTGCGCCGGCGAGCGCCGCTGGCTGCTGCAGGGAATATTTGGATGAATTATGCCGAGCTGCACTGCCTCAGCAATTTCAGTTTCCTGCGCGGCGCCTCGCACGCGGAAGAGCTGGTGGCGCAGGCGAAGGAACTGGGATACGCGGCGCTGGCCATCACCGACGAATGCTCGCTGGCGGGCGTGGTACGTGCGCATTCCGCCGCGAAGAAAATCGGCGGCCTCAAACTACTGATCGGTTCCGAATTCACGCTCGACTGCGGGCTGCGCCTGGTGGTCATCGCCCGTGATCGCGCCGGGTACGGGCGGCTCTCGCGACTCATCACGCGCGGACGGCGGCGGGCGGAGAAGGGCCGTTATTCGCTGGCGCGCGCCGATGTAGAGCATTTTCTCGGTGATCCGGGCCTCGGCGACCCGGACCCCGGGGCCGCGGGCACGCTGGCGCTGTGGCTGCCGCCGCTGGCCGGCGAGGCGGCGGAGCAGGCGGCCTGGGTGGCGCGCGTGTTCGCGGGCCGCGCGTGGATCGCGGTGGAACTGCTGCGCGATGGCCGCGACCGCGAGCGACTGGCGCGTAGCCGCGAGCTCGGCGCCACCCATGCCTTGCCGCTCACCGCGGCCGGCGACGTCCACATGCACGTGCGCGAACGTCGCCCGCTGCAGGATGCGCTCACCGCCGTGCGTCATGGTGTCACCCTGGCCGAGGCCGGCGAGCGGCTGTTTCCCAACGGCGAGCGACACCTGCGCGAACGCGAACGGCTGGCCAGGCTCTATCCACCGGAGCTGCTCGCCGAGACCGTGAAGATAGCCGCGCTCGCGAACTTCTCGCTCGACGAACTGCGCTACGAATATCCGCGCGAGCTGGTTCCGGCAGGCGAGACGCCGGCCTCGCACCTGCGCGCGCTCACCGCGCAGGGCGCGCGCAAACGCTGGCCGCAGGGTGTGCCGGACCACCTGCAGGCCCGCATCGACTACGAGCTCACGCTCATCACCGATCTCAAGTACGAGTCCTACTTCCTCACCGTGCAGGACATCGTCAGCGAGGCGCGGCGTCTCAACATCCTCTGCCAGGGGCGTGGTTCGGCCGCGAACTCGGTGGTGTGTTACTGCCTCGGCGTCACCGAGGTGGATCCATCCCGCGGCGAACTGCTCATGGAACGTTTCATCTCGCGGGAACGCAACGAGCCGCCGGACATCGACATCGATTTCGAACACGAGCGGCGCGAAGAAGTCATCCAGTACATCTACCGCAAGTACGGCCGCGAACGCACCGCGCTCACCGCCACGGTGATCAGCTACCGCCCGCGCAGCGCGCTGCGCGACATGGCCAAGGTCATGGGGCTCGACACGGTGCAGGCCGAGCGGCTCGCGGGCGCGATGCAGTGGTGGGACACCGCGGTGGACGAAGAGCGCATGCGCGAGGCGGGTTTCGAGCCAGGCAACCCGAAGGTCCGCCTGCTGCTGTATCTCGTGCGGCAGCTGCTCGGATTCCCGCGGCATCTTTCCCAGCACGTCGGCGGCTTCGTGATCTCCCAGGGATTGCTCGAGGAGCTTGTACCCATCGAAAACGCGGCCATGGAAGACCGCACGGTCATCGAGTGGGACAAGGACGATCTCGACGACCTGGGATTGCTCAAGGTGGACGTGCTGGGGCTGGGCATGTTGTCCGCGCTGCGTCGCGGGCTCGAGCTGGTGTCGAACTTCCGCGGCCGGCCGTTCGCCATCGCCGACATTCCGCGCGAGGACGCGCGCGTGTACGAGATGATCTCGCGCGCCGACACCATCGGCGTGTTCCAGGTGGAATCGCGCGCCCAGATGTCGATGCTGCCGCGCCTGCGACCGCAGCAGTTCTACGACCTGGTCATCGAGGTGGCCATCGTGCGGCCCGGCCCCATCCAGGGCGGCATGGTGCATCCCTATCTACGCCGGCGGCAGGGTCTCGATCCCGTCACGTATCCATCCGCGGCGGTGGAGGGCGTTTTGTCGCGCACGCTGGGCGTGCCCATCTTCCAGGAACAGGTGATGCAGCTCGCCATCGTCGCGGCCGGGTTTACGCCAGGCGAGGCCGACCAGTTGCGCCGGAGCATGGCGGCCTGGAAACGCCGCGGCGGCCTCGGACATTTCGAGCAGCGGCTCATCGAGGGCATGCGCGCGCGCAACTATCCCGACGAATTCGCGCAGTCCATCTTCAGGCAGATCCAGGGCTTCGGCGAATACGGCTTTCCCGAATCCCATGCCGCGAGTTTCGCGTTGCTGGTCTACAGCTCGGCGTGGCTGAAGTGTTACGAACCCGCGGCCTTCACCTGCGCGCTGATCAACAGCCAGCCCATGGGCTTCTATGCGCCGGCGCAGCTGGTGCGCGACGCGCGGGCCCATGGGGTCGAAGTGCGCCCCATCAGCGTCTGTGACAGTGACTGGGATTGCACCCTCGAGAGTCGCGCGCAGCGCGCCGAGAACAATACTGCGCAGCGCGCCGGGGACCACACGGATGACCAGCCCGCCCTGCGCCTGGGGCTGCGCATGGTCAAGGGGCTGAACGAGGATGCCGCGGAACGCGTCGTCGCGGCGCGTGCCACCGCGGCCTTCGCCAGCGTGCAGGACCTCACGCTGCGCGCCGCGCTCGAACGTCGCGAACTCGAAGCGCTGGCGGATGCGGGCGCCCTGCGCGATCTGTCCGGCAATCGTCATCTCACGTTCTGGCAGGTGGCGGGCACCGAGCAGGAGTTGCCGCTGGCGCCGGTGCCGCGCGCCGCCGAGGGCACGCCGCTGCTGTCGCCTCCGAGCGAAGGGCAGAACATCGTCGCCGATTACCGTTCGCATGGACTCACGCTCGGCCGGCACCCCCTCGCGTTGCTGCGCGAGGACCTGGCGGCCGGACACGTGCTCACCGCGGCGCAGCTGCGCGACCTGCCACACGGGCGCGTGGTGCGTGTCGCCGGCATCGTGACCGCGCGCCAGCGGCCGCAGAGCGCCGGAGGCGTCATGTTCGTCACCATCGAAGACGAAACCGGCTACGTCAATCTCATCGTCTGGGAACGCGTGTGGTCGCAGGCGCGGCGCATCGCCAACCATTCGCGGCTGCTCGAAGTCCACGGCCTGCTGCAGAAAGAGCGCGAGGTGGTCCACGTCGTGGCGCGCCATCTCGCCGACCGGACGCCGCTGCTGGGCAACGTGGTCACGCAGTCCCGCGATTTCCGCTGAAGCGACTGCAACGCTCGCCGGACCGCGCGCGTCGAACTACCCGCCGGTGAACAATACGCCGGAGAGGAGTTCGCCCGATGATCCGATTCGCAATCGCCGGCCTGTGCGTGGTGGTTTCCGCGGGACTCGCGCGCGCCGAAACCCCGGCAATACCATTGGCTGCAGCCCGCGAGCATTTCGCACAGGCCGCGCGACTGTGCGCTGCAGACGCCGGCAGACTCTGGGGCGTTTCGCTGTGCGGACCCATGATGTTCGTGGAGCCGCGCAGTCGTGCGCTCGTGGCCAACCAGCCGGATTCACGGGGCGCGCTGCGCGAACAGGACGGCCTGTATGTCGGTGAGCTGCCTGCCAGTGAGACGGTCGCCAACACCGCGTTCACGTGGTCGGGCGTGCGCTGGATCCAGCTGGCGTGGCCGCTGCCCGAAGACCCTGCCATTCGAGCCGTGCTGCTCATGCACGAGTCCTTTCACGGCGCGCAGGGGAGCGGCCGGCTTCCGCAGGGACGCGAGGCGGACAACGCCCATCTCGATTCGCTCGATGGCCGCTACCTGTTGCAGCTCGAATGGCGCGCGTTGTCGCGCGCGCTGGAATCCGGAACTTCATCGCGGGCGCGCGCCGCCCTGCGCGACGCGTTGCTGTTTCGCGCGCGCCGCCATGCGCTGTTCCCGGATTCCGCCGACGCCGAACGCGCGCTGGAGCTGAACGAAGGGCTGGCCGAATACACCGGCATCAGGCTGGGACTGCCGGCCGGGCGGGAACAGGCAGCGCAACGTGGCCTGTCGCTGCACGCCGGCGATCCGGGCTTCGTGCGTACCTTTGCCTACGCCACCGGGCCCGCCTATGGATTGCTGCTGGATCGCTGGTCACCTTCCTGGCGGGATTCGGTCAACGCCACGACCGGATTCGAGCGCCTGCTGGCGCCGGTGACGGGTGCGGTCGAGGCCCGCGTGGAAGTTGTCGAGGCGCGCGCAGCGGACTACGACGGCCTCGGCCTGCGCGCCGCGGAAGTCGAACGTGATCGGGCCCGCAACGAATTGCTGGCCCGGCATCGCGCGCGCTTCGTCGACGGGCCGGTGCTGGTGCTGACATTCCGCCACATGAAGATCCAGTTCGACCCGCGGAATCTCGTGCCGCTGCCACCCGACGGCACGATCTACGCCACGCTCGGCGTCACCGATGACTGGGGAGTGCTGGATGCCGCCGGGGGCGCATTGCTGGCCGGGGACTGGAAGTCGGTGCGTGTGCCGGCGCCGGCGCAGGCCGGCGGCGAGTCACTGCAGGGCCCGGGCTGGACCCTGAAGCTCAACGCGGGCTGGAAACTGGTGCCCGGCGCGCGCGCCGGTGACCTGGCCGTGGCCGGTCCTAACTAGCTGCGCCGGTGGCGGCTAGTGCGGTTCCTTCGACGCGTTCATCTTGCGAACCGCCGTGGAATCGTCGTCGATGTTGTAATCGTCGAAATCGCTGGTGAGCTCGGCGGTGTTCTTTTCTTCCAGCCGCCGCTCGAGTTTGCGCCACGCGGGATCGCCCAGCTTCTGGCCGCGCTTTTTCGCGGCGTCCAGGTCTTTTGCCAGGCGATCGAAATCCACCTCGCTGGTGGCCTCGAAGGCTGGCTCTTCCTCGTCTTCGTCGAATTCTTCTGACTCGGGCTTCTCGTTCATCGTCGTAAACGAAGCGACCTCGGTTGGGCGCGTTATAAAACGTCGCCGCGTGTCATGCAATGGCTGAATGCCGGTAGACGTCACCGAATGTAGTTATTCATTTCGAAGATGGGCATGAGCATTGCAAAAACGATGCCCATGACGAAGAGGCCCATCACAACTATGAGCAACGGGCCCAGCAGGCCGACGAGCGCGCCCATCATGGAATCCAGTTCACGCTCCTGGTTGGTGGCGGCGCGCTCCAGCATGGTGTCGAGCTCGCCGCTGGACTCACCCGAGGAGATCAGGTGCACCGTCATGGGCGGAAACAGCTTGCTGGCCGCCAGCGAGCGCCCGATCGGTGCACCTTCGCGCACCCGCGAGGCGGCGGCGGCCACGGCATCGCGCATGGGTAGATTGGTGACCACCTCGCCGGCAATGCGCATGGCCTCCAGCACCGGCACCGCGCTGGCGGTCAGGATGCTGAAGGTGCGCGTGAAACGCGCGGTGTTGAATCCCCGGACCAGGCGGCCAAACAGCGGAACCCGCAGCTGGAAACGATGGAAGCTGCGCCGGTTGTCGGGATTCTTGAGCCAGTAGATGAACCCGATGATGGCCGCCACGATACCGAGAGCCAGGTAGAGGCCGTAGTTGCGCATGAAGTCGCTGACCGCGATCAGCACCTGGGTGGCGAAGGGCAGCTTGCCCTTACTGGATTCGAACACCTCGATGACCTTGGGAACCACGTACACCATCATTCCGGTCACGATGCCGAGGCATACGACTGACAACACGATGGGGTAGAGCAGCGCTCCCATGACCTTCTGGCGCGTCACTTCACGATTCTCGGTGTAGTCCGCCAGGCGCTCGAGCACGCCGTCCAGGCGGCCCGAACTCTCGCCAGCCGACACCGTCGAGCGGTAGATCTCGGGGAACACCTTGGGAAACTCCGCGAGGCCGTCGGCCAGCGTATGACCCTCCATGACCTTGGCGCGCACGCCCAGCATGATGCTCTGGACGCGAGGCTTCTCGGACTGCTGCGAAACGGCCAGCAGCGCCTCTTCGAGCGGCAGGCCGGCCTTCACCAGCGTCGCGAGCTGCCGGGTGAGCAACGAGAGGTCCGAGGCCGAGACGCCGCGACGCAGCGAGAAACCCTTCTGGCGCCTGGCCTCGCCGTGTTTGACCTCGGCCACGCTGACCGGCAGCAGTTGTCGGTCGCGCAGGATCTGTCGCACGTGCTTGATGGTGTCGCCTTCGACGACGCCGTTCTGCTCGCGGCCCGCGGTGTCGAGGGCGGTGTACTCGAAGGCACCCATTCAGGAGAGACTCGTTCTAGTCCTCGCGCGTGACGCGCAGGACTTCTTCCATGGTGGTTTCGCCGCGCAGGACTTTCTCGAGGCCGTCGTCGCGGATGGACGGCGTGTGGGTGCGCGCGTAACGCTCGAGATCGTGCTCCGCGGCGCCGTCGTGGATCATGGTGCGCATCTGGTCGTCGACCACCACGAGTTCGTAGATGCCCGTGCGGCCACGGAAGCCGACCACGTCGTTGGGCTTGTAGAGAATGGGCGAAGGCTCGTTGGGGCTGAGGCCCAGCAAACGCCGCTCGTATTCTCCGGCCTCGAAGGCCTGCTTGTTGTCGGGATTGAGCGTGCGCACCAGGCGCTGCGCGATGACGCCGATCAGCGAGGAGGACAGCAGGAAGGGCTCGATGCCCATGTCACGCAAACGTGTGACGGCGCCGACGGCGGTGTTGGTGTGCAGGGTGCTGAGCACCAGGTGACCAGTGAGCGAGGCTTGCACGGCGATCTGCGCGGTCTCGAGGTCGCGGATTTCGCCGACCATCACCACGTCCGGGTCCTGGCGCAGGATGGCGCGCAGTCCGCGCGCGAAGGTCATGTCCACCTTGGTGTTGACCTGGGTCTGGCCGATGCCGTCGATGTAGTACTCGATCGGATCCTCGACCGTCATGATGTTCTGCGTGTTGTCGTTCAGGTGCTCGAGGCCGGCGTACAGCGTGGTGGTCTTGCCCGAGCCGGTGGGGCCGGTGACCAGGATGATGCCGTGTGGCTTGGCGAACAGGTCCGCGATCATCTGCTCGGTTTTTGGATCCATGCCGAGCGCCGACAACTTCAGCCGTCCGGCCTGCTTGTCGAGGATACGCATGACGACGCGTTCGCCGTGCCCTGACGGAATGGTCGAGACGCGTACGTCCACCGAGCGGCCGGCGATCCTGAGGCTGATGCGTCCGTCCTGCGGCAGGCGCTTCTCGGCGATGTCGAGCTTGGACATGACCTTGATGCGCGAGACCACGAGCGGCGCGACCGCGCGCTTGCTGGTGAGCACTTCTCGCAGCACGCCGTCGACGCGGAAGCGCACCACCAGGCGATTTTCGAACGGTTCCACGTGGATGTCGGACGCGTTCTCCTTCACCGCCTGCGTGAGCACGGCGTTGATGAGCCGGATGATGGGTGCGTCGTCTTCGCTTTCGAGCAGGTCGGCCTGCTCGGGGATGTCGAGCGCGAGATGCTGGAGATCCGTGGACTCTTCTACGCCCGTGGCGGCTTCCATGGCGTCGTTGCCGGCTTCATAGGCCATGCGCAACATGGAATCGAACCGCTCTTCTTCGACTTTCTCGAGCTTCAGCGGCATGCCGAGGTAACGGCGCACTTCCGCCACGGCCAGCGGCGAGGCGCCTGGCCGGTAAACACATTCGGCCACGCCGTCGTGTACGCGGCTAACCAGTACGCCGTGCCGCTTCGCGAAGGCGAAGCCTACGCGTTGCGGGCCGGCGGGCGCTTCGGCGACGGCTTCATTCATTGCGGCTGCGGCGTGGCTGCCGGCGATTCGGACTGGGGAGCCGGTGAGGGCGCGGGCGCCGGTTCCTGGCCGGGCGCACCTTCCCGCTGTGGCAGCGGCGGTGGGATCGGCGGCAGGCGCGGTTCCGGATAGAAGGGCATCAGCGGCAACACCTCGGACTTGGACCTGCCGGCCTTGCGCTGTTCGTCGCGGATGTAGTTGTACTTGGCGTCGGTTTCGACGGCCGTGGCCACGCCGTCGCGCAGGATCTTCGGACGGATGAACACCATGAGGTTGTTCTTCTCGGTATTCCGGCTGCGCGTCTTGAACAGGGCACCGATGACCGGAATGCGGCCGAGGTAAGGCACACGCTGCTCGCCGCGTCGCTCGCCGTCCTGGATCAGGCCGCCCAGCACGACAATGCCGCCGTCTTCGATGAGCACGTTGGTGCTGATGGTGCGCTTGTTGGTGATGGCGCTGTTCGCATCACCCGTGGAACCGGACAACGCGGAACTCTCGATCTCGATCTTGAGCTGGACCAGCGCTCCGCCTTCGTTGACCTGCGGCGTGATCTTGAGAATGGTGCCGACTTCCTGGCGCTGCACGGTGGTGAACGGATTCACCTCGCCGTTGCTGCCGCCGGTGCCGGTGCTGGCGTACGAGCCGGTGATGAATGGCACTTCCTGCGCCACCTTGAGCTGCGCTTCCTGGTTGTCCATCGTGACCGCCGAGGGCGTCGCGATCAGGTTGGTGTTCGAGTCGCCCTGCAGCGCGCGGATCATCGCGGCGAAGTTGACGCCACTGGCGCTGATGCGGCCGATACCGAAGGTGGAGCCGGTGGGAACCTGGGCCGGCGTGATGGCATCCGGATTGGCCACGCCCGCGGCCAGTTGCGCGAGATTCACGTTGCCGATGGGCGAGTTGAAGATGCCGGCGGGCACGCGGTTGCCATCCGAGTCCTCCGACCAGATCGCCCAGTTGACGCCGAGCTCGGCGTCTTTCTTGACCTGCACGTCGACGATGATGGCTTCCACCAGCACCTGCATGCGACGGATGTCGAGCTTGGCGACCACGTCCAACAGCGAACGCATGACCTTGGCCGGCGCGGTGATGACCAGCGCATTGGTTTCGGGCTCGGCCCAGATGGTGGTGGAGCGGTCGGCGCTGGCCGCCACACCGCCGCCGGCTGCGCCACCCGCCGGGGGCGCGCCGCCGGTGATGGCCACCGTGGCACTGATCTGCTCCTTGAGCTTGGTCGCGATCTTTTCCGCGTCGGCGAACTGCAGGTAGACGACCCGCGTGTCGCCGCCGCTTTCGAGCGGCGTGTCGAGGTGCGCAATGAGTGTCTTGATGCGCAGGCGCGCGGACTTGTCGCCGCCGACGAGAACGCTGTTGGAGCGATCGTCCGCGATCACGCGAGTCGGTGAACCGCCACCGCCCTCGGCAGCCGCCTGCTGCTGGAAGAACGTGTTGACCACGCGCACCACCTCGGAGGCCGAGGCGTGCTGCAGGTTGATGATGTCGACCTCGTTGTCACCCTGCTGGTCGATGCGCTTGATGATGCGCATCACGCGGGCCACGTTGCTGGCGCGGTCGGAGAGGATGAGGATGTTGCCGGCCGGGTAAGCCGCGAGATGCGCCGCCTGCGGCATCAGCGGACGCAGCACGGGCACCAGCTGCGCGGCGTTGACGTTCTCCACCGCGATGACCTGCGTGATGAGCTCGTCGGATCCGTCCTTCACATTGGAGGGCAGGTCGATGTTGGGCATCTGCCGGGCATTGGCATCCGGCACGATCTTGATGATGCCGCCTGACTCGACCGCGACGAACTGATGGACCTGCAGCAGCGCGAGGAAGGCCTCGTAGAAGGCCGCCGGCGTCATCGGCGTCTGCGACAGCATGGTCACCTGCGCGCGTACGCGCGGGTCCGGGATGATGGTCTTGCCGGTGGCCGCGGCCACGGCCTCGATGACCTGGCCGATCTCGGCGTCCTTGAAATTCGGCGTGATGCGCTGGCCGTTGTTCTGCGCACCGACCACGGCGGTAAAGGCCAGCAGGATCGCGACGATGCTGGATCGGAAAGCGGTTCGCCTCATTACGTTCAATTTCACTGCCATGGTTGTTGTTATTCGTTACCGGGTTCCGGCTCGGGCGGTGTCTGTTCCATCGGGATATTGCCATCCGCGCCGGGTGCCATCTGCTCGGCTTCCGAGGCAATTTGCGCGATGTTGAGAACTAACTCCTGTTGCCGGCCATTGCGCGTCACGCTGACCCGCGCGTCGGTCGAGGAATTGAGCGTTGAAAATATTTCCTGCGCACGATCCTTGTCATCCAGGGGCGTTCCATTGATGGCCGTTACCAGGTCACCCGCCCTTAGGCCGATACGGGCAAAGGCCTGGCGATTCGAGCCCGGGTATACGCGAAAGCCGCGCATCTTTCCGCCAGCGAATACCGGCTGGGGGCGCATGACCTGGCCGATGACGCCCGGATCGTCGTTGACCAGCCGGCGCATGCGCTCGAGTTGCGCCTCGGGGCCCGCGGCGGCGACCGGTGGAGGAGGTGGCGGCGGGGCCAGGTTGCCGGCCGTACGGCGGGGCAGCAGCACGGATTCGAGAGTCCCGTTGCGATCGATGACAGCCTTGTCGCTGTACACCGAGTGGAGGATGGCGCCCCCCGGGACCTGCTGGCCGACGGCCACCACCTTGGCGGCGGCGGCACTCTCGCCAATGATGGCCATGCCTTCCTTGGGATTGTCGGTGGCGAGCACCCCGGCCAGGACCAGCGGCATGCTGGACGGCGGCGCATTGGAGCCGTCACCGCTGGCGCTCTGCACGGCAGCATTGCCAAATAGATGGGCGTTGACGAGACCGCCGATGTCCAGGGGCGGAACCGCCGGACCGGCCGCCACGGGTGGAGGCGCCGTCTGACGGCTGCGGCTGGAGAGGCCCACCACAATGAGCGCCAGCTGTGCGGCCAGCGCGAGCGCCAGGATGAAGGTCACGGCCTGGGGTGCACGCGCCAACGCCGTGGAGCGCCAGTCGCCCCCCGCGCCAGCGCCCGGACTCCAGATGTTTGCCGTCATTTCCATGATGATACGTTTCGCTACGCAGCAGCCTCAAGCGCTTGTTTCGTCTTGCCTAACCGACAGTGCATTCCATGCACTTGTGTTGCCATTCGACGACCCCTATAAAGGTCGCCAATGCCCAGCTCCGAAATCGAACGCCCCGATCACGGGGGCGCGGGCCTCGCAGTCGAAGAAGCCGAGCCCAAAACCAAGCAGCCGCCCTTATATCAGGTGGTCCTGCTCAACGACGATTACACCCCGATGGAGTTCGTCGTCGACGTTCTGGAGAAGTTTTTCCGCATGGATCGCACCACCGCCACGCGCGTCATGCTCGAGGTGCATACCCAGGGCAAAGGCATCTGTGGTGTGTTCACGTACGAAATCGCGGAAACCAAAGTGGCCCTGGTGACCTCTTATGCTCGTGACCATCACCATCCGTTGATGTGCACGCTCGAAGAGGCTTAACGCTCGAGAGGTTGCAAAGGTGTTATCCCAAGAGCTCGAATTCTGTCTGAACGACGCCTTCGCCAAGGCCCGTGACGCACGTCATGAATTTCTGACGGTCGAGCACCTGCTGCTGTCGATCCTCGATACCCCCAAGGTGCGGGAGATCCTGCGGGCCTGCGGTGCCGACCTGAACCGACTCAAGGATGCCCTCAACGAGCATCTCGATCGGACCACGCCGCGGTTGCCGAATGATGAAGACCGCGAGGTGCAGCCCACGCTGGGGTTCCAGCGGGTGCTCCAGCGCGCGGTGTTCCACGTGCAGTCGTCGGGCAAGAAAGAAGTCGGTGTCGCCAACGTGCTCATCGCCATCTTCAGCGAAAAGCAGAGCCACGCCGTGCACCTGCTGAACCGCGCCGAGGTCACGCGCCTCGACGTGGTGAACTTCGTGTCGCACGGGCTCTCGAAGATCGCCGAGGAAAAGACGGCGAAGGAAGAGCCGGGGACCGAGGGCGAACGCGAAGGCGACGGCGGCAGCGCGCTCGACAAGTACACCACCAATCTCAACCAGCAGGCCCAGGACGGCAAGATCGATCCATTGATCGGCCGTGCGCTGGAGGTGGAGCGCACCATCGAGATCCTGTGCCGCCGCCGCAAGAACAATCCGCTGTACGTGGGTGAGGCCGGCGTGGGCAAGACCGCCATTGCCGAGGGCCTGGCGCGCATGATCGTCGAGGGCAAGGTCCCGGACGTGCTCTCGGACTGCACTATCTATTCGCTCGACATGGGTTCGCTGATCGCGGGCACCAAGTACCGCGGAGATTTCGAAAAGCGGCTGAAGAGCGTGATCGCCGAGCTCAAGAAGCAGCCGGGCGCCATCCTGTTCATCGACGAGATCCACACGGTGATTGGCGCCGGCGCGGCCTCGGGCGGCGTCATGGATGCCTCGAACCTCATCAAGCCCGTGCTGACCAATGGCGAGCTGCGCTGCATTGGTTCGACCACCTACCAGGAATACCGCGGCATCTTCGAGAAGGACCACGCGCTGGCGCGACGCTTCCAGAAGATCGACGTGGTCGAGCCGACGGTGTCCGAGACCGTGGACATCCTCATGGGGCTGAAGCCGCGCTTCGAACAGCACCACGGTGTGGGCTATACCAACGACGCCATCCGTGCCGCCGCCGAGCTGGCCGCGCGTCACATCAATGAACGACACATGCCCGACAAGGCCATCGACGTGGTGGACGAGGCGGGCGCAAGGCTGCGACTCAAGCCGGTCAACGAGCGTGAGCCGGCGGTCGAGGTCAAGCACATCGAAGACGTGGTGGCGCGCATGGCGCGGATTCCCGCCAAGAGCGTGTCGGTGTCGGATAAAGAAGTGCTGCGCAATCTCGAGCGCAATCTCAAGCTCGTCATCTACGGGCAGGACCGGGCCATCGAGTCGCTGGCCGCGGCCATCAAGATGGCGCGTTCGGGGCTGGGTGATCAGCGCAAGCCGGTGGGCAGCTTCCTGTTCGCCGGACCCACCGGCGTCGGCAAGACGGAAGTCACGCGCCAGCTGGCCATTGCCATGGGCATCGAATTCATGCGCTTCGACATGTCGGAATACATGGAGCGGCACACCGTGTCGCGCCTGATCGGCGCGCCGCCGGGCTACGTGGGATTCGACCAGGGTGGCCTGCTGACCGAGGCCATCGCCAAGCATCCGCATTGCGTGTTGCTGCTCGACGAAGTCGAGAAGGCGCATCCGGACGTGTTCAACCTGCTGCTGCAGGTCATGGACCACGGCACGCTCACCGACAACAACGGGCGCAAGGCGGATTTCCGCCACGTGATCATCGTGATGACCACGAATGCCGGCGCCTTCGAAATGAGCCGCGCGTCCATCGGATTCGTGCAGTCGGACAATGCCAGCGATGGCATGGAGGCGCTGAAGCGCCTGTTCTCGCCCGAGTTCCGCAATCGCATCGACGCCATCATCCAGTTCGCCCCGCTCGACATGCCTGTCATCGAACGCGTGGTGGACAAGCTCATCGTGGAAGTGGAGGCGCAGCTCGAGAAGAAAGGCGTGTCCATCCTTCTCGACGATGTCGCGCGCCGCTGGCTGGCGGAGAAGGGGTATGACCCGAAGATGGGTGCGCGCCCGATGGCGCGGCTCATCCAGGATCAGATCAAGCGGCCGCTCGCCGAAGAGCTGCTGTTTGGCAAGCTGGCCGCCGGAGGCACGGTGAAGATCGGCGTGTCCGCCGATGGCAAGGAGCTGAAGCTCGAGACCTTGCCAACGGAAGCTCCCGCGCTACCCGCAACCTTGTAGTTCCCCAGCGGGGTGCGTCAGGGTGACGCGGCCGTGGCGGTTCCGCCGCCCGCCTGATCGCCGGCCACCTGTGCCCACAGTTTTTCGGTCTCGCCCAGCGCCGCGGTGAACGCGGCGCGCTCCGCGCGGGCTCGCGCCTTCTCGATGGCCTCTTCCGTGTTCCAGAGATCGGACCGCTGGTCCTCGTTCGAGGTCGATTCGGCCACTCCATAGACATAGCCGGTTCGGGTATCGATCAGCGCGACGGCACAGGTACTGGACACCTTCGCCTTCTTGTTGGGAAAGAAACCGAGGCTCACCAGCTGCAGGGGCCCGATCTGCGTGGTATCGGTTCGAAACTTCGTGTCGATGGTGTACATGAGCACGATGTCGCCCTTGAGCTGCGCGGCGGCGTTGCGCAGGTCCGCGGCCGATTTCAGGTTTCCCGGCAGCAGCAGGCGATTGAGAGCGCCGACGGCGGCGACCTTGGGCATGGCGCCCAGGCGAGTGAAGTCCGCCTCGGTTTCAACGTCGCGCGTGGTGACGACGCTGAAGCGGCCCTCTCCATAACTCTGGGTCGAGTAAGACTGGTATCCGGCCCCCTGCACGCGCACGACGATGAGCCGGGCAGGCCAACTGGCCGCGGGCTGGCGCGACATGGCCTCGGCGATGTCGGGGGCGGTGATCTCTGGAATGGAAACTCCGCTGCCCGGAGTCCGGTAGCTGGCACAGCCAGTGACGCTCAGCGCCGCCAGGGCGCAGGTGATCCCGAATAGCCTCATGATTTCCTCCCGTGGTGGCGCGATTTATACGCTCCACCCGAAAGTGCGGCTAGTTAGGGAATCGGATCGCGGAACGCGACTAACGGCCGCGGTAGACGATACGGCCCTTGCTCAAGTCGTACGGGGTCATTTCCACCGTGACCTGGTCACCGGTGAGGATGCGGATGTAGTTTTTGCGCATCTTTCCCGAAATGTGCGCAGTGACCACGTGCCCGGTCTTGAGCTTCACCCGGAACGTGGTGTTGGGCAAAGTCTCGACGACTTCGCCTTCCATCTGAATCGCATCTTCTTTCGACATCCGTAGCCTGAGGCAGCCCGAGAAGGCGGCGAATTCTGCCAGAAAAGCCCGCCGAAAAGGCAACCCCTGAGCAATCTTTCAGGCGGCCGCAAACAGGGGCGCATCGGGCCCGGTGGTGGCCGTGGCAACCAGGCCGCTGAACTCGCGGCGGCTGATCGCCTTGCTGCCCAATGAGCGCAGGTGCGGGGTCGCAAGCTGGCAATCGATCAGTTGGACGTCCGCAACGAGGGATCTCTCCACCAGGTGGGCGAGGGCCACCTTCGAGGCATCGCGTTCGCGGCTGAACATGGATTCCCCAAAGAAAACGCGGCCCAGGAGCACGCCATACAGACCGCCCACGAGTTGTCCCTGCAGGCGGACCTCCACGCTGTGCGCGTGGCCACGGTCGAACATGCGGCAGTAGGCGGCGAGCATTTCGGGCGTGATCCAGGTGCCGGCGGAGTTTTCGCGCTTCGCGGCGCAGGCGCGCACCACCTCCGCGAACTCACGATCGAATGTCACTTCAAACCCGCGATTTCGCAAAGTTTTGGCCAGGCTGCGCGCACATTTGAATTCCCGGGGAACGAGCACTTCGCGTGGGTTCGGCGACCACCAGAGTACCGGCTGGCCGGCCGAGTACCAGGGAAAGATCCCCCGCCGGTAGGCGGCCAGCAGTCGTTCGGGTGACAGGTCGCCACCGGCCGCCAGCAATCCCTCGGGCTCGTCCAGCGCCTGGTCCAGCGGCGGAAACCAGTCGCGGTCGCCGTCGGGAGTCAGCCAGGTGATGGTCTTGTTCATGGCTATTTCGACCGTGCCGTGCGCCGCTGGTCGCGATACGGCACATGCCGCTCGACCTCGTCGGCATAGCGATCGACCTGGGCGCCTTCGCGCTCCAGGTAGTCCGCTATCGCCTGCCGGAAGCGCGGATCCACGATCCAGTGCATGGAATGGGTCTGCGACGGCACGAAACCACGACTGACCTTGTGATCGCCGCCGGTGCCGGGTTCGAAACGCCCGATGCCGCGCTCGATGCAGAAGTCGATGCCCTGGTGGTAACACAGCTCGAAATGCAGGCTGTCGTGGTGTTCGCGAGCACCCCAGTAGCGGCCGTAGAGCGCGGTGTCGTGCCAGTAGAAAACCGACGCCGCGACGGTCTCACCGCCCAGCCGCGCGCGCTTCACCATGAACTGCTCGCCCAGCGCGGCCGGCAGCGCGCGGAAAAACTGCCGGTTGAGGTACGACTCGTGCCCATGACGATGAAAGGTGTTTCGATGCAGGTCGCAGATCTCGTCCGCGGTGACGCGGTCGATGTCCGGGCCTAACAAGGTTTCGCACTGGATGCCGGATTCGGCGACACGTCGTCTTTCACGGCGCGCGTTCTTGCGGAACTTGGTGGTGAAACCTTCGAGGAAATGTTCGTAGTCGCGGTAGCCGCGGTTGTGCCAGTGGAACTGCACATCCGAGCGTGACAGCCAGCCCGCGGCCCCGAAGGCGCGGCGGTCGTCGTCATCCAGGAACAGTCCGTGGATGGAGGAGAAATCACGGGCGGCCGCGAATTCCTGGATGGCCTGGATGAGCGCGGCGCGCATGGCCACCGCGTCGAGGCCGGGTCGAATCAGCAGGCGGGGCGCCGTGGCCGGCGTGAAGGGCACGCCGAGCACCAGCTTCGGATAGTAGGCGAGGCCATGTTGCGCGTAGGCCTGCGCCCAGGCGAAATCGAAGACGAACTCGCCAAAGGAATGCGCCTTGATCCAGGCCGGGACGGCGGCCGCCAGGCCTTGTTCATCACTCAACGTGATGGGCGCGGCGGTCCAGCCGGTGCCCGGGCCCACGCAATGGCTGGATTCCAGTCCCGCCAGGAACGCATGGCGCAGGAACGGAGCGCCGCCGGGATTCAGTGCGTCCCAGGCGGCGGGATCAATGTCCGAGATGCTGGTCGAGATATTTGTCCGCATCGAGCGCCGCCATGCACCCAGAGCCGGCGGAAGTGATGGCCTGACGATACACGTGATCGGCGACGTCGCCAGCGGCGAAAACCCCGGGAACACTGGTGGCGGTGGCCGCGCCCTCGGTGCCGCTCTTGATGCGGATGTAGCCGTCGCGCATGTCGAGCTGACCCGCGAAGATCCCCGTATTGGGCGTGTGGCCGATGGCGATGAAGGCGCCGGTGACATCCAGCGTCTCGATGGTGCCGCCGGGCGCGGTGGGCTTGATGTGCACGCCGTTGACGCCGGTCTGGTCGCCGACGATTTCATCCACGGTGTGATTCCAGGCGATGCGCACCTTGCCGGTCTTCTCCAGCGCGAACAGGCGGTCCTGCAGGATCTTTTCGGCGCGGAACTTGTCGCGACGGTGCACCACCGTGACGTGGCTGGCGAGGTTGGATAGATAGAGCGCCTCTTCGACCGCGGTGTTGCCGCCGCCGACCACCACCACGCGATGCCCCTTGTAGAAGAACCCGTCGCAGGTGGCGCAGGCGGAGACGCCGCGGCCGCGGAATTTCTCTTCCGAAGGGATGCCGAGGTACTTGGCCGAAGCGCCGGTGGCAATGATCAGCGCGTCGCAGGTGTAGCTGCCGTAGTCGCCGGTCAGCGTGTAGGGCCGCTTCGAGAAATCCACGGTGTGGATGTGGTCGTTGACGATCTCGGTGTTGAAGCGCTCGGCATGCGCCTTCATGCGTTCCATGAGCGCCGGACCCAGCAGTCCATGCGCATCGCCGGGCCAGTTGTCCACTTCCGTGGTGGTCATGAGCTGACCGCCCTGTTCGATGCCGGTGATCAGCAGGGGTTTGCGGTTGGCGCGCGCGGCATAGACGGCGGCGGTGTAGCCGGCCGGGCCGGAACCAAGGATGACGAGGGAATTATGGCGAGGAGGGGTCATGTATACTTTCGGCCATTCAAATGGCGTTTGAGCCGGTTACTTTGCGCGTACTGCGCCATTTTCAAGTTTCCACTTTTTCATGGTCTTAGATCGAACGGGCAGGCGCGCGACCCGTTTTCGATGGACCAATGGTAAGGAAATAGGCTCGTGCAGGCCATGGGCGTGCGCGACCGACAAAACCCATGCGAATTGGAATTCCACGTGAACTGAAACCCCGCGAAGGTCGGGTGGGACTCATTCCAGCGGCGTGCGTCGAACTGGTACGCGGCGGGCACGAGGTGTTCGTCGAACACGGCGCCGGCGAGAAGAGCGGCTACCCGGACCAGCATTTTCGCGACGTGGGCGTCGGCATCCTGCCGAATGCCGACGAGTTGTACGCGAAGGCGCAGATGATCGTGAAGGTCAAGGAGCCCATCGAACCGGACCTCGCGCGCCTGCGCAAGGATCACCTTCTCTTCTGCTACTTGCACCTGGCCGCGCTGCCGGATCTCACGCGCCGGCTGTGCAGCATCGGCCTCACGGCCGTGGCATTCGAAACCGTCGAAGATCGCGCCGGGCGCTTGCCGTTGCTGGCGCCGATGAGCGACATCGCCGGGCGCCTGTCGATGCAGTACGCGACCACGCTGCTGCACCAGCCGCAGGGTGGCAAGGGCATCTTGTTAGGCGGCGTGCCCGCGGCGAAACGCGGGCGTGTCGTGGTGCTGGGTGGCGGTGTCGCCGGCGGCAACGCGGCGCTGGTCGCGGCCGGGCTCGGCGCCGAAGTCATCGTGTTCGACAAGGATCGCGACAAGCTGGTCGCGGCGCGCGCCATGGGTGCGAACGTCACGGGCCTTTATCCACACGTGTCCGATGTCGCCGAGGCGGTGCGCCTCGCCGATGTGGTCATCGGCGCGGTGCTGGTGACCGGCGCCCGCGCGCCACACGTGGTGTCTTCGGAGATGGTCCGCAGCATGGAACCCGGCAGCGTCATCGTGGACATCAGCGTCGACCAGGGTGGTTGCATCGAGACCACGAAACCCACCACCTGGGAGGCGCCCACGTATCAATGGGAAGGCGTGACCCACTTCTGCGTGACCAACATGCCGGGTTCGGTGCCACGAACTTCGTCGCAAGCCTTGTCGGCGGCGATTGCTCCGCACGCCGTGCGGCTCGCCGATGGCGACTGGCGGGATGATCCCGGCCTGGTGCGCGGAATCAACGTGGAGGGCGGAAAGGTTACCCATCCCGCCCTGATGAGTTAGCCTCCGACCAATGGCAGAAACCACCTACGATCGCACCAAGCCGCAGAAGCGTTTCACGGCCGCCGTGAGCCGCGGACTGCGCGAGAGTGCGGTCATCGCCATCGGCGTGATCGCGCTGATCATGCTGGTCGCCCTGGCCTCGTACCATCGCGATGACGCCGCCTTTTCATCGACCGGCGTCGGTGATCACGGCGTTCAGAATCGCATCGGTCCGATGGGTGCATTGCTCTCGGACATCCTGTTCTTCCTGTTCGGCCGTCCGGCTTACCTGTTCCCCATCATGCTCGGCGTGACCTGCTTCGTGCTGTTCCGCCATCGCGAGGACGAAGAGGGCAGCACGCGCCTGAACAGCGCGGTGCGCATCGGTGGCTTCATGCTGATGCTGTTCGCCAGCTGTGGTCTCGCGACCCTGCACTGGAACGCGGGCTCTCTGCGCGAAACCGCCGGCGGCGTGGTAGGTCAGTTCGTCGGCGGTGGACTCGCCTCGAGCATGAACTTCCTCGGCGCCACGCTGTTCCTGTTCGCCGCGTGGATGGCGGGAGTGTCGCTGGCCTTCGGCGTGTCCTGGCTGACCATCGTGGATCGCATCGGGGCTGGCATCTGGGGCGCCGTCGGCTGGGTGCGCGCACGCCGCAGCGTGGCGCGCGACGTGGCCGTGGGGCTCGAGGCCAAGAAGGCGCGGGTCGAAGCCGCGAAAGTCGAAGAGAAGAAGGCGGCCTCGCGACCCAAGCCGCGAATCGAGGCGCCGGCGCCCGTGGTCGAGAAGAGCGAACGCGTGGAGAAGGAACGCCAGGTGCCGATGTTCGACGCACCGAAGAGCGGTTCCCTGCCGCCGCTGCAACTGCTCGACGATCCGGCCAAGCGCGAGTCCGGTTATTCGCAGGAAGCCCTCGAGGCCATGTCGCGCCTCGTGGAGATCAAGCTCAAGGATTTCGGCGTCGACGTGGAAGTGGTCGCCGTGCAGCCCGGTCCCGTGGTGACGCGCTTCGAAATGCGCCCCGCGCCAGGCGTGAAGGTGAGCCAGATCACCGGGCTCGCCAAGGACCTGGCGCGCTCGCTGTCGGCCATCAGCGTGCGCGTGGTGGAAGTGATCCCCGGCAAGTCGGTCATGGGTCTCGAGATCCCGAACGAGAAGCGCGAGATCGTCACGCTGGGCGAGATCATCAAGTCGAAGTCATACGACGACGTGCAGTCGCCGCTGGCGCTGGCGCTGGGCAAGGACATCGGCGGCGCGCCGGTGACCGCGGATCTCGCCAAGATGCCGCACCTGCTGGTCGCCGGCACCACCGGCTCCGGCAAGTCCGTGGCCATCAACGCCATGATCCTCTCGCTGCTCTACAAGAGCACCGCCGAACACGTGCGGCTGATCATGATCGATCCCAAGATGCTCGAGCTGTCGGTGTACGAAGGTATTCCGCACCTGCTCGCGCCCGTGGTCACCGACATGAAACACGCGGCCAATGCGCTGCGCTGGTGCGTGGCGGAGATGGAGCGTCGCTACCAGCTCATGGCCGCGCTCGGCGTGCGCAACATTTCCGGCTTCAATCGCAAGGTGAAGGACGCCATCGATTCCGGCAAGCCGATTCGCGATCCGGTGATGACGGCCGCCGCGGCCAACGATCCCACCATCGACCAGAAGCTGATCCAGGATCTCGTGCCGCTGCCGTACATCGTCGTCATCATCGACGAGCTGGCCGACATGATGATGATCGTCGGCAAGAAGGTCGAAGAGTTGATTGCCAGGCTGGCGCAGAAGGCGCGAGCGAGCGGCATCCATCTCGTGCTGGCCACCCAGCGTCCGTCAGTCGACGTGATCACCGGCCTCATCAAGGCCAACATTCCCACGCGCATCGCCTTCCAGGTGTCGGCGCGCGTGGACTCGCGCACCATCCTCGACCAGATGGGCGCCGAGTCGCTGCTGGGCCACGGTGACATGCTCTATCTACCGGCCGGCACCTCGTTGCCGACGCGCGTGCACGGCGCATTCGTCTCGGACGCGGAGGTGCATCGCGTGGTCGATGTGCTCAAGAAGTCGGGAGCGCCCAACTACATCGAGGACGTGCTCGAAGGTCCGAGCGTGCCACTGGCCGGCATCTCGGGCGAGCCCGCCGATCCGGCCGCCGCGGATGCGGGTGGCGAGCAGGACGCCCTGTACGACGAGGCCGTCAAGATCGTCACCACCGAACGCAAGCCATCCATTTCCTACGTGCAGCGCCGGCTCAAGATCGGTTACAACCGCGCGGCTCGACTGCTGGAAAGCATGGAGAACGCCGGGGTCGTGGGCCCGCTGCAGCCGAACGGTTCGCGCGAAATCCTCGCGCCCGCGCCACCCGGCAACGATTGAGGGCCATGCCGGATGCAACCGTGGCGCGTCGCGCGGGTCGAATGGGCATGACGCGTTTCATCCAATTTTCCCTGGCGCTGTGGTTCGTCGCCGCCCAGGCGCAGTCGGCGGCGCCTTCCACCGCGCTCGACGCCTATCTTTCCAACGTGAAGACCCTGCGCACCGAGTTCACGCAGGTGGTCACCGATGGCCAGCGCCAGGTGGTGCAAAAAGCCCGCGGTGTGCTGGCCATCAAGCGGCCGGGCCGATTCCGCTGGGAGCTCACTCCGGACGGCGGAGCGGCGCCCCAGCTCATGGTCGCCGATGGCAAGAATCTCTGGTTCTACGACCAGGACCTGGAGCAGGTGTCGGTGAAGCCCGCGGCATCCGCATTGACCGCGACACCGGCCAGCCTTCTTTCGGGGGATGGCAAGCTCGCGGAGTTCTTCGACGTGAGTCCGGATGGCAAGAGCGACGACCTCAACTGGGTGCGCGTGGTGCCCAAGCGAGGCGATGCCGATTTCCGCGACGCGCGCCTCGGCTTCCGCGGTATCGGCGGTGACCTGCGTCGCATGGTGCTGCGGGACAAACTCGGCCAGACGGTGACACTGGATTTCCTTTCCAGCGAGCGCAATGTGCCGGTGGCCGACGCGGACGTCACGTTCAAGCCGCCTGCTGGTGCCGATGTCATCGGCACTCCGCTGCCGTGAACCTCACCCGCCTCTGGTGGGCGCTGGGTTTCGTCTTCGTGGTGCTGGCCGCCATCGTCTGCCTCATTCCCATGGACGCGCAGCACAACGCCTTTGAAATGAACGACAAGGCCAGTCATCTCGCCGGCCACGGTGCGCTGGCGGTCTACTTCGCGGGGCTGGTGCCGCGTTCGCGGTGGATCCGGGTTTTTGGCGGCCTGCTGCTGTTCGGCATCTGCATCGAGCTGGCGCAGTACTACATGAACGTCGGTCGCGAAGGGGACATTCGCGACGTCGGCGCCAATTCACTGGGCGCGCTGTTGGGCCTCGTGGCCGCACGGCTGGGCCTGGCGCGCTGGCCCGAAGTCGCCGGCTGGTTGCTGGGCCGGCGCAGCGAGGCGCGGTGACGCCGGGCCGCCAACCAGGTCAACCCGCGCAGCCCGACCTGCTGCGCGACCGGCCGCTCGATGACGGCCTGCGTCCGCTCGCGGATCGCATGCGGCCGCGCAATCTCGACGAGGTGGTCGGCCAGGAGCAGGTGCTCGGTGCCGGCAAGCCACTGCGCCAGGCGCTCGAACGAGGCCAGCTGCATTCGCTGATCCTCTGGGGCCCGCCGGGCACGGGCAAGACCACGCTGGCGCGGCTGATCGCGCGTCGCGCCGACGCGGAGTTCATGCAGCTGTCGGCGGTGATGGCGGGCGTCAAGGACATCCGCGAGGCCGTGGATCGCGCGCGCAACGTGCGCGCCGAACGCGGCCGCCGCAGCGTGTTGTTCCTCGACGAAGTCCACCGTTTCAACAAATCGCAGCAGGACACCTTCCTGCCATTCGTCGAGGACGGCACGCTCACGTTCATCGGTGCGACCACCGAGAATCCCTCGTTCGAAGTGGTGAGCGCGCTGCTGTCACGGGCGCGCGTGTACGTGCTGCGTTCACTGGGCGCGCCCGATCTCGTCAAACTACTGCGCCGCGCGCTCGAAGACCGCGAGCGTGGCCTCGGTGGCCGCGAGCTGCACATCGACGACGAGGCGCTGATCGCGCTGGCCCATGCCGGCGACGGCGACGCCCGTCGCGCGCTGGGCATGCTGGAAGTGGTCGCCGATCTCGCCGTCACGCAGGATGGCCGTCACACGATCTCGATGGAGCAGGTGCGCGAGGTGGCGGCCGGGGGGCGGCGCCGCTTCGACAAGGGCGGCGAACAGTTCTACGACCAGATCTCGGCGCTGCACAAGTCCGTGCGCGGTACCGATCCGGACGCGGCGCTCTACTGGTTCGTGCGCATGCTGGACGGTGGTTGCGATCCTCACTACCTGGCTCGGCGCATCGTGCGCATGGCCGTGGAGGATATCGGCCTCGCGGATCCGCGAGCGCAGCAGCTCGCGCTCGACGCGTGGCAGACCTACGAGCGGCTCGGCAGCCCGGAAGGCGAGCTGGCCCTGGCCAATGCGGTGGTGTATCTCGCCGTGGCGCCCAAGAGCAATGCCGTCTACGTGGGTTACGGGGAAGCGCGCGCCGATGTCGAGCAATTCGGCACGCTCGACGTGCCACTGCGGTTCCGCAACGCGCCCACGAAGCTCATGAAGGAGCTCGGCTACGGCGAGGGTTATCGCTACGCGCACGATGAACCGGGTGCCTTCGTGAAGGGCGAACGATACCTCCCGGATGAAATGCCGGATCGGCGCTACTATCGCCCGGTGGCGCGCGGACTGGAGATCAAGATTGGCGAGGCGCTCGCCCGCCTGAGGTCCGAGGCTCCGAAGGAGGAAGGCAAGTGAGCTGGTTGCTGGTGGCGCTCGGTGGCGCGTTGGGAAGCCTGGCGCGTCACGGCGCGAATCGACTCTGGCCCGCGGTGCCCGGTGGCTGGCCAGTGCCCACGCTGACGGTGAACCTCCTCGGGTCTTTCGCCATCGGACTCTTATATATGTATGTGGCGGCCCGCGGCGTGGCGGCCGACCATACGCGGCTGTTCTGGATGACCGGGGTCCTGGGTGGGTTCACCACCTATTCGGCATTCGCTCTCGAAAGCACGTTGTTGGGATTCACCGCCATGGGTATGGCGTACATCGCCGTCACGCTGGTCGGTTGTCTCGCGGCCGCCTGGCTCGGCCGCTGGATAGCCGGCGCCATGATCGCCGTGAATTAAACCGCCCTCGCGGCTATCATTCGCGGCGCGCGCATCGCGCCAGAAAATCCATCCGACGAGGTTCCTTTGCTCGATTCCAAACTATTGCGTGCCGATCCCGAAGCGGTGGCCCGCAATCTGGCCCGTCGCGGCTTCCAGCTCGACGTCGAAGCATTCCGTGCGCTCGAAGAGAAGCGCAAGGCCGCGCAGGTGGAGTCGGACCGGGTGCGTTCGGAGCGCAATGCCAATGCCAAGGCCGTCGGCATGGCCAAGGGCAAGGGTGAAGACGCGGGCCCGTTGCTGAAGCGCGGCGAGGAACTCACGCACGCGCTCGAGACCACCGACGCGGAAATCACGCGCATCCAGGCGGAGCTCGATGCCTTGCAGCTCGGGCTTCCCAACCTGCTACACGAGTCCGTGCCGGAAGGTCGCGACGAAAACGCCAACCAGGAAGTGCGTCGCTGGGGCGAGCCCCGCAAGTTCGATTTCAAGCCGCTGGATCATGTTGCGCTGGGCGAAGCGCTGGGTGGTCTCGATTTCGAAGCGGCGTCGAAGATTTCCGGCGCGCGCTTCTCGGTGATGAAGGGCGGCGTGGCGCGGCTGCATCGCGCGCTGGCGCAGTTCATGCTGGACGTGCACACGCGCGAGCATGGTTACACCGAGGTGTACGCGCCTTACCTCGTGCTCGGACAGTCACTGCAGGGCACGGGCCAGTTGCCCAAGTTCGAACAGGACCTGTTCCGTGTGCAGAGCGAGCAGGGCTTCTTCCTGATTCCCACCGCGGAAGTGCCGGTGACCAACCTGGTGCGCGACAGCATCGTCGACTCCACCAAACTACCGCTGAAGTACACGGCGCACACGCCGTGTTTCCGCTCCGAGGCGGGCGCCGCCGGCAAGGACACACGCGGCCTGATCCGCCAGCACCAGTTCGAGAAGGTGGAGCTGGTGCACATCGTGAAACCCGCGGAGTCCTACGCGGCGCTCGAAGAACTCACGGCGAATGCCGAAAAGGTGCTGCAGAAGCTGGAGCTGCCCTATCGCGTGATGGCGCTGTGCGCCGGCGACGTGGGCTTCGGCAGCGCGAAGACCTACGACATCGAGGTCTGGCTGCCGGGCCAGGACAAGTACCGCGAGATTTCATCCTGCAGCAACTGCGAGGCCTTCCAGGCGCGCCGCATGCAGGCGCGCTGGCGCAATCCCGAGACCGGCAAGCCCGAGCCCGTGCACACGCTCAATGGTTCAGGCGTCGCCGTGGGTCGCGCGCTGGTCGCGGTGCTCGAGAACTATCAGAACGCCGATGGCTCCGTCACCGTGCCCACAGCGCTGCGAGCCTACATGGGCGGCACCGAAAAACTCTGAAGTAGCGCCGGACACGTCCCTGTGTCCGGCGCCGCGGGAGTTCAGAACGTACCGTTCGACGTGAACGACTGGCCTCCGCTGGTGTAGCTCACCGACCAGGTGTCACCCGAGGTCGGATGCGCCGTGCCGTTGCCACTCGCCTGCACCGCGAAGGTCCGCAGGTTGGACGCGCTCAGCGTCTGCCCGGCGGCCAGTGTGAAGGTGTAGGTGATCGCAGCTGTCGTGCTGCTGTTGGCCTGCGCCACCTGACCGCCCACCGTGTTGTACATGCCGGCGTAGCTCACGCCGGGCGTACGCTGCACGACCACGGTCACGGTCAGCGCGGTCAACGTGCCGGTATTCGCGAGCCGTACCTGCAGCTCGTTGTACCAGGGGCTGTTGCTGGCGACCGCTGGCGTCACGGTCACGGTGCCGCTGCCGCCACCGGTGGTGATCGTCAGCGCCACCGTCGTCGTGCGCGTGATCGAGCCCGACGTGGCCGTGATGGTCACGTTCGCTGTGCCCAGCGTCGCCGTACTCGATGCCGTGAACGTGGCCGTCACGGAATTGCCGGTGGTGGCCGTGGACGGATTGAACGCCACGGTCACGCCGCTCGGCAGTCCCGATGCACTCATCGACACCGCGCCCGTGAAGCTGGTGCGATTGATGGCGATGGATGCGCTGCCGCTGGCGCCGCGCGCCACGGACAGCGGCGCGGGAGTTCCCGGCGTGAAGTCCCCGGCGCCCGTCACGGTCAACGACACCGACGTGGTCCGCACCACCGCTCCCGACGTCGCGGTCAGCGTGATGGGCGCGGTGCCCAGCGTCGCCGTGCTCGAAGCCGTGAACGTGGCTGTAACGGAATTGCCCGTGGTGGCGGTGGACGGATTGAAGGCCACCGTCACGCCGCTCGGCAGACCCGAGGCGCTCATCGACACCGCACCCGTGAAGTTGGTACGGCTGATGGCGATCGAGGTGCTGCCACTCGCGCCGCGTGCCACGGAGAGCGAGGCGGGTGAGGGTGAGACGGTGAAGTCCTGCGTCACCGCCGTGGTGGTGCCATTCACCGCCGCGCTGGCTGCGGATACCTTGCCCGTGCCATCCACCGCACGCACCGTGTACGAGTAGGTAGTGCTGGCCGTGAGTCCGGTATCGGTAAACGTGAGCCCGGTCGGCGTGCCCACCGGCGTGGTGCCCGCGCCGCGGAACACCTGGTAGCCCGTCACTCCCGAGACGTCGTCGGTCGAGGCATCCCAGGCCAGCGACACACTGGAGCTCGTCGTGCCCGTGACCCGCAGGTTCGCCGGCACCGACGGCGGCTGCGTGTCCTGCGAACCGCCTCCCGGTTCCGTGCCGAACACGCGCAGGCCGTTGTCGTACACCGGGATACGCTGCACGAGCACCGGTGTCGATCCCGGCGTGGTCGAGACGCCGGTGTACGACCAGTCATTGGTGGGATCCCAGGCGCCGGAGCTCGCGATGCGGAACTGCACTTCCTTGCGGTAGTTGGACTGGCCGCCCGGATAGATCTTCACGCCGGTGCAGTTGATGGTGATGTAGTAAGTGCTGCCCGAGTGCTGCGTGGGACCGCTGGGCGCCAGGCACTGGTTGTAGTTGGCCGTGAGCGTGATCTGCGAGGGCGTCACGCCCGATTCCAGCGTGAAGTAATAGCGGAACGAGAGCTTGTCGCCCATGCGCGCCGGCCAGCCGGACTGGTTGTTGAGGTAGAGCTTGATCTCCGTGAAGTTGCTGCCCGAGGCATTGATCGAGGCCTCGGGAAATATCTCGTTGCCCACCACGGCTTCGGGCTGCGGAAAGTTCGCGAGCGGCGTGCTGCTGAATTCCTGCGCGAAGCGCGCCACCGCGCCGGTGAAGCCCGCGTTGTAGTCGGTGGCCACTTCGTTGTTCACGTAGTTGGAGCGATCGTCGGTGTACTGGTCGTTGGCGGCGGAAGGCCCGCCCACCAGCGCGCCGTACAACACGTGTCGGCTCTGCGCGGGGAAGGTGATCTGGTCCGTCCACGATCCATGCGCCGTGCGGTGGTGGGGATTGCGAGGCGGATTGGCGCCGAAGCCAACCACGTAGCTCGAATTGCGGGGATTCGATCCCAGCGCGTAGTTGATCTGCCCCAGCGCGAAATCATGGTAACGCGCCTTGAGCACGGTATCGGCGATGGCGTCGGAATACACCAGCGCGACGAAGGCCGTGTTCGCCGCGTAGCGCAACGAGCCCCACTGGTCGAGCACGGCCTGGCCGCCCGGACTGTAGTTCACGCGCGTGCCATCGGCGCCATGCGCGGTGCCGCCCACGGTCCACCAGTTGAGCCAGCGCTGCGAGTCGTTGTGGTACTGCTGCGCGCCGGTGAGCTTGGCCAGCAGCACATAGCTGCCATAGGACTTGTCGTCCCACGCATGTGTCCACTTGTACGATTTGATGCTGGTCTGCTGCTGGTTGGAGAGATTGGCGTAGTAGCTCTGCGCCTTGTCGAGGAAGGCCTGCTCGTTGGTGGCGCGGTACAGCCAGATGGCGCCCCACACGAGTTCGTCGTTGTAGCCGCTCCACGAGTTGTAGAAGCTCGAGGCATCGGTGATGCAGTCGGAGTACTTGCCGCGATAGTTGTCGGCGAAGCTGTAGAGCTGGCGCGCATGCGTCAGCAGCGTGGCGGCGTAAGCGGGATCAGTAGGCTGGAAGGCAATCGCCGCCGCGGCCATGGCCGCGGCCGTTTCGCCCGCCAGGTCCGAACCCGGGCAGGAAGTGGTCACGCGATAAGAGGGCCGCGCCATCTGCATGACCTCGGCCGGTCCCCACCAGGCGTGGTCGGTGCCGCCGTTGCCCACCTGGCCATACAGCTCGTTGGCGGAAGGGTGCGCCTTGATGAAGTAGTCATTGACCCACCTCAGCTGGTCGAGCGCGGTATTGAGCTGGCCCGTGGAGACGTACGCGGACCGGTACTCCACCACGCTCCAGGCCAGCATGGTGGCGCTCGCCGCCATGGGCAGGCCGAACTTCACGTGGTCACCGGCGTCGTACCAGCCGCCGGTGAGATCGCGACCGACATCCGATCCATCCTGCATTCCCGAGTCGCCGCGCCAGTTCACGCGGTTGGTGGTGGGCAGGTCGCCGGATCGTTGCGCTTCATAGAAGAACAGCGATTTCTGCAGGGCTTCGGCGTAGTTGTAACTTTGGGCAAAGAGCGGCGTCACGAAGAACGCCAGGCACACGGCAAGAAGGCGCGTGTACCGCGATGAACGGACTTCCATGTTTCCCCCTGTGGATGAGGCGGACTGCCTCGAACAAGCGCGCTGAGCTTATGCCGGCCTAACAGGCGCTCCCATTGCGGAAAGCCGCTACGTTTCGAGTGAAAAAAGCTGGCCGGACCGGACAGTCGAGACAAGTTTGTCAGCTCCAATGACAATTGCAGGTCAGCGTCCATGACGATAGCCTCCGGTTCACTGCACATGCGCACCCAAAATATCGAGCTGGACAACCGGATCCACGCGGAACAGGTTCGTTCGGCCTACACCAATACCGCGACCGGGATGAGCGCCACCGCCATCGCCGGTTTCCTGGTGGCCGCGATTCTCGCGGGCGTCGGCGCGGTGAGCTGGTCGCTGGCCATCACGTTCAGCGTGTTCATGCTGGTCCAGATCCACGCGCGGCTGCTGCTGATAGACACCTATCAACGCCGCCGGCCGCCGGACCACGAATGGCGGCTGTGGTCACGCCGCTTCACCATCGGCGTGGCCGTGGCCAGCTTCGGCCTGGGGCTGTTCTCGCTGCTGCTGCTGTCGCCGCGGCATTTCGACATGCAGCTGCTGGTGATGCTGTACATCTGCGCGGTGGCCAGCGGCGCCATCACGGCGTTCGGCGTGTTGCGGCCTGCTATCTACTTTTCGATGCTGCCCATGCTGCTGTTCCCCACGACCTGGATGATCCTGCAGGGTGACTGGGTGCACTGGGTGCTCGCCGCCATCATCATCGGCTGGTTGCTGGCCATCGCCGACCAGGCCCGACGCTACAGCGCGCAGTTCGAGGAATCCGTGCGCCTGCGCTTCGAGAACGAAGACCTCATTGCGCGGCTGCGCCACGAAAAAAGCGTGGCCGAAGAGGCCAGCAATGCGAAGTCGCGGTTTCTCGCGGCCGCCAGCCACGACCTGCGCCAGCCGGTGCATGCCTTGTCGCTGTTCGTCGCGGCGCTGCGTCCGCGCGTCACCGACGGCGATGGGGCACGCATGCTCGACCACATCGACACCTCGGTGCAGGCCATGGGTGGCCTGTTCAACGGCCTGCTCGACATCTCGCGGCTCGATGCCGGCGTGGTCGAGGTCAACACCGAGACCTTCGCCATCCAGCCATTGCTCGAGCGCATCTGCCGCGATTTCGCCGCCGAGGCCGCGGCCAAGGGCATCCAGCTCACGTTGAAGACCAGCGATGCGACGGTATTCAGCGATCAATTGCTGGTGGAGCGCATCGTGCGCAACATCGTCGCCAACGCCATCGCCTGCACGCGGGTCGGCGCCGTCGTCGTGCGTTGCCGCCGGCGCGAGCGGTCGCTGTACGTGCAGGTGTGGGACACGGGTCCCGGCATTCCCAGGTCCGAGCGCACGCGCATCTTCCAGGAGTTCTACCAGGTCGGAAATCCCGAGCGGGACCGCAGTCGTGGCGTCGGCCTGGGTCTCGCCATCGTGCGGCGTCTCACGGCCTTGTTAGGCCATCCGCTGCGCCTGCGCACCCGGGTGGGGCGCGGTTCGATGTTCGCGCTGCAGCTGCCGTTCTCCGACGCGCCGCTGGCGGCGGCACGCCGTCCCGCGGAAGGTATCGCCGAGGTCATGGGGCAACGGCCGGCGCTTATCCTCGTGGTGGACGACGAGACCCCGATCCAGCTGGCGATGAAAAACCTGCTCGAGGGCTGGGGCTACAAGACCGTGATCGCCGGATCCTGCGACGAGTTGCTGGAGAAACTGGCGAGCTGCCCGGACCGGCCCGATCTCCTCATCTGCGATTACCGCCTGCGCGCGAATGAGAACGGCATTCACGTCATCGAGCGGCTGCGCTCCGAATACAACGACGATGAGATTCCGGGGATGTTGATCACCGGTGATACCGCGCCGGACCGATTGAAAGAGGCGCAGGAAAGCGGGTTGTTATTGCTGCACAAGCCGGTGAACAACAGCCGGCTGCGCACGGCCATCAATCACCTGGTCATGGCGCATCAGGCGCGTCTCGCAGAACCTTCGCCGCCTGTGTCCGGTTGACCACGTTGAGTGTCTTGAAGATCGCCGCGATGTGCACCTTCACCGTCTTCTCGGCGATGCCGAGGTTGGCGCTGATTTCCTTGTTGGAGAGCCCATCGCGCAGGTAACGCAGCACGTCCACCTGCCGGTCGGTGAGCTGTGCCAGCGAACGCGGACCGTCGCGCACTTCCTGGTCGGCGGCGCGGGCCGCGGCCGAGACCAGCAGCGGCGGCACGTAGATGTTTCCCGACAGCACCAGGTTCAGCGCCGAGACGACAGTCTGCGCGGTGGCGGACTTGGGGATGTAACCGGAGGCGCCGGCGTTGATCACGCGGCGCACGTCGCCGGGATTCTCCGAACTCGACAGCACGATCACCGGCAGGTCCGGATGGCGGCGCGCGAACTCGCGGATCGCCGGCTCGCCGCACATGCCCGGCATCATGAGATCCATGAACACGGCGTCGAAGATCTGTTCGTCGGTGAGGTTGAGCGCTTCTTCGGCGGAGGTAGCCTGCGTGACGTGAAAGTCCGCGCCTGCCTGGCGCAGCAGCGCGGCAAGACCGTCGCGAAACAGGGGATGGTCGTCGACGATGAGTAGCTTCACGCGCGCCATCTTAAATAAATGCGCGGCTTGCGAGCCACAGCTCGTGAAGGTTGTTTGCCATAGTGCCAATTGCATAGGCCGAAAGACCTAAGACCCTGACTAGGTCGTCAGGTCAGTTGTGGTCGGGGCGTGCGGACATTGAAATGCGGGATGGGAGGAATCTTAAGGATGAGCGGAGGAGAGGGTCGCTCCAGAGGGCCGCGCCAGCGTCACGACGGCGGCGGGATTGCTCGCAGCGGAGGACCGCTGCGAGCAATCTCGCCCCCGGCGGTGTCGAAATCTGGAGATGGCGGAGGGGGCGAGATTCGAACTCGCGAGCCCCGTGAGGGGCTGCCGGTTTTCAAGACCGGTGCATTCAACCGCTCTGCCACCCCTCCGGGTGCTGCCCAATGGACTGCCGAGCGCGGCCGCAGGCTAGTGCAAAGCCCCGTCGCGGTCCAGCCGGAATCCAGACCTGCCGCCGTCGCGCCTCCTTTGTGTTTCCAACCTGTTTTCAGCCGCCCGAATTCCCTTCCGGCCGCGCGCGTCCACAACGCCCGCGGCCTGTTTCGTTCCGGAGTGCCTTCATGACCACCCGCAAGCCGTTCAAGCCCAACTTCGCGCTGTCCGCCATCGCCCTCGGTGTCGCCGCCGCATTGCGGACCGCGCCGGCCTGGTCGCAGACACCGCCCAGCGTTTTCGGCTATGAAGAAGGCGACACCATCGTCAATCCGACGACGGGCGCGACCGAGACCATCGTCCAGGTCATCACCAATCCCTACGGCCTGGTGCTCACGGATGAAGAGCACTACGTCTGGGCGGGTCCGACCACGGATGGCGCGACCTTCGTCATTCCGGGTACACCGGCCATCGAGCCGCATCCCGCCGTGCCGCCTTCGCCAGGTCATCCGGGAAGTCCCGCGGAACCGGGGCGGCCGCTGGTGCCGGATCGCACCTATCGCATCGAAGACATCATCCTCGGTCCCGATCCCACGCCGAACAACGGCCAGACCGATCCGGGTCCGCCTATCGGCATCACCACACTGTGCATTTCGGGTTGCGACGGCACGCCCGCGCCCGAGGACCGCGACTATGTGACCATCCCGCCGGCGGGCTCCTTCCCGCCCGGGTTTTTCGGCGGCACGGGCAAGGCCGCGGAAGACCTGGTCACCGATCTCGGCGAACTGAGCGGCGACCAGAATCGCTACGCGTTGCGTCCCGAAGGTCGCTATGGCGACAACGGTGACGATGGCTGGGGCTTCGAGATCTGCTTCTTTGGTTGCTGGACCGTGGGTGTAGCGGCCGAGAACGGTGATCCGGGACTCACCGGTGGTCCCTCCATCGCGGACCTGAACGTCAATCCGGCGCGGCCTAACAACGGCCACATCACTTCGGTGACGCAGGAAGCGCCGGGCATCTGGATGTCGAGCCGTGGCGGCAATGGCGGCACGGGCGGCGATGCCTATGGCGCGCTGCCGGCAGGCAATGGCGGCGCGGCGGGTGCCGGCGGCATCGTGTCCGTGACCTCCGAGCTCAACATCACCACCACCGGTTTCCAGAGCTACGGCATCTTCGCGCAAAGCCAGGCGGGCTTCGGTGGCGATGGCGGCAACGGCTACATCTTCTCCGGTTCGGGTAACGGCGGTCCGGCCGCCGAAGCCGGCAATGCCACGGCGATCAACGACGGCAACGGTGTCACCACCGGCCGCATCATCACCACCGGCGACAATGCCATCGGCATCTACGTGCAAAGCATCGGTGGCGGTGGCGGCAACGCCGGCTCGAGCTACGGTGTTGTGGGTGATGCCGGCAGTGCGGCCTTCGGCGGCAACGCGGGCATGGCCACGGCGGAGAACCGGGGACTGATTCAGACTGATGGCCTCGGCTCGCATGGCCTCATGGCGCAGAGCGTCGGTGGCAAGGGCGGCAATGGCGGCGACGTCGCCAATCTCACCGGCATCGGCGGTGGCGCCAGCGGCGGCGGAGACGGTGACACGGCTACCGCGCTCAACAGCGGCAGCATCATCACGCAGGATCACGCCTCCGTCGGCATCTTCGCGCAGTCGGTCGGTGGCGGTGGTGGCGACGGTGGCTCGGGCGGCGGCATCACCAGCGTCGGCGGTTCCGGCGGTGCGGGCGGCAATGGTGCGCTGGCGACGGCGACGAACGCCGCGAGCGGTGACATCTACACCCAGGGCAATTTCTCGTACGGCATGGTCGCGCAGTCCATCGGCGGTGGTGGCGGCAGCGGCGGCGCGTCGTCCGGCGTCTCGGCCATCGGCGGCTCGGGCACCAGCGGCGGCCAGGGCGGACACGCCGTGGCGAACAACTCGGGTTCCATCGAGACCGAGGGCACGTATGCCACGGGCATGGTGGTGCAATCCATCGGCGGTGGTGGTGGTGCGGGCGGCCAGGCGGGTGGCGTGGTGGCCGTGGGCGGCAGCAGCCAGGCCAACACCTATGGCGCGGCGCCTAACAACGGCGGCGAAGTGGACGCCAACAATTTCACGGGCGCCAGCATCCTCACGGAGAACCGCGGCGCGCACGGCATCCTCGCGCAGTCGATTGGCGGTGGCGGCGGTGCTGGCGGTGGCGCGAACGGTGCCGTGGGTATCGGCGGCAGCGGCGGCACCGGCGGCCACGGCTGGGAGGTCGACGTTCTCAACCAGGGCAGCATCGAAACCCTCGGCGAAGACGCCAAGGGCATCATCGCGCAGTCCATCGGTGGTGGCGGCGGCTCCGCGGGCAACGCGGGTGGCGTCATGGGTATCGGCGGCAGCGGTGCCGGCGGCGGCAATGGCTGGACGGTCGAAGTCACCAACGACGCTGCGGGCATCATCGGCACGCACCAGCGCGGCGGCGACGGCATCCTCGCGCAATCCATCGGTGGTGGTGGCGGCAACGGCGGCAGTGGCGCGGGTCTTTCGGCCATGGGCGGTTCGGGCAGCACGGGCGGTACCGGCAACACGGTCACCGTCAGCAATGCAGGTTCTATCTACACCGGCCTCGACGTGGTCGCGCCGGGCGTCGGCGGTACCGCGGGCGCCTGGTCGCGCGGCATCCTCGCGCAATCCATCGGCGGCGGCGGCGGTACGGGCGGCGATGGCAGCGGTGCCATCGGCGGCAGCGGTGGCGGTGGCGGCGCGGGCAACAGCGGCAACACCGTGACCGTGACCAATTCCGGTCTCATTTCCACGCGCGGCAACATGTCGAGCGCCATCGAGGCGCAGTCCATCGGTGGCGGCGGCGGTTCGGGTGGCGCGGGCAACGCGGGCTTCTTCGCGATCGGTGGCAACGGCGGCAGCGGCGGCAATGGCGGTGCGGTGAACATCTCCAATGATCGCGACCTCACCACCTGGGGTAACGATTCGCACGGCATCTTCGCGCAGTCGATTGGCGGCGGTGGCGGCAACGGTGGCAACTCCACCGCGATCGGGATCTTCGGCGCCGTGGCCATCGGTGGCCACGCGGGCGGCGGCGGCAACGCGAGCTCGGTGATCATCAACGCGGCTCCGAACATCAATCCGCTGCCCGGCATCCACACGCAGGGCGATCGCGCCAAGGGCATCCTGGCGCAGTCCATCGGCGGTGGCGGCGGCAACGGCGGCTTCGCCGTGGCGGCCGGCGCGGGCTACATCGCCAATTCTTCCGCCTCGGTCGGTGGTGACGGCGGTGCGGGTGGCAACGCCAACCTGGTACAGATCAACGGCGACACCAGCATTCTCACGGAAGGCACGGACGCCGACGCCATCGTGGCGCAGAGCGTCGGTGGCAGTGGCGGCAACGGTGGCTTCGCCATGTCTTTCTCGTTCGCGGTGGGTGACGTCGCGGCGGGCGCGTTCGCAACCAGCATCGGCGGCGACGGCGGCGGTGCCGGCAACGGCAACACCGTGCGGCTGCGCAACGGTGGCGACATCCTGACGACCGGCGCGCAGTCGGACGGCATCGTGGCCCAGTCCATCGGTGGCGGCGGCGGCAATGGCGGATTCTCGGTGGCCTTCACGGGTACGGGAGCTGCGGGCGCGAACGCCGCGGCCTCGGTCTCCGTGGGAGGCAACGGCGGCGCTGGCGGCTTCGCCGGCCTGGTCGACGCGGAATACGACGGCGACATTCGCACCGAGGGCGACGACGCCTTCGGCGTGGTGCTGCAGAGCGTGGGCGGCGGCGGCGGTAACGGCGGCTTCACGATTGCCGGCGCCGTGGCCGGTTCCGGCGGCGGATCGGCCGGCGTCGCGGTCGGTGTCGGCGGTGGCGGTGGCGCAGGCGGCGCGGGCGGCCAGGTGCTCTCCACGATTACCGGCGACATCACCACGCTGGGCGATCGTTCCACCGGCCTGATCGCGCAGTCGATCGGCGGCCGTGGCGGCAACGGTGGATTCAATATTTCGGGCGCCGTCACCGGTTCGGGTGGTGGCGCGGGCTCGGTGGCCGTGGGTGTCGGTGGTGCCGGCGCGGGTGGCGGCACCTCGGAACTCGTGGACGTCACGCTGAACGGCAATGCCATCACCACGGGTGACGACGCGGACGCCGTGGTGGCGCAGTCCATCGGCGGTGGCGGCGGCAACGGCGGCATGAATGTGTCGGGCACTTTGACCGCGGCGGGCGGCGGTGGCGGCGGTGTCGCGGTCGGCGTCGGCGGTGAGGCGGGCGCGGGCAGCAATGGCAACGTCGTCGACCTCACGGTCAACGGCAACATCGATACCTGGGGCCGCGGCTCGAACGCGCTGGTGGCGCAGTCCATCGGCGGCAGCGGTGGCAACGGTGGCATGAACGTCTCTGGCCAGCTCACGGCTACCGGTGGTGGTGGTGGTGGTGCGGCCGTGGGCATCGGCGGCAGCGGTGGTTCCGGCGGCAACGCTTCGACCGCCACGGGCACGCTCGTCGGCAATGCGACGACGCGCGGCGAGAACGCCACGGCCGTCATCGTGCAGAGCCTGGGTGGCGGCGGTGGCAACGGCGGCATGACCGCCTCGGGCGGCGTGGTCGCCACGGGCAGCAGCGGCGGCGGTGCGGCCGTGGGCATCGGTGGTTCCGGCGGCGCGGCGGGCAACGGTGCCCTAACTACCCTGCGCATCACCGGCAACGTCGAGACCGTCGGCGCGAATTCCGGTGGCGTACTGGCGCAGTCCCTGGGCGGCGGCGGTGGCAACGGCGGCATGAGCATCGTGGGCCAGCTCACGGCCAGTGGCGGGGCGGGTGGCGGCGTGGCCGTCGGCGTGGGTGGCAGCGGCGGTGACGGTGGCACGGGTGGCGCGGTGGACGCGCTCATCACGGGCAACGTGCATACGCGCGGTGATCAATCGATGGGTGTCACCGCGCAATCCCTGGGTGGCGGCGGCGGCAACGGCGGACTCGCCGTGGCCGGCGTGCTCACGGCGACGGGTTCGACCGGCGGTGGCGTGGCCGTCGGCGTGGGTGGTTCAGGCGGCGGCGCCGGCAATGCCGCGCGCGTCGATGCCGATCTCATCGGCAACGTGACCACCGAAGGCGACAATGCCACGGGCTTCCTGGCTCAATCACTGGGCGGCGGCGGCGGCAATGGCGGCATGTCGGTCTCCAGCACCTTGACGGCCACCGGCGCGCAGGCCGCGGCCGTGGCCGTGGGTATCGGCGGCTCGGGCGGTGATGGCGGCGACGGCGAAGTCGTCGATGCCTCGGTTACCGGCGACACGAACACCTGGGGCGACAACTCCGCGGGCGTGGTCGCGCAGTCGCTGGGCGGCGGCGGCGGCAACGGCGGTCTCAGCGTTTCCGCGGCCTTGTCCGCGGGTGGATCCAACAGCGGCGCGGTGGCCGTGGGCGTGGGCGGATCCGGCGGTGGCGCCGGTGAAGGACGCCAAACTACTCTCCAGGTCGACGGCCGGGTCGAGACCCGGGGTGCGAACTCCGCCGGTGTCATCGCCCAGTCCCTGGGCGGTGGCGGCGGCAATGGCGGCATGAATGTCACCGGCACGGTCACGGCGGCCGGCTCCAACGGCGCCTCGGTGGCCGTGGGCGTGGGCGGCGCGGGTGGCAGTGGCGGTGGCTCGGGTCTCGTTGATGCGACCGTCGACGGTGGCGTGACCACCTGGGGCGCGAACTCCACGGGCTTCATCGCGCAATCGATCGGTGGCAGCGGCGGCAATGGCGCGCTCAATGCCACGGGCGCCTTGTCGGCCACCGGTTCTTCCGGTGGCGCGGTGGCCGTCGGCGTGGGCGGTGGCGGCGGTGGAGCCGGCATCGGCGGCGAAGTGCGCGCCACCGTGCTCGACGGCAGTTTCAATACCTACGGTGCGAATTCTCACGGCGTGCTCGCGCAGAGCATCGGCGGTGGTGGCGGCAGTGGCGGCATGAACGTCAGCGGCGCCGTGGGCGGCAGCGCGGCGAATGCCGCGGCGGTGTCCGTGGGCGTGGGCGGTTCCGGCGGTGGCGGCGGCAATGCCAGCCTCGTGACCGGTCGCATCAACTCGTCCGTGGTCACGCGCGGCAATGATTCCTTCGGCGTGTTCCTGCAGAGCGTCGGCGGTGGCGGCGGCAGCGGTGCCATGAATGTCTCGGGTTCCATGAGCCTCGCCAACGGCAGCGGTGCGGCCCTGGCCGTCGGCGTCGGCGGCATGGGCGGTAACGGCGGCGACGGCCTCGCCGTCGACGGCGAGGTGACGGGCAGCATCACCACCGAAGGCGATCGCTCCATCGGCGTGCTCGCGCAGAGCGTGGGCGGTGGTGGCGGTGCCGGTGGCCTGAACGTGACGGCCGGACTCTCCATCACCAAACAAGGTGGCGGCGCCGCGGCACTGGGCGTCGGCGGTTTCGGTGGCAATGGCGGCGACGCCAACACGGTGTTGCTGACCCGCACGGGTACCACGCGCACCGAGGGCGCGGACGCGCACGGCATCATCGCGCAGTCCATCGGCGGTGGCGGCGGCAACGGCGGCATGAACGTGTCGGGCGGCATCGCGGTCACGAACCAGGGCAATTCGATTGCCGCGAGCCTGGGCCTTGGTGGCTTCGGCGGCGGCGGCGGCGACGCGCAGGCGGTCACGGCCACGGTCAACGGCGACGTGTTCGCCACGGGCTATGCCCGGTGGACCGAGGAGCTCGAAGACGAAGTGCTGATGAGGCGCACCATCTCGGGCGGCTCGAACGGCATCCTCGCGCAGAGCGTGGGTGGCGGCGGCGGCACCGGTGGCATGAACATCTCGGGCGGCATCGCCTACGACCGCTCCAACCAGGGCGAGTCGCATGTGCTGAGCCTTGGCGTGGGCGGCTTCGGCGGTGGCGGCGGCAACGCCGGCATGGTGAATCTCACGGTGAATGCGGCCAACGTGGAATCCATCGGCGATGAACGCTTCGCCATCGGCGCGCAGTCGATTGGTGGCAACGGAGGCAGCGGTGGCCTCAACGTCTCCGGCGGTATCGCCATGGACGGCGTACTCACCGCAGGTGTGGGCGGCTTCGGCGGCGGCGGAGGCATCGGCAACACGGTGACGGCGGATGCCACGGTATCGAACATCAAGGCCACAGGCGCGAACGCCGTGGGCTTCCTGGTGCAATCGGTGGGTGGTGACGGCGGCAATGGCGGCATCAACGTCAGCGGCGGCATCCAGGGCTCGAGCGAAACCTCGAAGCCTTCGCTGGTGTTCGGCCTCGGCGGTTTCGGCGGCGCGGGCAATGTCAGCGGTATTGTCGATGCCACGCAGCGCGGCGACATCGACGTGCAGGGACGCAACAGTATTGGTGTCTTCGCGCAGAGCGTCGCCGGCGGCGGCGGCAATGGCGCGCTGAATGTCAGCGGCAATTTCTCGCGCGGCAAGGAGTTCGCCATCTCCGTCGGCGTGGGCGGTACGGCCGGTGACGGCGCGGACGCCAAGAGCGTGACCCTGGTGAGCGACGGCAACATCACGGCGGACGGACGCGAGTCGCCGGAAACGCCGGAGCCCGATGACGGCCCCGAAGCAGATCCGATCGAGAACATCCAGTTCTTCGAACGCGCCAACGGCGTGCTGGTGCAGAGCATCGGCGGCGGTGGCGGCAACGGCGGCATCAACGCCACCGGCGTGGCCGCGCCCAATGGCAGCACGCTGAACCTCGGCGTGGGCGGCAGTGGCGGTGGCGGTGGCCACGGCGGCGAGGTCTACGTGCGTCGCGGTGAAATCGCGGCGGGCACCATCACCACCTACGGCAACAATGCCGCGGGCCTGGTGGCGCAGTCCGTGGGTGGCGGCGGCGGCAATGCCGGCGCCAACCTCATGCTCAGCAAGACCGACGACAACGACCGCGCCATCAACATCGGCGTGGGCGGCAGCGGCGCGGATGCCGGCGACGGCAAGCTGGTCGACGTCACTCACGTGGGCGACATCAACACCAGTGGTGCGCGCAGCATCGGCCTGCTGGCCCAGTCGGTGGGCGGTGGCGGCGGCAACGCGACTTACAACCTCAGCGCCAACAAGACCAAGGCCAAGGCGCTGAATATCGGCATCGGTGGCGACACCGGTCCGGGCGGCGACGGTGGTGACGTGGACGTCGATCACCGCGGCAACATCACCACCGGAGGCAATGCCTCGGCGGCGCTGTTCGCGCAGAGCGTGGGCGGCGGCGGTGGCAACGCCGGCATGGATCTCATCGCCAGCTTCGGTTCCTCCGAAGGCATGTCCATCGGCCTCGGACGCGTGGGTGGCACCGGCGGCGATGGCGGCGACGTGACCGTGGAGTCGAACGGCGCGCTGACCACCGCGGGCGATCAGTCCGTGGGCCTGTTCGCGCAGAGCGTGGGCAAGGGCGGTGGCAGCAGCAGCTCGAGCTCCATCGAAGTGGGCAGCGAAGGCACGGAGAAGGGCAGCGACAAGGCGGTGTCCTTCGAGATTGGTCTCACGGGTGGCCTCGGCGGCCTGGCGGGCAACGTGGACGTCACGGCGCTCGGCTCCATCACCACCGAAGGCCAGGACTCGCACGGCATCTTCGCGCAGTCGGCGGGCGGCGGCGGCGGTACGGGCGGCGCCATCGAGCGTCAGCCCGCGGCCATGGCCACGACGCAGATCATGGTGGGCGTCGGCGGCAGCGGCGGCGATGGCGGCATCGCCGGCACCGTGGACGTGGACAGCGACGCGGACATTCATACGAGTGGCGACAAGTCGCATGGCATCTACGCGCAGAGCGTGGGCGGCGGCGGTGGTACCGGCGGACACACCCTCGCGGTGGACTTCGAAGCCGACGCGGGCGAGAACACCAGCAACACGCTGGCGGTCAGCGTGGGTGGCACCGGCGGCGTGGGTTCCTATTCGAAGACGGTCGACGTGACGAACACCGGCACCATCTTCACGGAAGGATTCGAGTCGCATGGCATCAATGCCGAATCGCTGGGCGGCGGCGGCGGCACCAGCGGCGCGATGCTCAGCTTCAGCCGCAGCGCCGGCAAGTCCTCACGATCGCTGTCCGTGAACGTGGGTGGATCCGGCGGCAGCGGCGGCGTCAGCGACGTGGTCACGGTGATCAACGAAGGCACCATCGCCACCACGGGCGACAACTCGGTGGGCATCCGCGCGCGCAGCATCGGCGGCAAGGGCGGCGACGGCGGCATCATCCTGCACCTCGGCGTGCAGGAAGTCGGTCCCGAACAGAAATCGCAGAGTCTCACCATCAACGTGGGTGGCGACGGCGGCGACGGTGGCGTGGGTGGCAACGTCAATGTCTTCAATCGTCCGGTGGGCGCGCCCGCCGAGGACAACTTCACCGGCGTCATCTCCACCGCGGGCCGCGAGTCACACGGCATCTTCGCGCAGTCGATCGGCGGCGGCGGTGGCAATGGCAGCTCCATCATCACCTCCAATGCCGGTCGCTCGGATCGCGGCCAGGTGACACTCATCGACCTGGCCTTCGGTGGCAAGGGTGGCACCGGCGGCCAGGCCGGCGATGTCACCGTCGACAACGAAGGACGCATCCAGACGACGGGAGACGAGTCACACGGCATCTTCGCGCAGTCGCTGGGCGGCGGCGGCGGCAATGGTGGCCTGGTCATCGGCATCAACGCCTTGCTGGCCTCGCACGATCCTGCCAAGGAAGCCATGCTGATGCTCGGTGGCGCGGGCGGCGACGGTGATGACGCCGGCGACGTCGTGGTCAACAACAGCGGCAGCATCTACACCGAGGGCGAGCGTTCGCACGGCATCTTCGCGCAGTCCATCGGTGGCGGTGGCGGCAATGCCGGCGTGGGCTTCGGTGGCTCGAGCAATCCCGGCAGCATGGCCATCGCGGGCGCACTGTCGGCCGCGTTCGGCGGCCGTGGCGGCGAAGGCGGACTCGGTGGTCATGTCACGGTGAATCACACCGGCGACATCACCGTCATGGGCGCGAACTCGCAGGCGGTGGTGGCCGAGAGCATCAACGGCGGCGGCGGTCGCGTGGTGCTGGACTTCAACGGCGTGGCGACGCTGCCCGGAGTGCCGGACACTATCTACGACCTGGACTTTATCCCGCTGCCCCAGGGCATCGAGGAGACCTCGAGCCTGCGCTTCTTCGGCGGCGGCGTGGATCAGCAGGATTCCATCGCGGGCAACCTGACGCTGAATCTCACGGGCCGCATGATCGTGGCCGGCGCGAACGGCGTGGCGAATTCCGTGCAGGCCGTGGGCGGCGGTGGTGGTACCTACGATCTCACGCTGGCGCTGCACGACACGGTGGGCACGGCCGACGACGTGGCCATCGAGGGCCGGCTCGGCGGCGTCTCGGGCACCAACAATCGCGGTGGCGACATCGGCTCCTCGCACGAGGGCGACCTGGTCACCGAGGGCGACAACACGCCCGGCGCGCTGGTGCAGTCCATCGGCGGCGGTGGTGGCCGCGCCAACCTCGCCATCACCTCGACCTATGGCTCGATTGGCGATACCGAACTCACGCTGGGTGGCGAGAACGGCAACAACGAGGAAGGCGGCAACATCCAGCACCAGCAGGAAGGTTCCACGTACACCGACGGCGCCGCGGCGCATGGCGGCGTGTTCCAGAGCGTGGGCGGTGGCGGCGGTAGTTTGACCCTGCTCTCTTCGGGGACGGGCGGCGATGCGGAACCGGCCGCGGTCCGCTACCTGCCTATTCTTCGAAAGACCGACGACGGCACGGCGCATGGAAATCCCAAGGCCATTTCACGCGCGGCGGTGACGCCGCGGATCGGATTCGGCAGCAACGGCGGCGCGCTGCTCAAGGGCGGAAATGTGTCCCTCGGCCTCGACGGTGACGTCGCGACCCTGGGAGACAGCGCCGTGGGCATAGTGTTCCAGAGCGTGGGCGCGGGCGGCGGTATCGCCAACATCCTCGGCGTCGAGGGCCTGGAAGTGACTCTGGGTGGCGCCAACGGCGCCAGCGGCGCGGGTGGCGACATCCAGGTGACCAATGACGGCAACGTGGTCACCGAGGGAGTTCGCGCGCATGGCGTGGTGTTGCAGTCCATCGGCGGTGGTGGTGGTGCGGTGTTCACCGATGCCACGCAGGTGAGTGTCCAGCGTTCGGCCGCCAACACCGGCGACGGTGGCGACATCGACTTCATGCAGACGGGCACCATCCTCGCGCGCGGCGCCAATGCCACGGCCTTTCTCGCGCAAAGCGTCGCGGGCGGCGGCGGGTTCGTTGACGGGGGTTTCGCAGGCAGCGCCGGCGGCACCGGTACGGCGGGCAGCATCAACCTGCAGATCACGGGCGATGTCGGGGCCACCGGCGACGCCGGCACGGCGCTGTTCGCGCAGAGCGTGGGCGCCGACGGTCTCGGCGACGACATCACCGTCACGCTGGCCGATGGCAACCAGCTGGTCGGTGGCGTGGGTGGCGTGGCGGCGCACTTCGATGGCGGCGCTTCGAACACCTTCACCAACCGGGGCTCCATCTACACGATGTCCCGCGCCACGGGCACCGCGTTCCTCGGGGGCGCCGGCGGCGACTTCATCGACAACTACGGCGGCCTGATGGGCAACATCGACCTCGGCGGGGGCGCCAATCGATTCGCCAACAATGCGGGCGCGGCGCTGTATTCGGGCGAGACGCTGAACCTCGGCGCGGCCAACAACGTGCTGCTCAACAACGGCCTGCTGTCGCCGGGCGGTGATCAGCTCGCCGTGCACACGCGGTTGTCCGGCAGCTTCGAGCAGTCGGCGACGGGTCGTTCAGACCTGGAGCTCGACTTCGGCGCGCGCAGCGCGGATCGGATCACGGCCACGGGATCGGCCCGCGTGGCGGGGTTGTTGCACGTGACGCTCATGAATCCCGCGTTCATCCGCTCCGGGCACAACTATCAGCCGTTCTTCGTGGCGCAAGGGGGTGCCAGCGACGCCGGTGCCGTGCTCGAAGCGCAGCGTTCGGTGGTGATCAACTACTTCAAGCACTCCGAGAGTCCGCAGAACTTCGGCCTGCTGTACGTGGTCGACTTTTCACCGCGGGGACTCTCCGGCAACCGCAATTCGGTGGGTGACTACCTCAATCGCGTGACCGCCGCCGGTGAGCCGGCGGGCCTGGGTGACACCGTGGCCGCCTCGGTGCTGCAGACCGACCTCGGCCAGTACTCGTCGATGCTCACGCAGCTCGGCACCGAGTTCTACGCCGAACAGCAGGCACTGGCGCTGACGGGCGTGCAGCGCTTCTCGCGCAACCTGCAGAACTGCGGCACGCTGAGCATCGGTGAGACCACGGGCGACGACACCGGCTGCGTCTGGGCGCGCTACGACAACAATCCGTCGTCGCGTGACGCGCGCGCGGGATTCCCGGCCATGAGCGACGAAAGCTACAGCGTGTCCTCCGGCGTGCAGGTGCCCCGGGATGGCGACTGGACCCTGGGCGTGGCCTTCGACTTCGAAGATCACAAGGGCCGTGGTTTCGACGATCTTTGGACTTCCGATTCCACGTTCATCCAGTTCGGCTCCAGCCTGCGGCGCGAGATGGCCTACGGCGGGTTCGGAGCGACGCTGAGCGTGGGTCACAGTGCGCAGGAGGTCACGCGACAGATAGGGGTTACGCAGACGGCCAAGGCCGTGGGTGACCAGAGCGTCTACGCGCTCACCAACGTGCTCGACTACACCTGGAACCTCGCTTCGGACGGCTTCAGTTTCCAGCCCAGCATCAATCTCGGCAGCTCGCTGCTGTATCGCAGCTCGATGACCGAGGAGGGCGCCGGCGCCCAGAACGCCACCATCGAGAACGGCTCGGAGTTCCACCTGTGGGTGGAGCCGGCGCTGGGTGGTCGTTACGTGCTGGACTTCGCCAGCGGGGCATCGCTGCGCACCTTCGTGCGCGTGGGTTACCTGCACTATCTCTCCGGCACCAGCACCGTGCTGCAGGCCGGTCTCGAGGGCGCGCCGGTGGGCGTGGCTTCGATGGGCATCAGCTCCGAGCTCGACCGCCAGCACTGGATCGGTGAAGCCGGGCTGCAGTGGCAGGGGTCGAGCGGCATGACCGTGGGATTCTCCTACTCGCACCGCGAGTCGGAACTTCGCGAGGGTGGTTCGGGCAGCCTGCGCATCGCGCTGCCATTGCAATAGATAGGACAACACCGACAGGTGCCGGCGACACCTCCGCATGGTCGGAGTGTCGCCGGCGTCCTAGGATGGGTCCATGAAAGCGATATTGCAGGCCACGCTGGCGGCGGTTCTCTCGGGCATCCTGGTGGGCGTCCTCGTGAAGAGAAAAGCCGCCGCACTCGGGCTCGTAGACCCACGCTGAAGTGACGCGCGCGCCGGTTCGTGTAGCCTTGTCTCATGGAGAGACGAGGCTTCCGGGCCGCCTGGATGTTGTGTCTGCTGACCGGGAGCGCCTTCGCGCAGACCACCGAAGTGCGGCAGGACCGTGCCGTGGGCGCGTCCATCAACTACGTGTTCGCCACGGACCTCGGCAGCGGCGTGTACGACCTCGACGGCCGCACGTTGCAGATCTACCAGCTCACCTATCGCAAGCCCCTGCGCGAGGCCACCGACGGAAAACTGGGTGTGCGCTTCGAGGTGCCGGTGACGCTGGGGTTCTTCGACTTCAATCCCGTCGATGTCCTCGAGCAGGGCCTGCCGTCGCGCGTCGACAGTTTCAGCGTGGTGCCGGGCCTGATGCTCGATCACGTCATGGACGACGACTGGCACTTCATGCCCTACGTGCGCGGCGGCTTCAGCGTGGCCTCGAGCAATGTGGATGGCTGGCTCTATGGACTGGGACTGCGCCTCCAGCGCCGCCGCGACTACGGCGCGTGGAACTCGCTGGTCCGCAGCGAGCTGGCCGTGGCGGGCGTCGATTATCGCGAGGACATCCCCAACGACCAGTTCGTGCGCGCGCGCCAGGGTTTCGATTTCACGCGTGGCCTGGGCTGGAGGATCCGCGGCCGCGAGGTGGAGCTCGGCCTTTATGGCATCGCCGACGTCATCATGGACCCGCCCACCGTGCCCCTGGTGGATGGCAGCCGCGAGGCCTTCCAGGCCGAGTTCGGATTCACGTTTGCGACGCGCGCGCGGTTCAAGATCTGGCGCTTCGACGCGCCACGCCTGGGTTTCGGCTACCGGTTTGCCGGGGAACTGTCGGCGTGGCGTTTCGTGATTGGTGAACCCTTCTGAACGCCGCTCAGGCGGCGGGGGCGTAACGCTCGAAGGGCGCGAGCTGCGAGGCCAGGGCCCGCTGGAAGGCCGGACGCGCCTCGCAGCGCGCCTGGTAGGCCGTCAGCACCGGCAGGTTCTTCACGAGATCGGTATCGCGCAGGATGCGCAGCACCGTGACCATGAGCAGGTCTCCGGCCGTGAACTCCCGGTCGAGATACTCGCGTCCTTGCAAAGTGGCGGCGAGCGCCTCGAGTCGGGCCTGCGCCACCTGCCGGGCACCCGGCTTGCGCAGCCGCGCCCATTCCTCGTTGGCGTGGAACACGTCGAGAGAGGCGTAGTTCTGCACATGCGGCTCCACCGAATTGAGTGCCGCGAACATCCAGGCGCGCGCCCGGGCGCGCCTGGCGGGATCGGTGGGCAGCAGCGCAGGGCAGCGCTCGCCGATGTGCATGACGATGGCGCCGGATTCGAACAGCGAAAGCCCGTCTTCTTCGAATACCGGCACCTGGCCGAAGGGCTGCGCCGCCAGGTGCGCGGGGGCCTTGTGTTCGCCGAGGGTCAGCAACTTTTCCTCGTAGGGCAGGCCGGCTTCTTCGAGCGCCCAGCGCACCCGCAGATCGCAAACCAGGCCCTGCGCGAACGGGGGCACCCATTGAAAGGCAGTGACACGAATTCTGGACATGATGTTTTCCTCAGTCGGTGAGTGAACCGCAGGTGAGATTGGCGATGGCGCCGGTCATGGCGCCCGCCCGGTCGGAGGCGGCGAAGGCCGCGAATTCCGCGACCTCGTCGAGTCGGGGCAGCCGGCCTAACAAGGTGGACTTGAGGCCGTGCTCCTGGATCATGGCGTGCACCGGGATGCCGACGCGTTTGCTGACCGCTTCGAAAACTTCGCGACAACCGGATTTCTCCACGGCGTCGGGGATCACGTCGGGTCGCAACGTGACGGTGCGGATGCCGTGACCGCCGAGCTCCGCGGCGATCAGCCGCGAGAAGGTCTCGGTAGCGGCCGAGAAAACACCGTTGGCGAGGAAGCCCTTGCCTGCCAGGCGTCCGCCCGGAGTCGTGAGCGTGAGGATCACGCCGCGCTTCTGCCGCGCCATGTGGTGGGCCACGGCCTGGGCCGGGATGAACTGCGCGCGCGCCGTCGCGGTGATGGGCGCTTCGAACTCGGCGAGCGTCGTTTCCAGGAAGCTCTTGCCCTGGACGTGGCTGATGCCGATGGCATTGAGCATCACGTCGATGGCGCCGGCCTGCGTGGCAACTTCATCCGCATGGGCGCGCACCGCGGCTTCATCGAACACGTCGAGGGTCTTCACGTCGGCGCGACCTCCGGCCGCGGCGATGTCGTTCGCCACGGCACGCAGCTTCGACTCCGTGCGGCCGGCGAGGAACACGCGCGCGCCTTCGCGAGCGAACACGCGCGCGCAGGCTCCGCCGATGGCGCCGCCACCACCGTAGACGATGGCCACCTTGTTCGCGAGCAGCGCGTTCATGCACCGCAGCCGTAGGTGTCGAGCCGCTCGAGGGCGCTGGTCCAGCCACGCGTGTGCGAGCCGAGCTCGGCTTCGGGCAACTGCTCGTGGGTGATCACGATCTCGGTGCGCGAGTCGCGCTTCAGGAAATCGACGGTCACCAGCGTGTTCTCGGCGAACTTCGAGTTCCAGGTGAAGACCAGCCGGCGCGGACGATCGATGACGCGGTATTCCCCGCGATGCGGGATCGGGCCCGAATCGGCGTGCATGATGATTTCGTACTTGCCGCCCACGCGCGGGTCGTTGCGCGCCTCGGTGCGCTGGATGGTGCCGGGACGCATCCATTCGACCAGCGCCTCCGGATCCAGCCAGGCGTCGAACAGGTCTTCGGCGGAGGCGGCGATGGTCCGGCGCACGACCACGGCGGCGGGAGAAATGGCGGCGTTCATTTGCGTTTCCTCTTGTTGAGCACGTACTTCTCGAGGGCGGCGAGCCGGCCTTCCCAGAAGCGGCGATAGTGTTCGATCCATTCGGAGGCGTCGGCCAGCGGGCCGGCATTCAGCGACAGCACGTGATCGCGTCCCTGCACGGTACGCGTCACCAGCCCGGCACGCTCCAGCATGCGGATGTGCTTGGAAATGGAATTCAGTGAAATCGGGAACTGCGCGGCGATCTCGGTGACGCGCGCGTCGTTGTCCGTCAGTCGGGACAGGATGGCGCGCCGCGTGGGATCGCAGAGCGCGTTGAAAACCCCGTCCAGCTGCGAAGATTGATATTCACCCATATGGGTGAATATAGAAGCAGCCGGAAGCCGGCGTCAAGAATCAAAAGGGGTAGGGGAGGAATGCGGTCGTTCAGTCGAGTTTCTTGCTGACGAGAAACTTCTCCATGAGGTCGGCAATCTGCAGGTTGTTGAGATCCGAGAACGGGAAGTGCGTGTTTCCCTTGATGCCGATCTCGGGCAGATGCACGACCGTGACATCCCCGCCTTGTTGGTTCACGGCGTCGCGCCAGATGCGCGCCATCGCGAGGCGCGCACGCCACCCATCCTGGGCTGCGTGCGGATCAGGTTCTTTCGGAATGTTGTCGCCGTAGTAGATGACGATGGGGATTCGCGCGAGCTTCTGGAAGTCCGCGGCAGGAACCGCGAGCGGCTCGATGGGGCCACTCGAGCTCGCTTGCGCCGGCGGCAGCGCGCCCTCGGGAAAAGGAAAATTGCTGCCGGGCTCGAACGCCACGATGCCGCGCACCTTCGGGCTCTTGATCGCCGTTATCCAGCCAGGACCACCGCCCTGCGAGTGCGTCACGAGGACCGCAGGGCCCGACTTCTCCAGCACCTGCACCGCGGCGTCCGTCACCACGCCAAGATCAAAGGGTCCGATGTTCGGCACCATCTGCCGAAAGTACTGATCGAGCGCCTCGGGGTCTTTCGAGAACTGAACGCCGGGAAAGTAGTTCGGCCAGATGCCGACGCGAAACACGCCGAACCAGTTCTGCTCGTCGGCGACGGGTTTGATGGTGGCCTCCGCCAGGCTGCGGCTGGCGTCGCCGCGGCGCGGCTGGTCCAGCAGATAAACGCTGTATCGTCGGCGCAGGAAGATGTTCTGGAAACCCTCGCGCCCGTCGGGCGTGGTCTCCCAGGTTTTCGAGAACTGGCCGAAGCCGTGCCACATCACCAGCGGGTACTTGCGCGCCTTCACGGGTACCTGGAAGAACACATAGGCATGGTCGCCGCGAAAGGTCTGGCCTTCCGGTGTCGGCTTGTAGGGGTCGAAGGTTCCGGGGTTGGTGATGACCTTGCCACCGGCCATGAAGCTTCCCTGCTCCTGGATCTGCAGGGGTGGTTTTCCAGGCGACGCCGCTCGTGCAGGGGCGCCCAACGCAAACGCGGCGCACAGTGCGAAGAGGTACCTCGTGGAGTTGTGTGCTGACATGGCGCCCGCGGTCCTTCTATTTCCGGTCTTCGAACGCCACGCGAATCGCCGGCAGCGCGGACATGGCGCGCGGCCATCCGGCGTAAAACGCGATGTGTGTGGCAGCCTCGGCCGCCTGCACTTTCGTGAGTCCGTTGTCGCGCGCGCGTGAAAGGTGGGAGCCCAGCTGCTCGGTCTGGCCGCGGGCCATGAGTGCGCTCACCGTGACCAGGCTTCGATCGCGAGGCGTGAGATCCGGCTGTCGCCAGAGGTCCTCGAACAATACCTCGTCGGTGTAGCGGGCCAGGGCCGGTGCCGTGGGCGCCACCTCGGTTGCCACGCGTGCCGCGCGCGCCTTTTCGGCTGCTACGTTCACGGGCAGCAGTTCGCGCTTTGGAATTGCCAGGTCCTTCGCGTCGATGCCCCGCGAGGCGAACACGGTCTTTGCAACGCCGACGGCCGACATGGCGTTCGGCCAGCCGGTGTAGAAAGCCAGGTGTGTGATCAATGCCGTGATCTCGCCCGGCTTCACGCCGTTGGTGAGCGCGAGGTTGATGTGCGAGGTCATCTGCGCCGACTGTCCGTTGGCCACGAGGACCGACAGGGTCACGATGCTGCGATCACGCGGCGAGAGTTCCGGCCGCTTCCAGAGATCGCCAAACAGCACGTCCTGGGTGTAGGCGTAGAGCTGCGGTGCCGTTTCGCGGGCCTCGCGTGCCGCGGGGGTGTCCGGCACGGAGCCCTGGGCCATGGCGGCGCTGCCGCAGACTCCGAACAACGTGGCCAGCAGACTTCCTTGCAGCTTCATGGTGAGCACCTTGTTCCGGCTGAGCATCCGCGCATGGTAGGCGGCTCTCCGGTCTCGATTAAGTGGGAATCTCCGCATGCACTCATGAGTGATGTTCATGACTGCGGGCGGACTAACGCTTCCGGTACCGCAGCGCCTCGACCACCAGCGACAGCGCGGGAGAAGACTGGCGCCGGCTCGGGTAATAGATGTGGTACCCGGGAAAGGGCGCGCACCAGCTGTCCAGCACCTGCACGAGCCGCTTTCGCTCCAGGTGAGGGGTGACCACATCCTCGGGAAGATATGCGAGGCCAAGCCCCGCCAGCGTGGCGTCGAGAATCTGCTTGGTGTTGTTGAAGGTCAGCTGCCCGTCGACCCTGACGTTGAGCTCACGGCCGGCGCGCTCGAATTCCCACGCGTAGATGCCCCCGTAGGTTGGCAGGCGCAGGTTGATGCAGTTGTGCCGGGTGAGATCGGAAGGCGCACGCGGTTCCTGCCGATCCGAAAAGTACGAGGGTGCGGCGACCACGACGAACCTGAAATCCGGGCCGATGCGCACCGCGATCATGTCCTTGGCGACCTGTTCGCCGAGTCGCACGCCGGCATCGATGCGGTCGGCAACGATGTTCGCCAGGCCGTAGTCGACCGTGAGCTCCACCTTCACGTCGGGATACTTCCGCAGCATGGGAAGCAGCTTCGGCCAGAGAATGGTCTCCGTGGAGTGAAGCCCCGCGGAGATACGCACCGTGCCGCTGGGTTTGTCCCGCAACGCGCCCAGGGCCTCGAGTTCCGCCTGGATATCCTCGAAATGCGGTCCGACGGCACCGAGAAGCCGTTCGCCGGCCTCCGTGGGAGCCACGCTGCGCGTGGTGCGAGTGAGAAGTCTCAGTCCCAGCCGCGCCTCGAGGCTCCGGATCGTATGACTCAGCGCCGATTGGGAGACGCCAAGCTTTGCCGCGGCCTTGGTGAAGTTCTTCTCACGCGCGACCGCGAGGAAGGCCACGATGTCATTCAGATTCTCGCGCGGCATTGATGAACTCCGCTCATAGGTGCATTCGCATTATGGCGGCTTATCGCGGGGGCCTCCAGGCAATAGAGTTTGCCCAACGAAGCAAAAGCTCAAAGGACAAAGAGATGGCCCACAGCAGGATCAAGGCCGGCCTGGTCGCCGCGGCACTGGGTTTCGCGGCCAGCGAGGCGAATGCCGCTGACCACCGGAAGAATCCCTTCTCGCTGGTCTACGACGGCGCAATCGCCTCGAATGAGCCAGGTCGCGTGAACATCCACCCGGTCACCTACAAGCTCAATGGCCTCGAGATTTCCGCGAACGTCTATACGCCCGCCGGTTACAGCCCCGGCCAGCGCCATGCGACCGTGGTCGTGGCGCATCCAAACGGTGGCGTGAAGGAGCAGGTCGCGGGACTGTACGCCCAGCGGCTGGCGGAGATGGGCTACATCGTCATCACGGCCGATGCGGCCTACCAGGGCGCGAGTGGTGGGCAACCGCGCAACGTCGACAAGCCGGCGAATCGCGTCGAAGACATCCACGGCATGGCGGATTTCATTTCGGGCTATCCAGGCGTCGACCGGACGCGCCTGGGGCTACTCGGAATCTGCGGCGGCGGCGGCTATGCACTGAAGGCCGCGGAAACCGACAAGCGTTTCAAGTCGGTGGCGACGTTGAGCATGTTCAATTCGGGGCGAGTCCGGCGCAATGGCTACCGGGACTCGCAGGTCGCGACCATCGGTGAGCGCCTGAGACAGGCTTCGCAGGCCCGTGAGCAGGAAGCCGCGGGCGGCAAGATCCTCTATGCAAATGACGTGCAGCTCACGCAGGAGCAGATCGCCAGGCTGCCGTTCGAGCTCTATCGCCAGGGCGCCGAGTACTATGGCACCACGCACGCTCATCCAAACTCCAGCGGCAGATACACCTTGAGCAGCTTGCTCGACCTGATGAGCTTTGATGCGGAAGACCAGATCGCGCTCATCGATCAGCCGCTGTTGATGGTGGCGGGAAGCAAGGCCGACAGCCTGTACATGACAGAGCAGGCGTTCGCGAAGGCCACCGGCGCCCGGGAAAAGGAGTTGTTCCTTCTCGAGGGAGCCACTCACATCGAGACATACTGGGTTCCAAAGCATGTCGCCGCGGCGGTTGAAAAGCTGTCGAGCTTCTACGGCGGGACGCTTTGAAACGAGGAGCAAGCAGATGAACAAGCCGCAAGCCGTATTCACCTCGTGCCTCGTTATTGCCGCCGCAGGTGTCTGCATTCAATCGGGTGTGGCTGCGGACGCCGCGGTGGGGCAGCGCATCGATCGCGCGGGCACTCGAGCTTCCGCGCCCGCTGACGCGACGTTCTTCACGGGTGATGCGCGCGTCGAACCGCTGTTCACCGCCACCAACGAGCTTGCCGTCGCGGGCGCCTACGTCACCTTCCAACCCGGCGCCCGCTCGTCGTGGCACACACATCCCGCCGGCCAGCGCCTGGTGGTGATTTCCGGCATCGGGCGGGTCCAGGAGTGGGGCAAGCCCGTGCAGGAGATTCACGCCGGGGACGTCGTGGTATGCCCGCCCGGAGCGAAGCATTGGCATGGCGCTTCACCCGGAAGCCCGATGACCCATCTCGCCATCACCGGCAACGTCGACGGAAAGACGGTGAACTGGCTGGAGAAGGTGAGCGACGAGCAGTACGCGGGAAAATAGCGCGCGCGGGACTCTACAGATCGACCTTGATGCTCACCGGGCAATGATCCGAGCCCATGACATCGGCATGGATCTTCGCCTCTTTGACTTTTTTCCGGATCGACTCGGACACCAGCACGTAGTCGATTCTCCATCCCACGTTGCGCGCGCGCGAGTTCGCGAAGTGTGACCACCATGAATAGTGGCCATTGCCTTCCGTGAAAAGGCGGAAAGTGTCGACGAAGCCGGCGTCAACGAAATTCTGGAAACCCTCGCGTTCTTCGTCCGTGAAACCCTTTTTGCCGCGATTCGGTTTCGGGTTGGCGAGGTCGAGCTCGGTGTGCGCCACGTTCAGGTCGCCGCAGAAGATCACGGGCTTTTTCTTGTCGAGCTGCTTCACGTAGGCGAGGAAGGCCGGATCCCAGTGCTCGTGGCGCAGCTTGAGGCGCGACAGATCGTCCTTGGCATTCGGCGTGTACACCGTGACGGCGTAGTACTTCTCGAACTCCGCGGTGATCACGCGACCTTCGTTCCAGGAGTCGCGCTTGAGTTCGTCGGCGAAGGTGAACTTCTTCGCGAAACTGTCGGGAAATCCGTTGACCACCTTGATGGGTTCCTCGCGCGAGAAGATGGCCGTACCCGAGTAGCCTTTCTTCTCCGCCGAATTCCAGTACTCGTGGTAGTCGGGCAGGTCGATCTCCGCCTGGCCTTTCTCGGCCTTGGTTTCCTGCAGGCAGAGGATGTCCGGCTTATGTTCGGCGACGAACTTCTGAAAGGTGCCTTTCTTGACCACGGCGCGGATGCCGTTCACGTTCCACGAATAGAATTTCATGCGCGACATTGTAAGCAAACTCAGTTAGCTTGCGGCGGATTGAACGGGTGCCTGGGAGGGCGTTTCAGATGGCCTTGCAATACCGCATCGAGGGTTCGGATCTCCAATACGTCGAGCTGACGCTGGCGCCGGGCGAGACCGCCGTGGGCGAGCCGGGGGCCATGATGTATGCCGACGCCGGTGTCTCCATCGAGTCGCACATGGGTGACGGGGACGAATCCGCGCTCGGCGGGCGGCTTGCCGCCGGATTCAAACGCTCGCTCACCGGCGAGAACTTCTTCACCACGGTATTCACGAATACCTTGCAGCAGCCGCTGCGCGTGTCGTTCGCCGCGAGTTCACCCGGCAAGATCATCGCGGTGGACCTCGCGGCCGCGGGCGGCGAGCTCATCTGCCAGCGCGGCGCCTTCCTCGGCGGTACGCGCGGCATTCGCGTGGGCCTGGCTTTCAAGAAGCGCCTGCGCGCCGGCATGTTCGGTGGCGAGGGTTTCGTCATGCAGCGCCTCACGGGCAGCGGCACGGTGTTCCTGCACGCCAGTGGCACCCTGGCGCCGCTCGAGCTGCGCGCCGGGCAGCAGATCAAGGTGGACACCGGCTGCCTCGCCGCGCTGCAGCCCACGGTGCACTACGATGTTCAGTACGTGGGCAGTCTCAAGACCTCGGTACTCGGCGGCGAAGGCCTGTTCCTCGCCACGCTGAAAGGCCCCGGCACGGTGTGGCTGCAGAGCCTGCCGCTGCAAAGATTGCGCGCGGCGATGACCGGCGTTTCGCAAGTGCGAGGATTCGGACCGAGGCTGGTGTATTTCCTCTTCTTCATCATCGTCGTGATCATGACGCTCGCAGGCAAGATGTGAGCGAGGTCGAGGGCCTGCTGCACGGGCCCGAATTGCCCGTCTCGGGCATTCCGGCCCGGTTGTGGTTCCTGGACGGCGCGCTGCACGTGAGGCGCGAAGACGGCGCCATCGAGATCGTGCCGGCCGAGTCGCTGAGCGTGAGCGTCACCGGGTTCAACGAAAACACCCTGCAGCTCGACTGGCAGCGCGAGGGTCAGGCACACGCCGTGACCGTCGCGAATGCTCAAGCCCACCAGGTGCTGCTGGCGCATGCGCCTGCGTCCCTGGTCGGGCACCTGCGCCGCGGTCATTCCACCATGCACTGGCATCGGCGCAAGTGGAACGTGGTGCTGGGTGTGGTCGCAGGACTGACGCTCCTGGCGCTGGTGGCCTGGTGGCAGAGCGAGGCCATCACCGCCTGGATGGCGCAACGCGTTTCGATGGAGACGGAGGTCCACATCGGCGAGCAGGCGCTGGCCGAGCTGCAAACCGAGCATGAGTTCACGCAGGAAGGTCCCGGCGCCAAGGCCATTGCCGACATCGGCGCGCGACTCACAAAGGGGTCGCGTTACCAATATCGCTGGTATGTGAGCGCCGATCGCGAGATCAACGCCTTCGCGCTGCCCGGCGGTATCGTGGTGGTGAACGCGGGCATGATCGAAGCCACCGACAACGCGGATGAGCTGGCCGGCGTGCTCGCGCATGAAGTCCAGCACGTGGAGCAGCGGCACACGTTGCAGCAGATGATCCACGCGGCTGGCTGGGCCGCGGTGCTCGCGGTGGCGCTGGGCGACGTGAGCGCGATCACCGCGATCGTGATTCACCAGCTGGGAAACCTGCGCAACAGCCGCAAGCTCGAAGCCTCGGCCGACGTCGAGGGCATGAAGGCGCTGGCTCGCGCCGGCATTCCACTCGACGGGATGGTCAGCCTGTTCCGCAAGCTCGACGGGGAACAGCGGCGGCGCGGCGGCGCGGGCATTCCGTTGCTGCATTCGCATCCGGCCACGGCGGACCGCATCGCCGAACTCGAGCAGCTGGCGGCCACGCTGAAATGCGAGTGCCAGCCGCTGGTGTACGACTGGAAGGCCATCCAGGGAGAGACGAAGAAGTGGCGGACCTCGAACTGAAGCCCATCACCGGTGGATGCCTGTGCGGACGCGTTCACTTCCGCATTGCCGCGCGTCCGCTGGCGATGCGACTGTGCTGGTGCCGCCTGTGCCAGTACCTGGCGGCGGGCAATGCGACGGTGAACCTGGTGTTTCCCAGCAATGCCATCACCATCGAGGGCGAACTGCGGGACTACCCGAGCGTGGCCGAAAGCGGCCGCCGCATGCACCGGCGCTTCTGCCCGACTTGCGGCACGCAGCTGTTCAGCGAGGCCGAGGAACGGCCGCATCTCATCATCGTGCGCAATGGCGCGCTCGACGACACCGAGCTGCTGAAGCCGGACGCGACCATCTGGACCGCCCAGGCGCCGGAATGGGCCTGGATCGATGAGACTTTGCCGCAACACGCCGGACAGCCTCCGCCCGTGGCTTGAACGCGGGCGCCGGGGCCTGACAGAGGGTAACCTTTGGCCCCTATGCGTCCAGGAGCGGCCGTCTGACCACACGAGCCCCAACCGAACTCCGAATCGCCCGCTTGTGGCCGTGGATTGAAAAAACCGCGCCACGGCGTTTTGCTTTTGCCGTGCTCGTCGGCCTGATTGCCGCCACGCTGCATTGGCTGATGCTTCCGCTCACGCAGTCGCGCGTGACCTTCATCTTCTTCCTGCCGGCCATCGTGCTGGTGACCACCATCGCGGGCCGCTGGCCCGGCGCGGTGGTGGCCATCATGGGACTGGTGAATTCGGCACTCATGAAGTCGCCGGGCACCCTCCTGATCGCCAACTCCGCCGAACAGGTGGCGCTCATTTCCTCGGCCGTGGTGTCCTTGATGGTCATCATCGCGGGCGACTACTACCGCTCGTTGTCGCGCCGCGAGCTGTCGGACCTGCACGAGCTGCACGAACTGTCCGCCACGCTGGCGTCCGTCCCGGCGTTGCCCGAACAGCTGCAGCTCATCCTCAACACCTTCGTGCGCATCCACCGCGGATCCATGGGCCTGATCGCCACCTGTGGCCGTGATGGCGCAACCCTGGACCTGGCCGCGAGCACCGGCATCGGCACGCGTGAATCGCTGCGCGAGCTGTGCAAGCTGAGCGTCAGTGGCAGCCGTGTGATCGTCGAGGACACCTCGCGCGATCCGCGCTTCGAATCGCTGCGGCGGCTCGGCCTGCTGGACGAATCGCGCGCCATGCATTCAACGCCGCTCGTCGGCCGTGACGGCACCATCCTCGGGGCACTCACGGTGTTCCTGTCGCGGTCGCGCAAACCCAGCGACCGCGAGCTGCGCATCGCCGACATTTGCGCGCGCAAGGCTTCGGTCTTCATCGAGCGCGCGCGCGCCGAAGAGCTGGTGAGCCAGCGCGATCGGCGTTTCCAGACCGTGCTCGAAGCGGCGGGCGTGCCCTTCATCGTGGTGTCGCCGATCCGCGCGCCGGAAGGCGCGATCACCGACTTCCGCTTCACCTATGTAAACACGGCCGCGGCCAGCGTGATGCGACTGCGCGCCGCCGACATCATCGGACGTCCGGTGCTCGAGCTCATGCCGCGGGCCTGGGACGACCGCGCGCGTTTCCAGATGTACATCGAGGCCCTCGAACACAACGAGGTGCGGGAAATGGAGCGCCATACCGAGGCGGATGGCAACACCGCCTGGTACCACATCGTCGCGTCGCCGCTCGAGGGCGATCTCGCCATCTGGTTCGCGGACATCACGCGACGCAAGCAACAGGAACGCGAGCTGGTCGAGGCCGACCGTCGCAAGGACGAATTTCTCGCAACGCTGGCGCACGAGCTTCGCAACCCGCTGGCGCCCATCCGCCAGGCGGCGAGCATCGCGCGCAACGAGCAGGCCACCGAGTCGCAGCGTCGCTGGTCACACAACGTGATCGAGCGCCAGGTGCAGCACATGTCGCTGCTGCTGGATGACCTGCTCGACGTGTCGCGCATCACGCACGGCACACTCCAGCTGCGCAAGCAACAGACCGACGTCCAGTCCATGGTGAGCGCCGCGGTCGAGACCGCGCGGCCGCTCATCGACGAGCGCCATCACCAGCTCCTGGTCGACGTGCCGCAGAACCTGCAAGTGATCGGCGATCCTTTGCGCCTCGCGCAGGTGCTGTCGAACCTGCTGACCAACGCGGCCAAGTACACCAACCCGCGCGGCACCATCCGCGTGAGTGGAGCCCGTGCGGGCGGCGACCTGGTGGTTTCCGTGGAGGACAGCGGCATCGGTATTTCGGCCGAGGACCTGCCACGCGTCTTCGGCATGTTCTCGCAGGTGCGCACGGCCCAGGATCACGCGGCCGGCGGATTGGGCATCGGTCTCGCGCTGGCGCGCGGCATTGTCGAGCTGCACGGGGGCCGTATCGAGGCCACGAGCGCGGGTCCTGGCAATGGCAGCCGGTTCACCGTGCGCCTGCCCGGCGCCTCCGAGGTGTCGATGGCGGAGCCGGAGCCGCGTCCCGCGATCAACGGTCATTCCGGGGTCAGCAAGCGCATCCTGCTGGCCGACGACAATCGCGATGCCGCGGAAAGCCTTGCCATCATCCTGCGGCTCGAGGGGCACGAAGTGGAACTGGCGCATGACGGCGACTCGGCCCTGCGCGCCTTTGCCGAGAAACGGCCCGACGTCGCGCTGCTCGACATCGGCATGCCCAAGGCCAACGGCTACGAGGTCGCGCGCCAGATCCGGGCCGATCCCGGCGGCGCCGAAGTGCTGCTCATCGCCATCACGGGCTGGGCCCAGGACGCGGACAAGGCGCAGTCCCGGGCCGCGGGGTTCGATCACCACCTGACCAAGCCCATCGAGCCCGACACGCTGATCGAACTACTTGGCTGAGTAGCTAGTGCGTACTTTCCACGAGGGCGCCCGGGTGCCGGCGGCATAGAATCCGTGCCGGGGTGGGAGAATCCGGCGTCTCGCGACACATAGAAGGGTACGCCGCGAAGAGAGGGCAGGCTGCATGAACTTCGGTCCCCTGGAATTTGCCGACTACCTGCGCCGCAAGGATCTCGGCCGGGGCGAGTCCGCCAAGGTGCGCGCCGCGCGCGACGCGGCGCCGCCGCGCACCGCGGCCAACCGCCTCACCATCGTGTCCGGGCCGCGTGAAATGCGGCGCGTGGCGCGTGATCCGGATGCGGTGCCCGTTCATGTCTACGAAGCCATCGTCACCCGCATGGACGCCAAGGGCCGCTCCGAGCCGATCAAGGTCTCGGTGCGATCGCCGCACTACGTGGTGCTGGTGTTGTCGGGACACCAGGAGATGACCTGGGAGATCGAGCGCCTCGCCGGCACTCGGCTGGCGGCCGTGCTGATGGCCGGTCGCGGACCCTGCCAGGTGCGTGGGGCCGGGGAGGCGCCCGTGTCGTCCATCGGCGGTTTCTATGCCTTCCGGCGTGGCTCCGGCGAGTTCCGCCACCTGGAAGACCAGGTGCGCCGCCTGACCGGCCAGGGAGTCGCGCGTTTCCGCAGCGAGTACTCGGCCACGGGCTTCGAGGCCCACTTCGACTAGAGCTGCGAACGCAGCAACAACGCCAGCCGCTCATTGACGCGCCGGCCGAGCCGGCGACCGCGCCATTTCTTGAGCACCATGCGACGCGACTTGGTGATGTCGGCGTCGATGAGCCGGATCTGTTCCTGCGCGAGCTCTTCGCTGAATACGTTGAGGTTGGCTTCGTCGTTGAGCCGGAACGACCGATCGTCGAAGTTCGACGAACCCACCGAGCTCCACAGTCCATCGATGACCAGCACCTTACAGTGCATCATCGTCGGCTGGTATTCGTAGATCTGGATGCCGGTCTCGAGCAACTCGCCGTAAAGACCCTGGGCAGCCCAGCGGCCGATGCGCGCATCGGTGTACCGGCCGGGCACGACGATGCGCACGCGTACGCCGCGCCGGGCCGCGGAGCACAGCGCTTCGACCGTGAGCTTGTCCGGCACGAAATACGCATTCTCGATGTCGATGGAGGTTTTCGCGGCCGTGAGTGCCAGCAGCACCATGAGATGCATGCTCTCGGAGCCACCCACCGGCGAACTGCCGAACATCTGCGCGTCCATGTCGCCGCAGGGTGCGAGCGTCGGGAAGTATTCCGCGCCGTGCAGCACGCGGCCCGTGGCCTTGATCCAGTTGTCGATGAACACGGCCTGCATCTGCGCGACCACCGGTCCCTCGGCCTTGAAATGAGTTTCGCGCCAGGGTGGCAGCCCCTTGAGGCCGTCCTTCCATTCGACGCCCATGCCCACGCCACCGGTGAAGCCGAGCTTGCCATCCACCACCAGCAACTTGCGGTGCGTGCGGTTGTTCAGGCGCCCGAGGTGGAACCAGGAGGGCGGGTGATAGACGTGCAGCTCGCAGCCCGCGGCACGCGCCGCCTGCAACAGGTGCTGGTTCATGGTGCGCGAGCCCAGCCAGTCGAGCAGCATGTGCACCTGCACGCCGCGCCGCGCGGCCGCCGACAGTTCCTCGACGAAGGTCGCGCCCACGCTGTCGCGGAACACGAAGGTCTCGAAGGTGATGTTCTTCTCGGCCGTGCGGATGGCGTTGAGCATGGCCGCGTAGATCTGCTCGCCGTTCACCAGCGAGGTGATGCGATTGCCCGGCACCAGCGGCGGACCCAGCAGGATGCCGAGCGCGCGGCGGAAGTCCGGGTCGCCACTGGTGTAGAGGCGCCGCGGCCGGTACAGCAGGCGTTTCTCGGTGGTGGCGAGATTGGCCGCAATGGCGAGCACCAGCGCAGTGAGCAGCAGGGTGACGAGGATGGTGACTAGCGACACGTTCTGTTATTCGAGGATGGCGTCGCGATGATCAGAGACAATCAAATGCCTTTCAACTCCCTCGCGCCGCCAGGTTGTCAGGCGCCGTGGCCACCCGCTCGCGCCGCTTCACGCGGGGGCGCCATTGTCCATTCGGAGACAGGAAATCGCGCACCGTGCCCCACTCGGGCTGATATTGCGCGGCCACCTTGACGGCGACCACCAGGGGCATGGCGAGCAACATGCCGGGAATGCCCCAGAAGCCGTAACCGAACCACACGGCCAGCAGCACGACCAATGCGTTCACCTCGAATCGGCGGCCCACGGTGAGTGGCTGCACGATCTGGCCTTCGATGAGGTGCAGGCCGATGAACACGCCGGGAACGGCCAGCGCGTGGCCGAGATCCTCGAATGTCACCAGGGCGGCCACCGCGAGAATGAAGAACGCTGCGATGGGTCCCAGGTAGGGAACGAAATTGAAGACGGCGACCAGCACGCCCCAGAGGATGGCGTTGGGCATGCCGAGCGCGTACATCGCCAGCGCCGTGCAGAGGCCGAGGCCGAGATTGATCAATGCCACGGTACCGAAATAGCGTCCCACCTCGAAGCGGATCGCTTCGGTCAGCCGCAAGGTGCGCGCACTGGCTTCATTGCCGGACAAGGAGGCTCCCATGCGCGCCAGCAGCGGTGGGCCGCCTAACAGGAAGAACAGCGTCAGCGGGATCACCGTCAGCGCTTCGATGAACGTCGTGGTGATGGAAATCGCCGTGCTGCGTCCCGCCACGGGCGTGACGATGGCCGGCTTGCCCGTGACCGCGGCGTTGCCTTGCGCCAGCTGTCCGGCGCGCTCCGCCACGGCGTCGACGCGCTCGAACATCTCGCGCAGCGGACGCAGGCGCGGATCGATCTGCCGGAATGTCTGGGGCGCGCGCGACAGCCACTCGGTGGCCGGCGTCCACACGGCATTCAATGCCGCCGCCGTGCTGGCCAGCACCACGAACATGACCATGATCACCGCGATGCCGCGCCGCAGTCCCCAGCGTTGCAGGCGGTCCACGGCGGGCGTGAGCAACATCGCCAGGAACAGGGCCATGGCCACGGGAATCAGCACATCCTGCGCGAAGTAGAGCACGGCGCCCACACCCATGACCGCTACCAGCCACACGGCTCTCATCAGCTTGGTATCCCGGTTGTTCTCGGCTGTCATGCTGTGACTGTCGGTGATTGCGCTGTCGGAGGCACGCGCAGGTCGCCGTGGTCGCAGGGCGTTTTCCGGCAGCGACAAAGTAGGCCAGGTCTTACAGAACGCATGACCCGCCGCCGCGGCGTGCTTGGCTACAATCGCGCCATGGAACAATCCCAACCCCGGCGCATCGTGGTCGCCGATGACAACGCGGATTCGGCGGAGAGTTTCGCCATGCTGCTCTCGTTCTCCGGGCACGAGGTGCGCGTGGCGCATGACGGTGATGAGGCGCTCGACGCGGTGCGCGAGTTCCGTCCGGATGTCGCCTTCCTCGATATCGGAATGCCCGGCAAGACAGGCTACGAAGTGGCCGAGGCGGTGCGCGCCGAACCCTGGGGGCGCGAGATCAAGCTGATTGCGGTGACTGGCTGGGGACAGCCGGACGATCGGCTGCGCGCACGCACGGCGGGATTCGACCGGCACCTGATCAAACCCATCGATCCGGCCGAGGTCGACCGGCTGCTGGATTCCTGACCCGCGACGCGGATCCTCAGCTCTGCGCGAACAGCACCACGGCGGCGGCGGCCGCCACCAGCCCGAACAGGATGGAAACGTAGTTCGCGAAATGACGAGTCGTGGCGATCATGGGCCCGGTTCCGAAGTAGATAGTCGGAATCTAATCCTCTTGCGGCGTCCGTGCCGTCGCCATCCCGGGATCGCGGTGTCAGGCGTGCTGGGTCGATCCATGTAGGCTGGCAACTACAGCGCGGCCGAGTGTGTCAGACTTTCGCAATGAAGGGCCGGCGTCTGGTGGCATTGCTCTGCGTGCTGCTGATGCATGCGTTGGCCATCATTCCGTTGCTGGAACCCCGCATCGATCTGTCCCGGGTGCAGGCGGGCCTCGACCAGGTCAGTGAACCCATCACCTTCGATGTGCGGGAGTTCGAAGCGGAGGCGCCGGCGACGGTTTCACCCGACTTTTCAACCGTGCCCTACCTGCTGCGGGATCCTGACCGGGGACAGCCGGCCTTTGAAGCGGGAACCGACGCCGTACCCAATACGGACCACGTGGACTGGCCCCTCGAGGGCAAGAAGGCGGCGGCGCGGGTGCTGGCGCGCGAGGCCGAGGCCGCGCGCATCGCGAAGTTGTTCGCCGGGCCCGGCGGTACCTGGGCTTCGCTGACCAGGCGCCAGAAGTCGAAGCTCAACAAGTTCCGCTTCCGACCCGGTGTCGCGGGTCTCGAATACGACTCGCAGGGCAACCAGATCTATCACATCAGCGATGGCTGCGTGATCGTGAACTCGATGTTCTTCGCCTGTGCCCTGGGCAAGCCGAAAATCCACGACGACATGTTCGACAACATGCGCGAGTACTTCGACGAGCAACGCATGCCGTCGACCCCGGAGGGCAACGGCACGGAGCCGGAGGCCCGGCGGCCAAACTAGTTAACGGGCCTTGTCGCGAAAGGCCTTGCCGCCCTTGTAGCTGCCCTTGGCGCCGGCGGCCTTGCCGACGAATTTCTTCTTGAATCCACCGCCGGCCGGCTTGCCACCAAATTTCGGTTTGTCACCGAACGCCGGCTTGCCACCGAATCGCGGCTTGTCGGAGAAACGAGGTTTGTCGGAGAAGCGGGGCTTGCCGGCAAAACGCGGGCGCTCGACCTGCGCCGCGTCCGCATCACGAGGGGGCTCGAAGCTCTCGCGGGGCGGTGCACCGTCATCCCGCTGGAAGCGGGGCGTGCCTTTGTAATTGCGCGACTGCGTGCGACGGCTTTCGAAAGGGCGCGACTCGCCGGAGTTGTCGAAGCGGTTGCCGCCGCCAAGATACGGCTTCTTTTCACGCTCTTCGGCCATGCGGTCGGGCCGCCGCGACTTGCCGGAGAACTTCGGCTTGTCCGGCTTCGAGTCCACGCGCTGGATGCGGATGGCTTCGCCGCGGATGCGCACGTCCTGCAGGCTGGTCACGACCTCGTCGGGCAGCGTGGGCAGATCCACGTAGCTGTGGTCTTCGCGGATATCGATGTGGCCGATGCGGTTTCCGGGAATTCCCGCTTCGTTGGCGATGGCGCCGACGATATTGCCTGGCAACACGCCATGCGCGTGGCCCACTTCGATGCGATAGGAACTGGTGGGAACGCTGCCGTCGATGGCCGGCGGTCCCTTGGGCTCCGCCTCCGGCTTGGCCTGCAGCAGCAATGGCGTCGTGCCCTGCAGCAGGCTGGCCAGTGCCGCGGCGATCTCGATGGCGGGAATGTTGCTGTCGGTTTCGATCTGCTCGAGCAGGGGCTGGAAGTCGCGTCCCGCGCCGCTCAATACGGCCTCGGTGATCTTCTCCTTGAAGCGGATCACGCGCAGCTCGTTCACGTCGGCGACGCTCGGGAGTTTCATCTCCTCGATGCGCAGCCGGGTCACGCGTTCGATGATGCGCAGCATGTTCCGTTCGCGCGGCGCGACGAACAGGATGGCTTCACCTTCGCGGCCGGCGCGACCCGTGCGCCCGATGCGATGCACGTAGGTCTCGGGGTCGTAGGGTATGTCGTAGTTCAACACGTGCGAGATGCGGTCCACGTCGAGACCGCGCGCCGCGACGTCCGTGGCGATCACGATGTCGATCTTGCCGTCCTTGAGTCGCTGCACGGTCTGCTCGCGCGAACGCTGTTCCATGTCGCCGTTGAGTGCGGCGGCCTGGAAACCGCGCGCCTCGAGGCGATTCGCGAGATCGACGGTCTCGAGCTTGGTGCGCACGAACACCAGCATGGCATCGAACTTCTCGGCTTCGAGCAACCGGGTGAGGGCGTCGAGCTTGTGCAGGCCGCTGACCAGCCAGTAACGCTGGCGAATCTTCGGCGCCGACTCGCCCCGTGACTGGATGACCACTTCGCGCGGCTCGCGCATGTGGGTCTGCGCGATGCGGCGGATGGCCTGGGGCAGGGTGGCGGTGAACAGCGCCACCTGCTTGTCGGCGGGCGTTTCCTGCAGCAGCGCCTCGATGGCATCGACGAAGCCCATCTGCAGCATCTCGTCGCCTTCGTCGAGCACCAGGAACTTGATGGCACTGAGGTCGAGCGCGCCACTCTGCACGTGATCGAGCAGTCGCCCCGGCGTACCGACGATGACATGGGCGCCGCGCTTGAGGCCGTTCAACTGCGGCGTGTAGCTCTGGCCGCCGTAGATGGGCAGCACGTGGAATCCCGGGGTGCGGGCCGCGTATTTCTGGAAGGCCTCGGCCACCTGGATGGCGAGCTCGCGGGTCGGCGTGAGCACCAGTGCCTGCGGCTTGCGAATGGTGGTGTCGATGCGCGACAGGATCGGCAGCGCGAAGGCCGCGGTCTTGCCCGTGCCCGTCGACGCCTGGCCTAACAGGTCGTGGCCTTCGAGCAGGATGGGGATGGTTTCCGCCTGGATGGGCGAGGGACGCTCGTAGCCGACTTCGGCCAGCGCGGCGACGATGGAGTCGCGAAGACCCAGCTCCGAAAAGCCAGGCAGGGAGGGAGTTTCTGACATGTGGTTTTGCCGCGGTAAAGAGAGCCGGCGGCCCTTCAGGGGGCGCGAAATGTACGCGGAAATCGCCTCCGTGGATACCTATTCCGCGTGGGCGAGCCCGGTGGGTGTGATGCTGGCGCCTTCGACCTCCCGCCAGTCCTGGTCCCAGGAGTCCACCTCGTAGCGGCGGGTCATCGGAAAGCTGGCCGGACGCAGGTATTCGAAGCGTTTGTCATAGTCGAGCTTGGTGGCGTAACGGGGCTCGGTTTCCTGGATAGTCCCCGCGGTGAGGCTGCCGAGAATGATCAGCTTGCCCACCTTGCCACGGTCCACCGACTCGATGATGAAGGTGCGGCGCGCGAACAGCGCGGCCTGGATGTGCAGGTCGCCGATGCCCGTGACCTGGGTGTTGGCGACCCGGATGTCGCGGCTGGAAATGAGAGCCAGGAAGTCCCGCGACATCACCGTGTCGCGCGGGTCTTTGGCATAGACGATGTCACCCTCGATCTCGATGTCGTTGGGTGAATAGACCGTGAAGATGCCGGACACGGTGCCGCGCACGAAGAGCTTGGCGCCTTTTTCGCCGATCAGGTAGCGCGGATGGTCCGAGGCCTCGCTACGCTCCAGCGCGCCTTTGCCATTGGCGGGGCGCCACACGAAGCTGCCGTCGGGATTGAAGATGATCCGCGTGTCTTCGAGAAAGACCTGGCGCAGGCGCCCGTCATCCTGGCCGCCATTCACCACGTCGGGCATGTCGCGCGGCAGCGTGACTCGCTCCGTGTGGGTCTCCATGCCGCCCTTGAATACTTCCTGGTTGCGCTTGCGCGTGGCCAGCGTGTTGGTGGTCATCCGCGCGGCCGCCGTCGTCACCTTGCCGAGGAACTGCGGCTTGATGCCGCCGCTGAAGGCGAGGCCGATCTCCGTGTTGCTGTGAAAGCGTCCGTCGATGATGTCGTCGTGCAACGCGATGTTCGGATCCCAGGTGTTGATGAGCTGCGTGAAGTGCGAGAACGCCAGGCGCTTGAGCGCGAGGCTGGTCTTCATGCGCTTGCCGTCTTTCTCGGTGGTGACCTCGGCGATCACCTGCTCGAGGCCGGTGCTGTCGACGGCCTTCTGTCGCAGCACGCGCGCCGAGTACTGCTGGCCGTCCTGTTCCCAGGTGAGCTCGCTCTGGGTGAGATCGGTGTCGAGCAGCTTCTGCGCCATCTGCGTGAGATTCTTCGTGAGCATGGTCTTTTCGACCTGCGGAATGGCCGCCGCGGCACTGCTCGGTGTATCGGTGATCGCGGGAATGTCGTGTTCGGATTCTCCCGAGGTGGTGAGCACGGGTTCCTGCGAGAGCGCCATGCTGGCGAAGGCGGAAGAGTCTTCGAGCTCCAGGGATTCGGGAACGATTTCCGACACCGGGTTCGCGTCGGCGAGTGATTCGGCATCGTAGGTTTGCGCCGAAGTGCCGGGATCATCGAGCTCCTGTTCGACGGGTTCGGGAGCGGGCTTGGGCAGCGCGGCCTCGGTGAATTCCTCGCTGCTCGGACCTTCGCGTGTTTCGAGCTGTACCGAGAGTTCGGGAAGGTCGCGGTCGTCCTCGCCCGAGATGTAGAGCGCGGTACCGAAGATCAACAGCAAGGCGATGTGGATGGTGGCGGAGATGCCGAGCGAGGTCGCGATCTCGCGATTCGTGGTGCACAAGGATGTCCATAACGCCTTCGCCGTGTGCTGGACGGCGAGCGCTGCGTCTTGAAGCGCAGTAGTCAAAGCGGGTGCGAACACCCGAGACCTCCGTGCAATTCCCTCCTGGCCTTATCTTGCGCCTGCCCGTAAGGGCGGTCGACCAGTTTTTGGCGGGATCACCTCACGGATTCTGCTTACGTGGCGCGGCGCTGGGATCTCCTGTCGGCGGCGGTGCGCGGTCTTCCGCGGCCGGCGGCCCCAGGATCTCGGTGAAGATGGGTTTCAGCGCGTTGGCCCAGTGTTGGTACGCCAGCGGCGTCAGGTGCAGGCCGTCATAAGCCATGCCCTCGCGCAGTTGCCCATCGGGGAACGCCAGTTCCTCGTTGATGTTTATGTAACGTATGGATTTTCCGTCGGCCAGCCGCGCGATTTGCCGGTTTGCATCGTTGATGACCGGCATGACCTCGAGATTGTCGTTTCGCGGCGTGATGCCGGTGAGCACCAGGGTGGCCTTGGGCGCGCGCTTGCGGATTTCCCTGACCAGGGCGGTCACGCCGTCGGCCACGTCCGCGGCTCGCTGCTCTGCATTGCCGATGGGTGTGGCGTTGCCCACGTTATTCGTGCCAGCCATGACCACGACGATCTTCGGATTCACGCCGTCCAGTTCGCCATTCTGCAGGCGCCAGAGCATGTTCTGGGTGCGGTCCGCACCCCAGCCGAAGTTCGCGGCATTCCAGCCTTTGAAATTGGCGTTCCAGTTCGCGAGCAGGTCTTTCCATTGCTCATCGCTGGTGCCCCAGCGGCGCGTGATCGAATCACCGACGAAGTAGGCGTCGATCTGCCCGGCCTTGCGCTTGGCCAGCAGCTGCTCGTGTGCCTTGCGCGAGTTTTCGTCGGTGCGCGGCATCGCGACATCGGCCCGCTCGATGGGCGGACGGCCGGCGACCAGGGCCGACAGCCACGCGGCGGAGCGCTGCGTCCATGGCTTCGACTGCTCGGGCGTGGCCAGGTGGTTGTGCGGGGATTCGATCATGGGCGCGACTTCCTTCGGGCCCTGGATCTGGTTGTACGCGGCGAAGATTCCCACCGGCGGCGTGGTCACGTCGAGGAAACCCATGGACACCAGCGAGGGCACCTTGATGCGCGCGGCGCAGTTGGCGGTGTCGAAGTACTGCGCGGTTTCGAGCACCTGGGGATCTTTCGGATCCCAGAAGGGATAACCCACTTTGCGGCCGTGCGCCGTACCGTTGAGATCCGCGCCCGCCGGCACGTTGACCAGCATGGCCGTGACCTTTGGATGGAAGGCGGCCGTGCACAGGCTCTGCTGGCCGCCCATGCTGGTGCCCATGACCACCAGCGTCCGGCCGTCCCAATCCGGACGGCTCGCGAGGTAGTCCACCGCGCGGATATCCGCGAGGTACATGTTGAGGAAGTAGTTCTGGTCGCGATCGCGCGTGCCGATGTTGTTGTACTTCTTGATCTCCTCCGGCAGCGCGTCGTAGTACTCCTTGGGCTGATCGGGCATCACGTCGTGCGGCTCGATGTTCACGGCCAGCCAGCCTTCGGCGGCACGGTCCGTCACCCAGGATTTCTGCAGGGGGTAGGGCGGGCTGGCCCATTGCAGGATCACGAGGCCCGGGTACTTCTTCTTTTTAGTTGCGTCCGAGGGCTTCGCCACCTGGCCCCAGACATGTCGGCCTTCCACGTGGTCCATTTTCAGGATGGCGAAATCCACGCCGTCCTTCTCGCTGGGCTTCGCCGTGAGCTCGGGCTTCATCGGCACCTTGCGCAGCGCCGCGATCTTCTTCTTCCAGAATTCGTCGAAATCGGCCGGTGCCGGGATCGCGGGCTGGATCTTGTGAGGCGAGACCGCGGCGCCCAGCGCCTTGGGCTTGGCGTTCGGCGTGTTGTCGGTGACTTCGACGTACACCATGCCGGGTTCGTCCACGATGACTTCGATCTTCGTCGGCTGGCCCGGATGGATTTTTCCGCGACCGATCTCCGTGAGATTGTTCATGCGGATGACGTAAGTCGCCGCCGGTGAGCTCCACGGCAAGGTCACGTTCCAGCCCACGGGTTCGCCGGTGGCGTAGATACCCGAGGGTTGATAGGGCACGTAGAGTGGTCCGGCGGATTCATCGGCCAGGAGTGGCGTGCAGGCAAGAAGCGCTGCCGCGAACAACGCGCACATTTTCATCATTGGCTCCGGCTCAGGCGGTGACGGGCGGCTTCGCGACTTTCTGCGCCTGCAGCACCAGTTCCGCGGCTAACAGGGCCTGCTCCTGGTTCTGCGCCACGTCGCTGCGTTCGACCACGTCGCGCACGAACTGCGGTCCGAAGGGCAGGGCCACCTTGTTGCAGTCGATGTAACGCGCTTCTTTCTTGTCCACCACGTAGAGGTGGTTGCCGCCCTTGGCGGTGGCCACGTTGGTGTACTTGCGCAGCTCGATGTAGCCATCGGTGCCGAGGATGAACAGGCGTCCGTCGCCCCAAGTGTCGAGGCCATCGGGAGTGAACCAGTCGACGCGAATGTAGCCGGTGCCGCCGTTGCCGGTGACGATCATGTCGCCGAAGTCCTCGAACTTCGGATGCTGCGGGTAGTGGACGTTGCCGGTCTGCGCGGCGACCACATGCGCCTTGGTGCTGTTGGTGTAATAGAGGAACTGGTCGGCCTGGTGCGAGCCGATGTCGCAGAGGATGCCGCCATAGCGCGACTTGTCGAAGAACCAGGCCGGACGGCTCGGCACGTTCACGCGATGCGGGGCGAGGTTGACGGTCTGGATGACCTTGCCGATGGCGCCCTGTTTCACGAGTTCGCCGGCGTAGACCGCCGAGCGCACTTCGAGGCGCTCCGAATACATGATGGCGAACTTGCGACCCGTGGACTTGATGGTCTTGCGCACCTCGGCCAGCTGCGCCAGCGTGGTGATGCCGGGCTTGTCGGCGAGGTAGTCCTTGCCGGCCTTCATGACTCGGATGCCCAGCGGCGCGCGCAGGTCCGGGATCGGCGCGCCCAGTACCAGCTGGATGGACTTGTCGTTGAGGATCTCGTCTTCGCTGGCGGCGAGCTTCACGTCGCCGAATTCCTTTTTGTATTGCGCGATCTGGGCAGGGTCCTGGCAATAGAAAGAGACGAGTTCACCGCCGCCGCGCTGGATGGCGCGGGTCATGCCGTAGATGTGGGCGTGGTCCATGCCGATGGCCGCGAACTTGATCTTGTGAGTGGGCTGGATTTCCGCCGTCGAGGTGTTCGTCGGGTCCACCGTGCCCGTGCCGGAGACGCCCTGCGCCAGGGCGGCACTGGATACACCGGAAAACATGCCCGCGAGTCCCGCGGCCTGGAGGAAGTCGCGTCGATTCGATCCACTCATTTGATCCGTACCCCCGTCGTATGAGGACGTCACATTACCCCAGCGTCCACCGGACCGAGAAGGGGACGAGGGAGGGGGTATTTCCCGTTACAAAATGGGGATTTCCTACTTGTGTTGCGATCAGTGGCGGCGATTTCGGCGCCTTGTCAGGCATTTTTCGCCGGCGTATCGCGGGCGCCGGGTATGTGGCGCGTTGCTTTAGAATGCCGCATTTCTGCGGTCTACTTATAGTTAGGCCGCAAGCAAAGCGCGCGCCCGCTGGCACACTGGCAAGTCCGATGACTCGTTCCCCACGCCTCCCTGGTGATTCGTCTTGAGACCACTAGTGAGATTCGTGTTAATCCTAGTTGTGTCCGCTATCTGTTCGTGGGCGCTAGGCAAAGTCAGTTGCAATGTGGTTCTAGTGGGGCATCGAGCATTCGACTACGTGTGCGGTCACAACGCGCCCATTCAGCTAGTACCCTCATTCATTTTCTTTGTTTTGGCATTCTTATGGGGTTCCCAGAAACTACCAAAGCGTTGGTCAACCAGATGAGCAGTAGAGGACATAGGTGACACATCCGTGCGGAGACATGGGTGACAGTCACCTGTGGCGGAAGAGCCTACCGTAGGCGTCTTCGATTTTCATACTTCGTTCCAGCAGCCGGCCGAGCCTGAGCTTGCCGAAGTACACGTTCCAGATCCCATCGTCGATTTCCTCCAGGCCGACGTGCTCACCGATGCAAGTGGTGGAGACGTTGACCCATTGCTTGTTCCATCGGATGCCGCCGTTGGCGCTGACGTAGCGGACTTCGAACCGATCGGGATATTCCAGCGCCGGCATTTTCTCGGGCATGGGACGCGCTGAAGGTCGATAGAGCTCCGCCGGCGTGCGTTGATCGAGTGCCTCATGCGGCCGCTCGGTGTTGAACTCGCGACGGAAGGAGTCGAACTTCACTTGCTGAGAGCGCATGGCGGCGGCCGGTGGTCGAGTCGCTTCGGCTTTGAGGGTGCGATGCATGCGTTCATGGCGGCCGTTTTGCTGGGGATTACCGGGCTCGATCAGCTGCGGCATGACGCCCATGCGGATCCACCACGCAGACAATCTGGATAGACGAGCCAAAGTGTTGGTTGCGAACGGCACACCGTTGTCGGTGCGAATGAACTGCGGCAGGCCGTACTCCTGAAACAAGCGCTGAAATACGGGCTTGGCGCCCGCGACGCTGGTGTCGGTGAGGCCGCGGCACTCGAGCAGGAAGCGGCTGTAGCCATCGGTGACGGTCAGTGGATAGCAGTAACGTCCATTGCCCATGCGGAACTGGCCCTTGAAGTCCGCGCACCAAACATGGTTCGGCGCGACGATCAGCGAGGTGGGCTTGCCTGGATGGCCGATCTTGCGCCGAGCCGCCTTGTGACGCACCAGGCCGCGGCGCTTCAGCAGGGCGCAGGTCACCGACAGTCCCGGCAGCTTCCAAAGGGGATGGCGCCTGGCTAGGTAGGCGAGCAGCTTCCTGCCGCCCCAGGTCGGGTGACGATGCCGCAGCGATACCAACGCCTCGACGACCGCGGGCTCTGTGGCATTGGGAGCGGTGCGCGGCCTTCGAGATCGATCCTCCAGCCCCGCTGGTCCCCTGCGAATGAATCGATCAATCCACTTGTAGGCCGTCTTGCGAGAGATCCCGTACTCGGTGCACAGTTCGGATACGGATCGAGTGCCCCGCAAATGGTCTGAGATAAAGAGGGTTCTCTGATGCATGGTCGTAGTTTGACTCCAGGGCATGAGGCACCTCCGCAAGGTGCCCGAGTATCGTCAAACTGTTACCCATGTCCCCGCACGCTTGTGTTACCTATGTCCCCGGACCGTACCAGAATGCGGCCTAACACGTCGCTGGAGCGGACGCGTGAGGGATAAAGTGCCAAGTTCATACGTCGGCGTGCGCGCCGCTCAGCTCAACTCTAAGGACTCCCCGACACTGTCAAGGATGATGGATCGTCGGATTTTAGTTAGTGCGAAGGTGGATTCTCCCGAGTGTGACTACCAGTAGCGTCGTTCTTCGGCAT
>Ga0315912_10000102_pt1 | contig 208581 bp, 193 predicted proteins | sample VfabasoilMG_FD_204469 | JGI IMG/M metagenome (GOLD analysis project Ga0315912, IMG submission 204469) | Garden soil microbial communities collected in Santa Monica, California, United States - V. faba soil | ecosystem: Environmental > Terrestrial > Soil > Garden | place: USA: California...
ACGGTGCCCGCGTACGGTGCCCGGCACTTCTTCACCCTGTCGGACGCCGAACGAGCTGCGCTCGTTCGGCGTCCGACAGGGTGAAGAAGTGCCTGGCACCGTACGCGGGCACAGCGCGCGGTAGGCGGGCGGTTGAATTGGCCCCTTACACACCGCGTGCAGGAGCGCCGTGCGCGGGTCGTGTCGTGAGGCGTGTCATGGGTCTCACACGAAGGAGGTCTCTCATGCAGAGCCTGATCGTGCTGCCCGTCTTGGTCGTGTTGGCACTGCCCGTCCTCGCCGAGCGCGGATCTTCCGCGTTCCGCTGCGAGAACGTCTGTCCGCTCGCCAAGCAGGCCAACCTCCACCGCTCGTTCGGTACGGAAGCCGCGGTCGCCTCGACCGTCGTGCGCTCCGAGCTCGCCGCGCGCGTGGAGCAGAGCTTGGGCCGGATCTGATCCGGTCGGGCGGCCCCCCATGCGGGCCGGCGTCGGGGCACGTCAGCACCCGGCGTCGGCCCGTCTCCCCCGCTTCCTGCGCGCTTCACCTGCCCGAGGAGATCGAGATGTCCCCCGCCATCCTGCGCTGCGCCGCGTTCGTGTTCGCCACGTCCCTCGTCGTGCCCTGCGCTTCGGCGCAGACCGCGGAGAAGGCGCTGGCCGCCTTCAAGGCCGGCCAGTGGAAGGAGGTCTTCGCCGCCGTCGAGGCCGTGCCCGCCGAGGCGGCCGACCGTGCGCGCGCGCTGTACCTCGCGGGCGAAGCGCACCTCGTCGTCGGCCAGCCCGCCGAGGCGGAGCTGGCCTTCCGCGCCGTGCTGGCGGCGCGAACCGCTGCCGTCCCCGCGCGCATCGGCCTGGCGCGCGCGTTGACGGCGCAGGACGAGCTCGACGAGGCCGAGCAGCTGCTGAGCGAGCTGGCGCGCAGCGAGAGCAAGGACCTGAACGTGCAGCACGCGCTGGGCGAGCTGCAGTTGCGCGCCGGCAAGCTCGACGCCGCGCGCAAGACGCTGGCCGCCGTCTGCGCGGCCGAGCCGAAGAACGCCGGCTTCGCGCGCGCCCACTGCGACGTGTTGTGGGCGCTCGAGGACGACGCCGCGGCGGCCAAGGTCGCGGAGAAGCTCGCCAAGGACCTGCCCAAGCACCCGATGGGGCCCTTCCTGCTGGCGGTGACGCAGGAGCGCCTGGGCCAGGACGCCAAGGCGCTCGAGTCCTACGAGAAGGCGCTGGCGCTCGACGCGAACTTCCTCGACGCGCACAAGAACCTCGCGATCCTGTGCCACACGCAGAACCCCGTGTACCAGGACGCGGTGCGCACGGAGAAGTCGCTGGCGCACTACGCCAAGTACTTCGAGCTCGGCGGCCGCGACCCCGAACTCCAGCACTCCTACGAGCAGTTCAAGGGCTTCATGCAGGCCTACGCCGGCCAAGGCAAGTCGAAGGAGCCCAAGTAGCGCGCACACGACGTCCGCGGCGGCTGCGTCCCGGCGATCCCGCCGTCCCCGCTCCCCGCCGCCGCGGTTCCAGGGGGAGCGGTTTCTGCCAGGCCAGACGGCGGAGGTCCCTGTCGTCCGAGGCGGGGTCGGGTTCGCCCGATCCCGCCGCGGTCTGGGCCCACCGCGGCCCGGCCCCGCCGGCGCGCTGACGCACGCTAGGCTGGCGAGCCAGCGGAGCACGCGCGTGACCGTCATCGCTCGCCATGTCCTCGTCGCCGGCCGCGTGCAAGGCGTCGGCTTCCGCTGGCACACGCGCGAGACCGCGCGGCGGCTGGGCCTCAGCGGCTGGGTCGAGAACCTGCCCGACGGCCGCGTCGAGGCCTGGATCGAGGGCGAGGCAGCGCAGGTCGAGGAGGGCCTCGCCTGGCTCGCGCACGGGCCGCGCGCGGCGCACGTCACCGGCTGCGAGGCGCGTGCGGTCGAGCCGGCGGGTTGCGCCGGGTTCGAGCTGCGGCGCGCCTGAGCGCGGTCAGTCCAGGAGCCCGCGCTGCGTCAAGCAGGCGAGCACGCGCCGCAGGCTCTGCTCGGGCGTCTCCGTGCCGCTCGGCACGACCAGCTCGGGCGACAGCGGCGGCTCGTAGGGGTCGTCGACGCCGGTCAGGTTCTTGACCAGCCCCTCGCGCGCCTTGCGGTACAGGCCCTTGGTGTCGCGCTGTTCGAGCACCGACAGCGGCGCCTGCACGTGGATCTCGACGAAGGCCGCCTGGCACTTCGCGCGCAGCTCGTCGCGCACGGCGCGGTAGGGCGAGATCGCCGCGCTGATCGCCACCACGCCGTTGCGCGCCAGCAGGTTGGCGACGAAGCCGATGCGGCGGATGTTGGTGTCGCGGTCTTCCTTCGAGAAGCCCAGGCCCTTCGACAGGTTCTCGCGCACCTCGTCGCCGTCGAGCACCTCGACGCGCCGGCCGCGCGCGCGCAGCTCGGCGGCGACCAGCCCCGCCAGCGTGCTCTTGCCCGCGCCGGAGAGGCCGGTGAACCACAGCACGCACCCCGCCCCCTTGCCGGCCGGCGCGCTCATCGCAGCTGGCCCTCCAGGAACGGCACCTCGAAGCACTTCTCGTGCATGATCGGACCGTGGCCGAAGTAGCCGGCCTCGCCGAACAGTTCGCCGTGGTCGGAGGTCACGACGATCCAGGTGTTCTTCGGCACCAGGTCGAAGAGCTCCTCGAACACGCCGTCGAGGTAGCGCACGGTCTCGACCTGGCGCTCCTTGAGCTGGTCCAGCTTGTCCTGGTCGAAGAACTGCGGCACGTCCTGGTCGGAGATCAGATTGCCTTGCGCGTCGATCTGGCTGTCGAGCTTCTTGAAGACGCCGTTGACCCCGCTGATGCGCGGCCACATCGAGCTGTCCTCGTCGGGCTTGGCGTAGGGGTAGTGCGTCTCGCCCACGTTGAGCAGGTGGAAGCTCGGCCGGTCGCCGTCGAACTTCAGCGTCGGCAGCATCGAGCGCATGTCGTTGTGCTTGTCCATCAACTGGAAGCTGTCGAAGTCGCGGTTGACGCCCGTCTTCGGGTTGAGCACCGGCAGGCTGACGCGCGCGTGCGTCGTGTAGCCCAGCACGTTGCGCAGGAAGCCCGGCAGCCAGAGTCCGGGCACCATCTTCGCGAACTCGATGCCCTTGGTGCCCAGGCGCTTGTTGTAGTTGTAGAAGTCCTCCTTGTAGTACTCGGAGGCGTAGACGTTGGCCGGCGTGGTGTGCGGCATCAACCCGGTCAGCAGGTTGTAGTGCGACGGCGCCGTCCAGGACGCGTAGGTATAGCGCCGCTCGGGCACGCCGAGCTTGAGGATCGTCTTCGGCGCGGCCTCGACGAAGGTGTCGAAGCGGCACGAGTCGAGCGTGACGACCACGAAGTGGTTCTCGCCGCGCGGCGCGGGTCGCGGGCCGAGGGCCAAGCCCGCGCCCGGCAGCGGTCGCGGGCTGGCGCGCGGCGTCTCGCGTTTCTTGAACAGGTCGAAGAGGCCCATCACAGGTACCCGAGCTTCTTCAGCTTGCGCTTGAGCTCCTCGATCTCGCCCTTGCTGAACTCCGGCCGTGCGGCGTCGCCGGCCTCGCCCATCAGGTCGCGCAGCACGTAGACGATGAAGTCGGTCGGTGAACTGAAGCCCGAGCCGTCGACGACCGCCTGGATCTTGCGGTACAGCGGCCTGGGGATCTTGACGGTGACCTTGCTCTCGCGCAGCACGCGGACCGCCTGGTTGGGGACCGGGGAGGCGCTCGGAGGAGCGGGGAACGGGCCCGCCCGACACTCCAATCGCACTCCGATCCTACTCCTATCGGAGCCTTCGGGCCTCCTGCTGGACAGCCGACGCGCGGGCCGACCGCCTCTGGCGTAGGCTTCCGTCCATGACCCTGCGCTGGCCGACCCTGCTGCTCGCCCTGGCCCTGTGCGCCTGCGGCCCGTCCGACCCCAAGACCCTGACCGACCAGGGCGCCCAGGCGCTCGGCGCCGGGCGGGCCGAGGAGGCCTGCGAGGCCTTCGAGGACGCGCTCGACCACATGGACCCGCAGCACCCGCTGTTCCTGCGCGCGAGCCTGGGCCGCCTCCAGGCGCTGGCGCGGCTCGAGCCGACGCGCGCGCTCGACGAGTTCCTGGCCTTCCACACCGCGCAGGGCGCCAAGGTCCAGGACGTCGACTTCAAGCTGCTCGGCGACGAGTTCATCAAGCGCGGCTCGTTCCGCGCCGCGACCGAGCTGATCAAGGCCGCCAAGCTGGCCTACCCCGCTTCACCGGTCGTCGAGCAGCTCGGCCGCGCGGCGCACGCGGCCGCCAAGCAGGCCGGCGACGGCGACTCGGTCAGCGGCCTGGCTGGCCTCGGCTACGGCGACTGAGCTGGTCCCCGAGATCTTCGCTTGCGCTCAGGGCGCGACCGGGATCGCGACCGTGAAGGTCAGCGCCGGATCCGCGACGTGCGTCGTCTTGACGATCGTCGCCAGCGTCGGCACCGGCTTGCCGCGGTAGACCTCCTTGTCGCCCAGGCGCACGACGACTTCCTTGGTGAAGTCGAGCAGCTGCGCGTCGAGCAGCACCTCCAGGCCCTTCGGCACGTCCTCGCAGCGGATGCGCACCTCGTTCAGCGCGCGGTCGAGCTCGGCCTCGACGATCACGTTGCGCTTGGGCTCGGGCCAGAAGAGCCAGTAGAACTGCGTCTTCCAGGCCAGCGTCGGCTGCCAGACGAGCTTCTCCGGCCGCGCTTCCCGGCGCCCCGCGGCGATCTTGGCCAGCAACGCCTGCATGCCGCCCGGCGGCTCGTCGTGCCCGCGGCCGGGGACCTCCCAGTACTCGTGCGGGTAGCCCCCCCAGCGCGCCTGCGCCGCGGCGAGCTGCTTGGCCGCCACGCGGTTGGCGAGCGGCGGCACCTGCACGTCGTCGTCGCTCTGGTAGATCGCGAGGCGCACGTTGCGCAGGTTGGGGATCACGCCCTCGATCACGTCCTCGACCGTCCCCGACGGTCCGCGGATCGGCGTCGGCGCGCCGGCCGAGGGCGCCAGGCCCGCGACCCGGTCGGCGTGGTGCGCACCGAGCATCCAGGTCCCGTAGCCCCCCATCGAATGGCCGGCGAAGTAGACGCGCTCCGCGGGCAGCTTCCAGGTGCGCAGCGCCGCGTCGACGAGCTGCAACACGAACTCCTCCGTGCCCGAGTCGGTCCAGCCGTGCTCGGTCTTCTCGAGCACCTCGGGCGCGACCACGACCCAATCGAGCTGGCTCGCCGCTCCGCTGAAGGCACCGAGCGCCGTCGACGCGTCGCCCGAGCCCGCTCCGCCGCCGTGCATGGCGATCAGGAGCCCCTTGGGGTTGGCCGTCTGGCCGCCGACGTAGTAGAGGCCGCGCTCCTCGGGCTTCTGCCAGAACCAGTGGCGCCCGGACTTCTTCTCCAGCTCGACGCCGCGCAGCGCCTGCTTGGCGCAGTCGGCGCTCCACTTGCGCGCCGCCTTGTCGTCGAGCGCGGGCAGCGCGGCGAGCTCGCGCAACGACTTCGCACGCTCGTCCTGGCCCGCGCGCGACCAGGGATCGGCCTCGAACCAGCGCTCGACGAGCTGCTTGGGCTCGACCGGCTTGGCCGGACGCTGGGCCGCGAGCGGGCCGCTCAGCAAAGGCAACACGATCGCGAGCACGGATCCCGGGTGTGGCATGTTGCGTCCTCCTCGAGCGCCGGATTCTATGGGCGCATGCCCCCCCGCGCAGCGCTGGTCGTCGCCGTCCCGATCCTCGTCACCTTGGCCGTCGCCTGCCGCGCCAGCGCGCCCCAGGGCGAGATCCAGGCCCTGATCGCCGAGCAGCAGGCCGCTTGGAACCGCGGCGACATCGAAGGCTTCATGGCGCGCGGCTACTGGAACGCGCCGGAGCTGGTGTTCTTCTCCGGCGGCGAGGTCGCGCGCGGCTACGGCCCGATGCTCGAGCGCTACCTCGCGCGCTACCAGCGCGGCGGGGCGGAGGCCGGGCAGCTGACCTTCGCCGAGGTCGACGTGCAGCCGCTCGGCGACGAGCACGCCCTGGCGCGCGGCCACTGGTTCCTGGACTTCGAGCGCGCGACGGACGTCGGCGGGCTCTTCACGCTGGTCCTCGAACGGCGCCCCGAGGGCTGGCGCATCGTGCACGACCACACCAGCGTGGCGGCGCCGACGCCGGCCAAGGTCCAGTAGCGCGGCGCGTCAGCGCCGGTCGTTCAGGAAGCCGACCTCGGGCTTCTTGAGCGCGTGCGTCTCGAGCTCGCGCACGATGAAGTCGTAGGCCTCGTCGACCGAGTTCGTGCGGAAGAACAGCTTGAGGTCCTCGGCGCCGATCGTGCCGTAGCGCACCATCGGCTCGAAGTGCAGCACCTCGTCCCAGTACTTGGTGCCGAACAGCACGATCGGCAGGTGCTTCTTGATCTTCAGCGTCTGGACCAGCGTCACGACTTCCATGAACTCGTCGAGCGTGCCGAAGCCGCCGGGCATCACGACCATCGCCTTGGCGAGGTACGTGAACCAGTACTTGCGCATGAAGAAGTAGTGGAACTCGAAGGCCAGACGCCGGGTGATGTACGGGTTGTCGGTCTGCTCGAAGGGCAGCGAGATGTTGAGCCCGATGTTCTCGCCCTTGGCCTCGCTGGCGCCGCGGTTGGCGGCCTCCATGATCCCCGGGCCGCCGCCCGAGCAGACCACGAAGCGCCGGTCGGTGCCTGCCAGGCTCTTCGACCAGAGCGTCAGGCGGCGCGCCAGCTCGCGCGTGTCCTCGTAGTAGCGCGACATCTCCAGGCGCGTCTCGGCGCGCTGCAGCTCGCCGCCGGCCGCACGCGCGGCCTCCAGCTCGGCGGCCGCGACCTCGCGCGACGGGATGCGCGCCGAGCCGAAGAAGACGATCGTGTCCTTGACCCGCAGCTCCTGGAAGCGCGACTCCGGCTCCAGGTACTCGGACAGGATGCGCAGCTCGCGCCCGGCGGGGCTGGCCAGGAAGTTCTCGTTCTTGTACGCCTTGACGGCGCGGAAGCGGCTCTCGGTCATGGGGTTGCCCGGCGGGCTGCGGAGGCGCGCGTGGGGCGCGCATCCTATCGACGCGATCGGCCGGAAGCTGGTGGGTTCGGCGCGGCGGGGTCCCGCGGGTCCCATTCCTCGTCCGTGCCGGCTCTCACTCCCCGTCGGGCTTGGGCGCCTGCTTGTCGGTCGCCTTCTTGAAGAGCTCGTCGAAGCGCGCGGCCTTGCTGCGCTCGTACTCGATGGCGCCGTCGAACTTGTCCTTGCCGCTGGTCGAGCGTTCGCGCGCACGGTCCTGGGCGGTGGCCCAGGCGTCGCGCGCGGCGCCGGAGGCGCCCTGGTCCTCCTTGCGCACGGTCTTCATCACCTGCGACGTGCGCACGTCGACGGACAGGCGTGCGGAACAGCACGGGCAGACCACGTCGATCTCGCGAGAATTCACGTTTTGTCCTCCTGGAGACGCCCCTCCGTCGCCTGTAGGGCTGGACGTCGTACGTCCATCCTACGCCGCGGCGTCCGACCGGCGATCGAGCGCCGGCCGGACCGCGGCGAGGAGCACGGTTCCTGCGGAGGGTAACGATCATGTCGAAGGTCGAGAAAGTCGGGAGACCCGAACGCGTGCTCGGGGTTGTGCTGTGGAGCGCCTTCCTGCTGGTCCTCTACGCCTTCGGCAGCCCCACATGAGTCCGCTACCCACGGAGATCCTCGGCACCCTTCCGCGCCTGGCGCGCTGAACTCGCAGGATCCCCGGTCGCCGCGCTACAGTCGCGGCATGAGAACCACGCCCGTCGCCCTGCTGCTCCTGCTCGCCGCCTGCTCGAACGGCGGCGCACCCCGGCCGGTCACCCCCAGCGCCGCGCCCGCACCCCACGCCGGTTCCGCGGGCCCCGCCCCGGCCGACGCTCACGCCGGACCCGGCGCACCCAAGCCCGCGCCGACACCGCCGGGCGAGCTGATCTTCACCACGCCCACCGGCTGGCAGGTCGAGTCGCCGTCGCAGTTCCGCAAGCTGCAGTTCCGCCTGCCGCGCGCCGAGGGCGACGGCGAGGACGCCATGGTGTGGGTCACGGACTTCGGCGGTGGCACGCGCGAGGCCAACTTCGAGCGCTGGGCCGCGGAGTTCGAGCTGCCCGACGGCCGGCCCGCCAAGGAGGCCGCGCGCCAGTCGACGCGCAAGGTCGGCGAGCTGGAGGCCTTCGAGGTCGACGTCGCCGGCACCTGCGTCGCGCGCATGGCCCCCAACGAGCCCGCGACGATGAAGAAAGAGGGCTTCCGCCAGATCGCGGTGATCCTCGAGGGCGGCAGCAAGCCCTGGTACGTCAAGGTGCGCGGCCCCTCGGCGACGATCGCCAAGTGGGAGGCGAGCTTCCGCGCCTTCGTGGACTCGGCCCACAAGGCGAAGTGAGCCGGGCCCACGTGAGCCGGGCCGAGTGAACCGCCGTCAACGCGGCGGCTGCTCCTGCTTCAGCCGCTGCGCGCGCGCGCGGTAGCGCTCGTAGAGCTCCGTCTGGCGGTTGCCGATCGACACCTCGCGACCGTCGATGTAGAGCGCCGTGACGCGCGAGCGGAACTCGAGCAGGTCGCCGTCCGTGACCACCAGGTCGGCCAGCTTGCCGGGTGCCAGACTGCCGAGCTCGTGCTCCAGGCCCAGCACGCGCGCCGGGTACCAGGTCACGGCGCGCACGGCCTCGGCGTGCGGCAGGCCGTGGGCGCAGGCCATCGCGGCGTGGAAGGCCAGGTTGCGCGGGTTCTCCTCGTCGTCGGACATCAGCGCCACCTGCACGCCGGCGCGCGCGAGCACCGCGGCGTTGGCGTAGGGCGCGTCGTAGGGGTCGTGGCGGCCGCCGGGCAGCGCGAGCACCGGGCCGACCACCACCGGCAGGCCCGACCGCGCGATCTCGTCCGCGACCTTCCAGCCCTCGCTGACGCCGTAGAGCACCGCGTCGAGCTCCTGTTCCTTGGCGAAGCGCAGCGCGAACAGGATCGTCTGCGCGTTGCCGGCGTACAGCGCGACGCGCTTCTGCTTGCGCACGTAGGGCACCATCGCCGCCAGGCGCGGGTCGTGGCGCGGCGCCGGCGCACCGGCCGCGGCCTCGTCGAGCAGGCGGGCGTGCTCGCGCGCGCGGGCGAAGAACTCCTCGAGCTCCTTGAGCTCGTCGGACTTCTCCTTCTTCTTGGCCTCGTTGGCCGTGCTCGGGAAGCGCACGTGCAGCATGTCGCGGTCGACCTGCAGCATCTCCTCCCAGGTGTCGCCCGTCAGGCGCACCACCGCGGACTGGCCGCGGATCGGGCCGCCGGTCTGCGGTGCGGTCTGCGAGCGCGTGATGCCGTTGGTGCGCGTCACGGGGATGTGCGCCGACTCGGCGTGGATCGAAGCCGTGGTGCGGATGTCGGGCTGGTTGCCGCCGCCCTCGCCGGAGTCGATGGTCGCGGGCACCGAGCCGATCTCGTACAGGCCGATGTTGGTCGCCAGCGCGATCATGCCCGGCCAGATGTGGCGGCCCTGCGCATCGACCGTGCGCGCGCCGGCGGGGATCGGCACGGCGCTGCCCGGACCCAGGGCCAGGATGCGCCCGCCCTGCAGCAGCAGCGTGCCCTGCGCGATGTCGGGCGCGGTCACGGGGTGCAGCGTCGCGCCGACCAGCGCCACGATCTCGGCGCTTGCCGCGGGCGACGGGGCCGGCGGCGCACCCGGCGAGCGCGGCGGTTCCTGCAGCTCGCGCACCGGCGGCGGCCGCGTGGCGAGCTCGAAGGTGTCGCGCCGCTCGAACTCGATCCGGCCGTCGACCATGGTCCACACGACGCGCGCCAGCGCGCTCAGCGGATCGCCGTTGAGCAGCACGAGATCCGCGTCCTTGCCGACCTCGATCGAGCCGACGCGCGCCTCGATGCCCAGCTGCCGCGCCGGGTTGAGCGTCACCAGCGCCAGCGCGCGCACCGGGTCGAGACCCGCGTAGCGCACCGACTTGGCCGCCTCGCCGTACAGCCGGCGCATCATCTCGGCCGAGTCGGAGTTGAGCGAGGACAGCACGCCGGCCTCGTCCATGACGGCCGCGCACTGCGGCACGGCGTCGTAGGCCTCGACCTTGTAGTTCCACCAGTCGCCGAAGGTCGATCCCGGCACGCCGGCCACGGCCATCTCGTGCGCCACCTTGTAGCCCTCGAGGACGTGCTGCAGCGTCGCGATCTTGAAGCCGAACTGCTGCGCGGCGTGGATCAGCATCAGGATCTCGTCGGCGCGGTAGCAGTGCGAGTGCACCAGGACCTCGCCGCTCAGGATCCCGGCCAGCACCTCGAGCCGCACGTCGCGGCGCGGGGGCTCGAGGTCTTCGCCGCGCTGCTGCGCGGCCTTCCAGGCCTGCCATTCGGCCGCGTACTCGCGCGCGCGACTGAAGGCCCGCTGGAACACGGCCTCGACGCCCAGCCGCGAACCCGGGAAGCGCTCGCCGCGCGCGCCGCCGTTCGAGCGCTTGGGGTTCTCGCCCAGCGCGAACTTGATGCCCTGCGGGCCGATCGGGAAGCGCAGCTCGTCGGCGCGCCGCTTCCACTTGAGCTTGATCACCTCGTCGCGCCCGCCGATCGCGTTGGCCGAGCCGTGCAGGATGCGGATGGTCGTCACGCCGCCCGCCAGGGCGCGGTAGATCGAGAGGTCGTCGGGGTCGACGATGTCGGCGATCGTCACCTCCGCGCTGATCGAGACCGTGCCCTCGTTGATCGAGCCGTCGGCGGCGATGTGCGAGTGACAGTCGACCACGCCCGGCGCGAGGTGCTGGCCCGCGCCGTCGAGCACGGTGATCCCGGCCGGGGCCTCGACCGCGCCGATGGCGGCGATCTTGCCGTCGCGCACGAGCACGTCGCCGGTGAAGGCCGGGCGCGTCGCGGTGTGGATCGTCACGCCGCGGATCAGCGCATTGCCGTCGGTGCGCAGCTGCGGCACGCGGTCGGCATCGAGTTCGACCGGATGCTCGCCGGCCGTCAGCGGGGTCGCGAGCAGGGCGAACAGCGCAAGGAGCTGGAGCAGGGCAGCGTGCTTCACCGGCCACCTCCGTGCGGACCGTCGTCGTCGTGGCCGTGGCCGGACCGGCCGTCCTCGTCGCCCGTGCGCGGCTCGGCCTTGGGCGTGCGCTCGCCCTTGAAGGCGCTGGTGTTCTCGCCGCCGGACCACTTCCAGGTCGCCGAACCGCGCCAGGTGTTCTTCTCGATCTCGCCCTCGATGGCGACCTCGGCCTCGAAGTTGGCGACCTTGACGCGGCCGGCGAGCTTGAACTTCTTGCCCGCCACCTGGCCTTCGCAGGCGCCCTCGAGGTCGCTGTCGTCGAAGGGGCTCTTGAAGCGCAGCGTGCCGCGCAGCACGCCGTCGCGCGACATGACCAGCTCGGCCGAGGCCGGTTTGACGTCCGGGCTGTCGAACACGAGCGTCCAGTTGCCCGTGCCGTCGACGCCCTCGTCGGGCTTGCCCTTGAGCTCGTTGGACTCGAGCTCGAACTCGTGCGCGAAGCCGTCGACGAAGAGCCACACCAGCTTGGCGTCCTTGCTGGCCAGCGGGGCCTTGCTCCACAGCGCGAAGGTCGCGTCGCGGCCCGGTTCGACCGCTCCCAGCGCGCGTCCCACGCCGCACAGCTCCGCGGGCGTGCTGGTCAGCGCGCGCTGCGCGGCCTCGGCCGGCAGCCCTTTCTCGACCAGCGTGCGCACGCGCTCGAGCAGGTCCTTGGGCGCGTCCTTGCCGCTGCCGAACGCGAAGGTGACGCCGGCCTCGTGCAGCCGCAGCGCGCAGTCGCGCTGCTCCTCCCAGAGCCGGCGCTTCTCGGTGCGCGCGCGCAGCGGCTCCTCGTAGGTCCACGCCTTCTGCGCGTCGCGCGCCGGAGTCTCCGCGGCGGGCTTGGCCGGGTCGGCAGGCTTGGGCTCCTGGCCCGGTGGCACCGGCGGCGCGGCTTCGCTCGCGGCCGCCTTGGGCGCTTCGCCGGGCTTCTGCTCCTGGCCCTGCTTCTCCTTCTCCTTCTCCTTCTCTTTCGCCTTGTCCTTGGCGGCCGGGTCCTCGACCTCCTCGCCCCACTGCAGCGTCAGGAACACCGGGATCCCGCGCGCCTTGAGCACGTCGGTGCGCCGCCAGGCCTCGCGCCCGCCGGCGATCGCGAGCTCGAAACCGAACTCGTCGGCCAGCGCGATCCAGCGCTCGATGTCGTTGGCGCTCTCGGCCTCGCACACCACGCGCTTCTTCTTGGCCAGCACGTCGCCGACCGCGCTCAGCGCCGCGTCGTAGGGCGGACGCCGCCCGGGCTTGCCCTCGGCCTGGCGGCGCGCGAGCTCCGCGACCCAGCGCGCGTCGAGGAAGAACTGGCGCAGTTGGGCGATCGCGCCCATCAGGGTGCCCGGGTAGCCGCCGCCGGTGGCCTCGAAGCCGGCGTGCTGGAACACCGCCGCCTGGCGCACGCGATCGCGCGGCGCGCCGTCGCGCGACACGACCAAGGCGCTGGTGCCCGAGAGGAACTCGCCGTGCGGTGCGGCGAGCCAGGCACCGAAGCCGCTGGAGCGGAAGCGCTTGTCGGTCTCGCCTTCGGTCTTGAAGGCCTCGGCGGCCGCGAACTCGGGCGCGATGCCCTTGCGGTTGGCGTCGCGCATGTCGACCAATACATCGGCGCCGGGCTTGAGCGGCACGTCCCGCTGCGCCAGCGGCGACGGCGTGACGCAACCCGCGAAGGAGTAGGCGTCGATGAAGGCCGGCACGGCCAGCGCCCCGTTGGCGTCGACGATGCGCGCGCCTTTGGGCAGCTCCGCACCTTCGTCGAGGATCGCCTCGATGCGCCCGTGGCGCAGCACCAGCGTCTTCCTGGGCGCGTCGGCAGCCTCCGCCAGGCGCACGTTGCGGACCACACACGGCGCAGCGACGCCCTGGGCGCGCGCGGGCTGGATCGCGCACAGCGCGAGCAGCGCGGACACGAAGCACGTACGAGGGACTCTCATGCGCGCATGATGGCGCGCGGCGCCGCGACGCACCAGACGCCGGGGCGCCCGCGCGTGTCAGAGTCCGCGCAGCCAGTCGGGCCGGAAGCGGGCGCGGCGCGGATCGGCGAGCACGGCGTCGAGCCCGGCCAGGAGCCGCGCCTGGTCCTTGGGCAGGCTGCCGGCCAGAGCCAGGTGGTTGCTTGCGTGGTTCGAGCGGAAGACCGTGGCCTCGAGTTCGAGCCCGGCCAGGAACTCGCGCAGCTCGCGCGCCAGCTCCAGCGGCTCGAGTTCGTCGACGGCGCCGCGCTGCGCCTCGTCCCACAGCGGCGTGCCCTCGACCGGCGTCATCACCAGCGTGCTGACGAAGCGCGGCTGGATGGCGTTGACCACGCGCGCCGATTCACGCGCGTGGTCGAGCGAGCGCGCGCGGCCGCCGGCGCCCAGCAGGATCATGGTCGAGAGCTTGACCCCGGCCGCGTGGGCCTTGTGCGCGACGCGCACCAGCTCGGCGCCGTCGACGCCCTTCTCCAGCCGCGCGAGCACGGCGTCGTCGCCGCTCTCGAGGCCCAGGTAGTAGAGCGAGAGCCCGGCCTCGCGCAGCGCGCGCATGTCCTCGACCGAGCGCACCTGCAAGGCTTGCGGCGAGGCGTAGCAGCTGACCCTTTGCAGGTCGGGGAAGGCCGCGCGCAACCGCTCCAGGAGCGCCAGCAGGAACGCGGTCTTCGCGATCAGGGCGTCGCCGTCGGCCAGGAAGACCTTGCGCGTGCCGGGCGCCTGCGCGGCCGCCCAGTCGATCTCGCGCTCGAGCTCCTCCAGCTTGCGCACGCGGAAGCGCTTCTCGCGGTACATCGCGCAGAAGGTGCAGCGGTTGTAGCTGCACCCGATCGTGGCCTGTAGGATCAGGCTCTCGGCCTCGGACGGCGGTCGGTAGAGCGTGCCTTCGTAGCGGATCACGCGCCCGATGATAGCCGCGAGCGCCCCAGCCAGGCCGTGCGCGAGCCGCTCCCGATCCTCCACCAGGACGACCACCTCGTGGTCGTCGCCAAGCCGGCGGGCGTGCTCAGCGTGCCGACGCCCGGTGCCGAGGGGCGCGCGCTCCCCGAATTGCTGCGCGAGCAGGGCCTGGAGCTGATCCCGGTGCACCGCCTCGATCGCGAGACCAGCGGGGCGGTGCTGTTCGCGCGCGACAGCGAGACGCGCGAGCTGCTCGAGGGCCTCTTCCGCGCGCACGCGATGCACAAGACCTACTGGGCGATGGCCCAGGGCCGCGTGCGGCCGGCGACGGGCACCTGGAGCTTCCCGATCCTCGAGAACGGAGCTTTCGCGCGCGTCTCGGCGCTCGGCAAGAAGTCGACCACGCACTACACGACGCTGCGCGCGCACGCCGCGTGCACCGAACTCGAGGTCGACCTCGTCACGGGCCGCTACAACCAGATCCGTTTGCACGCCGCGCACGCCGGCTTTCCGTTGGTCGGCGAGCGCAAGTACGCGCGCGGCAAGGACTCGCCGGTGCGCTTCAAGAGCCGGCGCGTGGCCCTGCACGCCTGGAAGCTGGCCTTCGTCCACCCGCGCACCGGCCAGGAACTGGAGGTCGAAGCGCCGCTGCCCGCGGACCTGCTCGAGCTCGTCGGACGCGCCAGGCACTAGCCCCGCGTGCTAGGATCTCCCGCCCATTGTCCAGCCGGACGGACGGAGCCCATGCCCACTAGCGAAGACGTCTACACCGAACTGCGCCAGGTCTACGACCCCGAGATCCCGGTCAACATCGTCGACCTGGGCCTGGTCTACGACGTGCAGGTCGACGGCAGCGTGTGCAACATCACGATGACGCTGACCTCGCAGTCCTGCCCCGAGGCGCGCACGATCCCCGAGGTGATGAAGCGCCGGGTCAACGCCATCACCGGCATCACGGGCACCGAGATCAAGATCGTCTGGGAACCCGCCTGGGGGCCGCACCGCATCTCGCCCGAGGGCCGCGCGCAGCTCGGCATCGACCCGCCCGAAGACGAGGACGAGTAGCGTCGCTCAGCCGCGCGGCGCCGCCTGGTCGCGGCGGTGGTCCTGCGCCACGCCTTCCGAGAGCTTGACGGTCTCGCGCAGCACGAGGCGCAGCGCGAACCAGCACACCACCAGGGACACGACGACGATCGCCAGGCCCGCGACGAGCCCGATGGTCGTGTCCGGGTCCGCCGGCACGGCGCTCACTGCACCACCTTGATCGGCCCGATGTCGGGCGGCGGCGCGTTGGGGTTCTTCTTGAGCTCCTGCTTCCAGCTCGCCATGCGCGCCTTGGCCTGCGCCTTCTCGGCCTCGGGGATCAGGCCCTTGCGCTGCAGGAAGATCGACTGGCTGGTGTAGGCGAAGGGGTCTTCGGGATCGAGCTGGATCACGCGCTCGACGGTCGCCAGCGCCGCTTCCTGGTCGCCGCTCTTGCTCTGCGCCGTGGCCAGCGCGTGCAGCGCGTCGAGCCAGTCGGGCCGCAGCTCGAGCGCGAGCCGGAACTGCTCGATGGCCTCGCCGTGCTTGCCCTGGCCGAAGAGCTGCAGTCCCTGCTTGTAGTGCTCGAGCGGCTGGTTCATCACGAGGCCTCCGTCGCGAGCGACGGCAGCATCACATCACGGGTTCGATGCCGAGCGCGGCGAACTTCTTGTCTTCGAAGTTCTTGCGGAACAGGTCGCGCAGCTTGGCGGCCTGCGCGTCGTAGGCGGCCTGGTCGGCCCAGGTGTTGCGCGGGTTGAGCACCTTGGCGTCCACGCCCGGGCACGAGGTCGGCATCTTCATGTTGAAGACCGGGTGCACCTCGTATTTGACCTTGCCCTCGTCGAGGTCGCCGCGCAGGGCGGCGTCGAGCAGCGCGCGCGTGTCCTTGATCGAGATGCGCTTGCCGGTGCCGTACGGCCCGCCGCTCCAGCCGGTGTTGAGCAGGATGCAGCGCGCCTTGTTCTGCTCCATCTTCTCGCGCAGCAGCTTGGCGTAGACCACCGGCTTGTGCGCCATGAAGGGCGCGCCGAAGCAGGCCGAGAAGGCGGCCTTGGGCTCGGTGATGCCGACTTCCGTGCCGGCCAGCTTGGCCGTGAAGCCCGAGACGAAGTGGTACATGACCTGCTTGCCGTCGAGCACCGCGATCGGCGGCAGGACACCGAAGGCGTCGGCCGTCAGCAGCACGATGGTCTGCGGGTGCGGGCCCTGCGAGTTGGGCATCACGTTCGGGTTCGCGCTCAGCGGGTAGCTGAAGCGCGTGTTCTCCGTGATCGACTTGTCGGTCAGGTCGAACTCGTGCGGCGTGACCTCGGCGAGCTTCCGACCCTTGGGGGCGGGCACGTTCTCGACGATCGTGCCGGGCTTCTCCAGCGCGGCCCAGATCACGGGCTCGGCGTCCTTGTTGAGGTCGATCAGCTTGGCGTAGCAGCCGTCCTCGAGGTTGCACAGGCCGTTGTCGCTCCAGATCGTCTCGTCGTCGCCGATCAGGCGGCGCTTGGGATCGGCCGAGAGCGTGGTCTTGCCCGTGCCGGACAGGCCGAACAGCACGGCCGCGTCGCCCTGCGCGCCGACGTTGGCCGAGCAGTGCATCGAGAGGCGTCCCTCGAGCGGCAGCAGGAAGTTGCCGACGGTGAAGATGGTCTTCTTGACCACGCCGCAGTAGTCGGCGCGGCCCGCGACCAGGCAGATGCGGTTCTTGACGTCGACCACGATCGCGGCTTCGGCGCGGCAGCCGTCGCGGTCGGGCTCGCACACGAAGGACGGGGCGTTGATCATCGTCCAGCGCCGGCGCTCGACGTCCTTCACGCCCTTCAGGTCCTTGGGGAACATGTTGTGCGCGAACATGGCGTGCGTCGCGTACTCGCCGACGAAGCGGTACGGGATGGCGAAGGCCGCATCGGCACCGACGAAGACGTCCTTGACGTACAGCGTCGCGCGCTTGGCGTTCAGGTGCTCGACGACGCGCTTGAGCAGGCCCTGGTACTTGACCGGGTCGAACTGCTGCATGTCGTCCTTCCACCAGAACTGGTCGACGATCTCGGGCCAGGCGACGGCGTAGGTGTCCTTGACGCGCCGGCCGGTGCAGTCGGGGTCGGTGTAGTAGACCAGCGGACCCTTGACCCCCAGCTTGGTGGCGAAGGCCTTCTGCTCGTTGTTCGGCCCGCCCTTGCGCACGCGGCCCTTGTCGTTGGCGATCGCCTCGTGGAACAGCTCGTCCTTCGAGAGCTGGTACTTGTAGGTGACCGTCTTGAGGCCGAACAGCGCTTCGAGTTCGTTGCGGTAGTCCATGGATCGTTGCGGAGGGGCGCAGCGCGCGCCGCGTGCCGGGGAGTGGCCTGCCGGCGTTCCGCCGCCGGGCGAGGAAGCGGCACAAGGTAGCCAAGGGGCTCGGAATCGGCAACCGGAGCGGCGCCGCCTGCCCCACGGGGCAGTGCGCGGCGTCAGCGCGTACGCACGGTTGCGCGCTCGCGGTACCAGGCCAGCGTGCGCACCAGCCCGTCCTGCCAGCTCACCGCCGGCTCGTAGCCGAGCAGCGCGCGCGCGCGCTCGATCGAAGCCAGGCTGTGCAAGACGTCGCCCGCGCGCGGAGGCACGAACTCGGGTTCGAGCCGCGAGTCGAGCACCTGCGCCATGCGCCGGTACAGGTCGAGCAACGAGACGCGCGCGCCGCCGCCGACGTTGATCACCACGCCCGGCTCGAGGTCGCGTTCCAGCGCGCGCAGGTTGGCGTCGACCACGTTCGCGACGTAGGTGAAGTCGCGCGTCTGCGAGCCGTCGCCGAAGATCCGCGCCCGGCGGCCCTCCAGCAGGGCGCGCGCGAAGAGCGCGATGACGCCGGTGTACGGACTGTCGTCGGCCTGGCGCGGACCGAAGATGTTGAAGTAGCGCAGCGAGACGCTGCGCAGACCGTAGACCTCGCCGTAGACGCGCAGCAGGTGTTCACCGGCGACCTTGCCCGAAGCGTAGGGCGAGAGCGGCTGCGGCAGCATGCTCTCGACCTTGGGCAGCACCTCGGTGTTGCCGTAGGCCGCCGAGGAGGCCGCGAACACGAAGCGCGGCACCTTGGCCGCGCGCGCGCCCTCGAGCAGGTTCTGCAGACCGTGCACGTTGACGCGGTAGCTCGCGACCGGGTCCTCGACGCTGCGCGGCACCGAGACCTGCGCCGCCTCGTGGAAGATGCCGTCGACGCCCTGGCAGGCGGCGTGGCACACCTCGGGCTCGACGATGCTGGCCTGGATGAACTCGATCGGGGCGGCGGAACCGACCGGGCCGACCACGCCGCGCGGCAGGTTCTCGAGCCGGCCCGAGCTCAGGTCGTCGAGCACGCGCACGCGGTCGCCGCGCAGGTGGAGCGCTTCGACCAGGTGCGAGCCGATGAAGCCCGCTCCGCCCGTCACGAGGTAGGTGCGCATCCGCGGCATGCTAGCGGGCCCGCGCGGCGCGCTCACCAGGGTGATCAACGCAAACCCGCCGGCTCAGGTCCGGCGGGCGTGCGGCATCGAGAAGAGTCTTTGGATCCCCAGCGCAGCTGTCGTGGCTGCGGAGACGTGAGCCGCAGCGCGCGCCGGACCGAACTCGCCGAATCCGCTTCGTTGCGCGCTCGCGCAAAGCCGGCGGAGGGGCTGGAAAACATGAACCCGCCGGCTCAGGCCCGGCGGGTTCACGGCATCGAGAAGAGTCTTTGGATCCCCAGCGCAGCTGTCGTGGCTGCAGATCATCGAGCCGCGTCCGGGCCGGGATCGAACGGCCGGCCGGCGAGATCTCGGCGCGTGCGCGGCACGCGCCGTAGGGGTCCCGGAGAAACCGACAGCCCGCCAAGTACGACCTGGCGGGCTGCCGATATCGAGAAGAGTTGTCCCCAGCGCAGTATTGTGACTGCAGGGGGCCGAGCCGGGCCCCGCGGCGGACCGGTCGGGGCTTCTCAGCTTTTTTTCGCCTGCGGTGGTCGGGGCCCCGGGCGCCCCCCCGGGGCAGGCCTGGAAATGCGCGAGCCCGCGGCACGGGGCCCGCGGGCTCGCAGCATCACGAGATCGAATCTCTGCATCTCGAGGGTCCCGGCCCTCCAGCGGAGAGGGCCGGGCCCTGGTCGGCGGCCCCCCCGGGCACCGAACCACGCTCCCGAGCCGGGAAGCGCCAGAGAACGAACGCTCCGGCTCGGCTCAGCCGAACAGGCCGGTCTTCTGCGTCTTGCGGATCTCGTCGCGCTCCGACCAGATGATCTCGCCGGTCTCGATGTTCACGCAGTTCATGACGAACTGGTAGTACGTGTCCTCGGTCTTGGTCCCCGCCGACTCGATCGAGCGATCGCGCTTCTTCTCGATCGAGTAGAGCGTGCCGTAGACCACGACGTCGGCGCCCAGCTGCTTGCCGAACTTCTTGGCCATCTCCGGGTTGACGCGCGCGGACTCGTTCTGGTGGCGCACCTGGTCGCCGATCTCGGTCTGTCCGGCCTGGTCGGCGACGAAGCGGAACTTGTTGGTGCGCATCAACTCGGTGCGGATGGCGTCCGTCACGGCGTCGAGGGCGATGTGCTCCTTGGTCTCGTTTCGGATGGCGCCCATGTAGACGATGATGCGCTTGTCATCGCCCTTGCCGGCGGTGGCCATGTAGTTGAGGTCGGGGTCCCCGGACAAGGACACGACCATCTTGGCCGAGAACTGCTGCAGGTCGGTCGAGCCCCAGTCGACGTTGACGGTTTCGACCTCGGTCGGGTCGCCGTATTGCACGGAGCTGCACGCGGCGAGCGGGAGGAGGGCCAGGAGGAAGGTTGCGAAGATCGATTTCATGTTGAGGTCTCCAGACGTGTGCGGACGGCGCCTCGGGCTCAGTTCGTGAGCGCTCCGGGGCGTTGGAACAACAGGCGGAAGGATGCGGCCTCGGCGGCGGGCGCCACGGCGCGCACGCGCACGCGCGCGGCGGCCGCGAGCGCCAGCGGCTGCCAGAGTTGGGGCAGGATCGCGAGCCGGACGGCGCGCGCGTCGTACCACTCGACGTGGTAGAGCACCTCGAGCTCGCCGTCGGTCGCATTCTCGAGTTCGAACTCGGCCCGGCGCACGCCGCCTTCCTCGCGGAAGCTCGGGTCGAGGATGCGGAAGCCGCCGGCCAGCTCGGCGTCGCCCTCGACGTGGCGCGGGCTGCGGACCAGCTGCTGTTCCCCCGTCCCGGACCCCGACGAAGCGCAGGCGGGCAGCAGGCTCGCGGCGGCTGCGAACAGGACGAACGCGGTCGGGATCACGCTTCTCATGGCTGGGGAACTCCTTCGTCCGGACCGGGTTCGACTTCGACGGGCAGGCCGCCGACCACGTGCGCGTACAGCCGCGGGCCCAGGCTCCGCGCCAGGATGAACAGCGTCTCGCGCGGTGCCAGCTCGAAGGTGCCGAGCTCGACGCGCTCGCCGCCGCGCGCCTCCAGCGCGAGCGTGCGCCGGCCCGGCGGCACGAAGGCGCGCGCGGCCTGCCAGGTGTCGGGCAAGGTCTGCCAGGAGCGCAGGTCGGCGCGCTCGGTCGCGACGGTGAACAGCATGACGGCCAGCATGGCCCACATGCCGTGCTCGTCGTTGACCTCTTCCTGCAGGGCCAGCTTGAGGAAACCGCGCACCGCCGACTTCGCCGACAACATCAACAGGCGGTCCTGCAGGTTCTCGCTCGCCACGCTGGAGACGTTCTCGACCACCACCGTGCGCACCGCGTTCGTCGCGCCCGCGACCGAGAGCTCGAGGTCGCCGACGGTCTGCGGACGGCTGACGAACGAGGGCACCGACCACTGGAAGATGCCGTCCAGCGTGGGGACGGCCAGGGTGTTCTCCTGCTTGTACGGGCCTTCGCCGACGCCCGCGATGACCACGACGCTCGCGGAGTCCTCGGGCGGCAGCTCGACCTCGCCGTACTTCTCGATCCACTCCGCGTAGGCCGCGCTGCGACCCTGCGAGCGCGCCAGCCGCGGCAGCGCCTGCGAGGCCAGCGCCACGCCGACACCCTTGGCCTCCATGCGCGCGTAGTCGATGTAGGCCTCGTCGGGCTTGCCGTCGAGCTCGTAGACCACGGCCGACAGGAAGTGTCCGAGGCCGCCGGCGCCGTACTCCTTCTCGTACAAGGACTCCTCGGCCTCGAGCAGCTGGTTCGCCAGGCGCGTCTCGACGCGCGCGCCTTCGAGGTCGCCGCGCGCGAGGCGCGACAGGGCTGAGGCGCTGTGCAGCAACACGCGCTCGTAGCCCTCCCCGACGTAGCGCTGCAGGCTCTCGCCGACCGTCCAGGTCAGCAGGAACTCCTGGAGGTTCTCGGCCGACGCGAGCGCTTCGCGGTCGGCGTCCTGCGAGACCGCCAGGGCGCGGTCGAGCTGCTGCTGCGCCTCGTTCCAGCGCCCCTCGGTCAGCGCCACCAGGCCGGCCTCGGCGCCCGAAAGGAACTCCGATCCGGTGGTCTCCGTGTCGGCGTAGGCGCGGTAGGCGGCGTCGAGCTGTCCTCTCTGGAAGTCGGAGTAAGCTCGGCTCGTGCGCTCGGGGTAGGACGCGCAACCCAGGCCCGGAGCGAGGGCGAGCAGCAGGGTCGCGACGCCCGTGCGCGTCGACGAGGGGGCTTGCAGTCGTGTCGCTGAGGTCATCGGTGCCTGCCGCCGGCCATGCTCCGTCGCGGACAGGGCGCGTGCAAGGCCAGCGCCGCGGGGTGAGCGGGCGCCGCCGGGCAATTCACGGGCCACTTCGACAGGGGCGGATTGGCGCCCCGCGCGCGGCCCCGTAGACTGCCGCGCCGCGCTGGGATCCGCCGCTCGGCGCACGACGTCACGACGAGCGACGATGCGCAGCACCTATCTGGACAAGGACGTCCCCGGCCGGCCGGGAGCGGGGGGCAGCTCGCCCATGATGGAGCAGTTCTGGCGCGCCAAACGCCAGCACCCGGAAGCGCTCTTGTTCTTCCGCATGGGCGACTTCTACGAGCTGTTCCACGAGGACGCCCAGGTCGCCTCGCGCGAGCTGGGTCTGACGCTGACCGCACGCTCCAAGGGCGAGGGTGCCATCCCGATGGCCGGCGTGCCGGTGCGCTCGGCCGACGCGTACCTGATGAAGCTGGTGGCCAAGGGCCACAAGGTCGCGATCTGCGAGCAGCTGCAGGATCCGCGCACCACCAAGGGCATGGTCGACCGCGGCGTGGTGCGTGTCGTCACGGCCGGCACGCTGACCGAGGAGGACGCGCTCGACGCGCGCGAGAACAACTACCTGGCCTGCCTCGCCACCGGCGCGGAGCGCGATGGTCTGGCCTGGGTCGACTTGTCGACCGGACGCTTCCAGGTGCTCGAGCTCGAGCGCGCGCGGCTGGTCGACGAGATCGCGCGCATCGCGCCGGCCGAGCTGCTGCTGTCGAGCGCCGCCGGCGAGAGCGAGGAGCCGGTGCTGGTCGAGCTGCGCGCGGTGCTCGGGCCGCGCCTGACGCAGCGCGATCCCTGGCGCTTCGAGCGCGTCGTGACGCAGGACAAGCTGCTGGCGCACTTCCGCGTCGCCAGCCTCGAAGGCTTCGGCATCGAGGCGGAATCGCCGGTCGTGCCGGCCGCGGGGGCGCTGCTCGAATACCTCGAGGAGACGCAGAAGGCGGCTTGCGCCCACGTGCTGCGCCTGGAACGCGTCGATCCCGGCCGCTACGTGGTGCTCGACCGCGCCACGACGGGGTGCCTCGAGCTGTTCCGCACGCAGCGCGACGGCCGCAAGGAGGGCACATTGATCGAGGTGCTCGACGCCACGCGCACGCCGATGGGTGCCAGACGGCTGCGGGACTGGCTGTGCCATCCGCTGCGCGAGCCCGAGGCGATCCTGCTGCGCCAGCGCGCGGTGGCGGAGTTCGTCGACGGCCCGTTCCTGCGCGACGAGGTGCGCGAGCTGCTGGCGGGCGTGCTCGACATCGAGCGACTGTGCGCCAAGGTCTCGACCGACCGCGCGCACGCGCGCGACCTGGTCGGACTGGCGAACTCGCTGGCCGCCGTGGCGCCGCTGCGCGCCAAGCTCGAGAGCTGCCACTCGGCGATGCTGGGCGAGCTGGTCCAGGCGCTCGACCCGTTGAGCGAGCTGGTCGAGCGCGTGCGCACCACGCTGGTCGACTCGCCGCCGCTGGCGACGCGCGAGGGCGGCCTGGTGCGCGCGGGTGTGCACGCCGGCCTCGACGAGCTGCGCACCATCGGCAGCGACGGCAAGAGCTGGATGGCACGCTTCCAGGCCGAGGAGATGCAGCGCGCCAACATCCCTGGTCTCAAGATCGGCTTCAACTCGGTGTTCGGCTACTTCCTCGAGGTCCCGCGCGGCCAGGTCGAGCGCGTGCCGGCGCACTACCACCGCAAGCAGACGATCAAGGGCGCCGAGCGCTACATCACGCCCGAGCTCAAGGAGCACGAGGAAAAGGTGCTGCACGCCGAGGAGCGCGCGCACGACCTCGAGTACGAGCTGTTCGTCGCGCTGCGCGGGCGCGTGGCCGCCGAGATCGCGCGCATCCTGGCCACGGCCGAGGCGCTGGCGCTGGTCGACGTGCTGGCCGGCCTGGCGCAGCGCGCGGTCGAGCTGCGCTACGTGGCGCCCGAGATCGACGCTGGCGACGTGATCCGCATCGTCGACGGCCGTCACCCGGTGGTCGAGCGCATGCCGGGGGCCGGTCCGTTCGTGCCCAACGACAGCCGGCTCAACCGCAGCGACCGCATGATCACGGTGCTGACCGGGCCGAACATGGCTGGCAAGTCGACCTACATCCGCCAGACGGCGCTGATCGTGCTGCTGGCGCAGATCGGCTCCTTCGTGCCGGCCGCCGAGGCGCGCATCGGCGTCGTGGACCGCATCTTCACCCGCATCGGCGCCGCCGACGACATCGGCCGGCAGGCCTCGACCTTCATGGTCGAGATGATCGAGATCGCCAACATCCTGAACAACGCCAGCGCGCGCTCGCTGGTCGTGCTCGACGAGGTCGGACGCGGCACGAGCACCTTCGACGGCCTGGCGCTGGCCTGGGCGATCGTCGAGCACCTGCACGAGAAGACGCGCGCCCGGACGCTGTTCGCCACGCACTACCACCAGCTGACCGACCTCGGCACGCGCCTCAAGGGCGTGTGCAACATGAACGTCGCGGTGCGCGAGTGGCACGAAGAGATCGTGTTCCTCCACAAGATCGTCGACGGCGGGACCGACCGTTCGTACGGCATCCACGTGGCGCGCCTGGCGGGTGTCCCGCGCGAGGTGCTCGAGCGCGCCAAGGCGATCCTGGCCGACATCGAGCGCGACGCAGAGGACCTCGCGCCGCGCATCGCGCGCGGCAGCGACAAGGGGCGCAAGGGCGAGCGCGCGGGCGCGCAGCAGCTCGGCTTGTTCGAGCCGGCGCAGAGCGCGGTCGAGAAGGAGCTCGCGCAGGCCGACCTCGACCGCCTGACGCCGATCGAGGCGCTGCTCCTGTTGCGCGAGCTCAAGCAGCTCCTCCCCTGACGGACGCGGTCGCAATCCAGAGCCCGCAAACGACTTGCAGCGTCGGGTCCGCGCCGGTTCAGGCGCCCCGGAAGGCCGGTGCGCCCTTAGGATATTGCATTCTGGGCGCGCTGCGCCCGCCGGGTCTGCTGCCCCACTGGCCCGGCTCCCTGTGCGCCCCGTCCCCCCCCGTTCGCCGCGCCGGCTGCTGGCCGCGCTGTCCGTCCTCGTCCTCGCCGCGGCGAGCCGGGCGGGCATCGCCGTCGACGGCCGCGTCGCGCTGATCAACGCCGACTTCGCCGCCGGCCTGGCCGGCTGGAGCGCGACGAACCCCGCGGCGGTCAGCGCCGGCTCGGGCCCGGCCGCGGATCGCAGCACGCTGACCTTCGTGCAGCAGAGCGGGACCAGCGAGCTGCGTTCGAGCCTGCTCGCCGGGACGCGCGGCCTCCCGCCGGCGCCCGCGCCGGGGACGCGCGGCGAGAAGCTCGAGTTCGGTGCGTGGCTGCACCTCGCGCCGAACGTCGGCACCGGCCAGCTGGTGCTCGAGATCGTCGCGCGCGTCGGCGCGCAGGCCATCGTGCTGGCCCGCTCGGCACCCGTCGACGCCGCGGCTCCGCGCAGCACGTGGTTCTTCGTCGCCACCGAGCCGCTCGCGGGCGTCGACGGCCGCCTGCCGGTCGGCACCGTGCAGGTCGAGTTCGTCGTGCGCAACGGCCTGACGGGCCGCGTCGACCTCGACGACGTCCGCGCCGGCCGCTTCGAGCGCAGCCTGTTCGCCGGACTCGCCGGCGGCTTCGAGGACCCGCGCGAGCTGCGCGAGCACTGGGCCCGCGGCGGCGGCGCGCGCCTCGCGTCGAGCTTCGGCCTGGACGAGAGCTACCAGGGTTCCGACTCCCTGTGCCTGCCGACCCACGTCAGCACCTGGGCCCGCACGGTCCTGCCGGTCGGCCTGGCGGACGGCGACGCCGTCCACGCGCGCGAGGTGATGGCGGGCCTGTGGCTGCGCGGCGTCGCGAGCACGCCGTTCCAGCCCGCGCAACCCTGCCTCGCGACGCTCGAGGTCCGGGCCCTGCGCCCCGGCGAGCCCGAGCGCGCGGGCCGCGTGCTGGCGCGCGGCCAGCACACGACCGGCGCGGACGGCATCTGGCGCCACCTGCGCACGAGCCCGCTGCTTGCCGTGCCGCTCGACGCGGACCGGCTGGTGGTCGAGGTGCGCAAGTCCGGCGCCGGTGCGCTGGTCTGCGACCTCCTGCAGGCCGGCGAGCCCGGCGCCGTGCACGGCCTCGCGCCGCGCCACGTGTCGTGCAACTACGTGGCGCGCTACCGCTCGCCGCTCAGCCCGCTGTGCACGACCAACCCGGTCGATGGGCGCGGCAAGTACGGGACCTGGGCCTGGCTGCAGGGCCCCTGGTCCGATCCGAACTCCACGGCGCTGCGCCACGACCCGAGCTGCGTCAGCGCGCCGAACTGCATCCGACCCAACGGCCGGCGCGACCTGGCGATCTCGACCCTCTCGAGCCTCGACGACCTGCCGCTGGCGGGCGGCTACGACTCGCGCGACCCGCACGTGATCGCCTGGCACGTCGAGCTGGCGGAGGCGATCGGCCTCGACAGCCTGATCTTCGACCACCACGGGCACGCGCTGGCGCTGCAGCTCGCGGAGCAGGGCGGCGAGGACCTCAACGAGCGCGCCTTCGAGACGCTGCTCGACGTCTGCGACCGGGCGGAGCACGACCTCAAGGTCGCGGCGATGTACGAGCCCAAGGTGCACATGCTCGGCTGGGTGCAGGGCCAGACCACGCTGGCGGCGAAGAAGGCCGGCATCCGCGCCGATCTCTCGGATCTGCTCGGGCGCCACGGCGAGCGGCGCTCGTACCTGCGCTACGACGGCCGGCCGGTGGTGTTCCTGTTCGCCGAGCGCAGCTGCTCGCCGAACGGCACGCAGTGCCTCGGCGACCAGGACTGGGTCGAGATCCTGGCCGGCGTGCGGGCCGACACCGGACTCGAGCCCTTCGTAGTCGCCGACGAGCCGCCGCTGAGCCCGGCGCCGCCGTTCCAGGGCCTGTCGCGCTGGAGCCTGGCCTACGGGACCTTCCTGAAGTACGCGAGCTACACGAACTTCGCCCACGGGATCGCGAGCCAGCCCCCGGTCGGCGCGCTGTCCTCGTTCAGCGCGCTGGTGCACGGCATCGCCGAACAATGGCGGCGTGTCGACGACGCCGGCCGCGTCGCGGTGCCGATCGTCTGGCCGGGCTTCGACGACAGCGGCGTCGCCGGCTGGTCGGGCCCCAACTTCCCCGGCGCCGACGGCGCGCCGATCTCGGTGCGCGTCGCCAGCCGCTTCGGCGGGCGCTTCTACGACACGACCGTGGCTTCGGCCCGCGCGACGCACGCACCGTGGATCCAGATCGCGACCTGGAACGACTGGAACGAGTGCACGCAGATCGAGCCGCGCTGGGACGCCACCTTCGCGCAGTCGGCGGCCGCCGGAACGACGCCGGACGGGTTGGCCGCGCGGCGGGTGCTGGCGCGCGCGCTGGCGACGCAGCAGTGGATCCGGAGCTTCCGCGGCGGCGCGCTCGAGCCGCCGGCCGACCTCGTGGCGCCGACGGCGAGCTACGTGTGGCGTGCGGCCCACGTCGGCGGCGTGACGCGCTACGACTGAGCCGCCGACCGAGCCGGCTCGGGCCGCCTCAAGCCGCGTGCTCGACGCGGCGCGCGCTGGAGCGCAGCGGGGTGCCGCGGAGCAGCTCCAGGTAGCCGCGCGCGACGTGCGACCAGTGGCACTCGCGCTCGACGAAGGCGCGCGCGGCCGCTTCCATGCCGCGGCGCAGCTCGGCGTCGCGGCGCACGCGCAGGAGGGTCGCGGCGAGCGTGTCGCACTCGGCCGGCCCCGCGGCGACCTTGAGCACGCAACTCGCGGGCAGCTCGGCCTGCTCGGCCAGCTCGCTGGCGATCACGCCGCGGCCCGCGGACAGGGCCTGGAAGATCCCGCCCGAGCTGCCGCCGGTCGACGGTCCGCGCAGGTTGACGCACAGGTCCGCCGCGCGCAGCCAGTCGAGGCTGCGCGCTTCGGGCTGCCAGCCGGTGATGTGCACCACCTGCTCGAGCCCGGCGCGGCGCACCAGCGCGTGCGCGTCCAGTTCCTCGGGCACCAGCGGTCCGACCAGCGCCAGCCGCAGGCGCGCATCCTGGCGCAGCGCGCGCGCGAAGCCCTCGATCAGGCGGTCGAGGCGCTTGTGGCGCTGCAGCGCGCCCAGGCTGACGATCAGGAACTCGTCCGCGCCGAGCGCGTCGCCGGCCAGTTGGCGGCGCAGTCGCCCGCGGTCGACGTCGGCCCAGCGCCGCTCCGCCCCGTGCGGGACGACGCGCAGCGGCAGCGCCGGCCCGCGCACGGCGCGCAGGCGCTGCGCCAGCTCCTGGCTGTGGACCAGGAAGCCGTCCGCGGCCGCGAGCACGCGCCGGTTGAGCGCCAACTCGAAGCGCGCGTCGGAGAGCTCCGCCGTGCTGCGGCCCGCGCGGCGGGAGAGGTCGATCGCGCGCGTCCCGTTCTGGCCCGTGCACTCCAGCGCGTGCACGAAGGCGCCCAGACGGCGCCGATCGCCGTGCGCGCGCTGCGCACGCGTGCGGCGCACCGGTGTGACGTCGAGCTGCACCAGCGCCGGTGCGTCGCGCGGCAATTCGATCTCGAGCTGCTGCTCGCCGCCGTGCGCGACGCAGCGCGCGACGCCGGCCAGCGAGCGCAGCACCAGCGAACGACCCGCGGGCGCGCTGAAGCGCCAGCGCAGCGTGGAGGCGCCCTGCTCGGGAGCGCGCACCAGCGCGCGGCCCTCGGTCCAGCGGCCGTTGCCCTCGAAGGCGTGCCAGCCGGCCAGCAGATCGCAACCTTCGTCCTCGTCGGGCGGCGCGAGCAGGCCCAGGCGCTGCGAGACGATGCGCCGCGCCGCGCCCAGGCCGCCTTCGCGCCAGGCGCGCCAGGGCGCGCGCCAGCCGCCGCGCGCGAGCTCGGGCCACGACGCGACCGCCAGGTCGAAGAGCACCCAGTCGTGCAGCATGACCACGCCGCCCAGGCGCTCGAGCAGCGGCAGCATGAAGGCGTGGTTGCGCTCGTTGCCGAGCTGGTAGAGCACCTGATCGAAGTCCTGCGCGTCGAGCCGGCTCGCGGGCGCGTAGCTGCGGCCGTCCGTGCCGCGCTCCGTGTGCCCTATGTGCTCGTCGGACACGAAACACCTGACCTCGGCGCCCTGCTCCAGATAAGGAAGGAGGTGGCGCGTGTAGTCGCCGATGCCCGAGCGCAGCTCCGGGGGCGTCGTCACCAGCGCCAGCCTCATGCGCCGGCTCGCTCGAGGGTCCGAGGGTCGCTCACCCTCGCTGCATCGGCGCGCGGCGCGGCCGAGGTTGGGCCCCCAGCTGCCGCGCGTGCCAGGAACGGGCCGTCAGGCCGTCAGGACCTCGACGCCCTGCGGCCCGAGGTAGATCGAGTGCTCGTACTGCGCCACCATCACGCCCTCGTCCTCGACGAGCGGCGGGTAGCGCACCAGCGAACCCTGGCGTGCGAGCTTGCCCAGCGTGTCCTCGACCGCGGCGGTGTCGAGGTGGCGGAAGTAGCGTCGCGCGATCGGCAGGCCGCGCCAGGACTCGATGGCATCGAGCACGCCGCGGTCGAGGCCCTTGGCCTTCGACGGCGGGCGCACGAGCATGAACACCTCGGGCTTGCCGGCTTCGCGGATGTAGCCCTTGCCCGTGCTGGCGAAGGGTTCGATCGCGAAGACCATGCCGGTCTTGAGCGAGCCGCCTCCGCGCTCGGCGTAATTGGGGATCTGCGGCGGCGTGTGCACCTTCCAGCGGCCGAGGCCGTGGCCGGTCAGGTTGCGCACGGGTTGGTAGCCGGCCTTGAGGATCGTGCGCTCGATGGCGCCGCCGATCTCGCCGACCTGCACGCCGTCGCGCACGGCGAAGATCGCCGCGCTCAGCGCGTTGCGCGCCGACTCGACCAGCGGCGTCCAGCGCTTGTCGGCGGACAGGTCGACCGTCGCGGCCGTGTCGGCCACGTAGCCGTCGACGTGCACGCCGATGTCGACCTTGACGCAGTCACCCTCGGCGTAGACCTGCGGGTCGTCGAGTCCGGAGCAGTAGTGCGCCGCGACCGAGTTGCGGCTGGACTGCGCCGGGAAGCCGGGCGCGGCGCCCTGGGCGCGGATCTTGTCCTCGATCGTCTCGAGCACGGTCTGGATGCGCACGCCCGGGCGGATGTTCTCCTTGGCCCATTCGCGGCACTCCGAGGCGATCCGCCCCGCCTTGCGGAAGCACTCCAGCGCTGCTTGATCCACGCGCAGAGGATACGCAGGCCCCCCACCGGCCCAAAGCGAATCCCGGGCGGGCGCGCAGTTGATCGCTGCGGCGCGCGATCCGATAGTCGACGGAGATGCCCATCGCACGCTGCACCCTGTTCGCGCTGCTCGCCGCCTGTGGCGCGGGGCTCGGCCTGCTGCCGGCCTGCCGCACCACGCGCACCCTGCAGCCCGCGGGCCTCGGCGATGGCGTCGTGCAGCGCGCCACCTTGATGGGCAGCTGGGACGTGCACGCTCGCGGCCAGCTCTGCGGCCACCTCCAGCGCTTCGAGACCGAGGAAGAACCGCCGCGCTTCTTCTTCCACGTGCAGAACCTCGAGCACCAGGACCTCGGCCTGGTCGATGCGCAGGGCCGCGCCTGGCGCTACCGGCCGCACGCGCGCGAGGCCGACTGGGTCGCGACGGGGACCGTGGCCGCGGCGGTGGCGGCGATCCTCGGCGTCGACGGCCCGGTCGAGCTCGTCGAGCGCGCGCCCACGCAGCCCTGAGCGCGAGGCCGCGGCTTGTGGGACGTCCACAAGTCCGCCGCTGGCCATTCCTTCCGATCCCCTTGGCCCATGAGCGCGCGTTCCTGCGGAGAACTGGGGCGGCACGTGAGGGTTTCCCTCAATCCGCCACTGCCGACGCTCGAAAAGACCCTGCGGTCGGGGCCCCCCAGCCCGGACCACCCCCGACCGGATTCCCCCCCAGTTCAGTGCGAGACGGTTCCCCCATGATCAAGCTGGAAGCAGGCGAGCGCATCGGGTCCTACCGCGTGCTCGAGTTCCTGGCCCGAGGCGGCTTCTCGCTCGTCTACCTGGCCGAGGACTCGGAGGGCCGCAAGGTCGCGCTCAAGATCGGCGACGTCGCCGGCGGCGGCCGCTACGTGACGCGCTTCCTCGAGATCACCAACCAACGCCGCCCCGAGGGCATCAGCCCCGACGAGACGCCGGCCGAGGCGATCTTCTTCCGTCAGGACGGCGTGCGCATCGACTTCCTCGACGTGCACGAGATCGACGACCTGCTGCGCAATGAAGCCAGCCTGCTCGGCGACGTCAAGAACCCGAACCTCGTGCAGCTGCGCGAGTGCTTCAGCCACGAGGGCCGCCCGGTCCTGGCGATGGAGTTCGCGCGCGGCAAGACGCTGCGCGAGAAGATCCGCGCGCTCGAGGGCATCCGCCTCAACTGGTTCCTGACCATCGTGCGCACGCTGCAGAAGCTCAACAAGGCCGGCCAGCTCGGCTACCACGGCGACCTGAAGCCCGAGAACATCGTGATCAAGCCCTCGGGCTCGGTGCTGATGCTCGACCCGGCGATGCGCATCGACGAGCGCGGCGTGATCACCACCACGCCGCACTACAACCCGCTGCTGCTGCGCGACAGCAAGGCCGACGTGATGGGCATCGGCATCATGCTGTACGAGATCCTGACCGGCGTCCTGCCCTTCGACGAGGTGCCCTGGCAGTACGCGGGCCGCGAGCAGGGCGGCGAAGTCGAGCGCATGTCGCTGTCGTACTTCCTGTCCTACCCGCCGCCGAAGGACCTCAACCCGAACACGCCCGATGCGTTGGCGCGCATCGTGTACCGCTGCCTGACGATCCCCGACTACGGGCTCGGGGAGCTCGAGAAGGACCTGGTCGACTTCCTGCGCAAGGAGTGACCGCGCCGGCTCAGCGGCGCTGGGCCTTCTTCTTGCCGGCGGCGACGCGCTCCTCCGCCAGGCGCACCGCGGCCTCGCTGGTCGGGATGCGCTCCTTGGCGGCGATCTCGAACACGCGCTTCAGGTTGTCGTAGACGCGATCGATCTTGCGGTAGGCCGTGGCTTCGTCGTAGCCGCCCTCGCGGAACTCGACGCTCACATTGATGATCCCGCCGGCGTTGATCACGAAGTCCGGGGCGTAGTGGATCCCGCGCTGCATCAGGTCGCGCGCGTGCTTGGCGGGGTCGAGCAGCTGGTTGTTGGCGGCACCGCCGATGGCCTTGCACTTGAGGCGCGGAATGGTCTCGTCGTTGAGGCCCGCGCCGCGCGCGCAGGGCACGTACACGTCGCAGGCGACGTCGACGTGTCCGGCGTCGGGTACCGACTCGAAGCCGTGGTCCTTCTGGAGCTGCGCCACGCGCTCCTCGTTGATGTCGCAGATCAGGACGCGCGCGCCCTCCTTCTTCAGGCGCTTGGCGAGGTCGCCGCCGACGGCACCCACGCCCTGGATCAGGAAGGTCTTGCCGCTGAAGTTCGGCGAGCCGAAGGCCTGCTCGAGCACGGCCCGCAGGCCGACCAGGCAGCCGTAGGCGGTGTAGGGGCTCGGGTTGCCGGAGCCGCCGGCCGAGCGCGAGAGACCGGTCACCCACTTGGTCTCGGTGCTCACCAGCTCGAGCTCGGTGATGCCGATGTTCATGTCCTCGGCCGTGATGTACTGGCCCTCGAGGCTGTTGACGAAGCGCCCCATGGCCTTGAACAGCGCCGGCGACTTCAGCGCCCGGGGATCGCCCAGGATCACCGACTTGCCGCCGCCCAGGCCGGTCTCGGCCACCGCCGACTTGTGCGTCATGCCCTTGGACAGGCGCAGCACGTCGAACAGCGCCTCGTCCTCCGAGGTGTAGGGCAGCATGCGCATGCCGCCCAGCGCGGGGCCGAGGGTCGTGTCGTGGATCGCGATCAGGGCGTGCAGCCCGGACTGCTGGTCGCGGCAACGGACGACTTTCTCGTAGCCGTCGACTTCGATCTCGTTGATTTCCATCGTGGAGAGGGCGGCAGGGACCGCGGAGGTCTTCATGGTGGGAGTCCGTCGCTCCGCGCGCGCTCCGGCAGGGACCGCTGGGCCGGGTCGATGAGCCGCAGGGCTCGCGAGGCGCAGGTGACGGGGTTTCCGGAAAGGAGAGAGCGCGAAAAAGGCCCCGCAGTTTACGCGGCCGCTCGCGGAGCGTCGAGGGTCGTGTCCGGCACCGGGCGCCGGCCGCCGCTCAGTCGTCGCTCTGGCCCGTCAGGTCGAGGTCGACGCGGGGCTCGTCGCCAGCCGGCGCCGCCGCCTCGACCGCGCCGGGCTCGCCGGTCTCGCTCGCGGGCTTCTTGACGTCGCGCGCGTTCTTGCACTTCGGGTAGGCCGAGCATGCCAGGAAGTCCTTACCCCAGCGGCTCTTCTTGAGCACCATCGGCGCGTTGCACTTGTCGCACACCTCGCCGGTCTCCTGCGGCTTCTCGCGCAGTTCCTCGGGCAGCGGCTTGGCGTTGCGGCACTTGGGGAAGGCCGAGCAGGCCAGGAACGGCCCGCGCCGCGAACCCTTGATCACCATCGGCGACTGGCACTTGTCGCAGGCGACGCCCGCTTCCTTGGGCTTGAGCGGGTTGCCCTGGTCGTCGACCGAGTAGGTGTTCTTGCACTTGGGGAAGCCGGTGCAGGCCATGAAGCGCCCGCGGCTGCCGGTGCGGATCACCATCGGCTTCTCGCACTTCTCGCACTTCTTGTCGGTCTCGACCACCTCGCTCTTCTCGCGCGGGCCGTCCATCGACATGGTGTTGCGGCACTCGGGGTACTTCGAGCAACCCAGGAACTTGCCGCGCTTGTTGAAGAGCACCGCCATCGGCGCGCCGCACTTGTCGCAGGTCTTGTCCGAGAGCTTGGGGTTGAGCTTCAGGTTCGTCATGGCCTTCTCGGCCTTGGCGAGATCCGAGGCGAAGACGTCGTGGAAGGTCTTGACCACCCCCACCCACTTCTTCTCGCCGCTCTCGATGCGGTCGAGATCGAGCTCCATGCTCGACGTGAAGTCGGTGTTGATCACGTCGCCGAAGTGCGCCACGAGCTGCTCGGTGACGATCTCGCCCAGCTCGGTGGCGGCGAAGCGCCGCTGCTCCAGGTTGACGTAGCCGCGGTCCTGGATGGTCGAGATGATCGTGGCGTAGGTCGAGGGCCGGCCGATGCCCTTCTTCTCGAGCTCCTTGACCAGCGTGGCTTCGCTGTAGCGCGGCGGCGGCTGGGTGAAGTGCTGCGTGGGGTCGACGTGCAGCGGCTTGTGCTGCTGGTGCAGCGCCAGGCTCTTGGGCAGCGCCTGTTCGAGCCGGCTCTCGCCGTCCTTCTCCTCGGCGCTGGCGTGGTGGATCGAGGCGCCGATGTCGAACACGCGCAGGTGCCCGTCGAAGAGCTGCACCTCGCCCTGGGCCGTGAAGCGCGCGTCGCCGTGCTGGAAGACCGCGGTGGTGATGGCCGAGGCCGAGGGCTTCATCTGGCTGGCGACGAACTTGTTCCAGATCAGCGTGTAGAGCTTGAGCTGGTCGGTGGTCAGCGCCTGGCGCAGCGCATCCGGTGCGCGGCCCGCGTCGGTCGGGCGGATGGCTTCGTGCGCTTCCTGCGCGCCCTTGGCCTTGCCGGTGTAGGCGTTGGGCTTCTCGGGCAGGTAGGCCTCGCCGAAGCGGCGCACGATCACGTCGCGCACCTGGCCCAGCGCGTCGTCCGACACGCGCACCGAGTCGGTACGCATGTAGGTGATCAGACCGACCGAGCCCTCGCCGGGCAGCTCGACGCCCTCGTAGAGCTGCTGCGCGATCATCATGGTCTTCTTGGCCGAGAAGCGCAGCATGGTCGCGGCCTTCTGCTGCAGCTGGCTGGTGGTGAAAGGCGGCGTCGGCCGGCGCGTCTTGGGCTTGTTGTCGAGCTCGACCAGCTCCAGGGGATCGCCGCCGATGCGCGCGACCAGCGCGCGGGCGCGCTGCTCGTCGAGGTTCTTGTCGATGCGTTCGTCGCCCAGGCGCCGCAGCTCGGCGTGGAAGGCCTGGCCGTCGACCACGAAGTGCGCCGTGACGCGCCAGTACTCCTCTTTCACGAAGGCGCGGATCTCCAGCTCGCGCTCTACGATCAGGCGCACGGCCACCGACTGCACGCGCCCGGCGGAGAGACCCTTGGCGATCTTCTTCCACAACAGCGGCGAGAGCTTGTAGCCCATGATGCGGTCGAGCACGCGTCGCGCCTGCTGCGCGTCGACCTTGTGCATGTTGAGCTTGCCCGGGTGCTCGAAGGCCGCGAGGATCGCCTTCTTGGTGATCTCGTTGAACACCACGCGGTACACCTTGGAGTCGGCGACCTCGAGCGACTCGTACAGGTGCCAGGCGATCGCCTCGCCCTCGCGGTCCAAGTCAGGCGCGAGGTAGACGGTGGGTGCCGCGCGCGCGAGCCGCTTGAGCTCGCTGATCACCTTCTGCTTGCCCTTGATGGTCGCGTAGTCGGGCTTGAAGCCGTGCTCGAGGTCGATGCCGAACTTGCCCTTGGGCAGGTCGCGGATGTGGCCCATCGAGGCCTTCACCACGAAGTCGCGGCCCAGGTACTTGTTGATCGTGCGCGCCTTGGCCGGGCTCTCGACGATCACCAGCGACTTGCCCTTGGACGCCTGCTCCTCGGCCGACTCCTCGGCGGACTCCTCGGCCCCGAGGACCTCGAGCTCCTCCGCCTTCGGCTTGGCCTTGGTGCTCTTCCTGGTGCTGCGCTTGGGCTTCGGTTCGGTCATGTCGTGGTGCTCGCCCCGGACTCGGACTCGGCCACCGAGGGGGGGCCATAAATAGGAGGGCGCGGGCCCGAGTCAAGCACGCGTCTTCCCGGAGCCGCACGGAACAGGCCGGCACGAGCGCAGGCTAATCCGTTGCGGACAAGAGGCTTGGAGTCCGGCCCGGCGCGCGCGTGCCCTCGCGCGCGCGCGCGCGACGCGCCCGCACGTGACGCCCGCGCGTGGCGCGCGCGCGAGGGAACCGGTGAAATGACGCGCGCTTGATCCTGCCGCGCACGTCGAACGACGGTTGGCTGGCCGCCGCGACGACCCGGCCGGTCTTCGCGCTGTTCTGGACCAGCGGGCCGGACCCGACGCTCGACGGCGTCTTGCGCGCGCTGGCCCGCCGGCGTGCGCCCGATGGCACGTGGGAGGATTTCGAGCGCTGGTGCGATCCGGGCGCGAACGGCGCGCGCGAGTTCGCGGGCCAGGATCGCTGGAAGGCGCGCTTCGGGCGCGGGGCCCCGGAGCTCGCGGGCTGCGCCGACCCGGCCGTGCTGTGGGCCGAGCTGCGCGAGTTCCTCGGCGACGGCCTGGTGCTCGTGCCCGAGAGCGAGACCTTCCGCGACTGGTGCGCGCACCTGGCCGGCGAGGATCCGGGGCTGGGCACCGTGCTGGGCCTGGGCGAGCTGGCGGCGGTGCTGCACCCCGGGCGGCTGGCGCAGCGGCGCGGCGAGCTGCTCGGCGCGATCGTCGAGCCGACCGCGGGCGCGGGCAGCGAGGCCTACGCGCCCTCCGACGTGGCGCTGGCCTTCGACGAGCTCGCGCGGCGCTTCCTCGAGCGCGAGGAGGACGTGCTGCGCGTCGCCGTCCAGGGCTACCGGCGCGCGTGGCACGGCCTGGCGGCGCAGGACCCGCGCGCCGCGCGCGAGCTGAACACCGTGCTCTCGCTGGTCGACCGCCGCTCGGGCTGGTCGCCGGCCGAGAGCGCCGCGCGCTTCGACGGGCGCCTGGCGGCGCTGGTCGAGCCGGAGCTGCCGCTGGAAGACCTGCTCGAGAGCTCCGCGCCGCGCGCCGCGCGCGACCTCGCGCGCTGGGAGCTCCTGCCCGAGCTGGCCGTGCACGGCGACGAGGTGGCACCCTTCCACGCCGAGGACGCGCAGCTGCTCGACCAGCTCTTCGAGCGCCACCTGCCCGCGCTCTTCGCCGGCGCGCAGGGCCAGCCGAACTACCGCCGGAGCCAGCACGCCGTGGCGCGCGCGGTCGCGGGGGCGTTCGGGCGCAAGGAGCTGCTCCTGGTGCACGCGCCGACCGGCACGGGCAAGACGCTCGCCTACCTCGTGCCCGCGCTGCTCTGGGCGCGGCGCCACGACGTGCGCGTCGGCATCGCGACCTACACGCGCGCGCTGCAGGAGCAGGCGATGGACCGCGAGGTGCCGCGCGCGCTGGCGGCGCTGGCGCGCGCCGGCGTCCCGGCGGGGACGCGCGTCTCGGTGCTCAAGGGCCGCGAGAACTACCTGTGCTGGCGCGCGCTCAAGTTGACGCTGCCCGACGAGGACGACGAGGCCGCCACGTGGCTGGCCTGGACCAGCCTGCTGCTGTTCGCGCTGACCGATCTGGAGGGCGACCTCGACCGCCTGCCGCTGGCGCCGCCGGTCACGATGCAGGCGCGCGGGCCCTACGTCGCGGCGCTGACGGCGCTGGCGCGCAGCGCGCGCGCGCAGAGCGCCTGCTGCACGCAGCGCGAGGACCGCGAGAGCTGCGCGGCCGAGGCGGCGCGCGCGCGCGCCCAGCGCAGCCACGTGGTGATCGTCAACCAGGCCTTCGCGCTGGCGCGGCGCGAGTTCTTCCGCCACATCGTGTTCGACGAGTGCGAGCACCTGCACGACCAGGCCCACAGCGCCTTCAGCCACGTGGTCTCGTTCCGCGACATGCGCTCGGCGCTGGCGCGGCTCTCGCGCACGCCGCGCGAACGCTCGCGCGCGGTGCTCGACCTGGTCGAGCGCATGGTGCTCGAGGGCACCCCCTCGCACGGCTGCACCACGCGCGCGGTCGAGGGCTGGACGCAGGCTTCGGTGGCGCTGGCGCAGCTCGAACGCGCCACGACCGACTTCGAGCGCTGGCGCGTGACCGCGGCGCAGGCGCGCGAGGACCGCGACCAGCACTCGCTCCTGCGCGAGTACGCCGACGGCGAGGGACGCGCGCAGCTGGTCGAGGCGCGCACGCGCTTCGTCGGCACCTGGAGCGAGCTCCAGGCGCGGCTGGCGGAACTGGCCGAGCGCCTCGACGCGCTGCCGCTGCGCGGGATCAAGCGCCTGCGCCGCACGCTCGATCAGGTGCGCGCGGACCTGGACGAGGTGCTCGACGCGGTCGAGGCCTGGCTGCCGCTCGAGGAGGGCCAACCGGCCTTCCGCCCGCGCACCTTCTACGACGTCGAGCGCGACGCGCACGGCAACCTGGTGCTCGCTTCGCGCGTGCTCCTGCCCAACGAGTTCCTGGGGCGCAGCTACTACCCCGACCTGTTGACCGGCGTGTTCCTGTCGGCGACCACCGTGCTGCAGGACGGCTTCGAGGCGGCGCAGGCCTACCTCGGGCTCGACCGCGCCGCGCAGCCGGACGCCGACGAGGACCGTCCGCCGTGCGTCGTGCGCACCTTCCGCGCGCCCGAGGTCTTCGACTACTCGCGTGTCCTGGTGGCCGTGCCGCGCGACGTGCCGCCGGCGCAGGGCGACAAGCAGCGCTTCCTCGACTACGTGCGGCGCTTCGTCGGCCACCTCGCCGAGCGCACGCGCGGGCGGACGCTGGTGCTGTTCACCAACGCCAACGACACGCTGCAGGTCGGCCAGGAGCTGGCGGGCTTCTTCCGCGCGCGCTCGATCCCGTTCTGGTTCCAGAACATGGAGGGGCGCGTCAAGGAGGAGCTGGGCGAGCTCTTCCGCGCGCGCGTCGACTCGGTCTTGATGGGCGTCGACACCTTCTGGTACGGCGCGGACTTCCCGGGCGAGACGCTCGAGTACCTGGTGATCGTCAAGCTGCCCTACGGCGTCCCCGACCGCTACCACCACGCGCAGTGCGCCGCGCTCGGCCTCGCCGAGCAGCGCCGGCGCATCTACCTGCCGCGCGCGCTGGCCAAGTTTCGCCAGGGTTTCGGCCGCCTGATGCGCCGCGAGAGCGACCGGGGCTGCGTGTTCGTGCTCGACGGCCGCGTGCTCGACCCCAAGCACCGGATGTTCCTGCGCGAGCTGCCGATCGAGCGCGCCTACGACGCCGCCCCGGCGCCGAGTGCGCCGGGTGCCCCGGGCGGGCGCGCGCGCTTCGTGCGCGCCGAGACCGAGCGCTGCCTGCGCGAGGCCCTGGCGCACATGGGCATCGCCGAGGACGTGCGGCGCCGCGGGCTCGACTGGAGCTTCCCCTCCGACGCGCGCGTCGAAGCGCAGGCCGCGCAGGTCGCCGGTTCGGACGGACCGCCGCCGGCCGACGGGTTCGAGACGCCGCCCGTGCGCCCCGAGCCGCGGCGCGCAGCTCCGCCGCGGCTCGACATCTCGTCCGACGAACTGCCGTTCTGAGCGCGGCGCGCTATCGTGCGCGGCCGCATGTGCCCCAGCGAAGTCCCCGCCTCCGAGAGCACGACGCGCTCGGCCTCCACGCCGCCCGTGCGCTGGACCGAGGTGCGCGTCCTGGTGCCCGACGGCTGGCAGGAGCTGGTCGGCGAGACGCTCGCCGTCGGCCCGTGCACCAGCGTCGCCTTCGGGCGGCCCTCGCTGGCGGCCGACGAAGCGCCCGCGGGCTTCGACTACGTGCGCACCTTCCTACCCAGCGTCTCGGACTCGCCCGCGCTGCGGCGGGCGCTGGTCGAGGCGCTGGGCGCGCTCGCCGCATCGACCGGGGCCGCGGAGCTCGCGCGGCTGGCCCCCGAGTTCAAGGAGCTGCCGCCCGAGGACTACGCCAACTCGTGGAAGAAGTCCTGGAAGCCGTTCCGCGTGCTCGAGCTGTGCGTGCTGCCCTCGTGGTCGACGCAGCGGCCGCGCGCCGGCGAGCGCCTCCTGCGCCTCGAACCCGGCGGCGCCTTCGGCACGGGCCGCCATCCGACGACGCGCACCTGCCTCAAGGTCCTGCAGCGGCGCATCCGCGGCGGCGAGTCGGTGCTCGACGCCGGCTCGGGCAGCGGCATCCTGGCCGTGACCGCCGCCCTGCTCGGCGCCGCGAGCGCCTTCGGCTTCGACCTCGACCCGACCGCCGAGGCCTACGCCGTCGCGCTGGCGGAGGACAACGGGGTCCGCGCGCGCTGCCGCTTCGCCACGGGCGGCTTCGAGCTCGTCGCGCGCGACACCGCCGGTCGGCACGACGTCGTGCTGGCCAACATCTACTCCGACATCATCCAGCAGCACGTCCACGAGCTGCGCGGCGCGCTGCGCCCCGGCGGCTGGTTCGCCTTCAGCGGCTGTCCGCTCCAACACGCCGAGGCGACGCGCGCGGCGATCGCGGCCGCGGGGTTCGAGCTCGAGGAGGAACTCGTGCGCGGCCGCTGGCACACCTTCGTGGGCCGCCACGGCTCGGCGCCTGCGCGCCCTGCAGGAATCGCGGCGGGCGCACGCTAACCTGCCCTCGTGCGCATCCTGTTCCTCTCGCAGCGCGTCCCCTATCCGCCGAACCGCGGAGACAAGATCACCACCTGGCGCCTGGTCGAGCGCATGAAGCGCGCGCACGAGGTCGTGTCGGTCGCCTTCGCGCACGACGAAAAGGACCTCCAGGCGGCGCGCGAGCTGACGGCGATGGGGGTCGCCTGCCACGCCTTTCCCCACCGCGACCGCGCGGCCCGGCTGCGCGCGCTGCCGCTCTTGGCGACGCAGAAACCCTTGACGCTGGGCGTCTACGGCTCGAAGCAACTGCAGATCGCCGTCGACCACCTGATCGGCGACTGCGACCTCGCCTACGCCTACTCCTCGTCGATGGGCGCCTTCCTCGAGCCGCACGCGCGTCTGCCGCGCGTGATGCACTTCGGCGAGCTCGACTCCGACAAGTGGCGCCAGTACGCCGAGCGCACGCGCTTCCCGATGAGCTGGGTCTACGCGCGCGAGCACCGGACGCTGCTCGAGTTCGAGCGGCGCATCGCCCGCGCCTTCGCGACCAGCGTCTTCTGCACGCCGCTCGAGCAGGCGATCTTCCAGGAGCGCATCCCGGGTGCCGAGTCGATCGTGTTGCGCAACGGCGTCGACCTCGAGTACTTCCGGCCCGCGGTGACGCCGCCCGAACCGGGGCACATCGCCTTCACGGGGGTGATGAACTACTACCCCAACGTCGACGGCTGCGTGTGGTTCGCGCGCGAGATCCTGCCCCTGGTGCGCCGCGCGGTGCCCGGCGCGCGCTTCACGATCGTCGGCGCGCACCCGACCGCCGAGGTGCAGGCGCTGGCCTCGATCCCGGGCGTCACGGTCACGGGCTTCGTCGACGACACGCGCGTGCACCTGGCCAAGGCGGCGCTGTCGGTGGCGCCCCTGCGCATCGCGCGCGGGATCCAGAACAAGGTCTTGGAGGCGCTGGCGCTCGGCCTGCCGGTGGTCGGGACGACCAGCGCGACGCAGGGGGTCGACGGGCGGCCCGGCGAGCACTACCTGGTGCGCGACGACGCGGCGGGATTCGCGGAGGCGGTCGTGGGGCTGCTCCAGGACCCGGCGCGCGCCGCCGAGTTCGGCAGGCGCGGACGGCGCTTCGTCGAGCAGCAGTACGATTGGGAGGCGGTGTTCGAGCCGCTGGACGAACTGCTCGCGCGCCTGGGCCCCAAGGTCGCCCGCAGCCGGAGCTGAGGACCTCGATTCACCTGCTGTCGAGCCGCTGAGCGCGGGCTGCGGTCTCCACAAGCTGTCCCGTCCGTCACCCGAGCGACTCCGACGCGTCTTCCCTCTGGAGATGCTCGAAGGATGGGAGACGCGACCTGCTCCGGCGCCGCCCGGGCCACCACAAGATCGTGTTGGTGGCCCGCGGCTGCACCACTACCTGTTGACGGCCGCGGCCACCTGGCTGCTGCTCGCCTTGCTCGATTCCCAGCCCGCGGCCTACGGCGAGCCGCTCGCGCTGCGCTGGCTGCGGACGGCCTCCGACCACCCGATCCGCACGATCCTGGCGGCCTCGCTCGCGTTGCGCGCCCTCGGCCCGCGGACTCGTCGGCTCTAGGAAGGAGCCACAACGTGCTGTATCTTGATGATCGCCGTACCCCGCGGGTTCGAGCAACGAAGGAGTGGCATGCCCGAACCGACTTTGAACCCGGCCAAACCGGCCCTGCCTACCGTCGTCGACAGCCCCGTCTTCCAGACCCCCGTGCGCACCGAGCGCTTCGGTCTGGTGCTCGGGGTCGACCTGGGCTGCCCGGACTCCGGGATGGTCGTCAGCCGCGACGTGCGCATGCCGCGCGCGTCCTACGTGATCACCACCGCCGCGCGCCACGTGATCCGCATCGCCAAGGGCGGTGAGAAGATCGACGGCATCGTGGTCTGGGGTTCCGAGTCGGACCCGACGATGCACCCCGAGTTCAAGGAAATCACCGGGAACTTGAGGGACCTTCGCAACAAGTGGTTCGCCAAGGCGACGCTCTGGCTGGTCAGCGAAACGCCGCGCGTCGACGCCTCCGACGTGCGCCACGCGATGGGCATCTACGACCGCGCCGTCGTGCGCTTCGAATGGGGCACGGCCAAGACCTACGCCGCGGCCACCGACCGCAAGTCGACCGAGTACAACAACCTCTGCGCGCACCTCGGCCACCTCGAGAACCTGGTGATCCAGGCGCGCTTCACGCGCGGAGAGGTCGACAACTCGACCGAGGCCGAGGTCAAGGCCTGGGTCAAGAAGCTGGCCGAGCTCAAGCCGCGCGAGGTGCAGCTCCTGCCGCCCGACCCCAAGGCCAAGAAGCTGAAGCCGGTGCCCAAGGGCCGCATGACCGAGATCGCCGACGAGATCAAGGAAAAGGCCGGCGTGGCGGTCAAGCACATCAGCACCGAGACGCTGCTCGGTTGATCCGACCTGCGCCGCGTGTCCTGCGCGTCCCGCCCGAGCGGGCCGTCCTTCGCGGCCGACCGTCCGTCCCGTTAGCTTGCCGCGCATGAACCTGGTCGAGTTCCGCGGGGTGACGCAGCGCTTCGGCGCGGTGACCGCCCTCGAGCAGCTCGACCTCGACATCCGCCGCGGCGAGGTCTTCGGCCTGCTGGGGCCCAACGGGGCGGGGAAGACCACCGCGCTGCGCATCCTGTGCGGCCTCCTGGCACCCAGCGCGGGCACGGTGACGATCGACGGCATCGACGTGCAGCGCGAACCGCTGCTGGCGCGCCGCAAGTTCGCCTTCGTGCCCGACGGCGCGCCGCTGTACGCCAACCTGAGCCCGCGCCAGCACCTGGCGCTGGTCGGCCGGCTGCACGGGGTCGACGAGGCGGCGATCGCGCGCGAGTCGCAGCGCCTGCTCGAGGCGCTGGAGCTCGGCCCGCGCTGCGATGACCCGGTCGGGACCTTCTCGCGCGGCATGCGCCAGAAGACGGCGCTGGCGCTGGCGATCCTGCCCAAGCCCGAGCTGCTGATCCTCGACGAGCCGCTGAACGGCCTCGACGCGCCGACGACGGCGGTCTTCAAGGACGTCCTGGAGACCTGGGCCGAGCGCGGCGGCGCGGTGCTCTACACCTCGCACCTGCTCGACGTCGCGGAGCGCGTGTGCGACCGCATGGCGGTGCTGGCCCAGGGCCGGCTGGTGGCGCTCGGCTCGCTCGTGGAGCTGCGCACCCAGGCCGGGCGCGACGGCACGCTGGAGCAGGTCTTCGGCGCGCTGACGCACAGCGCCGACCCGCACGAGCAGGCCCTGCGCCTGCTCGGCCCCGCACCCGAGCGCAGCTGACCGCGGTACGGGCGCAGCTGAGCGGGTCCTCAGACCTGGCCGACGGGGACCGGTTTCATGTCCTGGTCGACGGCGACCATGGTCACGTCGGCCTCGGTGACGTGCGCGAACTCGCCGGCGCCGAAGCGCCGCTGGGCCCAGACCGAGACGTGCACGGTGATCGAGGTGCGGCCGACGCGCGTGGTCTCGGTGAAGAACGACACCGCGTCGCCGACGAAGACCGGCTGCTTGAAGACCACCTTGTCCATCGCCACGGTCTCGATCTTCGACGGGTGCGACTTGTGCGCCTCGATCGCGGCCGCCAGGTCGATCTGCGAGAGGATCACGCCGCCGAAGATCGTGCCGACGGCGTTGGTGTCGCGCGGCATCATCAGCTGGCGGATGGCGGGCATCTTGTCCGCGGGGAAGGCCGGATCGTTCATGTGCGGGGCTCCAGTTGGCGCTCGGCCCAGTGTTGCACGCGGCGCGTGACTTCCTGCGTCTGGCCCTCGAAGAAATGGCCGACGCCGGGCACCTCGTCGAGTTCCAGCGTGCGCGCCGCCTCGGGGAAGCGCTCGCGCAGCTCGGGCAGCGTGCCGTACTCGTCCTCGCCGGCCATCAGCACGTAGCCCGGCTGGGTGACCTCGCGCAGGAACGAGCAGTCGAACTTGCGCACCGGCAGCGCGACCAGCACCACGCGCTGGATGCGCGCGTCGCGCGTGGCGCGCTCGGCCGCGGTGCGCGCGCCGAAGGAGAATCCGCCGGCCCACAGCGGGAGGCCGGGGTGCTGCGCCGCCAGCCAGTCGAGCGCCGCGCCGAGGTCCTCGACCTCGCCGCCCTGGCCGTCGTGCACGCCCTCGCTGCGTTCGACGCCACGGAAGTTGAAGCGCAGCACGGCCAGCCCGGCCTGGTTCAGCCCGCGCGCCGCGCGGAAGACCACGTTGTTCTTGAGCGTGCCGCCGAACAGCGGGTGCGGATGGCACATCACCGCCGCCGCGCGCGGCGCCTGCTTGTCCGGCGCGGGCCACAGCACCGCCTCCAAGCGACCGGCCGGCCCGGGGATGAAGAGCTCCATGTGAGCGCGTACTGTAGGCACCCGCGCCGCAGGCTCCAACCGCGCGCGCCGCCGTGCCGTCCACCCCGAGCAGCTCCGCACAGCGTCTGCGTGCGGTCTTCCGCGCCGGCTTCGAGGGCACCTGGGCGCGCGGGCAGTGGCCGGTCGCGCCGCTGGTGCTGCACGGATCGCTGGTGGCGCTCTTGTGCCTGCTGGTGTCCGACATGCTGCCGCCCTTCGCCTACGCGCTCTTGGCGCTGGCCCTGTCGGCCGCGCTGCTGGCCCTGCCGCTGCTCGGGGAGTTCGGGATGCTCCTGCGCGCCGATCCGGCGGCGGAGTGGATCGAGGCACAGCCGGTGCGCGCCAGCGAGCTGCGCAGCGCGCGCGTGCTGTTGGTGCTGATCCTGGCGGCGGTGCTCTCGCTCTCGGCGCTGGTGCCGGCGGCGCTCTTCGCCCCCGACTCGATGAGCGTCGGCGCGCGCTGCGGGCTGGTCGCCGCCGGCCTCGCGCAAGCAGTGCTGGTCGTCGGCCTCTTGCTGACGGTGCAGTCGGCCTTCGGCGAGCGCGTCGAGCCGCTGCTGGTGGCGCTGCAGACGGCGCTGGTCGCCTTCGTGGTCACCGGGCTGGTGATCGTGCCGCGACTGGTGCCGCACCTGCGCGAGTGGAGCGCGTGGGAACAGGTCCCCGCGGGGGTGCGCCTGCTGCCGCCGGCCTGGTTCGCGGCGGCCAGCGGCGGAGCGGCGAGCGGCGTGCTCGCGGCGCTGGTCGCCTTCGCGCTCGGCCTCCTGGCGCTGGCCCTGGTGCCGCTGCCGCCGGCCTCGCGCGCGCGGCGCAGCGGCTCGCTGCTGGCGACGCTGCTGTCCCCGCTGCGCGCGCTGGCGCGCCGCGCCTGGCTGCGGCCGGGCGAGCGCGGCGTGTTCGAGTTCGTGTACGACGCGCTGCCGCTGGAGCGCGAGTTCGTGCTGCGCACCTACCCGATGTTCGGCATCCCGCTGGCTTTCCTGCTGGCCGGCGCGAGCGGCAAGGACGACGAGTCGCGCGAGGCGCTGCTGGCGCTCCTGTTCTTCTCGCCGCCGATCTACCTGCCGGTGCTGCTGGCGCACGTGCCCGCCACGGCCAGCCCGGCGGCGCGCTGGATCCTCGACTCGGCGCCGATCCGGCGCGGCGAGATCCTGGGCGGGGCGCTCAAGGCCGTCGCGATCCGTTTCCTCGTGCCGCTGTACGCGCTGCTCTTCGTGCTGGCCTGGCTGTACGTCGGCGCGCCCTTCGCGCTGCGCCTGGTGCTGCCGGCCTGGCTCCTGGGCGTGATCGCGATGCGCCAGATCCTGCCGCTGTTCCTGGCGGATCCGCCGCTCTCGATCCGCGCCGACGAGGTCAGCATGCCGATGGACTGGACCGGCGCCTTCTCGCTCGTGGCGATGGGGGTCGTGCTGGTCTCGCTCGCGGCCTGGGCCTTCGTGACCACGGTCTGGGCCGCGCTGCTCGTGATCGCCGTGCTCGTCGTGCTCGAGCGCCTGCTCGAGCGCCGTTCCCTGGAAGTGTTCCGAGACCTCCGATGAACTGGATCTGCAGCCTGCTCGTCGCGCACCTCGCGCAGTCCCCGTCCCCCGTCGAGCTGCCCAGCCTGCAACTGGTCGAGAGCGTGCCGGTCGAGACCACGCTGGGGCACCCCGAGGTCCCCGACGCCCGCGAGACCTGGCCGGCGATGATCGCCGGGGCGCGCGAGGAGCTGTGCTTCGCGCAGTTCTACGCCAGCGGCCAGCCGGGCAGCGCGCTCGACCCGACGCTCGCGGCGATCCGGGCCGCGGCGGAGCGCGGCGTGCGCGTGCGCTTCCTGCTCGACCAGCGCTTCCGCGCCACGTACCCCGAGATCCCCGCCGAGCTCGCCAAGCTGCCGCGCACCGAGGTGCGCTTCCTCGACCTGAAGCCGCACACGGGCGGCGTGCTGCACGCCAAGTACTTCCTGGTCGACGCGCGCGAGGCCTTCGTCGGCAGCCAGAACTTCGACTGGCGCTCGCTCGAGCACATCCAGGAGCTGGGACTCCGCGTGCGCGACGAGCGCCTGTGCCGCCAGCTCAAGAGCTACTTCGAGCTCGACTGGGCGCTGGCCGGCGGCGCACGGCCCGAGCTGCCCGCGCGCACGGAGCAGCCTGCTCCGGCGGCGACCGAGGTCGAGCTGGTCGGCAGCCCGCAGAGCCTGCTGCCCGCCGGCGCCAGCTGGGACCTGCCGCGCATCCTGGCGCTGATCGCCGGCGCCAAGCAGAGCGTCCGCGTGCAGCTCTTGACCTACAAGATGACCACGCGCGACGACGGCTTCTGGCCCGAGCTCGAGGCCGCGCTGCGCGGCGCCGCGGCGCGCGGCGTCCAGGTCGAGCTGCTGCTGGCCGACTGGTGCCAGCGCGCGGGCACGATCGAGGGCCTGCAGGCGCTCGAGCCGCTCGAGAACGTGGCCGTGCGGCTGGTGACGATCCCGCCCTGGTCGGGCGGCTTCGTGCCCTTCGCGCGCGTGGTGCACGCCAAGTACCTGGTCGTCGACGGTGCCGCAGCCTGGCTCGGCACGAGCAACTGGGAGCGCAACTACTTCCACGCCAGCCGCAACGTCGGCTTCGTGATCCACGGCGGCGCGCTCCCCGGGGAGCTCGAGCGCTTCTTCGCCGCCGGCTGGGGCTCGCCCTACGCCAAGCCCGTCGACCCCTGCGCCCGCTACACGGCGCCGCGCATCGACAAGTGATCAGCTGTGCTCGGCCAGGAACTGGCGCATGTCCGCGGGCAGCTCGCTGCGCACCTCGAGACGCGCGCCCGTCGCCGGTGAACGGAAGGCCACGCGGTGGTTGTGCAGCGCCTGGCGCGGCATCCCGAGCAGCCGCAGGTCGCCCTGGTCGAGTTCGCCGTCGAGCCCCTTCTGGAACAGGCCCTCGTCGGGCCCGTAGAGCTTGTCGCCGACCACCGGGTGGCCGATCGCTTCCATGTGGACGCGGATCTGGTGCTGGCGGCCGGTGTAGGGCGAGCAGGCGAACAGCGAGCAGCCGTCGTGGCGCTGGAGCACGCGCCAGTCGGTGCGCGACGCGGCCCCGTCGACCGCGATGGTCATCTTGAGCTCGATCGCGCTGGCGCGCGCCGGGCCGATCGGCAGGTCGACGGTGCCGCCCTCGCGCTCGGGGACGCCCCACACGATCGCCAGGTACTCCTTCTCGACCTCGCGGCGCTCGAACTGCCCCATCACGTCGGCGTGCGCCTCGGGGTGCTTGCCGATCAGCACGATGCCGCTGGTCTCGCGATCGAGCCGGTGGCACAGCCGCGGCGCGCCGCCGCGCTCGAGCTCGAAACCCTGGCCGTAGCGCGCGTGCACGCGCTGGATCAGCGTGTCGACCATGTGCCGGCCGGCGGGGTGCACCGGCACGTTGGCGGGCTTCTCGACCGCCAGGACCGCCTCGTCCTCGTAGAGGATCTCGAGCTCGTCCGAGCTGCGCCCGAGCATCGGCACGCGCAACTCCTCGGGGATGATCACCACCACGCGCGAGCCGTGGCGCAGCTTGCGCCCCGGGCGGCGCTCGGCGGCCAGCGCGCCGGCGCCGCGCGGGTGGTCGGGCGTGCTGGCGTCGACCAGCACGAAGCCGTCGTGGATCAGGCCCTGGATCGAGGTGCGCGAGCGCCAGGTCAGGTGCGAGGACAGGAAGGCGTCGAGGCGGATGTGCACCTCGCTGGCCTTCATGCGCAGGTCGCTGCAGTCGACCGCGAGCTCGACCTGCGTCGGCGCCTGCGTCAGGTCACGATCCTTGGGAAAGAGGCCCATGAGCAGGATCCATCATGCCAGGGCCGCGCGGAGTCGCCCCGGAAACGCAGGAAGCCCGCCGAGCGGGCTTCGCGAGTCCGGTTCCGGCGCGGCGCTCAGGAGCGCGGGCCGCTGCTGTGCGACGAGCGCGTCGTGCGGCGGCGCATCGCCGGGCGCGGTGCGTTCGGATCGTTCTTGCGGGTCGACTTCTGGATCGTGCGCAGGCGCTCGCGGCGCTCGCGGCGGCGCTTGTCGGAACGCTTCTCGTGCCAGGTGTGCGCCTTGACGAGGCGGAAGATGCCGGAGTAGTTGCACTGGCGCTTGAAGCGGCGCAGCGCGGCCTCGAGCGACTCGTTCGAACGAACCTGGACCTTGATCACACGGACATTCCTTGGACTGTGGTTTGCGCCCGTACCCCCGCGCGAGGGTGCGCGCGAAAGTCGGGCCGAAAAGGCTAACGCCCGCGGCCGGTGGCGGGAAGAGTGCGCTGGATTCGGGGCCGGGGGGCTGCGATCCTGGGCGCGCGTGGCACGGGAAGGCGAGACATCCCGCCCGCCGGCGGGAGAGGGCGGCGAAGGGCTGCTCCAGGGCACGATCGAGCGCGTCACCTACGCCGACGCGAAGAGCTCGTACTCGGTCCTAAGGCTCTTGCCCGAGAAGGGTTACGGACCGCCCGCGTCGACCGACCTGTTCCGCGCCGAGCGCTGCACCGCGGTCGGGAAGACCGATGCGCCGACGGCCGGCCTGCGCGTGCGGTTGCGCGGCCGCTGGTCGCACAACCCGGCCCACGGCCAGCAATTCGAGTTCGAAGAGCTGACCGTGCTGCCGCCCGACGACCGCATGGGGCTGGTCAAGTACCTCTCGTCCGAGCGCTTCCCCGGCGTGGGCGAGAAGACCGCCGAGCGCATCGTCGACCGCCTGGGGCTCGAGGCGCTCGACAAGATCCTGGCCGAGCCCGCGCTGCTGGAGAGCGTGCCGGGCCTCAAGCGCTCGGTGCGCGAGGCGCTGGTCGCCGCCGCGCGCCACGAGCAGGGCAGCGCCCACGCGACGGCCTTCCTGCGCTCGCTCGGCCTCGGCCCGCTGCAGGCCGCGGCGGTGCTCAAGCGCCTGGGGCCGGAGTGCGAGGCCGAGCTGCGCCGCGATCCCTACCTCCTGGTCGCCAACGTGCCCGGTTTCGGCTTCGCCAGCGCGGACAAGCTCGCGAGTTCCCTCGGCCTGGCCGGCGACGACCCGCGCCGCGTGCGCGCGGCGATCGTGCACGCGCTGCACAGCGCGGCCGAGGACGGGCACAGCCTGCTCGCGCGCGACGAACTCGGCCAGGCGGTGCGCGAGCTGGTCACGGCGCCGGTCGACGAGCCGCGTTTCGCCCAGGAGCTCGCCGTGCTGGCCGAGCGCCGCGACGTCGTGGTCGAACGCTCGGTCGCCGGCGCGGAGCGCGTCTACCTGCCCGCGCTGGCGCACTGCGAGACGGAGCTGGCGCGCAACCTGGCGCGGCTCTTGGCCGCCGGGCCGGTGAAAGCGCTGGCCGACGCGGGCGCGCTGGCCGCGTTCGAGCGCAGCTCGGGGCTCGACCTGCATCCGACGCAGCGCGCGGCGGTGCTCGGCCTGCTGGCGACGCCGGTCGGCCTGCTGACCGGCGGCCCGGGCGTCGGCAAGACGACGATCACGCGCGCGGTGGTCGAGCTGGCGCGGCGTGCGCGCGCGCGCGTGCTGCTCGCCTCGCCCACCGGACGCGCCGCCAAGCGCCTGGCGGAGGCGACCGACACGGACGCGCAGACCGTGCACCGCCTGCTGGGCTACGAACCGGCCGAAGGCGGCTTCCTGCACGACTTGAACAACCCGATCGAGGCCGAGCTGGTGATCGTCGACGAGATCTCGATGCTCGACGTGACGCTGGCGCACCATCTGCTCAAGGCGCTGCGGCCGCCGACGCGGCTGGTCTTGATCGGCGACCCCGACCAGTTGCCTTCGGTCGGGCCGGGCAACGTGCTGCGCGACCTGTTGAACTCGGGCGTCGTGCCGAGCTTTCGGCTGACGCAGATCTTCCGCCAGGCGCAGGACAGCCGCATCGTCGTCAACGCCCACCGCATCCAGTCCGGCGAGCTGCCGGTGTTCCCCGAGCGCGGCGACCGCAGCGCGGACTTCTACTTCTTCCGCGAGGAACTGCCCGAGCGCGCCGCCGAGCGCCTGATCGAGGTCGTCACCCAGCGGATCCCGGCCAACTTCGGCCTGGACTGGACCGACGACGTGCAGGTGATCGCGCCGATGTACCGCGGCCCGTGCGGGGTCGACGCGTTGAACGAGCGGCTGCGCGAGATCCAGGGCCGCCTGGCGCCCGGCCGGCGCGAGGTGCGCCAGGGTGCGCGCGTGTGGCGCGTCGGGGAGCGCGTGCTGCACACGCGCAACGACTACGAGAAGGAGGTCTTCAACGGCGACATGGGGCGCATCCAGTCGATCGGCGAGGGCCCCGAGGCGCGCGTCGTCGTGCGCTTCCCCGAGCGCGAGGTGCTCTACGTCGGCTCCGAGCTCTCCGATCTGACGCCGGCCTTCGCCATCACCGTGCACCGTTCGCAGGGCGGCGAGTTCCCCTGCGTGGTGATGCCGTTGACGATGCAGCACGCGCTGATGCTGCAGCGCAACCTGCTCTACACCGCCGTGACGCGCGCGCGGAAGCTGGTGGTGCTGGTCGGTTCGCAGCGCGCGCTGGAGCTGGCGGTGGCGAACGCCGACCAGAACCGGCGCGAGAGCGCGCTGGCCGAGAAGCTCGCCGCCGCGCTCGAGCGGCGGCGCTGAGAGCTGGTGAGGCTCCGCAGATGAAACCGGAGCCCGCGCCTTGTGGCGCGGGCTCCGATCTTGCGTCACGGATTCAACTCACACCGGGCGGGATCAACCACGAAACCCGCGCGATGCACCGCGCGTTGCACGCAGCGGTCGTCGAGGGTTCTACGCTTCCAGCCAGGGCCCGACAAGCGGATTCGCCGCTCATTTCGGCCCCTTCTCGCCGGGCGCGCGCGGCGGAAAGTAGCGCTTGCCCGCCAGACCGGGCGGCAGGCAGACCATCTCCCGCGCGGCTGCGGGGTCGTCGTGGACGTAGCGGTAGCCCGCGCCGTACCCGGCTTCCTTCATCAGGCTGGTCGGCGCGTTGCGCAGGTGCAGCGGCACGGGCTCGGCCGCGCTGCGCTCGACGTCGGCCTCGGCCTCCTGCAGGGCCAGGTAGACCGAGTTGCTCTTGCGCGCGCGCGCCAGGTAGACGGCGCACTGCGCCAGGTGCACCTTGCCCTCCGGGTAGCCCAGGCGCTCGAAGGCCTCGGCAGCGTCGAGCGCGATGCGCAGGGCGAAGGGATCGGCCAGGCCGACGTCCTCGCTCGCCATGCGGATCAGGCGCCGCGCCAGGTAGTTGCCGTCTTCCCCGGCCTGCATCATGCGCGCCAGCCAGTAGAGCGCGGCGCTGTCGTCGCCGTTGCGCACGCTCTTGTGCAGCGCCGAGATCAGGTTGTAGTGCTCTTCGCCCGACTTGTCGTAGTGCAGCACCTTGCGCTGCAGGGCCTTCTCGAGCGTCGCCGGATCGAGCTCGCAGCCGTCGGGGACCAGGCCGGCCGCCGTCTCGAGCAGCGTCAGGGCCCGGCGCGCGTCGCCGTCGCTGGCCTGCGCCAGGCGCTCGAGCAGCGCGTCGGAGGCCAGGACCCGGCCGCGCAGGCCGCGCTCGGGGTGCTCGAGCGCGCGCCGCAGGATGCGCACGACCTCGGCCGGCCGCAGCGGCTCGAGGATCACGGTCCGCACGCGCGACAACAGCGCCCCGTTGACCTCGAAGCTCGGGTTCTCGGTCGTGGCGCCGATCAGCAGGATGTCGCCGCGCTCGACGAAGGGCAGGAAGGCGTCCTGCTGGGCCTTGTTGAAGCGGTGGATCTCGTCGACGAACAGCAGCGTGCCGCGGCCGGTGCGGCGGCGGTAGGCCTCGGCCGAGACCATCACTTCGCGGATCTCCTTGATGCCGGCCAGCACGGCCGAGAAGGGCACGAAGCGGCGCTCGCTCTGCTGCGCGATCAGGCGCGCCAGCGTGGTCTTGCCCGTGCCTGGAGGGCCCCACAGGATCAGGCTCTGCGCCGCCTGGCCGCGCAGCGCGGCCTCCAGGACGCGGCCGGCGCCGACGACCTGCTCCTGGCCGACGAACTCGGCCAGCGTGCGCGGGCGCATGCGCTCGGCCAGCGGCGCGCCGGGACCGGGCTGCGCGTCCGGCTCGTCCCCATCGAAGGCGGCGAAGAGCTCCTCAGCCATGGCGCGCGCCTCCCGCACGGCCGGCGCAGAAGAGCAGCAGCGAGGCGGCGACGGTCACGTTGAGCGACTCGACGCCCGCGCGCATCGCGATCGTCAGGCCCTCGAAGCGCGCGGCGGCCGCGGGCAGCTGGCCCGTTTCGCCCGTGATCCACAGCGCCAACGGGCCGCTCCAGTCGAAGTGCAGCGGGTCGGCGCCGCCGCGCGTCGCGGCCGAGACCTGGCGCACGCCGCGCTGCTCGAGTTCGCGCGCGAGCTCCGCCGCCTCCAGCCCGGCCGCGACCGGCAGGCGCAAGAGGCTGCCCATCGAGCCGCGCAGCGCCTTCTCGCTCCACGGGCTGGCGCCGCCGCGCACGACCAGCAGGGCCTGCGCGCCGAAGGCCTCGGCCGAGCGCGACAGCGCACCCAGGTTGCCCGGATCGGCGACGCCCGCGACGACCAGCAGCAGCGTGCGCGCGTCGAGCGCCAGCGACGCCAGCGAGACGTTCGCGGGCACCGGGCCCAGCGCCAGGATCCCGGGCGGAGCCGTCAGCCGGCTGACGCGCGCCAGGAGCTCGTCCTGCACGCGGCGCACGCTCGCGCCGCGCCCGGCGAGCTCCGCGGCGCGTTCGGCGCGCGACTCGGCGATCAAAACGGCTTCGACCACGCGTCCGGCTGCGAGTGCGTCGTCGACCAGTCGGTCGCCCTCGAGCACCAGCGTCTCCGGTTCGCGTCCGGCCAGGATGCCGCCGACGCGCTTGAGCAGCGGGTTCTCGCGCGAGCGGATGATTGCGTCGAGGGCCATCGGGCGTGGAGATGGTATCTCCCGGGCGCAGGGCGCTGGAACGGAAGACGAATGCGGTTGGTCTCTGTTCACCCTCGGATGACCGGACTGCGGGTGCGATCAGTCCGTCTGTGGCCCGTTCGTAGCGCGGGACACGGGATGGCGTCCCTCCGCGACCTCGAGCGCTGCCAAGGTCCCGGCTGTCGTTTCGAGTCGCGACCTCTCGTCGACGACGCAAGAACTGTGAGGGCCCGTTACTTTACGCGGCCGCTCGGCGGTTGCCGTCTGAGCTCGAAACCGAGTGGTTCGTCCATCCTGTGCGGAAACTCGCGCGAGAACTACGCGAGGACGGGGAGTCGCGATCCAGGCCGCCATCACCGATTAGAGGACGGTCAGCGCACAGCCCCTGCCGCTGTGTGCTTTCGCGATGGAGTTGCCAGCGGACCCAGGCGAATCGGCGTCCCAAGAACTGCCATAAAGCAATAAATGTCTTGCCTAGCCGCGAAGTACGCGCAAACTTCCACTTGAGAAGGGAGGACCATCATGAGTGAGAAGCATGCGCCCAGCGGGAAGGTCAAGCTCGGAGGTCGCCGCGGTCGGCCGCGGTCGGCTACTCCGGCGCAAGCACTGCGCAAGCGCCGGCCGTCCGGGGTGAACGGAGAGCGCTTGCGATCGGTACGCGAGCGATGCGGCTACACGCAGGCGCAGCTTGCGGATCGAGCCGGGGTCGGTCAGTCACTGATCTCCCAGCTAGAGAACGGGCACGTCGAGATTGAGGTCGGTACCTTCAAGCGCATCTGCAAGTCACTGGCCACCTCGGCCGACTTCCTGATCGGGCTGACACCCCGGCCGTAGTAGATGCTCACCCCGCACCACCGACTCCGCAGGGCCCTGCGTGCTATTGGGTGGACCTGGGCACTCGGGGCAGTGCGGAAGCCCCAGCGGGAATGGCTGCGTGGGTTGCACGGTCGGGCGATCTGGTGCAGTGCGCGGAAGAATCGCCGTGGCATAGTATCTCCCCGCATGATCTACCGCCCGCGACCCCGCGCATGAGCGCTCTCGAGAAAGGGCGCATCGTGCGCACCGACGCCAAGGTGTGCCACGTCGACCTCGGCCCGCAGGTCGTGCAGGCCGCGCCGCGCGGGATCCTCTTCGATCCGGCCGGCGGCCAGAAGAACCCGGTGGCGGTCGGCGACTGGGTCGAAGTCGACCGCGCGAGCTCGCCGGCCGCGCTGGAGCGCGTGCTGCCGCGCACCAACTGGCTCTCGCGCACGGCCTCGTCGCACGATCCGCGCGAGCAAGTGCTGGCGGCCAACGTCGACCAGCTCCTGGTGGTCGCCTCGGTCAACAAGCCCGGCTTCTCGTCGAGCCGCACCGACCGGATCCTGGCCGCCTGCGAGTGGAGCCACATCCCGGCCGCGCTGGTGCTCAACAAGATCGACACGGCGCGCGCCAACGAGCTCGAGAACCTGCGCTCGACCTACGAGCGCATCCCGATCGAAGTGCTCGAGACCTGCGCGCTCGACGGCCGCGGGCTGGACGCGCTGCGCGAACGGCTGCGCGACCGGGTGACGATCCTCTACGGCGCCTCGGGCGCCGGGAAATCCAGCTTGCTCAACGCGCTGCAGCCCGGCCTGGGCCTCAAGGTCGGCAAGATCAGCCGCTACTGGGAGACCGGCAAGCACACCACGACCTCGTCGCAGATGCACCGGCTCGAGTTCGGCGGCTGGGTGATCGACACGCCCGGGATCCGCGTGTTCCGGCTGTGGGGCGTGCCGATCGACAACGTGCGCGACCTGTACCCCGACTTCCGTCCGTTCCAGGAGCGCTGCCACTTCAGCGGCTGCTCGCACGACCACGAACCGGACTGCGCCGTGTTCGACGCGGTCGACAGCGGCGAATTGCCCGCCAGCCGCTACGCGAGCTACGTCGAACTGCTCGACGAGCTGCGCCAGGTGAAAGCTGTCGACGACGAGGGCGAGACCGAGGAGTGACGCGCCCGGCGGCGAGCGCGGCGGCTCAACCGATCCAGCCGCGCACCAGCGCGAGCTTGTAGAGCCACGACAAGCCGACGATCGACACGCCCAGGCTCGCGGCCAGCCAGCCCGGCACGCGGCGCAGCTCCTGGCGCAGGTCGCGGCCGCGCAGGTGCACGATCCAGGCGACGACGAAGCCCAGCGGGATGCCGAGCGCGATCAGGAAGCCGAAGGGCTGGTTGGTGAACGAGGCCAGGTATTCGCCGCGCGCCGCGAGGGCGACCGACGTCGTCACGCCGCAGCCCGGGCAGGGCAGCTCCCACAGCTCCATCGGCAGGCAGGGCGGCAACCCGAGCTTCTGGTGCGTGCCGTAGCCGCGCGGGTCGGGCTCGACGTACAGCGCGAAGACCACCAGGAGCAGCGCGGCGAGCGTCGTCAGGCACAGGAGCACCAGGTGCTCCAGGCTGCGCGTGCGCGCCACGGCGGCGACGGGCGCGGGGCTCGAGGGCTCGGGGCCAGCGGACGGCATCCGCGCATTGTGGCATGCGCGCGCGGCGCCACCAACGTCCCCTGCGCCCGCCCGGTTCAGTTGAAGTCGTACACGTACGACAGCCGCTGCTTGTTCAGGATCGCGTAGGGCAGCTTCGTCAGCAGCTTGAGGTCCGGGTCGCCGCGGTCGTTGAAGCCGCGCAGCACGGGGTTGCGCATGATGAAGAAGCGCCGCGTCGAGCGGTCGTCGGCCTCGTACGAGCCGGGGCGCACCTCGCCGCCCAGCTCCATGTTCAGCGTGCCGGTGTAGAAGACGCGCACGCGGTGGAGCGACTGGTTCTTGGCCAGCTCCTTGAGGTGCGTGTCGCCGCCCGAGTCGAGGAACTCGTGCCCGAGCAGGATCTCCTCCAGGTTGACGTGCAGCAGCGGCGTGGTGATGCGCTCGCAGCTGTTCAGGTCGACCAGCGTCGCGTCGCGCACGCGCACGAAGTACTTGCGGTGCTCGTCGAGCACCTGCGACAGGCGCGTGTACTTGTTCTCGATGTTGCCCTTGATCAGGAACGAGTCCGTCAGGAGCATGTCCGAGACGATCGTCAACATCGAGTTTCCCTGGTTCACGGCGTCTCTCGTCTCTGCAGTTCCTTGCGCACCGCGCCGGCCAGGTGGAACGATCCGATCACCAGGACCCAGCCGCGGTTTCCGGCGTTGTGAAGAGCCCTGGCGAGGGCCTGCGCTGGATCCGCGGCCTTTTCCGCCGCCAACCCGCACTGCGCAGCCGCTCCGACCAGGGTCTCTGCATCCACCAGCGGGCCGGAGGCCACGGTGGTACAGACGACCCTATCGACCGCGCCCGCCAGCTCCTTGAGGATGCCCGGCGCGTCTTTGTCCCGGCCCAGGGCCAGGATGCAGAAAGGCTTTCCCGGGAGCGTGGGATCGGCCGCCAGCTCGCGCAGCACCTGCCGCACGCTGGCTGGGACGTGCGCGGCGTCGAGCACCACCGGCGTGTCGCCCGCGCGCCGGCGCTCCAGGCGGGCGGGCAGGCGCGTGCGCTGCACCAGCTCGGGCGTCAGGAGCTGCCCGTCGAGGGCGCGCGTCGAGCCGGCCGCGTGCACGCCGCGCCGGCCGAGCTCGTCGAACACCAGGCGCGCGAGCTGGGCGTTGCGCTCGTGCAGCGTGGGCGCCTCGCGCTCCGGCCGCAGGACGCGCGCACCGACGGCGCGCGCCTGCTCCGCGAGCACGCCGGCCGCGTCGTCGTCGCTGCCGGGCAGGGCGTCGGCCAGGACCCCGGTGACCAGCGACGAACCCGGCTTGAGGATCCCACCCTTCTCGCGCGCGATCGCCGCGCGCGTCGTGCCGAGCACGCGCGTGTGCTCGAGGTCGATGTTGGTGACGACGCACACCTCGCCGTGCACGACGTTGGTCGAATCGAGCCGGCCGCCGAGGCCGCATTCGACCACGGCCCATTCGACGCCCGCCGCGCGGAACACGACGAAGGCGGCGGCGGTCAGGCAGTCGAACCAGGTCGCTTCCGCGCCGTCCGTGCCCGCCTGCACGGCCGCGGCGCGCGCGGCGAGCACCAGCTCCAGCGCTCCGGCCAGCGCCTCGTCGCCGACCAGCTCGCCGTCGATCTGCACGCGCTCGTGGACGGTCACGACGTGCGGCGAGGTGTACAGGCCCGTGCGCCGACCTGCTGCGCGCAGCCCGGCCGCCACGAGCGCGCTGGTCGTGCCCTTGCCCTTGGTGCCCGCGACGTGCACGCAGCGAAAGGCGCGCTCGGGCTGGCCCAGGCGCGCGCACAGGTCGGCCATCGGTTGCGTGCCGCGCCGCATCGACGCGTCGCGGTCGCGCTTCTCCCAGTCGACCAGCCGGTCGAGCTCCCGCAGGGCCGCCGCCAGCCGCGCAGCGCGCGGAGGATCGTCCGAACGTGCCGTCCCCGAGGCCATGCGGCAGAGACTACGGCGCCGGGACCTGCTGTACGAAGGTCGCGCGCGGCCTAGGATCGGCGACGCCCGGGAAAAGTTCTCCAGACCTGCCCCTTCGGGCTCCGATCTCTGCTCGGCTGTCGCCACGGCCGGGCCGCCGGCAGCACCGGGTCGACCGGGACGTCGCATGTCCGAACTCCTGCATCGCATCAAGGTCTTCGTCTTCCGCCACCAGGGCGCGGAGCCGCACTACCTGTTCCTGCGCGGCGCGCAGGGCATCGAGAGCTTCTGGGGTCCGGTCCAGGGCCCGATCGGCTTCGACGAGAAGATCGAGATGGCGGTGCGCCGCGAGGTGCTGGTCGACACCGGCATCGCCTCGCCGCTCGACGTGATCGACCTCGCGATGCCGCAGGTGACGCTGGTCGGCGACGAGGAGGTCGTCGAGTGGAGCTACGGGCTCAAGTCGCCGCCGCTGCCGCAGCCGCTGCGCCTCGATCCGCGCTGGGCCGACTTCCGTTGGGCGCCGTTCTCCGAGGGCTACCCGCTGCTCGAGTTCGAGACCGACCGCGCGGCGTTCCTGCGGCTGCACGCCCTGATCCGCGCCGCTTGACCCGGGCCGCCTGAGCGCGCCGCGCGCTCGGTTGCGTCAGCCCTCGAGAGGCAGGTGCGCCGCCAGCTCGAAGTGCTCGGTGCCGTGCGCGAACGGACGGCCCTTGAACGCCTCGAAGGACGGCAGATCGGCGGGCATCCTCCCGCTGCGCGGCAACCAGGTGCCGAAGAGCCAGTCGAGCGCGCGCAGTTCGAGCGCGACGTCGCCCGCCAGCTCGACCTCCGCGACCAGCATGGCGGGGAACTCGATGCGCCCGATCTCGCCCTCAGGGCGGAGCTCGTCGACCTCGACCGCCGCGTCGTAGCGGCAGTCCTCGAGCGCGGTCACCTCGGGGTCTTCCCACATGTAGCCGTACCAGCGACCGTCGGCACAACCGCGCGCCTCGGCCCAGGCCTCGAGCCGGCGGAAGGCCTCGACCACCCCGTTGCCGCGGAAGGGATCGTGCACGCGGATGTAGGCCAGCGTGCGCGGCGGCAGGCGCCGCAGGCGCACCTCGAAGCCGTCGGGGTTGGAGCCCGGCGGCAGGCGCGCGAAGTCCTGCCGCGCTCCGCTCTTCTCGAGCAGCGCCTCCAGTTCGCCGCGCCGGGCATCGCGCAGCCCGGCGACGTCGAAGCGGCTAGGCGGCTCGCCGAAGTGCTGCTTGAAGGCGCGCGAGAAGTCCGAGGAAGAAGCGAAGCCGGTCGCCAACGCGATCTCGGTCAGCGAGCCGCCGCCGGGCACCGACATCAGCACCAGGGCGCGCTCGAGCCGGAGACGCCGCACGAAGTCGAGCAGCGTCTCCCCCATCAGGGCTTTGAAGACGCGGTGGAAGTGGAAGGGCGAGAAGCCCGCCGCGCGCGCCACCTCGGCCAGCGGCAGGGGGCTCGCCAGGTTGGTGCGCACGTGGTCGAGAGCGCGGTTGAGGCGCTCGACGTAGTCGGCCGGTGCCCCGGCGCTGCTTCGATCGTCGATTCGCAAGATCCGACAAGCGCGCGGCCGCGCGCGCGGGGAAGATACCAATCCACCCGGCGCCTCGAGCGGGCGCCCGTAGGAGAACGACCATGCGCACCCTGCTGTTCGCCGCCCTGGCGGCCCTGCCGTTCGGCTACATCGCCTTCGAGGACCCGCAGCAACCCGCCCCCAAGGAACCCATGAGCAAGCCCGAGTCCGAGCTGGGAAACTTCTCCGTGAGCCTGACCGTCAAGGACCTGGCCGCCAGCCGCGCGTTCTACGAGAAGCTCGGCTTCAAGGTCGTCGGCGGCGACGCCAAGCAGAACTGGCTGGTGCTGCGCGAAGGCGGCACGAAGATCGGCCTGTTCCAGGGGATGTTCGACAAGAACATGCTGACCTTCAACCCGGGTTGGGACAGCGACGCCAAGACGCTCCCGAAGTTCACCGACGTGCGCGAGCTGCAGAAGCGCTTCGAGGCCGCCGGGCTGAAGCCGACAGTGCGCGCCGACGAGAAGAGCGCGGGCGTCGCGCACTTCATGCTCGCCGACCCGGACGGGAACCCGATCCTCTTCGACCAGCACGTGCCGAAGCCGAAGTAGCCGTCCGCGCTGCACCTTGGCCGCGCGCGAGCGGCTGCGCTAACCTGTCGGGGTCCCCACTACCGAGATCCCCATGAAATCCCTCCGTATCACCCTCCTCTCCCTGCCCCTCGCCCTGCTGGCCGCCTGCTGCTGCAACACGCCCGAGGAATCCACGGCCGCGGCGGTGCCGGCGATCCCCGCGGGACAGCACATCGGCACCGAAGTGCAGCCGCAGCAGACCGTGCGCTTCGCGGTCGTCGATGCGACGCCGGCGAACTTCTTCAACAAGACCGTGCTGGTCGAGGCCACGATCAAGGCCGTGTGCCAGACCAAGGGCTGCTGGATGCAGGTCGAGGACCAGGGCAAGACCGCGATGGTGCGCTGGGAGTCGGGTTGCGGCGGCAAGTTCGCCTTCCCGAAGGACGCGGCCGGCAAGCACGTGGTGATCCAGGGCTCCTTCTATCCCAAGCAGATCTCCGAGGAGGACGCCAAGCACCTCGAGGAGGAAGCGGGCAAGCCGCTCCAGATCAAGCGCGAGGGCTACGAGTTCAACGCCTCGGCCGTGATCGTCGTCGACGCGGCGAAGTGACGCGCCCGACCCGGATCCAGCAGCTCCTGCCCTCGCGGCGGGGGCTGCTTGCGTTTCGGCGCGGCGCGGCGCGAGACTCGTGCGCGTGAGCGAGCTCGCGATCCACACCGTCGTCGACGGGCCACGCCTGGACGAGGCGCGCGAGCTGCTCGCCGAGTACGGGCGCGTCCAGGCCTTCTGCGTCTGCTTCCAGAGCTACGAGCAGGAGCTGCGCGACTTGCCCGGCGCGATGCGGCCGCCGCGCGGCAAGCTCCTGCTCGCGCACTGGAACGGCGCGCCGGCAGGCTGCGTCGGCCTGCAGCCGCTGGGGCGCGGCGCGGGCGAGGTGCGGCGGCTCTACGTCCGACCGGAGTTCCGCGGACACGGCATCGGGCGCGCGCTGGTCGAGAGGTTGGCGCACGAGGCGCGCGAGCTCGGCTACCGCGAGCTCAAGCTGCACACGCTGGCGCAGGTGATGGTCGAGGCCCACGCGCTCTACAAGCGCCTCGGATTCCGGCCCTGCGAGGCCTACGACGACGCCCCGCCACGCGGTGCGGTCTTCATGGAGCTCGCGCTCGCGCGGGACGGGCGCTGTCCCTGCTGACGGCAGGCGCGCGCCGCGACCGCGCGCGCTATCCTCGCGCCGATGGAGCGCACGACGCCCGCCGACCGGCCCAAGCACGAGAGCCACGCCGCCTTCACGGCGGATCGACCGTGCCTGGATGCCCCGGCGCAGCGCTCCCACGCGGCTCGCGCCCCCGCGCTCCACGCTCCGCGGCCCGCGCCGCGCGACCTGCGCGAGTTCCTCGAGGTCCTGCGCCGCGAGCGCGAGCTGGTGCACTGCGGCGTCGAGGTCGACGCGCACCTCGAGGCCGCCGAGATCCACCGGCGCACGATCGCGGCCGGCGGGCCGGCGCTGTTCTTCCCGCGCGTGCGCGGGCGCGATTTCCCGCTCGTGACCAACCTGTTCGGCACGCGCAAGCGCATGGAGCTGGCCTTCGGCTCGCGCCCTGAGCGCCTGATCCGCGAAGCCGCGCGCCTGCCGATGGAGCTCGTGCCGCCGAGCCTGTCGAAGCTGTGGGCCAAGCGCCGCCTGTTCCTCGACCTCGCCAAGGTCGGGATGGCGCGCTCGGCGCGCGGTCCGGTGCTCGCGCAGCGCCAGCCGTCGACGCGCCTGACGCGCCTGCCCGCGCTGACCACCTGGCCGCGCGACGGCGGCCCGTTCCTGACGCTGCCGCTGGTCTCGACGCAGCACCCCGAGCACGGCGGCTCCAACCTCGGCATGTACCGCATCCAGCTCTACGACGACGAGCAGTGCGGCGTGCACATGCAGATCGGCAAGGGCGGCGGCTTCCACCTCGCGCGCGCCGAAGCGCTCGGCCGCGCGCTGCCGTTCAACATCTTCCTCGGCGGCCCGCCGGCCCTGATCCTCGGCGCCATCGCGCCGCTGCCCGAGAACGTGCCGGAGCTCCTGCTCGCCAGCCTGGCGCTCGGCCGGCGCCTGGCCCTGTGCGACAACCCCGACGGGCCGCTGCCGCTGATCGCCGACTGCGAGTTCGCGCTGGTGGGCGAGATCGCGCCCGGCGCGCGCCGGCCGGAAGGTCCGTTCGGCGACCACTACGGCTACTACAGCGAGGTGCACGACTACCCGCTCGCGCGCATCCGCGCCGTGCACCACCGCGAGGGTGCCGTGTTCCCCGCCACGGTGGTCGGCAAGCCGCGCCAGGAGGACTTCTTCCTGGGCGACTACCTGCAGGACCTGCTCTCGCCGCTGTTCCCGGTGGTGATGCCGGCGGTGCGCGCGCTGTGGAGCTACGGCGAGACGGGCTACCACTCGCTCTCCGCCGCCGTCGTCGAGGAGCGCTACAAGCGCGAGGCGATGGCCAGCGCCTTCCGCATCCTGGGCGAGGGCCAGCTCTCGCTGACCAAGTTCCTGCTGCTGACCAACCAGCCCGTCGACCTGCGCGATTTCGTGGCGACCCTGACGCACGTCCTGGAGCGCGCCGACTTCCGCACCGACCTGTTCCTGTTCGGCAACCTGTCGATGGACTCGCTCGACTACGCCGGCCCGCGCATCAACGAGGGCAGCAAGGGCGTCCTGCTGGGCGTCGGCGACAAGCGCCGCGAGTTGCCGCGCGAGTTCCGCGGGACGCCTGCGACGCTCGTGCGCAAGGTGCGCGTCTTCTCGCCGGGTTGCGTGGTGGTCGAGGTGCCCGCGCACGCGCGCGAGCCCGGCGCCGCGGCGGCCGTCGCGCGCGATCCGGCCTTCGCCGACTGGCCGCTGGTCGTGCTCTCGGACGACGCCGACCGCCACGTGCGCAGCGTGATGAACTTCCTGTGGGCGACCTTCACGCGCTTCAACCCGGCCGCGGACCTGCACCCGGCGCGCGTCGAGCTGGTCGGCACGCAGACGAGCTACCACCCGCCGATCGTGCTCGACGCGCGCATGAAGCCCGGCTACCCCGCTGAGCTCTTCTGCGACGAGGACACGGCCCGCCTGGTCGAGCGCCGCTGGAGCGAGTACTTCCCCGGCGCACACGTCGAGATGGGCGATTCGGCGCGCGGACACCTGGCTTGAGGCCCCCGGAGGACGACATGCACGCATTCCCACGCTTCACCTGGCTCCCGTTGGTCTTGCCGCTGCTGGCGAACTGCCGCGTCGAAGAGGGCGGCGCGCGCGCAGCAGCACCCCAGTCGACGAGCGCGACCCAGGTCGCAGCCGCCTTCGACCAGACGCACGCGGCTTGGACGAAGCTGCTGGAAGCCCACGTCAAGGCCATGCGCGTCGACTACGCGGGTATGCAGAAGGACGCGCCCGCGCTGGACGCGTACCTCAAGGAGCTCGAGTCCGTCCAGACCCTCGCGTACACGCAGTGGAAGACCTCGGAGCAGCTCGCGTTCTGGATCAACGCCTACAATGCGTTCACCGTCAAGCGCGTGCTGCGGTCCTACCCCTTCGAGCGCGTCGACCAGCTCGGTCCCGAGAAGAAGGGGCCGTGGGACGAGGCGTTCATCCCGCTCGGACACCTGTGGAGCGGCACGAAGCAGAAGGACATCACGCTCAACGACATCGAACACCGGATCATTCGACCGCTGTTCAAGGATGCGCGCGTGCACGCGGCGCTGAACTGCGCGGCGGCGAGCTGCCCCCCGCTGCTGGAGCAGGCCTACCGCGCCGACCGGCTGGAGGCACAGTTGCTGACGCGCGTCTGGGGTTGGATGCAGAGCACGAAGCTGAACCGCTTCGACGCCGGGACGAAGACGCTGCAGGTCTCGAAGCTGTTCGAGTGGTACGCGCAGGACTTCGTCGACGCGGCCGGCAGCGTGCCGGCTTGGATCGCGAAGCACGGCGGGCTCGCCGACAGCGCCTGGCTCACGGGCGCGGACGTCAAGCTCACCTATCTGGAGTACTCCTGGACGCTCAACGACGTCCCGCGGAAGAAGTAGCTCCGCTCAGTCGAGGAGGACGCGCGCCACCTCGCCGGCCGCCACCGGCACGCGCTGCGTCGCGACCACGCGCGTCGCGCCCCGTGCGCAGACCTCGTAGTTGCCCTCGGGCAGGTACCAGCTCCAGGCGCGCGTGTGGTTGGCGCGCCCGTAGCCGCCGGTGTAGAGGTTGCGGTCGAGCAGCGCCGACAGGCAGTTGCCGCGCGCATCGCGCACGTCGATCCAGGCCGGCTCGTCGCCGCCGCGCTCGACGCGCAAGCGGCCGGCGGGACGCAGCACGAGCCGCGTCTCCGGCGGCGCGACGTCCGCGGCGAGCTCGAGCGGCACCGACGCGCTCCAGCGGTCGCCCGCGGCGGCGATCAGCGCGTAGCGTCCCGGCGGCAGCGCGTGGAGCTCGAACCCGCCCGACTTGTCGACGCGCGCCCCGAACAAGGGGTTCAACGGCTCGCCCTCGGCGTCGAAGACGAAGACGTTGGCCGTCGCCAGCGGGCCGCCGTCGGCGGCTTCGATGCGGCCGCGCGCCACCAGGCCGGGTGCGAGCGTGAAGAGCAGCTCCTCGGGCTCCGCGCCCGCCGCCACCTCGATCGTGCGGCGCTGCGCGCAGAGCTTCTCGTCGCCGCGCTTCGCACCGTGCACCGCGACAGACCAGGTCCCGGGCGAGAGCCAGCGCCACGTCAGCCGGCCCTGCTTGTCGACGGAGCGCGAGAAGACGCTGGCCGACATGAAAGGCACGGGCATCACGCCCGCGCGCGGGGCGAGGTCGACGGTCGCGGTCGTCACCGCCGCACCCGTCTCGTCGACGACGCGCAGCCGGACCTGGCCCGTCGGGAGCGCGACGTCGCAGCGGAACTCCGGCTGCTCGGGCACCTCGATGCGCTGGTCGACGCGCGTGCCGCCGGTCGGGCCCTCGGTGACGATCGACAGGCGGTAGGTGCCAGGCTCGGAGAGCTCGATCGAGTAGCGCGCGCCCTCGCGCGTCGAGACGTAGCGCGCGCGGTTGTAGCCGTCGTCGCCCTCGGGCACCCACTGCAGCATCGCGTCGGGCATTTCCGGCGCGCCGGTCAGCACGCCGTGCACGCGGATCGGCCGCGCGGGCGGCTGGCCGAGGTTCACCTCGACTTCCGCACCTGCCGCGAGCACGACCGAGGTCTGCGCCAGCCATTCGAGGCCCGAGATGCGCGACTTCAGCTCCAGGCTGGCGAGCTCCTTGTCGTCGGGCTGCGAGGAGACGTGGTACTTCGCGGCCGGCAACTCGCGCTGGTCGTAGCGGCCGTCCGCGTCGGCGATCGCGTTCTTGATCGGGCCGCCGGGCGTGCGCAGGATCCGCACGGCGCGCCCCGCGGCGGGCTGGCCGTCGGGCCGCAGCACGCGCCCGAAGATGCGGCCGGGGACGGCCGACGTCGGCGCGACGGCCGGCGCGGGCTCGACCGGAGCGACGGGTGCCGCCGCGCTCGACGCGCCGCCCTCGGCCGCGCGCGCGGGTGCTGCGCCGGGCGCCAGGTTGCTGCCCGGCGCGCCCGCGCTTTCGCCGGCCGGCGCGCCGCTCGACGAGGATCCGGACGGTCCCGGTTCGACGCGGGGGTCCGGGCGCGTCAACCACCACGCGACCGCGAACACGGCCGCCAGCACGAGCAGTGCGATCGCTCTGCGCCTCTTCATCTCGCGGGGCTCCGGGACGGTGAGGCGCGGCGCCTCAGCTGTTGCGGAAGTCGTAGAACTCCGGCCGCGCCAGCGCCGGGGCTGCGGCGCGGCGGATCTGCAGCGTGCGGATGGCCCACAGGTCGCGGAAGATCCGGTACTTGAGCGCGGTCGCGTCGAGGTAGTCGACACCCGCGCTGCCGCCGGTGCCGGTGCGGCGGCCGATCACGCGCTCGACCATGCGCGCGTGGCGCTGGCGGAAGATCACCAGGAACTGCTCGAGCTCGACCAGCGCGTCGAGCACCTCGCGCGGCCAGGCCAGGAGCGGCAGCTCGCGGTAGGTCTCGATGAACAGCATCGCCGCGCGCAGGCGCGCCGTGCGGAAGCCGCCTTCCTCCGACGCCGGCGCGAAGAACGCGCGCACCGAGCGCTTCTCGGCCTCGTAGCGCTCGCGGATGCGCGCGCCGTCCTCGGGCGTGCGCGCGATCGAGGCGGTGTGCACCGCCGTCGCGTCGACCTCGCGCGCGTGGGCCTCCAGGTAGGCCTCGAGGAACGCGCGCACGCGCCGCTCGTCGTCGGCGGCGCGCGGGTCACTGCCGTCGATCGGGGTGCGGAAGAGCCACTCCTCGATCGCGGTCTTGAGCGTCGGCATGTCGGCCAGCTGCGCCTCGACGTGGGCCAGGGCGGGCGACGAGCCGGCGCCGGGCGACTTGAGCGCGGCGAGGTAGCCGCCCTCGAGCCCGAGCGGGATGCGCTCCTCCATCGGCAGGCCGAACAGGATCTCGATCTGGCGCAGCTGCGCGCTCTGGAAGCCGCTGGCGGGGAAGAGCTTGTCGCGGAAGGCCAGGAACTCGCGCGTGGTCAGCGTCTCCATCACCTCCCAGTGCTGGTTGGCGACGCGCAGCACCGAGCAGGCGCGCTTGAGGCTGCGCACCGCGCCGGAGAGCTCCTGCTCGGCGACGCGCTCGGAGTGGAACAGGTCGCGCGCCGTGCGCAGCTCGCGCAGCACGAGCTTGAACCACAGCTCGAAGACCTGGTGCACCGTGATGAAGAGCACCTCGTCGTTCCCGAGCTGGCGCTCGTCGCGCGGGATGCCGCCCTGCAGGGCCAGCAGCTCCTCGGTGCGGATGTAGTCCCAGTAGCTGATCGCGAGGTTGGGGCTGGTCACGGCCGTGAGGATAGGGAGTGGGGCCCCGAAGCGGCCCCGGGCGCTCGGGAGCGGCTCGGAGCCGGGTTGGAGGCAGAATCCCAAGTCCTTGAGAAACAAGGAGTTGAGCCTCATCAGTCGCGTCACGCCCGCGCCGGCCGCCGCTTTTTCCCTGCGCTCCGGCCCCGGACGTCCCTGCCACCGGTGTGCGCTCTGCAGCGCGCCGGGCACTGTCGCCCGGCCGGAGCAGAGCGCCCTCCCAAGGAAAAGAACACGAGCCCTGCCATGAAGAACTTCCTCGCCCCCCTCGCCCTCCTGACCCTGGCCCCCCTGTCGGTCCTGCGCGCCGACCAGATCTCCTACACCGAAGCCGTCCGCGCCGCGCAAGCGGGCAAGCTGACCGAGATCCACGTCCCCGGCTTCGACCCCAAGCTCGGCGAGCTGCAGCGCATCGACGTCCAGTTCGAAGCCCGCCTGATGGCCGGGGTCGACCTCGAGAACACCAAGAAGTCGCGCGAGTGGGCGCACCTCGAGCTCGAGGGCTTCAGCACCCTGCGCACCGCCGGCAGCCGCGAGCTCCTGATCTCCGGCAACAGCCACGCGGAGGCCGACGTGCTGCTGGCGGTCACCGACGGCCGTCCCGACATGCAGGGCGCCTCGTCCGCCCACGTGGCGATGGGCCTGCGCTTCCAGGACCGCGTCTCGCTCGCCAGCAACTTCGACGAGTTCATCGGCACCAAGGTGGCGCTCCTGGCCGGCATGCGCGCCGGGTTCGAGCTGACGGCGGAGGGGGTCAAGGCCCGCGTCAGCACCGAAGTCGCCTACCAGGTCCGGATCACCTACACCTACGAAGCCAAGCCCAGCACCCCGCCGGACCCGAAGACGCTCGACGCGACGCCCGAGCTCAACCCCGGCCGCGCGATCAAGCCGGGCAAGCCGGACGAGGTCGAAAAAGCCTGAGATGCCGAGCACGGAGCACCGACCGGCGCCGCGGAACCCCCGCGAGCGCCGGTCGAGCCGTTTGGAGGGGGGCCGCGCGCGAGCCCGCCGGCCTGAGCTCGGACCCGGCGCCGGATCGGGCGCTTTTTCTCCTGCGCTCCGGCCCCGGACGTCCCTGCCACCGGTGTGCGCTCTGCACGCCGCAGAGAGCCCCCCCAAGATCCAACGAGACAAGAAGAGAGCTGCCATGAAGAACCTCCTCGCCCCCCTCGCCCTGCTGGCCCTCGCCCCGCTGTCCGTCCTGCGCGCCGACCAGGTCTCCTACGCCCAGGGCGTCGGCGGCGCCGGCCTCGCCACGCTGACCCCGATCACGCTGCCCGGCTTCGACCCGCGCCTGGGCGAGCTGCGGCGCGTCGACATCGAGTTCTGGTCGGTGCTGACGGCCGAGGTCGGGCTCGAGAACCAGGGCAAGGCGCGCCGCTGGGTGCGCGTGGACATCGACGCGCTGACGACGCTGCGCACCGCCGGCGGCCGCGAGCTGCTCGTCGCCGAGCAGGCGCACGCCGACGCCGACCTCCTGCTGGCGGCCTTCGACGGCGCGCTGGACATGACCGGCGCGTCGGCCTGGCACGAGTCGATGGGCGTGTGCTTCCAGACCAGCGCCGCGCTGCGCGCGCGCTTCGACGAATTCACCGCCGGCGACGTGAGCTTGCTAGCGGGCCTGCGCGCCGGGATCGCGGTCAAGGGCGAGGACGTCGCGGCCGAGGCCAAGGCCTGGGCGGACTACCGCGTGCGGATCACCTACAGCTACGTGCCGCGCCGCCCCGCGCAGCCGGAGGAGGTCGCGCCGAAGCCCTCGGTCGGCCCCAAGGGCGCGATCAAGCCCGGCAAGCCGCTGCAGGTCGAGAAGGCCTGAGCGCCCGCTTCGAGCCACGGACCGGCGCCGCGGAACCCCCGCGAGCGCCGGTCCTGCGTTTCACGCGAGCTCGCCGGCGCGCGGATTTTTCTCCTGCGCTCCGCGTGCAGACGTCCCTGCCACCGATGTGCGCTGCGCACGCCGCGGAGCGCCCCCCCTCAAGAACAAAAACGAGCACCGCCATGAAGAACCTCCTCGCCCTCCTCGCCCTGGCACCCCTCTCGACCCTGCGCGCCGACCAGCTCACCGTAGGTTGCGGCGTCGGCGGCGTCGAACCGGGGACGCAGGCGCAGCTGACGCTCCCCGGCTTCGACGCCAAGCTCGGCACGCTGCAGCGCGTCGAGATCGTGTTCCGCGCGGACCTCTCGGGTCAGCTCGAGCTCGAGAACCGCAACAAGATGCCGACCTGGGCACACGTCGACGTCGACGCGCTGACCAGCCTGCGCAGCGAGGCCCGCGAGCTCCTGATCGCGGGCCGCGACAAGGCCGCGGCCGACCTGATCCTGGCGCCCTACGACGGCTCGCTGGACCTGACCGGTCCCTCGTCGGCGAACCTGTGGCTGGGGATCAGCTTCCACAAGCAGGCCGCGCTGACCGGCGACCTGCAGGCCTTCGTCGGCGAGAAGGTGTCGCTGCTCGCCGGCATGCGCGCGGGCTTCGACGTGATCGCCGACGGCGTCCTGTCGCGCGTCGACGCCTGGGCCGACTACCGCATCCAGGTGACGTACGTCTACGTGCCGGCGTCGGGCGGCCCGAAGACGCCGCAGGAACTCGATCCCACGGCCGAGATCTCGCCGAAGGACGCGCTTCGCCCGTCGCCGTCGCTCGAAGTCGAGAAGGCCTGACGCGCGAGCTTCGAAGCACGCGACCGGCGCCGCGCATCCCGCGCGCGCCGGTCGCGCGCGTTCTCGAGCTCAGCTGTGCGCGTCACGCCGCAGCAGAGCTCTCCCGCTTTGTTCCTGCGCTCGGCCACCGGCCATCCCTGCCACCTGTGTGCGCTCTGCCGCAGCCCTCGGGCACAGTTGCCCGGAGCGGCTCGGGCGCCCCCCGATCGCATCCGAGAACCATCATGAAGAACCTCTTCGCATCGCTCGCCATCCTGACGCTCGCCCCGCTGTCGGTCCTGCGTGCAGACCAGGTCACCTACGAACAGCACGTGCGCCGCGCACCACTCGCGACCCTGACCACGATCACGCTGCCCGGCTTCGACCGTCAGCTCGGGGAACTGCAGCAGGTCCAGCTCGAATTCGTCGCACAGTTCTCGGCCACCGTCGGCATCGACAACCAGGATCGGACGGCCAAGTTGGTCCACATCGACGCCGATGCGTGCACGACGCTGCGCACCCGCCATCGCACGCTCCTGGCCAGCGGCCGCGACAAGGCCGAGGCCGAACTCGTGCTCGCCCCCAGGACGGGGCCGTTGTTCCACCACGGCCCTTGGGGAGCCCTGCTCGACATCGGCATCGGCTTCCACCAGAGCGCGACCGTGAAGGCCGGGTTCGGCGACTACCTGGTCAAGGAACTGGTCATGCTGGCGGGCATGCGCGGCGGGGTCGAGATCGTCGCCGAAGGCGTGGTCTCCGCCGTGCACCACGCTTCGGCCGACTATCGCGTGCGGATCACCTACGTCTACGTGCCGGCGTCGGGCGGCCCGAAGACGCCGCAGGAACTCGATCCCACGGCCGAGATCTCGCCGAAGGACGCGCTTCGCCCGTCGCCGTCGCTCGAAGTCGAGAAGGCCTGACGCGCGAGCTCCGCAGCACGCGACCGGCGCCGCGCATCCCGCGCGCGCCGGTCGCGCGCGTTCAGGGCCGGCTGCGCCAGGCCTGCAGCGCGAAGCCGAGCCAGCCCACGATCAGCGCCGTGCCGCCGAAGGGCGTGATCGCGCCCAGCCAGCGCGGCCCGCCGAGCACGATCGCGTACAGCGTGCAGGAGAAGACCAGGCTGCCGAGCATCAGGCACCAAGCCGGCCACGGCCGGACGCGCGCGCGCTCGAGGAACAGCCCGTAGAGCACGAGCGCCGGCGCGGTCAGCGCGTGGTAGAGGACGCCGGTCTCCCAGGTCCTGAGGTCGGCGGGCGTGACGCGCTGCTCGATGCCGTGCGCGCCGAAGGCGCCGAACACGACGGCCAGGGCGCCCCACAGGGCACCGATCGCGATCCAGCGTGAGCTCATCGAGGGTCTCCCTGCGCGTTGTTCCCGGCCGCTGAACCGTGATCGAGCAGCGCCTGTTGGATGCCGGAGGTCAGGCCCGGGCCCTGGGTGCTCGCGAGCACCTGGCTCGCCGTCCAGGCGCGCTCGAACTCGCGCTGGCGGGCGAGGCGCTCGCGCACGAGCTCCTCGATGCGCTTGGCCTGCGCGCGCTCCGCCAGGCCGTGCAGGCCGAGCGCGCGCCACTCGGACTCGGGCAGCAGGCGCTCGACCAGCCCCGCCAGCGGGCCGGGCAAGGTCGAGATCAGGTCGTGGATGCGGTCGTTCTCGTGCTCGGCCAGCGCGCGCTCGAGCAACGCGAGCCCCGCGACGCACAGGCAGAACCCGATCGCCCACAGCGCCGTCGTCAGCGGGAAGTCGAGACCGGCGGGCGGGAAGTTCAGCTCCTGCGGCGTGAAGCTGCCGAGGTCGACGCGCTTGATCGAGTCGAGCGCCTCGAAGGGCAGGCTCGAGAGGATCGGCACGTCGATCGAGACCAGCTGCCACTCGCGCTGGCTGCCCTGGTAGGTCACCCACAGGCGGAACAGGAGCAGCAGCGCCAGGAGCACCAGCGCCCCGGTGGCGCCCGTGGCGCCCGTGGCGCCCGTGGCACCGGAGGCCCCGCGCCCCTCGCCGGCCTGCGCGGGCTTGCGCAGCACGACGAACAGCAGCAGGAGCAGCAGCTCGAAGAACATCCACGGCCCGCCCGGCGCGAGCACACCCGAGACGACGAAGGCGACGCCGCCGAAGAGCGCGACCAGCCCGACGGTGCCCGCGCCGTCGCGCGGCAGCCCGGCGCTGCGCGCGCGCAGGAACACGACGCCCAGCGCGACCAAGGCGCCGATCGAAAGCTGCACGAAGCCGGTGCCCGAGACGTCGCCGAGCATGTCGACCTGCAGCCCGAGCAGCAGGCCCCCGGCGGCGACGAGCACGGCGCCGAAGCCGATCGTCGTCGCGGCCGTGCGCGCGGCGCCGACGCTCATCGTCCACACTCCCCGGTGAAGTCGGGCATCAGCACCGCGAACTCCTCGGCGCAGCCCGCGAGGCGCTCGCGCGGGTCGAGCAGGCGGTTGACCGCGCGCGGGTAGCGGCCGAGCAGCGTCTCACCCAGCGCCGTGCGCCGCGCCGGCGGCGTGCCGACGAGCTCGCCGAGGAAGGCCGTCGCGCGCTCGTAGGGCGCTGCGTTCAGGCCGACCAAGGGTGCCTTCCAGGCGATCTGCATCACGTGGCCGTAGGCCAGCGTCGCGGCCAGCGCCGGGTCGCTGAGCAGCGGATCGCGCGCGCCGGGCTCGCCCCAGCTGCGCAACCAGTCCTGCAGGTAGGCGCCGAGCCGCTCGGTGTGCTCGGTGCGGCCGCGCAGCCCGGGTCGCCATTCGGTCGCGCGGCCGAGGCGGAAGACCAGCGCCAGCGCGGCGATCGCATCTTCGCGCGTGCCGCCGCGCAGGTCGTGGAACAGGCGCTCGAAGCGCTGGCCGTCGGCGCCGTTCGACCACTCGAGCAGCTCGGGGCAGTCGTCGAGACGGAAGAGCGCCTCGCGCAGGGAGCTGAAGGCGCTGCGCTGGCGCTCCGAGACCAGCGCGTCGAGCTCCTGCGCGCGCAGTGCAGCCGCGGGCCCGAGCAGCTGCAGCGGGTCCCGCAGCTTCGGCCGCTCGTCGATCGGCACGTCTGCAGGACGCGTCAGGCGCGCCGGCGCCCAGCCGCGCACCACCAGCGCGCCGAGGGCGAGCACGGCGGCCGCCGCGAGGGCCCACGCCGGCACGCGCGCTCGCAAACCCGATTCCTGGACCACACGGTGGATTCTGCACTCGCCGCGGCCGGCTTCCAACTGTCGCGCGCGACCTCGAAACGGACGACGGCCGGCGGAAGCGCATCCCGCCGGCCGTCGCGGTGCGAGTCCGGTGCCTCAGCGCGGTTGCTCGAGGCGCTGGCGCAGCGTGTCGCGCAGCAACTGCTCCAGCTCGCGGTTGTGCTTCTCGAGCGTGTCCAGGAGCGTCTGGTTCTTGTCCAGGAGCGCCAGCTCGCGGCGGTAGCCGTTCTGCCGAAGTCCCTCGACCGCCAGCTCCAGCGGATCCTGCACGCCCGGCCAGCCGTTGAGGATGATCACGCGCGCCTGCTCGATCAGCGTCACGAACTTCTGGAACTCGACGTCCGCGCCCTCGGCGGCGAGCTTGCGCGCGTCGGAGAGCAGCTGGTCGTAGGAGTCCGAGCGCGCGTTGACGCTGCGGCGCAGGAACTCGGCGAACTGGCCGACCACGACGGACCGGCGATAGCCCGCGCCCGCGCCCTCCCAGCTCGTGCGCTGCGCGTACTTGACCGGTGCGGCGATCTCGCTCGCCTCCTCGTTGGCCAGCGGCTCACCCGGCTTGCGCGGCGCCTTGAAGCGCACGCGCACGGTCGCCAGCGGCCGATCCGTGGTGGCGGCGTTCGGCTTGCGCTCGGCGTACTCGATCTCGTACAGCGCGGTCACCTGGTGGCCCGCGCCGACCTCGCCCGCGTCGACGCGATCGTTGCGGAAGTCGACGTCCGCGACCGCGCGGTTCTCGTAGCCGAGCAGGCGGTAGCGGTAGACCTGCGCCGGGTCGAACTCGACCTGCAGCTTGACGTCGCGCGCGATCGTCTCGACCGTGCCCATGAAGTCGTCGACGAAGACCTTCTTGGCCTCGGCCGCGTCGTCGACGTAGTTGCACACCCCGTCGGCCTTGTCGGCGAGCTGCTCGAGCAGCACGTCGTTGTGGTTGTTCATGCCGACGCCGACCGTGTTCAGGTAGACACCCTGCTCGCGGATCTGGCGCACGCCCTCGGAGATCACGTTGGGATCGGTGACGCCGACGTTGGCGACGCCGTCCGAGAGGAACACGACGCGGTTGGTCGCTTCGCGGTTCAGGCCCGCCAGCGCGGCGCCGTAGCCCATGCGCAGGCCGGCCTCGGAGTTGGTCGAGCCTTCCGCCGCCAGCGGCTGGATCGCCGCCTCGATCAGCGCCTTGTCCTTGCACGAGGTCATCGGCAGCACGAGCGCGGCGTCGGTGCTGAACTTGACGATCGCGATCGAGTCGCGCGCGTCGAGCTGCGTCACCAGGAGGCGCATCGCATGCTTCACCATCTCGATCCGGTTCTGCTCCTTCATCGAGCCCGAGCAGTCGACGACGAAGGTCAGCGCCAGCGGCTTGCGCTCGGCCTTGGCCACGTCCTTGCCGCGCACGACGACGCGCAGGAGGTCGCGCTCGCCCTGCGCGTACTCGCCCGGCGCCGCGGCGCCGAAGCGGCTGGGCGCCAGCGTCGTGTGCACCGCGAAGGTGCCCTGGGTCGGGGCCGGCACGTCGGACTTGAAGTAGTTGACGAACTCCTCGGTGCGGATCTGCGCCTTCTCGGGCAGCTTCCCTTCCTCGATGTAGCGCCGCGCCAGCGTGTAGCTCGCCGTGTCGACGTCGGCCGAGAAGGTCGACAGCGCGTCGACCGCCGCGAACTCGAAGGGATTGTCGCCCCAGAAGCGGAAGAACATGTCGCGCGGCTTCTCGTCCGGCCGGCGGCGGCAGTCGATCACGATGCGCTGGCACCAGTGGTCGACATACTCGCCGCGGAAGCGGTTGCGCTGATCGGGCGTCACCGGATGCTCGTGCCAGCGGGCCGGCTCGATGCCCAGGCGCTCGAGGACGAAGCGGTCTTCGTCGGAGTAGCGTTGCGAGGCGGCCGCCCAGGCCTCAGGAGAATGGAAACGCAGCGTGTCGAGCTGAATGACGTTGCTGGCCTCCAATTCGAGGAATGTGCGGTGCCAGTTGCCTTGCTGCTGCTCGAACTGAAAACGAGCCGCCAGGCCAGGAGCTTCCCCCGGCGGCATCGGAACTGTGGGAATCGGATCGGGTGCCGTGAGCCCCCCGGTCGGCGTCGAGGCCGGAACCCGAGCGGGCCCCATCGACACGTCGGACTTCTTGCTCTCGCTCGCCAGCGGCAGGTTGACCGGCCCGCTCGCGCCGCCGTAGCCGAGGCCCTGCAGCGAACCGCCACCACCGCCGCCCGCCGTCGGCTGGCCGCCGCGGTCCGCTTCCTTGGTCCTCGCGCCTTCCGGGCGCTGCCCCAGCGCGCCGCGCAGGCTGTCGACCAGAACTTCCGAAGTGCCGGGCTGCGCGGGGTTCTTGTTCTCGGTGATGTGCAGCACGTTGGCCTGCGGCTGCTGCGCCGGCGCGGTCGGCTGCAGTTCGCCGAACAGCGCTCGCGTCACCATGTCCGGCGGCACCGTGTTTCCAGCGCCGCGGTACGTGCCGGTGTTCGAGGCACTGGCCGCGGAGGGATCCGGGACGGCACCCGGATGCACGCCGGCGCCCTGAGCGACTTGGACGTCGAAGTCCTGCGTCCGGGCGTCGGCCGGTGCCGCAGGCCGCGCAGCGGCCGCTTCGCGGTCGAGCAGTTCCTCGAGCTTGTCCTCGCCCGCGTCGGCATCGCGCGCGCTCCACTGGCCATTCTGCTTGGCGTCGAGTTGGTCCTTCTCGAGGCCCAGCTGCGCGATGTCGTCACCTGCCTGCCGGCGCTTCTCGAAGTTGGCGGCCTCGGCCGCTTCACCGGCCGGCGTGCGCGCCGACTCGGAGGCTAGTCCGGCCTTGCGCAGCACGCGCGTGTCGTGCGTTCCGTCGAGGGAGCGGCCGCGCTCGTAGTCCGCGTCGCGCGAGGCCAGCTCGGAACTGCTCTTCGCGCTGCGGTTCATGTCGTAGACCGTCCACCCGCCGAGCGCCAGGCTGCAGAACAGGATCCCGGCCGCGGCGCGCACCCAGCTCTGCCGCCACCAGGGATGCGTTTCCTGGATCGGCGGCAGCGCGGCGCGCAGCACCTCATCGCGCGCCGCCGGCGACAGCGCGTCGTCGCGGCCGAGCGAGCTCTTCACCAGGCCGATCGTGGCCTCGATGCGCGCCTTCTCCGCGCGCAGCTCGGCCGAGTGGGCCAGCAGCTGCTCGAGCTCCGCGCGCTCCGCCGCGTCGGCTTCGTCGAGCACGTAGGCGCACAGGAGTTCGTGGGTCCGGTCGTGGGTTTCGTTCGTCATGACAGTTCTCCTTGCAGCAGGTCGAGCCGCGCCGGGGAGGCGCCACCCGTCGAGCCCGGTACGCGCCGCTCGCCGCTCATCAGCGGCTCGAGCTGCGCCCCGAGCGACTTCAGACCCACGCTGATCAACCACCCCACCGTCCCGATCTTCTTGCCCGTGATCTCGGCGATCTCCCTGTAGCTCCGCTCGTCGAGCAGCCGCAGCACCAGCACCTCGCGCTGGTCCACCGGCAGCCGTTCGAGCTCGCGTCGCACCGCGGCCCGCGTGTCCCGTTCTTCGACGGCGGAAATGCCGCCCAGATGTCCCTCGGTGCTCGCCGCGTCGTTCTCGCGGCGTTTCCTGCGGGCTTCACTGCGCATCACGTCCATACACGCGTTCCTCGTCACCTTGTGCAACCACGACGCGAGGTGCAGGCGTTCCAGCTCGGGTCGGCCGTCGCATTCGCTCGGCAACTCGGGTGGCACCTGCGCCAGCTTCAGGAAGACCTCCTGGACCACGTCTTCGTAGGCCGAGCCCATCCCGAGCAGCGCCCTGGCGTGGCGCAGCAGCGCCGATTCGTGCCGCAGCACGAGCTCGGTGAAGGCCGCGCGATCGCCGGAGCGGAACGCTCGGAGCAGTTGGCCGTCGGAGGTGTCGGTCATCCGGGTCTTGCGCGGAGGGAACGCCGGCAGGGACGGGCATCTTGGCGCGCCGGCAGCTCTATTCCGACGACCCGACCGGGAAACGGCTTCCGCCTCCGCGTACCTTGTTTCCGATGAGCTTCGACCCCGACGCCGCGTCGCCGCCCGGCAGCGGTCTCTTCGGCCTGCCCCACGACCTCGCGCGCGCCGAGGTGCACGTCCTGCCGGTGCCCTTCGACGCCACGACCTCCTACCGCAAGGGCACCGCGCGCGGCCCCGAGGCGATCCTCGCCGCCAGCCGCCAGGTCGACCTGTTCGACACCTTGACCGGTCGGCCCTACGAGCGCGGCATCGCGCTGCTGCCGATCGACGGGCGCATCACCAAGCTCAACGACGAGGGCAGCCCGCTGGCCGAGCGCATCATCGAAGTCGCGGGCGAGATCGGCGACGACGCCGGGCTGCGGCGCAAGCTGGCGCGCGTCAACGCGATCGGCGAGGAGCTCAACCAGCTCGTGCACGCCGCGACGGCGAGCCTGCTCGAACAGCGGCGCCTGCCCGTGCTGCTCGGCGGCGACCACTCGACGCCCTTCGGTGCGATCCGAGCCTGCGCCGAGCGCCACCCGGGCCTCGGCATCCTGCACTTCGACGCGCACGCCGACCTGCGCGAGGCCTTCGAGGGTTTCAGCTGGTCGCACGCCTCGATCATGCACAACGTGGTCACGCGCCTGCCGCAGGTGGCCAAGCTCGTGCAGGTCGGCATCCGCGACTTCGGCGAGCGCGAGCACGCCCTGATCCACGAATCGCGCGGCCGCATCCGCACGCTCTACGACGCCGACTGGCAGCGCGCGAAGATCGACGGCATGAACCTGCGCGAGCTGGTGAAGAAGCGTCTCGACGACCTGCCGGCCAAGGTCTACGTCTCCTTCGACGTCGACGGCCTCGATCCGACGCTGTGCCCGAACACCGGCACGCCGGTGCCCGGCGGCTTGAGCTGGGCCGAGGCGCAGCTGTGGCTCGAGGAACTGGCGCGCTCGGGCCGCGAGGTGGTCGGCCTCGACCTCAACGAGGTCAGCCCGGGCGAGACGCCCGAGGACCTCGACAGCTGGGACGCGATCGTCGGCGCGCGGCTGCTCTACCGCCTGATCGGCGTGGCGCTGATGACGCGGCCGGCGCGCGGTTGAGCTCCGCGGCCTGAAATGGGCCCCGACAGGCCGCGTAAGCGCGCGCTTCGCGTCCACGGAGGCTCTCCATGACCCAGGAACCGCAACCCGACCCGCAACCCGCAGCGCAGGAGGCCCAGGCTTCCAGCCCGGTTCCGCCGCCTGCGCCACCGCCGGAGCCCCCCCCGGTTCCTCCGGGACGGCCGCAGGTCGAGGAAGTGGTCGCCGTGCCCCTCTCCAGCCGCGAACCGAACGCGCCGACGATCGACGTACCGCCCTCCCGCCCGCCTCCCCGGCCCGAAGCGGCGCAGCAAGCCGCCGCCAGCGCAGCGCCGCCCGGCGCTTCCCATGCGGGCAGTGCGCCGCCGCCGCCGCGCTCCACGGCCGGCCACGCTGCGGCCGAACGCCCGCGCTCGCAGACCTGGTCGATCGTCAGCCACCTCCTGCTGCTGCTCGTGATCCCGAGCCTGTTCCTCGGCGGCGTGCTGACCTTCCTGGTCTGGCAGATCTTCGGCAAGGAGGACGCGGCGGTCGAAGACCAGTCGCGCGAGGCGCTCAACTTCCAGATCAACGTGGCGGTGCTCTCGGCCCTGCTCGCCATCTCCTGCGTGGGGGTCTTCGTCGTGCCGGTGCTGTGGATCGCCGCGATCGCGCTGTCGATCGTCGCCGCGGTCGCCGCCAGCCGCGGCGAGGCCTACCGCTACCCGCTGATCTACCGGCTCGTGAAGCACTGAGCTCGCGCGCTCGTTCGGCACCGTGCGACGCCGTCCGAAGCTGGCGGCGTCGCGCGCTTAACGCTCCAATCCCGGCATGCCGGGCCTCGAGCGACCCCTGATCGCGATCAACGGACTGCTGGTCGCGGGCGACTCGCCCAAGCTGCAGCTCGCGACGCGCTACGCCAACGCCGTGCTCAAGGCCGGCGGCGTGCCCGTGGCGCTGACGCCGCTCGGCGGTCCCGGCGACGTCGAGCGCATGCTCGAGCGCGTCGACGGGCTCCTGCTGTCGGGCGGCGACGATTTCGACGTGCAGCGCCTGGGTCACGGCGCGACGCACCCCAGTGCGGTGCTGGTGCCCGGCGAGAAACAGGACTGGGACTTCGTGCTCGCGCGCCTGGCGCTCGCGCGCGGCACGCCGGTGCTCGGCATCTGCTACGGCATGCAGCTGCTCGGCCTCGCCGAGGGCGGGCGCATGCACCAGCACTTGCCCGACGACCGGCCGGGCTGCCAGGAGCACCGCGACAACGCGCTGCACAGCGTGCGCTTCGAGCCCGGTTCGAAGCTGGCGCGGCTCTACGGCCAGGACGAGGTCACGGTCGTCTCGCGCCACCACCAGGCGCTGGCTTCGGTCGGACCCGGCTGGTCGGTGACGGCGCGCGACGGCGAGGGCCTGATCGAGGGCATCGAGCGCGCGCAGCACCCCTTCGCGCTCGGCGTGCAGTGGCATCCCGAGCTGGCGCCCGAGGGCAGCGCGCACGACCGGTTGTTGCGCGGCCTGATCGGCGCGGCGGCGATCGCGTCGACACAGCGCGCGCTGGGAGCACGCTGAGATGCGCACGGTGCGGGTCGAGACCGAGCCGGCCTACGAGGTGCGCATCGGCCCCCGGGCCGTCGGCGGATTGCCGGCCGCGCTCGAGCGCTTCGCGCGCGTCGCGGTGCTGACCGACACGCAGGTCGAAGCGCTCCACGCGGCACGGCTCGGGCGCGCCGCCGAGAAGCCGCGCCTCGCGCTGCCGCCCGGCGAGGTCTCGAAGAGCTTCGCCACGCTCGAGCGCGTGCTCGACTTCCTCGCGGCGGCCGGGCTCGACCGCCAGAGCGCGCTGGTCGCCTTCGGCGGCGGCGTGATCGGCGACCTGGGCGGTCTGGCGGCGGCGCTCTACGCGCGCGGGATCCCGTTCGTGCAGGTGCCGACGACGCTGCTCGCGCAGGTCGACAGCTCGGTCGGCGGCAAGACCGCGGTCAACCTCGCCGCGGGCAAGAACCTGGCGGGTGTGTTCCACCAACCCAGCCTGGTGCTCGCCGACACCGAGCTCCTGGCGACGCTGAGCGACGACGAGTACGCCTCGGGCCTGGGCGAGGTGCTCAAGACCGTGCTGCTCGCCGGCGACGAGGCGCTGGCGTTCCTCGAGCAGAGCGCTCCGGCGGTCCACGCGCGCGACGCCGCCGTGCTGGCGGAGCTGGTCGAACGCTGCGTGCGCCTCAAGGCCGCGGTCGTCGCGCGCGACCCGCACGAACGGGGCGAGCGCAAGGCGCTCAACCTCGGCCACACCTTCGCGCACGCGATCGAGCACGAGGCCGGCTACGGCCGCATCCCGCACGGCATCGCGGTCGCGACCGGCGTGGCGCTCGCCCTGCGCGCCAGCGCCGAGGCGCGCGTGCTCGCGAGCCCGAAGCTGATCGCGCGCGTCGACGCGCTGTTGCACACGCTCGCGCTGCCGGCCGACCTGGCGCAGCTCGCCGCGCGCTACGGCGCGCGACTCACGGCCGCCGGCCTCGCGAACGCGATGCGCAGCGACAAGAAGGGCGTCGCGGGCACGCCGCGCTTCGCCCTGCTCGCCCAACCCGGCCGCTGGGAGCTCGACGTCGCGCTCGACGAGCCGCGCATCCTGTCCCTGCTGCGCACCTCCGGAGCCGGCTGAGCCCGCACCAACGAGCGAGGCCCGCATCGAGCGGGCCTCGTCGTCTGCGGAGCTCGTCGTGGGACGCGCTCAGCTCTTCGGTGCGCGAGAGAGCGTCTTGGCCCGCTCCGCCGCCTTGGTACCCGTGTACTTCTTGGCGAACTCCTCGTACTTGCCGCGCTTCTTGTCGCTGGCCAGCGTCTTGGTCGACTCGCGCAGCTTGTCGAAGGCCTTGGACGCGTCCAACTCCTCCATCAGCTTCTTGTCGGCCTTGATCGCGTCGACGCGCTTCTTGGCGTTGATGCCCGGCTCGCTGCTGCCGAGCTCCTTGGCGACGGCCTCGAAGATCGTCATCGCCTTGCCGACGTCGCGCGCCTTGAGCAGGTTCTCCGCCGTGTTCGCCAGCGTGTCCGTGTGGCGCACGATCGCGTCGCGCACGGCCGCCGCGTCGGTCTTCTGCTGCTCGGTGGCCTTCGCGTCGGCCAGGATCGCCGTCAGGTCCGTCAGCGCGCTGCCGAGCTTGCCGTCGGCCGCCAGCCCCTGGGCCTTCTTGACGCGCGCGTCGACTTCGAAGTCGGTGCGCACGCCGAACATCCCGCCGGAGGGCTTCTTGGCGCCCTTGAGGATGTCCTTGAGCACGCCCTTGCTGACCGAACTCGGGTGGCCCTGCCACGCGATCTTGCCGTCCGGCCCGATGATGAAGCTGGTCGGGATGCCGCTGACGCCGTACGCGCCGTTGGCATTCGAGCCCGAGCCGACGATCACGCTCGTGACGTCGAGCTGCGCCAGGTACGGCTCGACGGTCTCGGCCGGCTCATCGCTGAGCGCCATGACCACCAGACCCTGGTCGGCGAACTCCTCGGACAGTTCTTTGAGGTGAGGCCACGCCCCACGGCAGGGGCCTCACCACGTGGCCCAGAACTCGACCATGATCGCCGAGCCGCGCAGGCTGGCGAGGTTGGGCTCGGCGCCGAGCACGTTGAACCAGGTCTTGGCGTTGATCTCCGGCGCGGCCGTGCCGATCGCCGGCATGTCTCCGGCGCGCGCGGGCGACGCCAGGAGGCTCAGGGCGGCGAAGCCGAGAGCGGTGAACGAGTTCGTGAGCTTCATGCGTGGTCGAGCGCGCGGGCGACCCACATGGGGTCGCACGGCGCCGGGTTCCCTGACTACGGTATCGGTAGGCCGGACGCAGCACGAGGGGCCGAATCGACGGCTCCACCCGCGCGTGTTCGGTTTGAGTAGTGCAAGGCCGCCGGTCTAGGGGACCGAAAGCTCCCTTGCATGCGGGGTCCGGAACCCTGGATCCTGGGCCGGGTGACGGCCGGACACCCCCACCCCGAGGGCGCGGAGCCCTTCCCGCGCGAGGCCGCGGCAGCCCTGGTCGGCGAGGAGCTCGTCCGCCGCGCCCGGCGCGAGCTCGCCCAGGCCTGGCTGCTGGCCGCGGGGATCGCGCTGCTCGCCCTGGCCTTCCCGACCACCGGGCTCTACGGCCAGGTCCTCGAGCTCGTCGCGCGCACCGAGCAGGGGCTCCTGTCCTCGACCTCGCTGGTCGCCAGCGCCCTGGCGCTCGGCCTGCAGGCGAGCACGCCGCTGGGCCCCGAGCCGGCCTGGTTCGTGCTCTCTGCGCTGGCCTTCGGCGCCAGCGCAGTCCCCTTGCTCGCGCTCGCGCGTGAACGAGGCTGGGAGCGCGCACCGGCGCTCTTCGCGGTGCTGCTCGCGCTCGCTTCGCCCGTGGCGCTGGTCGCCGGCACGCTGCCGGACGCGGCGTCGTTCCAGTTGCTCGGCGCAGCCCTCTTGGTGCGCGGCCTGGCGGCCGAGCGCTCGAGCGGCGCGGCGCAGGCCCGCGCCTGGGTGTTGGCGGTGCTGCTGCACGCGTCGCTCGTGTGGACCTGGCCGGCGCTGGTCGCGGCCCAGCTCCTGCGCACGCCGGCCGAACCCCAGCCGTTGCGCCGCCTGCTCGCCCCGCTCTGCGCGCTCACGCTGCTCGCGGGGTTCGTCCTCGCGCTCCACGCGCTGCTCCCGCTGGCCGGCGAGCTCGGTGCCGCCGCGCGCAGCTGGAAGCGCGACCTGCTCGCCGGCGGCGACGGCGGTCCGGGACCGCTGCTCGCCTGGTGGACGCTCTGGCCGCTCGGCCTGGGTGCCAGCGGCCTGGGTCTCGCCGCCTTCGCCGTGCAGCTCGCGCGCGAGCGCGCCTGGCGCCGCGAGCTCGCGCTGGTGCTCTTCGCGCTCGGCCCCTGGTGCGGGCTGAGCCTCGGAGGAGCCCTCGACTGGGAGCTGCCCTGGCTGTGGCTCGTCCCGTGCGGCGTGCTCGGCCTGCTCGAGCTGCTGCAGCTCGCCGAGGAGCGCGCCCACGGCGCCCGCGCGCGCCTGGCCGCCCTGCCGCTGGCCCTGCTCGGCCTGCTCGGCGCCCTGTGGATCCGCGGCCTCGACGCGCAGGCCGACTGGACCGCCCAGGCCAGCGCGCGGCTCGAACCCGGCGACGTGGTGCTCAGCGCCTCGGCGCCGCACCGCCATCTGCTGCGGCACCGCTTCCGGGTCGAGACGGTCGACCTGCGGCCGATCGCCGCGCGGCCGCCCGCCGAGCGCCAGCGCTTCTGGTCCGCGCAGGTCGCGCGCGCCGCGGAGCTGCGCGGCGCCGGCCGGCGGCTGGTGCTCGACGAGGACTCGCTCCACACGTTCGGCACGCCGGCCTGGCCCGCGGAGCCGGAGCTCGCGGCCTTCCGCGCCGCCGCACAGCCCGTGCGCCTGCCCGAGCTGCGCACCGACTGATCCGGCGGATCGGGGTGCTCCGGCCGCGCCCGAGCCGCGCCGCGCGATCGACAGCGCGCCCTGTTTTTGCTCCAATCCAGCAGTTTGTGCGCCGCCGTCCGACGGGCGGGACACGGGAGGGTGAGCGAGCGGCATCGGGCGCCGTCACGCACTCGCCGGGTCGCGTCCGCCATCCCCCCCACGCGCCTCGATGCCCCGCCGCGACGACCTCGAATCCATCCTGATCATCGGCAGCGGGCCGATCGTCATCGGCCAAGCTTGTGAGTTCGACTACTCCGGCACGCAGGCCTGCAAGGCGCTGCGCGAGGAGGGCTACCGCGTCGTGCTGGTCAACTCCAACCCGGCGACGATCATGACCGACCCGGAGACGGCCGATGCGACCTACATCGAGCCGATCACGGTCGAGGCGCTGACCAAGATCCTCGAGAAGGAGCGGCCCGACGCGCTCCTGCCGACGCTCGGCGGACAGACCGGGCTCAACACGGGGCTCGCGCTGTACGACGCCGGCGTGCTCGACCGGCTGGGGATCGAGATGATCGGCGCGCGCGCCGAGGTGATCCGCAAGGCCGAGGACCGCAACCTGTTCCGCACCGCGATGCAGAACTGCGGCATGGAGTGCGCGCGCTCGGGCTCGGCCCACAGCCTGGACGACGCGCGCCGCGTGCTGGCCGAGATCGGCCTGCCGTGCGTGATCCGCCCGGGCTTCACGCTGGGCGGCACGGGCGGCGGGATCGCCTACAACGTCGACGAATTCGAGGCCATCGTCGCGCGCGGGCTGGCGGCTTCCATGAACAGCGAGGTGCTGATCGAGGAGTGCCTGCTGGGCTGGAAAGAGTTCGAGATGGAGGTGATGCGCGACAAGGCCGACAACGCCGTCATCATCTGCTCGATCGAGAACTTCGACCCGATGGGCGTGCACACCGGCGACTCGATCACCGTGGCGCCGGCCCAGACGCTGACCGACCGCGAGTACCAGCGCATGCGCAACGCCTCGCTGCGCATCCTGCGCGAGATCGGCATCGAGTGCGGCGGCTCGAACGTGCAGTTCGCGATCGACCCCAAGACCGGGCGCATGATCGTGATCGAGATGAACCCGCGCGTCTCGCGCTCCTCGGCGCTGGCCTCCAAGGCCACCGGCTTCCCGATCGCGAAGTTCGCGGCCAAGCTGGCGGTCGGCTACACGCTCGACGAGCTGCGGAACGACATCACCAAGGAGACGCCGGCCTGCTTCGAGCCGTCGATCGACTACACGGTGGTCAAGATCCCGCGCTTCGCCTTCGAGAAGTTCAAGGGCGCCGACCGCACGCTGACGACCCAGATGAAGAGCGTCGGCGAGACGATGGCGATCGGCCGCACGTTCAAGGAAGCCCTGCAGAAGGCCGTGCGCGGCCTGGAGACCGGACGCCCCGGCCTGGGCTTCGACCCGCGCGACCCGGCCGAGATCCTGGGCACCGACCCGGCCGAGCTGACGCGCACGCTGCGCGTGCCCAACGAGCTGCGCCTGCTGGCCGTGCGCGTGGCGTACAAGCAGGGTTGGAGCACGGCCGACATCCACGAGGCGACGCGCATCGACCCCTGGTTCCTGGAGAACATCCGCGAGCTGGTCGACTTCGAGGACGACCTGTCGGGCGCGGTGCTGACGAAGGAGCTGCTGCTCGAGGCCAAGCGCCTGGGCTACGGCGACAAGCAGATCGCGCAGGCCACGGGCTCGACCGAGCCGGACATCCTCGCGCTGCGCGAGGAGTTCGGCCTGAAGCCGACGTACAAGCTGGTCGACACCTGCGCCGCCGAGTTCCACGCCGTGACGCCCTACTACTACTCGACCTGGGAGGACGAGTCGGAGCTGCGCGTCTCGAAGAAGCGGAAGATCATGATCCTGGGCGGCGGACCGAACCGCATCGGCCAGGGCATCGAGTTCGACTACTGCTGCGTGCACGCGGCCTTCGCCGTGCAGGAGATCGGGCGCGAGGCGGTGATGGTCAACTCGAACCCCGAGACGGTCTCGACCGACTACGACACCTCGGACGACCTGTTCTTCGAGCCGCTGACGCACGAAGACGTGATGAACATCGTGCGCGCGATCGAACCCGAGGGGATCATCGTGCAGTTCGGCGGCCAGACGCCGCTCAACCTGGCCAGCGGCCTGCACAAGGCGGGTGCCCCGCTTATCGGCACGTCGGTCGAGCAGATCGACCGCGCCGAGGACCGCAAGCTGTTCTCCGAGCTGATCGTCGCGCTGGGGCTCAACCAGCCCGAGAACGGCCTGGCCACCAACGTCGGCGAGGCCTTCGAGATCGCGCGCCGCATCGGCTACCCGGTGCTGGTGCGCCCGAGCTACGTGCTCGGCGGCCGCGCGATGGAGATCGTCTACGACGACGCCGGGCTCGACCACTACATGCAGCACGCGGTGCAGGCCACGCCCGACCGGCCGATCCTGGTCGACCGCTTCCTCGAGGAGGCGATCGAGGTCGACGTGGACGCGATCAGCGACGGCCGACTGGTCGTGATCGGCGGCATCATGGAGCACATCGAGGAGGCGGGCATCCACTCGGGCGACTCGACCTGCGTCCTGCCGCCGCACACGCTGTCGCAGGAGATCCTGGACGAGATCCGGCGCGCGACGAAGCTGATGGCCAAGGAGCTGCGCGTCGTCGGCCTGATGAACGTGCAGTTCGCGGTCAAGGACGACAAGGTCTACGTCCTCGAGGTCAACCCGCGCGCCTCGCGCACCGCACCCTTCGTCAGCAAGGCGATCGGCGTGCCGCTGGCCAAGCTGGCGACCAAGGTGATGTGCGGCATGACGCTCGAGGAGTTGGGCTTCACCGCCGAGGTCACGCCGCCCTACTACTCGGTCAAGGCGCCGGTCTTCCCGTTCAACAAGTTCCCGGGCGTCGACATCACGCTGGGCCCCGAGATGCGCTCGACCGGCGAGGTGATGGGCATCGACGAGGACCTCGGCCACGCCTTCGCCAAGGCCTACCTGGCGGCTGGCATCAAGCTGCCGCGCCACGGCAAGGTGTTCGTCTCGGTCAAGAACTCCGACAAGCGCGCGGTGATCGCCGAGGTGCGCACGCTGGCGGCGCTGGGCTACGAGATCGTCGCCACCGAGGGCACCTGGCGCGCCTTGAAGGCCGCCGGCATCCCGGTCGAGCGCGTCAACAAGGTGCACGAGGGCCGGCCGCACGTCGTCGACCGCATCAAGAACCGCGAGATCGCGCTGATCCTGAACACGCCCTACGGCAAGCAGCAGCGCATCGACGACTCGATGATCCGCGCCTCGTCGGTCATGGCGGCCGTGCCGTGCATCACCACGCGCGCGGGCATCAGCGCGATCGTCCAGGCGCTGGCCGCGATCCACAAGAGCGACTGGAAGGTGCGCACGATCCAGGAGCACCACCAGGCCTTCCGCAAGCCGGCGGTGGTCTGACGCAACGCAGCGAGCCCGGGATCTCCGGGCTCGCGTGGGCGGGGCGCCTGGCTGGCGGCCTCACTCGATGCGCTGGCGCGAGGTGATCTCGCACTCGTAGGTCCACTTGTCCTCGGGGACCTCGTGCTTCTTGACGCGCGTGTCGAGCAGCGTGATCTCCAGGTCGGTGATGCGCACGCGCTTCGACGACTCCTCGAGCTTGTAGAAGAAGTTCGCGATCTTCGTGCGGCTGAAGTCCTTCTTGGGGTCCTGCGGCTTGATGCGCAGCTTCTTGTCCTCGACCCCCGGCAGTCCGGTGTTCTTGTCGTTGGACATCGTCATCTCCAGGTCGCCGATGTCGACCCGATCGGCCAGCCCCTGCTTGTTGGCGTAGGTGCGCAGGTTGTCCTGGCCGGCACCCAGGTTCTCCAGCGTGCGGTTCTTCGAGAGCTGCGTGTGCTTGCGACCGGCGTCCTGCAGCTGCTTGACCAGTTCCGGGGCGCGCTTCGTCAGCTCGTCCTTGCGCTCCGACAGCTCGCTCTGCTGCTGCCAGCCGTAGAGGCCCAGGGCCAGCGACAGCACGACCGACACGATCATGATCACGCGCGCCAGGTTCATGTTCTTCATTGCACCCTCCCGCCAGCCTTCTTGGGGGCCTTGCTGACGTCGACCTCGATCACCTGATTCTCGACGTAGATGCCCTTGCCGGTGTCGAGCGGATCCGTCGTGCGCGTCTCGACACGCGCTGCGATCCAGGGCTCGCCGTTGAGCGCGTTGGTGAAGTTCTCGAGCAGCTGCGTGGCCTCCAGCTGGTTGTTGGCGAAGATCGAGAAGTCCAGCGTCAGGCGCACCTTGTCGGGCTTGCCCGCCTTGCCGTTCTGGTAGGTCGAGCGCAGCTTGCGCAGCGACGGCCGGCCGAGCTCGCCGGCGCTCTTGTCGAGCACGTCGAGCACCAGCGCCATCGCCGACAGCGCCGACTGCGGGTGGTTGATGTCACCCTCGCCGACTTCCTTGGCGAGCTTGCGGTTGTCCTCCTCGACCAGGAACTTCAGGCGCTGGATCTGCTCGAAGCGCGTGCGGTCCTCTTCCTCGTCGATGCCCTTGGTGTACTTCGTCAGCGAATCGATCGGGTACTTCAGCGTGCCCGCGCGCCCGACCTTGGGGTTGCCGACCAGGCCCTCGACCGCCTTGTTGCGCCACAGCGTCAGCTGCGTGTCGACGTACTGGCGCTCCTTGACCAGGAAGATGTTCCAGACCGAGAGCAGCGTGACGACCAGGAGGCACACGATCGCCAGCGGCAGCTCGACGCGCTCGAAAGCCCCCGTGTAGCGCAGTTCCTCGCGGCGCAGCGAGGGCTTGAGCAGCCCGCCGCCGAGCTGGCGCAGCGCGACGCCGTAGGCCACGACACAGCTGGCGGCCTCGAGCCCGGTCGGGCCGCCCTCCAGCGTCAGCTCCAGGCGCTTGACCGGCACGTCGAGGATCGAGCTGCCGACCAGCCCCGGCAGGTCGCTGCCGCACACCAGGATGGCCTCGATCGGGTGCGCCGTGCGCGTGGCCGAGATCGTGCGGCCCAGCTCGCGCCGGATGCGCTTGATCGTCTGTTCCAGGCGGCGCTGCAGCTCGTCGGGATCGGGCGGCGCGTCCAGCCAGGTGCCGCTGGGCGGCGCCTCGGGCTTGTCCTTCTTCTCGGCCTTGTCGCCGGTCTCCTCGGGTTCCTTCTCGGGGGCCTGCACGATCTCGTGCGAGAGCGCGCCGATGTGGATCGCGCGCATCTCGCGCGGCTTGCCGCCGTCGACGACGACCACCGAGGTCGAGTGTTCGCCGACGTGCACCAGGAGCTGCGCGTTGTCGACGCGACACAGCTCGAGCGCCAGCGCGGCGTTGACCATCGCCGTGGTCTCGATCTCGGCCTCGAGCGGCTCGATCCCGCCGTCGCCGCACAGGTCGATCACCTTCTGCACGTCGGCCTTGGGCACGGCCGTGATCAAGAGCTCGCTGGCGTCGTCGGTGGCCTCGAGCGTGTGGAAGTCGACCACCACGTCGTCGATGTTCCACTGCGGCAGCAGGCTCTCGACCTCGAACTTGAGCACCTGCTCGATCTTCGCCCGGTCGGCGAAGGGCATCTTGAGCATGCGGAAGGCGGCCAGCGCCGAGTCGAGGGCCACGCCGACGTTGTCCTTCGGCACGTTCGTGCCGACCAGCGCTTCCTTCAGCGCCGCGGCCGCGAGCTTGGCCGGGTCCTCGCCCGCCTGCTCGGCCGTCGGGCGCGGGAACTCGCCGGTCTTGACCGCGACGACTTTGTGCTTCTTGCCCGAACCGTCGAGCACGACCAGCTCGAAGCGGCGGGGACCGATGCGCAAACCACAGGATCGGGCCATGAGGAGCTAGCGGACGGGGTTGGGCTGGAGGGCGAGGTGCCTGAACTCCGCGCGTTGGTGCTCGGGCAGGACCTTGTCGTGGATCAGGTTGCGATAGTAGCGTCCGCGTTCGATCAAGTCCGGCTCCATGCTGGCGAGCAGGTCGGCGGCGCGGCGCTCCTGGATCTCCTGCAGGTCCTTCTCGTAGGCCTCGAGCAGATGGTGGAGGTGTTTCCGGCGCTCGGGCGAGAGTTGGAACCGCTCGGCCAGGAGGGTCTCGTAGTCGGCGAAGGTCCCGCGCGCCGGCGGTTCACGCAGCGAGCGGGCCGTGCCCCACACGCCGACCCCCGCACCCGCGGCGAAGGCGGTCAGGGCCAGCACCGTGATCCACAGGCGCAGGTCGTTCACGGCTTGCGGCTCGGCGTGACGGCGGCGTCCCGTGCGTTGAGCGCGTCGAGCTGCTCGAGCGTCTGTTCGAGCGGCGGCGGCGCGTTCTGGTCGTCGGCGACGGCGGTGCTGCCTTCGGGCAGCGCCAGGCCGCGGATCGCGACCGAGAGGCAGATCACCACGCCCGCCGCCAGCGCGGTGAGCGCGTGGACCAGCCGCAGCTGCCGCTTGCCCTCGGACGGCGACGGCAGCGCCGCCGGGACGAAGCTCTCGCCGCGGTCGCCCTGAAACGCACGGCGTGCGACGCGCGCCGCGAAGTCGCGCGGGACGGCCACCGGCTCGCCGGGCTGGAACCAGCGCTTCAGGTTCTTCTGGTCCTGGGCGCCGGCGCGGCAGGGCTGGCATTCGAGCAGGTGCTTGCGCAGCGGGGCGGCCTGGGCCTCGGAGAGCTCCCCGTCGAGGTAGCTCATGATCAGCGGTCGGGCATCGGTGCAGGCGTTCATGACTTCATTCCCCTTGTGCGAACTCGGGATGGAGCTGGAGCAGCTTCTCCTTGAAGCGTGCCCGCGCGCGGAAGAGGCGCGACTCCACGGTCCCGATCGAGATGCCGAGCGTGTCGGCGATGTCCTGGTAGGCCAGCTCCTCGAACTCGCGCATGACGAGGACCTGGCGGAAGATGTCGGGCAGGTGCTCCAACACCTCGTGCGTGATGCGCGCCAGCTCGGCGCGCTCCATGTTGGCGTCGGGCGCGGCGACCTTGACCTTGGGCGCGTCCGGCAGGACCTCCGGGTCCTCGACGGTCTGCACCGGCGAACGGCCGCGGCGCTTCATCCAGTCGAGGATCGTGTTGGTCCCGATGCGGTACAGCCAGGTGTAGAAGGAGGCCTGGTGCTGGAAGCTGTCGAGGCGCGCGAAGGCCTTGAGGAAGGTGTCCTGGACCAGGTCCTCGATCTCGACCGGGTTCTTCGTGTAGTGGCGCGCCAGCGCGAACATGCGCGACTGGTAGCGCTCGACCAGCAACTGGAAGGAAGCCTGGTTGCCGGCCAGGGTCTCCTGGACGAGGCAGGTGTCTTCGGCGGGCTGGGGTTCCATCGAGCGCGCTTCCATGGCCGGGGCCCAGGGACGCCCCCGGGGGGGCGTTCTTCCCCCGCGCGGGGGAATCAGCCTGACCGGGGGGTGGAGCGGGCGTCCAGGGGGCTGGTGGCGTTGTCGGGCGTCCTACGCAAGTGCTTGAGGGGTTGTGAGTTCGGCGCAGGGCGCGGGACCCGGCCGACCGCCCCTCAGCGCGCCGCGGAGGCGATCCGGGCGTCGAGCTCGGCCAGCAGCGGCTCGACGTCGAACTGGCTGGTGGTCGTCCAGCCGTAGAAGCCCAGGAGGGCCGCGTAGCGCTCGCGGGCCTCGGCGTAGCGCCCGCTCTCCAGCAGCTGCTCGCTGATCAGCCCGCGCGTCGTCTCCCGGTACGCGCGCCGACCGAGCGCCTCGTAGCCGCACCAGGGTAGGAAGACGAACAGAGCGAAGCAGGCCAGCGCGCGGCGGCGGATCCGGCGCCAGCGCGCCTTGCGCTGCACCAGCGCGCCGCTCTTGAGGTCGGCGAGCTTCTCCTTGGCCTTCGTGCGCTGGGGGTCGATCGCCAGGATCTCCTGCCACGCCTTGGTCGCCTGCGGGTATGCGTCGAGCCCGACCTGCTCGGCGGCGAAGCGCTCGAGGCCCTTGACCGCCTCGTCGCGCATGCCGGCCTCGGCGCGCGCGCGCGCGAGCTCGAGCACGCTCTCCCAGCTCGAACCTTGCAGCGGGCCCAGGCGCTCGAGCACGCCGACGACCTTGCGGTGCAGTCCGGGCTTCTTGTAGATCCGCACCAGCTCGCGGCCGTCGGCCAGCGCGTCCTTGCGGCGCTTCTCCGCCAGCGCGAGCTCGAAGCTCTTCTCCCAGGCGAAGGGATTGTGCTGGTCGAGGTCCTTGAGCTTCTTGAGCGTCGCGCGCGCCGCTTCCTGCTCGGCGTTCTCGAGCTGCAGGTGCACGACCAGCTTGAGCGTCTCCGTCACCTGCTCCAGGTCGCCGAGCTTCTCGGCCAGCATCGCCTTGGTGGTCAGGAGCGCCAGGTGGTGCGGGTTCTGCTCGAGGCCCTGCTCCAGGAGGCGCAGCGCGCGCTGCTTGTCCTTGCGCGCCAGCTCGAGGATGCGCGTGTTCAGGTCGGCGCTCGGGATCGGCCGGATCGACTGCGCCTTGGCGAGCTCCCCGAGCAGCTGGTAGACCTCGAAACGCCGCGCCGGGAAGCGGCCGACGACCTCGCGCACGCTGCGCGAACCGTCGAGCAGCGCGACGACCTCGGCCTGGAAGGCGGCCTTCTTCGCGTCGGCCGGGACGCGCGGCGGCCGCGCGACGGTGTAGTGCGACGAATCGGAGGGCAGGTGCTCGCGCACCAGCGCCCAGTGGTCGGAGCGGCGCGCCGACTCGAGCAGCAGCGGGCTGGCGGCCATCGTCACCGCCAGCGCGCGCTCGTCGGGATCGAAAGCCTCCGCGGGCGTGTCGGTCTCGGCGAACTCGAAGTGGCTGGCGCTCGCGGCGAGCACCTCGCAACCCTCGTCGGTCAAGCGCGCCAAGGCCAGCGCGGTCAGCTGCTCGGCCGGGAGCGCCCCGCTCGCGACCAGCGCCGCGCACAACCCCTGCCCGCGCTTGCGCTCGCGCTTGGCCTGCTCGAGCTGCGCCGCGCTGACCACGCCGCTCGCCGACAGGTAGTCGGCCAGCGCGACGCGGCCCGGGTACGCGATCAGCGTCAGCTGGCCCTGCTGGAAGAAGAGCAGCGTCTCCTCGCTCTTGTCCCGCACCGTCAGGCAGCCGGTCTTGCGGGCGCCCTCGAGGTTCTGGAACAGGCTCGCGAGGTCGAGCGTGGAGAGGTCGCCATGGAGGCCCATGCGGGGGGCGCGCGCCGCGCGCTCGATCGTTTGTCGGCGCCCGGCCCCTCGAAGGTGGACCTCGAGCGCACGCACACCCGCGCCGGAAGAAAGTTCCCGCTCGCGCGGCGCCGCGTCAGCTCCCCAGCCCCTCGTCGACGTCGTCCAGCGTGTGGCCGAGCTTGTCGCGCTTGGTCCGCAGGTACTTGCGGTTCTGCGCCGTCGGCGGTGTCGACAGCGGCACCTGGTCGAGCACCTCGAGTCCGTAGCCGTGCAGCCCCGCGATCTTCTTCGGGTTGTTGGTGAGGAGGTTCATGCGCCGCACGCCGAGGAAGTGCAGGATCTGCGCGCCCAGGCCGTACTCGCGCAGGTCGGCGGGGAAGCCGAGCTTCTCGTTGGCCTCGACCGTGTCGAGCCCGCGGTCCTGAAGCTGGTAGGCCTTGAGCTTGTTGACCAGCCCGATGCCGCGGCCCTCCTGGCGCATGTAGACCAGCACCGAGCGCTTCTGCTTGCCCAGGATCTCGAGCGCCTTGTCGAGCTGCGGCCCGCAGTCGCAGCGCAGCGAGTGGAACACGTCGCCGGTCAGGCACTCCGAGTGCACCCGCACCCAGACCAGGTCCTCGATCCCCGGCCGCACGCCGTCGAGGCCGGGCGGCGGGAGGCCGTTCGAGAGCGCGACGTGCTCCTTGCCGTCGATCTTCGAGCGGAAGAGGTGCGCCTGGAAGGTCCCGAAAGGCGTCGGCAGCGGCACGTCCATCTGGACCGGCTCGACCAGCCGCTCGTTCTGGCGGCGCCAGGCGATCAGGCTCTCGATCGTGCAGATCTTGAGCCGGTGGCGCTCGGCGAAGGCCTCGAGGTCGCCCATGCGCGCCATCTCGCCGTCGTCGCGCATGATCTCGCAGATCACGCCGGCCGGCCGCGCGCCGCAGAGACGCGCCAGGTCGACGATGCCCTCGGTCTGGCCTCCACGGACGAGGACACCCCCTTCGCGGGCAGCTAGCGGGAAGATGTGGCCCGGACGCGTCAGGTCCTCGGGCCGCGCGCCCGGGTGGGCGGCGACCCGGATCGTGTGCGCACGCTCCTTGGCGCTGATGCCGGTGGTCGTGCCCTCGGCGGCGTCGACCGAGACCGTGAAGCCGGTGCCCATGCGGCTGGTGTTCTGCGCCACCTGCGGGCCGAGGCCGAGCTGCTCGCAGATCTCCGGCGCCAGGGGCAGGCAGATCAGGCCGCGGCCTTCGCGGGCCATGAAATTGATCGCGTCGGCGCTGGCGTGCTCCGCCAGCATCGCGAGGTCGCCCTCGTTCTCGCGGTCTGGGTCGTCGACCAGGATGATCATCCGGCCGGCGCGCAGCTCGGCCAGGATCTCGGGAATCGGGCTGATGGCCATCGGCGGGGACTAGGCGGGGATCAGGCGGGCTTCCAGGCGTGCGGAGACATCCGGATCCGGCGGCCGGGTCAGGTCGGGCGAAGTCCGATCGATCTCCGGCGGCGCGGGAGCCGGGGGCGCCACCGCGGGATCGGCCTCTCGGCCGGCCTCCTCCTGGGCCCTGGCGAGCGGTCTCATGCCCTTCCATAGTAAGGAGCGCCCGCGACTCCGACCACGACCGTGGCGGGGAGCGGCCCGGACTGGCCCTGGCAGCGGGTAGGTGATCCCCATGAGCTCCGTGACCCTGCGCCCCGGCCTGGCCGTGGCGGGACTTGGCCTGTGGCTGGCGGTGGCGTGCGGCGGCCCGGGTGACGCGCACCCCGAGGGCGGCCAGGCCCCCGGACAGCGGATGACGGCCCTGCCGAGCGGCATGAGAGGGCCGACGGGGACGCAGAACGCGCTGACGGCAATCGCGCGCTGCGAGGACGCGCGCACGGACGGCGAGGGGCTCCTGCTGCTGCTCGCCGAGCAGGGCGACGTCCGCCTGCGCGAGCGGGCGGTCGAGGCGCTCGGCCGCCTGCCGCGCGAGGAGCACGGCGAGCCGGTGACGCGGGTGCTCGTCGCGCGCCTGACGACGGACCGCTTCCCCGCGGTGCGCGCGGCGGCGGCCTTCGCGCTCGGCACGCGCGGCGATCCGGCGGCGGTCGTCCAGCTCGCCGACGCCGCGCAGGGCGGCGAGCGCGGGGTGCAGCCCGAGGTGCGCGCGCGCGCGGTCGAGGCGCTGAGCAAGCTGGCGAACGGCGCCCAGGACCGCGAGGCCTGCGTGCGCGTGCTGATCCACGCCCTGGAGGACGGGAACGCGCTGGTGCGGGGCGAAGCCGCGATCGGCGCGCACCGCCTGAGCTTCGCACACGCCGCGCTCGACCAGGCCCTGCTCGACGCCCTGGCTCGTCCGCTCGGCGCGCCGGACGCCGAGGTCCTCTGGCGCGCGCTGTTCTCGCTCGGCCGGCGCAAGTGCGCGCTCGCTCGCGGCGCGTTCGTCGCCGGCCTGTCGTCGGCCGACGACCGCGCGCGGCGCTACGCGGCCATCGGCCTGGCGGCCCTGCCCTACGACGAGGCCAGCCAGACCGCGCTCTACGCGGTGCTCGACGACCCGGACTGGCGCGTCGTCGTCGAGGCGCTGCGCGCGGTCGGCGCGCACCCCGACGCGCGCAGCGCCGCCGAACTCGAGCGCCGCTTCACGCACCCCTCGCCGCACGTGCAGCGCGTGGCCTTCGAGGCCGCGGGCAGCGTCGATCCGCAGGCCTTCGGCGAGCGCTCGCTGACGGTGCGCGCCCTGACGCACGAGTCCCCCAGCGTGTGGCGCGCGGCCTTCATCGCGGACGCGCGCTTGCGCCGGGACGGTGCGGCGCCGGCGATCGAGCTGGCGGCCAAGGACCAGGACCCGCTGATGCGCGCCGCGGCGGCCGAGGCGGCGCGGCAGCTGTCGCAGCCGGGCGCGCTCGAGCGGCTCCTGCAACTGGCCCAGGACGACGACGTGCGCGTGGTGCAGGCGGCCTGCGAGGGGCTCGGCGCGCTCGACCACGATGCCGCGCACGCCAAGCTCGTGCAGCTGCTCGCGTCCGGCGACAACGGCGTGCGCCTGGCGGCGCTCGAGGCCTTGAAGCGCGCGCCGCGCGCCGCCGACTTCGAGGCCGTGGCGCGCTGCTACGACACGTCCAAGGGCGAGGCGGCCGACGAGATCGCCTTCAACGCGCTCGACGTCGCGGCCAAGATCGCGGCGGGCGCCAAGGCCGGTCCGACCGCCCCGCAGCCGGACAGCGTCGACGAGGAGCTGCACGCGCTGACGCGCAAGTTCCTGGCCAAGGGCGCGACCAGTCCTTCGGCCTACACGCGCCAGCGCGCGCGCCAGCTGTTCGAAGCGACTTACGCCGACCAGCCCGTGCCGCGCGCGCCGGTCCGCGCGCCGACCGCCGCCAAGGAGGTGCCGGTCGCTGGCGTCACGCTGCCCGTCGGCGCGCGCCCGCGCGTCGCGGTCGAGACCTCGCGCGGCACGCTGGTCTTCGAACTCTTCCCCGACGAGACGCCCGTGCACGTCGCGAACTTCCTGGCGCTGGTCGAGCGCAAGTTCTACGACGGGACGACCTTCCACCGCGTGGTGCCGGACTTCGTGGTGCAGGGCGGCGACCGGCGCGGCGACGGCAACGGCGGCGCCTCCTGGCGCGGCGACGCGCTGCGCCACGAGTTCACGCCGCGCAAGTTCGAGCGCGGCTCGCTGGGCATGCCGCGCAACGACGACCCCGACAGCGGCGGGAGCCAGATCTTCGTCTGCCACCGCGAGACGCCGCACCTCGACGGCCGCTACACGCTGTTCGGGCAGCTGGTCGAGGGCCAGGACGTGCTCGACCGCCTCGAGATCGGCGACCGGATCGTCAGCACGCGCCGCTTGGAGTCGAAGGCGGGCCGCTGAGCGCTGCGCTGCCACGCCGCCCGGTTTCCGGGGGATCGACTTCAATCCCGGCGCGGGAGGATCCGATGACCTCTCTTGCTGCCCGCGCCCGCGTGGCGCGAGGCATCGGCCCCGCCCCGGAATCGTCGCATGCAGCGCGCCCACGTCCTGATCGCCATCGGCCTGCTCGCCGCAGGTGGCGCCTGGTTCGGTTACGACGGGCTCGCGCGACGCCTGGCGCTGCTCGAAGCGACGCCGCGCGCCGACCCGGCCGAGGTGCGCGCCCTGCGCGAGCAGATCGCGCGCGACGAGGCGCGCATCGTCGCGGCGCAGGCCGAGCTCGAGCGCTTGCGCAGCGCGCCCGAGGTCGCGCAGGCCCTGGCGGCGCGGCTCCAGGACCTCTCCAGCGAGCTCGACTCGACCGCCAGCACGCTGCGCGCCCAGGATGCGCGCCTGGCGGGCTGGGAGGCCTGTCGCGACGAGTTCGGGCCGCAGGCGCTCGACGCGCGCATCGCGGACTACCGCGTCGGCCTCGAGAGCGAGGTGCGCAAGGTCGACGAGCTGGCGCGCGAGGCCTTCGACCTGGCGCGCTCGTCGCAGGACGGGCTGCAGCGCGTCACGCACGACCTGGCGCGCGACGGCGAGCGCATGTGGCGCGAGCTGGTCGGACCGACCGTGCAGCTGATGGGCGAGGACACGGTCGGCAGCGGAGTCCTGCTGGTCTCCGAGCCACTGGGCGACACCGGCGAGTACCGCACGCTGCTCTTGACCGCCTGGCACGTCGTGCGCGACATCCGCGGCGGCGCGCAGGACCCCGAGGCGCCGATCCCGGTCTCGATCTACGCGCCCGACAAGTCGATCGCCTCCGAGACCGCCACGCTGCTCGAGCACGACACGGGCCTCGACGTGGCGCTCCTGCAGCTCGACACGCGGCGGCGCATCGAGTGCGGCGCGCGCCTGGCGCCGCGCGAACGCCTGCAGCGTGCGCGCATCTTCGATCGCATCTACGCCGTCGGCTGCCCGCTGGGCAACGACCCGATCCCGACCTGGGGCGAGATCGCCGACACGCACCACTCGGTCGACGGCCAGCGCTACTGGATGATCAGCGCGCCGACCTACATCGGCAACTCGGGCGGCGGGATCTTCGACGCCGACACGCACGAGCTGCTCGGCATCTTCTGCAAGATCTACACGCACGGCGCGGTGCGCCCGACGGTCGTGCCGCACATGGGGCTCGTCACGTCGCTCAACGCGGTGTACGACTGGCTCGACACGACGGCTTATGCCAGCCTGGAGCCCGACGCCGTCCACCCCTCGACGGACGTCGACGCGCAGCCGCAGGCGGCCTCGGCCAGGCGCTGATCAGCGCCCGCTCGGCGCGTAGCGCATCGCCGCCCACTCGCCCGGGATCCCGAACTGCCGGTCGTGCGCGGCGTCGACGTGGCAGCCCATGCAGCTGGCGATGCGCCCGGCAGCGGTGACGGTGCGCCGGTCCGGCGCCACGGTCGCGTAGACCCAACCCCGGTCGGTGTCGGGCGTCTGGGGGTCGAGCTTGAGCATCACGAACAGCTCGGCCTGCGCGCCGCGCGCGTAGAGCTTGCCGTCGAGCTGCGCGTGCGTGTCGGGCAGGCCGTAGCCGCGCTTGGCCTCGGGCGCCGCGCCCGTCTCGAGCACCGGATGCCAAGCCTCCTTGACGATCAGCTGCCCGACCGGCGCGGGGTCGACGGGCGGCGTCACGGTGTTCGACCAGTGCTCGTCGCCCGCGCGGATCTTGCTCTTGCCGCGGTAGGCGTCGGCGTCGCGCACGTAGAGGAAGTAGAGCTTGCGTCCATGTGAGTCCCGGTCCTCGCTGGCGCTGACGAACGGACCAGGCACGGGCGGTGCGCGGCAGTCGAGCGGCGACCAGTTCGGCAGGTCGCTGACGCGCGCGAGCTTCCCGTAGTCGGCGATCGCGGCCAGCACGCGCGGCGCGAAGCGCTCGGTGTCCGGCGGCGCCACGGCACCGACGAGCGGCGGGATCACCAATCGACCGAGTTCCTTCCACTTGGGCGCTTCGTCGACGCGCTCCTTGACGTCTTCGTCGACGACGAAAGTCGCGCCGGCGGTGCGCGGGACCAGGAAGATCGCCCAGGGCCGCGACTCCTGCGCGGCGCCGTGACCCATCCAGGTGTCCTGCAAGAGGCGCACGTGCCAGGCGCCGTCGACGAGCTCGGTGCCCAGGTGGCGGTAGCCCTTCGAGTTCCAGGTCTTGCCGCCGGTCAGCGCGAAGCCGGCGCAGGCCGCGAAGTCGATCCGGGGTCGCAGGTAGTCGGCCGTGCCGTGCGCGGAGCTGCTGCGGAAGACGAGCTCGTCCCAGACAGCCTCGAACTCCTTGGTGTTCGTGAAGCTGACGAAGTGCCGGTCGTCACGGCCGGCGTCGCCGCCGCTCCAGGAGACCAGCAGGGGCGGCGGCTGGGTCGCGCGCGGGACCTGGGGCGTGCTCAGCGCGGCGCCGAGCAGGACGGACGAGAGAGCGAGGATGGCGTGCATGAGAACCTCCGTGGCGGCAGCCTACGCGGGCGCGCTGCGGCCGTGAGCCAGGATCCGCCAGGAGTGCGCGCCGGGCAAGCGTGCACTCCTGCGCGGATGCACTCGCTCAGTGTCGGAAGTGTCGTGCGCCGGTGAACACCATGGCGGCACCGTGCGCGTCGCAGGCCGCGATCGTCTCGGCATCGCGCACCGAGCCACCGGGCTGCAGCAGCGCGGTGACGCCCGCCGCCAGCGCCGCCTCGACGCCGTCGGGGAAGGGGAAGAAGGCGTCGCTCGCCAGCACCGTGCCGCGCGCGTGCTCGCCCGCCTTGCGCACGGCGAGGTGCACGCTGTCGACGCGGCTCATCTGGCCCGCGCCCGTGCCGCGCACGACCGTGCCGGCGGCCAGCACGATCGCGTTGGACTTGACGTGCTTGCACACGCGGTTGGCGAAGAGCAGCGCCGCCAGTTCGGCGCTGGTGGGCGCGCGCTTCGTCACGACCTTGCAGTGGCCCTCGCCGGCGGCGAAACGGTCGCGGTCCTGCAGGAGGAAGCCGCCGGCGAGCTGCTTGAGCTCGAGGTCGCGCGGGCGCCGCGCGGCGCCGGCGAGGTCTCCGAGCTCCAACAGGCGCACGCTCTTGCCCCACTTGGGCTTGGTCGTCAGCAGCTCGAGCGCGTCCGCGTCGAAGCCCGGCGCCACGATCGCCTCGACGAAACGGTTGCCGGACACGAGGTAGTCGGCGCAGCCAAGCGACACGGGGCGCGTGAACGACAGCACCGAACCGAAGGCCGAGACCGGGTCGCCGTTCCAGGCCGCTTCGAGCGCCGCCTCGATCGTCGCCGCCTCGGCCGCGCCGCAGGGGTTGTTGTGCTTGAGCACCGCGACGAAGGCGCCGTCGAACTCCCGGGCCAGGCCCAGCGCGCTGTCGAGGTCGACCAGGTTGTTGTAGGAGAGCGTCTTGCCGTTGAGCAGGCGCGCGCTCGCCAGGCTCGGTTCGCCGTTCGACGGCAGGCGGTACCAGGCCGCGGCCTGGTGCGGGTTCTCGCCGTAGCGCAGGTCGCAGATCTTCGTGCCGGCCAGTGCATGGCTGGCGGGGAAGGCCGAGCTCGTCCGGCCCTCGGCGCGCTCCTGCTCGAAGAGCCAGGCGCTGATCGCGGCGTCGTAGCGCGCGGTCAGGGCGTAGGCCTTGTGCGCCAGCTCGCGCTTGAAGGCGTCGGTCAGCGCGCCGGCGTGCTTCTGCAGCTCGTCGAGCACGCGGCCGTAGTCGGCCGGATCGGTGACGATGCCGACGAAGCGGTGGTTCTTGGCGGCGCTGCGCACCATCGACGGCCCGCCGATGTCGATCTGCTCGATCGCTTCGGCACGCGACACGCCGGGCTTGGCGACGGTCTCCTCGAAGGGGTAGAGGTTGACGACCACCAGGTCGATCGGCGCGATGCCGTGCTCGGTCATCGCACCCGTGTGCGTCGCCACGTCGCGCAGCGCCAGGATCCCGCCGTGGACCTTGGGGTGCAGCGTCTTGACGCGCCCGTCCATCATCTCGGGGAAGCCCGTGTGGTCGGAGACCTCGCGCACCGGCACGCCGCCCTGCTTGAGCACCTTGAAGGTCCCGCCGGTCGACAGGATCTCGATGCCCTGCTGCGCGAGCGCGCGGGCGAAGTTCTCGATGCCGGTCTTGTCGGAGACGCTGAGCAGGGCGCGTTGGATGCGGTTCATGGCGCGAGGTTCAGGAGCGGTGTTGGGCGACGAGCGCCTGGAGGGTCTTCACGAACGCGGGCGGCTGCACCAGGCCCGAGGAACCGCCGAGGAAGCGGCCTTGCGCGTCGGCGAACAGCACGAAGGGCAGCATCTGTGCGTCCTCGAGCCGGTCCGCGAGCGCCAGGACCTCGTCCTCAGCGTCGTCGCAGTCGGCGGCCAGGGCCACGAAGTGCTGCTGCAGGAGCGGCGCGACGTCCGGTCGTGGGACGACTCCCTGCACGAGGGAGCGGCACTGGCCTCAGGCCTCGCGGCCGAACTCGACGAACACGAGCCGCTTGGAAGCCGCCGCGCTGGCCAGGGCCTCCTTCCAGCGCGTGTGCCAGTCGAGCGTGCCGCGGTCGTCGAAGTGCGGGTGGGGTCGGTGGGTGCTCATCGGGTGTTCCCCGCGGGCGGGGGCGAACATTTTGCCGGCCGCGATGGGCGGCGAACAGCGTCCGCGCGCGGAGCTCTGGCGCGCGGCGGGATTGTGACCGGGGCGCCTCAAGAGTCCGCGCTCGGCAGCCCGAAGAGCCGGGATCCCCCGCTCCGTCCCCGTGCGACTCCTACCCCCCTTTCAGCTGGCTGCCGCGGTGCTCCCGCTCTCGTGCTCCTGGTTCGAGGGGACGCCGCAGCCGCACTTCGTGCTGATCACGGTCGACGGCCTGCGCTTCGACGCGCTCAGCCGTTCGCTGGGCGCGGCCAAGACGCCCAACCTGCAGGCGCTGCTCCAGGACGGCCAGGGCTTCACGCACTGCTACAGCCACTCGCCGGTGGGCTTCCCCGCGCACGTCGCGCTGTTCAGCGCGCGCACGCCGGCCAACACCGGCGTCACGAGCAACGGCCAGCCGATCGACCGCGAGGTGACGCTGCTCGCGCAGTGGATGAAGGACCGCGGCTATGCGACGGCGGGCGCGGTCAGCCTGGCGAGCCTCTGGACGCCGGATCCCGAGCCCGTGGTCGCGGGCGTCGCGCGCAAGCCGCGCCACGAGCTGCCGACCGGCCTGGAGCGCGGCTTCGACGTGTGGGCCGTCGGCGAGCGCGAGCTGGTGTCGGCGCAGGAGGTCAACCAGCGGCTCTTCGGGGCGCTCGACGGCTTCCCGAAGGACGAGCCGTGCTTCTTGTTCGCGCAGTACTCCGAGCCGCGCGAGCCGCTCGACGCCTGGGGCAGTGCCAACACCAGCGCGGAGGTCGTGCTCGACGGGCGCGTGATCGGCACGATCCCGACCGCGCACGCCCGGGACTGGATCGAGACCCTCGAGCTCGGGCCCGGCGTGCACGAGCTGGTCGTGCGCTCGGCCGTCGACATCGTGATCCGGCGCTTCGACGCGCGCGCGGAGGGCACCGAGCTGAGCGTCGACGTCGGCCACGCCTCGCCCGCCGAGGCCGGCAAGCGCTTCGTGCTGAAGCTCGAGAACCCCGCCGCGCACCCGGTCGCGTGCACCTTCAACGCCTGGGTGCACGACGTGCCGCCGGTGGCCGAGGCGCGCGCGCGCTACCGCCTGGAAGTCGAAGCCGTCGACCGCGCGATCGGCGAGCTGGTCGAGCAGCTGAAGACCCGCGGCATGTACGACGACACGCTGATCGTCGTCACCGCCGACCACGGCACGGCCCTGGGCGAGCACGGCGAGATCGGCTCCGGCCGCTCGCTGTACGACGAGCTGCTGCGTATCCCGCTGGTGATCAAGCCCAGCCGCGGCTTCGACCAGCGCGCCGAGCTGGCGCGCCTGGAACACCGGCCGATGCGCCAGATCGACATCGTCCCGACCGCGCTCGAACTGCTCGACCTGCGCAGCCTGTCAGGCGCCGAGGGCCTGTCGATCCTGCAAGAGGCCGACCGCACGCTGCACGCCGAAGTCCACCCGCCCGAAGCGGCGAGCTCGATCTTCTGCCTGCGCGACGAGCGCTACAAGCTGATCTACACCTCGGGCGCCGACCGTTTCGAACTCTACGACGCCGTCGCCGACACGCTGGAGATGGACGACAGCTTCGAGCTGCGCGGCCACTTCCGCAGCGCCTGGCAATCCGAACTGCGCCGCGCCGCTTCGAACTCGTCGCAGTCCGTCAACGCCCGCATGGGCATGCTCGACCAGCGTCCCGCGCACCTGCGGGCGCTGGGGTACTGAGCGCGCGGTCGGGCGCAGCTGTCGGGCCGGCAGGCCCGGGCTCTACGCAATTCCGAGCCGACGACTCGGGGGATGTGCCGATCGTCCGGCCCCGGACTCCGGCCCTACGCTGCGCTCGATCGAAGGGGGGTCCAGCAGCGCGCATCCGTCCTCGGCCTGCCGAGGGTCCGGGCGAGCCTGTGCGGCCCGGAGATCCTGGTGTTGTCGCTCCCGACAGCACCAGCACGAGGTCTTCGGCGGCCTGAGAGGCCAGAGCCAGGAGCAGACATGCAAGACACGAGCAGCGTGACGGCGGAGAAGTACGGAGTCGTCTCGGCGTCCAAGATCATCGGCGAGGCCGTGATCAATCGTCAGAACGAGAACCTGGGCAAGATCCACGAACTGGTGTTCGACGCACGGACCGGTCGCGTGGCCTATGCCGTGCTCTCGTTCGGTGGCTTCCTGGGGATGGGCAACAAGCTGTTCGCCCTGCCCTGGGGTTCGCTCCAGTTCGCCGCGACGGAGAACAAGCTCATCCTCAACGTGGACAAGGAGAAGCTGAAGTCGGCCCCCGGCTTCGACCCGGCCGCCAAGTGGCCGGACTTCGCAGACCGGACGTGGGGCAGCACCATCCACACGTACTACGGCCAGCCCCCCTACTGGGCGGACTAGCCGCGAAGATCCGAGCGTTCGCCGACTGCGCGGCCCCGCGCAGTCCGGCGCTCGCCCGCCTGCCGGCTCCGGCACGCCGCGGCGGCGCTCAGTGCAGGCGGAGTCCAGGGGCCGGGAACAGGTTGGAGTCGTGCGAAAGGAACTATGAGCACCACCACGTTGATCATCTTGATCGTTCTCCTCGTCGTGGTCTTCGGCGGCGGCGGCGGGTACTACTACTCGCGACGCCGCTAGTCCGGGCGCGATCGAGCGCAGTTACGCCTCGATGAAATCGTCACGATCGGTCAGCGCCCGGAGGGGCTGCTCGACCGGCGTCCGGCGTACTCGCGCTCATTGGGGTACTGAAAGCGGGGGCTCGCCGGTTGGCGGATCACCCTCCATCCGGCGCTGAGTGCGAGAGGCCGACCCAGTGCTGCTGTTCGGCGTCCCAGATCATCCAGTCCCCTGCTGGCTTGTCGACGTCGAACCGCCCGCCCTCGATCACGCGACCGGCCTCGTCCCACTTGGTCCAGTGCCCGTGTCGCTTGCCGTCGACGTAGAACGTCCTCCACATCTTCGCCCCCGACGGATACCAGGCGTTCCACGCGCCGAAGCGGACACCATCGATCGTGATGCCCTGCTCGTGGAGCGCTCCCGACTCGTGGTAGGTGGACGTCACGATGCTGTGATTGCTCGACACCTTCGTCTCGAGCTCTGCGATCCGAGCCTCCGCCGCATGCGCGCCCTCGCGACCGCGCGCCACAGCCGCCTCGAGTTCGTGGCTGCGTCGGCGCTCGTTCTCGAGTTCGGACTTGAGCCTGCGCACATCGCCGAGCAGCCGCTCCGCGTCTACGGGCGACGTGCGGTCAGCCGCGGCCTGCTGCGGGCCGTCGCGACGCCCCAACCAGTAGCCGCCGCCGAGCAGGGCCAGTCCGAGGAAGGGCAGGAACACGCGCGCGCGCATGGCCGACACAGCCTACTCAACACCCCCGGCCTGCCGCGCGCGGGGGTCGCAGCCTGTAGCTACTTCCCGGCCTTCTTCGTGCGCAGGTAGGCTTCGATGAAGTCGTCGATCTGCCCGTCGAGCACGGCGTTGACGTTGCCCGTCTCGTGCTCCGTCCGGTGGTCCTTGACCATCTGGTACGGGTGCAGCACGTAGCTGCGGATCTGGCTGCCGAAGGCGATCTCGCCCTTCTGTCCATAGAGCTTCGCCAGCTCCGCGTCGCGCTTCGACTCCTCGAGCTGGATCAGCTTGGCCTTGAGCATGCGGAAGGCCATCTCGCGGTTCTTGCCCTGGCTGCGCTGGCTCTGGCAGCGCACGACGATCCCGCTCGGCTTGTGCGTCAGGCGCACGGCGGACTCGACCTTGTTGACGTTCTGGCCGCCGGCTCCCCCGGCGCGCATCGTGTCGATCTCGACGTCGGATTCCTTGACGTCGACCTTGATCGTGTCGTCGATCAGCGGCGTCACGTCGATCGAGGCGAAAGCCGTCTGCCGCCGCGCCTGCGCGTCGAAGGGGCTGATGCGCACCAGCCGGTGCACGCCGGTCTCGGCCTTCAGGCGGCCGAAGGCGTACTCGCCCTCGATCTCGACCGTCGCCGTGCGGATGCCGCCCTCGGTCTCGTCGGTGCGCTCGATCTCGGTCACCGAGAAGCCGCGCCGCTCGGCCCAGCGGATCACCATGCGCATCAGCATCGCCGCCCAGTCGCAGGCGTCGACGCCGCCGGCACCGGGGTTGAACGACACGAAGGCCCCGCAGCGGTCGGTCGGGCCGCCGAGCATCACGCGGAAGTCGAGCGCGTGGATGCCCTCCTCGATCTTGGGCATCAGGGCCTCGATCTCGGGCAGCACGTCGGCCTCGCCCATCTCGGCGACCATGCCGACGAGCACCTTGAACTCGTCGAAGGCCGCCTGCAACGCGCGCACGGGCTCGACGATCGAGCGCACGCTCTTCATCTCGCCCACGACCTTCTGCGCGCGCTCCGCGTTGGTCCAGAAGTCGGGCGCGTTCTGCAGCTCCAGGATCTCGGCGAAGCGCTTCTCGCTGGTGGCGTAGTCAAAGACTCTCCTTCAGCTGGCCGAAGCGGGCTTGAAGGAGTTCGATCTTGTCCTGGTGGTCCTTGAGCGCGGGCATGGGGCCGAGATTCTAGGCACGCCGCACGCGCAGGGAAGAGCCTGCCCTGGAAAGGGCGAACCCCGCGGTGAAGCGGGGTTCGCTGGTCGAGCCGGATCCGCATTGGTGTTCGTCCCAGGTGCGTATCAGGTCCGGATCCGGGCGCCGAGGCGCCACGCGCGGTTTTCCCGCCCGCTCCCGACAGGCGTATGTCGGTCCGCGGGCGGGCCGGGGTGAAGGGGCGCGGGACGCGAGTTGCGTCAGCGGTCCTTGACCGGCGGCAGGGCGGGCGAGGGGCGCTCGAGCAGGCCTTGTTCGCGCCACAGTTCGAGCAGCGCCGCGCGCTGCTTGGGCACGCCGGCGCTGATCACCTCGCAACCGGTGGCGGTCACGATCACCACGTCCTCGATGCGCACGCCGATGCCCGTCGCCGGTTCGTAGACGCCCGGCTCGACGGTGAAGACCACGCCCGGCTCGAGCGGCGTCTTGCTCGAGCCCGTGTCGTGCACCTCCATGCCGACGTAGTGGCAGGCGCCGTGCGGCATCAGCTTCGCCATGCCGTACTCCGACAGCACGCGCTTGCAGGTGCGGTGCACGTCCTCCATCGTCACGCCCGGCTTGACCGCCGCGATGCCGGCCAGCTGGGCCGCGAGCACCGCGTCGTAGATCTCCGCCATGCGCGGCGTGAAGACGCCGTCGGTCGGCCACGAGCGCGTGATGTCGCTGACGTAGTGGTCGAGCTCCGGCGCGTAGTCGATCAACAGCATCTCGCCGGCCTTCATGCGCCGCGCGCTGTCCGAGTAGTGCAGCATCAGCGCATTCGGCCCCGAGCCGACGATCGCGTGGTAGCCCGGCCCGTCGGCACCCTGCGCGCGGTGCACAAAGGTCATCAAGGCCTCGATCTCCCACTCGCCGCGCCCGGGTTGCGTCGAGCGGATCGCTTCCTTCATCGACTCCGCTCCCGCCGCCGACGCGCGCCGCAGCGCGTCGAGCTCCTCGGGCCGCTTGACGCGTCGCAGCTCGCCGAGCACCTTGCCGCAGTCCTTGACCTCGGCGCCGAAGCGCTCGACCAGCCGCGCCTCGAGCGCGTCCTCGCGGCTGAGGCGGCCGTCGAGCGCGTCCTTCTCGCGCATGCGGTCGGAGGGCCGCGCGCGATCGCAGCAGCCGCTGAGTTCGACGTGCGGCAGCTTCGAGATCCAGACCACCTTCTCGGGCCCCAGCTGCGTCTCGATCGCCTTGAGCAGCTCGTCGATCGGCCGGATGTCGGCGAAGCCCGTCAGCTCGGGGATCCAGGCGTCGCCGCAGTCCCACAGCTCGCCCTCCCAGGCCTCGGCCCACGGCGCGGGCTTGGGCAGGAACAGGGTCTCGGTGCCCGCGTCGAGGTTGATCAAGAGCGCCATCTCGGGGCTCTCGATGCCGGTCAGGTACCAGGCGACCTTGTCCTGGCGGAACTTCGTGTAGTCGCGCGTCTTCGGCAGCCCGCGCACCAGCACCAGCCCGCTGCCGAGCTCCTTGGCCAACGCGGCGCGACGTCCGGCGTGGAAAGCGCGGCCGAGACCGCAGCGCTTGGGGTTGTCGGACAGCGCGGCGACGCTCGGCTCGGGTTGGACCTGCGCCTCCTGCGTCACCGCGATCACCACCTGCGTCGCGGGCTTCGGCTGGGCTTCCTGCACCGCGCCGCGCACGACGGAGGTCGCGCCCAAGGGCACGCTGGCGAGCAGGAAGCGCGTGACGAGGTGCATGGAGGACGCGGGCCGCGTGCTGCGGCCCGCGGCGAAAGATAGCGCGGATCGCGCATCCCCCGAGCCGCGGCCTCGGGCGTTCCGCGGGCTTTTTCCTGCGGTGAACACGAGCTTCAGGGCGCCGTCGGGCGCGGCGCTGCACCTTGGGGCAGGACGCGCAGTGCGCGGGGCGCTCGGGGAGCCGCGCGGATTCGGCCGAGCTCAGGCTTCGAAGCTGCCGCGCACGAGCTGCCGCCCGTCCGATACGTGGCTCGTACCGAGCGCGAAGACCTCGCGGATGCGGCCCTGGCGATCGAGCGCGACCAGGTCGGCGTCAGCCCCGACGGCGATGCGCCCCTTGCCCGGGAGGCGCAGGTGGCGCGCGACGTTGCTCGTGAAGGGCGCGAGCGCCTCGGCCCACGGGTGGCCGCGCCGCACGAGCTCGCCGAGCGCCTCGATCAACGCCGCGGGCGAACCGACGTCCATGTGCACGATGCGTCCGTCGCCGTCGAAGGTCGGCAGGCAGCCGCCGCCGTCGCTGCTGACCGTGATGCGCTCGCGCGGGACACCCGCGCTCCAGAAGCGCTCGAGCGCGTCGGCCGCGGACCAGGCGTCGTCGCCCTTCGCCACGGGGTAGGCCGTGACGTCGATCACGCAGCCCCGGCGCGCGAGCTCGAGCGCCTCGTCGAACAGCGCGCGCCTGCGGTTGACGTGCGTCGGATGGAACACGCGCGCCGGCAACTCGGTCTCCTCCAGCGCGCGCCGCACCAGCTCCAGCCCGCGCTTGCCGTCGCCCAGGTGCAGGTGCAGCACGCCGGCCTTGCCGGTCAGCAGGCCGCCGACGTGGCAATCCGCCGCCAGGCGCACGAGCTCGTCGAAGGTCGGCTGGCTCGAGCGGTGATCGCTGAGCGCGATCTCGCCCGCGCCGAGCACCACGTCGAGGTGCGCGATGTCGGAGCGCACGCAACCGCTGAAGGTGCGCGGCGGCAGGTGGTAGCCGCCGGTCCAGCACCAGGCGGAGAGCCCCTCGGCCCGCAGAGCGCGCGTGCGCGTGACCAGTTCCGAGGTGCTGCGCGTCGTGTCGTCGGTGCCGAGCAGGCCGACGACACTGGTGACCCCCGCCGCGGTGAAGCGCGAGAGCGGCACGGGCGGCACCTTGCTCTCGGGCCCCGACTCGCCCCCGCCGCCGGTGACGTGCGCGTGGCCGTCGACCAGCCCGGGGATCAGGGTCGCGCCGCCGAGGTCGCGGCGTTCGAGCGGGATGGCGCGCGGCCAGTCGGGCAGCGCGCCGCCGATCCAGCCGATCCGCGAGCCCGCGATCAGCACCTGGACGCGCCCCAGGGGCTCGGGGGCGTGGACTTCGGCGTTCTCGAGCAGCAGGAACATGGGCGCGGGATTCTACGCGCGGCCGCGGCCGTCGCATCCCGTCTGGACGGATCCGCGCCGTCGCCTAGCATGGAGTGCGATGCGCTGCGCGCTGTTCGACCTCGACAACACGCTCCTGGCGGGCGACAGCGACCTCTTGTGGGCCGAGCTGCTGGCCGAGCACGACGCGATCGAGCTGGAGCGCATCCGCGCCTTCCACGCCGACTACCACGCCGGCACGCTCGACATCGAGGCCTTCTTTCGCGTGCAGCTCGCGCCGCTGGCGAGCGAGCCGCGCGCGCGGCTCGAGCGCTGGCGCACCGAGTTCCTCGAGCGCTGTCTGCGCCCGCTGCTGACGCCCGCCGCGCGCGCGCTGGTCGAGCGCCACCGCCAGCGTGGCGACGTGCTGGCGATCGTCACCGCCACCAACAGGTTCATCGCCGAGCCGGCCGCGCGCGAGCTGGGCATCGCGCACCTGCTCGCCACCGAGCCGCGCGAGCGCGACGGCCGCTTCACGGGCGAGGTCGAGGGCGAACCCTGCTACCGCGCCGGCAAGGTCCGGCACGTCGACGCCTGGCTGCGCAGCCGTGGCCTGACGCGCGGCGTCGACGTCGAGACCTGGTTCTACTCCGACTCGCACAACGATCTCCCGCTCCTGGAGGCCGTCGACCACCCCTGCGCCGTCGATCCCTGCCCGCGCCTGCGCGCCCACGCCCTGCGCGCCGGCTGGCCCCTGCTCTCGCTGGCGAGCGAACGCACCCGCTTCGCGACCGGCACCTGACGCCCGTCAGCGCGTCCAGGGGCGCGGCACGGGGCGCGCTGCTTCCCACGGATCGGGCGCGGCGGGCGGCGTCGCCAGCTCGCGGGTGACGCCGACGATCGCGTGGTAGCGCGCGCCGCGCAGCAGGATGCGCCAGAGGAGCGCGAGCTGCGCCAGCAGGAACAGCGCGATCACGTGGCCCAGGCTGCCGAGGCCGGCCTCGATGCGCGCCGCGCCCAGGCCGAGGCCGAGCACGATCAGCGCCTCGATCAGGAACAGCACCAGCACCGGGCGCAGCGCGCGCAGTGGATGGCGCGCGAGCAGCCCGGCACTCTGCAGGCCGGCCCACGAGGCCGAGCGCGTGTCGAAGAGCGCCAGGCGCGTGCGCGTGAAGTCGCCCCACACCAGCACCAGCGCCACGCCCAGGGCGTAGAGCCCCTCGCGCAACTGCTTGAGCAGGAGCGCCGTGTCCTCGTTGCGCAGCGTCTCGAGCCGCTCGAAGTCGCCGACCGGCACGCCGGCGAGGCCGCGCAGCACGAGCTGGTTCCATGCCGGGCCCTGCACCAGCCAGGTCCACAGCGCCAGCAGCAGGCCGGTGAGCAGCACGAGGCGCAGGAAGCGGCCGAAGAAGCGCGCGCCGCCCGCCGCGAGCGCCGTCGCGCCCCGCGTGCGCTGCGGCGCCAGGAACGCGCTCAACCAGGCGCCGGCCGTGAAAGCGCCGAGCACCACCGCCGCCACGACCAGCAAGGCGCCCAGCTGGCCGATCGAAGCGTCGATCTGGTTCAGCTTCTCGCGGTGATCGGTGCGGAAGGCGCTGCCGAGGTCGGCGAACAACGCGTAGGGCGCGACGCGGTTGGCGAGCTCGGGCGCGAGCCAGTTGGCGAAGAGCACGGCCGGAGCGAGCGCCAGGAGGCACTGCGCCAGCCACACGGCGCTCCACAGCCCGGGACGCGCGAGCGCCGCGCGCAGCGCCGCGAACGAGCGCACTCCGCCGGCCTCAGCCACCGAGGCCTCCGAACCAGTGCAGCACGTGCGAGAAGTGCGACCACACGCGCTCGCCCCAGCGCAGCGGCGTCGCCGACTCCGTGGCCTCGTGCCAGGCGTTGTCGCTCAGGTCGAGATCAAGCGTGTACACCTGCTCGGGATCGAGGATCACGGACGTCACCTTGGCCGGCCGCAGCCCGCCGCTGGCGAGCGGCTTGAGCCAGGCCTGGCGGCGCTGTTCCTCGGCGCTCCAGAGGAAGTCCTCCTGCGTGCCGTCGGCGAAGCGCACCGCGACCTTGAGCGGCAGGAACATCTGGCCCTTGCGGCGCACGACGACCTCGCTGCTCCAGCCGCGCTCGGCCTTCGCAGCGGGCTCCTTCGCGCGCTTGACCCAGGCGCCTTGTTCGTCGAGGAACCAGCCGGCGGGCGCGCTCTCCGACCGATTGCGCACCTCGACGCTCCAGTCGACGTTGGCCGTCGAGCGGAAGGCCTGCTCGAGGAAGGGCAGCGCGTCGCCCTCGGCACCCTCGCAGAAGGTGTCGAAGAAGTCCTGCGGGTAGGGATGCTCGTAGCGGAAGCGCTCGGCGTACAGGCGCATGCCGCGCAGGAAGCGCTCGCGGCCGACCATGCCCTCGAGCGTGCGCAGGTTCATCGCCGTGCGCCGGTAGCTGTTCTGGCGGTAGCTGCCGCTGTCGACGTGCCGCCAGCCGGCGAGGTCGACCGGATCGGCGTCGGGCGAGCTGAGGAAGCCCGCGCGCTCGCCGGCGTAGACGTGGTTCTCGCCGCGCGCGAAGGCCAGCAGCGGCTGCGAGCGCCAGAACTCGAGCGGCCCGGAGTCGGCCAGCGGGCGCAGCTCGAGGCCGGGCAACGACCAGCGCTTGAAGGTCAACGCGTCGCCCAGCGCGCCGCCGCCCGGCTCGCGCGTGACGGGACTGCCTTCGAGGTAGAAGCCCGCGTACTCGGTGGTGCGCACCGAGTTGCCGTAGCGGCGCATCAGCGCGCTGTTCTGCGTGTAGGTGTTGAAGCCTTCGTCGAGCCAGGCCGCCTCGAACTCGTTGTTGCCGACCAGTCCGTACCAGAACTGGTGGCCGCACTCGTGGACCGTGACGCTCTCCGGCGTGTGCATGCCGGGGAAGGTGTTCAGCCGCGTGCCGGCGGTGAAGAGCGTCGGGTACTCCATGCCGCCCGCCGCACCCCCGCCCCAGGTCGGGTCGACGCAGGTGATGTGCTCGTAGGGATAGCCGCCGAACCACAGGCCGTAGAAGAAGAGCGCGGTGCGCGTGGCGTCCGCATGGCGCTCGGCCTGGTCGGCGTGCTCGGGCTGCAGGAGCACCGTGATGCGCACGTCGCGCGGGATGATCTCGTGCACCGGCCGGTCGACCGCCACCGAGACGTCGTCGACTTCCTTCTCGTAGGCGCGCGCCCAAGCGCCCGCGTCGAAGAGCGTCTCGTACTTGACGTAGTCGGCGTCGGCCGTCCAGGTGAAGCCGTGCACCAGCGGCAGCTTGCCGGTGCTGTCGGGCACGATCTGGTCGGCCGGCGAGGGCGCGACGAAGCGCGCGCGCACGCGGCCCTCGGCCACGACGTCGGGCTCGGTCTGCACGCCCGAGGCGCCGATGCGACCGGCGTACTTGGCGGGCAGGTCGAGCGTCACGTCGTACACGCCGTAGTCGGAGAAGAACTCCGTCCAGGCGTGGAATTGGTGGCAGTTCCAGCCGTTGCCGCCCTCGTACACGCCGAGCTGCGGAAACCAGTGCGCGATGAACAGGAAGTCGTCCTTGTAGCCGGTGCGGCGGCGCACGCGCGGGATCAGCGCCTCCCACTGCACGCGCGCGGTCAGCGTCTCGCCCGGCCGCACGGCGCGCGGCAGCTTGACGCTGAACACCGACTTGTCGTCGGCACGGCCGTCGTCGACCGGGCGCCATTGCAGCGTCTGCACCAGCTCCTGGTCCTGCACCTGGATCGAGGTGATGCGCTGCCAGCCCCACTCGTCTTGGATCCCGATGCCGCGCAGCTCGCCGCCGGATTCGGTCAGGTGCGTCGAGCGGTTGTTGGCGAAGCCGTTCCAGTACAGGTGGAACCACAGGTCCGGCACGTCGTCGCTGGTCTCGTTGTGCCAGACGACCAGCTCGTCGCCGAACAGGCGGCGCGTCGGCTCCTCGTAGCGCACGCGCATCGTGTAGTCGGCGCGGCAGCTCGGCTCGGGCTCGTCGCGGCGCCGCGGCCAGCGGTCCTGGGCCGCGAGCGAGCCGGCCAGGCCGACCGCTGCGAGCAGCGCGAGCAGGTGGAAGAGCCGGCGGGGGGGCACGGACCAAGAGGATGCGGCGCTCGTCAGCCCGCGACAAGGCCGGGCCCCTCCCCCCGGGCCGCGGCGTCGGCGGTGGCCACCGCGCGCTGCCGCCCGCCGTCCCGGAAATCGGTTCCAGGAGGCGGCCTCCGGGAGCTTGAGCAGAAAATCGACGGCGTCGCCAAAACAGGGCTCATGTCGCCAGCGGATCTGCCGATAACGAAGAGGTCGGAATTCTTCTCCCACTGGGGGACGCTCATGGAAGTCACGAGCAGCAACAACCAAGGTCCGGTCGCGCCGCGCCGCCAGGTCGACGCCGAGCGGATCGACATCACCCGCATCAACCGCGACGGCATCCGGGACGCCACCGAGGACATCTCGGAGATCCGCGCGCCGCTGGAGCCCTATGCACTGCGCGGCAAGCGCCAGGCGACCGAGACCGACGCCGACGGCGGGGACCGCATCGAGCTCTCCGAGGAGGCGCGCAAGCTGCTGGCCCACGAGCAGGCCAAGCCGGCCGCCGCCGAGGACGCACGCGAGGCGCGTCTGGCCGAGCTGCGCCAGATGTACGTCGAGGGCCGCCTGAACACGCGCGAGCGCGTCGACCAGGCTGCCTCCGAGATGCTCAGCGCGAGCTGAGCCGCTCCGGACCGGGCCGCGCGGATCGCGGCGCGAGAGGACGCACCGGGCCCTGCCGCGGTGCGTCGTCGTTTCGGGGGAGCGCGTGCTCGCAGCGCTCAACCGCGGCCGGTCGCCTCGCGATCGGGCTCCGCTGCAGCGCGCACGAGGCCCAGCAGGGATCTCGACTTCGCCACCTGCTCCGGGGCCGACTTTCCGGACAGCGCCTCCGCCAGGGCCATGCGCGCGTCTTGCTGGAGGGGGGAGTCGGCAGCCGTGACGAGGACATGCGGGTCCGCGAACTGGCGGAACCACGGCAGGGCGAGCTCGTCGGCGAAGCGCAGCAGGCTCTGCGCGCAGCGGGCGACCGAGTCCGGGTCGTCGGAGAACTCCAGGCACTCCCGGGCCGGGTCGCCGAACCAGCCGTCGGGCGAGTGCGGACCGTTCAGCGCCGGTGCCACGAACGAGTCGTTCAGCACGCGGATGCCCAGGTGCACGCGGAAGGCCGGCGAGTGCCTGAACAGGTGCAGGTGGATGAACTCGACGACGTGCTCGCGCTCGCGCACCCAGAACGAGGTCTTCGTGTGACGGAAGCCGTGCCGCTCGAGACCGGCCGTGAAGCGCCTGCGCACGGCGGTGGCTTGCTTGTTCTTCTCTCGGGCGTCCACGGGGTCGGCCGGGATGAGGCCTCGCTGCGGCGGAAGGCGTCGCGATCGAGCGCGCAGCAGCCGGCTACTTCAGTCTAGCGGGCCTCGACCGCCGAGACGTCGAAGGGCAGCCTCGCTCGGACTGCAGCTCAGGCCCGCACACCGCGACATCGCCCTACCAGCGCGCCGCGACGAGCTCGGCCGCGAACTCGGCCAGGAAGCGCGGCGAGATCAGGTACAGCTGCCAGGCGCGGCTGCCGTCGGCGACGCCCGAGCGATCGTGCTCGACCCAGTCCTTCAGGGCGCGCTGCACGCGTTCGTCGCCCGTGTCGAGCTCGACCGACGCGTGCCAGACCGGGACGCCGGTCTCGACCGCCAAGAGGTCGAGCGAGAGCTCGAGGCGCTGCGGCGCGAACCACTGCAGGCGCCGCACGTCCCCCACGATCAGCGCGTCGAGCCCGAAGCGCCGGCCCAGGGCCAGCACGGTCTCCGGCCGCGTGTAGCCGCGCTCGAAGGTCGCGCTGCGCGGGATGGCGTCGAGGTCGGCGGCGGTCAGCAGGCGCAGCTCGCCCTGCGCCTTCCCGGCCAGCGCGGCGGCGAAGGTCTCGGCCAGCAGCGCGGCGGTCTCGCCGTCGACGTCGCGCCCGCCGAAGGGCAGCACGCCGATGCGCCGCAGGTCGTAGGTCGCGCGGTCGCTGGCCACCTCGACGCGCGTGAAGTCCTCGACGGCGCTGGGAGCGGCACAACCGCCCACTGCGCCCGCGACGAGGAAGGTCATGAGCAGCGCGTGCCGGCTCATTCGCGCTCCGGAGACTTGGGCGCGCCAGCGACCGGCGCGCCGCGCAAGGACTCGATGCGCGCCTCGAGCAGCAGCTTCTCGGCCTCCAGGCGGCGGATCTGGGCGGTCACGAGCCGCGCGGCCAGCTCGTCGTTGTCGCGGCGGCCGGCCTCGAGCTCGCCGCGCAGCTTGAGCGCCTCGGCGCGCGCCTCGTCGCGCTCCTTGACCAGCGCGGCCTGCGTCTCGCTCGCGCGCGTCAGCGCGGCCGCGTGCGTCTCGAGCTCGCGCGCCAGGCCGTCGCGTTCCTCGACGGTCTTCTGGTACAGCTCGAGCAGGTACATGCGCGAGCCGTCGCGCGCGCCGACCTCGTGGCGCGGGGTCTCGCGCGCGCTCCCCCCGTCACCGGGAGCGCCGACCACGCTGCCGTCGCGCGCGTAGAGCAGCGGCTCGGGCTGCGCGCTCCACTTCGGGTCGGGCGAGCGGCTGGAGACCGACTCGGGGTTGGCGTGGCAGCCCGCGAGTGCGGCGATCGAGGCGAGGACGCAGGGGAAGGAAGTGCGCTTCATGACGGCTTGGCTCCCGGGTTGGGTGCAGGGCTCTCGATGGACAGCTCGACCAGGATCGTCTCGCCGCACGAGCAGCTGACTTCGATGGCGCGGACCTGCCCGTCGACTTCGACCAGGCGCGCCGACTTGCGGGCGCGCGGACGCTCGCGCAGCGGCGCCTTGGGTGCGGCGCCGGCTTCGAGCTTGACGAGGTTGTGCTTGATGATGGGCGAGCTCATGTTCAGGCCGTGACGTCCAGGCGCCGGCCGACGCCTTCTTCGCAGGGGGGATGGGCTTCGTCGTGGGCCGCGGGCCCGGCCGCGGCCCCGGCCACGGACGGCGGCTCCTCGGGCGACGGCGTGCCGGGCTCGCGGTCCTCGCGCTCGCGCCGGCGGCGGGCGCCCTCGCGAGGCTTGGGTTGCGGGACCAGGCTCTCGTGCGGCAGCGGCTGGATGGATCCGTCCATGTCAGCTCCTCGCGCTCTCGGGCGCGACCAGGGTGCGGTTGAGGCGGTAGATCGCGCGGCTGTGGATCTGGCTGACGCGCGATTCGGTGACGCCGAGGATGTCGCTGATCTCGCGCAGCAGGAGGCCTTCGGCGTAGTACAGCGTGATCACGGACTTCTCGTTGTCGGGCAGTTCGTCGATCGCGCGCGCCAGGCGCGCCTTGCTCTCGTTCCATTCGGCGCTGCCCGTCGGATCGGGGCTGCGCGGGTCGTCGAGCAGGGCCGAGAGCGCGTGGGAGCCCTCGCCGTCGCCGTCGAGCGAGGTGTTGACGCCGCTGCGCGCCGCGACCAGCAGCTCGTCGACCTCGCCCTGCGTGACGCCCAGCTCGCGCGCGACGTCCTCGGGGCTGGGCGGCACGCCGTGCTGCTGCTCGAGGCGTGCGACGGCGCGCTCCAGGTCGCGCAACTGCTCGCGGTCGCCGCGCGACAGGTGATCGCTGCGCCGCAGCTCGTCGAGGATCGCGCCGCGGATGCGCGGGTAGGCGTAGGTCGAGAACTTGAGGTTGCGTTCGGGCTCGAAGGCGTCGGCCGCCGCGATCAGGCCCAGCATCCCGAAGCCGTACAGGTCGTCGCGCTCGAAACCCGGCGGCGCAATCAGGCGGCCGACGATGTGGCGCAAGAGCGGCACGTGCGCCAGGATCAGGCGCTCGCGCTCCTCGGCCGGCAGTGCGGGGCTGTCAGCTCGCCGCGCCATGGCGCGCCGCCTCCTGTTGCGGGTCTCGTCGGCGCAGGTCTCGTCGGCGGCTGCTCATCAGGTCTTCTCGTGGCGCGAGTCGCGCTGCGGCGTCGGGGTCGACCTGGGCAGCGCCGCGGCGACCATCCCCGCCACGCGCATCAGCACCATGACGAGCACGAGCGCCCCCGCGCCGCGCAGGCAGGCCAGCCAGACGGGCACGTGGTGCAGCAGGCCGAGCAGCGCGATCACCGCCGCGGCGCACACTCCCACGCTCCGTCCGATCGCCCCCCACGAGGCCTCGAACGAGTCGTTCCGTGACGGGCTATCGTCCATGCGCCCCGCTCGCTTGAGCGCCGGCCGCCAGCGCCGGACCAAGGCAGAGACGCTCGACGCGCGTGGCCAGGCGCGCCAGGCACGACCAGGGCAGGCCGCCGTCGGGGTCGAGGGCGAAGGGCCTGCGGCGCGCGGCGCTTTGCGAGACGGCCGGCGAGCTCGGCATCCAGCCCGCCGAACGCGGCGAGCGCGACAGGAAGCGCTCGCACACGGCGCGCAGCTTCGAGGCGCTGGTCTCGGCCTCGTCGAGGCTCCGCGACTGATTGACCAGGAGCTCGGGCGTCGGGACGTCGCGCTCCTGTTCGAGGCTCCAGGCGTGCAGCGCCTTGATCAACCCGTAGGCGTCGGTCAGCGCCGCGGGATCGGGCGTCGTCACCACGAAGACGTGGTCGGCGAGCACGCAGGCGTCGAGCACCTCGGGCCCGATGCCGGCCGCGCTGTCGCCGATCACGAGCTCGTAGCCGCGCGCCAGCTCGAAGAGCTCCGTGAAGAAGCGCGCGCGCTGCGCGGGCTCGAGCCGGCTCATCGCGATCGAACCGGAGCTGGCGCCGAGCACCGCGATGCCCGCCGGACCGCGCACGACGCAGTCGGCCAGCGCCGCCCGGCCGGCGAGCGCATCCTCGACCGTGCGCGTGGGCGTGATGCCGAGCAGCACGTCGAGGTCGGCCAGTCCGAGGTCGAGGTCGACCAGCAGCACGCGCCGGCCGCGGCGCGCCAGCGCGATCGCGGCGTTGGCGGCGAGCAGCGTCTTGCCGACGCCGCCCTTGCCGCCACTGAAGAGCACGAAGGGCGGGCTGCCGGCGCGCTTGCGGGGCAGGACGGCGGGCGGCGGACACACGGCAGTGCGGTTCACGAGAGCCTCCCACGCAGGAAGAGATCGGCGCATTCTTCGGGACCCGAGCGACGCAGGTGGAGCGCGACATCCGGCCCGTCCGAGAGGAAGGCCAGGCCGAGCCCGTGGGCGTGCGCGTGTTCGAGCGCGACGGCGGGCTCGCGCGTCTCGTCGAGCTTGGTGACCACCGCACCCGCGAGCTCGAGGCCGCGGTAGGCCTGGGTCACCAGCTCCAGCGCGGCGCGGCTGGCGGTCGCCGGCAGCACCAGCCAGGCGCCGAACTCGACTCGCGTGCCGTGGAAGGTGCGGCGCAGCTCGGTCAGGCGCGCCACGTCGGCCAGCGGATTGCCGGTGGTGTCGAGCAGCACGGCGTCGACGCCGGCACCCTCGAGCGTGCTGGCGTGCGGCCGGACACCAGGGCGCAGCACGGTCAAGGGCACGCCGAGATCCTGCGACCAGGCGCGCAGCTGCTCGACCGCGCCGACGCGCTGCGAGTCGAGCGTCGCCAGCTCGACGCGCCGCTCGGCGCGCAGCATGCGCGCGGCTAGCTTGACCAGCGTGGTCGTCTTGCCGACGCCGGTCAGCCCGACGAAGGCCAGGATGCGCGTGCCGCGCGCCAGACGGCCCAGCTTGACGGCCGGGAAGCGCCGGCCGAGCGCTGCGGCGGCGCGGTCCATCACGTGCACGCCGGGATCGGGCCAGTCGCGCAGCTCGGCGCACAGGGTCTGCACCAGCGCCTCGGAGGTGCCCGTGGCGCGCAGGCGCGTCGCGACCTCGCGGACCAAGGGCACGCGCGTCGCGTCCTGGACCGGGGCCGTCGCCTGGCGGGCCGGGTTCAGCGCGGCATCGAGCACCCCGCCCGGCGCAGTCGGCGCCGCGCGGCGCGCGACGGAGAGCGTCACGCCGCCGCCGGGCGCCTGCTCCTCCTGGATCACGACCGCGTCGTCGCCGAATTCGGCCTGCGCGCGCAGCAGCGCCTCGCGCATCGAAGCGCCCCGGATACGGTGGATCAGCACGTCGCGCTGGATCTGCACGTCATTCCTCCATTCTCACGACCGCGGCGGTCTCGACGGCGCGCGCCGGCACGACCTCGTTGTAGGAGAGCACCGCCACCTTGGGCAGCGAGGCGCGCGCCAGCTCGTTGACGAAGCGGCGCACGTTCGAGCGCGCCAGCAGCACGACACCGCGGCCGTTGCGCGTGGCCTGCGCCACGGCGGCGGCGGTGCGCTCCATCAGTTGTTGCAGCCAGGCCGGGCTGACCGCGCCGGCCTCGGGGTCCTTGACCGCCCCCACCGCGGCCGCGAGGCGCGCCTCGACCTCGGGCTCGAAGGTGATGGCGTGGATCGTGCCGTCGCGGTCGGCGTGCTGCTCGACCAGCGCGCGGCCCAGGCGCTGGCGCACGAGCTCGGTCAGCGCCTCGGTGTCCTTGGTCTTGTGCACGTTGTCGGCCAGGACCTCGAGGATCGCCGGCATGTTGCGCACGCCGACGCCGTCGCGCAGCAGGTTGCGCAGTACGCGCTGCACGTCGCCGTAGCCCATCTTCTCGGGGATCAGCTCCTCGACCACGGCGGGTGCGACCTTCTTGACGTTGGCCACCAGCTCCTTGACGTCGTCGCGCGTCAGCACGTCGCCGATCGCGGACTTGAGCGTCTCGGACAGGTGCGTCACGACCACGCTGGTCGGGTCGACGACGGTGTAGCCCAGCGCCTCGGCCTCTTCCTTCTGTGCGTCGCCGACCCACAGCGCCGGCAACCCGAAGGCCGGATCGACGGTGGTCTTGCCGCGCAGCTTGCCGGTGCAGGTGCCCGAGTCCAGGGCCAGGTGCATGCCCGGCTCGACCTCGCCGCGCGCCACTTCCTGGCCGCCGATGAGCACGCGGTAGGTGGTCGGGCCGAGGCGGATGTTGTCCTTGATCCGCACCGGCGGCAGCACCACGCCGTCCTGCAGCGCGAAGCGTTTGCGCAGCTGCGAGATGTGCTCGAGGATGCCGTTGCCGCCCTTGTCCTGGACCAGCGCGATCAGCCGGTAGCCGATCTCGAGCGACACGCGGTCGACCTGCAGCAGCTCCTCGACCTTGTGCTCCTCGCGCGCCGGGGCGGCGACCGCGGCCTGCGCCTCGGCCGCGCGCTCCTCGCGCTGCGTGCGCGCGTTGGACGAGCGCCACATCAGCACCAGCACCGTCGCCAGCAGGAAGAACGGCAGGCTCGGCAGGCCCGGCAGCAGGCCGACGACGAACAGCATCGCGGCCGCGATCAGGCTGGCGCGCGGCTTCGAACCGACCTGGCCGAGCAGCTCGCTGCCCAGCGAGGCGTCGCTGGAGTTCTTGGTGACCAGCACCGCCGCCGCGGTCGAGACGAACAGCGCCGGGATCTGCGTCACCAGGCCGTCGCCGATGGTCAGCTTCGAGTAGCGCGTGCCGGCCTCGGCCAGCGCCATGCCCTCGAAGGCGGCCATGGCGATGCCACCGATCAGGTTGAGCGCCGTGATGATCAGGCCGGCGATCGCGTCGCCGCGCACGAACTTGCTGGCGCCGTCCATCGCACCGTAGAACTCGGCCTCCTTGGCGACGTTGGCGCGGCGCGCGCGGGCGTCGTCGGCGGTGATCAGGCCGCTGTTGAGGTCGGCGTCGATCGCCATCTGCTTGCCCGGCATGGCGTCGAGCACGAAGCGCGCGGCGACCTCGCTGATGCGGCCCGAGCCCTTGGTGATCACCACGAACTGGATCACGATCAGGATCAGGAACACGATCAGGCCGACGGCCAGGTTCTTGCCGCACACGTACTCGCCGAAGGCCGTGATGATCCGGCCGGCCTCGCCCTCCGACAGGATCAGGCGCGTGCTGGCGACGTTGAGCCCCAGGCGGAACAAGGTCGCGAACAGCAGGATGGCCGGGAAGGTCGAGAGCTCGTGGGCGCTCTTGGCGTTGAGCGTCACCAAGAGGAGCAACATCGAGACCGTGATGTTGGCCGCCAGCAGCAGGTCGAGCACCAGCGGCGACACGGGCGTGATCAGCGTCACGACCAGGCCGAGCACGCCGACGCCGAGGATCCAGTCGGCGTAGCGCTGCAGGAAGGCGCCGGCTTCGCGGGTGGTCTGTCGGGCGTCGGCCATGGCTCAGTCCCGGCGCCTCAGGCGCGCGCGGCCTCCCCCTGGACGCGGTAGACGTAGGCCAGCACGGAGGCGACCGCCTGGTAGAGCGCTTCGGGGATCTCGTCGCCGATCTCGCACTGCGCGTGCAGCGCGCGCGCCAGCGCGACGTTCTCGTGCAAGGGCACGCCGGCCTCGCCGGCGACGGCCTTGATGCGCTGCGCGACCTCGTCGACGCCCTTGGCGACCACGTAGGGCGCGCGGCGCTGCTGGCCCGCCTCTTCGCGGTCGTAGCGCAGGGCCACGGCGTAGTGCGTCGGGTTGGTGACGACCACCGTCGCCTCGGGCACGTCGCTCATCATGCGCCGCTGCGCCAATTCGCGCTGGATGCTGCGGATGCGCGCGCGCAGGTGCGGATCGCCCTCGGTGGCCTTGTGCTCGTCGCGCAGGTCGCGGTGCGACATGCGCAGGTCGCGCTCGTGCTGCCAGCGCTGGAAGAACCAGTCCGCGGCCGCGATGGCGAGGATCGCGGCCAGCGCCGCCGCCGTGCAGCGCAGCGCGACGCCGCCCATCGCCACCAGCAGCGGGCCGAGGTCGTTGCCCGCGACGCCGGCGATGCGCGGCACCTGCCACCAGGCGGTCAGGCTGATCACGGCCACGATCACCAGCACCTTGAGCAGCGCCATGCAGGTGCGCACGCTGCTGCGCAGGCTGATCAGGCGCTTGAGCCCCTTGCTCGGGTCGAGCTTGGCCCAGTCGATCTTGACCGCCTTGGGGCTGACCTGGAAGCCGACCTGCAGGTAGCCGGAGAGCAGCGCCACCAGCCACAGCGGCACGATCACGACGCACAGGGTCAGCGCGACGTCCGCCAGCGAACCGGTGATCAGGCCCGCACCGGCGACGGCATCGAGCGGCGTCAGCGCGCGCGTCCCGAGCGTCTCCAGCGAGCGCACGACCAGGCCGGCGCAGTTCTGCGCCAGCAGGCCGCCGCTGACCAGCAGCGTGCCGAGGCCGGCGCACAGCATGGTCGCCGCCACGATCTCGGCCGAGATCGCGACCTGGCCCTGCTCGCGCGCCTCCTGGCGCCGCCGTGGGGTGGCGTCCTCGGTCTTGTCGTCGTCCTGGTCGTCTTCGGAGGCCATGGTTCAGACCGTGAGCGCGTCGAGCGCGAGGTCGAGGCTGCCCATCAGGTGCGCGTACAACCCGTCCAGCGCCGGCGCCATCAGCGGCGCGAAGACGAACAGCGCCAGGAGCCCGACTCCGATGCGCGCCGAGAACCCGACCTCCATCACGTTGATCTGCGGCACGGTGCGACCGAGCAGCGCGACCAGCACGGTGGTCAGCACCAGCAGCACGAAGATCGGCGCGGCCAGCGTGATGCCGGCCACGAACATCTGCGAGAAGAGCTCGATCGCCGTCCACCCCGCCGCGGTCTGGAACGACAGCACCCCCACGGGCGCGCGCTCGAAGGAGCGCTCGAGCCCGCGCAGCAGCAGGTGGTGGCCGTTGATCGCCAGCAGGCCGAGGAAGAAGAAGATCTCGTAGTACTGCGTGACCACCGGCGTGTGCACGTTGGTCGTCGGGTCGACCTGCGAAGCCAGGTTGAAGCCCATCTCCGAGCCCAGCAGCTCGCCGCCGACGCGCACCGCGACCACCACGAGCTGCAGCATGAAGGCCAGGAACAGGCCGATCAGGATCTCGCGCAGCACGAGCAGCGCGTACTCCAGCGTGCTCGGCGCGTGCTCCAGCGGCGCGCCGCTGACGCCGTAGAGCAGGAAGGCCACGGCCACGATCAGGCCCACGCGCCAGGCCGCGAAGCCCGTGCCCGAGCCGAGCAGCGGCGCGGCGACGACCAGCGCGCTGGTGCGCGCCAGGAAGAGACCGAAGGCCTCGAGGGTTCCGGGGGGCACGAGGTCCATGGCGTCAGGAGAGCCCGAAGCTCACCAGTTGTCCGAAGACGCGCGTGGTGTAGTCGACCAGGATCTGCAGCGCCGGCGCGAGCAGCAGCAGGATCACGAGCATGACCGCGAACATCTTCGGGATCAGCGAGAGCGTCTGCTCCTGCACGCTGGTCAGGGCCTGGAACAGGCTGACCGCCACGCCGACGATCAGGCCCACGAGCAGCACCGGGCCGGCGAGCATCAGCGTCGTCAGCAACAGGTCGCGCGCCAGGTCGGTGATGTGCAGGTCGAGGGTGGACATGTTCGCTCAGGTGGTGACGAAGCTCGCGACCAGCGACTGGCACACCAGGCCCCAGCCGTCGACCAGCACGAAGACCAGGATCTTGAAGGGCGTCGAGACCATCACCGGCGGGAGCATGAACATGCCCATCGAGAGCAGGACGCTCGACACCACCAGGTCGATCACCAGGAAGGGCAGGAACAGCAGGAAGCCCATCTGGAAGGCGGTCTTGAGCTCGGAGAGCACGAAGGCCGGCACCACGACGCGCATCGGCAGGTCGGCGGGCTGGGCGTCCTCGGCGATCTCGACCTTGGCCATGTCGGCGAAGAGCTGCAGCTCGCTGCCGCGCGTGTTGGCCACCAGGAACCCGCTCATCTCGCCCCAGGCGCGCTGGCCGGCGTCCTCGACCGTGATCGTGCCGTCCTTGTAGGGCTTGTAGGCGCCGTCGTAGATGCGCGTGCCCACCGGCCCCATGACGAACAAGGTCAGGAACAGCGAGAGCCCGATGATCACCGGGTTGGGCGGCAGCTCGTTGACCGACAGCGCGCGGCGCACGAACGAGAGCACGATCACGATGCGCGTGAAGCTCGTGATCGTCACCAGCACCGCGGGCAGGAGCGAGAGCAGCGTCAGCAGCAGCGCGATCTCGAGCGCGGTCGAGGTCTTGCCCTGGGCCGTCAGCGTCTGCAAGCCCTGCTGCAGCACGTCGGCCTGCGGCGGACCCTGCACGTCGCCGACCTGCGCCGCCCAGGCGCGACCGCCGAGCACCAGGCCGCAGAGCAGTGCCGCCAGGATCCAGGTGCCGGCGCGGCCCGCCTGGCGGGTCCACAGCGCCGAAAGTCCGCGCGCGGCGGTGAGCGAAGGACGCACGGAGCACTCGACGTGTCTCGACATCAGCCCAACACTCCCTCGGCGCCCAGGGCGCGGCGGATCCGATCTCCGATGGTCCGTGAGTCACGCGGCGTGCCCGCGGCGTTCGCGGCTTGGGGACCGTTGTTCCCGGCCGGCTCCGCGGGCGCGCTCTGGTCGCCGCGCGCGCGCTGCAGCAGGCGCGCGAAGCCGCTCTGGTCGGCCGCGCTCGGCGCCGCGCCCGTGCGGCCGGCGACGTGGACCGGGTCGATCTCGGCGATCAGCGCGATCTCTTTCTCCCCCAGGCCGAGCGCGAAGGTGCGGTCGTAGCAGCGCACGACCGCCAGGCGTTGCTTGCCGCCCAGGGGCAAGAGGTCGACGATCGCCAGCTGGCGCGCGGCGGACTTCGCGCGCAGCGCGTTGGCGAACAGGCGCTTGAACCCGAAGGCCAGGCCGAGGATCGCGGCCAAGAGGATCCCGAGCACGACGAAGTAGCGCGTCAGGTCCGGACCCGAGGCCGTGCCCAGGCGGGTCGTGGCGGCCGTCGCGTCGGCCAGGAGCAGCAGCGGAGGCGTGAACATCCGCGGCGTGAAAGGCAAGGGCCGTGCCGCGAGCCCGAGCCTCGTCGTCCGGCCGCAGCGCGTCGCGATCAGGGGTCGGTCACGCTGAGCGACGCGGCGCTGTCGAGGGATTCGACAACTCCTGTCGCGAAGTTCGACAGGTGCTCAGCCCGACACGTCGCACGACTCGCCCACCGCCGCCAGCGGCTCGCGCGGCTGCGCGGTGTGGGTCGTCACGAAGCGCTGCAGCTCGCGCAGGAGCCGCGCCTGCTCGGCCTGGGCCGCGTGCAGCGCGACCGCGTTCAAGCCCGCCATGCGCGCCAGGCGCTCGTCGACGGCCCGGCGCTCCTCGGCCGCGAGCGCGGCGCGCTCGGCGACGATCAGGTCGAGCTCGTAGCCGTGCTCCGAGCACAGCTTCCAGGCCTGCTCGATGGCCTCGACGTTGGTGCGCGCGCCGTCCAGCGCGACCAACAGGTCGCGCAAGCGCGCTTCGAGCCCGTCCAGGCGCGTGATCAGGCTCATGGCTCAGCCCGCGTGCTCGGTCTGGGCCTCGACATCGCGCCAAGCGGCGTGCAGCGTGGCGAGCACGCCGCGCGCCTCGCGCAGCGGTTCGACGCGGTTCTCTGCGACCGCCACCGACATGCGGTGCAAGGCGAACTCGTACAGCGCGTCGAGCTGCTTGCAGGTCGCGGGATCCTGCTCGTCGTCGAGCGCCAGGCGCAGCTCCTCGACGATCGCGTCGGCGCGCCCGACCCAGCTGGCCCAGCCCGCTTGACCGCTGGCGTGCAGCGCCTCGGCGCGGTCGAGGTAGCGCAGGGCGCCCTCGTACAGGAGCCGCACGAGCTTGACCGGCGGCGCGTTCTCGAAGGTCGATTGACGGTAGATGTTGGCGGCGTTCTTGGGGTTCATGGGAGCTCCGGGGTCAGCTGCCGAGCATCGAGGCCAGCGAGGCGCCTTGCGCGTTGAGCCCGCCGATCAGCTGCTCGAGCCGCGCGAAGCGCGTCACGAGGCCGGCGCGGTAGCGCTCGATGTACTGCTCCTTGGCGTCGATCTGGCGATCGAAGCGGCGGATGTCGGAGTTGTACGTCTCCGTGCGCGCGTCGAAGATGCCCTTGACGACCACGTCGTCGGTGCCGCTGACGCTGCGCAGCAGGCGGTCGATCGCGCGGTCGAGGCTGGCCGCCACGCCCGAGTCGGCGCTGGTGTCGGTGTAGTAGCCGGGCGAGTTCTGCGCCGCGCCGCCGTTGTCGAATCCGTCGAGGTCGATGAACAGGTCGGCGAAGGCGTCGAGGTCGGCGTTCATCTTCTCGTCGAGGTCGGTGTTGTCGATCGAGAGCAGCCCCTGGCGGTCGCGCCGGATGCCGACCAGCGAGAGCGCCGAGAAGCCCTCGGTGTCGGCCGCCACCGCGGCCTCGTCGACGTCGAAGAGCGCGCTGTTGATGCGCGAGCGCACCGTGTCGAGCAGCGGATCGCCGATCAGGTTGCCGCCCGGCCCGGTCTCCTCGTCGTAGGTGTTCTGCTTGTTGACGAACTCGATGACCTCGTTGTAGGCGTCGACGAAGTCCTGCAGCTTCTTCTTGATCGCCGTCTTGTCGGCCTCGACGCCGAAGGTGATCGTCTTGGCCGGGTCCGCGGCGTTGACCGTGATGCCGACACCGGTGACGACGCCGCCGAACTCGTTGGTCTCGCGCTCGACCGTCAGGCCGTCGATCACGGCACGCGCGTTGTTGCCGACCGTGATGTTGGCCGCGCTCGTGGCCGCCCCGTTGGCGTCGGGGGCCGACCAGCTGATCGCCAGGCCGGCGATGGTCGAGCTCAGGTTCGAGATGCGCGCGTCCTCGCCGCTCTCGTCGGCCGACAGGACGAGCTGGTAGCTCGGGCTGGATTCCGTGCCGACGTTGACCACCGAGGCCGAGACGTCTTCGCCGGCCAGGTCGTTGATCTCCTGCGCGATCTCGGCCAGCGACGACTGGTCCTGCTGCACGGTGATCGAGTAGTTCGTGCCGTCGATGTCGAAGGACAGCTGCTGGCCCGCGGCGGTCGCCAGGTCCGTGTCCTGCGCGGCCACGCCACTGAAGGCCCAGCGGTCGACCGAGGCCAGGCGCAGCACGGTCAGCGTGTGGTTGCCCGCGACCGCCAGGCCGGAGGGCGAGAAGCTGGCGACGCCCTCGGCGCTGGGCGTGACCTTGAACTCGAGGAACTCGCGCTTCGAGCCCAGCTCGCGCGCCTTGGTCTGCAGGTCGCGCACGTGCCCGCGCAGCGTGCCCAGGTTGGAGATCTTGTCCTGCAGGCCCTTCTTCTTGAGCGCCAGCGCGTTGATCGGCAGGCGCTCGAGCGCCACGAGCTGGTCGATGATGCGCGACGAGTCGAGCCCGCTGCCCAGTCCCGAGAAGGAGATTCCGCTGCCTGACATGTCGTGCCTCCGCGTGGTCGGATGTATTCGAGTTATCGGAGCCGGGCCCGGGTCGCGTTAGCGCGGAGTCGCAGCCATCGGCGGAGCGGAAGTTCTTTCGCGGCCGCGCACGGAGGTTGGGAAGAGCGCCCGGGCTGCGGGGAAAGAACAAAGGAGTTCCGCAGCGCGGAACTCCTTTGCAAAAGAGCTCTCCGGGTCGGTGGCCGGCCGGGTGGGCCGGCCTCCTCCCTTAGATCACCGTCACGGGGACGGCGATCACTGCAGCAGACGCAGAGCGAGCTGCGGCTGCACGTTGGCCTGCGAGAGGACCGACACGGCGGCCTGCTGCAGGATCGTGTTGCGGGTCAGGTCGGCGGTCTCGAAGGCCACGTCGACGTCACGGATGCGGCTCTCGGCGGCCGAGAGGTTCTCCCGCGCGTTCATGATCGAGGCGTGGGCGCTCGTCAGGCGGTTCTGGGACGCGCCCAGGTTGCCGCGCGCGGTGTTCAGCGTGTTGATCGCATCGTCGATGTCGGCCAGCGCCGAGCTCGCGCCCGAAGCCGTCGACACGTCGACGCCGTCCACGCCCAGGTTCGTCGTGCTGGTCTCCTCGAGCGAAACCGAGATGGTCTCGCCGTCGTTGATCCCGACCTGGATCGCCGCGCTCGTCGAAGTGCCGTCGAGCAGGTTGACACCGTTGAAGGTGGTCGAATCCGAGATGCGGTCGAGCTCCTCGATCAGCGCGGCGACTTCCGTGTTGATGGTCTCGCGGTCTTCCGTGGCGAGCGTGCCGTTCGAGGCCTGGACGGCCAGTTCACGCATGCGGCTCAGGATGTTGCTCGCCTCGCCCAGAGCGCCTTCGGCGGTCTGGACCAGCGAGATGCCGTCCTGGGTGTTGCGGCCGGCGGCGCCGAGCGAACGGATCTGCGAGCGCATGCGCTCGCTGATTCCGAGGCCGGCGGCGTCGTCCGCGGCGTTGGCAACTCGCAAGCCCGAGCTGAGCTTGGAGAAGTTGCCCGTCAGTCGCTGGCTCACGCCGCTCAGGTTGCGCTGAGCGTTGAGCGAGGACACGTTGGTGTTGACTCTCAGTCCCATTTCTTCTCTGTTCCTTGGAAAGCAGACTTTTGGAGCACTCCGCGGTGGTCCGCAGCCCCGTCTCCTGTGCGTGTCGCGACGCGAGCCGTCGCGGCGGGCCTGGACGTCACCGTCCAGCTCCGCCGCGGGTGCTCACAGGCTCGTCGGCGCGACCGGGTCTGCGGAAGGTCTCGACCGGGGCGGCGCGGGCGCGCACGCGGCGCGACCCGTCCTCTCCGGCGCCGCGCGCGTGCACGGGAGAGATTGCACGCTCTCCTGCGCTCGCTCGCGACTGTGCGCCCGGCCGCTGGTGCCGCGCGTGCGGCACGCCGGTCGGGCGTTGTTTCCTGCGTCTTGTCAGAGATCGTCGAACACTGCGTCGTCTGCGTGACCACCCCGCTGCGGGGTCGACCTGGTCGGCCGCGCGCTGGAATTGGGAGGACCGCCTCACGACGGCCCTCCCCCTCAGCGATCGGCACTAGAGGCCGAATTCTCCGTTACCCTTGGAGCAGTCGCAGTGCGATCTGCGGTTGCACGTTCGCCTGTTGCAGGACGGCAGTGGCCGCCTGCTGCATGATGCTGTTGCGGCTGAGGTCCGCCGTTTCCATCGCCACGTCCACGTCGCGGATGCGGCTCTCGGAAGCGGACAGGTTCTCGCGCGCGTTGAGGATCGACGCGAAGGCGCTGGTCAGGCGGTTCTGTGCCGCTCCCAGTCCGCCGCGCGTGGTGTTGAGTTCGTCGATCGCACCGTCGATCGCCGCCAAGGCCGAGCTGGCATTGGCAGCGCTGGTGACGTCGACCGCGTTGACGCCCAGCGAGGTCGCGGTGGTGTCGACCAGCGCGATGTCGATGGTGTCGCCCGCGTCCAGGCCGACCTGGATCGAGGTGGTGGTGGCCGTGCCGTCGAGCAGCGGGATGGAGTTGAACTCCGTGCCGTCCGCGATCCGATCGAGCTCCTCGATCAGCGCGCTGACTTCCGTGTCGATGGTGACGCGGTCCTGTGCGGACAGCGTGCCGTTGGAGGCCTGGATCGCCAGCTCCCGCATGCGCGAGAGGATGTTGCTGGCCTCGTTGAGGGCGCCCTCCGCGGTCTGCACCAGGGAGATGCCGTCCTGCGCGTTGCGCGAGGCCGCGCCGTAGGAACGGATCTGCGAGCGCATGCGCTCGGAGATCGCCAGGCCGGCGGCGTCATCGGCCGCCGTGGCGATGCGCATGCCCGACGACAGTCGGGAGAAGTTTCCGGTCAAGCGCGAGCTGACCGTGCTCAAGTTTCTCTGCGCCGTGAGGGACGCGACGTTGGTATTGACTCGAAGGCCCATGATGGGCTCCTTTCGTGATCCGGTCTCTAGTGGATGGCTGAGGGTGAGCTGCTGCACCGGGAGGCAACGGCTCGCGCTTGTTCTCGGAGCCCCGCCGGAACGCATGAGGGCTCGCCGCGCTTTTTCGCGCCGCGCGACGCCACCCGGAAAACCCTTCGGCCCGCCCGGATCCGGCGCTCGGGAACGCGCGCTCAGCGCGCGGCCGTGACGGCCCACAGGTAGCCGTCGCCGTCGCACAAGAGCACCTCGGCGCGTCCGTCCGGGCGCGGCACGGCGGCGTCGAAGATGCTGAAGCCCGCCTGACGCGCACGCAGCGCGTGCGCGGCCGGGTCGTCGACCTCGAGGCGCACCAAGGCGCCGGCCCCGCGGCGCACGACCAGGCCGACCAGTTCCGTCAGGCCCGGGACCTCCGCCGCCGCGTCCTGGACCAGCACCACGCGCAGCGCGCCGTGCCGCACGCATGCGCGCCGCTCCGCGCGCGTTTCGACCACGCCGCCCAGGACCGAACTCTGGAAGAGCAAGGCCTGTTCGACGTCGCGCACCAGGATCTGCAGTTCGTGGCTCATCGTCGCGCGCGATTGTCGCTCGGACCTGCGTCCTTGCCAGCACCTCGCTCGCATCGCTTCGCCCGCGCCCCCCCGCTAGAATCCGCGCCCCATGCCGGCCCGCATCCTGGTCGTCGACGACGAAGCCCCCGTGCGGTCTTCGATCAGCGCGCTGTGCCGGGCCCTGGGCCACGAAACCGAGGAATGCGACAGCGGCGAGGCGGCCCTGGCGCGCCTGGAGACCAGCGAGATCGACCTGGTGCTGCTCGACCTCGGCCTGCCGGGCAAGCACGGCATCGCGCTGCTGCCCGAGCTGCTGGCCCTGCCCGACGCCCCCGCGGTCGTGATCCTGACCGGCTTCGGCGACGTGCCGACGGTGGTCGAAGCCATGCGGCGCGGCGCCGCGGACTTCCTCCAGAAGCCCGTGCAGCTCGAGGTGCTCGAGGGCTCCCTGGCGCGCGCGCTGGAATCGCGCCGCGTGCTGCACGAGCGCGACCGTCTGCGCCGCGAGCTGCGCCAGCTGCGCGCCGGCCCGATCGTCGGCCAGTCGCACGGCATCCGCGGCGTGCTGGCCAACATCGAGCGCGTCGCCGCGACGCCGCGCACCACCGTGCTGATCCTGGGCGAGAGCGGCACGGGCAAGGAGCTCGTCGCGCGCGCGGTCCACGAACGCTCGGCGCGCGCGACGGCGCCCTTCGTGGCCCTGAACTGCGCGGCCCTCGCCGAGGGCCTGCTGGAGAGCGAGCTCTTCGGCTACGAGCCCGGTGCCTTCACCGGCGCCGCCGCCAAGGGCAAGGACGGGCTGGTGTGCGCCGCCGAGGGCGGGACGCTGTTCCTCGACGAGATCGGCGAGCTGGGCGTCGACCTGCAGGCCAAGCTGCTGCGCGTGCTGCAGGAGCGCGTCTACCGGCGCGTCGGCAGCTCGAAGGACCGGCCGATGGACGTGCGCGTGATCGCCTCGACGCACCGCGAGCTGGCCGCGATGGTGCAGGAAGGCCGCTTCCGCGAGGACCTGTTCTACCGCCTGAACGTGATGTCGATCCGCGTGCCCGCGCTGCGCGAGCGGCCCGAGGACGTGCCGCTCCTGGCCGCGCGCTTCCTGGCCGAGTTCGAGACCGAGTTCCGCAAGAGCTTCACCGGCTTCTCGCCGCAAGCCGCCGCGCGCCTGGCCGAGTACGGCTGGCCGGGCAACGTGCGCGAGCTGCGCAACACGATCGAGCGCGCGGCGCTGCTCGCCTCCGGCGGCGAGATCCAACTCGCGCACCTGCGGCTCGAAGCGCCGATCTCGCGCCTGGACGGCGCGCCCGGCCCCGACGGAGTCGAGCGCCGCCCCGCAATCGACGGCCGTCACCTGCTGGAGCTCGACGACCTCTCGCTCGAGAGCACCGAGCGCGCGCTGATCGTGCGCGTCCTGGCCGAGAGCGGCGGCAACCGCAGCCTCGCCGCGCGCACCTTGGGCGTCAACCGCACGACGCTCTACAACAAGCTCAAGGTCTACGGCCTGGGCTGAGCGCGGCGCTGGCGGGTGCTAGGGCGACGAGCGGCCTTTCTATAAGGAAGGGGCGTCCCAAGCCCGGGGCTGGGACGCGGTGCGCGGCGCGCAGGCGCGGGGCCGCACCTCGAAATCGCTGCCGGAATCGCCTTCCGCACCATCAAGGGATTCCGGGTTCGTGCCGACACATGGCGTGGAAAGCGCTTCCAGGCGAAGCGACACCGCGCCATGCGTACGACCCCTGAACTGCCCGCCGTCGACGTGCACCCGTGCCTGACGGCTGCGCTGCGCACACCCTTGGCCGTGTTGCGCGCGAGCCTCGAGTCGCTCTCGCACCGCTTCGAGGAGCGCGATCCGCGCCGCCCGCAGCTCGAAGCGGCGCTGTCGCAGGTGACGCGCATCCAGCACAACCTGCAGACCGTGCTCGAGGGCGAGCGCGCGACGCCCGAACGCCCGCTGGCCTGCACGCTGCAGGAGATCGTCAAGAGCGCGGTCCAGTCGCTCGTGCCCCAGCAACGGGGCCGCTGCCTGGCGGCGATCGAAGCGGGTGACACGCGTCTGTGCGTCGACGGTCCGCTCCTGGCGCGCACCCTGACGCGCCTGGTCGAGGCCGGCCTCGACCAGTGCGAGGGCTCCGCGTTGCTGCGCACGCGCCGCAGCGGGCCGCACGCCACCTTCACGCTGCTGCTGCAGCGCTTCCAGGCCAGCCCCGGCTCGCTCGAAGCGCTGATCGAGGAGCTCGCGCGCCGCGACATCGCGCGCCTGTCGGGCCAGTTCGAGCGCCGTTCGAGCCGCGAACACGAAGCGATCTTCGAGATCAGCTTCCCCCTGGCCGTGGCCAGCGAGGAGGCCGCCTGATGGACCGCGCGCTGCGCATCCTGGTGGTCGACGCCGAGGAGCCGATCAGCGCGGCGATCGCCGCCGTCCTGACGCGCCGCGGTCACGCGGTGCAGACGGCCCGCACGGCCGAGGCCGCGCTGGATCACGTCGCGCCCGACGTGCTGGTCTGCGACCTGCTGCTCGGCGAGCGCTCGGGCATCGACGTGCTCGAGACCTTCCAGTCACGCGGCGAGCGCCCGCACACCGTGTTCGTCACCGGCCACCCCTCGCTCGAGGACTGCCGGCGCGCGCTGCACCTCGGTGCCGCCGAGTTCCTGACCAAGCCCTTCCGCCTCGAGGAACTGGTGCGCGCGGTCGAAGCCCGCCGGCCGGCCCCCGCGCGCACGGGCGGCTTCGACAAGCGCTACCTCTCGAGCCCGGCCTGCATCGAGCAGGCGGCGCGCGACGTCGCGGCCCACGCGCTGCGCTGCGGCCTGTGCCCCTCGACGCGCGCGCGCATCGCGACCACCACCGCCGAGCTGGTCGACAACGCGCGGCGCCACGGCCTGGTCCACGCCCGCGGCCGCATCCGCGTCGAGGCGGCGGTCGAGGAGCGCGAGTTCGTGCTGCGCGTGCGCGACGAGGGTCTCGGCTTCGACGCCGCGCCCTTCGCCGCGGAGCACGGCGGCCAACCCAAGCAGAGCGGCCTGGCCCGCGCGCGCGCGCTGAGCGAGCACCTGCACATCGAGTCGTCGCCCGGCGCGGGCACGTGCGTCACCGCGCGCTTCGCCGCCGTGCGCGTCGACTTCGAGGAGGACGACGTGATCGACCTCTCGGAGCACGACCACCTGACGCCCGACCTCGCGCGGCGCCTGCTGCACACGCTGACGCAGCCCGAGACGGCCTCGCTCTACCGCCTCTCCCCCGCGCTGGCGGTGGTGGTCGGCCGAATGCTGGCCGCTCCCGCGCCGGCGCCGCTGCGAGAGGAGCGCCGCTGACCATGGGCTTCGACGACTTCGCACCGTCGGGCGTGCGCCCGGCGCCCAAGCGCCCGGTGGCCCCCGAGGACGAGGACCTCTTCGACTTCCCGCTGGTCGAGATGTCCCTCGACGCCGAGCTCCCGGTCGAAGCGCGCCCGGCTCCGGCCGCGGCGGCTTCCGCGCCCGCGAGTTCCGCGACCCCGAGCTCGGCGACCCGCGGTGCCGAGGTCGAGGACCTCGCGGCCGTGCGTCAGGCCGAGGAGCTGATCGAGCACATCGAGGGCTCGCTCGCCGAGGAGCTCGAGCCGCAGCCCGCACCGCGTCGCAGCCCGCAGCGCGCGCGCCTCGCCGTCGGCGCCAGCTCGCCGCTCGTGCTGCTCGGCGGGATGCTGCTGCTGAACCTGCTGACCTTCGGGTTCCTGTGGTTCGTCAGCAACAACTTCCGCAGCGGCCTCGAGGCGCTGCGCGACGAGCTGCTGGTCGTGACGCGCAGCGCGCCGGCCTCGCCCGTTCAGGCTGCCGAATCCCACGTCGCCGCCCCGGTGGCGGTCGTGCAGCAGCCTTTGCAGCCTGCGCCGCCCGCACCTGGGCCCGCCAACGACGCCGCGGCGGCCAAGCCCGCGCCGGTGGCGAGCGCCCATCCGCTGGCCGCCTTCGAGGAGACCTCGCTGACGCTGGCGGCCCAGGAAGTGCGCTCCGGCGACTTCGCGGCCGCGCGCCAGCGCCTGAGCCGCCTGCTGGCGCTCGCCGACCGCATCGACGCCAGCGTGCGCGGCGACATCGAGGCGCGCGCGCGCTTCCTGATCGCCGAGAGCTACCGCGCGCAGGCCGCGGCCAAGGAACTGCACGGCGCCGCCGGTCAGGGGACCGCCGCTCCGGCCCCCAGCGCTGCGCCCTCCGGCAGGTCGGGAGGACACTGAGCATGTCCGCCCCGCTGTTCCTCGCCGCCGGGTTCCTGGCCTTCTGCGCCCAGGGCCCCTACGACCTCGAGCTGCGCGACATCGAGGGCGACGTGCTGCTCTCGCTGCGCGCGCGCGAAGCCGACCTGGGCGAGATCCTGCGCGACGTCGCCGCGCGCACGCAGAAGCAGCTGGTCGGGCTCGAGCGCCTCGGCCGCTCCGAGCCGATCCACGCCGAGCTCGTCGACCGGCCGCTGGGCCAGGCGCTGCACGCGCTGGTCGGCGTCGCCGGCGCGCGCGTGCGCGTGCACCCCGGCGCGATCGAGGTCTACGCCGACCTCGCCGGCGGCGCGAGCGTCGAGGAACTCGAGGAACAAGCGGCGGTCGCCTACCTGCGCGCGCTGCAGGCCCACCCCGAACACCACCAGGGGGCCCACGCCGAGCTCGTGCTGGGCGAGCTGCAGACGCGCCGCGGCAACCTGCGCGCGGCGGTCGGCCACTACGAGCTCCTGGTGCGCGATCACGACCAGTCGGAGCTCGTGCCCGAGGCGCTGTGGCGCGCGGGCGGCCTGTTGGTGAAGCTCGCCGAGTGGCCGTCGGCCGCGGCCAAGTTCACCGCGCTCGCCAACCACCCGGTCGACCACATCTACGCGGCGCGCGCGCGCATGGAGCTCGCGCGCTGCCTGGTGCAGGCCGGAGACGCGCGCCAGGCGCTGCTGCTGCTCGATGCGCTGGCGAACCTCTTCCCCACCACCGACCTGCACGAGACGCGCACGCGCGCCTTCCTGTCGGCGCTGGCGCTGCACGGCGTCGGACGGCGCGGCGAGGCGCTCGAAGCGCTGACGCGCGCCGAAGGCCTGGGCGGCGACACGAGCTGGGACGCCGAGGCCACCGAGCTGCGCGCCGAGACCTTCGAGTACTTCGGCCGCCACGCCGAGGCCGCGCGCGCCTGGCTCAAGTGCGCCGAGCTCGCCGGCCTGCCCGAACGCGCGGCCTTCGGCGGGGCGCTCGACCGCGAGCGCGCGCTGGTGCACGCCGCGCGCCTGTCCGAGCTGGCCTCGGACCCGATCGCCGTGCTGATGATCGAGCGCCTGGTGGCGCGCACGCCCGCCGCGCCGCGCGTCGAGGCCTACGCCGCCCGCGCCCGCGAGGAGCTCGGCCTGGTCGCGACCACCGCGGCGGCGCGGCTCGACGGCGCGATCACGCGCGCGCTGGGCCACCTCGGCGCGCACCTGCCGCAGCTCGCTGCCCAGGAGCTGGAGCGCCAGTGGCTGGAGCGCGAGCGCCTCGACGAGGGCGAGCGCGCGCGGCTGGCGAGCGTCTACGCGCGCGCCCTCGACGAGCACCAGGGCCTCGAACCGGCGCTGCGGCTCCTGCGCAGCGCGCTGGCCGAGCTGTTCACCGAAGCGGCCCGCAAGGAAGTGTTGATCGCCGCCGGCGAGTTGTTCGAGCGCCACGAGCGCTTCGACGACGCGGCAGCGGCCTACGGAGGACGACTGTGATGATGCGCCATGCGTCCGCGATGGGGATCGGTCTGGGTCTGTTCATCACGCTGCCCGCGCTGGGCGGCGTGCAGGACGCGGCCACGCTGCAGTCGGCGCTGGACGAGACCGTTCGCGCGCTGGCGGTGCTGACCGGCATCGAGCAGGACTTCGCCGCCGGCAAGCGCGAGCTGGCCGTGCCCGTGGCGCTGGCTTCCAGCGAGGCCCCGCTGGCCGATGCGCGCACGCGCGACGAGCAGCAGGAGCGGCTGCGCAAGGAGGTCGGCCGGCTGCAGGCGGCCCACGACGAGCTGGCCAACCGTTCGAGCGGTTCGGCGGGCGCTGCGCTGGCCCCCGAGGCGGTTGCGCAGCGCAACAGCGCCAGCGACGTGGCCGTGATCACCGCGATCTCGACCGGGATGACCGACGAGCTGCGTGCGCAGTTCTCCAGCGAGCCCTTGCTGCCGAGCGTCGCGAGCACCGGCACCGGGACGACGGCCGGCAGCGGCAAGCCGACCGGCAGCGCGCCCGCGGCCGGCACGACCGAGCGCATCGCCGACGAGCTGCGCCGCGGCCAGGCGCTGTACCGCTCGGGCAAGTACAAGGAAGCGCTGATCGCGCTGCGCGCCATCGAGCACGACGTGCGCGCCCGCTACTGGCTCGCGCGCACGCTCGAGAAGCTCGAACGCCTCGACGAGGCGCTGGCGCTGTACCAGGCGGTCGCGGCCGACGCCAACGCCGGCTACCTGGCCGAGCGCGCGCGCAACGACGCCGAGTTCCTCGAGTGGCGCCGCACCTTCCAGGCCAAGCTCGCCAAGGAAGAGGCCTCCAAGCGCGCCGCGCAGGCGGGACCCAGGCAGGGCCAGCCGGCCGACGCTTCCGCGCCGGTCAAGCTGGCTCCGCAGAAGGCCAAGCCGTGAGCGCCGACGTCCAACTCCTGGAGCCGGCGGCCGCCCACGTGGCTCCGCTCGAGCTCGAGCAGGCGATGGAGCTGCTCTCGGGCATCTCCGCCAGCCTCTCCTCCAGCTACACGCGCCTGGCCGACCACGCGCGGCGCGTCGAGGACGAGCTGCTGGGCGCCAACGCGGCGCTGGCGACCAAGGTGCGCGAGCTCGACGAGCTGCGCGCGCACCTCGAGGGCATCCTGGCCGCGCTGCCGATGGGCGTGGTCGTGCGCGATGGCGCGGGCCGCATCCGGCGCCTGAACGCCGCCGCCCTGCGGCTGCTCGACGAGACCGGCACCGACGTCCTGCGCGGCGCGCAGTCCGACGAGTCCAGCCGCGAGCACTTCACGCACAGCGGCAGCCGGCGCGTGATCGCCGAGCGCTTTTCGCGCATCGACGACGCCTCGGGCGCGACGGTGCAGATCCTCGACGACCGCACCGAGCTGGTCGAGCTCGCCGAGCGCGTCCACAAGCTCGACAAGCTGGCGGCGCTGGGAACGATGGCGGCCGGGATCGCGCACGAGATCCGCAACCCGATGAACGCGATGCTCGGGTTCGCCGAGCTGCTCAAGCGCGAGCTGCCGCAGCACTCGCGCGAGTACCGCTTCGCCTCGCGCATCTCCGACGGCGTGGTCGAGGTCGACGCGATCATCACGAACATGCTCTCGTTCGCGAACCCGCAGCGCCTGGTGCTCGAGACCTGCGACGCGCGGGCCGTGGTCGAGGGCGCGATCGAGCTGGTGCAGCGCGCCGCCGACGCCGACCAGCCCGTCGCGCGGATCACGCACGACGTGCCCGAGACGGCCTTCGCCGCCGACCGCATCAAGATCCGTCAGGCGCTGCGCAACCTGGTCGCCAACGCGCTCCAGGCCCAGCCGGCCGGCGGAGCCGTGCACGTGTCGCTCACTCGCGACGCGCGCGGCCTCTCCTTCCACGTCGTGGATCGCGGCCCGGGCATTCCCGCCGCGCTCCGTCAGCGCCTGGGCGACCCGTTCTTCACGACGCGCGCCGAAGGCACCGGACTGGGGCTGTCCCTGGTCCACACGATCGCCGAGTTGCACGGCGGCCGTTTCGAAGTCTGTCCCCATCCACCCACCTGTCCGCACGGCCTGGGTGCCGGCGCGCACGTGGTGCTCCACCTCCCCCTTCAACAAACCGAGAGAACGTGATGACGATTCAACGCATCCTCGTCGTGGACGACGACGAGCTCAGCCGTGAGTTCCTGGTCGAGGCGATCGCCGAGCTCGGCTACAAGCCGATCGAAGCCAAGGACGCCCGTGAAGCGATCGAGCGTGCGCGCACCGATCATCCCGACCTGGTCCTGACCGATCTGCGCATGCCGGGCACGGACGGCATCGAGCTGGTCAAGAACCTCAAGACCCAGTACCCCGAGCTGCCGGCCGTGATGGTCACGGCCCAGGGCACGATCGAGGCCGCGGTGCAGGCCATGCGCAGCGGCGCGGCGGACTTCCTGCTGAAGCCCTGCACGCCCGAGGCCATCGGCGTGGTGATCGACCGCATCGCGCGCACCACGCGCCTGTTGCGCGAGAACGAGTACCTGCGCGCCGAGATCCTGGGCAACACGCCGCCTTCGATGGTGGCCAAGAGCCCGGCCATGCTCGAGATGTTGCGCTCGGCTTCGCGCATCGCGCGCAGCAAGGGCACGGTGCTGATCACCGGCGAGAGCGGCACGGGCAAGGAGCGCGTGGCGCAGCACATCCACACCAACAGCCCGCGCGCCAACGGGCCGTTCATCCGCGTCAACTGCGCGGCGCTGCCGGAGCAATTGCTCGAGAGCGAGCTCTTCGGCCACGAGCGCGGCGCCTTCACCGGCGCCCACAAGTCCAAGGAAGGCCGCTTCGAGCTGGCCGACGGCGGCACGCTGCTGCTGGACGAGATCGGCGAGATCTCGCCGGCCTTGCAGGCCAAGCTGCTGCGCGTGCTCGAGGAAGAGGAGTTCGAGCGCGTCGGCGGCACGCAGACCATCAAGGTCGACGTGCGCGTGATCGCCACGACCAACCGTGACCTGCAGGCCGAGATGAAGTCCAGCCGCTTCCGCGAGGACCTCTTCTACCGGCTCAACGTGCTGCCCATCCACCTGCGTCCGCTGCGCGAGCGCGCCGAGGACATCGCGCCGCTGGCCCAGCACTTCGCCGAGTACTACGCCCAGCAGAACGGCCTCGAGGCCCCGACGCTGACCAAGGACGCGCTCGACCGCCTGAGCGCCTGGGCCTGGCCGGGCAACGTGCGCGAGCTGGAGAACGTGATCCAGCGCGCGGTGGTCATGCTGCGCCACAAGACCGTCGACGTCGGCGACCTCAGCTTCGGTCCCTCGGCGCCGCAGGACGGCACGGGCGAGCGCGGCACGGTGGTCATGCCGGCCGACTCCTTCCCCACCGAGGACCTGGGCCCCTCGCTCGCCAACCGCACGATCGAGGAGATCGAGCGCGTGGCGATCCTGGCCACGCTCAAGGCCACGCGCGGCAACAAGACCGAAGCGGCGCGCCGCCTGGGTCTGACGGCGCGCACGCTGTCCAACAAGATGAAGCTCTGGCGTTCGACCGGCCTGGTGGCCTGAGCGGAGGACGTCATGGACTTCGTCGGCAACGAAGGACGGCTGCTGCTGAAGCTGATGTCGGCGTCGAACCTGCGTCACCAGGTCATCGCCGACAACATCGCCAACGCCAGCACGCCGGGCTTCACGCGCAACGTCGTCCGCTTCGAGGAGCTCCTGGGCTCCGAACTCGGCTCCCAGGACCCGCGCCTGTTGCGGATCGAGCCGCGTGTCGAACCCGACCTGGCCACGCCGGCCGGGCCGGACGGCAACAACGTGAACCTGGAGAAGGAGACGGCCGCCATGCGTGAGAACCGCCTCTTGTACGAGACCTACGCCGCCATCCTCGAAGCACGCTCGGGGATGATGCGCGCCAGCATCACGGAGAGCCGCTGACCATGAGCCTCGTCCAGAAGATGTTCGCCAGCATGCGCACGTCGTCGACCGGCATGCTCGCCGAGCGCGCCCGGATCGACGTCATCGCGCAGAACATCGCGCACGCCGACGTGACGCGCATGCCCGACGGCAGCGGCCCCTACCGCCGCCAGCAGGTGCGCTTCGAGCCCTTGCTGGTCAAGGCCGCCGACGGCAGCAGGACCAGCAACGGCGTGCGCGTCGCGGCCATCCAGGCCGACACGCAGACGCCCTTCGAGATCGTGCACGACCCCAGCCATCCCGACGCGGATGCGCAGGGCAACGTCGCCTATCCGAACGTCAACGCCACGCAGGAGATGGCGGACATGATCCTGGCCATGCGCTCCTACGAGGCCAACCTCAACGCGCAGGACACCTTCGTGCGCATGGCGGAGCGCGCCCTGCGCCTGGCGCAGTGACGCACCGGAGCTGAACCGTGATGGACCGCATCGGATCCCCCTCTTCGAGCCTCGCGCGCGCCGCGATCGAGGCCGCGCTCAAGCGTCAAGCCGACGCCGCGGGCGCGGTCACGCGCGAGCTGGCTGGCGAGAAGGTCGCGGCTCCGCAGCAGTCGGGCTTCGCGCAGGCGCTGACCGACGGCCTGCGCTCGGTCAGCGAGGAGCTGGCCAAGACCGACGACCTGGCGCGCGACGCCATGAGCGGCAAGGTCACCGACTTCAGCGAGATCGCCGCGCAGCTCAAGCAATCCGATCTGTCCCTGCGCTTCACCCTCGAAGTGCGCAACAAGTTCATCGACGCCTACCGCGAAGTCATGCGGATGAGCGTCTGACCCTGAACGGCCATGAAGGACTTCCTCAAGGGACTCGCTGAACAGTGGCGCCTGGCCTCGGGCACCACGCGCGGCGTGGTCGTGATCGCGCTGGCGGCCGTGGCCTCCAGCGTGTGGTGGATCTCGACCACCGCCGGCCAGCCGCACTTCAAGCTCCTGTACTCCAACCAGGATGCGCAGCACTCGGCCGCGATCCAGAACGCGCTGGCCCAGGGCGGCATCCGCTACCAGGCCAGCCAGCCGCCCGGACCCTTCGTGATCTGGGTCGACGAGGGCCAGTACTACCAGGCGCAGAACCTGGTGGCGATCGCCGGCGCGCTCGAGACCTCGCCGTCCGGCATCCAGACCAACAACTCCGGCGCCTCGTCGGTGTTCCAGTCGGCCAGCGAGCGCCAGCAGAGTGCGCTGAAGCGCGAGTGGCAGGAGCTCGAGAAGCAGCTGCAGGAGCTCGACTTCGTGCAGCGCGCGCACGTCAGCACCTCGATCCCCGACAGCTCGCCGATCCGGCGCTCCGCCCCGCCGACGGTGGCGGTGACGCTCGCGCTGCGCGGCAACCAGGAACTCTCGCGCCCGCAGGCCCAGACGGTGGCCAAGATCGTGCGCTACCGCTTCAACGTGCCGGCCGAGAACGTGGTGATCAGCGACCAGTCCGGGCGCAGCCTGTTCGACGGCGCCAGCGCCGGCGAGCTGGGCGGCGCCGCCGCCAGCCTGCTGGAGCACAAGACGCGCTACGAAGGCGACCTGACGCAGCGCACGAACCAGCTGCTCGAGCGCGTCTTCGGCCCGGGGCTGGCCTACGTGGTGCTCAACACCGACTGGAGCTACGAGGAGTCGGACCGCGTCAAGGAGACCGTCGACCCGAAGAACGTGGTCACGGTGCAGAAGACCGAGAACAAGACCTCGACGCCCCAGGGCTCGGGCTCGTTCGGACCCGAGCCGGCCGCGCCGGGCCAGTTCGGCGCCAGCGGCGCGAGCACCGCCGCCGCGGTCAGCGCGCCCGAGGCCAAGACCAGCGAGACGCAGACGACCACGATCGCCGGCAAGGAGACCGAGCACGTGCGCAAGTCGACGCCCGAGCTGGAGCGCGTGACGGTCTCGCTGTTCCTCGACGAGAGCCTGCGCGAGCGCCTGGCCAAGACCGAGGACCTGACCGCGCTCGAGTCGAGCATCAAGAACGCCGTCGGCTTCGATCCGCAGCGCGACGTGTTCAGCTCGCTGATCACGACCTTCGCCGCCATCCAGCGCGACGACCAGGGCCAGCCGGTGCTGCCCGCTCCGGTCGAACCGGAGGCCGCGCCCAGCCCGCTGATCGAGCTGGTGATCCAGCGCGGCGTCGAGATCGCCAGCGCGCTCTTGTTCCTGTTCGTGCTGCTCAAGGCGCTCAAGGGCCTGCCCAAGAGCCAGCGCCGTCACGCCGACGGCCTGGCGGTCAGCGTGGGCGAGGTGCAGAGCGGCCTCGACGCCGACGATCCCAAGCACCTCGAGCTGCTGGCCAAGCGCCAGATCGAGGAGCTGGTGAAGAAGGAACCCGAGAAGGTCGGCGCGCTCCTGTCGCGCTGGGTCGCGGACCAGGAAACGCTGGCGCGCACCTGATCCATGGGCAAGGCCAAGAAGAACACGCCGCTCTCGGGCGCGCAGAAGGTCGCGGCCTTCCTGCTCTCGCTCGACCGCCAGGGCGCCGCCAACGTGCTCAAGAGCATCGACGCGCGCATCCTGCCGCGCGTCGCCGAGGCGATGACCGAGCTCGACGCGCGCTTCGGCGACGAGACCAAGATGCGCGAGCTGTACCAGGAGATCACGCGCCTGCTGGTGCGCCGTCCCGGCCCGCGCCCGCAGGACGACCTGGAGGTCGAGTCGATGTTCGAGGAGGCCATCGGCCGCGACAAGGCCAAGGGCGTGATGGGCCGGCTCGAGGAACGCCGGCGCCACGAGCGGCCCTTCGCCTTCGTCGAGCGCGAGCCGGCCGAGCTGACCGCGCGCGCGCTGGCCGACGAGTCCGACGCCGTGACGGCGCTGGTGCTCGCGCACCTGCCCGCCGACCTGGCGGCCGAGATCCTGTCGATCTTCGCGCCCGAGCGCGCGCTGGAGATCGTCAAGCGCATGACCTCGCTGTTCCCGCCGGGCTACGAGGCGCTCGACGCGGTGGCCGTCAACCTCAAGGAGCGCCTGTCGGTGATCGCCAAGGCGCCGACGCAGAAGGAACCGTCGCTGCGGCTGAAGTCGATCGCCCAGATGCTGACCTTCAGCGAGCCCGAGACCGAGAAGGGCGTCCTGGAGGGCCTGACCGCCGCCGACGAGAAGACCGCCGGCCAGATCCGCGAGTTCATGTTCCAGTGGAACGACCTGGCCTCGGTCGACAAGCGCGGGATGCAGAAGATCCTGGGCTCGATCGAGACGCGCACGCTGGCGATCGCGCTCAAGGCCTGCGCCAAGGAGATCGAGGAGAACATCTTCGGCAACCTGTCGACGCGCGTGCGCGCCATGGTCGCCGACGAGCGCGAACTCGCGGGGCCGATGCCCATGGCGGAGGTGCAGGTCGCGCGCAACGAGATCATGAAGAGCGTGCGCGCCCTGATGGACGCCGGCGAGTTCAAGCCCGCCCGGGCAGGAGAAGAGCTTGTCACCTGAGCCGCAAGCCCCCTCGCTCGAGCTGGTGCTCCCGCGTCGCCCGAGCGCCGTGCGCGTGGTCGAGCTCGACGCCGCGCGCTTCGCGGCCGAGCGCCGCCAGCAGGACCTCGACGAGGCCTTCCGCCGTGGCGTCGCCGAGGGCGAACGCCGCGCGCTGACCGGCGCCGCGGGCGCGCTCGACCTGGCCGCGCAGCGCCTGGACGAGGCGCGCGAGAAGGCCGGGCCGGAACTGGTCTCGGCCGCGATCGACCTGGCGACCGAGATCGCGCGCGCCGTGGTGCGCTGCGAGATCGCCGCCGGCCGTCACGGCATCGAGAAGATCGTGCGCGAGACCCTGGCCGCCTCGGGCGTCGGCCGCGGCGCCTGCGTGGTGCACATCCACCCGCGCGACCTCGAGCGCCTGCGCGGCGTGCCGTTCCGCTCGGGCACCGTGCTCGAAGCCGATCCCGAGGTCGTCGAGGGCGACGTGCACGTCACGACGCCGCACGGCGTCCTGGTGCGCGACGTCGGCCCGACGCTCGACGCGGTGCGCGAGCGGCTGCACGGGGAGCTGACGTGAGCCTCCTCGACCTGGCGCAGTGCCAGACCGCGATCCGCCACGGCGTCCAACCCGTCTACCGCGGCCGCGTCGACATCGTCTCGGGCGTCTTGATCGAGGCCGCCGGCATCCCGGCCGCCATGGGCGAGCTGTGCCGCATCGAGCGCGGCCGCCTCGGACCGATCCACGCCGAGGTGGTCGGCTTCCGCGGCGCCAGCACCCTGTTGATGCCGCACGGCGACATCGCCGGCATCGCGCCGCAGCAGCAGGTCACGGCGCTCGGTCGGCCCTTCATGGCCCCGGTCGGCGGCGACGTGCTCGGGCGCATGCTCGACGGCTTCGGCGAGCCGATCGACGGCCTCGGCCCGCTGCTGCGCCGCGAGGAGCGCCCGGTGCGCCGCGATGCGCCCGAGCCCATGCAGCGGCCCGCGATCGACCAGCCGCTGCAGACCGGCGTGCGCGTGATCGACGGGCTGAACACCATCGGCCGCGGCCAGCGCCTGGGCATCTTCGCCGGCTCGGGCGTGGGCAAGTCCTCGCTGCTGGGCCAGATCACGCGCGGCACCGACGCCGACGTCGTGGTCGTCGCGCTGGTCGGCGAGCGCGGACGCGAAGTCGGCGCCTTCGTGCGCGACGTGCTCGGCCCCGAGGGCCTCAAGAAGTCCGTGCTGGTCGTGGCCACCAGCGACCGCGCGCCGATCGAGCGCTTCATGGCGCCCTTCGTGGCCGTGACGGTCGCCGAGCACTTCCGGGACCAGGGCCTCGACGTGCTCCTGGTCATGGACTCGGTCACGCGTTTCGCCGCGGCCGCGCGCGAGATCGGCCTGGCGGCGGGCGAGCCGCCGACGGTGCGCGGCTACCCGCCGAGCTTCTTCGCCACCGTGCCCAAGCTGGTCGAGCGCATGGGCCGCACCAACCGCGGCAGCATCACCGGCCTGTTGACCGTGCTGGTCGAGGGCGACGACATCAACGAGCCGGTCGCGGACACGCTGCGCGGCCTGCTCGACGGACACCTGTTCCTCAAACGCGACCTGGCGCGCGCCGGCCACTTCCCGGCGGTCGACGTGCTCGACAGCCTCTCGCGCTTGATGGACGAGCTGGTCGACGACGGCCACGCGCGCGGCGCGACCTTCGTGCGCCAGTGCCTGGCCGCGTACCGCGAGGGCCGCGACCTGATCGAGATCGGCGCCTACAAGCCCGGCACGAATCCCAAGCTCGACCAGGCGCTCGCGCGCATGAGCGCGATCGAGACCTTCCTGCGCCAGGGCCGCCACGAGGCCTCGAGCCTGGCGGAGACGATCGAGCTCCTGGCGCTGGTCGCGCGCGGCGCCGAGCAAGCGCGATGAGCCGCTTCCGCTTCCGCCTGGCGCGCATCCTGCGCGTGCGCGAGGTCGAGGAGCAGGCCGCGCGCGAGCGCTTCCTCGAGGCCCAGCGCACGGCGCGCGAGGCCGAGGCGCGCGCCCAGGCGGCGCGCGACGAGCTGGCGCGCAGCCACGAGACGCTGCGCGGCGAGCTGACGGGCACGCTGCAGCCGGGCTTCGTGCTGCTGGCGCAACAGGCGCTGGACGGCCTGCGGCAGCGGCGCCAACGGCTGGCCGAGCGCGCGCGCACGCTGGCGCTGCAGTCCGAGGCCGAGCGCGCCGCCTGGGGCCTGCGCCGGCGCGACGTGCGCGGGCTCGAGCGCCTCCAGGACCGCGATCGGGAAGGTTGGCGCGAGGAGGGGGCCCGCCGCGAGGCCGCCGCGACCGACGAGGTCGCCGGCGTCCGAGCCGCGGCACGGCGCGGCGCCCGACCCTCAGGGGAAAGCGTTTCCTGGCCGATGCAGGAGCACGAGAAGCCATGAAACCCATCGTCAAGTACGCGCTGGTCGCCGCCGGCGCCGTGGTCCTGTCCTTCGGCAGCTTCGTCACCTTCGCCGCCCTCTCGGGCGCGCCGCTGCACGAGGTCGCCGTCCTGAAGCACTTCGTCACGGCCCCGCCGGACGGCAGCGAGCCCGGCCACGAGGCCGACAAGACCGTCGACCCGCTGTCGCAGATCCCCGCGCCGATTCACGAGGGGGGTCACGACGCGACGCAGGCCGGGGGCAAGGGGCCGAGCAAGTTCGAGGCGCGCGCGATCGAGGCCAACGTCGGCGTGCTGAGCGCATTCATGCTGCCCTCGCCGCTGTCCGCCAACGAGCTGTCGGACCTGCAGCGCTCGCTGCGCGAGACCAACCAGGACGCGCGCCAGCGCCTGGAGCGCATCGCGCACCGCGAGCGCGAGCTCGAGGAGTGGGAACACGCGCTGGGCGAGCGCCGCGAGGAGCTGGCCGAGCTGCGCCGCCTGTTGGAGCGCAAGGAGCTCGACATCTCGCTGCGCGAGGACGAGCTCAAGCGCGACGAGGATTCCAAGAACGCGCGCGACCAGCAGAGCTGGGCCGAGTTGGCCAAGTTCTTCTCCGAGGGCGACCCCGAGGAGCTGGCCCACAAGCTGGTGCTCTTCGAGCCCAAGGAGGCGGTGCGCATCCTGCGCGCGCTCGACGACGAGCGCGCCGGGGCCTTGGTCAACGCCCTGCCGGCCGACAAGTACCACGCGTACCTGCAGGCCTACCGCGAGACGCCCAAGTAGGGCCCGGGCAGGCCCGCACGCCGGTCCCGATCCCGGCACGGGCGCCTTCAGGGACCGCGCGATCGCGTCGATATCCCACGCGGCATTCCCGCCACCCCGAGCCGTGACCAGCAACGTGACCGCCGAAGAAGTCCAGGCCCTCGCCGGCGAACCCGCGGCGAGCGCCGTGCGCGCGCAGCAGGTCGACGTGCGCGACTTCCGCGCGCCGCTGCGCCTGCGGCCCGAGCAGCGCAGCCGCCACGCGCGCAGCGTCGCGCGCGCGCTGCCCGAGCTCGAGCAGAGCCTCTCGATCTGGCTGCGCGCCCCCTACCGCGTCGACGTCGACTCGGTCGGCGAGGCCAGCGCGGTCGAGGTGCTGCGCCAGCTCGTCCCCGGCCAGGTGCTGCTGGCCTTCGAATGCGCCGGCCGCAACGCCTGGGCCCTGTGGGACGGCCCGATCGCCGCGGCGGCGACCGAGATCGCGCTGGGCGCCACCGACGTCAAGAACCGCCGGGCGCGCACCTTCTCGGCGGTCGAGTGCGGCGTCTTGCGCTCGATGCTCGGCCGCGTGATCGCGCTGGTCGGCCGCGAGCTCGAAGTCGAGCCGAAGAACGTGCGCGTGGTGCAGGACGAGATCCAGCTGGAGCTCGAGCGCACCGACGCCAAGAGCGGCGACCCGCAGCGGCTGGCGATCAGCCTGGCGCTGAGCGGCCCGATCGGCGACAGCGTCGTGCGCATCTACCTGGCGGGCGTCAAGACGCCCGACTCCGCGCCTCCCCCGCCGCCTCCCGGCGCGAAGGACGCCAAGGACAAGAAGAAGGCGGCGCCCGAGCACCTGCTCGACGTGCCCTTCGAGCTCGGCGCGCAGCTCGGCGCGACCGAGGTCGCGCTGTCCGACCTGCTCGGGCTCGAAGTCGGCGACGTGATCCCGCTCAACGCCTCGGCCGAGACGGGCCTGACCGTCTACATCGACGGCGTCGCCTGCGGCACGGCGCGCTTCGGCGAACACAAGGGTCGCCTGGCGATCCAGCTGCAGACCTTCGGCCCGCAGGCGACCGACATCCCCCTTCGCGACGGGCGAGCACCGGACGGACGACAACGATGAGCGAGACCATGACCGACAAGATCGAAGCGGCGATCGACAGCGCCACGCAGACCGTGGCGGTCGAGGTCGGCAAGCTGGCCCAGCTCGGTGCGGCCAACGCCAGCGGCGAGGCCCTGGGCTTCGAGAACCTGCTCAACGTGCCGGTCAAGGTCGCCGTCGAGGTCGGGCGCACGCGCCTGACGCTGGCGGACCTGGTCAAGCTGCAGCCGGGCTCGCTGGTCGAGCTCGACCGCGAAGCTCACGAGCCGGTCGACATCCTGGTCAACGGCAAGGTCGTCGCGCGCGGCGAGGTGGTGACGATCGACCAGAAGTACGGCGTGCGCGTGTCGAGCGTCGAGAAGGGCTGAGCGCCCGCCCCTACCAGACGATCTCCCAGCCGTTGGTGACGTTGGCCGTCGCCGGCGGGCAGAAGGTCGTCGACGCGTTGCGGTAGAAGGCCGCGTAGCGTCGCACGGCGCCGCTGCCGACCGTCACGCCGCCGCGCTGCGAGAGCGTCAGCGTCGCGTCGTTGGGGAAGCTCGAGTTGGGGAAGGTCGCCAGGCCCGCGACCGCGTTGCGGCCGCGCAGGCGCACCAGCGTGCCGCCGGCGCACAGGACGCCGTCGTGGAAGAGCGCGTCGCCGGCCGCGTCGTGCTGCATGAAGAGCGTGAACGAGCTGACCGGCAGGTTCGAGGCCGTCAGCAGCACCTCGTCGGCCCAGGTCGAGCCCTCGGCCTCGAACAGGCCGCCCGCGGCGCTGAAACTGTGCGCGCAACCGTGGCCCGCCGCGCCGTCGTTGCCGCACGGACAGGCCGTGGTGTGGTCGGCCAGGCCGCCGTCGCCGGCGCACAGCGCCGCACCCGCGTGCGGCGGATCGATCACGTAGAGCCCCTGGCTGCCGTCGCCGAAGAACACCCACAATCCGAAGGGCCCGTCGTCGCGGAAGCCCGCTCCGCCCGTGTCGCCCATGCCGCTGCTCGAGAGGCCCCAACCGGTGACGGTCTTGAACACGCCCGGCGCCACCTCGAGCACGTCGCCGAGGCGCACCACCACGCGCCAACCGGTGTCGGCGGCCCAGTGGTAGAGGATGTAGTTGTTGCTCGGCGTCGTGTCGCCGACGCCCGCGCGCAGCATCGATTCGAACAGGATCTGCCCGGCGTCGTTGATCAGCAGGTTGGTCTCCTGCGGGATCTGCAACAACGCCCCCGCCGTCCCGGGTGCCGCCGTGCCCGAGCGCGCGAGCAGCGTCGGCGACGCGGCCGGGCCCGCGAACAGGTTGAAGCGCTCGATCGGCAGGGCGCCGTTGAGGTCGGCGATGAAGGTCACATCTCCGGCCTGGTTGGTGTGGAACGAGCTGGCCGAGGTCACGAAGGAGCGGTACGTCAGGCCGCCCGTGCCCGGCGCGACATCGCCCGTGCGCGCGACCGGCGCGATCGCACCCGGCGCGCCGAAGTAGAGGCCCTGGTCGTTCACCCCCAGCACCGCGTCGCCGCCGGTCAGGAAGCTGCCGAAGAACGAGCGGCCGCCCGACGCGAAGCAGCGGCTGTTGGTGCGGAAGATCAGCCCCTGGCCGAAGGCGCCGAAGCTCGCGCCGACGGTGCCCGGCGCGGGATCGCCCTCGCGCGCCTGGATCACCAGGCCGCTGCCCGGGACGTGCACCAGGAGCGCGGCGTCGTTCGCCGGCGTCGCGGGAACCCCCAGGCTCTGGTCGAAGTGGACCGCGCAGCGCGCGTACCCGTCCGGGCCGAGCGCCAGGCTGCGCGCGTCGAGGTCGAAGAGCACCTCGCCCGAGGGGATCGGGTTGGCGAGGCGCGCGATCAGCTGCGGCGCGCCCGCGCGCCCGAGCCACACGCCGCGGTGGTTGGTGGTCAGGAACACGTCGCCGCCGGTCAGCAGCGAATGGAACAGCACCTCGCCCGCGTCGTTGCTGCGGTACTCGTCGAAGTGGATCGACTGGAAGTTGGTGTCGAAGGCCGCACCCGCCGTGCCGGGTGCCGGCGAGCCGCGCCGCGCGTGCAGCAGGGGGGCGCCAGCTGGCCCGCTGAAGAGCGCCGAGTCGTCCGCAGTCGTCACACCGGGCCCGGTCAGGTTGCAGGTGAAGGTCAGGCGCCCGCTCTCGCTCAGCCGCCAGCCGTTGAGCGCAAAATCGCCGAGCAGGATCCCCGGCAGGCCGGGTGCGGGCGCGCCCTCGCGCACCTCGATCGACAGGTCGGCGAGCGAGCTGCCGCGCATCAGGCAACCGTCGTCGGCAGTGGTCACCGCGCCGCCACTCAGGCGCGCGACGAACAGGAGTTGGCCCTGGTCGTCGACGTCGGGGTACCAGAAGTTCGTGCTCAGCGTCGCGCCCGGCACGCCCGGCGCCGCGATCCCGGAGCGCGCGACGAGCTGGCCGTGGTCGACGATCAGGCGCTGGGCCTGCGCCGGCGCAGCGAGCAGGGACAGCAGCGCGAGCGAGGTCAGCGCAGGCGGGGAGGCGTGGAGCATGACAGACCGTTGTCGATGGGGCCTGGATGGGCGGGCGAGCGCTACCCGCCCGTCCAGATTACGCCGCCGAGCCTGGAAAGGGGGCGGCGGATCAGCGCCCGCGCGGGGCCTTGGGCTGGTCGCGCAACAGCCAGGCCTTGGGATCGAGCGTGTACGTCTCCGCGCCGCGCAGCTCGAAGCGTCCTTGCCCGTCCTTCATCTCGACGCGCTCGACGCGCCCGCCGGCCTCGACCTCGACCGGCAGCGGAAAGGCCAGGCCGCCCGGCGTCTCCCAGCGCAGCTCGAGCACGTCGCCCTTCCGCTCGTCGACCAGCTTCGGCAGCTGCGCCTGGCGCAGGTAGAGCTCCCAGAACCAGTCGAGCTCGCGCCCGCTGACCTGTTCGGCGATCGCCAACAGCTCGTCCGTGGTCGCGAAGCGGCAGGCGCTGCCGTCCGTGCGCGCCTCGAGCTCCGGCTGCGGATAGGCCCAGCGGCGCAGCACGCGGAAGAAGACCTCGTCGCCGAGCAGCCAGCGCAGCGTGTGCACGATCCACGAGCCCTTGTAGTAGATGTCGCCGCCCGGCGACTCCTTGGTCGTGCCGGCGAAGTACATCTCGCCGCTGGTGCGCGGCTCGCGCGGCGCGACGGCCCCGCGGTTGGAGATGCTGCGGCGTTGCTCCCCCATCACGTGGCGGTAGGCCTCGGGGCCCTTCGTGCGCTCGGTGTACAAGGACTGCGCGTAGGTGCCGAGGCCCTCGTGGATCCAGAAGTCGTTCCAGTTGCGCGCCGTGACCAAGAGCGCCCACCACTCGTGCGCCATCTCGTGGTGCAGCAGGAAGTCGAAGCCCTGGTCCTTGCCCCAGGGGTTGCCCTTGTAGTTGTTGCCGTAGGCGGTGATCGACTGGTGCTCCATGCCGAGGTGCGGCGTTTCGGCGACGCCGTACTTGTCCGCGCGGAACGGGTAGGGCCCGAAGACGCTCTCGAAGAACGCGAGGTCGGCCAGGATCTCCTTGAACAGCGCTTCGCCCTTGGCCTTGTTCTCGGGCAGCACGTAGTAGACGACCGGGAACTCGTCGCCTGCGACGCTCTTCATCCGGCCTTCGATCGTCGCGTAGGGCGCGATGTTGAGCGCGACGGAGTAGGCGTTGATCGGCGTGCTGACGTGCCAGTCGTAGGTGCGCCAACCGGGCTTGGTCGAGTGCACGCGCTGCAAGCGGCCGTTGCTGGCGCAGACCAGCGGCTCGGGCACGCTCACGCGGATGTCCATCGTGTCCGGCTCGTCGTCGGGCTGGTCCTTGCACGGCCACCACACGTCGGCACCTTCGCCCTGGCAGGTGGTCGCGATCCAGTGCGCGCCCGAGGGCGTCTTCGACCAGGTGAAGCCGCCGTCCCAGGGCGCGCGCGGCGCGACGCGCGGCGTGCCGCCGTAGTGCACGACCACGCGCCAGGTCCCGCCGACCTTCTGCAGCGGCGCGCCGATTTGCACGCGCAGCCGCCCGTCCTCGCGCTGGAAGGCGAGCTCGGCGCTGCCGTCGGTGACGCGCGCGACCTTCAGGCGCGCGTCGAGGTCGAGCAGGATCGACTCGCTCGGCGCCAGCGTGCGCGCATCGAGCGCCAGCGTGCCGGCGATCGTGCGCGCCTCGGGATCGACCGCGAGCTCGAGCTCGTAGCGCAGGACGTCGAAGCAGCTCTGCTCCGCCGGCTGCGGCAGACCCGAGTCGAGCTTGGGCTCTTTGGCCTCCTGGGCCGTCTGCGCGGCGGTCGCGGGCGGGAGCAGGAGCAGGGAGAGCAGGGCGAGGTGCGCGCGGGGGTGCTTCATGCGGTGCGCCGACCGCGTGGGGCCCGCGGGAGCGTGAGCCTACCGCGCCGGGCGTTCAGCGTGCGCGCGCCAGCCGTTCCTGGTCCGCCTCGACCTCGATCGCGCCCGCGGAGTCGGTCGCCAGCTCGGGCCGGTCCGAGGCCAGCTCCAGGGCGCCCAGGCGCGGCTGAGCGCGAGCAGCGCGGCCGTGGCCTCGCCGCGCTCGAGCCGTTGCGCGCCGATCAGCGTCCACAGCGCGGCTGGCGTGCTCGCTCTCCGCCGGCGCTCCCAGGACATAGGGCCGCACCATGATCACCAGCTCGCGGCGCGTCGGGACGTCGTTGCGGCGCTGGAACAGCACGCTGATCAAGGGCACGTCGCCGAGCAGCGGCACTCGCTCCTTCTCGCGCCGCACGCCCTTCGCCACGATCGTGCCGCTGACCGACTGCGAGCTGACCACCGGCACGGTCTGCGACACGAAGCCGTTGTCGTCGGGCACCAGCAGGTGCTTCATCCCTCTCTCCGCGCTCCATGCCGCTCGGGTTCGGGCGCGCATGAGTGGGTCACGCCACCCCCGACCCTCTTCCCCTGCCGCTCCCGGTCTTGCCTCGGACCCGGTGCGCGGTGCGTCCCTGAGGGCGCTGCCGCTCATCTCCGACACAGGCGCGCACTCCACGCCCCCCGGGGGGCCACTCCCACTCGGCCCGCGGAGAGCCGCTCGCCCTGATCTCAGGCCCGGCTCCCAACGCCCTACCAGACGATGCGCCACCCGTTGGTGACGTTGGCCGTCGCCGGCGGGCAGAAGGTGGTCGACGCATTGCGATAGAACGCCGCGTAGAAGCGCAGCGCCCCGCTGCCGATCGTCACCGAGCCGCGCTGCGACAGGGTGGTCGTCACGTCGTTGGCGAAGAGCGAGTTCGGGAAGCTCGCCACGCCCGCGACCGCGTTGCGCCCGCGCAGGCGGACCAATCCCCCGCCGGCGCACAAGACACCGTCGTGGAAGACCGTGTCGCCGGGCGCGTCGTGCTGCATGAACAGCGTGAAGGACGTCGTCGGCAGGCCCGTGGCGAGCAGCACCACGTCGTCGGCGGCGACCGTGCCGCTGGCGCTCAGGTTCGCGCCGGCCGGGTTGAAGCTGTGCGCACAGCCGTTGCCCGCCGCGCCCGTGTTGCCGCAGGGACAGGGCGTCGTGTGGTCGGTCAGCGATCCGTCGCTGGCGCAGAAGGCGTGGCCGGTGTTGGGCGGGTCGACGACGTAGACCGCCTCGGTTCCATCGGTGAAGTAGACGATGATCGCGAACTTGCCGCTGTTCTTCAGCGCCGCCGTGCCGGTCTCCCCGCTCGCCATCTGCGAGAGGATCCAGGAGTCGACGGTCTTCGCGCCGGAGGGCAGCGTCAGCACGTCGCCCTGGCGCACGACCCTGCGCATCCCGCTGCTCGGGCTGTAGTGCACGACCATGTCGTCGTTGGCCGCGGTCGTGTCGCCGACGCCGGCGACGAGGTTGCAGTGGAACAGCACGTCGCCGGGCTCGTTCATGAGCACGGCTCCCGCGGGCGTGATCAGGATCTGCGCCCCCAGCGTCCCCGGCGCGGGATCGCCGGTGCGCACCAGGCAGCTCAGCGGCGCGGGCGAGCCGGTGAAGAGGCCGAAGGTCGACGGCAGCGTGCCGCCGTTGATGCGCGCCATGAACAGCACCCGGCCGACGTCGTTCATGTTCAGCGCGTTGGGCGCGGGGTCGTCGAAGGTCCCGCCGCCCGTGCCCGGCGCCGGATCGCCCTTGCGGAAGACCTGCAGCAGCCCTGCCGGCCCGCCGCGGTAGATGGCGCGGTCGTTGAGCCCCGGCGTGACGTCGCCGGACTTCAGCGTGGAGGAGAACAAGTAGTTCCCGTTCGAGTCGAAGCTGCGGTGCGACACGCCGAGCGCGATGATCCCGCTGGCATCGCCGAAGAGCGCGCCCACCGTCCCGGGTGCGGGGTCGCCCTCGCGCGCGACGTAGCTGACGCCGCTGCCGGGGACGTAGACCAGCAGCGCATCGTCCGTCAGCGTGGTCGCCGGCGGGCTGCCGGTCGTCGTGCTCAGCGTCACCAGGGCGCGCACGCGGCCGTTCGTGCTCAGGTTGCTGGTGTTGGTCTGGAAGCTGGCGATCACCGCGCCCCCGGGCAGGCTCATCCCGCGGCGAAAGGCCAACAACGGCGCACCCAGCGGCCCGGACCAGACGCCCATGTTGTTCGTCGTGCCGACGACGTCGCCGCCGCTGAGCTGGCTGAAGAACGCCACGTCGCCCGCCGCGTTGCTCCACATCTGCGTCTCGATCAGGTCGGCGAAGTTGGAGGCGAACACCGCCCCGGCCGTGCCCGGCGCGGCCATGCCCTTGCGCGCCGCGAGCGCGTAGGAGCCGAGCGGTCCGACGAAGAGACCGCCGTCGTTGGCCGAGGTCACGCCGGCGCCGGAGAGGCGGCTGGCGAAGATCAGCTTGCCGCCGTTGGTCACGCGGCAGGACTGCGAGGGCGTGTCGAAGCTGGCGTGGCTCAGCGTGACGCCGGGCAGGCCGGGCGCCGCTCCGCCTTCGCGCGCGAAGATCGTCAGCCCGGCGACATTGGGCCCGTGCAGCAGCGCCATGTCGTCGCCGAAGGTCACCGGCCCGCCGGTCAGGCGCGCGGGAAAGGCCACGTTGCCCGCGTCGTCGACGATCGGCCCCGCGAAGCCGAAGAAGTTCGCCGTCGCGCCGGGGACGCCGGGTGCCGGCATGTTGCTGTAGGCGACCAGCGTGCCGTGGGTCGCGATCAGCGATTGCGCGGCCGATGACGAGGCCAGGGGCGCAGCCAGCGCGGCGAGCAGGAGAACGGACGACGCGAGCGTGGAGCGACGATGCACGGGGGGACCTCCGGAAGACGAGCCGGTCGAGGCCCGTTCTCCCCACTAGAAGTCAGGCGCACCGGCTTGGGAAGACCTGATCCGGCGCTGGGCCAGGATCTCCTTCACCGCCGTCCCGTGCACGTCCGTCAGGCGAAAGTCGCGGCCGGCGGACCGGCGTGGTTGAAGGGGGTGGCCGGTTCAGGCCACGTCCGGCAGGAACCGGATCTCGATCCGCTTCTGCAGTGCGCGCGCTATCCGCTCGAGCATCGCGAGGGAATGCCCCTCGTAGTCGGCATCCTCGAGCCGCGAGATCACGCTCTGCGTCGTGCCCACGAGCTTGGCGAGTTCCGCCTGGGTCATGCGCGCCCGAGTGCGCGTGTCGTAGATCATCTGCGCCAGCCGGACGTTGAGCCGCGCCTTCCGGATCTCGCGCTCGAGCTCGGCGCTGCTCCCCCCCACACGGCGCAGGATCGCGCTCGCATCACGTGTCTTGGTCGGCTTCGAACGGGCCATGTCAGCTGTCCTCGTAGGTGTGGCGGGCAGGATCGCGCTCGAACTCGCGCTTGCGGCGGAGCGCGCGCTCGATGTCGGGAGAGGGAACGGCGGCTTCCTTCGTGAGTGCATGAACCAGGACCGCCGCAGCTCGTCCGTGGAAGAAGTACAACAGCCTGTAGTTCACCCGTCCCTTGCGAACCCTCAACTCGTGGATGCCGTCGCGGAGGAAGTCCGCAGTCGGGCGCCGCAGCTCGTGCCCGGCTTCACCGAGCCGCTCGACCGCTGCATAGCACTTGGCGAAGGCCTTGAGGTCCCGCCTGCGCAGGTCCTCGAGCCACTCGAGCACGGGGCAGCTGCCGTCCGCATCACGATGAAACCAGACCGGTGTCCTCGGCACGCACGCGCATCCTATCGCATGATTGCGATAACGACAAGGGGCCTTCGGACGGCTCTTGCCCAAGGCGCCCGCACCGCCAGGATCTCCCCGACCGCCGTCCCCGTCACCTACATTGCGCGCGACTCATATGAGATCGACGAGCACGGAGACGCTCGCCGGGCGACGGCCGGATAGCTGTCGACAGACTTCGAGGTCGCGGATGAACGCCTCGAACTCGGGAACCTGCACCCTGTCCTCGCACCACTTGTCGCCTGCCCCAAGAGCGATGAGCTCAGGCACAGGCTCGTAGCGCGCCGTGAGGTGCAACTGGACGATCTCGTACTCGGCGAACCCCTCGCGGTATTCCTCGCTGGTGTCCAACTCCAGGAACTGCCGGGTGACGTCGAACTCGAACCACTCTCCCTGCTCCCGGCCGTAGACGCCCACTGCACGAGGAGCATGTCGGCCTGCGATTCGGGCAGGAGCCCGCTCACGGGCACGGAGCGATAGAAGTCGAGCATCACGTTTGCGATGCCAGGCGCATCGAGTCGCTTCAGCGCGATGCCTCGATCCTTCGCGAAGCACTCAAGGGCGATCCCCGCGCGCCCAGGTGTCGCGACGGGGTTGCCCCATCGCCGGCGGATCCAGAACAACGGTCGGTGCGCGAGCGCGTCGACCAGGAACCGTGCTGCGTCGATCAGCCGGAAAACCCACATCCGTGAAGAGCCTAGCGGCCCTTTGCGCCACGGCGAGCGCCCCCTACGCCAGGATCTCCTTCACCACCGTCCCGTGCACGTCCGTCAGGCGGAAGTCGCGGCCGGCGTAGTTGTAGGTCAGGCGCTCGTGGTCGAGGCCCATCAGGTGCAGGATCGTCGCGTGCCAGTCGTGGATCGAGGTCTGGCCCTCGACCGCCTCGATGCCGTTCTCGTCGGTCGAACCGTGCGACATCCCGCCCTTGACGCCGCCGCCGGCCATCCAGGTGGTGAAGCCGCGGTTGTTGTGGTCGCGGCCGTCGTCGTTCTGCGCGTAGGGCGTGCGGCCGAACTCGCCGCCCCACACCACCAGCGTGTCCTCGAGCATCCCTTGCCGCTTCAGGTCCGCCAGGAGTGCGGCGATCGGCTTGTCGATCGACGTGCATTTCGCCGGCAGCTCCTCGCGCAGGTTGCGGTGGTGGTCCCAACCGCCCATCGAGACCTCGATGAAACGCACGCCGGCCTGCGCCAGGTGGCGCGCCATCAAGCACTGCCGCCCGAAGGCGTCCGTCGCCTGGTTGCCGATGCCGTAGGCCTCGAGCGTCTCCTTCTTCTCCTTGGTCAAGTCGATCAGGTCCGGCAGCTCCGCCTGCATGCGGAACGCCAGCTCGAAGGACTCGATCACGCCCTCGACCTCGTCGCTGCCCTTCTCGCGCCTAGCGTGCTCCTTGTTGAGCTTCTGCAGCAGATCCAACTGCGCGCGCTGCGCCTCGGCCGAGAGCCGCGGGTTGGCGATGTTGTCGACCGCGCCCGACGCACCCTGGTTGCGGTTGCGCCCGCCGCGCTCGGCGCCGATGCGCAGGCCCTGGTAGGTCGCGGGCAGGAACGAGCTGCCGTAGTTCTGCGCACCGCCGTTGCCGGTCGGAGCGTTGATCGTCACGAAGCCCGGCAGGTTGCGGTTGGTCGTGCCGAGGCCGTACAGCGTCCAGGCCCCCAGCGACGGCCGCACGAACTGGAAGGAGCCCGTGTGCAGCTTGATGAAGGCCTGCGCGTGCGCCGGCACGTCGGTCTGCATGCCGCGCAGGAGGCACAGCTCGTCGGCGTGCTTGGCGACCTCGGGGAACAGCTCGCTGATCCACAGGCCGCTCTTGCCCGACTGCTTGAACTTCCAGGGCGAAGCCATCAAGCGCGCGCCCTGGCGGTAGCCCGAGAGCGTCTGGCCGTCGTGCTCGGCGAGCTTCGGCTTGTAGTCGAAGGTGTCGACGTGCGAGGGCGCCCCCGCCATGCACAGGAAGATCACGCGCTTGGCGCGCGCGGCGTGGTGGCCGGTGCGCGGCGCCAGCGGATCGGTCGCCGTGTCCTGCGCCGCGAGCACGCCGCGCAGCGCGACCAGGCCGAAGCCGCAGGAGAGCAGCTTGAGCGCGTCGCGGCGCGAAGGACCGGAGCCGTCGAAGAGATGGAAGGTGCTCATGGTCGTGCTGCGCTCAACCGAGGTAGCGGAACTCGGCACTCTGGAACAGGGTCTGCGCGAAGGCCGACCACGCGGCGCGCTTGGGATCGGCGGGAGCGCTCGCCGCGGGGCGATCTGCGTTGGCCCCGTTGGCGCCGCCAGCGCGGTCGCGACGGCTCGGGCGGCGCTCGGTGGCGCGCGTCTCCTTGCCGGCGAGCTTCTCGAAGTCCTTGAGGAAGAACTTGACCGACTCGCGCTCGCCCTGGCTCGGCGTGCGGCCGTAGGCCAGCTCGAAGGCGCGCGCGATGCGCTGGTCGTCGCCGCCGTCCATCTTCAACAGGCGCTCGGCGAAGGCGTCGGCGAGGCGCAGCACGTCCTCGTCGTTCATCAGGTACAAGGCCTGCGTCGCGACGTTGGTCTCCTCGCGGTCGCCAGCGACGAAGGCCGAGTCCGGCGTGTCGAAAACCTCCAGCGCGCTGGGCAGGTGGTCGCGCAGGATCGGCAGGTAGACCGAGCGCACGGGCCGGTCGCGCAGCGCGAGGTCGATCAGCTCCTGGCGCTGCAGCTGGCCCTCGACCGCGCCGACCGGCGATCCGACCGGCGGCTTCGTCTCCAGGACGCCCGCCGCGGCGAGCATCGCGTCGCGGATCGCCTCGGCCTCGAGACGCCGCTCGGGCATGCGCCAGAGCGTCACGATCTCGGGGTCGATCCTGGCATGCTTGGGGTCGTCGCTCGACGCCAGGCGGTAGGCGTGCGTCAGGACCAGCTCGCGCACCAGTTCCTTGGTCGACCAGCCCGACTGCACGAAGCGCAGCGCGAGGTGGTCGAGCAGCGCGGGGTGATCGGGCCGTTGTCCGCTGGAGCCGAAGTTGTCGGGCGTCTTGACCAGACCGGCGCCGAAGAGGTGCAGCCAGACGCGGTTGGTCCACACGCGCGCGGTCAGCGGGTTCGACTCGTCCGCGATCCAGTCGGCGAGCTCCTTGCGCCCGCTGCCCGCGCCGATCTTCGCGCCCGCCGAGGACTCGATCACGCGCGGGAAGCCGCGCTTCGCGACCTCGCCGGGCTTGTCGAGCTCGCCGCGCTCGAGCACGGTGATGTCGCGCGGCCGGCCTTCCGCGGCGCCCATCGCCAGGCGGTTCTTGGCCAGCGCCTGGCCGTTGTCGTCGAAGCGCGCCAGCAGCTCGTCGAGCATCGCCGTCTGCTCGCGCGCGGTCCTCAGCCGGAAGGCGTCGACGCCGTCGGGCCGCTTCGTCTCGCCGTCGGCGCCGGTGCGGTTCGACGTCATCCCCTCCTCGGTGACGCGCGCGAACTGGGCGCGCGCGCGCTCGAGCAGGCCGCGCAAGAGCGGGTTCATCTCCGGCCCGTTCGGGACCTGCGCGCCGGCGGGGAGCTCGAGCAGCTTGCCCGGGTGGTTGTTGCCCGGCCCGCGGTAGGTGCCGTAGCGCGTCTCGGTCGAGAGGAAGATGCCCGCCAGCGCGTAGTAGTCCTCGGTCGGGATGGGATCGAACTTGTGGTCGTGGCAGCGCGCGCACGACACCGTCAGGCCGAGCACGCCCTGCGAGAGCGTGTCGATCTGCTCGTCGGCGACGTCGAGCGCGAACTGGCGCCGGTCGCGCGCGTTGTGGCTCTTCGTGCCCAGCGCGAGGTAACCGGTCGCGATCAGGTTGGCCGCCTTCTCGTCGTCGTTCTCCGCCGGCAGGAGGTCGCCCGCGATCTGCGTGCGCAGGAACTCGTCGTACGGGAGATCCGCGTTGAAGGCCCCGATCACCCAGTCGCGGTAGCGCCAGGCGTGCGGGTAGATCACGTTGGTGTCCTTGCCGCTCGATTCGGCGTAACGCGCGACGTCGAGCCAGTGGCGGCCCCAGCGCTCGCCGAAAGCGTCGGAGGCGAGCAGGCGGTCGACCACGGTCTCGAAGGCCTTCGCGGAATTGTCCTGCTCGAAGGCCGCGAGCTCCTCGGGCGTCGGCGGCAGGCCCGTCAGGTCGAAGCTGACGCGCCGCAGCCAGCTGCGCTTGTCCGCGTCGCCGACGGGCGCCACGCCCTTGCTCTCCATCGCCGCGAGCAGGTGGCGGTCGACGTCGCTCCAGGCCCAGGTCGTGTCCTTGGTCGCGGGGGCGGCGTGTTCGACGGGCGGCTGGAAGGCCCAGAACTCGCGCGCCTTGACGAAGTCGATCGCGCTCTTCGGCGCCGCCTTCGCGGTGCTCGCACCCGGCCAGGGCGCACCCATCTTCACCCAGCGCTCGAAGTCCTGGACCACCTCGCCCGCCAGTTGCGACTTCGGCGGCATCTGCAGGTCGTCGTCCGTGTACGCGATCGCGCGCACGAGCAGGCTCTCCTCCGCTCCACCCGGCGCGATCGCCGGCCCGGAGCTGCCGCCCGCGAGCAGCGCCTCGCGCGAATCGACGCGCAGGCCGCCCTTGATCTTGCTCGACGACGCCGAGTGGCACTCGAAGCACTTCGACGCGAGCACGGGCCGGATCTTGGCCTCGAAGAAGGCCAGCTCCTCGGGCGTCGCCGCGCGCTCGGGCTGCGCCGGCGTCGCGGGGTCCTGCTTCGGTGTCGCCTGCGGCGTGCCGCCGGTCGCGCGCAGGAACTCGGCCTCGGTCACGAAGCCGTCGCGATCGCGATCGAGGCGGCGAAAGGCCTGCTCGCCACGGTTGAACTCGGCCTTCGAGATCTTGCCGTCGAGGTCGGCGTCGAGGCGCTGCAGCGCCGCCCGCCAGGCGAGCCCGCGATCGCGCTCCTGCGCGACGGCGGCCAACGAGAGGCAGAGCGCGGCAGAACCGAGGAGCAACGTGTTCTTCACGGGCGGATCCGAGGGAAGGTGTCCGGTTCCATTGTCGGTCGATCGGGCACCGAGGCGCCAGATCCGGGGCTGTGGAACCCCGGGCCGGGAACGCGGTTCCGCCACAGGTGGCTCAGAGCCCGAAGGCCCCCTGACGGACGGTTTGCGCGCCGGCGAAGCGCCCGGGCGCGAAGAACGGCGTCTCGAAGGCGCTGACCGGCTCGCCGAGCACCATCTGCGCCAGGCCTTCGCCGATCGAGGGCGCGAGCTTGAAGCCGTGGCCGCTGAAGCCGCTGGCGACGAACAGCCCTTCCGTGCCCGCCAGCGGACCGAGCACCGCCTGCGCATCGGGCGTCAGCGTGTACATCCCGGCCAGCGAGCTGTGGTCCGGCTGCGCGCGGTACACCGGCAGCCGCGCCTCGAGCCGCGCGCGCGCCCAGCGCTTGAACTCGTCGCTGACGCGCTCGTCGAGCGCGTCGGGATCGGCGACCTCGGCGTCGGCCTGGTAGTCCATGCGCCCGACGCGCGTGCGCCCGGCCGCGAGCTCGCAGCGCGCGTAGAAGCCGTGCTCCAGGTCGAGCAGCACCGGGTGCGGCGCGCGCGCCGTGCTCGCGCCCTCGGAGAAGCGCGCGAAGAGCTCCTCGTCCGGCAGGTCGCGCGCGGGGCGCACCGTGGAGCTCGCGGGGGACGGCGCCGCGACCGGCGCGCTGGCCGGCATGGCGAGGAAGTGCTGCTCCGGCCGCACGACGCGCAGCGGCAGCTCGTGCCCGGCGCGGGCCAGGAGCGGCCGCGTCCAGGGCCCCGTCGCGACCACCACCGCGCGGCACTCGATCGAACCCTCGGACGTGCGCACGCCGACGACGCGGCCGCGCTCGAGCAAGAGCTCCTCCGCCCGCACGCCGATGCGCGTCACCGCACCCTGCTCGCGCGCCAGCGCCGCCAGCACGCGCACCGTGCGCAGCGGATCGACCGCGCCCGCTTCGCGCTCCCAGGCCGCGACCGTCGCGTCGGAGGCCGCGATCCCGGGCACCAGCGCGCGCAACCCGGCCGCGTCGAGCAGCTCGACCTCGATCCCCAGGCCGCGCATCATCGCCACGTTGCGCTCGAGCAGCTCGGCCTGCCCCGCGACCGCGCGGCTGGCGAGCGTCAACACCCCCGAGCGCATGAAACCGATCGAACGCCCGGTCGCGCTCTCCAGCCCCGCGTAGACGCGCAACGAGTCGCGCGCCATCGCCGCCACCGGCCGGTCGGAATAGAACTGGCGCAGGATCGCGCCCGAGCGCCCGGACTCGCCGGCCGCGAGCTCCTGCTTCTCGAGCAGCACCACCGGTTCTTCGTGCGGATCGAGCCGGCGCGCGAGCTGCCAGGCGATCGACGCCCCCATCACCCCGCCGCCGACGACGACCACGCGCGCGCGCATGGGCGCAACGTAGCGGCTGGTGCGGGCGCCGTCACCCGCTGCGAGCCGCGGATCAGCGCGCGGGCGGCGCGAGCGCTTCGTCGGGCAGCCGCACGATCCGCGGCACGCCCGCCAAGGCCTCCTGGTAGTGCAGGATCGCCAAGCCGATGCCGGCGGCGCCCTGCATCAGGCCGGTCTGGGCTTGGATCTGCTCCGGTCGGGTGCGGTGCTCGGCCTGCGGCCAGCAGTCCGTGTCGCCCGCGCTGCGTGCGCGGCACCTGAGGTCGGTGATCAGCTCGAGGCCCCGACCGATGGCCATGCTCGCCTCCTCGAAGGGTGCGTGCTCCATCCGCGCCGCGAAGAACTCGAGCGCGCCGGCCGACCCGCAGCAGCGACCGACGTTGTTCCACCAGCCGTCGAGCCCCTGGCCCGGGAGCTTCGCCGCCACGAGGCTCTGGGCGCAGGCCGATTCGTACGCGCGCCAGTCGACGTCGAGGCCGGTGCGCGCCAGCTCGGTGAACAGCTGCGACGTGCCCGCGGGCCCGTGGCACCAGCCGTAGTAGTAGAGCTGCTCGCCCCCGGGACGGTGGTGGTGCACGCGGAAGCCGCCGTCGCTGCGGTCGGCGCGCGCGATCAGCTCGCGCGCGCCCTCCAGGGCCGCGCGCCGGAAGGCGAGCTCGCCGTGCGCGTCGGAGCCGACGCGCGCCAGGAAGGTCGCGACGCCCGCCGTGCCGTGCGAGAAGTTCGGCATGCGGCGCGGGAAGCTCGCGTCCATCGGCCAGTCGAGCCCGTGCTCGGTGCGCTCGGCGCGCGCGACGAGCGTGCGCGCGGCGCGGCGCGCAAGCTCCGCGTCCTCCGGCCGCGCGAAAGTCCGCGCGCTCCAGTCGAGGAAGAAGCCGATGCCTGCCAGGCCCGAGATCACGTCGTTGCAGGGGCCCCACGCGACGCCCTCGCCCTCGGGCACGGCGCTGGCGTGCAGCACGTGCAGCACCCGCTCGCGCGCGGCGCGCAGCTGCGCATCGTTCGTCGCGAGCTCAACGACGCCGAGCGCGTAGCCGAGGCCCGCCAGTCCGGTGTACAGGCCCGCCGCTTCGCCCGAGACCTGCTCGGGGATCGACGCCGCCAGCTCCCGCGCCCCGTCGCGGGCCAGCGCGAGCCAGCGCGCCTCGCCCGTCGCGTGCGCCAGCTCGACCAGGAAGACCACGACACCCGCCGAGCCGGCGTAGAGGTTGCGCTCGACGCGCAGCGGCGTGGCGCCCGGCTCGACGGGCCAGGTGACGCCGTGCTCGGTGCGGATCGTCGCCTGCTCGATCCACACCCCCGCCCTGCGCGCGGGATCGACCAGGAACTTCTCGTCCCAGCGCAGGCTGCACGCGGCGCACAGCGCCAGGGAGACGGCGAAGAGCGCGCGGAAGAGTCGCATGGCGCCCGAGAGGCTACTTCACGCCGCTGCGCCGTCCGCGCGACGAAAAACAGCCCCACCGGACGCCGAAGCGGCAGGTGGGGCTGAGCTGGAGGAGTTGATCAGGCCGAGGCCGACGCGGCACGGTGTGAGGGGATACACGTGCACGCCGCCGGTGACTCGACCCTTGGTGATCGACTCCCTGCACTTCTCCGTCGAGGTTCGGCTGCGCGGGGGGTGGAAAGAGGTGAAAACCGGGGCGGCCGGTGCACAATGCCCCCTGACGGCCGCCGCCCGGCGGCCCGAAACCTGGCTCAGGACGCCCCTTTCTCGATGATCCCGCCCCGCACGACGCGCCAGATCCGGATCCGCGACCTCGCGATCGGCGGCTCGGCCCCGATCGCCGTGCAGAGCATGGCGGCCACGCGCACGCGCGACATCGAGGCCACCACGCGCCAGGTGCGCCTGCTCGAAGCCGCCGGCGCCGACGTGATCCGCATCGCGGTCGACAGCAAGGAGGACGTCGAGGCGCTGGCGCGCATCCGTGGGTTGACGCGCGCGGTGCTGTCGGTCGACCTGCAGGAGAACTACCGCCTGGCGGAGCTCGTCGCGCCCTTCGTCGACAAGCTGCGCTACAACCCCGGCCACCTGCACCACCACGAGAAGTCGAAGCCGGTGCAGGAGAAGGTCGCCTACCTGGTCGACGTCGCCGCGCGGCATGGCAATGCGATCCGCATCGGCATCAACGCCGGCTCGATCGCGCCGGACTACCTGGTGCGCTTCCCCGACGACCACGTGGCGGCGATCGTGCAGTGCGCCGTCGACCACTGCGCGCTCGTCGACGCGCTGGGCTTCACCAACTACCTGGTCTCGATCAAGGACAGCGACCCGCGCCTCGTGGTCGAGGCCAACACGCGCTTCGCCGCCGCGCGCCCCGACGTCCCGATCCACCTGGGCGTCACCGAAGCCGGCATGCCGCCCGAAGGCATCATCAAGACGCGCATCGCCTTCGAGCAGCTCTTGGCGCGCGGCATCGGCGACACGCTGCGCGTCAGCCTGACGCTGCCCTTCGACGACAAGGGCCAGGAGATCGCCGTCGGACGCGAGCTGATCCGCGACATCGAGAACGGCCGCTTCCGCTCCGTCCCGCCGAACTTCTTCGAGGGGCTGAACATCATCAGCTGCCCTTCCTGCTCGCGCGTCGAGAACGAGAAGTTCATCGAGCTCGCGGAGGACGTCAAGGCGATGACCGCCTACGCCAAGGAGCACGACCTGACCATCGCCATCATGGGCTGCCGAGTGAACGGCCCCGGCGAGACGGACGACGCGGATCTGGGACTCTGGTGCGGCCCGAACTTCGTCAACCTGAAGCGCGGGGAGGCGGAGCTCGGGCACTTCCGGTACGACGAGATCTTGCCGCGGTTGCGGGAGGAGTTGGATGCGTTGATCGCGCAGCGGGCGACGCGGGGGTGAGGCGTCGGGCGCTCGGTGCGCAGTACGGAGCCAGGCACGTTCTCACCCTGATCGCCGGGAGCGCGCGCGAGCTGAACGTCCTGCCGGCGATCAGGGTGAGAACGAGCCAGGCACCGTACTGCCGGGTGAGAACGAGCCAGGCACCGTACGGCCTCCTCTCTGCCGCGCGGGTTGCCTCAGGGGCTCAAGGGGCCGCCTTCAAGTCGATCCGCCGTTGCGAGTCGAGATAGAACAGCAGCACCCCGTCGACATACGCCGACCCCGGATCCGATCCGTCCGAGGCCTTCGCCGTCAGCGGCCGGTCGTAGCGCACGCGCACGTTGCCCGGCGCCTTCCCCTGGCGATAGATGTGCGCTTCCTCGATCGCGCCGTCCTTCCAGTGCACCGACACCGTCAACCCGCCGCGCGCCTGCAACCCGTGCACGTGGCCCGACGGCCAGGCCTTCGGCAGCGCCGGCAACAGGTGCACCGTGTACTCCTCACCCGGCTTCTCGCGGTAGCTCTGCACCAGCATCTCCGCGATCGCCGCCGTCGCGCCGAAGTTCCCGTCGATCTGGAACGGCGGATGCGCGCTGAACAGGTTCGGATACGTCCCCCCGTTCTGCATCTCCATCCCCGTCTTCGACGTCGGCTTCAACGCGTTCTGCAGCAGCGTCAACGCCCGATCCCCGTCGCCCAGCCGCGCCCACAGCGCCGCCTTCCAGGCCAGCGACCAGCCCGTCCCGCCGTCGCCGCGCCGCTCCAGCGTGGTGCGCGCCGCGCGCGCCAGCTCGGGCGTCCCGTACGGGTTGATCTGATCCGACGGATACAGCGCGTACAGCTGCGACACATGCCGATGCTGCGGATCGACCTCTTCGTAGTCCTCCAGCCACTCCATGATCCCGCCGTTCTTCCCGACCCGGATCGGCGCCAACCGCGCCTTGGCCGCGTCCAACCGCGTCGCCAGCTCCAGATCGACCGACTGCACGCGCGCCGCCTCCGCGACGTTCGTGAACAGGTCGCGCAGGATCGCCTGGTCGATCGTCGGCCCCATGCAGGTGTGCGCCGTGCGGCCGTCGGCCAGCTTGAAGGCGTTCTCGGGCGAGTTCGACACCGGCGTGACCAGGAACTTCGTCTTCGGATCCTCGACCAGCGTGTCGAGGAAGAACTCCGCCGCGCCCTTCATCGCCGGGTAGTACGCGGCCACCGTCGCGAAGTCCTGGCTGAACGCGTACTGCTGGTACACCGTGTTCGCCAGCCACGCCCCGCCCGTCGGACTCGACCCCCAGCTCGCCTCTTCGCCCGGTGACGTGTACCCCCAGGGGTTCGAGATCGTGTGCGCGACCCAGCCGCGCTGCGCGCCGTAGTACGCCTTGGCCGTGCGCTCGCCCGGCGCGACGAGCGAGTTCAGGAAGCGCCCCAGCGACCCGACGCTGTCGCCGAACCCGGTCGGGTTCGCCATCCAGTAGTTCATCTGGAGGTTCACGTTCAGGTGGTAGTCGCCGTTCCACGGCGTCTGCACCTCGTCCGCCCACAGGCCCTGCAGGTTCGCCGGCAGACTGCTCGGCCCGGCCGACTGCAGCATCAGGTAGCGGCCGTACAGGAAGTAGTAGGCGAAGAACGACGGATCGTCCGTGCCCGCCGCCAGCGCCTCGAGCCGCGCCTGCGTGGTCAGCTTCGTGCGGTCCGGGCCCTCGAACTCGAGCTCCACGCGCTGGTACGCCGGCCCGAAGTGCTTCTCGACGTGCTGCTTGTACAGCTCGCCGTGGCCCTTCTGGATCGCCTTGTAGATCGCCTGCTGCGTCAGCGCCACGTGATCGCGGCCCATCCACGGCCCCTGCACCGGCCCCTGGTAGCTGGTGCCCATGCCGATCACGATCAGCACGTCGTTGGCCTTGCGCACCTTGAGCACGCCGTCGGCCGACTCGACCGTGCCCGACAGCGGCTGGCACTTCAAGCGCGCGTTGAAGCTCATGCCCTTGCGCACGACGTTGCCGTCCTTGTCCTTGGCGTCGCCCTTGCCGTCGGGCAAGGCACCGGTCAGCAGGAGCTCGTCCTTGCCGACCGATTCGCAGCGCGCGTTCTCCTGGCGCGTGATCTTCAGGTCGAAGTTCGTGTTCCCCAGGCCGTCGGTCGCGATCCGGTACACCAGGACACCGTCGAGGTGGCTGCCGAACAGGTTGCGCGTCAGCGTCACCGTGCGGCGCTTCGAGTCCTTGTACACGTAGCGCGTGGCCGTGAACCCGTAGTGCAGGTCGAGCCAGCGGCGGTACTCCTTGACCTCGCCGCCGATCGGCTGGCCTTCCTTGTCCATGAACGTGAACTCGAGGTCGCCGAGCACCTGGTAGCAGCCGAAGGCCAGGTCCTTGGCCTTGCCGCCGCCCGAGCCCGGGCCGGCGCACACGAAGGTCTCGTTGACCAGCTTCTCCGCCTCGACGTTCTTGCCCTCCAGCAGGAGCTGCTTGATCGCCGGCAACTTGGCGGCCGCGTCGGGCCGGTCGGCGTCCTGCGGCGAACCCGACCAGAGCGACGACTCGTTGAGCACGATGCGCTCGTTCTGCACCCCGCCGAACACCATCGCACCCAGGCGCCCGGTGCCGATCGGGTAGGCCTCGACGAAGCTGGCCGCCGGCTTGTCGGCCCACAGCGAGTAGTACTCGCGCGGCGCGTTCGAGTCCGGGACGATCGTCAGGCCGCCGCCTTGCGGCGTGGGTTGCACGGGCGGCTGCCCGACCGTGGCGGCCGGCTGGGCGGGGAGCGTCGAAGTGGCGGTGAGCAGCAGTGCCGTCAGCAGCATGGGGGGCCTCGTCCGTGGAAAAGGGGCGGTCACGATCGCAGAGCGGCCGGCGGGCGGCAAGGGCAGGCCCGTGAGCCGGACATTAAAGGAAGGGCACGCTGCGCGACACGCCGCGGACGAGCGTCCGGGGGCGTCCGGGCCGGGTGGACCGCCCGACTACGCAGCCCGCGCGACGGCGTTGGGCCCGGACGCAGGCTTCACGCCCCGTTGAGTAGACTGCGCGCTTCGAACGCCCATGACGACCTCGATGAGCTCGCGCCAGCGCTTCCTCGCCGCCTGCCGGCGCGCGCCCGTCGACCGCACCCCGGCCTGGGTCATGCGCCAGGCGGGCCGCTACCTGCCCGAGTACCGCGCGCTGCGCGGCCAGCACGACTTCCTGCGCATGGTGCACGACCCGGCGCTGGCGGCCGAGGTCACCTGCCAGCCGCTGCGGCGCTTCGACATGGACGCGGCCGTGATCTTCAGCGACATCCTCGTGCCCTGCGAGGCGATGGGCGTCGAGGTGCGCTTCGCGGAGGGCGAGGGCCCGGTGCTGACGCCGGCGGTGCGCTCGCGCGCGGACGTCGACCGCCTGCGCGACTTCGACGCGCGCAGCGCCACGGGCTTCCTGGGCGAGGCCATCCGTCGCGTGCGCGCCGAGCTCGGGCCCGACAAGGCGATCCTCGGCTTCTGCGGCGCGCCGTGGACCACCGCGAGCTACCTGATCGAGGGTGGCACGAGCCGCAACTTCGAGCACGCCAAGGCGCTCCTGCACGGCGACCCCGCGACCTTCGAGCGCCTGTGCGCGCGGCTGGTCGAGAACCTCGTGCCCTACCTGGCGATGCAGGTCGAGGCCGGCGCCGACGTGCTGCAGATCTTCGATTCGTGGGGCGGCGCGCTCGACGCCGAGACCTACCGCAAGGCGCTCCTGCCGCACGTGCGCAAGCTGGTGCTCGGCGCGCAGGCGCTGGGCGTGCCGGTGATCCTGTACGTCAACGGCTGCGCGCAGCTGTTGGAGGTGCTGGCCGACGCCGAGCCCGACGTGCTGGGCATCGACTGGCGCGTGACGCCCGCCGACGCCATCGCGCGCGTCGGGGCGCGCGTCGCGCTGCAGGGCAACCTCGATCCCTGCCTGCTCTTCGCGCCGCCCGCGGTCGTGGCGCGCGAGACGGAGCGCACGCTGGCCGCCTTCGCCGGCCAGAACGGCTACGTCTTCAACCTGGGCAGCGGCATCCTGCCCGGCACGCCGGTGGCGAGCATGGAGGCCCTGTTCGAGACCGTGCGCCGCTGCGGCGTGCGCTCGGGAGCCGGCGCGCTGCCGGACACGCTCGGGCCGCTGGCGCGCGAGGACGTGCGCTCGCTGCTCGACGCCTTGCAGCGGCAGACGACGACGCCGCTGGCGGAGCGCGAGATCGAGGACATCCTGGCCAAGATGAACGCCGTGCGCGCCGGGCGCGGCTCGCGGCCGCCCTTCCGGCCCGGACAGACGGTGCGCTTCGCGCACGGCGGCTTCACCGGCCTCGAGGGCCGCGTGCTGTCGGTCGACGAGTCGACCTGGAAGCTGTGCGTCGCGCTGACGGTCCAGGGACGCGCGGTCGAGACCGAGGCGGCGCCCTGGGAGCTGGAAGCGCTCTAGGCCACCGCCGGGGGCGCTCTTTCCGGCGGCGGAGCGGGGCGCCCCTCGCGCAATCCGGCCTGCATCGTCGATGATGTCCCCGGACCGACCATGAGTTTGCCCCGCACGATCCCGCGCGCGTTGCTCGAGAAGTACGCCACCTCGGCGCCGCGCTACACGTCCTATCCGACGGCCGTCGACTGGGCCAAGGACTTCGACGCGACCAGCTACCCCGCGCGCCTGACGCGCGCCGCCGCGCGCAGCGAGCCGCTGTCGATCTACGTGCACCTGCCCTACTGCGCGGAGCTGTGCCTGTTCTGCGGCTGCAACGTGGTCATCTCGCGCAGCCCCGACCGGATGCGCGCCTACGTCGACCGGCTGCTGCGCGAGTTCGAGAGCGTGGCGCGGAGCGGCATCGGGGCGCGAGCGGTGCGCCAGTACCACTGGGGCGGCGGGACGCCGACGCAGCTCCCTCTCGCGGAGATGCAGCGCGTCCAGGCCGCCTTCGAGCGCGCCTTCCACCTGGCGCCCGACGCCGAGGTGGCGATCGAGGTCGACCCGCGCGTCACCAGCAGCGAGCAGATCGCCTGGCTCGCCAGCCGCGGCTTCAACCGCGTGTCGATGGGCGTGCAGGACTTCGACCCCGACGTGCAGCGCGAGATCAAGCGCGAGCAGAGCGAGGAGCAGACGCGCGCCGTGATCGACGCCGCGCGCGCGCACGGCATCCGCAGCGTCAACGTCGACCTGATCTACGGCCTGCCGCGCCAGACGCCGGCCAGCTTCGCGCGCACGATCGAGCGCGTGCTCGACATCCGGCCGGAGCGCGTGGCGCTGTTCCACTACGCGCACGTGCCCTGGATGAAGAAGCACCAGACGGCGCTGGAGACCGAGCTGGCGCCCTCGAGCGAGACCAAGCTGACGATCTTCCTCGAGGCGATCGAGGCCTTCCGCGCCGCGGGCTACGTGTACATCGGCCTCGACCACTTCGCGCTGCCCGACGACGAGTTGGCGCGCGCCTTCGAGCGCCGCGAGCTGCAGCGCAACTTCATGGGCTACACCACGCGCCGCGGCACGGACATGGTCTCGCTGGGCGTCTCGAGCATCGGCGACGTCGACGGCGCCTACCTGCAGAACGCGCCCAAGGAGGCCGAGTACCTGGCAGCCGTCGACGCACAGGGCTTCGCCACGCAGCGCGGGCACGCGCTGGACGCCGACGACCTGCTGCGGCGCGACGTGATCCTGGGCCTGATGTGCAACGGCGTCCTGGAGAAGGCCGGCATCGAGCGCGCGCACGGGATCGTGTTCGACGAGTACTTCGCGCGCGAGCTGGCGGCGCTGCGGCCGCTGGCCGACGACGGGCTGGTGCGGCTCGACGCGGACGCGCTGCGGCTGACCGCGCTGGGACAGCTCTTGATGCGCAACGTGGCGCTGCCCTTCGATCGCCACTTCGGCCTGCGCGCCGCGCGCGGCGAGACGGGGCAGAACACCTTCTCGAAGACGCTCTGAGCGCGATGTCGACGCCCGCGTTCACGACCGGTTGGCGCGTCCTGGCGGCCGGGCTCGCGCTGTGCTGCGCGGCGCGCTCGGCCCCCGCGCGGCAGACGGAGCCGGCGACCGCGCCCGCGGCGCAAGCGCAAACGCCCGCAGCCCCCAGCCGCTACCGCGGGCGCGTGCTGTTCGAGGACGGCACGGCCGTCGCGGGCCTGGACATCGAGATCCAGGGCAACCGCGTGCGTCCCGACGAGCCCGGCGCGCCCTTCGTGGTCGAGAATTTCGAGAGTGCGACGGTGCGCACCGGCGCCGACGGCCGCTTCGAGCTCGAGTGCGTGCTGCCGCGCAACTTCCAGTTCGTGCTGACGCTGCGCCTGGAAGGCCACGTCGGCCGCACCTGGCGCTGGAACACGCCGTCGCGCGCCGAGACGCGCGACTTCGGCACGGTCGTGCTGCGCCGCGGCGGCCGGATCACCGGCCGCGTGGTCGACGCGCAGGGCCGCGCGCTGGGCGACCGCTGGACGGTGTACTGCGATCCGGTGCGCACGCTGGCCGGCAAGGGCGGCGGCGATGCGCTGCGGCCCCAGACGATGAGCGATCCGGACTCCGGCCGCTTCACGCTGGCGGACCTGGCGCCCGGCACGCATTCGGTGCGCGCCTATTCGCGCCAGGGCGACTGGGCCGAGGCGGTCGAGGTCGACGTGCAGGCCGGCGAGACCAGCGAGGTGCTGCTGAGCTACACCGGGCCGGACAACGCGCGGCGCGTCGTCGTGCTGATGGTCGCGCAACCCTTCTACACCTTCGCCAACGAGATCGACGCGCTGGTGCTGCGCGGCGCGGGCCTCGAGCCGCGCAGCGCCCAGCGCGATCCGCGCTCGCCGCAGCGGATGATCTTCGAGGACGTGCCCGACGGCAGCTACACGCTCGAGCTCACCGACGACGTCTACCGCACCTGGACCAAGTCCGGCGTGCAGCCCGGCGAGTCGCTGCAGGCGCAGCTCGTCGGCGCCGCGTCGGCGCGCATCCAGGTCTTCGACGCCGCCACGGGCGCGCGCCTCGAGCACTGGGGCCTGCGCGTGCGGCTCGAGGACCTCAACGTGCAGCCCAAGAGCTACGACCTGCGGCGCCGCAACAGCCCGCCGCCGATCGACGATCTGGTCGAAGGCCTCCTGCCGAAGAAGCAGACCTTGATCGTGCTGGCCGAGGGCTACGCGCCGGCGGAGCAGCTGGTCGAGCGCTTCGATCCGCTCGCGCCGCCCGCGCTGCGCTTCGAGCTCGGCCCCGGGCTGACGCTGCGCGGCCGGCTGCTGTCCGGTCCCGAGCGCGCGCCGCTGGCGGGCGTCGAGGTCGTGCTCGAGAACAAGGGCGACGTGCAGGCCGGCGTGTGGTCGCCCTGGGCCGAGGACCGTTCGCGCCGGACGAAGAGCGGGCCCGACGGCGCCTACGTGTTCACCGGCCTCGCGCCGAGCCAGTACGAGCTCAGCGCGCAGACCTCGTTCCTCGTGCGCGCGCGCTACGCCTTCCCCTACCCGCTGCCGCCGCTGCCGGTCGCGGCACCGGCGCCGGTCCCCGGTGCGGCGCCGGTGGCCGACGCGCCGCCCGCCGCGGACGCCCCGCGCGACACCGTCGACCTCTTGTTGCCTGCGGTCGGCACGATCCGCGGCCGCGTGCTCGCCGGCGAGGAACTCGACCTCCAGGGCCTGCATCTCGCCGTCGTGCCGGCCGAAGCCGGGCCCGAGCTGCGCAGCGCCTGGCAGAACGCGCTCGGCTTCGGCGAGTTCCCCGCCGGCTTCGAGCTCGGCCCCGACGGCAGCTTCCGCGTCACGGGCGTGCCCGCCGGAGCGGTCGATCTCGAGCTCGTGCTGCCCGCGCGCGATCCCAACGACAACAACGGCGTCTACGAGCCGCGCACGCGCATCCCGCTCGGGCGCATCAGCGTGCCCGCGGGCCAGGAGTCGGAGCACGCGATCGACGCGCGCGCCAAGGCGCCGGTCTGCGCGCGCGCCACGGTGCTGGTCAACGGCCAGCCGCTGGCGGGCGTCCTGGTCGAGGTGCGCGTCGCCGGCCGGCCGAATCCGGTCGCGACGCTGCGCACGGACGAGTCCGGCGTCGGCTACAGCGGCCTGTTCCTGTCCGCTAAGGCGAGCTTCGTGCTGCGCGGCCCGGGCGACGCGTGGAGCTACGCCCCGCCCGAGGAGACGCTGCTCCAGCCCGGCGAGCTCGCCGCGCGCGCGTGGGAGCTCTACGTGGTCGAGGCCGCGACGGTGTTCGTCGACGCCGCCGGCGCCCCGCTCGCGCGCCGCATGCTGCAGCTCACGCCCGAGATCGACGGGCGCGCGTCGACGCCGGTCGTCGCCCTGACCGACGCCGCGGGCGTGGCGCAGCTGACGCTGGTCCCGGGCCGCCACCGCGTCGTGTGCGAGGCGCGCGGGAGCCTCGCGGCCCTCGGCGGCGAGTTCGTCTGGACCTCGGTCGGCGTCGAGGGCGAACGGGTCGAGCTGCGCTGAGAGCTTGACGTCGCGACGCGGGCGCGCGAGCGTCTGGCGATGGCCGCCACCACGCTGCAGGAGGATCTCGCGCTCGTCGATTCGGTCGCAGGCTGGCTGGCGCTGGACGAGGCGCGCGTGTTGATCGACTGCGCGGCGCGCGTCCCCGCCGGCCAGTGCATCGTCGAGATCGGCAATTACCGCGGGCGCTCGACCACCGCCCTGGCGCTCGGTGCCCGGCGCGGCGCGGGGGCGCAGGTCTACAGCTTCGATCCGCACGTCCCCTTCGTCGGACCGCGCGGCGGGCACTTCGGCCGCGCCGACCAGGCCGAGCTCTACGCGACGCTCTCGCGCACGGGCGTCGGCGAGCTGGTCAGCGTGGTGACGCTCGACGCGCGCCTGGTCGGCCCGGTCTGGCCCCGGCGCGACGTCGCGCTGCTGTTCATCGACGGCGACCATCGCTACGAGGCGGTGCGCGCCGACCACGCGGTCTGGGAGCCGCGGCTCGTGCCGGGCGCGACGGTGGTCTTCGACGACTGCGACTTCGCCGACGTGGCGCGCCTGACCGCCGAGCTGGTCGCGGACCGGCGCCTCGCGCCGCGCGCGACGGTGGGCAAGCTGGGCTGTTTCGAAGCCCTGCGCTGAGTACGGTGCCAGGCACTTTTTTTCCGCTTGCGACGGCGCGCGGGACGCGCGCGCCGTCGCAAGCGGAAAAAAAGTGCCTGGCACCGTACAACCGAAGAGGCGCTTCCGTCGCTCGACGCGACTTCACCAGCGCCAGTCGGGGTGCCGATAAGCGCAGCGTTCCCCGCTCCCCGCGTCGCGCAGTCCCCCTGCGCGGGCCGGCGTCGGCGTGGAGCGACCCCCTCCCTCATGGACATCGCAACGCTCCTCGGCTTCGCCCTCGGCCTGGGCCTGATCACCTGGTCGATGGCGCACGGCGGCGGTCTCTCCGCGCTGGCGCTCTTCGTGCACCCGGCCGCCGCGGCGGTGGTGTGCGGCGGATCGCTGGCGGCGATCCTGATCCACTTCCCGCTGCGCGACGTGCTCAGCCTGGTCAAGGTCATCCTCAAGAGCTTCTTCAACCGCATCCCGGATCCCGCGCAGCAGATCGACCAGGTGATCGAGTACGCCGCGCTGGCGCGCAAGGAAGGCCTGCTCGCGCTCGAGGGCAAGGTCAAGGAGATCAAGGACCCCTTCTTCGCCAAGGGCGTGCAGCTGGTGATCGACGGCTTCAGCGCGCAGACGGTGCGCGACATCCTCGAGCTCGAAGCCGAGGTCGAGAAGCAGCGCCACGCGGTCGGCAAGAAGATGCTCGAGCAGCTCGGCACCTTCGCGCCCGCCTTCGGCATGGTCGAGACCCTGATCGGCCTGGTGCAGATGCTCTCGAACCTGTCCGACCCGTCCAAGATCGGCGCGGGCATGGCGGGTGCCTTGGTCGGCACGTTCTACGGCGCCTTCGTGGCCAACATGATCATGCTGCCGATGGCGGGCAAGTGCGACATCCGCTCCAAGGAGGAGTACCAGATGCGCGAGCTGATGATCGAGGGCATCGTCGCCATCCAGTCCGGCGAGAAGCCGCAGCTGATCCGCGAGAAGCTGACGGGCTTCCTGCCGCCGGTGCTGCGCCAGAAGGTCGCCGCCTGAGAGCCGCCGCGCCATGGCCAAGAAGAAACCCGAGGAACCGGCGCACGGCGAGAGCTGGCTCGTCAGCTACTGCGACATGATCTCGCTGCTCGTGACGTTCTTCCTGATGATGATGACCTTCTCCACGAAGGACAGACTCGACGTCAAGGAGACCGGCGTCGGCCTGCTGCGCGGCCGCGGCGGCATCTGGCAGAACATGATGGCGCTGCCGCAGGAGCACGAGGTCGAGCCCAGCGTGGTCAACGCCCTGGCGCGCGACCTGGCGGCGCTCGCAGAGGAACAGCAGGACGACGACCTGGGTGCGGCGATCAAGCCGCTGCTCGACGGCTTCCGCGTCGGTTTCGACCTGCGCGCCTCCTTCGCGCCCGGATCGTGCGAGGTCAACGCCGAGCTGCGCCAGCACCTGGTCGAGCTGGCGGGCTCGCTGCAGCGCTACACGCACCTGATCGTGGTCGAGGGCCACACCGACGACCGCTTCAAGTCGACGCCCGAGTTCCCCGACGCCGAGTCGCTGGCGCTGGCGCGCGCCAGCGCCGCCGCGCGCGTGATGCTCGAGAACTCGCTCCTGCCGCCCGAGCTGGTGCAGGTCTCGGGCCTGGGCGACGCGCGCGCGCGCGCCTCGAACGATTCGCCGCTCGGCCGCACGTCGAACCGGCGCGTCGAAGTGCACGTCCTGGCGCTGGCGCGCGCCGAGTCCGCGCCGGGCGAGACCGGCCCGCAGCCGCGCCTCCCGAGGTGAGCCGTGGCCGAACACGCACACGACCACCACGGGGAGCGCGGCGCGGCGCACGGCGGCCACGAGCAGGCGCATGGTGCCGATTCACACGGGGGCCACGGGGGCCACAAGGCCCACGAGCACGACCATCCGCCCGGCGTGCCGCCCTGGCTGATCAGCTTCGGCGACATGATGACGCTGTTCCTGTGCTTCTTCATCGTGCTGGTGACGATGGCGCCCAAGCAGGACGCCGGCCTGGTCGCCGCCGGCCTCGGGCCCTTCGTCGCCGCACTCGAGAACTCGGGCAACGACCTGCCGCTGACCGGCTCGGAGACGCTCTCGAAGGTCAACACCTACCGCAAGCGCTTCGGCCTGGCGGAGATCACCGAGGACCAGCTGATCGGCGCGGCCGAGATCCCCGCGTCGCACGACGTCGAGAAGCTGGTCAAGGAAGCGCTGCGGCCCTACGCCGAGATGATGCAGCCCTTGGTGGCGCAGTTCGCGCCGGGCTCGGCTGAGCTCGACGACAACGGCCGGCGCTACCTCGCGCTGCTGGCCGACACGCTGCGCCCGGGCTTCCGCCAGTCGCTGGTGCTCGAGGGCCACGCCGACGACGCCGGGCCCGCGCACGGCGGCGACGACGCGCGCCTGGCCGCCGCGCGCGCGCTGGCGGTCAAACGCTACCTGGTCGACGAGCACGGCTTCGTCCCGACGCGCGTCGAGGCGCGCTCGTGGGCGCTGCAGACCTCGCCGACCCACAACCGTTCACGCGGGGTGGATGCGCGCCTGATCCAGCCCGATGTCGCCGCTAGCAGTTGAGGACGCCCGCCATGGCCGACAAGAAAGACGACGCGAAGAACGAAGCTCCGAAGGCCGAAGGCGAAACCGCCCCGGCCGGCGCGGGCGCGGGCAAGCTGCTCAAGCTCGTGGGCGGCAGCGCCCTGGCCGCCGTGGCGCTGGGCTGGATCCTGGCGACGATGGCCGTGCCGAAACGCCAGGAAGAAGCACCCAAGCACCTCGACGGCCCCTTCGTCGCGCGCCTCTCGAAAACCGACATCCAGGTCAACCTCTCGGGCGAGAGCAGCAAGCGCTACCTGGTGATGATGCTCAACGCCGAGTACATGGCCTACGACGAGATCTACGTCAACGGCCGGCTCGGCATCGGCGGCGCGGCGGTCGAGGATCCGCTGTACACGATCCAGCTGAAGAACGCGCTGCTCGGCCTGGCGACGCGCCGCACGCGCGAGCAGGTCACCGATCCGGTGCACATCGAGACCTTCCTCGAGGAGGCGCGCCAGCTGGTCGAGCCGGTGCTGTTCCCGATCCACCTCGGCGACGCGCACTCGCCGCACCACCCCGACTCGCGCTCGGGCCTGCGCTTGGGGGCGAGCAACCACGAGTCGACGCTGCGCGGCCTGCTGCACGAGCACGCGATCCACGTCGACGCACAGCACCACACGCTGCGCTTCGACGAGGGCGCGCCGGTCGACTACGAGAAGCAGGACCGCGACCTGAAGGTCGTCAACCAGGACGGCATCGAGGTCTGGATCGACGTCACCGGCCTCAAGCCCGACTTCGCGGGCCGGGTCCCGATCGGCGTGCCGGGCCGGCTGCGCAAGATCTACCGCGAGTCCTTCCTGGTGCAGTAGGGCCGCGCGCGGACCCTACAATCCGGGCGGAGGTCCGCATGCCCCGCCCGCTCCTGATCCTGCTCGCGTCCCTGTTGTGCTGCGCGTCCGCCGCGGCGCAGACCCCGAGCCCGCTGTCCGTGCGAGTCGACCCGCGCGTCGAGCTGGTGACGATCGTCGCGCGCCTCGCGGGCTTTCGCGAGTTCACGATGGCGAACGCGACTTCGCCGTACTCCAAAGCGGTCGACGCGCACTTCGGGCCGCATCGCACGCACGCGGCGGTCGCGACGCTGCAGGCCCTGCGCCGCGACCACGGCGTCTCCTACGACGCGCTGCCGAGCTTCGCCGTGCACATCGAGGACGTGACGACCTTCGAGGAGCGCGTGCCCTTCGACGCCCCGCCGGAGCGCCTCGACGAGCGCTGGGGCGGCGCGCGCGCGCGCGCCTTCCTGGCCGAGTTGCGCGACTTCGCGGCGGTCAGCAAGGCCGCCGACTTCTTCGCTGGCCGCGCCGGCTACTACGCACAGGTCGCCGAGCGCCTCTCCGCGCGCCTGTCGCAGAGCGCGGCCCTGCCCTGGTTCGACAGCTTCTTCGGCGCCAAGGCCGGCGCGCGCTACACGGCGATCGCCGGCCTCTTGTGCGGCGGCGGCAACTTCGGCGTCGGCATCCGCTTCGGCGACGGCCGGCCCGAGGAGCTCCTGCCCGTGTTCGGCTGCTGGACCTGGGACGAGGCCGGCCTGCCGGTGTTCGGCGCGGACTACCTGCCGCTCTTCGTGCACGAGATCGCGCACAGCTACACCAACCCCTTCGTCGACCGCATCGCCGACGAGCTGGCCGAGCCCGCGCGAGCGCTGTACGCCACCTGCGCCGAGCGCATGCGGCGCCAGAGCTACGGCACGCCCAAGACGATGCTGTACGAATCGCTGGTGCGCGCCACGGTCGTGCGCTGCCGGCTGGCGACCGAGGGCCGCGACGCGGCGCGCGCGCAGGCCGAGGAGGAGCTCGCCAAGCACTTCGCCTGGGTGCCCGAGCTGGCCGTGCTGCTCGGCGAGTACGAGGCCGACCGCAAGACCTGGCCGACCTTCGAGGCCTTCCTGCCCAAGCTCAGCGCCTTCTTCGTCGCCTGCTCGAAGCAGGCGGTCGAGCGCCAGGCCAAGACGCCGGTGCTGCTCTCGATCACGCCCCCCGACGGCGCGACCGACGTCGACCCCGCGACTGCCGAGCTGGTGCTGCGCTTCGACCGGCCGATGCGCGACAAGTCCTGGTCCTTCACGGGGTCCAAGGACGACGTGCCCGAGATCGTCGGCCAGCCCGCGTACGACGCGGAGCGGAAGCAGCTGACCGTGAGGGTGCGCCTGCAGCCCGGCCGCAGCTACCGCGTCGGCATCAACGGCCCGCGCAGCCAGGGCTTCGCCAGCGCCGAGGGCGTGCCGCTCGAGCCGCTGGAGTACGACTTCGTCACCCGCAAGTGAGGGTGGACGCCGGGGCTCGTCAGGCCAGCAGCTCGCCGCGCGCCACGGTCAGCGCCCGGCCGCCGAGCAGCACGCGCTCGCCCATCACGACGCAGCGCACCGTGCCGCCGCGCCGGCTCATCTGGTAGGCGAACATCTGCGGCTTGCCCAGCTTGGTGTGCCAGTAGGGCGCCAGCGCGCAGTGCGCCGAGCCGGTGACCGGGTCCTCGCGGATGCCCGCGCGCGGCGCGAAGAAGCGCGAGACGAAGTCGAAGCGGCCCGAGGAGCGCGCGGTGACGATCACGCCGCGCGCCTCGACCTGCTTGAGCTCCTCGAAGTCGGGCGCCAGCGAGCGCACGTGCTCGTCCGACTCGGTCTCGACCAGGAAGTCCATCCCGTTGCAGCCGACGAACACCGGGTCCGTGCCCAGCGCCGCGATCAGGCCCTTGGGCGGCGGCGTGGCGCGCACCGGCTTGCCCGGGAAGTCGAGCTCGATCTCGTCGCCGCGCCGGATCGCCGACAGGACCCCGCTGCGCGTGTGGAAGCGCGGCAGCGTGCCCGCCTCGAGCCGGCCGCTCTCCCACAGCACGTGCGCGCTGGCCAGCGTCGCGTGCCCGCACAGGTCGACCTCGACCATCGGCGTGAACCAGCGCAGGTCGAACTCGCCCGCCGCGCCCGCGCGCGGCACGAGGAAGGCGGTCTCCGACAGGTTCATCTCGGCCGCCACGTGCTGCATCCAGGCCGCCTCGCGCGCGCGCTCGAGCAGGCACACCGCCGCGGGGTTGCCGCTGAAGGGCTTCTCGGTGAACGCGTCGACCAGGTAGAGCGGGGTGGGCATGCCGGGTCCTCCGCGCGCATTGTCGCGCGCGAGCGCGAAAGCGCCACTTTGGCCTGCGCGCGGCCCTGCTACGATCGCGGCGTGGATTCCCCCGCGAGCCGGCGGCCGACGAGCCGGGTGATCGTCGTCGGTGCGGGCCTGACGGGCCTGGCGTGTGCCCACGCGCTGGCGCGCGCCGGCCGCGAGGTGCGCGTCTTCGAGGCCGCGCGCGCGCCGGGCGGCGTGGTCGGCAGCTTCGAGATCGACGGCTTCCGCTTCGAGCGCGGGCCGAACACGGTGCTGGCCTCCTCGCCCGAGTTCCGCCGGCTGGCCGCGGAGCTCGGGCTCGCGGAGCGGCTGGTCGTCTCGCCCGCCGGCGCGCGCGAGCGCTACCTGTGGCACCGCGACCGGCTGCACACCCTGCCCGCTCGACCGGCGGCGCTGTTCTCGACCGGTCTGCTCTCGTGGCGCGGCAAGCTGCGCGTGGCGAGCGAGGCCCTGCGGCGCTTCCGCCCGGCGGCACCGGACGCCGACCCGGACCTGGCGCAGTTCTTCGCCGAGCGCCTGGGCCCCGAGGCCGCCACGCGCCTCGCCGGCGCCTTCGTGCGCGGGGTCTACGCGGCCGAACTCGCCGAGCTCGGCGCGCGCAGCGCCTTCCCGAGCCTGTGGCAGGCCTGCCTGCAGCACGGCGGCCTGATCCGCGGCCTGCGGCGCCGCGCGCCGACCCCGAAGGATCTTCCGGGTCCGCCGTGCTCGCCTCACGACCTGCTTTCATTCGAAGAGGGGCTGGGAGAAATGGTCGCGAGCCTGGCGCAGCACTTGGGAACACGCTTGAGCACGAACGCGCCCGTGATGCAGCTCGCGCGCGCGGCGCAGCCGCGGTCCGGCTGGAGCGTGACGCTCGCCGGCGGCGAGCGCGCCGAGGCCGAGGTCGTGGTGCTGGCGCTGCCCGCCGCGGCCACCGCGCGCCTCCTGGCCACGGCGACCGGCTGCGCGAGCGCCGCCGACACGCTCGCGGCCGTCGGGCACGCGCGCGTGACGCTCGTGCACCTGGGCTTCGAGCCGCGCGAGCTGCCCGGCTTCCCGCGCGGCTTCGGCTACCTCGTGCCGCCCGACGCCGGCCCGTCGGCGCCGCGCGTGCTCGGCACGATCTTCAGCTCGAACCTCTTCGCGGGCCGCGCGCCCGCGGGTTGCCACGGCGTGACGAGCTTCTACGCCACCGCCTCCCTGGGTGCCGCCTGGAGCGCGAGCGACGTCGCGCACGAGGCCTGTGTCGACCTCGCGCGCGCGCTGCGCCTGCCGCGCGCGCCCGTGCCGCGCGTGACGCACGTCCACGCCTGGGACGAGGTCATCCCGCGCTACGCGAGCGGCCACCGCGACCGCATCGACGGCCTGGAGCGCGAGCTGGCGCACAGCGCGCCCGGCTTGCACCTGGCCGGCAACTTCAGCGCCGGGGTCTCGGTCGAACAGGTGCTGGCGCGCGGCCGCGCGGTCGCCGCCGGCCTGATCGGAGGCTCGGCGTGAGAGCGCTGCTCCAGACGCTGACCGTGCTCTTGCCGCCGCTCTACCTGATCGGCGCGCTGCTGGCGGGCATGTCCTTCGCGGGCGAGCGCGGTCCGCGCGTCGCGGGCGCGCGCCGCGCGGTGCTGTCGTCGCTGCTGGTGCTGCACGGCGCCTGGTTCTTCGTCTACGCCCAGCGCGTGCGCGGCTTCCCGATCGACGACGCGGCCTCGAGCATCTCGGCGGTGGTGTTCTCGGCTTGCGCGCTGCACTGCCTCCTGGCGCGCTGGACCCGGCACGGCGGCAGCGGCGGGATCGTGCTGGCGCTGCTCTTCGTCGGCCAGCTGGCCGCGGCCTGCCTGGCCGACCTGCGCGCGCTGCCCAAGCCGGGCACGCTGGCGATCGAGGCGCTGATGCACGTCGCGACCAGCGTCGTCGCCACGGCGGCGCTGATCCTCTCGGGCGTGCACGGGCTCTTGTACCTCGTGCTGCTGCGCCAGATGCGGCGGCACCAGTTCGGCGTCCTGTTCGCCGGGCTGCCCGACCTCGACGTGCTGGCGCGCCTGATGCGCGGGGCGGCGCTGTTCGGCTTCCTGGCGCTGACGGTCGGCATCAACGTCGGCATCTGGCTGGCGCACCGCGACCACGCCGCGGGCTTCGAGTACCGCGCGGCCGAGGTGGCGCTCTCGATCGTGCTCTGGCTGCACTTCGGCGCGATCGCCTGCTCGGGCTGGATCCGCGGCTTCAGCGCGCGGCGCGCCGCCTGGGCCGCGGCGATCGGGCTGGCGGTGGTGATGCTCTCGCTGGCGCTGGTGCTCGTGCCCGGCACGACCTTCCACTCGAGGCTCTGAGCACGTGGACGGCCGCAGCACCTTGACGCTCGTCGGGCTCTCGCACCGCACCGCGGCGGTCGCGTTGCGCGAGCGCTACGTGGTGCGCACCGAGGACCTGGGCGCCTGCCTGACCTCCTTGTGCGCCATCCCGGGCGTCGGCGAGGCCTACGTGATCTCGACCTGCAACCGCACGGAGGTGCTGGTGCTCGGCGAACACGGCCGCGAGGTCGCGGCGGCGGTGCGCGCGCAGGTGTTCCGCAACCTCGAAGAGCGCCAGCTGTACGTCTACACCGACCTGCAGGCTCTGATCCACTTCTTCCGCGTGGCGGCCGGGCTCGACAGCCTGGTGGTCGGCGAGAGCGAGATCCTGGGCCAGATCAAGCGCGCCCACGAGGTCGCGCAGGCGGCGCGCACCCTGGGTCCGACGCTGCAGGCGCTGGTGCAGCAGTCGCTGCACGTCGGCAAGCGCGTGCGCAGCGAGACCGGCGTCGGCTCGGGCACGCTCTCGGTGGCGCGCGTCGGGATCGAGATGGCGACGCGAGTCTTCGGCGCCCTGTCGCACACGCGCGCGCTGGTGCTCGGCGCGGGCGAGACGGGGCTCTTGGTCGCCCGCCACCTGCGCGACCAGCGCGTGCTCGAGCTGGGCTTCGCCAACCGCACGCTGGCGCGCGCCGAGACCGCGGCGCACGAGCTCGGCGGCCGCGCCTGGAGCCTGGAGCAGGCCGCCGAGCCGCTGCGCAGCGCCGACCTGGTGGTCTCGTGCGTCGAGGCCGACGAGTTCGCGCTCGCGCCGCAGCTCTTCGACGCGCGCGTGTTGCGGCGCCGCGACCGGCCGCTCTTGGTGGTCGACCTCTCGATCCCGCGCTCGGTCGATCCGGCCGTCGCGCGGCTGCCCAACGTGCTGCTCTACGACCTCGACGACCTGGCGCGCGTGGTGCGGCGCAACCAGTCCGGCCGCGAGCTGGCGGTCGAGGGCACGGCCGAGATCCTGGTCGCCGAGCTGCACAAGTTCCTGGCCTCGCGCGCCTACGCCTCCTTCGCCCCGGCGATCGCCGCCATGCGCGAACGCTTCGAACAGGTGCGCGAGAGGGTGCTCGACGACGTCACCGGCGCGCGCAGCGACCCGCGCGACGTCGAACTGGCCCACGAGCTGACCAAGCGCCTGCTCGACGCCGCCTTGCACCACCTGAAGGAGGGCGCCCGGCAGACGCGCTCCGAGGAGCTGGTCGACCGCGAGTACCAGCGCTTCCTCGACGAACTGTCGATCCAGGACGGCGGCTGAGCGCGCGCGGCACGCTATGCTGCGCGGCGACGCGATGGCTGCGACGTTCCTGCTGGCGACCCGTGGAAGCAAGCTCGCCCTGTGGCAGGCCGAGACGGTCAAGCGCCTCTTGTGCGCGGCCGAACCGGAGCTGACGGTCGAGCTGGTGGTGCTGCGCTCGACCGGCGACGAGGAGCAGCAGCGGCCGCTCGCGCGCCTGGGGCGCACCGGCGTGTTCACGGCCGAGATCGACGCGGCGGTGCTCGCGGGCCGCGCGCAGGCCGGGGTGCACAGCCTCAAGGACCTGCCGACCAGCCTGCCCGCGGGGCTGATCCTGGCCGCGGTGCTCGAGCGCGGCGCGGTCGAGGACGTGCTGGTGTCGCGCGACGGGCGCACGCTTGACGCCCTGCCGGGCGGCTCGCGCGTCGCCACCGGGTCGGTGCGGCGCGTCGCGATGGTGCGGCGCGCGCGGCCCGATCTCGAGCTCGTCGGCGTGCGCGGCAACGTCGACACGCGCCTGGCCAAGCTCGCGGCGGGCGAGGCCGAGGCGCTGGTGCTGGCGCGCGCCGGCCTCGAGCGCCTGGGCCTGGCGCAGCACGTCAGCGAGGTGCTCGGCGCGCCGCGCTTCCTGCCCGCCGTCGGCCAGGGCATCGTCGGTCTGGCCTGCCGCGCGTCGGACACCGCGACGCGCCAGCGGCTCGAGCGCCTGCGCGACGCGCCGACCTGGTCCGCCGCGCAGGCCGAGCGCGCGCTGCTCGCGGCGCTGCACGGCGGCTGCAACGCGCCGCTGGGGGCGCTGGCGCGCTGCCAGGGCCAGGAGCTCGTCCTCGACGCCTGCGTGCTGGCCCACGACGGCCGCGAGGTGATCGAGGGACAGGTCAGGGGTGCTGCGGCGCAGGCGGTCGAGCTCGGCCGGGCCCTGGCCGGCGAGCTGGCGGGCCGCGGCGCGCGGCGCTTGATCGATGCCGCGCGCGCGCGCTGAGCGCCTGTGAAGAGGGCGGGGACGCGCTACGCTGCCCGACGCGTGATCCAGCGCCTGCTCCTGACCGGTCCGCTCGAGTCGCTCGCGAGCTTCGCCGCCGCCGCGCGCGGCGCGGGCTGGGAAGCGCTCGAGTTCCCGTTGATCGAGATCGTCGAGCTCCCGGCGGAGCTGGCGGCCGACGCGGCGGCCTGCAGTGCAGTGTGCGTCACGAGCTCGAGCGCGCTGCCCGCGCTGGCGCGCGCCAGCGAGCGCGTGCGCGCCCTGCCGCTCTTCGTCGTCGGCGCGCGCACCGCCGAACGCGCGCAGGCCCTCGGCCTCGCGCCCGTCGCCCCGCCGGCCGCCGACGCCGCGGATCTCGCCGCGCGCGTCGCGCGCTCCCTGCCGCAGCCCGCGCGCCTGCTCTGGCCGCGCGGCTCGCACAGCGACGAGCTGGCCCGGCGCCTGCGCGCGGCGGGCTTCGCCGTCGACGAGCGCATCGTCTACGCCACGCGCGTGCGCGAGGCGCGCGGTCGGCCGCCGGAGAGCGCGGCGGTGTTCTTCGCCAGCCCCTCCGCGGTCCAGACCTGGTTCGCGCGGCCGCCGGCGGCGCGCACGGAGCCGGCAGTCGCCATCGCGATCGGCGCGACGACCGCCGCGGCGCTGCGCGGCGAGACAGCTGCGCGCTTCGCCGCTATCCTCGCGCTCCCCGAACCCACGGAGTCCGCGCTCGCGCGGGCTCTGACGAACCTCGAGCCGCGCCGCACGCCATGAACTACTCGCCTCCGCCCGGCATGGGCTCGGCCTTCGGATCCGGACACTCGCACCCGCCCGGCGAGGAGCCGCCCGTGCTGCCCCCCGAGTACCTGGTGAAGCGCCCGCGCCGCTTGCGCGCGCATCCCGCCTTGCGGCGCATGCTGCGCGAGACGCGCCTGACGCGCGACGACCTGGTGCTGCCGCTGTTCGTGGTCGAGGGCACGAACGTGCGCGAGGAGGTCAAGTCGATGCCGGGCGTGTGGCGCGAGTCGGTCGACGTGCTCGGCGACACCGTCAAGCGCGCCGCCGACCTCGGCCTGCCGGGCGTGATCCTGTTCGGCGTGCCGGCGACCAAGGACGAGGAGGGCCGCAGCGCCTGGTCGCCCGACGGCATCGTGCAGCGCGCGCTGGAGCGCGTCGAGCGCGCCGCACCCGAGCTGTTGCGCATCGCCGACCTGTGCTTCTGCGAGTACACCAGCCACGGCCACTGCGGCGTGCTCACCGAGCACGGCGACGTCGACAACGACGCGACGCTGGAGAACCTGGAGCTGCAGGCGCTGGCGCTGGCCGACGCGGGTGCGCAGGTCGTCGCACCCAGCGGGATGATGGACGGCGTCGTCGGCTCGATCCGTTCGGCGCTCGACGAGGCGGGCTACTACGACATCTCGATCCTGTCCTACGCGGTCAAGTACGCCTCGGGCTTCTACGGCCCGTTCCGCGACGCCGCCGACTCGGCGCCGGCCTTCGGCGACCGCTCGACCTACCAGATGGATCCCGCCAACGCGCTCGAGGCGCTGCGCGAAGTCGAGCTCGACATCGAACAGGGCGCCGACATGGTGATGGTCAAGCCGGCGATGGCCTACCTCGACATCGTGCGCGCGGTGAAGGAGCGCGTGAAGGTGCCGCTGGGCGCCTACCAGGTCTCGGGCGAGTACGCGATGATCAAGGCCGCCGGCGCGCGCGGCTGGATCGACGAAGAACGCGTGATGCTCGAGTCGCTGACCTCGATCAAGCGCGCGGGCGCCGATTTCATCCTGAGCTACTTCGCGCGCGAGGCGGCGAAGCTCGTGCCGTAGGCGTCGCCCGTGTCGCCGCTGCTCCTCGGCGTCGCGCTCTACGTCGCTGCGCAGTTCGCGGTCGGGATCTGGGTCAGCCGGCGCGTGCGTACGGAGGACGACTACTTCGTCGCCGGACGGCGGCTCGGGCTCGGGCTGGCGACCTTCTCGATCTTCGCCACCTGGTTCGGCGCCGAGACCTGCGTCGGCGCGGCGGGCGAGATCTACAGCGAGGGCGTCACGCGCACGACGGTCGAGCCCTTCGCGTACGGCTTGTGCCTCGTGATCATGGGGCTGGTCTTCGCCGCGCCGTTCTGGCGCTCGAAGGCGATCACGCTGGCCGATCATTTCCGCGCGCGCTACTCGCCGGCGGTCGAGCGCGTCGCGGCGCTGCTCTTGATCCCGACCTCGATCTTTTGGGCCGCCGCACAGGTGCGCGCCTTCGGTCAGGTGCTCTCGTCAGTGACCGAGATCGACGCCGGCGCCGCCGTGGCGGTCGCGGCGACGATCACGATCCTCTACACCGCCGCGGGCGGGATGCTGTCGGACGTGATCACCGACCTGGTCCAGGCGATCGCGCTGATCGCCGGGCTCGGCATCCTGGCGCTGGTCGTGCTCGGCGAGCTCGGCGGCGCGGCCGGTGCGTGGAACGCCGTGTCGGAGGGCCTCGCGGCGCGCCCGGCGAGCGAACTCGGCGCGCTCGGGACGCTCGAAGCCTGGGCCTTGCCGATCTGCGGCTCGGTCGTCGCGCAGGAGGCGCTCTCGCGCGCCGTGTCCTCGCGCAGCGCGACGATCGCGCGCAACGCCGCGCTCGGCGGCGGAGCGCTGTACCTCGCCGTCGGCCTGATCCCGGTCTTCCTCGGCCTGGTCGGCCCGCGCCTCTTGCCCGACCTCGCCGACCCCGAGCAGCTCCTGCCGCAGCTCGCCGCGACACGGCTCTCGACCTTCTTCCACGTGATGTTCGTCGGCGCGATCATCTCCGCGATCCTGTCGACGGTCGACAGCACGCTGCTCGTCGCCTCGTCGCTCCTCGCGCGCAACGTGCTCGCCGGCACGCACGACCAGCTCGGCGACCGCCAGCGCGTCTGGCTCGCGCGCGCCGGCGTCGCGGCCGCGGGCGTCGCGGCCTGGATCCTCGCCGCGGGCTCGGACGGCGTGATGGGCCACATCGAGGACGCCAGCGGCTTCGGCAGCGCGGGCATCCTGGTGTGCGTCAGCTTCGGCCTGTTCACGCGCTTCGGCGGCACGGCCAGCGCGTTGTCGGCGCTGCTGTCCGGCGTCGCAGTGTGGATCGTCGGCCACTATCTGATGACCGACGCGCCCTACCCCTACCTGTGCTCGCTGCTCGCGGCCCTCGCGGCCTTCGTCGTCGTCGGCCTCGCGACGCGGCGCCGCTCCGCGCCTGTGCCAGCGAGCGCTTGACTGCTGTATCTTGCTGCGCATGAAGCTCGATCGTTCGCGCGCGGTGTTCGAGGCGGCGCAGGCCCTGATCCCCGGCGGCGTCAACAGCCCGGTGCGCGCCTACAAGTCCGTCGGCGGGACGCCGGTGCACGTCGCCAGCGGCCGCGGTGCGCGCGTGCGCGACCTCGACGGCAACGAGTACGTCGATTTCGTGCTCAGCTACGGGCCGCTGATCCTCGGTCACGCGCACATGGCGGTCGTCGAGGCCGTGCAGCGCCAGGCCGAGCGCGGCTTCGCCTTCGGCGCGCCGACCGAGGCTGAGCTGGCGCTGGCGCGCGCGGTCCGCGAGCGCATGCCGGCGGTCGAGATGCTGCGGCTGGTCAACAGCGGCACCGAGGCGACGATGAGCGCCCTGCGACTGGCGCGCGCGGCGACGGGCCGCGACCTGGTGCTCAAGTTCAACGGCTGCTACCACGGCCACGGCGACAGCTTCCTGGTCAAGGCGGGCTCGGGCGCCTTGACGCACGGCGCGCCGGATTCACCGGGCGTGCCGAAGGCGCTGGCGGAGCTGACGGTCGTCGCCGAGTACAACGACGTCGCCAGCGCGCGCGTGCTCTTCGAGCGCCACGCCAACCGCATCGCCTGCGCGATCGTCGAGCCGGTGGCGGGCAACATCGGCTGCGTGCTGCCGGCCCGCGGCTTCCTCGAGGGCTTGCGCGAGCTGTGCACGCGACACGGCGCGCTCCTGGTGTTCGACGAGGTGATGACCGGCTTCCGCGTCGCGCGCGGCGGCTACATGGAGCTGACCCCCGTCGTGCCCGACCTCGTGACGCTGGGCAAGATCATGGGCGGCGGCCTGCCGGTCGGCGCGTACGGCGGCCGGCGCGACCTGATGCAGCAGATCTCGCCCGCCGGCTCCGTCTACCAGGCGGGCACGATGTCGGGCAATCCGATCGCCGTCGCCGCGGGACTGGCGACCTTGGCGCAGTGCGACGCGCCCGGCTTCTACGCCGAGCTCGAGCAGCGCGGCGCGCAACTGCAGGCGGGCCTCGAGCACGCCGCGCGCGAGCACGGCGTCCCGCTGTGGGTCGGCCGCCAGGGCTCGATGCTGTGCCCGTACATCTCCAAGGAGCCGCTGACCAGCTTCGGCGCCGTGCTCCAGACCGACCGCGCGCTGTGGACGCGCTTCTTCCACGCGATGCTCGAGCGCGGCGTGCTGCTGCCCCCCTCGCCCTTCGAGGCCTGGTTCCTGTCGAGCGCGCACACCGCGGCCGACATCGAACAGGTGATCGACGCCGCGCGCGGCGCCTTCGGAGCGGCGCGCGCGGGCTGAACTCCGGACCGCAGGCACGTCGCTCGACGACCCGCTCGAGTTCGTTCCCCGCTCCCTGCAACCATGCCGACACCCCCTCGACGAGATCCGCTGCACGGCGTCACGCTCGAGCGCATGCTCGTCGAGCTCGAGGCCCACTTCGGCTGGGACGGACTCGGCGAGCACGTCCGCATCCGCTGCTTCACGCACGATCCCAGCCTGGGCTCGAGCCTGAAGTTCCTGCGGCGGACGCCCTGGGCGCGCGCGAAGGTCGAGGAGCTCTACCTCGCGCTGCTCCGCGAGCGCGGGAGCTGATCGCCCGCTCAGGCGGAAGCCCCGACAGGCCCCAGCGGCGTGGTATCGTCGCGCGCGATGGCCCCCGTCGCCTGCATCGTCTCCCTCGCGCTCGCGGCGGCGTTTCCCCTCGCCGACGCGCGCGAGGTGCGCGTGGCGACGACGGACGAGCTGCGCCGCGCGCTCGCCGAGGCGAAGCCCGGCACGCGCATCCTGCTCGCGCCCGGCGAGTACGCGAGCCTCCACGTCGCGAACATCCGCGGCGCGGAGGGCCAACCCGTGGTCGTCGCCGCGGCGCAGCCCGACCAGCCGCCGGTGTTCGTCGGCGGCGTGCAGTTCTCCGACGTCGCCTGGCTCGAGCTCGCCGGGCTGGTCGTGCGCGGCGCGCCGGCGAACGGGCTCAACATCGACGACGGCGGCAGCTTCGAGACACCCGCGGAGCACGTGGTCCTGCGCGACATCGTCGTGCGCGACTGCGGCGCGCGAGGCAACGAGGACGGGATCAAGCTCTCCGGCGTCGCCGGCTTCCGCCTCGAGCGTTGCACGGTCGAGCGCTGGGGCCGGGGCGGCTCGGCGGTCGACATGGTCGGCTGCCGCGACGGGCTGATCGTCGACTGCACGTTCCGCGACCGCGAGGACGACACCGCGGCCACCGGCGTGCAGGCGAAGGGCGGCACGCGCGACGTCTGCATCCGCCGCTCGCGCTTCGAGCACGCGGGCCAGCGCGCGGTCAACGTCGGGGGCTCGACGGCGCTGGCGTACTTCCGGCCGAAGCCCGAGGGCTTCGAGGCGCGCGCGATCACGATCGAGGGCTGCACCTTCGTCGGTTCGGAGGCGCCGATCGCCTTCGTCGGCGTCGACGGCGCGAGCGTGCGCTGGAACACGTTCTACCGGCCGAGGAAGTGGTTCCTGCGCATCCTGCAGGAGACCCGCGAGCCGGGCTTCGTCCCCTGCCGCAACGGGGTCTTCGCCGACAACCTCGTCGTCTACCGCGCGGGTGAGGTCGCGACGCCGGTCAACGTCGGTCCGGACACGGCCGCGGAGAGCTTCACCTTTGCCCGCAACTACTGGTACTGCCTCGACGAGCCCGGCCGCGCGGCGCCGAAGCTCCCGGTGGCCGAGCAGGCGCCCGCGGGCGGCGCCGACCCGAAGCTGCGCGATGCCGAGGCCGGCAACCTGCGCCTCGCGCCCGAAAGCCCGGCGCGCGCGCACGGCGCCGACGCGTTCGTGGAGCCCGCGCAGCCGCGCTGAGGGGAGCGGCCTCCGGGCGCGCGACGATTCGCGGTCGGGACGCGGCGCGCGCTAGGCCGACAGCCCCGCGCCGTGCTGCCGCTGGGTCAGCTCCTCCTCGACTTCCGGCAGCTGGCGCTTGAACACGAAGCCCGGGACGAGCGAGTTGACGATCGCGTACACGACCAGGCCGCCGAAGAGCTCCGGTCCGATGTCGAAGCGCTCCCGCAGGATCCCGGCGATGACCAGCGTAAACACCAGCGTCGGGAGCATCGGCGTGGCGACCTCCATGCTCATCCGCAGACTCTCGCCGAACACGACCCGGCGGTGCAGCCAGGTCGGCACGAGGCGGAAGGTGATGCCGATGACGCTGAAGAGCAGGCCGAGGCCCAGAGCGCCGGGGCCGAAGTCCTCCTGGCGCAGGGTCGTACCGGCGTTGAAGAAGTAGAACGGCACGAACAGGGAGGCGAAGGACTCCACGGAGCCGATCATCTTCTCCGATGCCGCCGCGGTCAGGTGCTTGCGCAGGCGCTGCGCGCCCATCCCGACGACGAACGCGCCGACGAGGTAGTAGACGCCGAGCTCGTAGGTACCCACTCCGCACGCGACGGCCATGATGAGCAGGAAGGCGAACTCGGTCTTGGGCGCGTAGGGCAGGGCCACGGTGGCGAACACGCGGAACAGCACCGGGACCAGCACCACCATCGCCAGGAGGATGAGCGCGGAGATCGTCAAGCCGCCGGCCGAGTCCGACTGCAGCAACACGAACAGGATCGCCAGCGCCACGAGCTCGGTCGCGATCGCCTTGGACTTGATCCAGAAGCGGGCCCGCTCGGGGAGACCGGAGCCGTTGAGCGAGTCGAGGATGAAGCCGGTCGACGGGGTGAGCAGCCCCAGCGCGACCAGGGTCGCCGAGCGGACGGGGAGCTGCAGCAGCCAGACCGCCGCTGCCGCCAGCAGCACCAGGCTGAGCACCTGGATGGCCAGGTGCTGGACGAGGACGGTGGCGTGCTGCCGCAGCTCGCGCAGCTCGACGTCGAGTCCGGCGAAGAGGAACAGCGACACGATGCCCAGGGTCGAGAGCAGCTCGACCGTCGGATCGGCGCGGAAGATGTCGAGCCCGAGGGCGCAGAGCACGCCCAGGGCGAAGCTCGTGATCGCGGTCGGGATCCTCAGGGGCCGCAGCACCTGGGGGACGATGAAGAGCGCGAAGAGCAGGATGAGGTAGGAGTACTTCTGCACGGCCACGATCCCGCTGGGCGTGCCGACGGCCAGCGGAGCGGCCGTGTCCCCTCGAAATGCGGTGCGGGATCTTCACCCAAGCGAGGGCGAGGGTCAACGCCGACCGCATGGGCACTTCGCGAGCGTCTGGGTCGCCGGGCGCGGCTCGAACGGGCGCCGTCGTTCGTCGATGCGGGTCGGGAGGATGCGCGCGGCACGGATCCCGGCCGGCACCCGCGCGCCCCGCCAGCGCGAGACGGGGCCGGGTACCGGGTCGTCACGCGTGCGGCCGCATGCCCGGACTCTCGAAGGACCTGCGCCCCGGAGCTATCGTGCCCCTGAAACACCATGAACCCCTCGCACACCACGACGGACCCGATCCGCGCCTCCTTCGACGAAGCGCGCGCCACGCTCGACGCCTTCCTGGCCGATGCGACGGCCATGAACGGCGTGCAGCAGTTCGCCAAGGCGGCCGCGCGCGCGCTCAAGGACGGCAAGAAGCTGATGTCCTGCGGCAACGGCGGCTCGATGTGCGATGCGATGCACTTCGCCGAGGAATGGACCGGGCGCTTCCGGCAGGACCGCGCCGCCCTGCCGGCGATCGCGTTCAGCGACCCGAGCCAGCTGACCTGCATCGCGAACGATTTCGGCTTCGACGAGATCTTCGCGCGCTCGGTCGAGGCCTACGGCCAGGCCGGCGACCTCTTGCTGGCGATCTCGACCAGCGGCAACTCGCCCAACATCCTGCGCGCGATCGAGGTCGCCAAGCACAACGGCATCACCGTCGTCGGCCTGCTCGGCAAGGGCGGCGGCAAGGCGAAGGCACTGGTCGACATCCCGATCATCGTGCCGCGCGCGGAGACCTCGGACCGGATCCAGGAGATCCACATCAAGGTCATCCACATCGTGATCGAGGCCGTCGAGCGCGAGCTGTTCCCGCGCAACTACGCCTGATCCCCAGGCGCGCTCAGCGGTCGAGGAAGAACAGCGCGCCCGCGGCCAGCACGCCGGCCAGCAGCATCGCCGCCTGGATCAGCAACCAGGCGCGGCTGCGCGCGACCGCCGCGCACACCACCGCGGTCACCCAAGCCAGCGCCACGACGACGACGATCAGCAGCAGGTGCCCGAAATCGAGTCCGTAGCGGCCGGGCCGGTCGAAGCCGATGTCGCCGAACAGCACCAGCGCGAGGCCCGCCAGCTGCAGCGCGGTCGCCGCACCGGGCACCAGACGGAGCAGAGGACGCGGCAGGCGTGCAGAAGGCGTCGTGGCTCGTGCTTCCGTGTTCATGCCGTCCTCAGAGCGTCCATCCACTGTGCCTGAGGCGGCGGACAACGCGGCTCAGTCGGCGAGGCATGCACGCATCCTGCGAGCACAGTCGGCCTGAAAGGCGTCGACACCCTGCGGCTCCCACTTCGTGAGCTGTCCGACCGTCGCAGTCCGGCCGGGACCGGTGTAGGCGTCGCCCAGCCCGGCGGCCCAGCCGGGTGCGGCGGTCGTCATCCAGGCGTGGGAAAAAAGCGTGGGCGGGATCGTGGGCGGCGCGTCCAGGGTCTCCGAGCCGCGACCGCTCAACAGCGTGCCGAACAGGTACCCGCGGAGCTCGGTGGCGATCTGCTGACAGCGCTCGCGCGTGCGGGCGTCGAGGTCTTCTGCCTGGCGTCGCGACGGATTGAACTGCGGATCGGCCAGGAGCGCGTCGAGCGTCGTGACGCGCTCGGCCAGCTCGCGCAGCTGAGCTTCGTACGAGCCGGACGCGTAGTCGGGACGGGTGATCTCGACGCGCGGCCAGGCGAGCGCCGCGACGGAGCCCATCAAGGCGACCGTCACGAGTGCAGCTCGTGCGGCGTGCTTGGTGTTCGCTTGCAAGCTCGTGCTCCTAGATCGAGTCGAGTCCCCACACGAACGGCTTGAGCGGCAACACCTCGCTCGTCACGCCCAGGCGTTCCGCCAGGTCGCGCGCGACGCCGCGTTCGCCGCGGGCGGCGAGGGCGAGGTCGAGGAGTTCTTCCTTCGCCAGCGGCGCGTGGCCGGCGGGGCCGGTGAACTCGAGCTGGTCCGCTTCGTTCTCGCGCACGCGCACCAGGCCGCGCGCGCCGAGCTGGCCGGCGCAGAACTGCGCTAGGCCGAGCGTGTCGAGCACCTTGGCGAGGCCGAGCACGCCGACGGAGGACGGGATGCCGGCCAGCGCGAGCTTGCCGTGCAGGGCGGTGTGCGCGCCGGGCGTCAGGACGAAGAGCGCCTCCTCGAGTCCCGACTCCATGCGGTGTTCCAGGTGCGCGCGCAGCAGCGCGAGGACCGAGCGCGGGTCGCCGCCCCATTCGTGGACGACGTTCGCCAGGTCGCGGCCGCGGCCGAGGCAGGCGTAGCTGTGGACGACGCCGCCGATCTCCTCGAGGAGGACGCGCATGCCGGGGCAGTTGAGCAGCTCGCGCGTCTCCTCGAGCGTGCGCTGCACGCGCTGCGGGTGGCGCAGGTAGTGCAGGTGGATCGCCTCGGCGTCGGCCGCGCGCGCGCGCCGCACGTTGGTCGAGAGCGGCAACGCCTCCAGGTTCTCCGGTCCGACGATGAAGTCGCGCTCGACGCCGACCTCGCGCCAGCCGCGCCGCGTGTAGAAGCCCGCGTCGTCGGCCCACAGGAGCGCGACCAGCGCGCCGTCGGCCGCCAAGGCGCTCTCCGCCGCCGTCATCAGCTGCGTGCCGAGCCCGCGCCGGCGGTACTCGGGGTCGGTGACCACCGAGCCGATCAGGCCGACGCGCAGCTTGACCGGTCCGCACAGGAGCTCGCGCGGCAGGATCGCGCAGGCCGCCAGCGCGCGCCCCTCGTCCTCGATCGTGACGAAGGAGCCCGCGCCCTCGGTGCGGAACACGGTCGGGTACTCGCCGGCCAAGGCGCCCTGCGCGCCGAGCACGCGCTCCATCAGGGCCAGCACCTGCCCGTCGTCCTTGCGTCGTGACGCCTGCATGCGCTCAGCCTCCGCCCGCGCCGCGCTCCGCCGTCGACGGCTGCAGCGCCGCCTGGCGGAAGGCCTCGAGCAGTCGATCGCCCAGCGACAGCGCGTCCTGCAGCGAGGCGTGCGCGCGGTCGACGGCTTGCGCCAGGCCCTCGGGGTCGTCGACGCGCTGCACCTGGTCGTCGAGGGCGCGCGCTTCCTTCTCGAGCCGTTCGAGCAGCGCGCGGAAGGCGACGCTGTCGCTGGCGCTCGATGAGGTCGCGCCGGGCGCGCGCGCGCTGGCAGGTGTCGCGCAGGCGATGGGCTTCAGGGGCGAGGAGTCGGTCATGGCGTCACTGGAGGTAGTTCAGGAGCGTGTTCTGCAACAGCCGCGCGCCGGTCGCCTGCGCCAGCTGCAGCGTCTGCTCGGCGCGCGACATGTCGAGGATCACGTCGGTCAGGTCCGCGTCCTCGATGTCCGAGCGCAGCGCCTGCAGGCTGACGTCGAAGTCGCCCAGCCGGCTTTCGGTCGCCGTCAGGCGCTGGCTGCGCGCCCCGAGCGTGCCCTGCGAGATCTGCAGGTTGTCGAAGTTGCGGTCGAGCTCGCCGATGCGCGCCGAGAGCCGCTGCTGCAGCGCCGCCGGGTCGAGGTTCTGCGCGTTCGCCAGGTCGTCGGCGATGCCTTGCAGCGCGTCGAAGGCGTTGACCGTGCCGCTGAAGGTCACGAGGTCGGTCCCCGCGCGCCGCAACCCGGTCGCGTCGACGTGCACCGTCGTGCCGTCGCGCGCGTCGGTCAGCTCGAGATCGGTCTCGCCCAGCGTCAAGGCCGTGAAGGTCGAGCCGTCGAAGGAGATCGAGGCCGAACCCGAGACGGTGGAGTTGGCGTCGAGCCCGGTCCAGCCGCTGAGGTCGAGGTGGATCTCCGCGCCGTGCTCGTCGAGCACGCGCAGGTCGGCCAGCTCGCTGCTGCCGGCGCCCGGGATCGCCTTGGGCGGCCCGGAACCCAGCCGCACCGTGCGCGCCGTCGCGTCGACCACCAGCGTGCGGTCGCCGACGAAGCTGTCGTTCGCGCCCGCTCCGGCCGAGGTGATGCCCGCGGGGAAGGTGCCGCTGGTCGCGACGTGCCGCACGGTGATGTAGCGGTAGCCGCTGCCCTCGTCGGCGGTCGTGCCCGCGCTCAGCCCGGTCAAGCCGCCGTAGACCGTGCCCTCGGAGACCGACTGCCCGAAGATCTGGTCGCCCGAGATGTTGACCGGCACCGACACGCCGGCGCCGATCGCCACCGCGCGCGTCGCGCCGTCGCCCTCGTAGACCACGCGCCGGCCGGCCGGCCCGCTGGTCTCGACGAAGGGCGAGGAGCCCGAGTGCGTGCCGCTGAACAGGTAGTGCTCGCCGAGCTTCGAGTTGCCGATCTCGACCAGGCGCGCCTTGAGCAGCTCGATCTGCTGGCCGATCGAGCGCCGGTCGTCGGCGTTGAGCGTGCCGTTGAGGCCCTGCATCAAGAGCTCGCGCGCCTCGGAGTACAGCGTGCCGGCCTCGTCGATCGCCGCGATGCCCGCGTCGATCAGGGGCTGCGCCGAGCCGACCGCGGAGCGGTAGCGGCCGACCTCGCCGATCTGGCGCGAGAGCGCCAGCGACGAGGAGGTGCCGACCGGATCGTCGGAGGGGCGCAGGATGCGCTTGCCGGACGAGACCTGCTCCTGCGCGCGCATCAACTTGACGAAGTTGAGGTACAGCCCGCGCCTGACATTGTCGTAGCTCGTGGCCTGGGTGGGTCGGAGGTCCATGGGGTCACAGCAGGTTGAGGATGTCGTCGTGGAGGCGGTTGACCACCTGGATGAACTGCGCGGCGGCGCCGTACGACTGCTGGAACTGCAGCATGTTGACCAGCTCCTCGTCGACGTTGACGCCCGCCACCGCCTGGCGGCGCTCGGTCAGGCTGTCGAACAGGAACTGGTCGACGTCGCGCGCGCTGGACGCGACGTCGATGTCGAAGCCCAGGCCGCCGACGAGGTCGCCGTAGTACTGGCCCAGCGACTTCTCGCCCAGGCCGTCGGTCTCGAGGTGTTGGACCCCGAGCATGTCGTTGAGCGTCGTGTTGTCGCCCTCGGCGCCGGTCATCGACGACGCGATCAGCGCCGGATCGCGCGCGAGCTCGGCGCGCAGCGCGATGTCGGAGGCGTCGGTGCCGCTCAGGAAGGAGTTGACGCCCAGCGCCACGAGCGCATCGGAGGTGTCGGAGTCGGAGAGCGCCTCCAGGACGAACTGGTCGCGATCGGTGGCGGAGATGTCGCCGAGGCCGAAGGAGACCTGCAGGCCGTTGGGCAAGTCGAGCTTGCGCCCCGGCGAGTAGCCGTCGCCGACCGAGAGCGTCGCGACCTGCGTGCCCTGCGCGTCGAACACGCCGACCGTCAGGCCCGGCGTCGTGCCGATCGTGCCGTCGGAGAGCGCGGCGAAGCGGTACTGCTCGTTGTTCGCGCCGCTGTAGGTGCCGGTGACCTCGACGTCGACCGAGTGCGCCTGGCCCGTCACCGTCGTCGCGGGCGACCAGCCCAGCGCCGCCAGCGCCGTGCCGCCGGTCAGCGTGAACGCGGCACTCGCGCCGCTGGCCAGCGACTGCAGGTGCAGGCGGCCGCCGCTCTCGACCGCGCGCATGCCCGCGGCACCGAAGGCCGGATCGGCGTTCAGCACTGCCGCCAGCTCGCGCGGCGTCGCCTGGTCGATGTCGGCGAAGTCCGCGGCGTCGAGCGTCACGGTGTACGGACCGCTCGGGCCGTTGAGCGTCAGCGTGTCGCCGTGCGCCAGGTTGAACGGACCTTCGTTCCCGCTGCCCAGCGAGGCCGCGCCGCCGCCGAAGGTCGCGCCGACGTCGGGCTGCGGGTTGACGCGCCGGCTGAAGTCGAAGGCGTAGCCGTCGTCGGCCGTGATCTGGATGCGCCCGGAGCTGTCGAGCGAGGCCGCGACGTGCGGGACCGCGCTGAGCGCGTCGAGCAGCTGGCCGACGGTCGTCCCCGCGCGCTCGATGTCGATGCGCCGCGTGCTGAAGGCGCCGGTCGCCTCGTCCTGGACGTTGACATAGAGCGCGCCGTCCTGCACCTCGAAGGGCAGGCCCGCGTTGGAGAGCAGCTCGTCGCGCAGTTCGCCGTCCTGGTCGACGTCGGCGATCGAGTGCTCGCCGCGCACCGAGTGGAAGCCGCCCGCCGGCGGCATGCCCGTGCTGTGGGCGCGGTTGAACTCCAGGATCATGTTGTGCGCGAGCTCGTCGACGCGCGCGCGCAGCGCGGGCACGAAGACCTGGCTCTGCTGGATCAGGCCGCCGATCGCGCCGCCGCGGATCGTCACCGGGTTGGGGTTGCCCTCGACGCGCACCGCCAGCGCGCCGTCCGACCGGACCTGGGCCTGCATTTCATAGGCCCGGCTGGCGCCGACGATCACGGCCCCGTTGGTCAGCACCGTCACCGAGCCGGAGCTGTTCTCGTTGTAGCTGATGTTGACCAGCTTCCCGAGCTCCGACAGCGCCAGGTCGCGCTGGTCGCGCAGGTCGTTGGCCGGCACGCCCGAGCCCTCGAAGGCGCCGATCTCGCGGTTGAGCTTGGCGATCTGGTCGGTCAGCGTGTTGACGCTGTCGACCTGCAGCTCGACCTGGCGCGCGCCGTCGGTGCGCGCCGTGCCGAGGCTCGCAGCCAGCTCCTGCACGCGCGAAGTCAGGCTCTGCGTCGACTGCACGAGGCCGGTGCGCAGCACGACGTCCTCGGGGCTGGCGGCCAGCGCCGACACGCTGGAGAAGAAGTTCTGCATCAGCGCGTTGAGCCCGCGCTCGCCGGGCTCGCCGAGCAGCGCCTCGACCTGCGACATGCCGTCGAGGCGCGCTTCGAGCTGCTGGATCGAGGCGGTCTGCGCGACGAGGCGGCGCGTCAGCAGGTCGTCGGCCGTGCGCAGCACCAGGTTGGCGTCGACGCCGTTGCCGACCGCCAGCCCGCGCAGGATCAGCGCGGGCGAGGCCGAGATCAGCAGGTTCTGGCGCGAGTAGCCGGGCGTGTTGGCGTTGGAGACGTTGTGGCCGACCGTGTCGAGCGCCGACTGGGCCGTCAACAGGGCCTTGAGGCCCACGTGGAGGGAGACGTTCGACATGTCAGGCTCGCGCGTCCACCAAGGCACCCTGTTGCAGGCCGGGCGTGCCGCCCTGGATGGCGATCAGGGCGCCGAGCAGCTCCTCGACGATCTTGTGGTGCGCGTTGAGCAGCGCCGAGATGCGCCGGTTCTTGCGCGCGACGGTCGCACTGGCTTCGGCCAGCTCGTCGCGCAGCTGCGCCAGGCGTGCGCCCGCCGGCGCGGCGCGCTCGACGATGCTGGTCAGCGTCAGGGTCTCGGGCGCGACGCCCCAGGCCTGGCCGAGCGCGGCGAAGAGGCGCGCGCGCTTGTCGTCGCGCCGCGTCTGGGCCGCGAGTTCGAGGTCGAGCTCGCCGACGATCGCCGCCAGCTCGCCGCCGCGCGCGTGCTTGACGCACTCTTCCTGGCGGCCGAGCAGCGCCAGCAGCTTGCGGCGCGCGAGCAGCTCTTCCTGCACCCAGGCTTCGAGACCGTTGATCAGGCTCTGAATCGATTTCACGGGCGTGTCTCCTGTGCGGTGGGTGCGGGTGATGCTGCGGTCGGTTCCGGCGCGGCGTCGAGGCTCGCGCGCGCGGTCTGCGCGTCGCGTGCCGCCTGCGCGCGCACGAGATCGCCTTCGAGGCGCTGGGCGAGCTTCAACCCGCCGTCGCGCGCGATCGCGTCGCCGACGAACTGGTCGAGCCAACCGGCGTAGACGTCGGCCTGCGGGCCCTCGCCGAAGAAGCCCTGCGAGAGCGTCTGGCGCATCTCCTTGACCAGCAGCGAGGCGAAGAGCGCCTCGAACTTGCGCGCCGCCTCGGCGGGCTTGGCGCCGCGCAGCGAGGTCTGCAGCGCCTCGATCGAACCGCCCTGCGCGTTCGTGACCGCCAGCGCGGCCTGTTGCTGGATGCCGCCGGAGTCCATCACATCCTCCGGATGTCGGCGACGAGCATGCCACCCTGCTGCATGGCCTGCAGGATGCTGATCAGGTCGCGCGGCGTCGTGCCGAGCACGTTGAGCACCTCGACCACCTCGGACAGCGTCGCCGCCCCGGGGATCAGCACCAGCGCGCGGTTCTCCTCCTGCACGTCGAGCTTGGTGCGCGGCACCTCGCGCGTCACGCCGTTGGAGAGCGGGCCGGGCTGGCTGACCTGCGGCGTCTCGGCGATCGTGACCGTGATGCTGCCCTGCGCGATCGCACCCGGGCGCAGGCGCACGTTGCCGCCCATCACGATCACGCCCGTGCGCTCGTTGAGGATCACGCGCGCGTAGTCGTCGGTCTCGATCTCGCGGCGCAGGATCGCGTTGACGTAGGCCACGTGCTGCGACTCGGGCAGGTCGTCGGGCACGCGCACGCGGACGGAGCGGCCGTCGGGCAGCGCCTCGGCCGCGGCGGGGAACATGGTGTTGACCGCCTCGACCAGGCGCACGACGTTGGACAGCGACTCCTGGCCGCTCTTGAGGTCGAGGTAGACGCAGTTGTGCTCGCTGGCCAGGCGCGTCGGCACCTCGCGCTCGCACTTGCCGCCCTGCGGCAGCGTGCCGACCGTGGTGTGGTTCTTCTTGGCCGAGGCGCCCGCGCCCTCGGCACTGAAGCCACCCAGCGTGATCGGCCCCGAGGCCGTGGCGTAGACGGTGCGGCCGGTGATGTCGAGCAGCTCGGTCAGCGTCAGCGTGCCGCCCTGCAGGCTGGCCGCGTCGCCGATGGCGGAGACCGTGACGTCGACGCGCTGGCCGGGCTTGATGCCGGCCGGCAGCACGGCCTCGACCTGCACGATCGCCACGTTCTTCGAGCTGATCTGCTGCAGGTCGACCTTGATGTTGCGCGTCAAGAGCAGGTTGGCGAGCAGCTGCCGCGCGGCGGTGATCGAATCGCCCGTGCCCGCCAGGCCGGTGATCAGGCCGATGCCCATCACCGTGTTGTCTTCCTGCCCGCGCACGCCCGCTACGGCGCCGATCGGCAGGTAGAGCGCGGGGCTGGCGGTCGTGCCCAGGCGCGGTTCGACGCGCGGATCGTGCGTCCAGGTCGAGCTCGAGCGGCCGACGGGCTGGCGCGGCGCTTCGATGGCGCCGGCGTGGATGCGCACGTCGGTGTCGACCGGCGAGACGGTCGGGTCTTGCGCGAGCGCGAGGAGCAGCAGGGTGGTGATCATGTTCGTCGGGGAGCTCAGAAGGGCCACAGCCACTGCAGCGCGTCGTGGATCCACTTGCCGAGACCGGTGCGGTTGGTCTCGTCCGTCAGCGGGCCGTTGCCGGTGTAGGCGACCTTGGCGTCGGCGACGAGCTCGGACGGGATCGTGTTGTCGGCGCGCACGTCCCAGCGCCGCACGACGCCGCTGAACTCGATCAGCTTGGTCTCCTGGTCGATGCGGATCTCGCGCCGGCCCTGCACGACCAGGTTGCCGTTGGGCAGCACGTCGACGACGACCGCCGTGACGCGCGCGGTGAACTTGCCCTTCTTCGAGTAGTTGGCGGTGCCCTTGAGCTCGTCCTCGGACTCGCCCGCGAAGGCCGGCAGGATGTCGAAGGCCCCCGGGCTGATGTCGAAGTTGGTCAGCTCCTGCCGCAGGCTGGTCTCCTTCTTCAGGTCGGACGACTCCTCGTTCTTGAGGTCCTGGTTCTCGTTGATCTCGACCGTCAACAGGTCGCCGGGCTGGCCGGCGGTCTTGTTGGCCACCAGGCCGAAGGGGCCGGCGCCGGCGTCGTAGATCGAGCCGGCGCGCGATTGCGGCTGCTGCGCCAGCACGACGCCGACCGCCAGCGCCGCGGCGCAGGCGACGCACAGGGAGGTCCGCCACAGGGTTGTCCGCCAGGTGAGCTGCATGGTTGTCTCCGTGTTCACAGTTCGATGCGCACCAGCGCGCGGCCGACGACCTGCGCCACGAGCTCGCGCGACTTGTCGCCGGTCTGGATCTTCACGCGGTCGCCGAGCGCGCCGTCCTGGCGGCACACGACCGTCGAGCGCGCGACGACCGCGCCCTTCTTGACCTCCAGCGTCACCGGCTCGCCCTGGGCGACGAGCTGTGCGCGGCGCACGTCGCGCGCCGTGATCGACGCGCCGCGGCCGAGGTCGCGCAGCGCCAGGGCACCGGCCAGCGCCGCGCCGTCGAGGCCCTGCACCGGGACGCCGGGTTGCACCTGCACGCGCCGGCGCTCGACGAACTCGGGCGCCAGGAGCTCGCCGCGCGCGACGTCGCGCACCAGCACGGGCGCCTCGGTCCAGAGTTCGACGGCGAAGCCGGTCCACACCGTCTGGTACAGGCTGCCGTCGATCCAGACCTGCACCGGCACCTGCCAGTCGCCCGCGCGCAGCTCGCGCTGGTCGAGGCGCGCGCGCAGCTCGAAGGTCTCGCGCTCGGCGGGCAGCTCCAGGTCGCGCAGCGCCGCCTTGGACGTGATGCGCGCGTCCTGGGCCTGGAAGAGCGCGCTCAGTTCGGTGTGCGCGCGCGTCTCGAGCTCGCGCCCTTCGACACGGCGCGTCTCGGGCAGCACGCGGCAGGTCGCGGCGGGCGCGACCTCGACGTCGAGGCCGGGGATCGCCGCCTCGAGCTCGCGCTCGAGCTGCGCGCCCGTGACCAGCCGCGAGTAGCCCGGCGCGGGCGACCAGCCCAGGCCGAAGCCCTCGACCTTGCGGCGCAGCGCCTCGTCGGCGCAGCGCACGCTCGCGACCTGGCCGAGCGTGAGCTCGGTGCCGCGCACGCGGACTTCCGCCGGCAGCGTGAGCGCTGCGCCGGCGACGATGTGGAGCAGTGTGAGCATGAGGGGCCTCAGCGGACGATCTGGTTGACCTGCTGCAGCATCTCGTCGCTGGCCTTGATCGCGCGGCTGTTCACTTCGTAGTTGCGCTGCGCCAGGATCAGCGCCACGAGCTCGTCGACGACCTCGACGTTCGAGCGCTCGCGGTAGCCCTGCTTGATGATGCCGGTGCCGGTCAGGCCGCCCGTGCTCTGCGTCGCGGTGCCGGACGAAGCCGACTCGCTGTACAGGTTGCCGCCCTGCGCCTTGAGGCCCGCGGGGTTGGGGAAGCGGTAGAGCGGCAGCGTCCCGATGGTCTGCGGCTGCGCGCCCTCGGCGTTCTGCGTCGAGATCGTGCCGTCCTCGCCGATCGAGACGTTGATCGCGTCGGGCGGGATGGTCGGCGCGCCGTCGAGGACGTATCCCTCGGTGGTGACCAGCGTGCCGTCCCCGTCGACGTGGAAGTTGCCGTCGCGCGTGTAGCGCTCCTCGTTGGAGGGCAGGCGCACGCGGAAGAAGCCCTCGCCCTGGATGCCGAGGTCGTAGCGGCCCGAGGTGGCCTCGAGCACGCCCTGGCCGAAGATCTTGCTCGAGCCGGCGACCTCGGAGCCGCTGCCGACCTGCAGGCCGATCGGATCGCGCTGCGTGGACGAAGTCGGCGCGCCGGGCTCGCGGTAGGTCTGGTAGAGCAGCGCGCGGAACGAGAGCTCGCTCTTCTTGAAGCCCGCCGTGTTGGCGTTGGCGATGTTGTTGGCGATCGTGTCGACCTGCGTCTGCTGGGCCTTCATGCCCGACGCAGCCGTCATCATGGCGCGGATCATGGGGAGGGGATTCCGGGGGAAGCGTGCGCGTCAGCGCGACTGGTTCAGGCGGCGGAAGGACTGGTCGATCGTGCGCAGGATGCTGGCCGAGGTGTCGTAGCTGCGCTGCGCCTTGATCAGCGCCACGAGCTCGTCGACCGACTCGGCGTTGGAGCGCTCGGTCGCGAATTGGTGCACCTCGGCGGTCGCGGGCTGGCGCTCGACCGTCTCGGGCATGCGGAAGTAGCCGTCGGCGTCGACCTGCAGCGCCTGCTTGTCGGCGAAGGTGACCAGCTTGAGCGCGCCGAGCGTGCTGGCGCCCTGGTGCACGCCGCCGCTGGCGTCGATGGTCAGGGCCTCGCCCGTCGGCTGCACGCGCCCGCGCGCGCCGCTCCAGGCCACCGGGAAGCCGTCGATCGTCAACAGGTCGCCCTGGTCGTTGAGCCGGAAGCCGCCGTTGCGCGTGTAGGCCTCGCCGGTCGGCGTCTCGACCGCGAAGAAGCCGTCGCCGTCGAGCGCCAGCGCGAAGGGATCGTCGCGCCGCTCGATCAGGCCCTGCGAGAAGTCGCGCACCGCGCGTGTCTGCAGCTCCTCGACGCGCTTCCCGCCGCGCTGCAGCGTGAAGACCTCCGTCGCCGAAGCCTGGCGCTTGTACGCCGGCGCCGAGAGGTTCGCGAGGTTCGCGGCGATGACCTCCAGGCGCGCTTCGGCAGCGCGCATGGCGGTGACACCCATCGTGAGGCCCTTGTCCATGGCCGCCGCGATGGCAAGCGCAGTGCCAAGGCAGGCGCGACGCGCTAAGTCGTGGATCGTCGGGCGCTTGACGAGTTCGCGCGCCGCGCAGGCGGCGGCCGGCTCCCGCGCGACCGGAAAGCGCAGCCCGCAGGCGGTTCCGGATCGCGAAGTTCTTTCCAGGGCGCGGCGAAGCCCGGCGACGGCCCCGTGGCGCGCTTGCGCGGGCGCGAGCGGCTGCGATGCTCTGGCGCCGTGGCCTCGCCTTCAGCTCGCTCGAAGCGCCGGCATCCCGACGCAGGCGCCCCCGCGCGTGCGGCGGCAGCGACGGTCGCGCCCGCAAGTCGTGCGCGCTGGCCGTGGCTCGCGGCGCTGTTGGCCTTGGCGGTGATCGTCGGGCGGCCGCTCCTGTGGCAGGCGGAAGTGCAGCAGCTCGCGCTGCACGCGCTCGGCTTCGGGCTGCTCGTCGTCGCGCCGGGTTGGGTGTTCGCGCGCTGGCTGTTCGGCGACGAAGAAGACGCGCTCGCGCTCGCCGGCTGGGCGTGCACGCTCGGCTTCGTGGTGCTCGTCGCGCTCTTCGCGGCGCTGCAGAGCCTCGGGCTCGGCTCCTGGGTTGTCGGACTGCCCGCCGTGGCCGCCGTGCTGCACTTCCGGCGTCGCGGTCGGCGCGCAGACGTGGCCCAGGCGCCCGTGCACGCCGCGCCGCCCGTCGATCGCCGCGTGCTCGGCGCGCTCGCGCTGCTCGCCGCTTTCGTCGCGCTGCGCTCGCCACTGGCCCTGCCCGGTGGCTGGAGCGGCTTCGTCGACCAGGATCTCTGGTTCCACGCCGGCAACGCCGCCGCCCTCGCGCGCGCGCTGCCCTTCGACGATCCGCGCCTCGCTGGCGAGCCGCTCTCGTACCACTTCTTCAGCTACGTGCCGTGGTCGGCGCTCAACCTCGTCGCGCGCGTCCCGGTCGAAGCGCTGGTGCTGCGCGTCGCGTCGAGCACGCTGCCGCTGATGCTCCTGTTCCTGGTCTTCAACGCCGGCCGCGCCCTCGGCCGCAGCCCTTGGGCCGGCATCCTGGCCGCGGCCTTCGTGATGCTGCAGGTCGACCCGGGCTTCAAGCTCGGCCAGCTCGCCGATCCTGCGTACCAGCGCTTCAGCTGCCACTCCTACCTCAAGGTCGGCATCTTCCACAGCCCGACGACCGGCCTCGGCCTGAGCGCGCTCGCCGCGCTCGCCTGGTCGCTGCAGCGCTGGTTCGAGCACGGGCGCGCGCGCGAGCTGGTCCTGGTCGCGCTGTGCGGTGTCCTTGCCTCGGGCGCCAAGGGCTCGGTGATGCCGGTCGTGCTCGCGGGGCTGGCACTCGCGGCGCTGTGGTGCGGCCGGAGTGCCGCGGCGCGACGGGCGTGGATCGCACTGGGCGTCCTCGCGCTCGCGGTCCTGCCGATGACGCTCTGGATCGCGGGCGGCGAGTCGAGCTACGCGCGCTCGATGTTTCGCTTCGAGCTCTTCTCCAGCGCGCGCACCGTCGGCTTCGTGCAGGAGTTCGCGCTCGTCGACGGGCAGCTCTCCCCCTGGCGCTTCGCGCTGATGGTCCCGCTCTGGCTGCTCGGCTACCTCGGACCCGCCGGCTGGTTCGGCCTCGCAGCGCTGTGGTTCCGCCGCCGGCAGCTCGAGCCGCTCGAACGCTTCCTCGCCGCCGTCGCGCTGTGCGGACTCGCTGCCGCCTGCCTCTTGAAGGCCCCGGGCGAGTCGCAGCTCTTCTTCGCCTACGACGCCGACCTGGCGCTGGCCCTGCTCGGCGCCGCCGCGCTCGCGCGCGTCCACGTTCCGCGCCGCGCCTGGCTCGCGATCGGCCTCGTGTGGTGCGTGCCGGTGCTCGCCGCGCTGGGCCACGAGTTCGCGCGCACCGTGCGCGACGATCTGCGCACTCGCCCCAGCGAGCCGCCGGAACAGCTCGACTACCGCGCCGCGCTCGAGTGGATCCGCGACCACGCGCCCCGCGACGCCGCGATCGTCGCCTGGCCGCGCGGCATGCACGCCTCGGTCCTGGCCGAACGCGCCGCGTACTACGAGACCGAGGCTTTCTCCTCCGCCCACTTCGCCCTGGCCTGGGAGAGCGGCCTCGACGCCGCCCGCCTGCGCCCCGGTGAAGGCCCGCAACACTTCGCCGCACGCCGCGACGCCCAGCGCGCGTTCTTCGCCAACCCCAGCCCCGGCACCGCGCGCGCGATGCGCGAGCAGGTCGGCGACCGCCCGCTGTGGATCGTCTTCGAACGCCTCGACGCCGCGCGCAAGGAGCGCCTCGAGCGCGCGGCGACACCGCCGAACCCGCTCCCGACCCTCGACCCCGCGAACTTCGAGCTGCAGCACGAGAACCGCACCGCGCGCATCTACCGCTTGATCCCCGACTGAGCGCGCGTGAGTACGGTGCCAGGCTCGACTCCGGACTTCTCAACAGACGGCGCGGTGCGCGTCGCCTGTTGAGAAGTCCGGAGTCGAGCCTGGCACCGTACTCACGTGCTCAGCGGCTGATGACGGCGGCGAGGTGCGGGACGGCGGCTTCGAGCAGTTTGCGGAAGCGCGTCGCGGTGGCGCGGCCGGTCTCCATCACCTCGTCGTGCGAGAGCTTGTCCGGCGAGAGGCCGGCCGCGAGGTTGGTGATGCAACTGACCGCGGCGACGCGCAGGCCGCTGGCGCGCGCGGCGAGCGCTTCGCACACGGTGCTCATGCCGACCGCGTCCGCGCCGGCCCACTGCAGCATGCGGATCTCGGCGGGCGTCTCGTACACGGGGCCGAGCAGCCCGGCGTAGACGCCGCGCAGCACGGCGACGTGCGCGTCCTTGGCGCCCTTCTCGAGCGCCAGGCCGAAGTCCTCGTCGTAGGGACACCCGCTCCCGCGCTCGATCGGCAGCAGCGGCACCGCGCCCTGGAGGTTCAAGTGATCCGTGATGCGCATCAGCGACCCCGGCGCCCAGTCGGCGTGCAGCGAACCCGCCGCGTTGGTCAACACGATCCCGCGCACGCCGACCGCCGCGAAGGCGCGCACCGCGCGCGTGACCTCGAACTCGCTCCAGCCCTCGTAGAGGTGCACGCGCCCCTGCTGCACGACCACGCGCTCGCCCGCGATCTCGCCGACCACCAGCTTGCCCGCGTGCCCCGGCACCGCCGAGTGCGGCATGCCCGCCAGCTCGCCGTAGGGCACCGCGCGCGCGTTCGACAAGGCTTCGACGAACACGCCGAGCCCCGAACCGAGCACGAAGGCGAGCTTGACGTCCTCGACCCCGTGCGCGCGCAACGACTGCGCCAGGCGCGACACGGCATCGGCGGCGGCGGGGGTCGGGTTGGGCGTCGGGTTGGGCGTCATGGTGCGCGGCAGCCGGCGGATGATGTTCGATCCGCCCGCACGAGTCCAGCCGCTCGGCGCCTGTTCACTCGATGAACAACCCCGCGATCACCGCGGTCATCCAGCACGCCAAGGCACCCCCGATCATCGCCTTGAGCGCCAGCTTCGAGAGATCCGCGCGGCGTTCGGGCGCCAGCGCCGAGATACCGCCGATCTGGATGCCGATCGACGAGAAGTTCGCGAAGCCGCACAGCGCGTAGGCCGCCATCTTGGCCGAGCGCGCGTGCTCGAAGACCTCGGGCGCGGGTCCGCCGGGGACGATCTGCTGCAACTGCGTGTAGGCCACGAACTCGTTGGTCGAGACCATCGTGCCCAGGAGGCCGCCGAAGAGCTGGCAGTCGCGCCAACCCTCGACGCCCATGAACCACGCGATCGGCGCCAGCACCCAGCCGAAGATGCGCGCCAGGCTGAGCTCGCCGTCGAAGCCCGCCAGCTCGTGCAGCTGCCCGCCGACCCACCCCAACGGCCAGTTGACCAGCGCCACCAGCGCCACGAACGCGATCAACATCGCGATCACGTTGAGATACAGCCTGAGGCCGTCGGTCGTGCCGTTGGCCGCCGCCTCGATCAGGTTGCCCGCCGTGCGCTCGATCTTGAGCTCGACCTTGCCCGAGGTCTCGGACACCTGGGTTTCCGGCCGGATCGTCTTCGCGATCACGAACGACGCCGGCGCCGACATCACCGAGGCCGTCATCAGGTGCGGCCCGTACTCCGGCCCGAGCACCTGCATGTACACCGCCATCACCGAGCCCGCGATGGTGGCGAAGCCGCCGGTCATCAGCGCGTTGAGCTCGCTCATCGTCATCTTCGAGACGTAGGGCTTGACGACCAGCGGCGCCTCGGTCTGCCCGACGAAGATGTTGGCCGCCGCCGCCATCGACTCGCCGCCCGAGAGTCGCATCGTCGCGCTCATCGCCTTGGCCAGCAGCCACACCAGGAGCTGCATCACACCCAGGTGGTAGAGCACCGACATCAACGCCGAGAAGAAGATGATCACGACCAGGCCCGTGCCCGCGAACGCGAAGATGAACCCCGCCGGACCGCTCGGGCTGCCGAGCGAACCGAAGACCATCTCCGCGCCCGGCTGCGCCAGCGACACCAGCTTCGACACGTACCCCGCCGCGCCCTCGAAGAAGCGCCGCCCCGGCCCGGTCTCGAGGATCACCCACGCGATCGCCAACTGCAGCGCGATCCCGCCGAGCACGACACGCCACTGGAAGCGCTTGCGATCCGACGAGAGCAGCCAGGCGACGCCGAGGAAGAAGAGGATGCCGAGCAGTGCGCGGAGGACGATCACGGGGGGGGCGCTCGGGGTCGCGAGCGGGGTGATCTGAGCGCGGACTCACGACTGACGCAAGGAGTGGAGGCTTGCGACAGCCTGAATGCTGCGATCCGAGCGGCGCCACTAGGCTATGGCGAGTAGTGCCATGCCAACCGGTGGTTCCAGGCCTGTGGCTCGCCTCGAGGCCCTGCGATCTCTGCGCGCAAGTCGAGTCGCGGCGTGCCTACGCGCTCACCCGTGGTCTCTCGTGGGTCCCGCAATTGTGTCGCAACTCAGCTCCGAGGGCCAGAGCACTTGAGCCGTTCGACCACCACCGGCTATGATCCGCGTCATTGTGGATTCAGTAGCCAGACGAGCCCTCCAAGTCGGGACCTTCCTTGGTGGGTTGGCTATCGCGATTCTTGGGGTAGAGTACGGGCGGTATCGAGATGGGAAAAGCGTTCTGGCAAATGACTTGATCAACCCTCGATCGGTTGATGTTCTCGACAACCAGCAAACCGCGACTTCGTACTGGATCTTTGGGACTGCCTACGCTCGCTCATTCTGGATTCGCCTCGACGGGGGTAGTCCTGGGTTTCCAGCCGGAACGGCGATCCGCCTTCAAACCAAGGTCGGAGGGCTGAGCTCAATTTCCTGCCCCGAGTTGCTCCAGCCGCGCTTCGGTGACGGTCAAGTCGCAATTCAGTGGAGTGACTGGACTTGGTCAGAATCGTCGCGGGTTCTAATTGTGAGCGGGCCCGGTCCGGGCCACTGTGAGTACATTCTGGTGGTGGTTGAATCGTACGGAGACCCCATTCCCAGCAATGCCCTCGAAGTGCTGGTCTCTCCGCCTGACTCTAGCCCGCTTAGGAAGCGTTGAGTCGTGCTGCGCTCTAGCGCTGCCGTCAGCGGCCTCGGTTCGAAGCTTTTCACTGATCCTGGCCGCATCTCTTGTCCCCAGGCATCCGCTAGTCGCAATCCGCTATCCGAGATAGGACCAAAGGCCGCTCCTCAACGCCGGGCCCGATTAGGACCGTCGAGCGCAGGCGCTCGCGGCAGCGCTCAAGCCCCTTCCCACCCTGGTGGTGGATCTCCGCGATCACGTCGCCCGGCTTGACGGTTTCGCCGGCCTGCACGCGGAACACCAGCCCCACGGCGCGGTCGACGTCCTGGTCCATGTCGTCGCGGCCGCCGCCGAGGTCCTTGACGGCGTAGCCGATCGCGCGCACGTCGGCGAAGGAGAGGACACCGGCGTCCCAGGCCTTGAAGGGCTCGACGTGGCTGGCGTGCTCCATCAACGAACGGTCCTTGAGGCAGCGCGGGTTCCCGCCCTGCTCCTCGATCACGCGCTCGAACACGCGCAGTGCGCGGCCGGACGACAGCGCCTCGGCGATCTGCTTCTTCCCCGCGTCGACGTCCTTCACCTTGCCCGCCAGGCGCAGCATCTCGCCGCCGAAGAGCAGCACCAGCTCGCGCAGGTCGGCTGGGCCCTCGCCGCACAGGCAGTCGATCGATTCCTCGATCTCGAGCGTGTGGCCGACCGCGCGTCCCAGCGGCCGGTCCATCGCGGTCTGGTAGGCGACGGTCTCGACGCCCATGCCGCGCGCCAGCGCGATCATCTTGCGCGCCAGCTCGGCACCCTCGCGCGGATCGGGCTTGAAGGCGCCCGAGCCGAACTTGACGTCGAGCACCAGGGCGTCGATGCCCTCGGCGAGCTTCTTCGACATGATCGAGCTGGCGATCAGCGGCACCGACTCGACCATGCCGATCGCGTCGCGCAGCCGGTAGAGCTTCTTGTCGGCCGGCACGAAGTCGTCGGTCTGCGCGCCGAAGGCGACGTTGGTGCGGTCTAGGCAGCGATGCATGTCGGCCTCGCTCAGCCGCACGTTGAACTTCGGGATCGACTCGAGCTTGTCGAGCGTGCCGCCGGTGTGACCGAGGCCGCGACCCGAGACCATCGGCACCGGCACGCCGCAGGCCGCGACCGCGGGCGCGAGCGGGATCGAGACCTTGTCGCCGACGCCCCCGGTCGAGTGCTTGTCGACTTTCTTGCCGGCCAGCTCGGGGAAGCTGAACCGGACGCCCGTGTCGATCATCGCGCGCGTCCAATCGGTCAGCTCCCGATCGGTCAGGCCGTTGAGGAAGATCGCGGTGACCAGCGCCGCCGCCTGGTGCTCGCTGATGCGGCCGGCGACGTAGGCGACGAGGAAGAAGCTCATCTCCTCGCGCGTCAGCTCGCCGCGGTCGCGCTTCTTCTGGATGATCGAGATGGCGTTCATGCACGCGCGCGCGGCGGCGCGGAGCGTCCGAAGCTAGCTGCACTCCGCGCATCGCACAACCGCGCGGCCGCGAGCGCGGCGCCGGGCCCCTGGACAGCGCTCGGTGCCGCTCCGGTACGGTGCCAGGCTCAACTCAGGACTTCTCCACAGCGCGAGCTCTGCTCACGCTGTGGAGAAGTCCTGAG